>CDZD01039335.1_pt1 | contig 199121 bp, 219 predicted proteins | sample 554771 | NCBI WGS metagenome assembly CDZD01 (sample SAMEA3182069, study PRJEB8094) | gut metagenome | biome: human; feature: gut; material: Stool; isolation source: human stools | place: Canada | collected 2011-11-08
TTCTTCCTCAATGAACGGGGGCGGGTAACGTACAACGCCCTTTGCCGGAAATGCCAGCGCACTTGTAAGCAGAGTTTCCGGGCGGTCATTGTGGACTGCCCCCATTATCTTTCCAAACGCTCAAAACGAAAAATAAAGGAGGACACCGATTGAATGGAAGTTGAATTTATGACCGCAGACACCACCCTGCCGCCCTGTATGCCGCTGCCGAGAGCCATGCTGCGGCTCCCGATCAGCAGCACCGCCAAGGTCATGTACGCCCGGATGTTGGATATTGTTTTCCTGTCCGGCATAGAGGACGCCAACGGGATTTTATTTATCCATTTCCCCATCGTGGAACTGGCGGCGGCACTTGCCCGCAGCACCATGACCGTGAAGCGTTCCCTGAATGAATTGGAGGACGCCGGACTGATACTGCGAGTGCGTCAGGGCTTCGGGGAACCCAACAAGATATATGTACTCATTCCCAAGAAGGAGGACAGCCGCCTATGAATGAAAAGCTGGAAAAACTCAATCAGGAGATAGAGAAAACGGAAAAGAAGCTGCGGAGGGCGCAGCATGAAGAAAAGATATTGGAACACCAGATAAAGACGTTGACACGGAAGGAACGGACACACCGGCTTTGCACCAGAGCCGCCATGCTGGAAAGCTACCTTCCCCACCCGGAAGCCATCACGGATGAACAGGTCAGTCTGTTTTTGAAGCTGCTGTTCCGTCAGGACAGCACCCGGCAGCTTATGGAAAAAGTATTTGCCGGAAACGGCACAGAGAAGGAGGGCGCAGAATGAAGATGAATTTTTCAAAAGACGAGTTGGCTATGGTCTATCAGTACGCCGCCGGTACGAAGGAAGAAACCCTTGCGGGGCTGAAAGAAATCGTGCCGGTTATCCGTGACCGGCAGACGAGGGAGATTGTGGAGAGTACCATCCGAAAGCTGGACGCCATCCCGGAGCCGGAGTGCCGCCGCTTTATCGCTGACACAAAGCAGCGTTTTATCCAGAAGCGGGACAATTCCATCCGGCGCAGGCTTGCCGAAGCCAAGGCACAGGCGAGGACGGAAAAACCACATCCCAAGAGAAAAGAGCCAGACCAGGAACGGTCATAATCGCTTCCAGAGCCGCAGCCCGTGGGCTGCCCCTCTGAAAGAGGGCGCAACTATACACCGGTCGAGCCGGTGCGTTGCGTCCTGCCGGAAGCCCCTTGCAGGGAGCAGATGATTTCCGCAGATTTTTAATCTGTTCCAATCATCACAGGGGAAGCTACACTTCCCCTGCGCTGGCTGCCGCCAGCTACCCCTTTGTGGACTTGCTGACCGGAAACACCTTGCGCTGCAAGCTGTTCCCGGCCAACAAGTTTATCCAAAGCCAATCACAATTACATTTTCAAGATTATTTTCAAACCGTCTCATTGCATGGAATAGTCTGCTCCACTATAATTACGATAGGAGGTGTTGAGAGATGGCGAATGAGGATAAAAAAGATTTTAATGCCATGTTGCACGATAGCAAGGATATGCCTAAATTTCAGACCATTACCGACCAGAAAAGCATTGAGAAATATGGCGGAAGCAGAATGTACTTTGCCCCACCAATCGACTATGATAAGGTGATGAAACTAATTCCTTATGGCAAAGTAATCACTGTCGGAAAAATCCGTGAATATTTTGCTGAACTGAATGGAGCGGATTTCACAGAGCCTATCACAGCAGGAATTTTTGTATCTATTGCAGCATGGGCGAGTTACCAGCGTTCCGAAGATGAAACCCCGTATTGGCGAACCTTAAAGGCAAACGGAGAATTGAACGCAAAATATCCCGGCGGTATAGAAGCACAAAAGGAAAGGCTGGAAGCAGAAGGCCACACAATTATCCAGAAAGGACGTACTAATATAAAGTATTTCGTAAAGGACTATGAAAGCGTTCTTTTTGATTTGAGATAGGAATTTTGAGTTGCAAAATATCCCATCATCGGGCCACCCTGACCCGAACTTTCAAAACTGAATACCAGCCGCCCATCGGCGGCACCACCGAGCAGGAAATCATGGAACGGTTTCCTGCTTTTTCTTTGCCCGGACGCCGGGAGAAAGGAGGTCACAATCCGTCATGCCACCATGCCCGCACTTTGACCTGAAAATCGTCCAGCGCAGCAAGCGCCAGTCTGCTGTCGCTGCCGCCGCCTACCAGAGCGGGGAACGGCTGTTTTCCGAATACGACCAGAAGCAGAAATACTATTCCCATAAAAGCGAAGTCGTCCACACCGAAATCATGCTGCCGCCCCATGCCCCGCCGGAGTACGCAGACCGCAATACCTTGTGGAACGCCGCCGAAGCCATCGAGAAACAATGGAACTCCCAGCTTGCCCGGAGACTGGTGCTTGCCATACCGAGGGATATTCCCCCGGCGCAGCAAGCCGACCTTATCCGGGACTACTGCCGGGAGTTTTTCGTTTCCAAAGGCATGATTGCCGACTTTGCCATCCATGACAAGGGGGACGGCAATCCCCACGCCCATATCCTCTTTACCATGCGGGGGATGGACGAACAGGGCAGGTGGCTCCCCAAGAGCCGGAAGGTGTACGACCTTGACGAGAACGGCGAGCGTATCCGGCTCCCGTCCGGGAACTGGAAAAGCCACAAAGAGGATACCGTGGACTGGAACGACCAGAAGTACGGGGAGATATGGCGGCAGGCGTGGCAGGACACGGCGAACCGCTATCTGGAAGCCATCGGCAGCCCGGAACGGCTGAACCTGAAATCCTATGAGCGTCAGGGAATAGATAAAATCCCCACCGTCCACATGGGGCCAGCGGTCAGCTATCTGGAACGGAAAGGCATACAGACCAACATCGGCAACCTGAACCGGGACATCAAAGCCGCCAATTCCCTCATGCAGTCTATCCGGCAGATGGTACGCAGCTTAAAGGGCTGGCTGTCCGGCCTGAAAGAGAAAAAGGCGGCACTGCTGGAAGCGCTGGAACAGGCCAAGGAGCCGACCATCCCCGAACTGCTTTCCCGGTATCTGGATATGCGGAGCGAGGAACGCACCGGCTGGACTTCCAAGGGGAAGCTGAAAGGAACTGTCGGCGATTTTAACAAGGTCATGGAAGCCCTTGACTTCCTGCGGCAGAAAGAGATCTCCACCGTGGAGAGCCTTGACGCCTATCTGGATAAGGTCAGCGGGGAGATACTTTCCGCCAAGACCGACATCCGAAAATCGGAACGCCGGATAAAGGCCATCGATACCACCCTTTCCCATATCGCCAACCACGGAGCCTACAAAGAGGTTTACAAAAAGTACGCTTCCATCGGCTGGAAAACCCGGAAGGAGAAATTTGCCGCCGAACACCGGGAAGAACTGGACGCCTACCTTGCCGCCAAGCGTTTTTTTAAAGCCCATCAGGAGGAACTGCCCTTTGATACAAAAGAATTAAAGAAGGAACGGGAGCAGCTTTCCGGGGAACTGTCCGAAAAGAATGAGGGATTGCAGGCGGTTCAGGAGGATATGAAGTTGCTGCGGGATGTGCGGAACTGGATAAACCATGTGCTGCCGCCCGACCAGCGCCGGGTTGTGCCGGAGCCGGGAAAGAAGCCGTCCATCAACGAACAATTAAGCTGGAAGATTGAGGGCGTAAAACAGCGGGAAGAACAGAAACGCCAGCAGCCCCACCGCCAGCAAAAACAGGATATGGAACTTTAACCCATCAGGCGCTTGCCATTTTCCCCGTGAGAATGACAGGCGCTTTTCTTGTATCAGGAGGATTTGCCTATTGAACGTATTTGAAGCCGTGAAGCAGTCTGTTACCACCCGGCAGGCCGCCGAGCATTACGGCGTCCGGGTGGGAAGAACCGGGATGTGCGTCTGCCCTTTCCATGACGATAAAAACCCCAGCATGAAGGTTGACCGGCGCTTCCATTGTTTCGGCTGTCAGGCAGACGGGGATGTGATTGACTTTGTTTCCCGTCTGGAAAACGTCAGCCCCAAGGAAGCCGCCCTCATGCTGGCACAGGACTTTTCCATCCCCTATGAGGACAGGGAGCCGCCAAGCAGGAACCGCCGCCCGAAGCCAAGACAAAGGCAGGAAAGCCCGGAGCAGCAATTCCGGCGCATGGAGAGATACTGTTTCCGGGTACTGTCCGACTATCACAATCTGCTGCGCCGCTGGAAGCGGGACTATGCCCCAAAGACACCGGACGAGGAATGGCACCCGCTTTTCGTGGAAGCCTTGCAGAAGCAATCCCATGTGGAATATCTGCTGGATGTGCTGCTGTTCTCCGATATGGGGGAACGGGCTGCCCTGATTGCCAGCTACGGAAAGGAAGTGAGGAACCTTGAGCGGAGAATGGCAGACCTTGCCGCCCGAACTGCGGCAGGCCGTGACGGACACCATCGAAGCCGCACCCCCGCCCCGGAGCGTTGAGGAAGTCAAAGCCATGCTGGAAAGCACCGAGAAAGGCGGCGTGCGGAACAGTATCCAAAACTGCCTGACGGTATTCCAGTATGACCCCATTCTTTCCGGGGCGGTTGCGAAAAATCTCCTGACCGAGCGCATTGACCTTCTAAAGCCCATCGGCAGGAAACGCAGAACCGGCAGCAAGGCCATGACCGACACGGACATGAAATATATCCGGCTGTATCTGGAAAAGACCTACGGCCTGACCAGCGAGAAAAAGATAGCGGACGCCGCCGACCTTGCGGCAGACGCCAACAGCTACCACCCCATCCGGGACTACCTGAACGGCCTTGTCTGGGACGGGAAAGAGCGTATCCGCTACTGCCTGCGGCACTTTCTGGGAGCCGACACGGACAACTACACCTTCCAATCGCTGCGGCTGTTCCTGCTGGGAGCCATCCACCGGGCTTTCTGCCCCGGCTGTAAATTTGAGGTCATGCTCTGTCTGGTTGGCGGCCAGGGAGCCGGGAAATCCACCTTCTTCCGGCTGCTGGCCGTAAAAGACGAGTGGTTTTCCGATGATTTGCGGAAGCTGGACGATGATAACGTGTACCGTAAGCTACAAGGCCACTGGATTATTGAAATGTCGGAGATGATTGCCACCGCCAACGCCAAGAGCATTGAGGAAATCAAGTCTTTCCTCAGCCGCCAGAAGGAGGTCTATAAAATCCCCTACGAAACCCACCCGGAGGACAGGCTGCGGCAGTGCGTGTTCGGCGGGACTTCCAATGCGCTGGACTTCCTGCCCCTTGACCGTTCCGGGAACCGGCGCTTCCTGCCGGTCATGGTCTACCCTGAACGGGCCGAGGTACACATTTTGGACGATGAAGCCGCTTCCAGAGCCTATATCGAACAGGTATGGGCGGAAGCCATGACAACCTACAAAAGCGGCGATTTTAAGCTGTCTTTTACCCCCGAAATGATACAGTACCTCAAAGAACACCAGCGGGATTTCATGCCGGAGGACACCAAGGCCGGGATGATACAGGCATACCTTGACCGCTACACCGGCAGCGCCGTATGCTCCAAGCAGCTTTTCAAAGAAGCCCTGAACCACCCCTTTGACGAGCCGAAGCAATGGGAAATCCGGGAAGTCAACGACATCATGAACCACTGTATCACGGAATGGAAGTATTTCTCCAATCCCCGGATATTTGAAGGATACGGCAGGCAAAAGGGCTGGGAACGGGAAGCCCCGGCAACGGGCGCTGACAACGGGCGTGAAAAAACGCCGGACGGATTTGTGGAGGTCACGGAGCAGATGGAACTTCCCTTCTGAAAAATCCGGGAAAACCACAGCCGGTTGCCGACCCCGTTGCTATCCCGTTGCCGAGCCGGTTGCCGGGAAAAAGCCCGTAACTGCGGGCTTTTCTCCCCTATAACAACCAAAGCAACAGAAAAATAAAAGAAAAAGTAATAAATAACCCAACCGCCAGACAGAGATTGTTTTCGAGGTTTTTTGAAGCCCGTTGCCGGACTTCGTTGCCGACCCTCTCCTGTCTGGCTTATTTCATTTATGGAGGTAACTGCCTATGGCAAAAAGCAAAACTGAAATCCATGTCACAACGGTATTTGACGGCGAACTGGACGCTACGGACGTTTTCGTGAGCCTGATTGCACAGAAATACAGCCAGAGAAATGATAAAGAATATCTTGCGAAAAAGCAAGATTTAGGATATAATAAAGACAAGGTTCAGAGTGACCGTGTTCCGTCTGGATTGTGCGGGTAACGGTTATGATGAACGGATTTGAATATACAGGCGTAGACGCAATACTGGCAGGCAGCTTCCGGGCGGCTATCTATTGCAGGCTTTCCAAGGACGATGACCTTGACGGGGAGAGTGCCAGTATCGCAAACCAGCGGGCTATGCTGGAAACCTACTGCGAGAAGCAGGGATGGGAGGTTGTTGCAGTCTATCAGGACGATGGCTACACGGGGCTGAACATGGAGCGCCCCGACCTGAAACGAATGTTGAAAGCCATCGAGCGCAGGCAGATAAACCTTGTGGTCACGAAAGACCTGTCCAGACTGGGTAGGAATTACTTGCAGACCGGCTTCCTGATTGAAGATTTCTTTCCCCGCAACGGCGTGCGGTATATCGCCATGAATGACGGTATCGACACCATGCGGGACAACAACGACATTGCGCCGTTCAAGAACATCCTCAACGAGATGTACAGCAAGGACATTTCCAAGAAGGTTCATTCCTCTTATCTGCTGAAAGCGCAGAAAGGCCAGTTTACCGGCTGCCTTGCCCCCTTTGGGTATCGGAAAGACCCGGAGGACAAAAACCATCTGCTGATTGATGAGGAAACGGCCCCCATTGTCCGGCGTCTGTTTGCGTGGGCGCTGGAAGGACACGGCCCCAACTACATCCGGCGCAGGTTGGAAGAAGAAAAAATCCCATGCCCGACCTACTGGAACCGGGTGCGGGGCTTTCGGAACGTGTCAACCAAGTGGGAAAAGAAAGACCCGGTCAACGGGCGGTATATGTGGGACTTCTCCGTGATTAAGGACATCCTGATGAACCCCGTCTACACCGGCGCTATCGCTTCCCAGAAGAAGGAATACCGCTTCAAAATCGGCACCATCGGGGAGAAAAAGCCGGAGGACTGGATTGTGGTGGAGAACCAGCATGAGCCGATTGTTGACCGCAAGACCTTTGACATCGTGCAGCGCAAGCTGAAATCCCGGCAGCGCCCCCGCCAGACCGGGGAAATCAGCCTGTTTGCGGGGCTTATCAAGTGCGGCGAGTGCGGGAAGTCGCTGACGATCCGCTACACCAACGACAAGCACCCGAAGCAGATTTATTCCTGTAAAACCTACAACGCCTACGGCAAGCAGCACTGTACCCAGCACCGGGTTGAGTACGACACTCTTTACAGCCTTGTGCTGAACAAAATCCGGGAGTGCGCCAGAGCCGCCCTGATGGACGGGGAAGCCGTTGCCGGGAAGCTGACAGACACCTGCGAAGCCGAGCAGAAAGGCCAGCGGGAAGCGTTGGAGCGTTCCCTAACCAAAGACGAGGAAAGGATTGACGTTCTGGAAAAGATGGTGCTGCGGCTGTATGAGGACATGGTTGCCGGGCGTATCAGCGAAGCGAACTTCAATCTGCTGATGGAAAAGACGCAGGCGGAACAGGCCGAGTTGAAAGCAAAGGTCACGGAAGGCCGGAAGAAGCTGGCCGATGAAATCCGGCTTGCGTGTGACGCCCGCCAGTGGGTGGAAGCCATTCAGGAATACGCCGACATCACGGAACTGGACGCCGCCACCCTAAACCGCCTGATTAAAGAAATCGTTGTCCATGAGAGCATAGACAGCGATAAGACAAGACACATTTCTATCGAAATTCATTTCAATCTCAAACCCATCCCGGAGGTGGAGCAGGTCACGGCCTGACCTGCCCCCGCCGGGGCGGTTCTTAAAAACTCCATAGATATTTCTTGACACGCCGCCGCCCGCCATCGAGCCGTTTTCCTACACCTATTTGGGGATAAAACAGCTCATGGCGGGCGGCGGCATCATCGTGCTGGGTACGACCCTGATCCCTCTGCTGTCCACCCTGTTTTAAGGGCGTAAAGCATGGGATTTCTCACCGACTGGCTGACAGACTGGCTAAAAGAGCTGCTGATCGAGGGGATCATGGGCAACCTCACAGGGCTTTTTGATACGGTCAATTCCCGTGTCGGAGAGATTGCGGTGCAAGTGGGAACCACCCCGGCGGCATGGAACGCCGGGGTGTTCTCCCTGATCCGGCAGCTTTCTGAAACGGTGATACTGCCGATTGCCGGTCTGATCCTCACCTTTGTTGCCACCTATGAGCTGATCCAGCTCATTATCGAGAAGAACAACCTGCATGATCTGGACTACTGGATCTTCTTCAAGTGGATATTCAAAACGGCCTGCGCCATTTTGATTTTGTCCAACACCTTCAATATCGTCATGGCGGTGTTCGATGTATCCCAAAGCGTTATCGCCCGGGCAGCCGGGATCGTGCAAGGCTCAACGGACATTTCAGAGGCCATGCTTGCCGACTTGGAGGCCACGCTGGAAACGCTGGGGCTTGGCTCTCTGCTGGGGCTGTGGCTGCAATCCCTGCTCATTCATGTGACCATGTGGGCGATCAATATTGTGATCTTCGTGATCGTCTATGGTCGCATGATTGAAATATACTTGCTGACCAGCTTAGCGCCTATCCCCGTTGCCACGCTCTCTAACCGGGAGCTGGGCAATACCGGGCAGAACTATTTGAAGTCCCTGTTTGCCGTGGGATTTCAAGGGCTATTGATCCTCGTCTGTGTTGCCATCTATGCGGTGCTGATACAGGGTATCGCCACAGGCGGCGACCCCATCGGCGCGATATGGGGCTGCATGGGCTATTCCGTGCTGCTCTGCTTCTGCCTGTTCAAGACTGGCTCCATCGCCCGCAGCGTGTTCAGCGCACATTAAAGGAGGGATGAATATGACCTTGGGACAAAATGTCCCAAAGCTGGATGCGCTGCACCTCATGGACGGGATCAAGGGCTTGCGCTCTCTGCCAAAACATAGCGTGGATATGCTTCTAACCGATCCGCCCTACGGCACGACCCGGAACTTTTGGGATGTGCCGCTGCCGCTCCCGGAGCTGTGGGAGGCGGTGCGCTGGGCGGTGAAGCCAAACGGAGCCATCCTGTTTTTCGCTCAATGCCCCTTTGACAAAATGCTGGGCGCGTCCAACCTCGCCATGCTCCGCTATGAGTGGGTGTGGTACAAATCCCGGGCAACGGGCTTTCTCAATGCCAACCGTGCGCCGCTGAAAAAGTCCGAGAACATTTTGGTGTTCTATCAGAAGTCCCCGGTGTACCATCCGCAATTCACCTATGGGGAGCCGTACCGCAAGACCAATCCCCGCAGCGGGTGTAGTACCAACTACGGCAAGTTTGAACGGACAAGCTCAGAGTCCAGCGACGGACGGCGTTATCCGGGGAATGTACTGTTTGTGCCGACGGTGACGGGCGGCATCCATCCCACGCAAAAGCCTGTGGAGCTGTGCGAATATTTCATCAAAACCTATACCGACGAAGGAGCGGTAGTGGCAGACATCTGCGCGGGCAGCGGCACGACTGCCGTTGCCGCCATGAACACAAGCCGCCGCTTCATCTGCTTTGAAAATGCCCCCTCCATCTACACCATCGCCGCCCAGCGCATCGAGCAGGCGCGGCTGGCCATGGCCGGGGGCGAGAAAGGTACCTAATTTTGCAGCAAATTTGCTGTTGAATTTTACAGCAGAATGGGGTATACTGTATTTGAAAGGAGCTGATAGATATGCCGAACATTAAACCCATTTCTGACCTGCGAAATTACAGCGAGGTACTGCATGATGTGGCTGTGGGCGCTCCTGTCTTTTTGACGAAAAACGGGCGCGGGCGGTACGCTATCGTGGATATGCAGGACTATGAGAGAACACAAGCGACCATCCGACTGATGAATGAGCTTGCAAAAGGCCGTCACTCCGGCGAAACGGAAGGCTGGCTGACACCGGACGATATGAGGGCGCATTTCCGCGCAAGAGCGAATGAAGAATAGAATTCATTATTCACCCGAGTCTCGTCGTGATTTGGATGACATTTGGGATTACATCGTATCGGAACTTCAAAATCGTTCTGCTGCGGAGCGCGTGATCGATCGCATTATAGACGCGGTTGACCCGTTGAAAAATTTCGCAGAAATGGGAACCCCGTTATCCTCTATTGCAGATATAGGAACTGACTATCGTTTTCTTGTCAGCGGCAATTATATGGTGTTTTATCGTGTGCAAGGCAACGATGTCTACATTGATCGTGTTCTGTATGGCCGCAGCGATTACATGAGCGTCCTGTTCAAAGACTTGCTGCGCGAAGAAACAACCGAATAAACATCATTTTTGCTGACCCTAACAAAATGATCCGACAAGACCGCTTGCTTTCATGCAGGCGGTTTTTTCATGTGCAAAGGAGCGTGATTTTATCGAAAAATACCCCATCATTTACGCTGACCCGCCGTGGCGCTACTCTGCGAAGAAAGTTCAAGGCGCGGCGGAAAATCATTACCCCACCATGAGCATTGAGGAATTGTGTGCGCTGCCTGTGGCCGAGCTTGCGGCCAAGGACAGCGCCCTTTTCATGTGGGCCACGTTCCCGCAGCTCCCGGAGGCTCTGCGGCTGATCCGTGCGTGGGGCTTCACCTATAAATCCGTTGCGTTCGTATGGCTGAAGAAAAACCGCAAGGCGGACAGTTGGTTTTACGGGCTGGGCTTCTGGACACGGGCAAACGCCGAGATCTGTCTGCTGGCGACCAAGGGACACCCGAAGCGGCAGGCCGCCGACATCCACCAGTTTATCATTTCGCCCATCGAAGCCCACAGCAAAAAGCCGGACGAAACCCGTGACAAGATCGTTGCCCTCATGGGCGATCTGCCCCGTGTGGAGCTATTTGCACGGCAGACCTCTCCCGGCTGGGATGTATGGGGCAACGAAGTAGAGCCGACAGCGGGCCTCTGGTCACGGTGGCCAGAAGATAGCGGAAAGGAGGATGTTTCTTGCCCTATGTGAATGTTCCCAACGACCTTTCCAAGATCAAGACAAAGATCGCGTTCAACCTCACCAAGCGCCAGCTTATCTGCTTCGGCATTGGGGCGGCTATCGGCGTTCCCACCTACCTTTTGACCCGGCAGGCCATCGGCAACACCGGGGCGCTGTTCGCTATGCTGGCGATCATGCTCCCGGCGTTTTTGCTTGCCATGTACGAAAAGGACGGCCTACCTTTTGAAAAGGTGATTCGCAACATCATCCGGGTCAAGTTTACCCGCCCCGGCATCCGACCGTACCGAACGGAAAATATCTATGCCTCATTTGCACGAAAGGAGGAGCCTATTGAGCAAAGCAAAAAAGCAGAAAAACGCAAATAAGCACCGGGCGCTGTCCGCCCAGCAAACCATTCCCTATATCGCCATGCACCCGGACGGGATCTGCCAGCTCCCCGGCGGGCTTTACACAAAGACGCTGGAATATGAGGACATCAATTATGCCGTGGCGTCCACGGAGGATCAGACTGCCATTATCAGCGGGTGGAGTGCGTGCCTGAATTATTTTGACAGCTCTCTGCCGTTCCAGCTTTCCTTTGTCAACCGCCGCAACCGCAACGCCAACCGCTACAAGGTGAATATCCCGGCGCAGGAGGATGACTTCAACAGCATCCGGGGCGAGTATGTGGAAATGCTCAAAGGCCAGATCGCCAAGAGCAACAACGGCATTGAGCGGTACAAGTACATTACCTTTGGCCTGCCCGCCGGGGGCGTGGCGGAGGCGCGTCCCCGGCTGGGGCGCGTGGAGGCGGATGTCATGGGCAACCTAAAGCGGCTGGGCGTCCAGTCCTGCCCGCTGGATGGCCGGGATCGGCTGGCGGTGCTGCATGGGCAGATGCACCCCGGCGGGCGTGAGCCGTTCCGCTTTGCGTGGAAAGATATTCCCAAGACGGGCATGGGGACAAAGGACTATATTGCCCCGGACAGTTTCGACTTTCGGCAGAGCCGGACTTTCCGTGTCGGCCAGATGTGGGGCGCGGCGTCCTATTTGCAGATCATGGCGTCGGAGCTTTCGGATAAGCTGCTGGCGGAAATTCTGGAACTGGACGCCGAGCTGACCGTCACCATGCACATTCAGACGGTAGACCAGCTCAAGGCCATTAAGACGATCAAGGGAAAAATCTCCGACATAGGCCGCATGAAAGTGGAGGAACAGAAAAAGGCTGTCCGTGCCGGGTATGATATGGAGATTTTGCCGCCTGACCTCATTACCTTTTCCAAGGACGCCGCCGAGCTGCTCTCCGACCTCCAAAGCCGCAATGAGCGAATGTTCCTGCTGACCTTTACGGTGGTAAACCTCGCTCCCACCCGGCAGCGGCTTGAAAACGATGTGTTCACGGTGAGCGGCATCGCCCAGAAATACAACTGCGCCCTGCGCCGTCTGGACTGGCAGCAGGAACAGGGCTTTGTGTCCTCGCTGGCGCTTGGCTACAACGGCATTGAGATCCAGCGGGGCATGACCACCAGCTCCACGGCCATCTTCATTCCCTTTATGACCCGGGAGCTTCGCATGGACGGGCAGGCGCTTTACTACGGCATGAACGCCCTTTCCAACAATGTCATCATGGCTGACCGCAAAAAGCTCAAATCCGCCAACGGAATGTATCTCGGCTCTACGGGCAGCGGCAAGAGCTTTGCCGCCAAGCGGGAGCTGATCAATGTGTTCCTCGCCACCAACGACCGCATCATCGTCGTTGACCCGATGGGCGAATATGCCCCGCTGGTGCGGCGCTTGGGTGGGCAGGTCATCGAGATCGCCCCGGACAGCCCGCACCACATTTCGCCTATGGACTTGCAAATGAATATCAACGACGAGGACAGTCCGCTTTCCATGAAAGCGGATTTTCTGCTGTCCCTGTGTGAGCTGATCGTAGGCGGAAAGGAGGGCTTGCAGCCCATCGAGAAAACCGTCATTGACCGCTGTGTGCGGCTGGTCTACCGGGAGATGGCGCTGGGGCTGGAAACGGCAAAAACGCCGCTGCTGCAAGATCTGTATGAGGAGCTGCTGCGCCAGCCTGAGCCGGAGGCGCGACGGGTGGCGACGGCGCTGGAGCTTTACTGCACAGGCTCTCTCAACCTTTTCAACCATACGACAAATGTTGACCTCAATTCCCGTGTGGTCTGCATCGTCCTAAAGGGCTTGGGCGAAAACCTCCGCAAAATCGCCATGCACACAACCAACGAATTTGTCACGGCGGCGGTGAACGCCAACCATGCCGAAGGCGTGGCGACTTGGTGCTACTTTGACGAGTTCCATATCCTACTCCGTGATCCGCTGACGGCCAGCTACTTTGTGGCGGTCTGGAAAATGCTCCGCAAAAAGGGCTGCGTCCCCTCGGCGCTGACGCAGAATGTGAAAGACCTGCTGGCCAGCCGGGAGATCGAGAACATTCTGGACAACACGGATTTCATGGTGCTGCTGTCGCAGGCGCAGAGCGACCGTGCAATTTTGGCAAAGCAGCTTGGCATTTCCGAGCATCAGCTCTCCTATATCACGCACTCCAATTCCGGCGAGGGCCTGCTGTTCTATGGAAATGTCACCATCCCGTTTGTAGACCGTTTCCCCCGTGGAGAGATCTATGACCTGCTGACTACCCGCCCGGAGGATCTTGCCCATGAGCGAACAGACGAGTAACCCCACTTCGGGACAAAATGTCCCGAAGTCCAAGTTCCGCAGAAAAAGCCAACAGGAGCAGACAGCCGCCAGTAAGCTACGCATGGAAAAGCGGGGCGAAAAGCTGGATGCCGCCCGGGAGAAGCTGGCAAAGCAGAAGCCGCCGAAAAAGCCCGGTGCGGTCAAGCGCCTTACCCACGCTGCCGGACACGGCGTCCACGGCTTTGTGCATGGCAAACTCTATGAGGTCGAGCATGAAAATGTCGGCACAGAGGGCGCACACCGTTCCGAGCTGGCAGCAGAGTCCGTGTACCGCTTTGGCAGGCGCAGGCTCCGCAAGGCCATCCGGGGACACCCGGCAAAGGCGGTGGAGCGTGCCGAGAGCAAGCACATTAAGGCCACGGCGGATTATTACTACCGCAAGACCGTGGAGGAACACCCGGAAATGCAGGAGGGCGGCGCGGTGTCCCGGTATCTGCAAAAGCAGAAGATCAAGCGCCAGTACGCAAAGCAGGCGCGGGAGGCTGCCAGACAGACCGCCAAGGCCGCCGAGGGTACGGCGTCCGTCACGGGCAAGCTGACAGAAAGAGTGCCCGCCTACATCAAGGAACACCCCGGCGGACTGCTCCTGCTGGTGGCGGCGTTTCTTTTGCTGGTGGTGCTGCAATCGTGTATGTCCTCGCTGGTAACGGTGGGCAACGGCGTGGCGGGAGCCATCGGCGCGTCTACCTATGCCGCCGAGGACGCTGACCTACTGGGGGCGGAGGCCGCCTACTGCGCTCTGGAGGACGAGCTGCAACGCTACCTCGACACCTACACCCGCACCCACGATTATGACGAATATCATTTTGACCTTGACACCATTGAACACGATCCCTATGTGCTGCTGTCCATCGTCTGCGCGCTCCATGAGGGCGAGTGGACGCTGGGCGAGGTGCGGGGGACGCTCCAAATGCTCTTTGACCGCCAGTACATTTTGACCGAGGATGTGGTGGTGGAACAGCGGTATTACTTGGAAACAGACACTTGGACGGACGAGGACGGCAACACCCACAGCGACACCTACCGGGTGTATTACGATTATTACATCTGCACCGTGACGCTGGAAAACTTCAATCTCTCCCATCTGCCTGTCTACATTATGGGCGAGGAAACCCTGTCCCGGTACGCCCTCTACATGGCGACGCTGGGCAACCGCCCCGACCTGTTCCCGTCCTCGCCCTATGTGGGCAAGTACACCAACAAGCCCCCGGCACATGAGATCCCGGAGGACTATCTTGCCGATGAAACCTTTGCCGCCATTCTGAAAGAGGCGGAAAAGTATGTGGGATACCCCTATATTTGGGGTGGCAGCTCTCCGAGTACCTCTTTCGACTGCTCCGGCTTCGTCAGCTATGTTTACAATCAATGCGGCTGGGACTTTGGGCGGCTGGGGGCGCAGGGGCTATACAACATCTCAACCCGGACGAGCAGCCCCAAACCCGGCGACTTGGTATTTTTCACGGGGACTTATGACACGCCGGGGATTTCCCATGTGGGCATCTATGTGGGCGACGGCTGGATGCTTCATTGTGGCGACCCCATCAGCTATGCCAACCTCAACACGAGTTACTGGCAGTCCCATTTCTACGCCTACGGAAAATTGTTTTGACAGGAGGTTTTTTATGGCTATCTCCAAAAGCGCAAAAATTCAGGCCGAGATTGAAAAGGTCACGGCCAAGATCAACGAGCAGCAGGCACGGCTCAAGGAGCTGGAACAGAAAAAGCTGGAGGCGGAAAACAGCGAGATCGTGGAGATCGTGCGCGGCATGAGCGTTTCGCTCACCGACCTGCCCGAGCTGCTTCAGACCATCAAGAGCGGCGGCACTTTGGGACAGAATGTCCCGAAGTCTGCGGATAAGGAGGACAGCGAATGAACAAGTGGATGAAAAAGCTGACAGCGGCGCTCTGCGCCGCTGTTTTGATGTGCGGCATGGCGGTCACGGCCTACGCTGGGGGCGGTGAGGAATGGGACGGGCTTGATCCTGTGGAGCCGCCGCCCATGGAAACCGTTGACCCCGGCGAGGGCTTCACCGAGGACGGCAACCTTGTGACCCGTGACCTGCTCTACGACAAGGCCACCAACAAGCAGTTCATCACGGTGCAGACCAGCGGCGGCAACACCTTTTACATCGTCATTGACTATGACAAACCCACCGACGAGGACGGTGAGCAGTATCAGACCTTTTTCTTGAACATGGTGGACGAGGCTGACCTGCTGGCGGCGATGCAGGCTGCGGGCGGTGAGCTGCCGGAGTGTGCCTGCGCGGACAAATGCGCCGTGGGTGCTATCAACACAGATTGCACCGTCTGCGCCGTGAACATGGGCGAGTGCCAGGGCAAGGCTCCCGAACCTGTGCCTGTGGTAGAGCCGGAGCCTGACCCCGAGCCGGAGCAGCCCAAGAACAGCGGCGGGACGATCCTGCTGGTGCTGGCCGTGGCGGTCATCGGCGGCGTGGCTGGCTGGTATTTTAAGATCTACCGCCCCAAAAAGCAGCAGGCCGCCGACGCTGCGGAGGACTACGGTGACGATTACGACGATACCTCGCCTTGGGAGGACGAGGACGAAACGGGAAGTGAGGGAGAGGAATGAGATTTACCAACAGCCCCTATGAGGACTTTATGAAAGAAAAAAGCTACTTTAAGGGTGCTCCGCCCAACCTGCCGCCCAAAGGCTCCCGCTGCGACGGCTGCCCCTACTGGCGCGGGATCGGCTGCGTGTTCTGCTACCGGGAACAGCTCACGCTAAAGACAGGGGGCAAAAATGAGCCGTGAATTGACCCGGCAGGAAAAGGCGGCGATCCGCTCCCTTGTGAAGCGGTGGTGTGCCAATTATGACAAGGATGCTGGCTGCCTGCCGCTGGATTCTCCTTGCTATATGCTGGGCAAGTGCTGGACAGGGGCGTATTGTCGCTACTTTTGTTCGGCGGTGCTGCCCCTTGATCCCGTGCTGGAAAGGTCGTTGACCGTGGAGCGTATCACAGAAACCCGGCCTTGCCCGGTATGCGGCAGGGCTTTCCTCCCGGATGGGCGGCAGCGGTACTGCTCCCCGGTCTGCGCCGGGGCTGCCCTGCGGGAGCAAAAGCGGGCATATATGCGCCGCAAGCGGAGGTAGCGCGTGGAAAAATAGCCCCGGAAAACGCCCGCATTTACAAGGCTTTTCCGGGGCACTTTTGGGGTGGGCGGTATGTTTTCCCGCCCACCTCTGTTTTCGCAGAAACGCTTTCCACATCCAAGCAACAGGACTTTGGGACATTTTGTCCCGAAGTCCCGTCTGAAAGGAGGAATTATGCCTAAATACTATGAGATCAGCGAGGCGGCGGCAAAGCGGGCAAAGGACATGAACAGCTATTCCGACTATGCCCCCGGCTCGGCCACGGCTGGCTACCGGGCGATGGTGGATGAAGCCTATGCGCTGGCAGAGAAGCAGAAAGCGCAGGTCGATCCCATGTACCATGATAAGATCGACGCCCTTGTTGAGCGCTACGCCCGCAGGCTGGCGGAAAACCTCAACGAGCGCAACGCCATTGACGCCCGTGTGCCGTCCATTCTGATCACCGGGGGCGGCAATTTCCCCGTGGCGAAAAAGGTCAAGCAGAACGCCGCCCGGGATCGCAACTACGGCGAGTATGCCGAAATTGAAAAGCTGCTGGACAAGATCCGCTCCACAGGCAGGGGCGGTATCAGCGCCGATGATGACCTCGCCGTGGAAAAGCTCACGAAAAAGCTGGAGGGAATGGAGTCCCAGCAGACCATGATGAAAGCGGTCAATGCCTACTACCGCAAGCATAAGACGCTGGAGGGCTGCCCCGAGCTGACGGCGGAGCAGGTGGAAAAGGTCACGGCGTCCATGTCCCAAGACTGGCGCAAAGACCCCGTTCCGTTTCCGTCCTATCTGCTCACCAACAATAACGCCAATATCCGCCGTGTGCGCCAGCGCATCGAGGAGCTGAGCCACAAGGCGGAGTTTGTGGGCTGGACATTCCCCGGTGGGGAGGCCAAGGTCAATGAGGCGGAGAACCGCTTGCAGCTCATTTTTGCGGATAAGCCGGACGCCGATACCCGGCAGGCGCTCAAAAGCGAGGGCTTCAAATGGACGCCCAGCCAAGGGGCATGGCAGCGGCAGCTCAATCAGAACGCCATCCGTGCCGCTGCAAGGCTGGACTTCCTGCGCCCGGAGGATGGCAAAAGCCCCTATCAGCTCCAGCCCTTTTCAAAACGGGCGGAAAAGGATGTATCACGGTGAGGAGGGTATATGGACAAAAACCAAGGCTATGAGATCATTCAGGTCGTCATGCTGGAAAACGGCAGGGGCTTTGCGCTGGGGCATAACCCCGCTGCGCCCTCGCCCTATGTCACATGGGCTTGCTACGATGACAAGGACGGCCAGCGGCAGTATGAATGGGGGCATTACGGCAGCGACCGTGCCGCTCTGGAACAGGACTTTGCGGCGCGGGTGCAGGAGTACCAGCGTCTTTACAATGTCGGCGTCAAGCAGACCGAGGCTCCCGGCCTTTACAAGTATTACTCCACCCAGCGTCCCGTGGACATTGGGACATTCCCCAAGCCGCACCGCAACGCCCCGGATGAGATCGTCAACTACGATCAGCGCGTCCCGGTTGAAAATGGATCATTTCTGGCGTGGGGGCATTTGACCTACACACGGCCATTGACGAAGCGGCAGGCGTCTGACTATGAGCTGCGGCCTGCGCCCGACAATCCCGACAGACCCCGTTCGATCCGGGAGCAGATGAAAACCGCCGTAAAACAGGTCGAGGCTGACCGGGGGCAAGCCGCCCCAAAGAAAAATGCCCCTGACCGGGGCGAGAGATAGGAGGACATTTATGGAACAGGAACACAATCCCAACAAAAATGCCGAGCTTGCGATGGAGCAGAATGGGAACATGATCGACGGCATCATCAACAATCTGCCTGTGTCGCCCCGGTCAGAAAAGCCGCTGGACAAGGTGCGGGAACACCCGCCCAAGCGCCGCAGCCGGGAGCGTGAGGAGCGTTGACAAAAAAGCGGCGGCGCTCTATCCATCTTCATGTGATGGTGACGCCGGAGGAGCAGGCGCTGATCGCTGACCGCATGACCGAGGCTGGGATCTCCAACATGGGAGCCTATATGCGGAAAATGGCACTCAACGGCTATGTTCTCCATGTTGACCTCTCGGACATCCGGAAGTTGGTGGCCTTGCAGCGGCGGTGTGCCAACAACCTAAACCAAGTGGCCGTCCATGCCAACACCTATGGTATCTATCCCTCGGAGATCGCGTCGCTCCAAAAGGACTATGCCGACCTTTGGGAGCCGCTGTCCGAGCTGCTGAAAAAGCTGTCGGCTGTGGTGAGCCTATGATTTGTCGGGGAGCGGCCTTGTGCCGTTCCCCGGCTTTCACGACCTCGGGACAAAATGTCTCGAGGTCGTGAAAGCTCGACATCCTTGTGTGCCTATTTCCCCAGCGGTATAATATGGGTAGAAGGACAAACCAACCCGATTTTTTAATGGAGGTAGCTACTATGATCGTTCTCAAAATCCTTGCCGCCCCCGTGATGGTGGCGCTGTCCCTGCTGGCCGCTATGGTCACATTCCTGTTCTGCGTGGCATCCGCCGTATGTGAGCTGGGCTGCATCGTGCTGACGCTGCTCTCCCTGATCCTGTTTATCGGCGGGCAGACGGTGGGTGGGATTGTGTTCCTCGTCCTTGCGTTCCTCGTTTCTCCCTTTGGCGTTCCCGCCATCGCTGAGTGGCTGGTGGACAAGCTGCACTCGGCCAACTTCGCCCTGCGGGATTTCATCACAGGCTGATACTTCGGGACAAACTGTCCCAAAGCAGGAACAACGGCGGCTGACCACAGCCGCCGTCATTTCAGTATACTAGTGACACTAAATATAGCTTCGGAAAACTTCGATAATTGTTTGATCATAAGACTTTGGAATACGAAGTTTTCTACAAAATCCGTAATGGACGCAATAATAGGGATAAGATTCCATAAAATCAAAGTAATCCTCGTCTTTATATTTAAATATCCATCGACCTTTTTCGTTAATACATCCAATCACGCTGTAATTAAATAAAATTTTCAAAACATCTAAAGGAGTCTTTTTATTTTCAATACACCAGTTATGTATCTCTCCGTTTAAATCAAAGCGTTCCAATAATACTTGTGTTTTTTCCTTTCCTTTTGCTACTTCGGAGATGCAATTTAGGGCATTTCTCCAGCAAGGGAAAAAACTCTGAACTTCGTCCCTAAACTCTCGGTAAAACCAACTAGAGTACTCCTCTTCAATAGCCTGCACATCAGCTAATGTCAGCCTAGGCGACGAGATGGATTCCGAGCAGTATTTTAATAGTTTTATAATGTCACGCGGCCTGCTAAATGTTAGAACACAAATGTATTGGAAAAGTCCTTTTGGAACAGTATTATTATCCGCAACTAGTGCCCAATAGTCGCTACTCGAATAAAGTGGATTCTTTGCTTTAGCAGCAGCTTCTATGCGTTTTTCAACGATTCTTTTGAGTGACCACATGCTTTTTTCGTTAGTTGTCCAGTTTAGACGCAGAACGTAATCATCAAGCTTGTTTAGGTCATTATCTTCAAGACTATCAAATATATCTGAGCGTAACGCAAGAACCGGAATACATTTAATAGAGTTTGCCTTAAAGAAATTGAAAAGCTCATCCGCAGCTCTCAGAAGCGAAAGTATAACCAAATTCAAATTTGAATTCTTTGCTCGATACCCCTCGTCAAGTTCGTCTATAAGTAAGATGAATGTAGATTCTGTTCTAATTCTAACAAATAAACTCTCTAAAGTTTTGACGGCTTTATTATAGTGAATTTGTGCAGTTGTTTCCGAAGAAGTTAAATTACTGTGTTCGCCAGAGAGAATTGAGATAACCATGCTGATTTTATTTTCATTTTGACGCAATTTGTTAATTGTTTCAGGCACAGATATTCCATCAGGAAAATTGTCATGTAAGAATTTTTTTAAAGCATCTATCTCATCACAACTCGCAATCGAATTATCTTGTATAAAGAGGCTAGCAATTTCGGTAAGTAATAGGAACTTCCACGCAGATACATATTTAGATTTGTCTTGTAAGCTACGGTCTCCTAATGCTTTGAAATCAGTTAGCGGAAAATCTCTCAAGGAAATATCTGTAGAAAATAAGGTTGGATTCGAATTGCAATCTAACCGTATTTTCTGTAATATAGCGGATTTGCCAGTTCCTTTTCTGCCAATAATAAAACGCTTTTTCCCTTTTAAGATACTGTCATATCCGGGGAATTCAACAAAGTAGTGCTCTAACGATTCATCATTTCTGGCTTCATCTTCACCCCAGTCTATATCGGAAAAAGCTATTTGAATGTTTTGCACAATAAACTCCGTCCCTTCTCATATATTTATAAGTGCATTGTACCACTATTATTGGCAAATTGCAATTTTTGTTCACCGTCATATCGGAAGGAGGGCTGCCTACGGCCACGACCTACTACAAGAAGCACAAAATCAGCAAGGGCGAAACCATCGCACAGTCCTTGAAAGAGCGGTTTGACTACGGGCAAAACCCGGACAAGACCGAGGGCGGCGAGTTGATCTCGTCCTACGGCTGCGACCACATGACCGCCGATGCCGAGTTCCTACTAAGCAAGGCCAAGTACAAGGCTGTCACAGGCCGGGAGCAGCGGCGGGATGCAGATGTGCTTTGCTATCAGATCCGCCAGTCATTCAAGCCCGGGGAGATCACGCCGGAAGAGGCGAACCGCATCGGCTATGAAACGGCGATGCGCTGGACAAAGGGCAAGTACGCCTTTTTCGTTGCCACCCACACAGACAAGGCACACATCCACAACCACATTTATTATAACTCGACCTCGCTGGACTGCACACGGAAGTTCCGGGACTTTATCGGTTCTGGCCGTGCGGTGCGGCGGCTCTCTGACCGCATTTGTTTTGAAAATGATCTGTCCGTCATCACCAACCCCAAACTGCACAGCAAGGGACGATTTCTCCATTACGGGGCGTGGCTGGGGACGGAGCGGCAGCCCTCGTACAAGGAGCAGCTACGGCTTGCCATCAATGAAGCTCTTGCCAAATGCCCCGCCGATTTTGACGCTTTTCTCCGGCTCATGGAGGCATCCGGCTTTACGGTCAAGCGTGGGCGCGGCGGTGTAATTTCTTTTCTCGTTCCGGGGCAGGAACGGGCAACACGACTGCGGGCGTCTACTCTTGGGGACGGCTACGATCCCGAGGACATCAAGGCCGTTATCGCCGGGGAGCGTCCGCTCCCGGAGCAGTCTGTCCCTGCGCCTGCTGTCCTTCGCCGGGTCAATCTGATCGTAGATATAGAGGAACGGATGCGCTCTGGTAAGGGCGCGGCCTATGCGCGATGGGCGAAGGTCTACAACCTCAAGCAGATGGCGGCGGCGCTTCAATTCATGCAGGAGCAGAACATCATCGAGTATGACCAGCTTTCCGCCAAGGCCGCGGATGCCGTTGCCCGTTTCCATACGCTGACGGAACAGCTTCGGCAGACCGAGGCCGACCTTACCCATACCTCCGAGCTGATGGGAGCCGTGGTGCAGTACGCCAAGACCCGCCCCGTCTTTGACGGGTACAAGGCCGCAAAGTACAGCCGAAAGTATCTTGCCGAACATGAGGCGGAGCTGGCGGACTACCGGGCGGCCAAGGCCATGATGGGAGAGTTGCTGGGCGGTGAGAAGCTGCCCAAGATGGCAGAGCTAAAAGAAAAGCGCCGCCAACTGGCGGCGCGGAAAAAGGCACTCTACGCTGACTACCGAACGGCGCAGGAGCAAATGCGGCAGGCCGTTGCGGTCAAGGCCAACATTGACCATCTGCTGGGCGTCACGGACGGCCAGCGCAAAAAGGAACAGGAGCGATAGCGCACGGTGACGCAGACAAATTACTTTGGGCATGGGGTGCCCCGCAAAGTCGCAAGACTTTGTGGGGAGAGGAGGCACAACGGAGCGGGCGGATTTTGGGACATTTTGTCCCAAAGAAGCATAGCGGAGTTTGTGCTGACGAGTCCCAAAGCCGGGTTTGGGGAGGCTCCCCAACAAGCGTTTTTGCAGCCCGCAGAATTGCAAAAATAGCAAGTGTGGCTACACTTGCCCTGCTTGCCGTTAGTGCGTTCCCCGGAAATCCCACGAAAAACGGAGGCAGCGCCGTTTCTTACGCTCCCTCCGTTCCACGGTTTTCTATGATCGTGTTGATAATCCCCTCGACGAGCCGCAGCTCACTTTCATTGAGGGAATTAAGCTGAATATTGATCCGCTTCTTTGCGGCTTCATCGGCTCCCATGTCGGGATAAAAGTATTCGTCCACGGAGATACCGAACATGGTTACCATTTGGTAAAAGGCGTTTAGGCTCGGATGCTGTCCGTCATTTTCGTGATACATAATGGTGCGAGGATCACGGTCAACAATATAGCCTAACTGTTCTTGCGTCATGCCCTCACGCTCACGGGCTTTCTTGATGGCAAGTCCGATTCCGTGAAAGTCAAATTTGCGCTCGTCCCGTTCAATTTTCATAGCATCACCACCTGATGTAATTTTACATTTCGGGTAATAGCATTTGAACGATGTTATATTTCATTCTTCTGCATATTTCATTTCATATATTTGCCGAGCAAATTCTCATAGTTGACAATGGCTGCGGTGTAGCATATAATGTACTTATCAAACAAGTACATTATATGACAGGAGGCGCAGCCTCATGGAAATCATTATCAGCAGTAACACCAGCAAACCTATTTATGAGCAGATCACTTCTCAAATGAAAGCTATGATCATGAGCGGTGAGCTTCAAACCGGCGACCCGATTCCGTCTATGCGGGCACTGGCAAAGTCGCTTCATATCAGCGTCATTACAGTGCAGAAAGCCTATGAAGATCTGCATCGTGATGGCTTTATTGAAACAACAGTAGGCCGTGGCAGTTTCGTATCGGCACAGAATAAAGATTTCTTTCAAGAGGAACAACAGCGCCGGGCGGAAGAACATCTCCAAGAGGCTGCCGATATTGCACGCTCCGGCGGTATCCCTTTGAGTAAATTGGTTGAGATACTGGCGATGTTCTATAAAGAGGAGGGCTGACGATGGAAAACATTTTGCAAATTGCAGACCTGACAAAACGCTACCCCGATTTTTACTTAGACCATTTGACCCTCAATGTTCCAAGCGGCAGCATTGTCGGTTTGATTGGGGAAAACGGTGCGGGAAAAACAACCACCATGAACCTGATCCTCAATGCTGTTACCAAGGACAGCGGAGATATTCTTGTTTTCGGGCAAGATAATCTTTCCCATGAAAAAGAGGTCAAACAGCGGATAGGCGTTGTGCAGGACGAATGTAATCTTCCCTTTATGTTCTCTCCCGCAGACATTGAAACCATCATGCGTCAAATCTATGCCCAATGGGACTCCAACCGCTACTGGGAGCTATTGAATAGGTTTGATTTACCTGTGAAACAGGAAATCGGCTCATTTTCAAAGGGTATGAAAGTAAAGATGAACTTTGCGATTGCCCTTGCCCATCATGCTGAATTGTTATTGCTGGACGAGGCAACAAGCGGGCTTGATCCCGTTATGCGGGATGATATGCTTGATCTGCTGTTAGACTTTGTTCAGAGCGAGGAACGCGGCGTTCTCTTTTCTACACATATTATGAGTGACCTCTCTAAGATTGCGGATTATATAGCTTTTCTGCATAAAGGTAGATTGCTGTTCTTTGAGTCGAAGGACGAATTGATCTACCACTATGGACTGATCCATTGTGGGGAAAAACTATTTCGAGAAATTGACCGTGGCGATATATTGGCGTGGAGAAAACAGGATTATGAATATCAAATTTTGGTGGGAGACCGAGAAGCTGCTGCTCGGAAATACAAGGGCTGCGTAATCGACCCGGCCACCTTAGATGACATCATGCTTTTGTATATCAAGGGAGGGTCGCTATGATTGGTTTGGTCGCAAAAGATCTTATCGTATTCAAAAAGATATGTAAACCCGCTTACCGTCTGTTAGGCATCATCCTATTACTGTGCGCCTGCATTTTCATTCCACAAGCGGCAATCCCGTATATTTCACTGCTGCTCCCGCTGATGGGCGTTGCTTTTCTGACCGAATTGGTTAAAATCGAGGAAAAGAGCGATTGGAAGAATTACTTACCGGTTCTCCCTATCACGGATAAGGAGATTGTTGTCGGGCGCTACCTGTTCAGCGGAATACTGTTTGTTAGCCTCTCTGTGTTGACTTTCTTGCTTTGTATCATTGCTGCTTTTACAGGACATTTTTCGTTCACCACAGTTGTACCAAACCTTGTGTTAGGTATGTGTTGTACGGTGCTTACAATCTGTTTGGGTGTCCCCTCGGGCTTTGTTTTCAAACAGTCAAACTGCACCGGGGCAATGATCGCCGCCATCATGTTCTGTGCGGTAATACGGTCTACTGGTCTTGATACCGCCTTTTTCGCCGCATCCTCATTCCTTGCCTATACACTGCTTATTATCGGTATGGCATTACTCCTCTACCTGTCCTATCGTGCGTCACTCAGCATTTTTAGAAAAAGGCGTTATGCAAGAAGTAAGGTGGCACCTAATGATTGAAAACAACTGGATTCTATGTCCAATATGCAGAAATAAGACACGCATCAAAATTCGGGGCGATACGGTGCTTGAGAACTTTCCTCTGTATTGCCCAAAATGCAAACAAGAAAATCTAATCCGAGCTTATCAACTAAATATCATAGTTATCAAGGAGCCAGACGCACAGACGCAGAGCCGATAACCCGTAGCCAACAGGCACACGGTTTATCGGCTCTTTTCTTTTGATAGCAACTGCTCTGGTATCAAAACAAGACCGTTGCAATCGGCCTTGCGGCGCAGAACGGCGGTTTTGAAATCTTGTATTTCAAGCTGCCGTTTTCCTTTTGAAAAAATGGATTAACGGGGGTGTGTTAAAGTCGCCCTTTTTTAAGGATACGGCGGTGTCCGAGGAGGTATCGCTGTGTCCATTTTTCTTTTTCGCAGCATCCATGATCTGCACCAGCTAAAAAAAGCGTAGCCCCTCCGTCGGAGCAGTCCGGCTTTGAATGTGAAATTAAACATCATGTAACAAGAACTTCATTTGCTTGCGTCCGCATAGCGTCATGCTGTGCGGGCGTTTTTATATACCTGCACCTTGGGACAATTTGTCCCAAGGTAGCCAGTCCCGGCTGCCGATCCCCGCCGTTCCTCCGTTCTGTTCACCCACCCACACATGAACTGAATGGAGGAAATACAAATGACGACCATCAATCTGAAGGACTTTTACGCTTGGTACACCCATGATGAATACATCGAAGTTTCCGACGAAGTGGCCGCCGAGCTGAAGGCGGACAAGCTGTATGAGGCAGCCTATCAGCGGCGCACGACCCGCAACAAGGCGCAGTATTCCCTCGACTGTGACGATGGGATCGAATACTCGGCCTGCCTGCATGAGCCGACCCCGCAGGAGCTTCTGGAGCGCATGGAGCTGTTCGTTCACCTCTGGAACGCCCTCAACTCTCTGCCGGAGGTGCAGGGCATCCGGGTGGAGGCGCATCTGATCCTCGGCAAGAGCTACCGCCAGATCGCTCGGGAGCAGGGCGTGGACAAGAGCGCCGTCCGCCATTCCGTCAAAAGCGGTAAGGCAGCCATGAGAAAATATTTGAAAAAACTTCTGTAAAGGTATCTCCATTTGCCCGATTTTTGTCCTTGGTATATGAGAGGTAGTTTTCACTTCTCCGCAGCAAAGTAGTTGATGCTCCGTGACGGATCGTCGCTATCCGCTGTGAGGGAGCGCCGCATTGAATATGAGCTGTCTTATGACAGGCCAACGGGAGCGGGTGCGGCGCTCCCACCTTTCAAAAACACCTTGGGACATTTCGTCCCAAGGTCATAAGCCGTAGGCCAGCGTTTTTATGAGGCGCTGGCCTTTCCCTGTTGCCGAGAATTGAAAAGGAGGTCTTTATGCAGCAGAGAAAACAACATACCGCATTTGCTGTGGATGGCTACGCCATCACCGCCAGCTTCGCAGACTGCAAAAATGCGGCAGTGCTCCATCATGTAAAGCAGATTCTACTATCTTCCTTTGCCAACAATACGGCAAAAAATAGCTCCGGCGACATCCTTGCAATCCCTCCCGAACAGAGGGATAATAATAGTGGGGGTAGTCCCTATGTACCTTGAAAAGTTCATATTCCCCGCGTATTGATTGCGCTCTTTTATTGACCCATCGACAAATGAAAGGACGGATCAATATGATGGAAAACAGAATGATGACAGGCAATCGGGTTGATTGCCTATACCGCGTGTCCACCGATAAGCAGGTGGACTACAACGACAAAAGTCAAGCCGACATTCCCATGCAGCGTAGAGAGTGCCATCGCTTCTGTGAAAAAATGGGCTGGACGATCGTTCACGAGGAGCAGGAGGACGGCGTGTCCGGCCACAAGGTACGGGCAGAAAACCGGGATAAGCTCCAAATTATCAAGGAACGAGCCAAGCAGGGAAAATTCGATATTCTGCTTGTGTTCATGTTTGACCGCATCGGGCGTATCGCTGACGAAACGCCTTTTGTGGTGGAATGGTTTGTTAAGAACGGCATCCGGGTCTGGAGTACGCAGGAGGGTGAGCAGCGTTTTGATAATCACACGGACAAGCTCACCAACTACATCCGCTTCTGGCAGGCTGACGGCGAAAGCGAAAAGACTTCAATTCGCACAAAAACCGCTCTCGGCCAGCTTGTCGAGGACGGCGGTTTCAAGGGCGGTCTTGCTCCCTATGGGTATGACCTTGTAAAGAGTGGGCGCTTCAATAAACGCAAGCACGAAGTTTTTGAGTTGGCTGTCAACGAGGTCGAGGCCGCTGTGGTACGGATCATCTTTGACAAATATGTGCATGAGGGTTTCGGCGCTCAACGGATCGCCACCTACTTAAATAACCTTGGCTATCGGGCGAGAACGGGTAAAATGTGGCATCACGCCAGCATCCGGGGTATCATTTGCAATCTGACATATACCGGGGTGCTTCGCAGCGGCGAAAGCCGCTCCCAAACGCTGCCCCACTTGCAGATCATAACGCCGGAGCTATTCGAGGCTGCACAACACATTCGTACCTCCCGTGCCAACTCTGCCGAACAGGAGCGCCGTGTTCCGCTGAACACCCGCGGTCAATCCTTGTTGGCTGGGAATGTCTTTTGCGGGCATTGTGGCTCCCGACTGACACTCACCACCAACGGAAAGGCTTATCCGTGCAAAGAAGATGCTCACCGCATTGTGAAGCGTGTACGGTATATCTGCTACGGCAAGACACGCAAGCAAACCGAATGTGACGGGCAGACTGGCTACACGGCTCATATTCTTGACGGTATCATTGATAAGGTGGTGCGGCAGATCTTTGAACGGATGAAAGCGATCCCCAAAAGCGAGATCGTCAATATCCGTTATCGTGAAAAGATGGAAGAACGAAAAGCACTTCTCAAAAGTGCTAAATCCGATTATGCCAAGGCTGCCGCCGAGCTTGATACTCTCCGGGCGGAGGTCATTAAATCCCTCCGGGGCGAAAGCGCTTTTTCGCAGGATTTGCTCAGCTCCTTGATTGCGGATAATGAGAAAAAATGCCTTACCATTCAGCGCACTATGGAGGCAGCGCAGGCGGCCTACGACGAGGGACAGGCCATGCTGGACGCCTTAAACGCTCAGTACGACGATATTATCTCATGGGCGGATATGTACGACAGTGCCAGCATGGAGGCAAAGAAAATGATCGTGAGCTGCCTGATTAAGAGGGTGGATGTCTACCGGGACTATAAGCTGCATATCGACTTCAACATTGATTTTGAGCAGTTTAGCATGGGCATAGACATTATTTCTATTGCCGCATAAAAAAACTCACCTCTTTGCAGAGGTGAGTCAAAAATCATTTCTTCCGAAAAGTTTGGTGGAGATAAGCGGGATCGAACCGCTGACCTCTTGAATGCCATTCAAGCGCTCTCCCAGCTGAGCTATACCCCCAGATGGGAAGAAATGAAATTTATTAAATTAAGAACAGGGGTTGTTTACCGATCGAACCGGGCTCCCAGCTGAGCTATACCCCCATATGTTGTTGCTTTCTCGCCGTCGACTTGCTTAGTATAGCATAAACACGAAAAATGTCAACCCCTAATTTACAAATTTCCAAAGAAATTTCTCCGCCTGTCATTCCCGCATTTGTGCCATGGGAAAACTGCGGGCTGATTCGATAGACAGAGAGGGACGCACCTGCGGACCTCTCTGTCTGTCGGGTGTGCATCAGATCTTGATAGCCAGATTATAGGCGGCCTTGGTGGCCTGCCACATGTTGCCCGGCTTCTGGGTATTGTAGCTGTCGCCGATGTTGTGTACCTCCGGCGCCACCATCTCCTGCTGGGCGGAGAGGAACGGCCCGTCATCGCCGCGGTTGCCGATGGCCATGACCACCAGATCCGCCGGCAGCTGCTCGATGTACTCCTCCTTCGTCATCTTGGGCGCCAGAGGATTCTCCACGTTCTTGGGGATGATGGGCGTCCATGTGCAGTAGGGGTCAGGCACGGCCTTGCTGCAGTTCCGGGCCAGCACCACATGGCCGTTCTCGAACCGCACTACCCGGGCGCAGTTGATGAGCTTGCCGCCGTCCGCCTCGAAGTAGTGGATGAGGTGACCGCGATTGGCGGTGCAGGCGCCCTCCTCGAAGTTCTCCATCATCTCCACACAGGTGACGCTGCGCTGCTTTTCGGTGGCCAGCCAGTAGGCCGTCTCCAGACCCACGGCGCCGCCGCCCACCACCACGATGGTCTTGTCGGTGTCAGTCAACTCCTCCGGATGGGTCAGCAGCCATGTAGCGTCGATATGCCGCGCCTCGGTGAGACCCGGGATGGGGGGCATCCCCTCCCTGCTGCCGTTGGCGAACACCACGGCATCGTACTTTCCGGCCTTCAAGTCCGCGTTGGTCACGGTGGTGTTCAGCTTCACCGTGACGCCCTTGGCCTTCTTCACCTGTGCGATGAGCCAGTCCATGTAGTTGTGCAGCTCGTACTTGCTCAGGGGCGCGCCGGCGGCGTGCATCTTGCCGCCCATTTTGTCGGACTTCTCAAAGACCTCCACCTTGTGACCCCGCTGGGCGGCGGTGACAGCGAAGTTCAGACCGGCGCAGCCCGCGCCGATGACGGCAATCTTCTTGGCCTTCTCCGCCTTGGCGGGCACGGCGGGCAGCAGCTCCTCGAAGCCGGTGCGGGGGTTCACGGCGCACTGGGGATGTCCGCCCTCCACGAACTCGTTGACGCAGGCCTCCTGACAGCCGATGCAGGGACGGATGTCCTCCACCTTGCCGGCATAGGCTTTCTTACACCAGTCGGGATCGGCCAGCACGGGCCGTCCCAACATGACCATGTCGCACTTGCCGTCCCGCAGCGCCTTTTCCGCGATATCGGGATAGCCCAGCTTGCCCACGGCCACGATGGGCACCTCCACCCCGGCGTTGGACTTGATGCCGCGGGCGGCGAAATACTCCTTGGCCACCTTGGACACATCCAGGAAGCAGCCGGAGGGCATGCCAGCCGGCGGATGGGGCAGCCACCAGTTATCGTAGCAGCCCAGATCCACGTCGAAGATGTCCACGCCGACCCTCACCAGATTCTCCATGTAGTTCAGGGTATCGGCGATGGAACGGCCGTTCCGGAAGTGTTTCAGGCTCTTGACGGTGTTCATGCGCTCGCCGTACGTCTCCGCCAGCGCAAGGCTCAGGTCGATGCGGTACATGATGGGGTAATCCGGCCCTACCTTTTTGCGGATGGCCTTGATAAGCTCCACGCCGAAGCGCTGCCAGTCGGTGTACTTGCCCAGCTTGCGGCGGTTGAAGGCGGGGCTGGTCAGCTGATCCAGCAGATAGCCCTCGTGGCCGTGGAGGTACACGCCGTCGATGCCCATAACCTTGGCGTCCATGGACGCCTGCGCCGCGTTGCGGATGATGAGGTCACACTCCAGATCCGTCAGGGGGCGGCAGGGCACATCGGGCAGATAGAAGTTGGGGTTCCATGAGGCGGACACCGGCAGCTGGTATTTGGTCAGCAGGCACTGGGGATTGCCCACGCGGCCCAGACCCGGCGTCAGCTGGATGAAGATGCGGCTGCCCCGGGCGTGGACGCCCTGCGCCAGATCGCGCCAGCCCATGAAGTTGGTGCGGGTGCCGTCGATACGGGGGAAATAGGAGTAGTTCCCCTTCTCCGTTACGGAGGAATCGATGTGGTGGCTGATGGGCACAAGGCCGGTGGTCAGCAGACCCACGCCGCCCTCGGCGCGGGCGAAGAAGTACTGCAGCATCTTGTCGTTGGGCCGCCCCGTCTCCTCCGCCATCTGGCAGTTGCCCATGGGTGCCATGACAAGGCGGTTCTTCACCGTCAGCTTATTGATCTGGATGGGAGAAAACAGCGACGTGTAGGGATACAGCGCCTTCGTCATGCGGGCGGTGCCCCCCTCTCGATTCTCGCAGTCCGTGCGCACCCAGTTACCGAAGCTGTTCACCAGCTGCTGTACCAGAATATCCTTTTTCAAGAGATCGTCCTCACTTTCCTGTTTGATTTGCACGCCTTGTATTCCGACTCCAGCATAGCATATTCATCTTGCAGAATCAACAAAAAAGATGACGAAAAAGACAATCATTCGTTGCAACCTGCCACATTTTATGGTAGAATGATGTTAGTGATTTAACAATACCAGACACAAATCACCCGTACTGTGGAGTAACGGGCAGTTCACCTTGGAATGGCCCCATCCCCTGTCGGGCAGAACCGGAAAATTGTCTGGACGCCCGGTGCGGCCCGCCCCCCCTCTATTCCTCCGAAAGGACGTGACGACCCCTTTGAACAGAGACACCAAGATCATTGCCGTTGCCGGTAAGGGCGGCGTGGGCAAGACCTCCATCTCCGCCGCCTTTGTGCGGCTGCTGACGGAGACCTGCCCAGACAAGCGCATCCTGGCCATCGACGCAGACCCCGCCGTGGGCCTGTCCACCGCGCTGGGTGTGGAAGTACGAGAGACGCTGGACGACATCCGTAAGAGCATCGTCGCCTCTGTGGAGGACGGTGCGCCCCGGGAGGCCATCGAGCTGTTGAGCGAGGCCCGCTACCGCATTTTCGACACCATGGTGGAGCAGCGCGCCTTCTCCTTTCTGGCCATCGGCCGGCCGGAGACGGCGGGGTGCTACTGTAAGGTCAACGCCTATCTGAAGGAGGTCATCAACCTGCTGGCCAACGACTTTGACTATGTGGTCATCGACGGCGAGGCCGGTATCGAGCAGATCAACCGCCGCGTCATGGAAAGGGTCACCCATCTGGTGCTCATCACCGACCCCAGCCGCAAGGGCACACAGGTCATCGAGACCATCAAGCGCGTGGCAGATGAGCTGGTGATGTACGACCGCTGCGGCGCCATCATCAACCGGGTGACAGATCCCGCCATGATCCCCTACATTCATATTGAAGGCACTGAGATCCTCGCCTGCATCGGCAGCGACAGCCAACACGCTGCCAATGACATCCGCGGCCTGAGTGTTTTTGATCTGCCTGCCGACGCCCCTGTGCTGGCAGGCGCACGCGAAGCCCTGACGAAACTTGAGATCCTGTAAAAATCACATTTGGAGAGAGGTGTAATTCTTGAGAGATCTGAAGCATTTGATCTACTTCGAAAATCTGCTGGAAAACGCCGACAATGAGCTGGTGAAGCAGGCGCAGGCGGATGGCAAGCTGGCCATCGGCTATACCTGCTACCACATGCCCGAGCCGCTGCTCAACGTCGGCAACTGCTTTTCCGTGCGCCTGCGTGCGCCCCGGACAGGCTCCCTGGACATCGCCACCTATTACATGTCCAACTACACCTGCGAGTATGCCCGCGCGCTGGTGGAGCGCGGCATGGAGGGCGGCTACCAGTTTCTGGACGCGCTGGCCGGCGTGGATGCCTGCTCCATGATGAACCGCGCCATGGAGCACTTCGAGATCCTGCAAATGAATGACAAGCCCAACTTCTTTGTCTCCCACTGCGACATCCCTTACAAAGTGACGGACTACACGCTGGATTCCTATGTCAAACAGATGCGCCGCCGCGTACTGGATCCGCTGGCGGAGAAATACGGTGTGGATACCTCCGACGCCGCCATCCGCAAGGCTGTGGCGGAGCACAACGAGGTCTGTTCCATCATCAGCGAGATCGGCGAGATGCGCAAGGCCGAAAATCCCGTTATCACCGGCTACGAGTTCCATGTGCTGAATCTGGTGAGCTTCACCTGTCCCAAGTACCTGATCCTCCCTTACCTGCGGGAAACGCTGGAGGAGCTGAAGAAGCGCCAGCCCGACGCCAAGCCCACCTTCCGGGCCAGAGTCGCCATCGTGGGCAGCGAGATCGATGACCCCAATCTGACGAAGCTCATCGAAAGCTGCGGCGCGCTGGTGGTATCCGACCGCTACTGCTTCGGCTCCACTCCCGGCCGGGAGGTCATTGAGCTCAGCGACGGTGAGGATGCCCTGCGCCAGATCTGTCTGCACATCATGCAGCACTCCGAGTGCGCCCGCTACATTGCCGACGAGAAGGTGCAGCAGCGCCGGACCACCGCAGACCGTCTGGCTCGTGAGTTCCACGCCGACGGCATCATCTACGAGCAGATGAAGTACTGCGATTACTGGGGCTTCGAGCGCGCACTGGTGAGCCACATCATGCACGAGGAGTATGACTGGCCCGTGCTGAGTATCGACCGCCTGTACAACAACGGCAATTCCGGCCAGCTGCGCACCCGCGTGCAGGCCTTTGTGGAATCGCTGGAGATCAAAAAGCTCCACAAGAACGGAGGTGCCCACTGATGGCTGAGAAGAAAAAGTTCCCTAACCCCCAGTTCTTCCGCGCCCGGAACAACATGGATCTGAAAAAGCAGGCCGAAAACCTGAAGGAGGTCGGCGCCATCGCCCTTGACCTCATCAAGGAGACGGACTGGAAGGCCTTTGCCGCCAAGCAGAAGGATCACCTGCTGGATAATGTGGCCCGCGTGGCCCGCGAGGCCAAGACCATCGCCGCCATGTCCGGCGCGGAGCGCATGGATCTGCTGAAAAACGGCGAAAAGCATCTGGGCACCCTGTACCGCAAGGGCGACATGGCCACTGTCCGCCGCGAGTGGAAGGGCGTGGAGAGCACCCTTATCGACTTCACCGGCTGGCTGAAGATCTGGGGTATGCTGCTGGGCACGTTCTCCAAGGATCTCATCCCCGCCATGAACACCACGTTCTGGTACCGCTGGATGATCTCCTATATGTGCTGCGTGGGCTTCATGGACAAGAACACCATGGGCCAGCGGGGCAACGCTCTAAAGATGAGCCATCTGATGACCCACGACATCTTCCGCTATGTGGCGGAGAATCTGGTGTTTCTGGCCAAGTGCGACGAGAAGAACGGCAACAGTCAGGAGCTGAACAAGAAGGTCGTGCTCTTCGACGAAATGACCATGGGCCAGATCATGGCCGGCTTCCCCGACCTGCTGGGTATCCCCTACCAGCTGATGCCCGTTTTCCTGGTATCGGAGATCGACCAGCTGACCTGTGTGCCCTACATCGACGCGGTGGAGTCCTTCGGCCTGCCCGCCGACTGCTGCCCCGTGCCGTCCTCTGAGTGCGGCGCGCTGGTCATCGATGCCCTGCCCCACATGGGCAAGTGCTTCATCTCCTCCTCCATGCCCTGCGACGGCTCCACCATGGCCTCCAGCTATATGTCCCGCCGGTTCCCCAACCTGCCGGTGTTCCACCTGTGCTTCCCCGTCCGTTACGAGGATGAGGAGACGGTGCAGATGGGCGCGGAGGACATCCGGGCCTGCATCAGGTTCATTGAGGAGCAGACCGGCGCCAAGTGGAGCTGGGATGCCTACTTCTCCGCCATGAAGCGCTTCAACGAGGAGACGAAGTACGAGCTGGAGAAGTGGGAGGTTAACAAGACCGCCTATCCCCAGATCATCGGGCCCAGCTACGAGCTGTTCCGCAAGTGGAACTACGAGATGGACGGCGGCATCGATCCCCGCGTCATAAAGACCTGCAAGAAGGTCAATCAGCTGCTGATGCAGTCCTACGAGCGCAGAGACGAGGCGTGGGTCGGCAAGATGCGCTACCGCGGCATCGTCTGGTCTTGCCCCGCCCACTACTACGCCAACTTCTCCAACTGGCTGGCCAACTGCTGGGGCATCAACATCCTTGTGGAGATGGAGTCCCTGAACTTCACCAAGCCTCTGGAGACGGAGGACAAGGAGGAGGCCCTGCGGGATCTGGCCCGTCTGTACGAGCGCATGGTCATGCGCCGCCACACCAACGGCGGCTACCAGAACGTGGTAGACGAGCTGTGGCGTCAGTGCGAGGCGTGGAACACCAATATCATCATCATGTACCAGAACGTGGCCTGCAAGAATATGGCCACCGTGCAGGGTATTCTGGATGAGCAGGGCCGTGAACGCGGCTACCACCTGATTTGGATCGAGCACGATCTGATGGACCCGCGTACCGTATCCCGCAAGACCATGCGCGACAAGGTCAACGAGTACATGCGCACCGTCATGCGTGCCGAGCCCATTGACCCCACGCTGTGCAATTTCGACGACGAGAACTGCATGTGATCCCCCCTTTATCATCTTACATAAAAGGAGTATATGACCATGAAATATTACGGCGGCTGCGATGTGGGCTCCACCTACACGAAGGCAGTTATTCTGGACGAGAGCGGCAAGATCTGCGCCGACACCACCATCCGCAGCAAGATCAACTCCGAGGTCAGCGCCAAGCTGGCCATGGAGGAGGTGCTGAACAAGGTGGGCCTGAAGTCCTCCGAGGAGCTGGGCTACCTCATCGGCACCGGCTACGGCCGGAACAAGGTGCCCTTTGCCGATGAGAACATCTCCGAGATCTCCTGTCACGCCATGGGCGTCCATGTCACCGACCCCACGGTCAAGGCCATCATCGACATCGGTGGGCAGGACGTGAAGGGCATTTCCATCGACACCGACGGAACGGTGAAGAACTTCGCCATGAACGACAAGTGCGCGGCGGGCACGGGCCGGTTCTACGAGGCCATGGCCCGCAGCTTTGAGATGAGCCTGCCGGAGTTCTCCAACCTGAGCCTGACGGCGAAGAACGTCATCCCCATCACGGCGCAGTGTACCGTGTTTGCCGAGAGCGAGGTCATCACGCTGGTGGGCGAGGGCAAGCCCATGGACGAGATCGCGGCGGGCATCCAGATGGCGGTGGCGAAGCGGTGCTTCGTCATGAGCAAGAAGGCGGGCGCCACGGATGCCATCACCCTGACGGGCGGCTGCGCCAAGAACGCCGGTTTGAAGCAGGCCATCGAGCATGTGCTGAAGCTGAAGGTCATCGACCTGAAGACCGACCCGCAGCTGATGGGCGCGCTGGGCGCTGCCGAGTACGCCCGCCAGAAGGGCATGGCCCGCGCCTGACACCTCTGAACACAACAAGGAGGCACGATTATGTGTAAATTCTGCAAGGCCGTCTTGAAGATCCTGAGCATTCTCACCGCTGTCATCGGCGCACTGTTCGTGGTCTATTTCTGGAACCTGGATCAGAAGCTGCTGGGCTGGGCCTATGTGCAGGTCAACAAGATCTTTGACCGCAAGAAAGTGGATATCAAATTCTAATGGAGCTTTACAACACCATCATCCGCAGCGTGGAGGGGCTGGCCGGCTCCTCCGCGCCCCGGCGCTTTGCCTACGACCCGGCCGACGCGTGGGAGGATACCGGCTCCTTTGAGCTGGTGATGCTGCGTGACGCCGCCTTCGAGCTGGGCGGCGGCAGCAAGCCCGCCGTCAACTTCACCTGCGTCACCACTTCCCCCGCTTTGGTTCCGCAGGATGAGATCCTTGTCTGCGGCCCCGATCTGGGCGAGCTGAAAGGCGACTGTGCTTACGCCCGCATCGCCCTGCTGCGGGTAGGCGACATCGAGTCCGACGATGAGGAGGACACGGAGCAGGCGTTTCGCGCCATTCAGGACATGGACTTCGTCAAGTACCGTGTGTTCCCCAAGGGCTACATGATCCGCACCAGCTCCGAGAGCAGCCGCGAACAGGTGCGCATCAGCCGGGAGGCGCTGCAGAAGGGCGTCAGCTTCCGGCGCATTGGCTGCGACTTCATCCGCCAGTATAAGAAGAATCCCTCCATTCTGGCGGTGAAAATGCTGTTTATCACCGCGCCCGACGCGGACTACGCCGCCCTGACCAAGGACGCCAAGACTGTCAGGGACATCACCATGAGCCTGACAAAAATTCTGGAGGGCATGCCCACTGACTGTGGCTCCTGCAACCTGAAAGCCATCTGCGATGAGGTGGAGGGCATGCGCGAGCTGCACTTCGGCAAGGAGCACCACACCACCGAGTGACGCCTTCCCCTATCCCACAAAAAAAGATACCCGCCGGGCGGCGGGTATCTTTTTTTGCATAAATCAGATGCGGCGATCCCGCTTCTGGCTGTTGTAGTGATCCTGCAGGAATGGATAAATCACCTTGTAAATCAGCTTATTCTCCAGATTGAACATGTAGATGACAAACGTACCGGCGAACAGGCCCAGCGCCGTCAGCACCAGTATTTTCAGGAGTTTTCCGATAAATTTCATATGTGTCTCCTCCCCTTCTTACCATGCCAGACTGTCGTCGAAGTCCACCAGTGTCTCGTCCAGCGGCTTTTCGTTCAGCACCACCGTCATGTACTTATTCACAATGTTGCGCATGTCCCGGCGGGAGATGGTGCGGCAGTCCTCCAGATCGTGCTCCAGAAAGATGAAGTGGAAGCCAAGATCGCGGGCCTGCTCCTCCATCAGCGCGTGGACGCCGTTCATGCCCTTGCAGGCCACGTTGTCGTTGAAGATGACCATGTCGCAGTTGAATTTGCTGGCCCACTCCCACACGGCGTTCACGTTGTCCCATCCGCCCACGGCGTGGTGGCGCATGACGCCCTTCTCGGAAAACAGCGCCAGATCCTGAATGGCCTGCTCCGGATCGGTGGTGGAGATCATGTTGTGGCCCATGGTGGAGTCCATGTTCAGCACGATGCTGATACCCCAGCAGTTCTGTACCCATGTGGGGAAATCGGTGTAGTACACAGCCGATGGGCCCCACAGGAACGCCCGGTGGCGGGTAGCGCCGCCGAAGGGCTTATGCCGCCGTTCGTAGGCGTCCAGCATGAGCTTCAGCACCTTGCGGTCGTTGTAGGTGAACTGATCCTCCTGCCCGTTCACCGATGCCCATGCGTACAGGCGATACAGGCTCTCGGCGATGCCGCACAGCGCGGAGTACGGCGTCTTGAACAGCTCCCACTTCTCCAGCTCGATGCGGTTCTGCTCGTTCATGTGTTCCGCCCGGTCGAACAGCGCGTTCCAGTCGTACTTCTCCCCGTACTGCTCCTCGATAAAGGCGATGGCGTCCTTCAGTATCTGGGTGGAGTAGGGATGCGCTCCCGGCTCGTTGTGGATCATGGCCATGGTGACAGGGAAATCCGGCAGGCCGAACCGCCGCCGCTGGAACATGGACGTGGCCTCACTGGCGTTGCAGGGCATGTTGGTGGTCAACACCGCCCGGCCCACGATGGGGAAATCATCGTCGATGGCCACGCCCGTCTCCGCCGAGCAGCGGGAGCAGACGTCCGCCGCCAGCCCGAAGGACTCCGCCACGTCGATGTAGTGGGGCTCCAGATGCTGGTCGATGTCGCAGATAATGAACTCCGGCAGCGTCTGGATGGGAATGGGAATCAGGTTTTTGAAGCCGCTCATGAACAGCGGCGGCATCACCTCGTCCATGGGTACGATGTTGTCCGACAGCTTACCGCCTCCCAGCCGCCGGTCGTTTGCCAGCACCAGCGCGATCTTCTTGGTCAGGCTGTTGACGATGCAGTGCATGTTCATGTGGGCGATCTTCAGTTCCTCGTCCCGGTAGCCCTCAAACAGCCGGTCGATGAACGCGAACGTGCCCAGATAGGAGCCCATCCAGCGGTACTCCCAAAAGCCCTTCAGAATGGGGACGGGCGCGGAGGCCACCATCTTCCCCATGGCCAGCAGATTGTTGAGCCACGCGGCGTAGTCCACCAGCGTGTCCCGGACGCCGCGCCACTCACGATAGCGGGCGATGCCGGTCTTGTCCTCGTAGCGGCTGCGGAGGCCGCCTTTGCCGTGGGCCGCCTGCCACTTGGGGTCAAACCGCTCCAGCTTTTTGTCTATCCCTGCAACAACAGCGTTTGTAAAGTCTTTCAGCTTCACAGCTTACCCTCCTTCTCCGCGCCGATCTTCTTGATCTCCAGACTCTCCACAAAGGCCTGAAAGCGGGTGCGCAGCTGGCCCACGGAGCCGAGATTGTACTCTTTTTCAATGGTACAGCACGGGATGCCCATTTCCTGCTGGAGAACGTGGCTGGCCAGCACCTTCTCATAGCTCCAGAACTCGCAGAACTTCATGCTCTCGTAGATCACGCCGTCTGCGCGGTATTCCCGCACCAGCCGCCGCAGCTCCTGATGGCGCTGGTCGATCTTGCCGCCGTCCATGAACCGGACGCATTGGTTCCAGTGGAGGTAGTGCCGGCAGATGGCGTCGAAAGCCGTCTCCCCCTCCCGTATGACGATCTCCTCCCGGCCGGGGAAGCCCCCGAAGCAGTAGCGATCCGCCACTACCATAGCGCCGCACGTCTCGATCAGCTTGGTGAACTCCGGATCGTCGATCTCGCTGCCCGCCAGCGCCACCCGGGCGCGGAACGGGAACACCGGCTCCGGCTGCCGCGTCTGCAGCTCCGCCAGCGTATCCTCCAGATACGGCAGGATCAGGTCATGGGGACAGACCTGACTCACCAGCATCATCACATGGTACTCGTAGCCGGTGATGGGCGGATTCTCCAGCTTGCGGAAGTCACCGATGGCGGTGACGACCCGGCACAGGCGGTTGTGCCGCGCCACTGCCTCCCGCAGCGCCTCGTCGGACACGTCTACGCCGTAGTGCTCGTGAAGCGCGTCCAGCACCTTCAGCTGCAGCTGGGCCTTGTAGTAGTCCAGACTGGTCTTGTCACCCTTCATGGGCGGGTCGATGATGGTGGTGAAGAACCGGTCGTTCTGCACCGGATGCAGCAGGGCGAAATGCTCCTCCATCCGTTCCATGGCGGCGCAGCCCTCCGCGCCGAACAGTGCGTTCAGGTAGTTGAAGCCGCCCTCGATGGCCCGCTCCAGAATACATCGCACATAGGGACAGTTGCGGTTGGTCATGTAGTACGATGCGATCTCCGCCGTGCCGCTGTTGGGTGCCCGCAGCCGCGTGGAAAAGCAGCCCTTCAGGTTCAGCAGCACCTCCGGGATGTAGTAGCAGTTGTATCCCAGCGCCAACTGCCCCTCGTCGGTGGCCTGCTGTACCAGTGCGTTGTGGGACTGCTGCAGCAGATCCTCGAAAAAGATCATGTGCTTCAGGTCTTTCATGGGCAAAACTCCTTTTTACAGGGACGCTCCCTGAATTTTGGGGTCTGTCTTTGCGCGGCGCGCCGCAGGCACGCTTATAGTCATATTTTATCATTTTTTCTCAAATACCGCAAGAACAGAACGGGTAATTTTGTTGATTTTTGCAAAAAAGATGACCGCGGCAGCGGTCATCTTTTTTTGCAGTTATTTCCAGAGAGAACACAGCAGGTCGGTATAGGCGGATGGGTTGTCAATAGGAAGCCCCGCGATGAGCAGCGCCTGATTGTACAGGATCTCCGCGTACTTCTTCGCCTTCTCCGGGTCGACCACCCGTGCCGTCTCAAAGGCCAGGAACGCCGGATGATCCACGTTGATCTCCAGGATGCGCTTGGCCTTCAGGCCCAGCTCCGGCTGCACCGCTGTGAAGTATTTCTCCATCTCGAAGGTCACGCCCTCGCCGCTGGTCAGGCACACCGGGTGGGTCTTCAGCTTGGTGGATGCCTTTACCGTGTCCACACGGTCGCCCAGCGTCTCCTTGATGAAGCCAAAAGCGTCCTTGTAGTGCTCCGTCTCGTCCGGCTTCTGCTCATCCCCCAGCTCCAGATCGCCGTCGATGGCGGAGCGGAAGGGCTTGTCCTGATATGTACGCAGCACGTCGGATAGGAACTCATCCGCCTTGTCGGTGAAGTACAGGATCTCCATGCTGTGCTCCTTCAGCAGTTCCGTCTGCGGCATGTGGTCGATGGCCTCCACCGTGTCGCCGGAGGCGAAGTAGATAAACTTCTGCCCCTCCTGCATGCGGCCGACATACTCCGTCAGCGTCACCAGCTTCTTCTCCGTGGAGGAGTAGAACAGCAGCAGATCCTGCAGCGTCTCCTTCTTGGCGCCATAGTTGTCCAGCGCGCACATTTTCAGCTGGCGGCCGAAGCTCTGCCAGAACTGCTCGTACTTCTCCCTCTCGTCCCGCAGCAGCCGCTCCAGCTCCGCCCTGATCTTCTTCTCCAGATTGGTGCAGATGATCTTCAGCTGCCGGTCATGCTGCAGCAATTCCCGGGAAATATTCAGGTTCAGATCCGGTGAGTCCACCACGCCCCGAACGAAGTTGAAGCACTCCGGCACCAGATCGGCGCACTTGTCCATGATCATCACGCCGGCGGAGTACAGCTGCAGACCGCTCTCGTAGTCCTCGGTGTAGTAGCGGCCGTTGGCCTTGGACGGGATGAACAGCATGGCCTTGTAGGTCACGGCGCCCTCGGCGGACACGGTGATGACGCTCAACGGCGGGTTGGGATCGGAGAACCGCTGCTGATAGAACTCATCGTACTCCTCCTTGGTGACGTCGCCCTTCTTCCGCTGCCACAGGGGCACCATGCTGTTCAGCGTCTCCCACTCGAACTTCTCCTCGTACTCCGGGTTCTCCTCGGTGCTGCCCTCCTTCAGGACGGGATGGGGAAGCTCCATACGAATGGGGAAGCGGATGTAGTCGGAGTATTTCTTCACCAGCTTTTGCAGCGGGTACTCCCGCAGGTACTGGCTGTATTCGTCCTTCTCCTCGCCGTCCTCCTTGATGTGCATGATGATATCGGTACCCACCGTCTCCTTTTCGCAGGGCTCGATGGTGTAGCCGTCCACACCGGCGGACTGCCACCTCCACGCCTGCTCCTGCCCGTACTTTCGGGTGATCACGGTGATCTCGTCGGACACCATGAACGCGGAATAGAAGCCCACGCCGAACTGACCGATGATATCGGTGTCCGCCGCGGCCTCGCCGTCCATCTCCTGCCGGAACCGGAGACTGCCGGAGGAGGCGATGACGCCCAGATTGTTCTCCAGCTCGTCCCGATCCATACCGATGCCGTTGTCGCTGACGGTCAGCAGCCGCTTTTCCTTGTCCAGCACCAGCTTGATGGCGAACTCATCCCGGCTGATGCCCACCTTGTCGTCGGTGAGACTGAGATAGCACAGCTTGTCGATGGCGTCAGAAGCGTTGGAGATGATCTCACGCAGAAATATCTCCTTGTGGGTGTAGATGGAGTTGATCATCAGATCCAACAACCGCTTAGACTCCGCCTTGAATTCTTTTCTTTCCATACAGGACACTCCTTTTGCGTTGATTTTGCTTCACAGCGTTTCGGGGAGATGCGCAGCGCACCTCCCCGTTGTATACGGTTTGCGGTCTGTCAGTCTCTCCGGCTGACCAGCCAGCCCACGCAGGACAGCACCGCCACGAAGGCGGACACGATCATGACGCCCTTCAGCATCGGCGCCATCAGCTTTTTCATCTTGGTGCCCATGCAGCGAACCATCCTGCCGGACAGCTTCCCGACCAGCCGTCCCACAGCCGCCGCGCCGCTCTTAGCGGCGGACAGGCCCAGCGATACGCCCTTCCCTACCAGCGACAGGGCCACGCCCGCCGCCTTCTTTGCCACACCGGCGATCACGTTCAAAATCTTCTTCATGTGCAGCCTCCTTACCGTGTCGTTTTATACCAATTCACAATGTCCGTCAAGCTATCTTGCTTTACAGCGCTGGCGCCCTTCACCACCATGTCGTAGGTCAGCCGCTGGGCGGGGCTCATGCTCTCCCTGCTCTCCAGCGTCTTGCGGATCTCCCTGCATTTCACCTGCATGATCCACTTGTAGGGCCCGTGAAGCCTGCGGATGTCAAAGCCGCCCTGCAGGGTGAACACCTGCACCTCCGGCCCCAGCTTCAGCTTCTGCCGCAGCTTGTCCGACGCGGCCTGCGTGGCCGGCCCCATGCCCACCTGACACACGGCGCGCACCTTGTAGAACCGGCTGGCCTTGGCGTAACCCATAACATTGTCCGCCATGATCCAGCCCAGGAAGATGACCTCCCGCTGGGGCTGGGGATTGTGTACCTGACGCAGATCATTCACCGGCAGGCCGGTAAGCTCCCCCAGCATCCGGGCATATTCCGCGGTGTACCCGCTGTTGGATGTGTACACGATGGCTGAGATCATAGACATCCCTCCTATTGCTGTTATTATAGCCCTGCGGCAGCCGTCTGTCAACGCACCGCTGCCCGTGTTTTAGGCATTTATCAGTGATTGACAAGGAAAAATCCTTGTCAGCTCTCTCCCCTACCGCATGAAACGGTCGATGGCCTGATTCAGCGCCTCGATGGGCTCCATGTCGTCGGCCTCCACCGCGTCCACGATGCAGTGGGCGATATGATCCTTCAGGATCACACGGCCCGCGCTGTTCAGGGCGGAGATCACGGCGCTGAGCTGCACCAGCACCTGCGCGCAGTCCTCACCCCGCTCAATCATCTTCCGCACTGCCTCCAGATGCCCCTGCGCCCGGGAGATGCGGTTCAGCACCGCCTTTGTCTGCTCGTGGGGATGCTGGTGGCTATGGGTATGGGTATTTTCGTTTTCGTCCACATGGGTGTGGATATGGTTTTCACTCATTGTGCTGCTCCTTTTTGAACAGGCCCCGCCCTCCGGAGATGGCAGGGCCGTCTGCGTTGGTGTCAGGCGCGGGCCATGCCCTTCTGGCGGGCGTACTCGGCAGCGCCCAGCGCGCCCATCAGCTGCGGGTCGGTCTTCAGGTCGATGACCTTCAGCTTCAGCACATGCTCGATGGCCTGCTTCAGACCGGCGTTCTTGGCGCAGCCGCCCGTCAGGGTGATGGCATCCGTGGCGCCCGCCTTCTTGCTCATGACGAAGCACCGCTTCGCCACTGCCATCTGGATGCCCGCCGCGATCTCGTCCATGGGCTTGCCCTCGCCCACCAGCGTGATGACCTCGCTCTCGGCAAACACGGTACACTGCGCCGTGATGGGGATGACGTTCTTCGCCGTCAGGCTCAGGTTGGAGAACTCCGGCAGGCTCATCTCAAAGCTGCGGGCCATGGCCTCGTAGAACCGGCCCGTACCCGCCGCGCACTTGTCGTTCATGGCGAAGTTCTTCACCGTTCCGTCGGTGTCGATGGAAATGCCCTTCACGTCCTGCCCGCCGATGTCGATGATGGCCTTGACCGTGGGGTCGGTGACATGGACGCCCATGGCGTGACAGGAGATCTCGGAGATGTTCTCATCGGCAAAGGGCACCTTGTTCCGGCCGTAGCCGGTGCCGATGAGGTAGCCCAACTCCTCGGAGGACTTCAGGCCCACCTTGTTCAGCACCTCCTCCATGGCCAGCTTGGCGCTGACCTCGGAGTTGATCTTGCTGCGGATGGTGGTGTCGGCGCAGATCTTGCCGTTCTCGTCCAGAATAACTGCCTTCGTGTAGGTGGAGCCCACATCGCAGCCGCCGTAATATTTCATGGTTTTCTCTCTCCCTCGCAATTATTTGTTGTACTCGTAATGGGGCTTGTCCATATCGTACTTCTTCTTCAGCGGATCGCGGCGCTCCATGCGGTCGTAATGGCGGCACAGGAACGGCTCCACGCCGTAGAACAGGGCCTTGCCGTCCAGATCGAAGAAGAACACAGCGAACAGCGCGGCGTATACGCCTATTCCGATGAGGATGATCTTTTTCAGTATTTTCAGCACCTTGCGCATTTTTTCGCTCCTCCTTTTACCAGCTCATGGAATCGTCGAACTCCAGCAGAGACGGATCCAGCGGCTCCTCGTGCATAACGGTGGTCATGTAGTCGTTGATGATGCTGCGGATCTCCGCGCGGGAGACGTTGCGCTTGTCGGGCAGCGCGTGGGGCATCCAGATGGCGTGGATGTTCCGTGCGCGGAACTCGTCCTCGAACAGGCCGTGGACGCCCTGCATGCCCTTGCACAGCAGCTGGTCGTACATCATGACCATGTCGCAGTGGAACCGCTCCATATTCTCCCACAGCTCGAAGATATGGTGCATGCCGCCCACGGCCATTCGCCGCATGGGCGCCCACTCGTGGTAGCGCGCCATGTCCTCCAGCGTGTTCTCGTAATTGTCGGTGCGCAGGGTCATATCGAACATCAGGGAGTCCATGTTCATGATGGTGTTCAGGCCCCAGCAGTTATACGCCCATGTACACCAGTTGGAGTAGTACAGCGGCGCGCAGCTCCACGCGATGACGCGGTGACGTGTCAGGGGGAAGTTGTTGATGCGCTGCTCCACGCACTTCTCCATGATCTTACGCACCTTCTTGTCCGTCTCGTGCCAGATGGGCAGGTCGCCGTACTGCGCCTGATAGATGCGGTACAGCGCTTGGGACACGCCGTTGATGGGATAATAGTTGGTGTTGGCCGCCACGTCCCACTTTTCCCACTCAAAGCGCTGCAGCTCATTCTGGCTCTCCAGCTTTCTGCACAGCTGCCGGTAGTCGAAGGGCACGCCGGTCTGCTCCTCGATGAATCTCCACGCCTCCTCGATCTCCTTCATGCAGTGCTTCTGCACCAGCGGATCGTCGAACTGCATGGGCTGGGGCATGGCGAACAGCGGCTTGTCGATGAGCCAGTCCTGAATGATGGACGTGGCCACGGAGCCATCACAGGCCTCGTTGGACGTGATGACCGCCTTGTAATAATCGGGCACATCGTCCAGCACGAACAGGCCGGCCTCCGCCTGACACATGGGGCAGGGATCGCCAGGCAGGCCCAGAGACTGCACCGCGTCGATGTAGTTGAGTACCGTGTGGTTGTTGACGTGGCAGGTGACGAAGTAGGGGATCATCTGGAGGGGGACATTCTCCACCTCCTTGCTGAACGGGTAGAAGATACCGCCCCACACCGTCTCATCGTGGGCGATGGTCTTGTCGTGCCGCGCCTGCACCTTCTTGCTGCCCTTGTTGGTGTTCAGGTCGTTGCGGAACATCTGCATGAACTGGAAAATGGTGGCGTTGGTCATGGCCCGGTAGTGCTGGGGGCAGGCCCGCAGCGCCTCGCCCCGGAGGCCCTCCATGCCGCGGTCGAACCAGTGCAGCACCGGCAGATAGGTCTGCCCCATCCAGCGATAGCGCCAGCAGCCCTTGGCAAACGTCCAGATGCCGCCATAGCGCATGACATCGTACACCAGCATGGCGTAGTTGTACATCCATACCTTATGGAAGTAGTAGAACGTATCCTTCACGCCGCGCCACTCGCGGTGCTTGTAAAGGCCGGTCTTGTCGCAGTACAGGTCGCCCAGACGGCGCTCGCCGTGGGGCTTGCCGTACCAGAAATCTCTGGCCAGCTTCTTATAGTCCGTGGTCTTCAGCTTTTCCGCCACGCTCTTGAAGTTGATCCTCTTCATCTCTTGACGCCCTCCTGGATCTTCTTGATCTCCACGCTCTCGATGAACGCCTGGAACCGGGTACGCAGCTGGCCGCTGGCGGAGTTGATGTACTCCTTCTCGATGGAACAGACGGGGAACCCGAAGTCGCGCTGGAGCACGATGGTGTCGATGACGCGCTCATAGCTCCAGTATTCGCAGAACTTGTTGGACGCCACGATGATGCCGTCGGCCTTGTACTCCTTGGCCAAATCGGCGATGTACTGCTTGCGGCGGCGCATCTCGTTCTGCTCCATGAAACGGGTACACTGGCTGGTCAGCAGATAGTGCCGGGCGATGGCCCGCAGGGGCGTCTCCCCCTCCCTGATCTCGATAGGCTGGCGGGACTCCATGGCGCCGTAGCAGTAGCGGTCGGCCACCACCAGCGCGCCGCAGCTTTCGATAAGCTTGGTGAAGTCCGGGTCGTCGTTCTCGCTGCCGGCCAGCAGCACCTTGCAGCGGTACTGGGGCTTGGCGTCAGGCTCGCGGGTCTTCAGCTCCTCCAGCGTATCGCGCAGCTTGTCGATGATGAGATACTTGGGACAGGATGTCGTCACCAGATTGATGATGTGGAACTCGTAGCCGGTGATGGTGGGCTGCTCCAGCTTGCGGTATGCCCCGATGGCCTGCACGATGCGGCACAGCTCGTTGTGCTCCTCGATGGTCTTGCGCAGCGCCTCGTCGGAGGTATCCACGCCGTAGTTGTCCCGGAGAAAGTCCAGCACGTGGGCCTGCAGCTGCCCCTCATAGTGGTCGATGCTGTTGACGGTCTTCTTGAACGGCACGTCCGCGAACTCGCACTTGAACCGCTCGTTGTTGATGATGCCGGGCATCCGCTGCAGATGCTCCTGGAACCGGCAGGTCACGGTACACGTCTCCGTGGCCAGCTGGGCGTCCAGAAAGTTGAAGCCGCCCTCCAGCGCCCGCTCCAGCAGACTGCGGCCGTAGTGACAGGTACGGGCGGACATGTAGTACGTCGCCATGTCCGGCGAGGTGCAGCGGGGCGCGCGGAGCCGCACGGAGAAGCAGCCCGGCAGATCCAGCAGCACCTCCGGCATGAAGTAGCAGGTGTAGCCCAGCGCCAGCCTGCCGTCGTCGCGGCCCTGCTTGACAAGGTCGTTGTTTGCCTCCTGCAGCAGGTTCTCAAAGTAGATCAGGTGTTTCAGATCCCTCATTTCTCATCCTCCTAAAAATCAACGGAAAATGCGCATGTCTCTTGAAAAATTATACATAATTGCGCTTTTTTTGTCAATCAATTTGTTCAATTTGCATAGATATTGGACATTTTCCTGCTATCTGTCCGTTAAATCTGCAAAAGCCGGAAGTGAATTGACTTCTCCTCTGCCCCGTGGTAAGATAAGGCCAGCTTTGAACAGGAGGTGCGCCTATGTGCCAGCACGAACACGACCACGGCCATTGCCACGACCACGAACACCCTCACGCCCACAATGCCCACTCGCCGGAGGAGACACTGGCGCTGCTGACATATATGCTGGGTCACAATCGCCATCACGCCGAGGAGCTGCATGAGCTGGCCCACAGCGTGGACGGCGAGGCGCAGCAGCTGCTCCACGACGCCGTGGTGGACTTCACGCTGGGCAATGAGAAGCTGGAGGAGGCCCTCCGCATCCTGAAGGAGGAATGAGCATGTGCCTGTCCACCGTCTATAATACCGCGCAGCAGGTGCTGTGCAAAAACGTGGCCGCCGTCACGGAGAAGGACGGCCAACTGATCTTCACGGATATCATGGGCATCCCCACCGCCGTCACCGGCAGCATCCAGAGGATTGACCTGATGGAGAACGTTATCATCGTCCGCCAGTCCTGAATTGCACAAAAAGAGAGACGGCCTTTCGCCGTCTCTCTTTTTGTGAGCTTTTACCGCCGCACCACCTCGCGGCCATCCGACCACACGGACACGATGTTGTGCCGATGGGTCATGTAGACGGCCCTCTCGAACCGCTCCCGCACCGACAACGGATGGCTGGCCTCCGGGAAGTCGCCATCGTCAATGACCACCGCGTGGAGCCTGTCCCCTGCCGCAAAGCCGTCTCCGGCGCCGAAATACCTGTGTCCCGCGGTGGTACCCAGATAGTACCCCTCCGGCACCGTCAGGAAGTCCGGGTGCCACCCGTCCGTGACCCGCCGCGCCTTGGAGGTGCGGATGGTCATGGTGATGACCTTGTACATGGGCAGCTGCGCGCCACCGGCGATGTCGCTGCCCAGCGTGACCCACAGCCCCTCGTTGACCATCTGCCGCACGGGACACAGGCCTGAGCAGATGTTCACGTTGCTGTCGGCACAGTGGGCCACCACCACGCCGGCGTCCCGGATGGCCCTGCGCTCCCGCGCGTCGGAGTGGACGCAGTGGGCCATCACCGTGTGATCCTTCCACAGGCCGTACTTGTCGTATGTCTCCCAGTACTGCTTGCAGTCCGGGTGCAGCTCCCGCACCCACTCGATCTCGCGGGTGTTCTCCGACAGATGAGACTGGACGTACAGCCCCCGTTCCTGCGCCAGCCGTCCCAGCGCCGTCATCAGCTCGTCGGTGCAGCTGGGGGTGAAGCGGGGTGTCAGGATGGGCTTGACATGCTCAAAATGGCAGCCGTCCAGCCACCGCACCGTCTCCCGTATGGACTCCTCCGTCGTCTCCTGCAGGACGCCGGGCAGGCCGTTGCGATCCATGTTCACCTTGCCCACATAGCCGGTGACACCGGCCCGCTCCAGCTCGTCCATCAGGATCCATGTGGCCTCCGTGTGGAGCGAGGAGAACATGCACACCCGCGTGGTGCCGCTGGTGATGAGGTCGGTGGCCAGCCGCCGGTACACCCGGCGGGCGTAGTCCGTGTCGGCGAACCGGGCCTCCGTGGGGAACGTGTAGGTGTTCAGCCAGTCCAGCAGCTGCAGATCCATGCCCATACCCAGCATGGGATACTGGGGCGCGTGGAGGTGCATGTCCGCAAAGGACTGCATCAGCAGCCGGTCGCCGTAGTCCCGCAGCTCCGCCTGCGCCAGCTCCTCCGGCAGCACCGGGTAGATGCCCCGGATCACGCCATCCTCCAGCACCATGTAGCCCCGCTCCAGAATGGACAGCTCCCCCATTTTCGGCGCGTGGACGATATTGCCCCGTAATACCTGTGTCATGCGTCATGCCTCCCGTGCAAAAATAAAAGGCGTTCTGACCGCTGTCAGAACACCCATAGTAGCGCCGTCGGCGGCGCCGTAGAAACGTCCCGCACCGTTACCGCAGGACTATATGAGCCATATTCTGTGACAATTGTAGCAGTTTTCTCCTCATTTTGCAAGCCAAAACTTTGAGAGCAGGCCGCGCCCCGCACAACAGACGTTTCCGGCAAGGCTCCCACACAAACAGCTATCCCCCGGCGGAGCCGGGGGATAGCTGTTATACGGTGTTTACTTGCCGGGTCTTGCGGAGACGATGTTGCTGAAGTCGCTGACCGCCGTGCCCTTCACCGCCACGATCCTGTAGTAGTATGTCGTACCCGCCTTTGCGCCGGTGTTGACGTAGGAGGTGGAGGTCGTGGTGTTGATCTTGCTGTACCCGCTGTTCTGCTGGGTGGAGCGGTACACCTGATACTCTGTCGCGCCGGGAACGGCCTTCCATGTCAGCTGAGGCTTGCCGCTGACGCTGGAGTAGCCTACCGCCAGCACGGGAGCGACCTTACCCTCCACGATGGCGCTGAAGCCCATGGACTTGCCGGAAGCGTTCAGGGCCTCCACCTTGTAGTAGTAGGTCGTGCCCAGCGCCGCGCCGACATTGGTGTAGGTCAGGGCCTTGGTGGTGTTGATGACGCTGTACGCGCCGTTTTTAGCGGTGGCGCGGTACACCCTGTAGGACGCCGCGCCGCTGACAGCTTTCCACGTCAGCTGGGGCTTGCCGCTGGTGGAAGAATGCCCCATGGTCAGTGTCGTAACGGTAGTCTTCCCGCTGACCACGTTGCTGTAGGCGCTCTCGCCCGCGCTGTTGACGGCCTTGACCTTGTAGTAATAGGTCACACCAGCTTTCGCACCCGTGTTGGTATAGCTGGTGGCGGTGACAGTACCCAGCAGGCTGTAAGTCCCTTTCTGACTGGTGGCACGGTACACCTTGTAGGAGGTCGCACCGGAGACGGCATTCCACGTCAGCATGGGCTTCCCGCTGGATGCGGAATGGCCGATCTTCACCACCGGCGTGGACGGCTTCTGCTGCGCCACGGTCTTGACCTGCCCGCTGACGATGTTGCTGTACGGACTCAGCCCGGCGTCGTTGCAGGCTTTTACGCGATAGTAGTACGTTGTGCCCGCTTTCGCGCCGGTGTTGGTATAGCTGGTGGCCGTGGTGGTGCCCAGCAGGCTATACCCGGAGCCTCTGGACGTAGAACGATAGATTCGGTAGGATGTTGCGCCGTATACGGCACGCCATGTCAGCTGCGGTTTTCCGCTGGCCGCAGAGTGGCCGATCTTGACAGTAGGCGCAGCGGGCTTCAGGGTCACATAGTGCCGTGCGGCATCGGTCAGATTTTCGTTGCCGTAATCGATGGCGATGATCTCCCAATCCGCCGCCGTGCCGTCATAATAGACGTCGGTGAGACTGCTGCATTCATAAAAGGCATCTGCGTCAATGCTGGTCACGCTTTTTGAGATGGTCACGCTGGTCAATGCGGCACAGCCCTTGAATACGCCCTCTGCAATGTTGGTCACGCCGCCGGAGATCGTCGCGTTCTCCAGACTGGTGCAGGCATTAAATGCATATTGCCCAACACTGGTCACGCTTCCGGGGATCGTGATGTTGGACAGGGCTTCGCAGCCGGAAAATGCATAGCCTCCGATACTGACCACACTGTCCGGAATCACTACGCTGGTCAAACCGCAGCCGGAGAACGCACTGCTGCCGATACTGACCACACTGTCCGGGATCGTCACGCTGGTCAGGCTGCCGCAGCTGGAGAACGCACCGCGGCCAATACTCTCCACGCTGCTGGGGATCGTCACACTGGTCAGCTTATAGCAGCGGTAGAATGCATATTCCCCGATGCTGGTCACGCTGCCGGGAATGGTTACACTGGCCAGTGCGTTGCAGTCATAAAACATGCGCTCTCCGATTGCCGTCACACCGTTGAGGATCGTCGCAGATGTCAGCTTTTCGCACCCTTCAAACGCAGATTGACCGATGCTGGCTGCACTGCCGGGAATCGTTACACTGGACAGGGCTTTGCAGTTGTAAAATGCATAGCTTCCGATACTGGTCACGCCATTTGAGATGGTCGCGCTGGTCAGCGACGAGCAGTAAGAAAAGGCTTCTTCCCCGATGCTGGTCACACTGCTGGGGATCGTCACGTTCTTCAGTCTGCTGCACTCGTAAAAGGCTTCTTTCCCGATGCTGGTCACACTGCTGGGGATCGTCACGCTGGGCAAAACAGAGCATTCGTTGAATGCATAGCCTTCGATACTTGTCACGGTGTCAGGGATCGTTACGCTGGCCAGCTTGGCACAGCTGCTGAACGTACCATATGCGATCTTGGTGACACCGTTTGGGATTTTTGCGCTCCGCAGACTGGTACAGCCGGAGAATGCTTCGCTGCCTATTTCAGTCACGGTGTCGGGGATCGTCACGCTGACCAGCGCCTCACACTGATAAAACGCACGTTCACCGATAGCTGTCACACCGCGGGGGATCGTCACAGATTTCAGGCTTTTGCAGTAATCGAATACGTAATCCTCAATGCTGGTCACATTGGCCGAGATCGTCACGCTGGTCAGTGCACCGCAGCCGGAGAATGCCCAACTGCCGATGTTGGTCACACTGTTTGGGATCACTACGCTGGTCAGCGCATCGCAGTTATCAAATGCACCGTTGCCGATGCTGGTCACACTGTCCGGGATCGTCACGCTGGTCAGTGACTTGCATTTGTTGAATGTATTATATTCGATGCTGGTCACGCCGTTGGGGATGGTCACACTGGTCAGCTTATAGCAGCTGTCGAATGCAGATTCCCCGATGCTGGTCACACTGCTGGGGATCGTCACACTGGTCAGCTCATAGCAGCTGTCGAATGCAGATTCCCCGATGCTGGTCACGCTGCCGGGGATGGTCACGCTGGTCAGCGCCTGGCAGTTATAAAACGTGCGTTCTCCGATCTCCGCCACACCATAGGGGATGGTCACGGACGTCAGGTATTCGCATTCTTCAAACGCGTTGCTGCCGATGCTGGTGACTCTGCTGGGGATCGTCACGCTGGCCAGTCTGCAGTCGTAGAACGCATATTCCCCGATGCTGGTCACGCTGCTGGGAATGGTCACACTGGACAGGTTGGCACAACCATAGAAGGCACGATCCCCAATGCTGGTTACGCCGTTCTCAATGACAACGGACCGGATATAATAGGAGCGGGAATCCCGATAATAGCGGTAGGCATCCCATGGCGCATCGGTACGGTAGCTGTTGGCCAGATAGTCATAACCATCAAATTTGTAATTATCCATCGCTCCCTTGCCGCTGATGGTCAGCGTACCGTCACTGGTCAGCTTCCACGTCACGTTGTCGCCGCAGGTACCGATGTCAGCGTAGGCCGTATCCACCAGCACCAGCGGGACGGCGCTGAGCAGCAGCACCGCTGTCAGCAGGATGGACAGGAATCGTTTTTTCAAATGGATCTTCCCCTTTCTTTTTTGTGTCGTTCGACACGTTTTTACAGACCCATTATAGCGCGTTTTTGTGTAAAAACAATATGCTGGCTGCATAGTATGGCGCTTTTTTTGATAAAAAACGAAAATTTTCCCAAAAAAGAGGGACGCACCCCCCGTGCGTCCCTCTTTTTCACAAGCCGCCTACGGCAGAACACCGCACACGGCGGTGCTCATCACGATGGCGCCCGCGCTGCGGTACGTCTCCGGCTGGCAGCCCGTGACCCGGATGGTCACAGGCGTACCGGCGGGCAGCGGCTCGTCCAGCACAACGGCCCGGACATACTCCCCGGGCCGGAGCAGGCCGGTCTCCCCCAGCGTCCGGCCGCTCCCATCCAGAACGCAGAGCCGGAGCCATACCCGGTTCTCTGCGGGGTTGGTGAAATAGACCACCGCCGACGCACCGTCCATGTACACGCTGCCGCACAGAGAAAAGCGGTAATCCACCCCCTCCGCGGCGGGAGCGGAATAGCCCAGTGCCTCCGCCACGGCGGGGACGCCCCGCACGGCTGCGCTCTCAAGGGGCAGCACGGCCGCCTCCGCCTCTCTGCCGCCGAGGATCAGCGCCAGCGTCATGCCCACAAGGGCAAGGGTGCAGGCCGCCGCCAGAAATGGCAGTATCTCTCTTTTTCTCATCATACCGCTTCTCTCCGCCTTGGGTCGTTGTTCAGACGATGCGCCGCTTGACAGCGGCGGTGTTTCTCCCGTACTATAAGGGTATTATAATCCGTTCACCCCTGAACGAAGCAAGCATTTTTTGGAGGCACAGCATGGAAAAAGACACGAAGCAGCTCTTTCAGATCACCGAGGCGGCCCGCGCCTGCGGGCTATCGCGCAGCACACTGATGCGGATGGAGGAAAAGGGCCTGCTGACACCGGCCTATACCGCGCCGGACAGCGGGCGGCGGTACTACGACAACCACAATGTGGCCCGTATCCTGCAGATCGAGAAGTTCAAGGCCATGGGGCTGGACACGGAGGACATCGCGGCGTACTTCGCCCACGGCGGCGAGGCGTCCGGGATGCTGACGGTGCTGGAGCGGCGGCTGCTCGACCTGCAGCGCAGCGTGGAGGAGCTGCGGCTGCGGGCGCTGGAGCCGCCCTGCACCTCCGTGCAGATGATGACGCTGCCCGCCGTTACCTGCTGCATGCGGTGGAGCGTGGGACTGACCACCGCGGACCGGTACGCGGACATGTACAGCTTTTACGGCGAGTGCGTCCGCCGCGGATACCGGCTGTCGGACGAGCCGCTGTTCACCATCTCCCGGCGGCAGGACTATCTGGAGGGGTACATCGGCGATACGCCCTTCCCCTACGCGGTCTGCGTTCCGGTGCGGCCCAAAAAGGCGCCGGAGGACGCCGTGACGCTGCCGGCATGCCGGGCGCTGTCGGTGCTGTACTGCGGTGATTACGCCGGTGTGAACGAGGCGTGGCTGACGCTGGGGCGCGAGGCCAGGGCGCGTGGGCTGAAGCCCGCCGGGCTGCCGCGCATACTGGGCATTGTGGCGCCCTACACGGGCCGGGAGATCGACACGCAGCGGTACTGCTCCCGCTTCGTTCTCCCGGTGGAGGGGGAAGAAACGGAGGGGGAATGAGATGGGCGATACGCGCACAAAGCAGCAGACCGGCATGGCCGGTCTGCTGCTTTGCCGCTGTGCCGTCAGCTGTCGAAGGACGGGTTGATGAAGTAGATATTCTTCTCGCTCATGCGATCCTTCGCAAGCCGCAGCCCCTCGCCGAAGCGTACAAGATGGAGTAACTGTACTTGCTTAAATGCGCCATTCGATCTTGATGGAATCGCTGGTCGCATAGATGACACGGATGAGCTGGTCTACCGTCTGTCGCTTATCATTGAAACTCAACTCGTCCCACATAGTCAGGTGATTATAGATCTCCGTATAGTCCGCTTCCTTGTGCAGCTTCAATTCAGAGATACACTTCATCAACTCTTGCTTTTTCCCATCCAGTTCTTTGACGCGCCCACTGATGTAACGAAACAGGGTATCGTCCGCAGCCGACAGGCGATCCATCAGAGAGCCAATCTCAGTCTCAACTTGCGTAAGTTGAACATTCAACGCCGTTAGCTCGGGGTTAATGTAATTTCCTTTACACCTTCTGAGCGTTTTGAACTGAGCCATCTTTTTGCGCATTTCATTGTAGATGATTTGTTCAAACTCATCGGTATAAATCGTTCCGGGACCCTCGCAGGCTTTGGAGTTCATTTTGTTCGAACAGAGGAGGTAGCGGGAGCGTGTGGTCGAGTAGTGCTTATCCACCAAAGCGTACCCGCAGATGCCGCATTTGATCTTTCCCGCCAGCCATGTGTTCTTGGCTTTCTGATATGGCTTGATCTGCTGCGCTTCCAGACACTTTGCACGGCATTTCAGCCATAGGTCGGAGGGAATGATGCTCTCGTGTGGAGCCAGCACCAAATGGTTGCCTTCTAAATTCATTTGCTTGCGTCCTACGGAGTCCTGTCCCTTGTAGTAGTAGCATCCGTTCGTGCCGATAAAGTCACTCGGATCGTTTGCCATGATCGCGCCTTGGTCACGATAGAACTCATAGACGGATAGATCCGCGCGGACATAGATGGGATTCCTGAGAACATCCGCAAGTCGTGTGCGTCCCCACGGCTTTCCGTTTTTGAGAATGCCGTGGGCTTGAAAGTAGCGGATAATGTCACCGTAGGAGCATTCCGGCTTGGAGTAGAGCTCATAGATCAACCGCACCTGTTCCGCTTCCTCCGCGTTGATCTCATACATAGAGGTCTTAATACCCTCGATGGTCGTCGGGATCAGCCGGAATCCATACGGAACTCTGCCGCCCATATAGAAGCTCTTTTGACTGCGGGAGTAGTAGGCATCCGCCACGCGCTTTTGAATAGTTTCCCGTTCCAACTGCGCGAATACAATGCAGATATTGAGCATGGCGCGCCCCATCGGGGAAGATGTATCGAATTTCTCTGTTGTGGACACGAACTCGACCCTGTGCTTTCCGAATTTCTCCATCATATTAGAGAAGTCGAGGATAGAACGGCTGATGCGGTCCAGTTTGTAAACAACGACCTTACCGATCACTCCGCTTTCGATGTCGTTCATCATTTCAGCAAAGGCGGGACGGTCTGTATTTTTACCGCTGTAACCCCTGTCGGTATAAACCTTATACTGTTCACCTCTCATTTCGTACTGGCAGAACTCGATCTGGCTTTCGATAGAAATGCTATCGGCTCTGTCAACGGATTGTCTTGCGTAGATTGCGTTCATTTTGTAGCTCCTTCCTCACAGAAAAGAGCTGCTGACAGGTATATCATACCGCAGCAGCTCCTAAATAGCTATCATTTTCATTGTGTTTTTCATACTTTATAAAGACCTCGAAAAGACCTTCCTCGATACATCGCCGCTGTTCCATGCACTCCTCGGCGGTAAGCTGTGGGGTAAGGTTTTCAATTCTGATCATATTTTTTCTGCCGGAAATAATGTGCGCGTCACTATCGTAAGTGAAAGGGCGGACAATAATAACTATCACCTCCCGCGGTGCTATCATTTTATTTGCGAGAACCTTGTCCTATGCAGAAAGGGAGAGTCGAAATCCTTCAACTCTCCCTTTGCGTCACATGGTCTGCTGCCAGTCATAACTCACCTCGTCCTCGTGGTCATCTGCCTTGTGACCGAGGGCAATCTTCTTTTCACGTTCTTTTTGCAGTACCTTTCTGTCGGTGTGGTGCCGCGCAGGAATCACAGGCTCAGCAGGCCGAAGCTGCTCCAGACGGTGCCCAAGCCCCACCAGAGCAGAAGCAGTGCTGCCACCGCCATCAGCAGAGAGATCAATGCCGGAATACTGACATGTGGCAGATGCAGTCTGGGAAGTCTGATTCTGTGCAGAGAAAAAGAATTCTCTTTCGGCTTCCCAGCCTGTTCGGTCATCTGCTCCAGATGCCGCACCGCTTTCAGCAGATCGCCCAGCTGCGTCCGCGTGGGAAGCTGCGACATCTGCCTGCTGACGCTCTCCAACAGATCCGTCTGCCGATCCGCATGGTGCCACAGTGCATCCATGTATTTCATCATTCGCTCCCAGTCTGTTTTTGAGGGACACGCTTCGTGAGGCGTTGTCAGCGTCGGAAGTACTGCCTGCTGGGTGTTGCGCTGCTTGAGTTCTTGCAGAGACAATCTCTGCGCGTATTCTGAATTCATGTTCCATGACCTCCTTGCAATACTTTTCCTCGTGTAGTTTGCTGTCGCGGCACTTTAGTCCGTCCGGTGTGGTGTAGGTGATGTGCTTGCGGGTGCTCTCCCAGCGGACGGCATAGCCCTCGGACTCCATCAGGGAAACGAATGAGTCCCGGTCGGCAGCATACTTCATGCACTCGTCGATGGTGTTCATAAACCGCAGCTTCCAACTCTTTCCCTTCAGCGCTGTGTGATACTCCGCGCCGCTCATGCCGCGGGCCTGCTGCGTTGGCGCGTCAAAGACCGGCAGACCCATCTCCAGACAGATCATGTCATTGCGCCGCATCAACTCTTGCAGTTGTTCCTTCGCCATGTGCAGCTTTTTGCCGGTCTCAAAGTTGACGGAGTTGATGACGCAGTGGGAATGGATGTGCTCCCGGTCTACATGGGTGCAGACCAGCACCTCGCAGCCGTCGAAGTATTCCGCCAGCCGCCGCGCGGCTTCGTGGGCCTGCCGGGGATCGACCGCCGCGCCTTTCGGAAAGCTCTGCACCATGTGGTAGAACATCACGCCGCCGTCCTTGTGGTAGAGCAGCTTGGTGTTCAGGAAATCGTCGCAGACGCTCTGCGGCTGGCAGTTGATGCCGCTGACGAGCGGCTCGCCCTCCCATGTGGTTTTCTTTTCCTGCATGACGTAGAGCATCACGCCGCGCATGGCGGCGCGGGACTGTGTGCCCCGCTTGTAGTTCACAAAATGTACGATGGCCATACGGCTCACCGACCTTCCATGACAGCCCGCAACGCGGCGCTGACCTCGGACAGTTCTTGCACGGCCTTGTCGAGACCGATGACCTGCACCTTGCCCATGTTGGCGAGGACGGTAAGGCGGTTGATGTTGCTGCCGATGCCCTTGAGCTGGCGGAGCAGTTCCTTCTGCTCGTCGATGACCACGATCCGCTTGCCGAGACAGCAGGCGGTGACATAATCACTCATGGACATGTGGGCCTTCGCTGCCAGCGCCCTGATCTTCTCGCGGTCGGCGGATGCCATGCGCGTGCTGAATTTGATATCTTTTTTCATGTTTTTCTCCAATCGTAGCTAAAAGTGGGTCCGGGCTTCCGCCCGGAATTTGGGTGCGGGGCTTTGCCCGCCCAGAGCGTTTGGCAGGGCAGCGGCTTCGCCGCAGACCAGACAAATGCGATGCTGGCTGTCGTCCGAGCGGACGACGAATCCCTCGTCCCTCCGCAAGCGGCAGGACTCGCTCTCTCTGTCGCTCGTCCTCTTCCCACCGAAACCGCTTCGCTGGGTTTCGGCGGGAGCCCTGTTGAGGGAGGTGATAAAAACTCCCGTGTTATGTTTTTTACATTTCTGTGTGGGGGGTATCACTTACCCTCCGGTTGCTGTGGCTATGTCGGAACAACCCCGCGCGGGGTTTATTTCGGCAGAAAAACGGCTTTCTCAGAGCGGGTGCTCTGCACCGACGGACGAGCTGTTCCCTCCTGCACACAGTGCTTTTTTGGCACCTCTATGCGGGGGTGGGATCACTACACTCGGCGTGCGCTTCATGCTGTTGAAACGCTGGACGCCCGCGGGTCACGGCGGCGTATTCGCCGTTTTTATGCCGCCGCGGTATTCGCCCTGTGCGGGCTGAATGTTCCCTCGGCGGGTACACACGCCACCCCATCCCCGAACCGCGCACACAGCGGCTCACACGCCGAAACACAGGGCGCTTTCGTCGTTTGAGACATCGGCAGGGTCGATAGGGTCAACGGTTCGGGCATCCTGTGTATCGTCACTTTCGGCACGGTGCAGCTCAATGAGCCGCTTGCCGTTGCTGCGGCGCACCACGGCGGAAATGCCGATTTTGCTTAGAGTATCAACGCTTTGCAGGATCAGGCGAGACACCTTCTTCGGCGTGATGCCCTCCGTGCCAACAGGGTCGATTCTTTCTGCCAACTCCGTGGGAGTGCCGATAAATTCCGTGCGGTCACGCATCAGCTCAGAGAGAAGAATGACGATCCGGCCGCCCAGCAGCTCCGGCTGCGTCCGGCTGTCCGACACCAGCTCCCACACATTTTCCGCGTTGCGCTCCAGCGTCAGCTCCCGGTACTCGATGTCGCGCCCGATGCAGGAGAGCTTTGCCTTGCCGCTGCCGCGCCTGTCCTCCACCAGCGTGAAGCTGGAATCCACCGCGCCGCTGATAGCCGTTGTGCCGGAGATACGGCTGAACACATCGTCGGCAAGCTCCTTTCGCAGATGGTGGATCAGCAGAATGGCAATGCCGTGGGCATCCGCAATACGCTTCAGCGCGGAGAGATTACGGTAGTCGTTGGCGTAGGTATTGTCGTAGTTGGCGCCGCGGATCATTTGCAGCGTATCGATGATAACCAGCACCGTGTCGGGGTGCTCAACGAGGAATGCACAGAGCTGTTCCTCCAGACCCTTGCCAAGGGTGTCGCTGTTGGTGGAGAAGTGGACGTTGGCTGGGGCGTCCTCCGTGATCTCGAACAGGCGGTTCTGGATGCGGAGGGTAGAATCCTCCAGGCAGAGGTAGAGCGTGGTACCCTGCTTCACGCCCATGCCCCAGACGGCTTCGCCCTTCGCCACCGTGACGGCCAGCCACAGCGCCAGCCATGATTTTCCCACCTTGGGTGAGCCAGCAAGGATGTGCAGGCCCTGAGAGAGCAGCGTGTCCACCACGAAGTTCAGCGGTGTGAGCGGCTGACTCATCAGCGTTTCACCGTCGATGGTCAGCAATCGGTTTTCTTTTTTCAATTTTTGTTCCTCCTTAAAAATATTGCTCCCATCGGAACGATGAGAGCGAAAAAAGCAGAGGGGCGTTACCACGGGACGGCGCGTGGTTTCTTCCCTCTGCTTGTATTGTGGAGGAATTTATGCTATGCTGAGAAAAAGCATGGACAGATTAAAATTCATGTAGGACAGATTTTACCAGGAGGGGCACACATGGAGGGCAGCATCGTTTTCTACACCTATGGCAGTACGCTGGAGCTATACGGTCAGCAGTTCACTGCCGGTATGTTGACCGCCGATCTGCTGAATCTGTCGCCGGACGAATATCGACCCATGAGCAAACACATGAAGCAGGTCACCAGCCTTGCGGAAGAATATGAGCAGAGCGGGAGCATAGAGCTTTGGTGGAAGCTGAACGAGGAGCTGACAGCACTCTGTGGGGTACTGCGCCGCTACGCTGTGTTCCGCCTGCTGCTGGATAAAGACGAGGACGCTTTCTTCTCTGTCATACGAGAGATCACGGGGCAGTTCGATTTGTTTCCGAAAGAGGAACATGATCTGCCAGCGGAGATACAACGGGAACGACTTGAGCGCGTGGCGAATGAAATCTCAGAGCGCAGTGAAACGGTCAAGGATGCTCCGCTTGACCTGTTCCATCCGAGCGAAGCAGCTTTAGAAAAAGGCGATGCCTTTTATTACGAAATGCTTCGTGCCATCGGTCCTACCAAGGACGCATGGCGTGATTACAAAAAGTACATCCGCCGTTATGAAACATATCTTCACGACATTCGCGCTTTCAACGGTACTATTCGGAATTTCATCAGCTTTAGTCTGTCCAAGCTGAAGCATAACAGCCCAGAGGACTATGCCGCAGCACTCTACGGCTTCTATAATGATGAACGCATTGCGGAAAAGCTCATCGTCAATCCCATCCGCAACAACGGCGACTGCTATACGACCCACGATGCCTACGAGCTTTCCTATGTGCCGCGGCCGCTGCCGGACGGCTCTGTCGCTATCTGTCAGGAGCATGTGACCGACAGCTTGCAGGCACTGATGAAAGCGGATTATATGCTGGCGCTGAACAGTGGGCACAACATCCGCCGCTGCATCATCTGCGGACGGTATTTTCTGCTCAAGAGTGGTGTCCATGCTTTGTACTGCGAAGGGGCGTGTCCCCACGCGCCCGGCTACACCTGCCGGCAGTTCGGCACGGTGGAGTTGCAGAAGGAACTGGCGAAGGACATTCCCAAGGTCAAAGTCAAGGTGACCGCCTTTGCCCGCATCACGAAGGATATGCAGCGGGGTGCGATCTCACAGGAGGATGCAAGAAAAGCCAAGGACTATGTGCGGGATCTGCTCTATGGTGCCCTGCGCGACGCGAATATCTCCGTAGAGGCTTTCGAGCAGCGTATTTCCTCTGAGCGCGTTTACCAGCACTGCGGGATCACCAGAACGGCCAATCCGAGGGGCCGTCCGCCGAAGGAAAAGGCGGGTGAGCAAGCATGACCAACGAGCAACTAATTCGCCAATATTATGACGGCGATGATGCTGCGCTGGAAAAGCTGTACCATAAAAACATCGGTCTGATCCGCGGCATCGCCAAGGAAGCAGCAGCGGAGTTCAACTGCCTGATAATGGAGCAGCATCATCCGAATCAGTGTTCCGCGTATACGAAAACGATTCTGGACGATCTCTGCGGCGAGGGCGCCGTGGAGCTTCTAACACGAATACAGAGCAGAGAATATGACGAGAGCCGCGCCGTGCTCACCACCTATCTCTACCCGCATTTGAGGGGGCGCATGACCCGCTGGCTGGAGCAGAACATTGGCTGTATGGCGTTGAGCAAGGACGAGATGGCTGCCATCCGGCAGGCACAGAGGCTGTATCATGTTGCATGGAAGGATACCGGCGAAATTGCAGAGGAGTTGGGCATCTCCGAGGCTCGTGTCAGCCGGTATGTTCGCTACAACACCCATTTCCTCGGTGTGCATGATCTTGTCCCGGAGGGTTATGACGGCGATCCCTACGAGCGGCTGATGCCGGGGATGCTCTCCGTTTCAGCGGAGCAAGCCGTGTACCGCAAAGTCTGCATCGAGCTCCTCCGGGAGTTGTTCGACATCCTGCCGAAGAAGGATAGAGTTATTCTCGGCAAGACCTGCGGCGTGTTCGGATACCCGGAGGCGACCTTGAAAGAGATCGGGATGTACCACATGATGAAGGAGTCCGCCGTGGAGAAGGCGAAGAACCGCGCGGTCGAGAAGCTGAGAAAAGCCTATCCCGGCAGTAGGCTTCAGGTATGGAGGACTGTTCATCGCATGATGTGGAGACCGGTTCCGCCGCCGGGGGAGGACAGTGAACTGCGGCGCGACTTCCCGCAGTATGTCCGCGCCTTGGCGGAGGTCTATGCTATACTGGAGGAAGCCGTTGCAAACGGAGAGCGATACTTAGGCGAGAATGAGAGCTCCAATACCTGTGAAAAGTAAAGCTGGAGGCGTATGTAAAGATTGTGGACGGTCCTCTTACTGCATAGCCGAATCTGCCGCCCGACAGCGAAAACTGCCGAGCGGCAGTCTTGCAATATGGGAAGATAAGTAGTCAACTCAAAATTTTTTACAAAATTCTTTGTAAGATTTTTCGTTTTTCGCAGTCTTATAAGTGAACGAGACAAGGAGGTGAGCAGGTGACGGACTTTGAACAGATATACAAGGACTATTTTCGGGATGTGTTCCTCTATGTGCGGCGGCTGTCCGGCGGGGACGAACGGCTGGCAGAGGATATTACCAGCGAAGCCTTCTTCCGTGCGCTTCGCCGCATTGACAGCTTTCGGGGGGATTGCGACATCCGGGTGTGGCTGTGTCAGATCGCAAAGAATTGTTACTATACCCATCTGAAACAAAGCCGCTGGACAGAGCATACAGCGGATATGGAACAGCTTATATCGAAAGCGGAGGAATCACCGGATGAAATGCTGCTGCGCAGCGAGAATGCCCAACAGGTAAAACATCTGCTGCATGAGCTTCCCGATCCGTACAAAGAGGTTTTCATGTGGCGTACCCTTGGCGAATTGAGCTTTAAGGAGATCGGGAAGCTGTTTCACAAGACGGAAAACTGGGCGTGCGTCACCTATCACCGCGCACGAAAAATGATCCAAAAGGGAATGGAGGTTGACAAAGATGAAAAATGAATGCAGTATCATCCGCGATATTCTGCCGCTGTATGTGGAAAACATGGTATCGGAGGATACGTCGGAGTTTGTAAAGGAGCATCTGGAAAGCTGCCCCGCCTGCCGTGCGGAGCTTGAAAAACTGCGGGAGCCTGTGGAGGTGCAAACAGAGCCGCAGCCCGACATGGATGCCGCGCCGCTGAAACGCTTGAAAAAGGCTCTGCTAATGAAAAAGGTGCAGACCATCCTATGCACAGCGGCGGTGCTGCTGGCGCTGATGCTGTCGGTCATCTCCTTTCTAACCGCGCCGGAATACTTCGCCTATTCGCCGGAGCTGGTGACTGTGACGGAGGAAGCAAACGGTGCGTTGACGCTCTCTTTCAGCAACGAGGTCACGAATTATAAGCTCCAACAAATCGCCGACCCCGAGGATCGCAACACAGTCTACCATCTTGAGGTGTGGACCTCTGCATGGGACAGGGCGTTCCATAGACCCGGCGTACAGGCTGTGATCGCAGCGCCGGAGAGCGGCAAGCCGCTTCTTGTTTATTTCACGCAGTTTATCAACGGACACGCCGAAAGCTCCAGCGACAGCTCGGTGTGCATCTACGGCACCGCGCCCGACAGCGGCGGCTGGGTCGCTTTGGCGGGGCTTTCTTTGGGCTATTGGCTGCTATTCAACTTCGCCCTGTTCCTGATCCTTATCGGGGTATGGTTCAAGCTGCGTAGGAAAGAAAAATCCCGCCGCCGGGTGGAGCGCCTGCTCCCGATCCCTATCGCATACGGGCTGGGGCATCTGTGTGTCATGGGCTTTCGCACTGCATCCTGTTCGGAATGGCGCGACTTTCAACTGATCCTTGCAGTCGGCGTTCTGTTCTACTGCGCTATGCTGCTGGCATTGAGTATTTTTTATAATGTAAAAGAGCTGCGGGGTATAAAAAGAGAGGGTGAGAACGAATAGCGGTCTGACCATTTGGAAAGTAGGTGTACCATGAGAAAACTTGTGATTTTTTGCTTTGCCGTCTGTATGACCGTGCTTACGGTACTATCCCTGTTCAATTTTGCACAGGACGCAGAGGAAAGCATGATACTGGATAAGCGGGCGGTAATCCTCGAAAAGCCGGAGACATTGAGCAACCGCGAATTTTTGGGACAGATAGATACTGCACTCGGAAAGATCGGCGCAGACATTATGTACCGCTACGCGGAGCTGGATGGGGACAAGCCACTGTACCGCTACTATAAGACCAGCCATACCGACAGCTTTCTTTCCGTTTCTACCGGGAAAGGGAGCGTGAGGCTGGAATCGGACGAGTTCTTTTCCACTGCAAGGCAGCCGGGAGCTATGGCGCTGCATCTGTCCTCGCTGTTTCAGGATACCGCCATCTATCCACTCATGCAGGCGCAGCAGCATGACTTGACCGCCGCGACCTGGTATGTGGCGGAAGGACAGCTTGACGCGGTGCTTCATGCGCTGAAAGGCTTGGGCTATTCCGTAACAGCAACCAACGAAAGGCTTTTGTCTACCAAACTGCCGCTTTATTTCCTGTTCATTCCCGCCTTTATGCTCTGCGTCAGTATCGTATTCTACACCCTGTCCGCAGGCAAGAAAAATGTGCTGAAAAAAATGGAGGGCTATACCACGGGGAATATCCTGCTGGGGGAGATCAAAGCCTTTGCCCCTGCTTTGTGTCTTTGTTTTCTGCTGATTTTTGCCGCCGCCATGATTTGCGCCGTGTGGCTTCATCCGGTGGCGACCTGGCAATTTGGGCTGTTCCTGCTGGGGGATTGTCTGTGGCTGCTCGTTCCTCTGATACTGGGCATCCTGCTCTCCCTGTTGTTCCTCTCCGGGCAGCGCAGCGCGGAGTATGTGAAGGGGAAAGTTCCAAAGCGCGGGATCTACATTACAAACACGCTTGCGAAAGCTGCTTTTCTAATCTTTATTCTATTCTCTCTCACCATTGCCATGCGGAACATCACGCAGATCTACAACACCTTCCATGCAGCGGAGTTCTGTTCGCAAAAGACAAAGGGCTATGTGACTGTCCCTCTGAACAATGTTAATTCCGGCAGAGCACCGGAGGGCGCGGATTATCTGGCGTTCTATTATGCCACAGTGGATCGCTACAATGGAATACTCATGGCAGCCAACGATTTTAATTACGACCTGTTTGAAGGGAAAATGCTGGGAGAGGCATACGGTCAGGATTATGCCCACATCAACCGAAACTACCTTGCGTTCAACCCCATCTATGCGCCGGACGGGGAGCAGATCGGTGACGCTCTGCTTTCCGATACCCATGTGAATATTCTGCTTCCAAAGTCCAAGGAATACAGGCGGGATGAGGTACGGGAGCGCGGCGCGAGCTGGGGAAATTCCGGGGATGTGAATATTGTCCTCTACGATGATAAAGCGTCTGACATATACTCCTATAACGCCAGCACAGGGCTTGGGGGCAACGGCGCTCTGCCCGCGCCCATCCTTGTAGTCAAGGAAGGTGACCTGCTGGACGGGCTTTTCATCGAAGCATGGTGTTCACAGGGAGCGTATTTCCTCTATGTTCCCACCGATGATCCATATGCGGAGCTGCTGCCCATCCTGCGGGAAACGGGTATTGACGCGGCGACCGTTTCCACACCGACCGTCGCCGCCACCTTTGATAAAATGCTCCATCATCTGACCTATATGCTGATGATTTGGGGCGTACAGGCTTTGGTGCTGCTGATTGGGCTGTTCTGCCTGATCTTATTCGGCGCAAGGCTCTACTGCGACAATTACAGGGACAGGATCGCCTGTCGCCTGATTGAAGGGCATTCCCTATTAAGCTGTATTCGCACCCATCTCGTGCTGACGGTGCTGTACTATGGGGCGGTAGCGGCAGGGCTGCTGCTCTTAAAGCTCGCCATCGAGCTTGACTACAATATCCTGCTGGGTACGCTTCTCGCGGAGCTGCTGATCACGCTGCTTGCTTGCGGCAGCATTGCCCGGAAGAACCTCTATCAGATTGTGAAAGGAGCGGAAGCATGACTGCCATTACTTTATCCAATATCAATAAACGCTTCGGGGAAAAAGTCCTGTTTCGGGATTACTCGCTGCATATTGAAGCCGGAGAGTTTGTCGCCATCAAGGGCGAAAGCGGAGCCGGAAAAACAACGCTCCTGAACATCATAGGACTGCTGGAAACGCCTGACAGCGGCAGCGTCACCCTCTGCGGCGCAAGAAACCCGTCCTTTTCCTCCCGCGCTGCGGTTCATCTGCGGCGGCACAAGCTGTCCTACCTGTTTCAGAATTACGGGCTGGTGGACACCGACACCGTGGAAGCCAACATGAAACTCGCCACCCGGTTCGGTAAAGCAAAGGGTAAGGCAGAGAAAGAACGCATCGCGGATGCGTTGGCACAGGTGGGGCTTTCGGGCTATGAGCGTCGTAAGGTCTACACCTTGAGCGGCGGTGAGCAGCAGCGGGTGGCACTGGCAAAAATCATCGCAAAATCCCCCGACATTATCCTTGCGGATGAGCCTACGGGCAGTCTGGACGAGCGCAACCGCAGCTATGTGATGGATATTCTCAAAGAGCTGAACCGACAGGGGAAAACCATTGTTGTTGTGACACATGATCCCTATGTGAGCGATTGCGCCACACGGCACATTGCGCTGTGAGAGGACGGAGGGTAAAGCTATGCGAAAAAAGAACTGGGCTGCCTTGCTATGCTCGATCCTGATTCTTGCGAGCATAGGGCTTGGCGTTTCCATCATTTACTCGGACTACTATTTCAGCCCCGTGTCGGGCTTGCAATCCTTTACTGTCGCGGACTTCTCCCGGATATACCTTCATCCGGAGGAGGACGCAGGCACGCCAAGCGCCGCCGTGCCGTCCGATGAACTGTATGCGCTTCTGGAACGCTGGGCATTGGAAAACGAGGCGACAATCCTATACAAGAACGGGTTTGCCGCAGGCTGCGGCATCCTGGACGGTTCGGATTGGCTCCGTGAAGCCATCGGGCTTTCGCTGCCTTGTGATGCGCAGGGCGTATTAACCGCAGAGGACGCGGCTTTTTCTGATGCCTATGTGCGCGATGGGCGGTTTTTGCCGGACGCGCTGGGGCTGCCTGTCCTGGGAACCTATCGGGAACGGGATGTGCCTTCCGTTATCTCCAATGCAGGGTTTCTCTATCCGTTGTCCATGAGCGGGGCGAAGGATGGAATGTACTTCACAGATGGCACGGACACCAGTGGTCTGACGGCACTATTTGAGAATAGCGGCTATACGGTCACTGACCAGCGGCAGCGTTTGAGCCTTCCCGCGCTGGCGGCGAAGCTTCTGACGGACAGCGTTCTTTCCAGAGCGATTTCCGCTGCCATGCTCGGTTTGATCTTTTGCTTCTCCTATGTGGTGCTGACCGTGTATCGGGAAAATGACCGCCGCTATCAAATCTATCATTTGTTTGGACTGTCAAAAGCACGGCTGTTCCTCCGCTCCACCCTTATGGCGATGGGTATTGCACTGACTGCTGCTCTGCTTTTCGGCGTGGTGCTGTACCGGGGGCTGACCTATATGCCGGACAGTGATCTGACCACGCTGCTGATAGGTACTACGGCAGGGTTTGTACTGTTCTCACTGATTTTAAACTGGGCGGGCTACTGCGGAACAGCCGCACGGTTGGGGAAAGGGGGAAGATGATATGACACTGATCAGGCAGGTGATCCGGGATTTGGTCAAGGATGTTGGATGGGTCGTTTTTTACGGCTTTTTAACCGCAATGTCCATAATGGCTTTCGTGCTGGTGGGATTGAGTTACCAGCATGTCGCATCACAAAATGATGCAATCCGTCGCTTTACACAAAACGATGTGAGCATGGTGCGGGTAAAGGATTTGAGCAGTCTTATGACAGCGGCAGACCGGGAAACTACCGCACAGCCTGTCAGAACAGGCAGCGGGCGGCAGCAGAGCCTCGTGGAGCTGTTTCAAAAGCATGACAACCTCGGCAGCCTCGTCCTTCTCCCCGGCATCGGCGGGTATCAGCAGACCATCGTTTATGTGGGCGCCTATACCCGGCTGACAGCATTCCCGTTTCCGGCAGACAGTGATGCACCCATCGCCGCAGTTTCACCGGACTGCGCCGGGGACGAAGGAAAGACGCTCCGCATCGGAGATCACGAATGCACTGTAACCGTTGTCCCATCCGATATGGACGTTTACCATCCACTGCACTACAGTCCCCCCGCATCGGAGAATCTGAAGAAAACGCTCTATGTTTTCTCGCCATCCTGTGAGGATGCCCTTTCCCTCGCGGCGTTTCCGCACGTATCGGTGGATATGTTCATAGACCGTCTGATTCTTGCCGAACCCACAGAGGAAAGCACCGCCGATGTCAGGTCGTTCCTGTATCAAAACTATTCCGCCTATGCGGAGATACAGTCAACGGAAAACTTTTTGCGGCTTTCCGCCGCAAGCAGCACCCGCACCCATCAGGCGTATCTTCTGTTCTACATCATGTCCACGCTGGTTTTATTCGGTGCGCTGCTGCTGAATACCTATCGCATCCTGCGCCGCCGGATCCCGGAATATGCGGTGCATCATCTGTTTGGCGCAACACAGCGGTTTATCTTTGCAAGGATGTATCTGTTCGTGTTGGGATACCATGTGATCCCGCTTGCGGGAACGCTCCTGATCCTGTCATTGAACAGGCTCGCGTCGCCGCTGAATCTTCTCATGGTATTCGCAGCCACCATGGGCTCGGCGTTCCTTGTCACAAGTATTGTGCAGCAGCGTTTTGTATCTAAATTTTCACAGGGATTAAGGAGGGAATGAACTATGCCGGGAATCACCGTTACACAAGCCTGCAAGAGCTATGAAACCAGCCACTATACCGTAAAAGCGGTGAATCACGCCAATCTTTCCGTGGAAAGCGGCGAAGCCGTCGCCATTGTCGGACCTTCCGGCAGCGGCAAGTCCACACTTTTGAACATTATCGGTCTGATTTTGAAGCCGGATTCCGGAAGCGTCGCCGTGGGCGGAGAGGAAGTCCTGAACATGAGCGACAGGCGGTGCAGCGCTTTCCGAAATGCCTCGTTCGGCTATATTGCGCAGGACTTCGCCCTGCTGGACGATGAAACCGTATATCACAACATCCGAATCCCCCTGCTTTACAACAGGCAGATCAAGCGCAGGGAGCATAAGCCCCGAATCAGGGAGATCGCGCAGAAGCTGGACATATCAGACAAGCTGAACCGCAAGGCAGGCAAATTGTCCGGTGGAGAGCGGCAGCGAGTTGCAATCGCCCGTGCAATCGTCTGTGACCAGCCGATCATCCTTGCGGACGAACCCACCGGTTCACTGGACGCGGCGAACAAAGCGAATGTCATGGACATCCTCATGCGGCTCTGCAAGGAAAGCGGCAAGACGCTGATCATCGTTACGCACGACCCTTCGATTGCCGAACGCTGTGACAGGATCGTTCAGATGACGGATGGCCGCATTGAGGGAAACGGAAAAAACTTGCCGTGAGAGGGTGTGCGCCCATTACCATGGATTTCAGAGTCAAACAGCCGCAAGCCACCATTTTTGATGACTTGCGGCTGTTCTGTTCAGCAGCTCTTTTGGTAACTCTCCATCTTGTACGCTTTGCTTCACCGAAGCGCTGGAAATGCACGATTTCCCGGGCGCGCAGGAACTTGATGACATCGTTGACATCCGGATCGTCGCTGAGCCGCAGGATGTTGTCGTAGGTGACGCGGGCCTTCTGCTCTGCTGCCAGGTCCTCGGTCAGATCGGCGATGAGGTCGCCCTTGACCGCCATGGATGCTGCGTTCCACGGGAAGCCGGAGGCGGCGGTGGGATAGATGCCGGCGGTGTGATCCACGAAATAGGCGTCGAAGCCGGCGGTCTTGATCTCCTGCTCCGACAGGTTGCAGGTCAGCTGGTGGACGATGGCGCCGATCATCTCCAGATGCCCCAGCTCCTCCGTGCCGATGTCCGTAAGCAGGCCCTTCAGCTCCGGATAGGGCATGGAGTAGCGCTGGCTCAAATAGCGCAGGGACGCTCCCAGCTCCCCGTCCGGCCCGCCGTATTGCGAAATGATCAGGGACGCCAGCCGGGGGTTGGTGTTTTTGATCTTCACCGGGTATTGCAGCTTCTTCTCATACACAAACATCAGTCGTTCCCTCCTTTGTCCCAGGGCCACGGATCATCCAGCCAGCGGAAGCCGCCCTCGGTGATGTCCGTCTGCAGCAGCGGGCCATTGGCCTCCTCGTACTTGGCGCGGCCCTCCCGGCCCAGCCGGATGTAGCTCCAGTACAGCTCCAGCGCCTGTTGGTCGTTGGGATGGGTGGTCAGGTACAAACCCAGCTCATCAATGGCAAAGTCCAGCGCCATCAGCTCCAGCAGCGCCTCATTTACCTTGGGAAACCGGGAACGCAGCTCCTTGCGGAACGGCAGGTCGAGTCCGGGAAACAGAGTGCCTTGCAGCAAGGCTTCCCGATCCTCGTAGCGCTGGGCGTTCTCGCGCTGCATGGCGATATAGGGAAACGCCATACTGCCGCAGCCCTTGGGCAGACGTCCCTCCATCTCGCGGCAGACCGCGTCGCTGCGGGCCATCGTGTCGCGGGCCGCGCCGTCCTGTGCCGCCGCAGCCGCGGCAGTTCTCTCCATATACAAGAGAAATTCCTCCTTTGAAGTGGTGATATCGGTGAGCCGGAAACGGCTCACCTCATTCTATGTGTCGGCGGCGTTGCGGGCGCCTGACGGGACGGTGGAAAAATTTCCGGGAACTTTTGCAAAAACAGGAGATTTACGACGGAAACTGTGGTACAATGGTGCGGACATTACAGACGGCCCTTTCCTTCTGCGGAGGGGGCCGCCAAATACAGGCAAGGAGAAACTGCCATGAAGGTCGTGCTGCAACATCTGACCAAGAGGTTCCCCAACCGCAACAAAAAAGCGGGCGGCGACGTCATCGCCGTCCATGACTTCACCTTTGAGATCCCCGACGGGAAGCTCATCGGTCTGCTGGGGCCCTCCGGCTGCGGCAAGAGCACGGCGCTGAATCTCATCAGCGGCCTGCTGGAGCCGTCGGAGGGACAGATCTTTTTCGGAGAGGACGATGTGACGCATCTGCCGCCGGAAAATCGCGGCGTGGGGCTGGTGTTCCAGAACTACGCCCTGTACCCCCACCTGACGGTGCGGCAGAACATCATGTTCCCGCTGGAGAACCTGCGGGGCGCGGACAAGCTCACCAAGGCGGAGATGGCGGAGCGGGTGCTGGACGCGGCAAAGCTGGTGCAGCTGGAGGGTCTGATGGATCGTAAGCCCAGCGAGCTGTCCGGCGGCCAGCAGCAGCGTGTGGCCATCGCCCGCGCACTGGTGAAGCGCCCTCGGGTACTGCTGCTGGACGAGCCGCTGTCCAATCTGGATGCGCGGCTGCGCCTTCAGACACGGGAGGAGATCCGCCGCATCCAGCGGCAGACCAACGTGACCACCGTGTTCGTCACCCACGATCAGGAGGAGGCCATGAGCATCTCCGATGAGATCGTGGTGATGAAGGACGGCGTGGTGCAGCAGATCGGCAAGCCGCAGGAGGTCTACGACAGCCCCGTGAATCTGTTCGTGGCCAAATTTCTGGGTACGCCGCCCATCCACGTCTTTGACGGCCGCGTGGAGGGCGGCAGGCTGTACATAGACGATGCGGCGGTACTGGACGTGGACGGCGCGGCCGACCAGCCGGTATACGCCGCCGTCCGGCCGGAGGGCTTCATTCTCGCGGAGGCCGGCCCTCTGTGCTGCAAGCTGGACCGCGTGGAGGTCATGGGACGAGACATCAGCGTGGTATGCACCCATCCCGCCTGCGAAAACGCGGCCATCCGCGCCATTATCAATGCCGACAGCCGCGTGGACACCACCCGGGAGACGGTGCGTTTTGCCCTGAAACCCCACAAGGTGTTCCTGTTCCATCGGGAGGAACAGACGCGGCTGGCCTGCACCCTGAGGTGACGCCATGGACAAACGAAATGCCAAGGGCTGGCTGTACCTGCTGCCGGCCATCGCCTTTCTGGGCGTGTTCATGGTCTATCCGCTGGTGGACGTGTTCGTGTACTCCTTCGAGGAGGGGTACAACTCCGCGTCCCAGACGTTTTCCGGCGTGGGCCTGTTCAACTACCGCTATGTGCTGCGGGACCCCTACTTTTTGCAGGCGCTGAAAAACACCTTCATCCTCGTTATCATCACCGTGCCGGTGTCCACCGGCCTTGCCCTGCTGATCTCGCTGGGGCTCAGCTCCATCGAAAAGCTGCGGGGCCTGTTCCAGACGGTGTACTTCCTGCCCTATGTCACCAACACGCTGGCGGTAGGCCTGGTGTTCATGATCCTGTTCAAAAAGACCGCCTACACCGACGGTCTGGTAAACGTGATGCTCCACTGGTTCGGCAGTCCCGGCGTGGACTTTATCGACGGGCCGTACTGGGCCAAGATGTTCGTGCTGTGCTTCTACACCGTGTGGGTGGTGCTTCCCTTCAAGATCCTGATCCTCACCAGTGCGCTGGCATCGGTGAAGCAGGACTACTACAACGCCGCCCGCATCGATGGTACTTCTCGCCGGCGCATCTTCACCCGCATCACCCTGCCCATGATCTCCCCTATGATCTTCTATCTGGTGGTCACCGGCTTCATCGGCGCATTCAAGGCGTACAGCGACGCGGTGGCCCTGTTCGGCACCGACTTGAACGCCGCCCAGATGAACACCATGGTGGGATATATCTACGATATGCTGTACGGCGATTCCGGCGGCTACCCGTCCTTTGCGTCGGCGGCTGCCATTATCCTGTTCGCCATCGTGCTGACCATCACCTGCATCAACCTGCTGGTGAGCCGGAAGCACGTCCATTATTGAGAGGAGGCGACACTGTGGACTCTCATACCGATTACAGACAGATCGAGCTGGCCGCGCGCCGCCGCAGGGCGGTGCGCCGCGCCATTACCTATGTGCTGCTGGCACTGTGGGCTGTGATCGTGCTGTTCCCGTTCTACTGGATGGTGCTGACCTCCGTGAAGAGCTACAGCGCGTACAGTGCCGAGCGCATCCCCGCGTTCTTCACCCTGTCCCCCACGCTGCAAAATTACCATGACGCCTTCACCGCGGTGCCGCTGGGCCGGTACTTCCTGAACACGGTGATCTTCACCGCGGCCACCACCGCCATTATGCTGGCGGTCATCACGCTGGCGGCCTTTGCCTTCGCGCGGCTGAATTTCCATGGCAAGCATATCGCCTTTACATGCTTTCTGGCGCTGATGATGATCCCCAATGAGCTGGTGATCATCACCAATTTCGTCACCATCACGGACGCCGGCCTGCGCAACACCTTCTGGGGCCTGATCCTGCCGTCGGTGACGTCGGTGTTCTACATCTATCTTCTCAAGGAGAACTTCGCCCAGATACCCGACGAACTGTACTACGCCGCCAAGGTAGACGGCACCTCCGACTTCAAGTACCTGTGGAAGGTGATGCTGCCCATCTGCCGTCCCACAGTGGTGACCATCGTGATCCTGAAGGTCATCGAGTGCTGGAACTCCTATGTGTGGCCCCGGCTCATCACCGATGACGAGAACTACTTCCTGGTGTCCAACGGCATCCAGGCCATCCGGGAAAACGGCTTCGGGCGTGAGAATATCCCCGCCATGATGGCGGCGGTGGTGGTCATCTCCGTGCCGCTGATCGTGCTGTTCCTCCTGTTCCGCAATAAGATCATGGAGGGCGTTTCGAGAGGGGGCACCAAGGGATGATGAAAAAGATGTATATTCCCGCGCTGCTGGCGCTGCTCTCCCTGCTGGCGCTGTGCGGCTGCCACGGCTCCCGCGGGCAGAATGCCTTCTCCGTACCGGACAGCTTTGACGAGTCCCGGCAGTACGAGATCACATTCTGGGCCAAGAACGACACCAACAAGACGCAGGTGGATATCTATAACAAAGCCATCACCGATTTTCAGGCGCTGTACCCCAACATCTCGGTGAAGCTTCGGCTGTATACCGACTACGGCAAGATCTACAACGATGTCATCACCAACATCGCCACCAACACCACGCCCAATGTGTGCATCACCTACCCCGACCACATCGCCACCTACCTCACCGGCAGCAATGTGGTGGCGCCGCTGGACGGTCTGTTTGCCGACGAGCGGTACGGGCTGGGCGGCAGCGCCCTGAAGTACGACGGGCCGGCCATGGAGGAGATAATCCCGCAGTTTTTGGAGGAGTGCAGCTTTTCCGGCAGCCACTACGCCGTGCCGTTCATGCGCTCCACCGAGGCGTGCTATGTGAACAAGACCTATGTGGAGGCACTGGGCTACACCCTGCCCGAGACGCTGACGTGGGACTTTGTGTGGGAGGTTTCCGAGGCGGCGGCCGCGGCGAAGAACGCCGACGGCACCTACGCCGCCAACGGCCAGCAGGTGCTGCTGCCCTTCATCTACAAGTCCACGGACAACATGATGATCCAGATGCTGCGCCAGAAGGGCGCTGGCTACTCCACCGACAGCGGCGAGGTGCGGATCTTCAACGACACCACGGAGGAGCTGCTGTACGGCATCGCGGCTCACACCGCCAGCGGCGCGTTCTCCACGTTCAAAATTTCCGGTTATCCCGCCAATTTCCTGAACGCGGGCCAGTGCCTGTTCGCGGTGGACTCCACCGCCGGCGCCACATGGATGGGCTCCCACGCGCCGCTGAGCGACATCAGCGCCGACAAGTATGTGGACTTCGAGACGGCGGTGATGACGGTGCCCCAGTTCGACCCGGCGCACCCGCAGATGATTTCCCAGGGGCCGTCGGTGTGTGTGTTCAACAAGGACGACCCGCAGGAGGTGCTGGCCTCGTGGCTGTTCGCCCAGTACCTGCTGACCAACGACGTGCAGATCGCCTACGCCCAGACGGAGGGCTACGTCCCCGTCACCGGTAAGGCCCGGCAGGACGCCGCCTATCAGGACTATCTGGCCCGGGAGGGTGAGGACGATCAGCTGCACTACGATGTGAAGCTGAAGGCCTCCAGGCTGCTGCTGGACAACGTGGACAACACCTTCACCACGCCGGTATACAACGGCTCCACCTCCCTGCGGAACGCGGCGGGACAGCTCATTGAGGATGTGACCAAGTCCGTCCGGCGCAAGGAAACGGTGGATGCGGCGTATATGGCAAAGCTGTACGACAGCGTCACATCCCTGTACCGGCTGGATCAGCGGAGCGCCCTGTCCGCCGGCAGCGGGGCTCTGGGGCCGCTGCCCGCCCCGGCCAGGGCGCTGCTGGTCACACTGGGCTGCGCATGGGCGCTTATCGCCGTCTACGCCATCGTCCAGCTGGTGAAAAAGCGAAACAGGCATTGATTTATTGGCAGAATGCGTTATAATGGAACGGGTGCTTGAAGCGGCACCCGTCCCATTCACCGATCTTCGGTACAAAAAGAGGAGTAACAACATGAAAAAGATTCTGACCCTGCTGCTGGCGCTGGTGATGGCGCTGTCCATCGTCGGCTGCGGCAAGACCAACACGGAGCCCGACACGCCGGACACCCCCGACGACGGCGGCGACGCTGCCGTCACCGTTATGACCCACGCTGAGTTCGACGCGGCGGCCGTGGATTCCCCCGTCACCGTGGAGACATACATTCAGGCCGCTCAGGGCTGGTGGGAGAAGGACGGCGTCGGCGTGGCCACTTTCTACACCCAGGCCGATGACGGCGCGTACTTCCTGTACAATATGCCCTGCTCCAAGGAGGAGTATGACACCCTGCTGGTAGATGGCGCCAAGCTCCGCGTCAGCGGCTACAAGGCCGAGTGGTCTGGCGAGGTGGAGATCATCGACGCCTCCTACGAAGTGCTGGAGGGTTCCAAGGTCTACGAGGCGCTGGATGTCACCGCTCTGCTGGGCAGCGACGAGCTGATCCAGCACCAGAACGAGAAGGTGGCCTTCAAGGGCATGACCATCGTGGCCTCCAACGATGAGGGCGCTCCGTTCCTGTACAACTGGGACGGCTCCGGCTCCGAGGGCGACGACCTGTACTTCAACGTCATGCTGGGCGACAGCATCTACACCTTCGTGGTGGAGAGCTATCTGTGCGGCCCCGGCTCCGACGTGTATGAGGCTGTCAAGGGCCTGAACGTGGGCGACGTGGTGGACATGGAGGGCTTCCTGTACTGGTATGAGGGCGTCAACCCCCACATCACCTCCGTTGTCAAGGCTGCTGCCTGAAGCATCTGAATGACAAAAGAGAGACGGCCCTGAGCCGTCTCTCTTTTCGCTTCCTTACGTCTTTCTTACGTCACTTCCGCGTCCGCTTCTCCTTCTCGCGGCGCAGCTTCTCGTCCACCCTTTTCATGATGCGCAGACACAGCGCCGAGCTGGCGCTGAGCAGCGCCACCGCGATGGCAAATTCCTTCTTTCTCATGGGACGCCCTCCTTTTCCCGCTTGTCAGCAATTTAACAGTTTTTTCCTTTTTTGAGCGGGCGGAACGCCCTCCCGCAGTCACAGTATACCCTGTTATCGTGTAAAAGGCAATCCCAACCGCTGGTGGGTAAAACCGCCATTTCCCCCGTTTATGTGGTGTTTTCCGCATTTCGCCGATTCATTCACTGAAATACGTTGTGGAATTGACGAGACAACTGCGCGGTTTTTTGTTCGGAATGACAAAAATGAAAACAGGCCCTTTTTTCTCCGCCCCGCTTTATTTACTTTGCAGTGATTTTGTGCTTTAATCAACCGTGTACAAAGTGGAATGAAATGTGCATTTGTGGAATCAACAAAATTTGAGGAGGAAAACATTCATGGTACAATTTGCGAGCAGAATGGATCTGCTGAAGGGTTCCGAGATCCGCGAGCTGCTGAAGCTGACCGCGCAGCCCGACATCATCTCCTTTGCCGGCGGTATGCCCGCTCCCGAGCTGTTTCCCGTGGAGCAGATGATGGAGGCCTCCATGGCCGTTATGAAGGAAAACGGCCGCGTGGCTCTGCAGTATTCTTCCACCGAGGGCTATCCCCGTCTGCGTGAGCAGATCGCCGAGCGTATGCTGGCAAAGAACAACATCCACACCGATAAGGATCACATCCTTGTGACCTCCGGTTCCCAGCAGGGTCTGGATTTCTCCGCCCGCGTGTTCCTGAACCCCGGCGATGTGGTGCTGCTGGAGAGTCCCTCCTATCTGGGCGCCGTCAACGCCTTCAAGGCCTGTGAGCCCAAGTTCATCGAAGTTCCCACCGACGACGGCGGCATGATCATGTCCGAGCTGGAGAAGATCCTGGCCACCACCGAGCGCGTGAAGATGATCTACGTCATCCCCGATTTCCAGAACCCCACCGGCCGCACCTGGGATCTGGAGCGCCGTCACCAGTTCATGGATATCGTCAACAAGTACGAGATCCCCGTGGTCGAGGATAACCCCTACGGCGAGCTGCGCTTCGAGGGCGAGTATATGCCCGCGCTGAAGAGCCTGGACACCAAGGGTCTGGTCATCTATCTGGGCACCTTCTCCAAGATCCTGGCGCCCGGCTACCGTCTGGGTTGGGTCTGCGCCGATGACGAGATCCTGGCCAAGTACAACTTCATGGAGCAGGCGGCCTCCCTGCAGGCTTCCACCGTCGGCCAGATGGAGACCTCCAAGTGGATCGACATGTTCGATCTGGACGCCCACGTCAACACCATCCGCGAGTGCTACAAAAAGCGCCGCGCCGTGATGCTGGAGACGCTGGCCAAGGAGCTGCCCGAACCCTGCACCTTCACCCGTCCCGAGGGCGGTCTGTTCGCATGGGTCGTGCTGCCCGAGTACATGGACGCCAAGGATCTGCAGATGAAGTGCCTCGCCAAGAAGGTGGCTTTCGTTCCCGGCGGCTCCTTCTTCCCCAACGGCGGTCACGACAATACCCTGCGTCTGAACTACTCCTGCATGCCCGAGGAGAAGATCGTACAGGGCATCACCGCTCTGTGCCAGACCATCCGGGAGAACCTGAAATAAGCAAGGAGACACTGCATCCATGAAAGACGTCAAAGTGCTCATCGGCAACTACGGCAGCGGCAAGAGCGAGCTGGCTCTGAACTTCGCCATGCAGGCAGCCGCCCGCGGCGACAGGACGGAACTGCTGGATCTGGATATGGTGAACACCTACTTCCGGCTGACCGAACGGGGCAAGATGGTGGAGCAGAAGGAGATCCGGCTCGTCTCCCCCAACTTTGCCTGCTCCGGTATTGAGACGCTCTCCCTCCCCGCCGAGGTGTCATCCGCCTTTGTACTGGATTGGGATACGGTCATTTTCGATGTGGGCGGCGACGATGTGGGCGCCACGGCGCTGGGCCGCTACCATCAGGACTTTATGGCACTGGAGCCGGGCGCGCTCGAGGTGCTGAATGTGGTGAATATCCGACGTCCTCTTGCCAGCACGGTGGAGAAGATCCACCGGCTGCAGGAGGGGATGCAGGCCCACGCCCGACTGCAGATCACCGGCATGATCAACAACACCAATCTGGCCACCATGACCAGTGCCGACGATTTGTGGGACGGCTATGAGGTGCTGCGGCAGGTCGTCGACCTGACCGGCATCCCCATGGCCTACACCACCGGCAAGAAGGAGTTTCTGGACGCCTTCCTGGCCCGCGACCCGGATCCGAAATATGTGGGAAAGCCCGTGGCCATCGATGTGTACATGCACCGCGACTGGGATTCCTACATCGAGTATGGACTGAACACCAAGAATCCGCACAAGGATATGTATTAAATCCCGCATACCTCCCCTTTCCGGGGGTAGTAGATACAAACAGCAAAGAGGAAAATGAGGAAAAGAGGTGTAGAGAGTGGTAAGAGTTACCATCGACGAAAACCTGTGCAAGGGCTGCGGCCTGTGCGCACGAGCCTGTCCCAAGCACATCATCGAGTTGTCAAAGACTCGCATCAACGCTAAGGGCTATCATCCGGCGGAGGTCATCAACATGGAAGCCTGCATCGGCTGTACTTCCTGTGCCCGCACTTGCCCTGATGTGGTAATCCGTATTGAAAAAGACTAAGGAGGAAAAAACATGGCTTTGACTCTTATGAAGGGTAGCGAAGCTATTGCGGAAGCCGCCATTCGTGCCGGCGCACGCTATTTCTTCGGTTACCCCATCACTCCGCAGACGGAGATCCCCGAGTACATGTCCGCCCGTATGCCCGAGATCGGTGGCTGCTTCCTGCAGGCCGAGAGCGAAGTGGCGGCGATCAACATGGTGTACGGCGCTGCCGGTACCGGTGCCCGTGTCATCACTTCTTCTTCCAGCCCCGGCGTGTCCCTGAAGCAGGAGGGCATCTCCTACTGCGCAGGCGCCATGGTTCCCGCTGTCATCATCAACGTGATGCGCGGCGGCCCCGGTCTGGGCAATATTCAGGCCTCTCAGGGCGACTATTTCCAGGGCGTCAAGGGCGGCGGCAACGGTGACTATCACCTGCTGACCTTCGCTCCCGCTTCCGTGCAGGAGGCCATCGACCTGATGATGATTGCTTATGACAAGGCCGAGAAGTACCGCATCCCCGTGCTGTTCCTGGCGGACGGCATCATCGCCCAGATGATGGAGCCCGTGGAGCTGCCCGAGATGGTGGACTACAAGGTCGATCCCGAGAAGAAGCCTTGGGCCTGCACCGGCTGGAAGCCCGGCGATGATCCTGCAAAGCGCGGTATCATCAACTCTATCTATATCGACACCGAGAGCCTTGCCATCCACAACGATGAGCTGCAGGCCATGTACAAGGAAGTCGTCGCCAACGAGCAGATGTGGGAGAGCTACAACTGCGAGAACGCCGACTACATCATCACCGCCTTCGGCACCGTGGCCCGTATCGCTAAGAGCGCTATCGCCGAGCTGAAGGAGAAGGGCATTAACGTCGGTCTGGTGCGTCCCATCACCGTGTGGCCCTTCCCCTACGATGCCGTACACGAGGCCTGCTGCCAGCCCAGCGTGAAGGCTGTTCTGGACGTGGAGCTGAACGAAGGCCAGATGCTGGAGGACGTGAAGCTGGCCCTCAACGGCGCAAAGTCCGTGGACTTCTTCGGTCACTGCGGCAGCCAGATGCCCTCCACCACTGAGATCGTTGAGAAGATCCTGAGCATGAAGGAGGGTAAATAAGATGGCTGTACTGTTTGAAAAGACCAAGCTGCTGACTGACAAGCAATTCCATTACTGCCCCGGCTGCAACCACGGTATCATTCACCGTCTGGTGGCCGAGGTCATCGATGAGATGAACCTGGACGGCAAGGTCATCGGCGTGGCTCCCGTGGGCTGCTCCGTGTTCGCCTATGACTACTTCAACTGCGATATGTACGAGGCCGCTCACGGCCGTGCTCCCGCAGTCGCCACCGGTATCAAGCGCGCCGTGGGCAAGGACACGCTGGTGTTCACCTATCAGGGCGACGGCGACCTGGCCTCCATCGGCACCGCCGAGATTGTACACGCCGCGCACCGCGGTGAGAAGATCACCACCATCTTTGTCAACAACGCCATTTACGGCATGACCGGCGGCCAGATGGCCCCCACCACCCTGATCGGCCAGAAGGCGACTACCTGCCCCGCCGGCCGCAGCGAGGAGTGGAGCGGTCTGCCCATCAAGATGAGCGAGATGCTGGCCGCTGTGCCCAGCTCCTACTACATTGAGCGCGTGGCCGTCAACAGCACCGCCAACATCGCCAAGGCCAAGAAGGCCATCGCCAAGGCGTTCCGCCTGCAGATGGAGGGCAAGGGCTTCACCATGATCGAAGTGCTGTCCACCTGCCCCACCAACTGGGGTCTGTCTCCCGTGGAGGCTCTGGACTGGCTGGAGAAGAACATGATCCCCTATTACCCGCTGGGCGTGTACAAAGACAAGGAGGCCGAGTAATATGGAAAAAACCTTCATTTTTGCCGGTTTCGGCGGTCAGGGCATGCTCCTGATCGGTAAGTTCGTGGCCATGGCCTGCATGCTGGACGGCAAGCACGTCTCCTGGCTGCCTTCCTACGGCCCCGAGATGCGCGGCGGTACCGCCAACTGCTCCGTCATCGTCTCCGATGACCCCGTGGCCTCCCCGCTGGTGGATAAGGCCGACGTCATCGTTGCCATGAACCGTCCCTCTCTGGACAAGTTCGAGGCGCATGTGAAGCCCGGCGGTGTGCTGGTCATCAACAGCAGCATCATCGACCGCAAGGCCGTCCGTGACGACATCACCGTGGTGTACTGCGACGCCAACGGCATTGCCGAGTCCATCGGCAACCCCAAGGGCGCCAACGTGGCCATTCTGGGCTCCACTCTGGCCAAGGCTCCCGTCACCTCCGTGGAGAGCATGATGGAAGCCATCCGCATTGAGCTTGGTGAGAAGAAAGCACGTTTCCTGGAGGGCAACAAAAAGGCTCTGCTGGCCGGCATGGACGCCGCCAAGTAACCTCTCCCTTTCTTACAGGCGCAAAGCCGCCCGACCCTATGTGGGTCGGGCGGCTTTTTCGTGTATTTCGCCCAGTAGGGCTGATATAAGTCGACCGGTATTTGTTAAGTTCTTCACCGAACGGTTTACTATTGTGAAAATTCGTTGAAAATATGTTTCATGTTCCGAAACTAATTGTTGACTTCCTACCAAATGTTTGGTATGATTGCACTGTCAGCAGGAGGTGACGCAAGTGAGTTCTTTTTCTTACTTTGTGGGACAACGCATCAAAAAATACCGAAAAAGCAGAGGCTATACCATTGAGCAGTTCTCGGCCATGATCAACAAGAGCAAGGCCACGCTCTCCAAGTATGAGAACGGCGCCATCACCATCGACATCGAAACGTTGTACGATATTGCGCAGGCGTTGGAGATCGATCTCAAGTGCTTCATCGACTATCAGCCGCCGGTGTTCCATCAGGATGCGTCCCTGCCCAAGAACAGCTATTTCAACCAGTCGCTGGCGTACATGTACCACTACGACGGGCGCGTGCGGCAGATGGTGCGCTCCCTGCTGCGGTTCTCCCGCGCCGCCGACCGGGACGCCATTGAGGTCACGCTGTATCTGGGCGTGGCGTCCTTCGCCGACCCGGATCGCTGCCAGCACCTGTTCACCGGCGAGATGAAGGCCTATGACACCATCACCCACATGGTGCTGACCAACCAGATCAACGAAGCGGAGAAAATGTACATCTGCATGCTGAACCCCATGTCCAACCGCACACCGGCCATCGGTCTGGTGTCGGGCATCGGCTCCACCCCCTTCTTCGCCCCCATCGCGCTGAAGGCGCTGATCTCCAAGGAGCCGCTGGACGAGACGGAGCGTCTGATGAACACGATCAAACTGGACAAGGACGACTATCACCTACTGCGATACTACAACATGATGGTCATAAACCGTCCCGCTTCCCTGTTCCTGCAATGATTGGACAACAAAAGGCTGTGAAGGTATCTGCCTTCACAGCCTTTTTCTAACTCATGCGCAGGATCTCCCGGCGCAGACGCAGGATGATGCGCTTTTCCAGCCGGGAGATGTAGGACTGGGAGATGCCCAGCCGGTCGGCCACCTCCTTCTGCGTCAGCTCCTTGCTGCCGCCAAGTCCGAAGCGCATGGTGATGATGTCCCGCTCCCGCGGGCTCAGCTTCGCCACGGCGTCCGCCAGCATCTGGCGATCCACATCATCCTCAATAGGCCGCATGACCACATCGCTGTCCGTGCCCAGTACGTCGCTGAGCAGCAGCTCCTTGCCGTCCCAGTCCGTGTTCAGCGGCTCATCGAAGCTGACCTCCACACGGCTGCCATTGTTCTTCCGCAGGTACATGAGGATCTCGTTCTCAATACAGCGGGAGGCATAGGTGGCCAGCTTGATGTTCTTGTCGGTGCGGAACGTGTTGATGGCCTTGATGAGCCCGATGGTGCCGATGGAGATCAGATCCTCGATGTTAATGCCGGTGTTTTCGAACCGGCGGGCGATGTATACCACCAGCCGCAGATTCCGCTCGATAAGGGTCTGCCGCACCGGCAGCTCCCCCTGATCCAGACGGGCCAGCAGCGCCGCCTCCTCGTCTCGGGGCAGCGGCGGAGGCAGCGTGTCACTGCCGCCGATGTACATGATTTTATCCGGCCTGCTGTGTCTCCGCAGCTGTGTCAGAAGCCGCCGAAACAGCTCTCTCAGCACGGGCGCTCACCTCCTCTCCCTCCGGATCGCCCCACAGGGCGTGGTAGCCGCCGCCATCGCTGACCGGGTGCTCCGACAGCGCCACCGGCGTCCGGGGATAGCGGCGTCCGTTGACCTCTATATAGTCGCTGCGGGCCGCCAGCAGCAGTCCCGCCGCTGTGCCCACGCTGCGAAACGGCAGCAGCGTGAATGTCACCGATGCACCCTGCCGGTGGAGCCGCGCCATCTTTTCCTCCGGCGGCAGCGGCGACGCCAGCACCTCCGCTACCTCCGGCGGCCATAGCTCCGCCGCCGCCCGCCGCTCCAGCACCAGCGCGGGGCGGCCCGACACCGGGTCGCGCAGGGTATTGCCGGTGTCGTGCAGCGCCGTAACGGTCTGCTTCCGTCCGCAGACGGATATGGTGATCTTCAATAGCTCTCCCCCTCCATGGCGCGCCCCCTGCCCCAGCAGCAGGCGCAGCAGAATGTAAAACCCCAGCGCGGAACCCAACAGCAGCGGCCAGCTTACCTCGCCCCGGTAGACCCGGCCCAGCAGCCCCGCGGGTGAGCCGGTCCACAGGCCCAGCGCCAGCACGAAGCCCGCCAGTCCGCCGGACAGCAGCAGGAACAGCAGCGCCGGCTTCCTCCGTCCCCGGTAGGCGCACAGCGCCATGACGGCGCCTGCCGCCAGCTGGCACAGCGGCGTGCGGAGGACGGCGCAGCCCGGCAGGAATGTCAGCGCCGCGTAGATCCCTCCCCCGGCGGCACACAGCAGCAGCCGCAGACGGCGGAGCATTCGGCCCGACAGCTGCGCCGCCGCCAGCAGGAGCAGGTAATCCACCAGCAGGTTCAGCAGGAACACCCGATCCAGATACACCACCATCGCTCCTCACCTCGCCCGTCCATTATAGGACAGGGCGGCAAAGAAAACCGTCACAAAAAGAGAGCCGCCGGGAAAAGGACGAGCCTTTTCCCGGCGGCGAACAGACAGGCCCCCCCGGTATGCCGGAGAGCCTGTGGTTTTTTACGGTTCAAAATCGAAGATGGCCTTCTGCGCCAGCAGCGGGCCAAACTCCTCCTTCCAGAGACGGTGCGGCGCGGAGACGTCGTACACCGGCAGGGCCTCCGACGCCATGTCCAGCACGATCAGCACATCGTACCGGTTCTCCCGCGCCACGCAGTTGGGATAGACGGTGATGCGGTGGACGCCCGGCAGCTCCGCCGCCGGGGCGAAGATCTCCCGGATACGGGGCAGCAGCTCCTCCCGGCGGGGATAGACCTCCGGCCGGTACTTGGCAAGGATGCAGTGCTTCATAGCCGTCTCACAGTCCCAGATACGGCAGCACCAGCGATACCAGCATGACGATGGCCAGCAGCAGGGCGATGCCCATAGCCATGTAACGTACCCATTTCGGTTTCATTCCAGCTCCTCCTTCGGTATGATGCGCTTGATCATTTTCTCCACCTTGCGGCGGGGCTGCATGACCTCGTGGCCGCAGCCCTGACAGCGCAGCTTGATATCCATGCCCACCCGCAGCACCTGCCAGCGGCGGCTGCCGCAGGGGTGGTCTTTCTTCAGCTCCAGTATATCGTTGAGATGCAGCTCCATGGTCATGTCCCCTTGATGTCGTCCCAATAGCGCTTGGCGGCCTGCTCCGTCTTATTGGGTCCGTATTCGTAGTATGTCTTGTCCCCCAGCGACTCTGGCAAGTATCTTTGCTTTACATAGTGATTGGGATAGACGTGGGGGTACTTGTAGGCGGCGTGCCTGGCCGCGCCGGCGCTGTCGGCGTGGACGTTCTTCAGGTGCCGGGGAATGTCCCCCACCGCACCGCGCTGGATGTCCTCCATGGCGGCGATAATGGCGTTGTGGGCGCTGTTGGACTTGGGTGCGGTGGCCAGCAGCACGGCGGCCTCCGCCAGCGGCAGGCGCGCCTCCGGCAGGCCCAGCTGCAGCGCCGCGTCCACACAGGCCTTCGTCACTACGATACCCTGCGGGTAGGCAAGACCGATGTCCTCCGCCGCGATGACCAGCAGGCGGCGGCAGGGGGACAGCAGATCGCCGGCCACCAGCAGGCGGCCCAGATAGTACACCGCCGCGTCCGGATCGGAGCCCCGGATGGACTTCTGCAGCGCCGACAGCAGGTCGTAGTGGTCGTCCCCCTCCCTGTCGTAGCGCATGGCGCTGCATTGGCTTAGCTGTAAAGCATCATCCCTTGTCACATATAGCTGCCCGTCTACCGGCTTCGCCGAGCGATACAGCAGCTCCACGGCGTTGACGGCCTTGCGCACATCGCCGCCGCAGCCATTGGCCACGGTGCGGGGCACGGTGTCCTCCCACGCAAAGGGCAGCGGACTGCGCGCCTTCTCGATGTCCAGCGCCCGCTCCACGGCCGGGATCGTCTCCTCCACCGACAGGGGCTTGAACTCAAACACGGTGCTGCGGGACAGCAGCGCGTTGTAGATGTAGAAATACGGATTCTCCGTGGTGGAGGCGATCATGGTGATCTTGCCGTTTTCCAGAAATTCCAACAGACTCTGCTGCTGCTTCTTGTTGAAGTACTGTATCTCGTCCAGATACAGCAGTACGCCGTTGGGTGCCAGCATGGTGTCCACATCGCCGATGACGTTCTTCACATCCTGCAGGGACGCAGTGGTGGCGTTCAGGTAGTACAGCGTCTTTTTTGCCTGCTTGGCGATGATGTTGGCCACGGTGGTCTTGCCGGTACCGGATGGCCCGTAGAAGATCAGGTTGGTGTCGGTGCCGTTTTCGATCAAGCGGCGCAGCAGCGCCCCCTCGCCCAGCAGGTGCTTCTGCCCGGCTACCTCGTCCAGCGTCTGGGGCCGTATTTCGTCTGCCAGCGGGCGCATGGCCGCACCTCCTCTCCACCCGGTCATTATAACACGGATTGCCTTTTTCTGCAACCGCTGTTATAATGGGATCGAGGTGATGCCCATGAAAACGACACAGGAGATCGCCGCCATCATCGCGGCGCTGAAGGAGCTGTACCCCGACGCGGCCTGCTCGCTGGACTACGGCAAAGACTACGAGCTGCTGTTTTCCGTGCGGCTGGCGGCCCAGTGTACCGACGCCCGGGTGAATCTGGTAACACCGGCGTTGTTCGCCCGCTACCCTACGCTGGAGTCCTTCGCCGCCGCCGATGTGGACGAGGTGGGCCGGTACGTCCAGTCCTGCGGCTTCTGGCGGGCCAAGGCCCGGGATATCGTTGCCTCCGCCCAGCAGCTGCTGGCGCGGTTCGGCGGCAAAGTCCCCGACAACATGGACGATCTGCTGACGCTGCCCGGCGTGGGCCGCAAGACCGCCAATCTCATTCTGGGCGACATCTACGGGCAGGAGGGCTACGTCTGCGACACCCACTGCATCCGCATCACCGGACGGCTGGGCATCACCGACGGAAGCAAAGACCCCCTCAAGGTGGAAAAGCAGCTGCGCTGTGCCATCCCGCCGGAGGAAGCCAACAACTTCTGCCACCGTATGGTGCTCCATGGCCGGGCGCTGTGCATGGCGCGAAGCCCTCTGTGCAGTAAATGTCCTTTACAGACCATGTGCGACTTTGGAAAAGACCAATAAGAACAGATGCCCGCGCCGATCGGCGCGGGCATCTGTTCTTATTTACTTTTTGCGGCCCACCATGCGGTCGGCCAGCTCCCACAGGAAGTCGTGCTCCGGCCAACCTGCCACAGCAGCCTTGGCCCGCTCCGTGCAGGCGGCCATCTCCCGGCGGCAGGCGTCCATGCCGATAACATCCACGAACGTCACCTTGCCCTCCTCCGCATCGGAGCCGATGGGCTTGCCGAACACGTCCTGGTCGCCCTCCACGTCCAGCATGTCGTCCCGGATCTGGAAGCCCCGGCCGATGGCGTCGGCGTACACCAGCGCCTGTGCCCGCATGGTGGCGGGCATTTCCGAGGCAATGCAGCCCAGCTCTGCCGCCGCAGAGATCATCACGCCGGTCTTGAGCCGGTTCAGCACCGTCAGACCGGCCGCGTCCCGGACATCGTACACGGTGTCCAGCACCTGCCCGGCCACCATACCATCGGCGCCGCAGGCGCGGGACAAGGTGCGGACGGCCTCCAGACGGTTCTCCGCCGGCAGGCAGGGCGCCTCCGTCATCAGACGGAATGCCTCCGGCTGCAGCGCGTCGCCCGCCAGCACTGCCAGCGTCTCGCCGTACACCTTGTGGTTGGTGGGCTTGCCCCGCCGCAGATCATCGTCATCCATGCAGGGCAGATCATCATGGATCAGGGAGTAGTTGTGCACCAGCTCCAGTGCGCAGCCGTAGGGAAGCGCCAGATGCCAGTCGATACCGCCCAGACGGGCAAACTCCAGTGTCAGCACCGGCCGGATGCGCTTGCCGCCGGCCAGCAGGCTGTACCGCATGGACTCGTACAGCTTTTTGTAGGGTGTGTCGGCGGTGAACAGACCGGCCAGATAGCCCTCAATAGCCTGCTGATACGCCGCGTACCGTGTCTCATAGTTCATGGTCATTCCTCCGCGAGAAAATCGCTTTCCAGCGGCGCGCCGTCGGGTCCCTTCATCAGCTTGACCACCTTCTGCTCCGCGCTGTCCAGCTCCTTGCGGCACTGAGCCGCCAGCTTCGTGCCCTCCTCAAACAGCGTCAGGCTGTCCGTCAGCTGGGCGTCGCCCTTCTCCAGCAGCGTCACGATCTGCTCCAGCCGGGCCATGTTCTCCTCAAATGTCTTTTTCGCAGCCATGTCAGTCCTCCTTGTCCACCACGTCGCATTGCAGGCTCCCCTGCGCCAGCCGAACGCGGATGCGCTCTCCCGCCGCCACCTCGGCGGCGCTTTTCAATACCATGCCGTCCCCGCTCTGGGCCACGGCGTAGCCCCGTGCCAGCACCTTCAGCGGGCTGAGGGCGTCCAGCGCGGCGGCAGCCGCCGCAAAACGCCGTCCCTCGCCGTCCACGCAGCCCTTGGCCGCCGCGGCCAGCCGGTGGACGGTGTGATCCAGATACAGGCGGCGATCCGCCAGAAACGCGGTAGGATCCGTCAGCACCCGCTTTTTCTCCAGCGCGTTCAGACGCTCCTCCTGCCGCCGCAGGCCGTGTAGCAGACTCTGTGCCATGCGCTCCTCCGCGCCCTGTAAGTACCGCAGCAGCTCCGCCATGTCCGGTACGGCGATCTCCGCCGCGTTGGAGGGTGTGGAGGCCCGACGGTCTGCCACAAAGTCGCTGATGGCCACGTCCGGCTCGTGCCCCACGGCTGAGATGACGGGGATCTCCGATTCGTAGATGGCGCGGGCCACCCGCTCGTCATTGAAGGCCCACAGATCCTCCAGCGAGCCGCCGCCGCGCCCGGTGATGAGCACGTCCGCCAGCTGGTAGCGGTTGGCATAGCGGATGGCGCCCACGATCTCCGGCGGCGCCTCCGCCCCCTGCACCCGCACCGGCAGCAGCAGCACCTTGGCGATGGGGTACCGGCGGCGCAGGATGCGGATCATGTCGTGTACCGCCGCCCCCGCCGATGAGGTGACAATGGCGATGCGACGGGGAAACCGGGGCAGCGGCTTCTTGTGGGCCGGATCGAACAGCCCCTCCCGGTACAGCTTGTCCTTCAGCTGCTCGAAGGCCACATACAGATCGCCCACACCATCGGCGGACAGGCTGCTGCAGTACAGCTGGTACGCGCCGTCCCTCGGGTAGACGCTAATGCGGCCGGAGGCGATGACCTGCATGCCGTTCTCCGGCTTAAACCGCAGCTTCGCAGCCGCGCCCTTGAACATCACGCACCGCAGCGCGCTCTGGCTGTCCTTCAGCGTGAAGTAGTGGTGGCCGGAGGGGTATTGCTTGTAGTTGGACACCTCGCCCCGCAGCAGCAGGTCGCCGAAGGCGGGCACGGACTCCACCAGCTCCTTGACGCAGTTATTCAGTTCGGTGACGGTAAACACATGACGTTCTTCCATGCCGTCCTCCTCATTCCATGCGGAAAAGGCAGAGCGCACGCTCTGCCTTTCTGTTTTTACTCCTTCAGCTCGCCCCGGACGAAGCTGCCCAGAATGCCGTTGATGAATCTCACCACCTCCGGCGATTCGTAGTTTTTGGCGATCTCCACCGCCTCGTTGATGGCGACGCCGGCGGGGATATCCGCCATGTAGAGCATCTCGTACATGGCCACCCGCATGATGGCGGAGGCCACCAGCGAGATGCGCTCGAACCGCCAACCCTTGGCGTACTTCTCTATATCGCCGTCCAGCTCCGCCGCGTGCTCCGCCACACCGGCGACAAGACGGCGGATATACTCCTCCTGCTTGGCGTTGGGGCGCTCCTCGTAGATGGGATGCTCCGGGGCCAGCGCGGCAAAGCTGTCCGTGCTCAGCTGCACATCCAGAAACTCCTCCACCGGCAGGTCGTTGAAGCTCAGTTCATAGGCGAGATGCATGGCGATCTCGCGGGCCGTATTGCGTGTCATAACCGTATATCCTTTTCTCTCTCAGTTCGCTGTGTTCAGTTGAAGCTGATGCCGCCCACATGGACGTTGACCGCCGTCACCGCAAAGCCCGTCATGCCCTCCAGCGCGGTGCGCACCATCTGCTGGACTTTCTTAGCCACGTCGCCGATGGCGCTGCCGTAGCGCACAACGATGAACAGGTTCACCACGATGCCATCCCCGTCCATCTCTACCCGGACGCCCTTGGCGGACATCTTCTTGCCGCCCATCAGGTCGGACACGTTGGCGCTCATCATGGCGCTGACGCCGTCCACCTCTGCGGCGGTGCTGGAGGCGATAGAGGCCACCACGTCCTCCGAGATCTGGATGGCGCCGCCCTCCTCCTGATGAATCATATATTCCTTATTTTCAGCCATGTTGCGTTATCTCCTTGCGCTGTCTTTCGTGATTCAGTTCAGTATACCATTTTTTGCGCCGGAATACAACACCTATTTTGCATCGTCCGCCTGTTCATCGGTCTGCGCGGCACTGGTGGACACCTCCGCCTCCTGTGTGCTGCCGGTCTGGGACGCGGCGGAGGCCCCCGCCTCCATGATGCGGATCTGATCCGGTGTGTAGCTGGTCTCGCTGACCACGATATCCTTGATGCGGGCCACGTCCACCGCGTCCAGGCCGTCCGGATCGGACACCACCACGCTGACGGAGTCCTCTCCCATGAACGCCACGCAGTCGGCGTACCCCTTGGCCACCACCAGACTCTCGATCTGGGACTCCGCCACGGTGTAGGCCGCCAGCACCTGCAAGGTCTGGGACGCTTCGTTCAGCACATCCTCCGCCGCGTTCTCGTCCACCTGCGCCTCCTGCAGCATACTGATGGCCGTGTCGCGGGCCTGCTTACGGCTCAGCCGCGCCGTGGCAAAGTAGTCGTCCCCGGCGGCCGTCACCTCCGCGTCCGTCGTCTCCCCGTTCACCAGCGCCGACTGTCCCAGCACCTTTTTGCCGCTGTTCTCCACGTTGCCGGTATAGCGCCAGTTGAGATACACCGAGGTACCCACCAGCAGCAGTACCGCCGCCACCACTGCGCGCCGCTTCCATACCTGTTTCATGCTACTCTCCTCCTCAATTCTTTCTATGACTTCCACTTCACCACGGAGATCCTGTCGCTGCTCAGCCCCGTCAGCACGGATACCGCGTTCACCACCGCCAGCCGCACACTGCTGCTGCCGGCTCCCTCGCAGACCACCACCGCCCCCTGATAGGTGGGATAGAGCTGCTGGGTGACCACCACCTCCTGTCGGCCGCTGCCGCGATTGACGGTAAGCACCTGCTTTTCCTGCTTGGTCTGACCGCCTGTGCTGTCGGACAGGCTGCTGTCCTCCGCCAGCCGCAGGCTGGAGCCGGCCCGCAGCGTCAGCATGATCCGCACACGGCCCACGCCGTCGATGGTGCTCAGCACCTCCGCCATGCGCTGCTCCGTCTCCTCCAGCGAAAAGACCTCCCCCGGCGGCTCACTGCTCTCGCCGGAGGTCTGGGCCGTGCTGCCGCCGGTGGGCAGCAGCATCAGCACCACCCCCAGCAGCACGACCAGCAACGCCAGCCTGTATTTTTTCAGCGGTCCCGACCATTTCTCCAGCTTCATATGTCACCTCGTACGGGACGGCTGCCACGTCTGCTTCTCCTCGCTGATGCCCAGATCGGCGGCGATGCAGGCGGCCAGCGCCTCGTCTCTCTCCACGTCCAGAGTCACCGCGCAGGGGTAGGGCACGCCGGAGCGCAGCTCCGTCTCCACCTCGGCATGGCATGTCACCCCCAGCGCCGCGCCTTTGTCCGATATATATGCGGCAGTCCGCTGCTCTATGATAGCCGCCAGCTCCGCCGCGTCCGCCTCCCGGTATTCCTCCGTCAGCGCCTGTATCTCCTGGGCGTAGTCCTGATAGGACACGGCAAAGTCCCGGAAATCGAACCCCAGCACCGGCTGGAGGATCACCAGCATCAGCGCCACGCCGCCGGTCGTCCGCACGATGGGCCGCAGGCGGCCCTTGGGCACCAGCGCGTACAGGATGGCCAGCACCAGCCCGGCTGCAATGATGGACAGCAGCCATGTCCGCAGCGCCCCGATCACGGCAGCACCGCCGATACGGAGGACGTGATGGAGATGAGCAGCAGCAGCGCGCAGCTGCCGGTCATGCCCAGCATCAGTCCGAAGGCCGTTCCCAGCGCGTTGATAAGCCCCGCCAGCGGGCCCTCGGTGACGGTACCCGCCAGAAACGCCGTCAGCTTGTACAGCAGATACTGCACCGCCATGCTGAGGAACGGCGTCAGGCAGATGGACAGCACCGCCAGCATCCCGAAGATGCCGATGGCTCCCTTCAGCACACCTGCCCCGGCCAGCACCGTCCCCGTGGCCTCGGAGATGATGGAGCCCACCACCGGCACCGCCGTGGCGATGGCGCTGCGGGTCATCTGCACCGTCATGGCGTCCGCTGCACCGGTGGCCGCGCCGGTCAGCGTCAGGAAGCCGGTGAACGCCAGCATGGAGGCCGTCAGCGCCCATGTCACCGCCTTGCTGATGCCCGCGCTGATTTTTTTCAGGCTGTGCCCCGGCACCATGGCATCGGCGGCGGCCGCCGCGATGCAGGCGTACAGCAGCGGCAGCAGCAGCTTCCGGATCACCGTCAGCAGCAGATTGGTGAAATACACCGTGGCCACCTGCTTGGCCCCGGCGGAGGCGATGCCGCCGCTGGCCGCCACCGCCGCCGACAGCGTGGGCAGCAGCGCCTTGGCGAACACGTCCAGCTCCTCCATCGTCTCCACCCCCAGTCCCATCATCCGCTTGAAGTCCCCGGCGGCCACCAGCGTGATGGCCAGCGCCCCCGCCATCGGTACGAACTGCGGCACGGCGGGCTGCTCTGCCGCCGCGAAAAAGCTCTCCGCCACGCTGCACAGCAGCACGATCCCCAGCAGCAGCGCCGCGCCGGATGCCTTCTCCCGCAGGGCATCCCCCAGATACTGCCGTGCCTCCGCCCACAGGCGGGACAGTCCCTCCGACCATGCGGTGTGGTCGGTGCCCTCCTCCAGCCCCTCCAGTCGGGCAGCGGCCGCCGGCGGCAGGGCGTCCGTCACGCTGTCCGGTACGGACGCCGCCTGCGCCTGCGTCACCAGCAGCCACAGCAGCGCCGCTGCGGCCAGCAAGACCCGCGCCCCCCTCACAGCAGTGAGCGCAGCACGTCCCACGCCGCCTGAAACAGCGGCAGCGAGACGAGGATGGCGGTGACGGCGCCCGCCGTCTCCACCAGCGATGCCATGGCCCCCTCCCCCGCGTCCCGGCAGAGGTCGGAGCCTGTCCGGCTCACCAGGGCGATGCCCACCGTTTTCACCAGCGGCGCGAACAGCTCCACCGGCAGGCCGCCCCAGTCCGACAGCTGCGTGAAAAAATCCCGGATCTCCTGCAGCGGCTCCGCCAACAGAAGCAGCACCGCGCCGCAGACCGCCAGCGCCAGCAGCAGCGCCATGTCCGGGTTCGTCCGCTTCAGCAGCACCGCCAGCAGCGCCCCGGTGAGGCACAGGGCGCTGAGTCGAATCACCGTCTCCATGGGCTACAGGGAGAACAGCGTCTTGACCAGATCAAACAGGTCGCTGATCTGCTGCACCAGCATCATCAGCACCACCACCAGACCGGCCAACGTAGTCATCAGAGCCTGCTCCTCCCGGCCGCTGCGCACCAGCAGCAGGTTCAGCACCGCCACCAGAATGCCGATGGCCGCAATTTTGAAAATCAGATCAACGTCCATGTCGTACCTCAAATCAGTAGGATCACCAGCAGCCCGGCGGCGGAGAGCAGCGCCGCACCGGTGAGCCTGCGATCTCGTATATCCTCCCGTTCCCGGCGCTCCGCCAGCTGCCGCAGCCGCTGCTGGGCATATTGTAATCCCGTCAACAGCCGCGTTTCATCGCCAGTCACCTCCATGCCCCGCAGGATAGCCGCCGTCTCCGCATCCGATATCGTGGAAAACACCTTTTCCCATGCCGTTTGTAAAGGTATATTACTTTCCATCGTTTTCAGGATGGCGGCGAAATATGTACCGCAGCATGGCCGCTGCGCCAACGCACCCAGCAGCGGCGTCATGGACTGTCGCTGCCAGCGGATGGCCGTCTCCATGTGCGCCAGCGCCTGCGTCAGCGCCTGCACAAGTTCCCGCCGCTGCCGCAGCTGCCGGTACCGTGCCATACACCCCCCGACAGCGCCGCAGGCGATACAGACCGCGCCCAGCAGCTTGGCCGTCACAGTGTCTCCGTCCGGCAGATCCGTCGGCCGTCCTCCACGGTGATGGTCACCAGCCTCTGAAATACCTGCAATTCCAGCAGGCGGGCAAACAGCGCCTTGCGTTCCAGCTCCTCCCGATCGGCTGCGTGAATGGTGGCCAGCAGCTTCACCCCGCAGTTGGCGGCAGCCAGCATGGCCCGCAGATCCTCCTCCGCCGTGATCTCGTCCACCGCGATGATCTGCGGGTTGGCCGCCCGCAGCAGCATGGTGATCCCCATCGCCTTGGGACAAGCGTCCAGCACGTCGGTGTGGGTTCCTACCTCCAGCTGTGGCACACCCCGGTACATGGCGGCCAGCTCGCCCCGCTCGTCCACCACCCCCACGCGGCAGGCGGGCCGCGTCTCGCTGCCGTCGGACAGGGCGCAGATCATGTCCCGCAGCAGGGTGGTCTTGCCCGCACCCGGCGGCGCCAGCAGCAGCGTGCTCCGGAAGCCCTCCGGCCCCCACAGCTCCGTCAGCAGCGGCTCCGCTGTCCCCCGCACCTGCCGGCTGATACGCACCATCACGGAGGAGATGTCCCGTAGATTGATGTTGACGCCGTCCCGCAGGACGGCGGTGCCGCAGACGCCTACCCGAAAGCCGCCGCGCCCAATGAGGTAGCCCTTGCTCAGCGTCTCCGACACGGCGTAGCGGGAGTAGCCCGTCACCATGTCGCATAGCTGCTCCAAATCGGATTGTGTGACCAACGCCCTTGGCAATTCATCGCTGACAAGTATTTCCCCCTCACAGGTCACCACCGTCATAGGCCGTCCCGTCCGCAGCCGGAACTCCTCCGCCTGCGCCTTGCGCCAGTCCGGCAAACGGCGCGCCAGCTGCTGCCAGCGCACCGGCAGCAGCTCCAGCGCCTGCTCATAGCGCGCAATGGCATAACTCAACTCCATGCTCCGCTCCCCCTCCTGTGTGATATTCAGTTGTATGACGGCTCGTCCCCGAATATGCCGGCGCGCAAAAAAAGACCCCCGCAGACAGGGCCAACGGGCCGCTGCTGCGGGGGTCGTATAGGGCGCTGACATCAGCGCCGGTTTTAGCTTTAATGGTTCCAGATCAGCTGCATCACGAGGATGGCCACCGCCCCGGCGGCGATAAACACGCCGGCGATGAGCATGGCCGCCTTCAGTGCGCCGCCCATGGCGGCACGGCGCTGCTCGTCGGTGAACTGCTCCTGCCCCTCCCACGGACGGTCGCTGTCGCTCTGCGGCGTCTGGGGCCGCCCCTCCTTTTTGGGGCGGCGGGGGAACAGCATAGGCGACGGCTCGATGCCGCTCATATCGGCGATGGTGCGCCCATCGTCGTCCTGATACGTCCGCTTCTTCGCCATCACTTATCGTACAGATGGCACGCCACAAAGTGGCCCGGCTCCAGCTCGCGCTGGACGGGGATCTCCTCCTTGCAGCATTCCATGCAGTTGGCACAGCGGGTGTGGAACTTACAGCCCTTGGGCGGATTGGCGGGGGACGGGATGCTGCCCTCCAGCACGATCCGGTTCATCTTCACCGTGGGATCGGGCACCGGAATGGCGGAGAACAGAGCCTTGGTGTAGGGGTGCAGCGGGTTGCGGAAGATGTCCTCCGTGGCGCCGTACTCCACCAGATTGCCCAGATACATGACGCCCACCGTGTCGGAGATATGCTCCACCACGGACAGGTCGTGGCTGATGAACAGATACGTCAGGTTGTACTTCTCCTGAATATCCTTCAGCAGATTGATGATCTGCGCCTGAATGGACACATCCAGCGCGGACACCGGCTCATCGCAGACGATGAACTCGGGGTTCAGCGCCAGCGCCCGTGCGATGCAGATACGCTGCCGCTGGCCGCCGGAAAACTCATGGGGATAGCGATCCTTGTGGAAGGGCTGCAGACCGCAGTTGTCCATGACCTTGTCGATATAGTCGTCGAACTCCTCTTTCGGCACCAGATTGTGCTCACGCACGGCCTCGCCGATGATCTCGCCCACCGGCATACGGGGCGACAGCGAGGAGAACGGATCCTGGAAGATGATCTGCATCTTGGTGCGCATGGCGCGCATCTCTTTTGCGGACAGGTCGTAGACCTCCTGCCCGTTGAACAGCACCTGACCGGAGGTCTTTTCATCGTACAGCCGGAGGATGGTGCGGCCGGTGGTGGTCTTGCCGCAGCCGGACTCGCCCACCAGACCCATGGTAGTGCCGCGCCTGAGGTTGAACGTCACGCCGTCCACAGCCTTGACGTAGCCCACGGTCTTGGATACCATGCCGCCCTTGATGGGAAAATACTTCTTCAGGTGGTTGACCTGCAGAATGTACTGGGGATCGTACTCCACGGGGGTGAAATCATGGTCGATGGCCAGCGAGGACTTTCTGGCCTTGTTGGGGTGCTCCTGCTCCTTGATGAACTCATCGGCGTTCTGCTTCTGGGTCTCCTTCAGGTCTTCCAGCACCTGATCGTCGTTTTTACCAGCTTTCCAAAACGGCATCTTATTCACCCTCCTTTCCATTGTCGGCGCTGCCGGTCACTTCCTTCTCCACCTGCTCCTCCAGATCGGGCCGCTTGCCGTCGTAATAGCGGTAGCAGCTGACCTTGTGAGTGGGGGAAATGCTGACCTCGCAGGGATATTCGCCGCTGCACTGTGCCACGCACATCTCGCAGCGATCCTTGAAGTAGCAGTAATCCGGCATGTTGATGGGGTTGGGCACCTTGCCGGGAATGGAGTACAGCTTCTCCACCTGACGGCCCACCACAGGCTTGGAGGCCATCAGACCGATGGTGTAGGGGTGGGCGGGGTGTGCGAAGATCTCCTCCGCCGTGCCCTGCTCCACGATGCGGCCGGCGTACATAACCACCACATAGTCCGCCATCTCGGCGATGACGCCCAGATCGTGGGTGATGAACATAATGGAGGAATTGATCTTATCCTTCAGATTCCGCAGCAGATCGAGGATCTGCGCCTGAATGGTCACGTCCAGCGCCGTGGTCGGCTCATCCGCGATGATGAGCCGGGGGCTGCACGCCAGTGCCATGGCGATCATGACGCGCTGGCGCATACCGCCGGACAGCTCGTGGGGGAAGTTCTTATACACGCCCTCGCTATTGGCGATGCCCACCATCTCCAGAAGCTGGACGGAGCGGGCCTTGATCTGCTCCTCCGTCTGGCTCTTCTCGCCGTGGAGGGCGATGACCTCGTCCAGCTGGTCGCCGATACGGAACACCGGGTTCAGTGCGGTCATAGGCTCCTGAAAGATCATGGAGACGATGTTGCCCCGCAGGTGCTGCATCACGGAGTCGGGGGTCTTGGTAACGTCGTAGGCTTTATTGCCCAGATTCAGGCGGATCTCGCCCTCCACCACCTGACCCTGCGGCCGCTGCAGCAGCTGCATCAGGGACAGACTGGTAACGGACTTACCGCAGCCGGACTCACCCACCACGCCCACAGTCTTTCCGATAGGCACGGAGAAGCTGACGCCGTCCACGGACTTGACCACGCCGGTGTCGGTGAAGAAGTAGGTGTGGAGGTTATCGAATTCCACGGCGTTGCGGGGATCGTGCATCTGGGTCAGGTACTCCGCCTCCGGCACGTTTTTCCGCTTCCGCTTCTTCTCCAGTTCGTTGGTGATCCTACGGTTCTCCTTGGAGATGCGGCGGGATTCCTTTGCGGACAGATAACCGTCATTGTGTTTCTTAGCCATTCCGATCCTCTCCTTTCTCAGCGCTTCATCTTCGGGTCGAACGCGTCACGCAGACCGTCGCCCACGAAGTTGAAGCCCAGCACGGTCAGCATCAGGCAGATGCCGGCGGGGATCCAGATGAACCAGTACTCCGTCAGAACGTAGGAGTTGGACACGTCGTTCATGATGTTGCCCCAGGAGGCGAAGGGGAACCTGACGCCCAGGCCCAAGAAGGACAGGGTCGCCTCGGTGATAATGGTGGAGCCAAGGCTCATGGTGCAGTTGACGATGAGCTGCGGGATAACGTTGGGGATCAGGTGCCGGAAGATACGGCGGGACACGCTGATGCCGCAGGCCTCGGTGGCGGTCATGAACTCCTGCTCGCGCAGGGACAGGATCTGACCGCGGACAAGGCGGGCGATGCCCGGCCAGCCCAGGAAGCCCAGAATGAGCATCAGGTACAGCATACGAACCTGCGGGTCTACGCGCATACCGTCCATGGCCGCGCCCAGAATGATGATCAGGGGCGTGGAGGGGATGCAGTAGAAGATATCCACGATACGCATGATGAGGTTATCCACCCAGCCGCCGAAGTAGCCGGAGATACCGCCCAGGATCACGCCCAGCGTGGCAGAGATGATAACGACGATGAAGCCAATGCACAGGGACACGCGGCCGCCGTACATCAGACGGGTCAGCATGTCCATGCCGTTCTTATCGGTGCCCAGCAGATGCGTACCGGAGGGGAAGGAATAGGCGTCGAACACCCGGGTGATGGTGCCCTCCTTGATCGACCACTGGTACTTGGCGGGGTTGTACTCCAGCTGGATCTCGCGGACATCGCCGTTCTCGTTGGTGTACTCGACCTGCGTCTCGCCCTTCTCGGCGGCCTCAATGACCCGCTCCTTGAACTCCTTGGAGATCACGGTGCCTGCCACCTTGGACTGGATGACATAGCGGCTGATATAGGCGATCTCCTCGCCGTTCAGCATGACGCTGCCGTCGTCCAATGCGTAGGTCTTGCCCTCGGCGGTGAACTCCGTCTCGCCGTTGACGTGGGCCTTCAGGGCGTTGAAGGTAAAGGTAAAGCTGAACTTCTCGCCGGTAGCGCTGGGGTTGACGATGTCCTTATAGGCCACCGCCAGCAGCGTATTGCCCTGCGACACAGAATACAGGCTGTCGCCCTCCTCCGTGATGGTGTATGTCGTGCCCTTGTAGGTGAAGGACTCCTCCTTGCCCATGTACAGCGTCAGCTGCGCCTGCAGCACGGCGCCGAACTCCTGTCCGTCCGCCACCAGATAGCGGTACTCTGTGTTCTCGGACAGCGCGGCATACTCCTTCATCTGGATATCGTCGCGGTAGAACACCTCGTCCTGCCCGTAGGGGCTGACAAGACCGCCGACAAAGGAAAAGATGAACATGACGGCCAGAATGGTCAGGCCCACCACCGCCAGACGGTTGCGGAAAAAGCGCTTGGCCACCAGCGTACCGGGAGACAGTACCTTGACGCGGCGGTCGTCGTTCAGGGAGTAATCCTCCTGCGGCTTGTTGTCCTCGGAGGGCGTGTTGTCCTTGCCGGCGTACTCCTCGTTCAGCTCGTAGGAGCGGCGGCGGGCATCGGTGCCCGGCATTCCCTGCCCATGGCCGGGAGCGGACAGATCCTTATCCTTTTTATCATCGAAATAACTCATGCTTCACGTCCTCCCTTCTCAAGCGATGCGCACCCGCGGGTCGACCACGGCGTACAGAATGTCGGAGATGAGGTTGCCCAGCAGCGTCAGGATCGCCAGGAACGTCATGTAGAACATGGAGAACGGGATATCACCAGCCACCATGGCGTTGTAGGAGATGTAGCCGATACCGGGAATGGCAAACAGCGTCTCGGTGATCAGCGCGCCGGCGAACAGGCCGGGCAGGCTGCCGCCGATGAACGTCACCAGCGGGATCAGCGTATTGCGGAAGGCGTGGTGGTAAATCACCTTCTTCTCGGACAGGCCCTTGGCGCGGGCGGTACGGATGTAGTCGGCGTTCAGCACCTCCAGCATGTTGGTGCGGACGTAGCGCATCCACGAGCCGATGGAGATGAACACCAGCGTTACGATGGGCAGCACCAGATGCTTGCCCATATCCAGTATCTGTCCGAAACGGCTGAGGGAGTTGAAGTCGCGTCCCGTCAAGCCCACCAGATCGAACCACCCCAGCTTCACGGAGAACACCAGCTTCAGCAGGGTGGCGAAGAAGAACGTCGGCAGGGACATACCCAGCAGCGCCACGGTGGTGACGGTATAGTCGGTCACGCTGTACTGCTTGGTAGCGGCCACGATGCCCAGCGGCACCGCGATCAGCAGCTCGAACACCAGCGAGATCGCGCCCATGATGAAGGACACCCAAATGACCTCGTTGAACTTCTGGAGCACGGGAACCGTGTACTTCCAGCTGTCTCCGAAGTTGCCGGTGACAAGGTTCTTCAGCTGCACGAAGAAGCCGGGGATCAGGTCCAGATCCAAACCGTACTGTGCGTTGAGCTGTGCCAGCCACTCGTCGTAGGGCTTGGAGCCGGGTGCCTGTGACAGCTGCCGCGCCATCGTCTCCACATAAGAAGCGGGCAGACAGCGCATCAGCACATAGATGATGAATGTCACAAAGAACAGGATCACAATTGATAGCAGTGTGCGTTTGACTAAGAATTTGCGCATACAATCCCTCCGTTTTGCCGACAGCCGCCCCGCGCCAGGGGCCGCTGTCCTTTTTAATGTGATTCTGCGTATCAGGCAGTCGTTCCGGCACGGACGTCGAACCGCCTGACTCATACGCAAAAAGAGTCCGGTGATAGGCTACCCTGCGGCTTTGCAGCCGCAGGGTAGCCGTCTTAAAGGTTTTTGGGCCTTTAAGGAAAATCAGATGTACGGATCAGGCGCTTACTTCAGATCCAGCAGCTCCAGATCGTTGTACCACTGCCAATAGGTAGTGATATCGGGCGTCACGGTATCCAGGTTCACGCGCTGGCTGGAGATGATGACGCAGTTCTGGCGCTGATAGACGGGGATCTCAACAGCCCAGTCGGCCACGATATCCAGGCACTCCTTGTACAGGGTCTTACGATAGGTCTGATCGGTGGACTGACGGGCCTGCATGATCAGGTCATCCAGCTCGGCATCCTTGATCCAGTAGGACTTCTCGTTGGAGCCGCCCTTGCTGTGATAGATCTGGAACATATCGGGGTCGGGAGTGGCCTGCCACGCCATGGCGAACATGTCCGCGTTACCAGCGTTGATGGCGTTGGTCATCTCGGAGAAGTTGGACATATCGGAGACGATCAGGTTGAAGCCCAGCTCCTTCAGAGCGTCGGAGGCCAGGGTCAGAGCCATGAAGGTGGGGTGGTCGCCCGTGCCGCTGCCGCCGACCATGACCTCAGCGTCCATGCGGGCATCCGCGGGAGCCGCGGTGATCTTGCCGTCGGTGACGGTGTAGCCGGCAGCCTCGAAGTAACCCAGAGCGGCCTGCTTGGCAGCGGCGTACTTATCCTCGGCGGACATACCGTCGGTGTAGATGTCATTGCCGTCCACATCCACGGAGAAAGCGACCTTATAGCCCTCGTCCGTAACACGGGGAGCGGCCCAGGAGGTGTCGGAGATGGGGTAGTTGATGACGTTGGCGAACTCACCGTAGTAGGAGTCCACAGCCACGTCACGGTACACAGCGATAATGGTAGCGATGGCCTTACGCAGGTTCTTGGAGGCCTCATCGCCGCCGTTGCCGGTGCCGACCTTCACACGGTTGGCGTTGAAGCCGACGTAGCCGTAGCCCAGGTTGGCCACCAGGTCGGTCTGCAGGACGTCACCGGAGATCTCGCCGTTGGAGTTGGCCTTCTTGATCTGCTCGGCAGCCTCAGCGGAGTAGGAGGGATCGGTGATGTCGATGGTGCCGGAAACGACGCCGGGGATCTTATCCACATCCTGCATCTCGCGCCAGATGACAGTGTCGATCTTGGGCTCGCCCTTCCAGTAGGTGGCGTTCTTCTGCAGGGTCACAGCGCCGTTGGAATAGCTCTCGAAGGTGTAGGGGCCGGAGCCGACAGGGGCGGAGGTCACGGACTTGACGTGGGACAGGTCGCCCTTGTCGAAGCCGAACTTGTTGTTGGCGTAGTCGTACTTATCGGTCTCGCCGTAGTAGTGCATGGGGCAGATGGTGACGGGGATCTGATAGATGGCGGTGGCATTGAGCTCGGTCAGGGTGACGGTCATGCTGTAATCGCCGGTCTTGACGATACCCTCAACGTTGGGAGCGGACTCACCGGTCTGCACGCCGACGGTGTATTCGGAGAAGGCGTCACCGATCTCGGCCTCGATGAGGGCGGAGATGCTGGTGCCGGCAGTCTCCTTGTTGATGCCCTCGTCGGTGATGTCATAGCCGTAAGCGGCCACGATGGCAGCCCAGAAATCCTCAACGGTGGCATCCGCAGCCAGCTCGAAGCCCCAGTTGGCAGCCTGTGCGGCCACGGAATCTGTGGCGGCGGCATAGCCGGAGGCGACCACATAGTCCAGGATCTCCTGCGCGAACTTCACGCCGGCGGCGTTGAAGGCAGCCCAGAAGGTGTTGTACTGATCCTCGGTGTAGAAGTCGGTGGCGGTGTAGCCGTCAGGGCCGGCAGCCAGGATCAGGTTCATGCGGGAGTCCATACCGGTGCGGTAAGCCTCCAGACCCTTGATGGGGATGGAGTACAGGGTGGACACGCCGTCATAGGTGGGGTCAAGCAGGACGTAGTAGGAGAAGATGACATCGTCGATGGTCATCTCCACGCCGTCGGAGAACTTGACGCCGGGCTTCATGGTGATGTTGTAGTCAACAGTGCCGTCCTCGTTCTCAACGATCTCACAGTCGGCAACACCGTAATAGGTGTAGTCGGTGCCGTTGTAGGGACGGACGTCGCCCTCGATGCCCTTCAGCACCACGGAGCCCTCACGGTCGGTACTCAGCAGGCCGTCGAAGACCATGCTCATGACCTGGTTCTCATAATCGTTGGTGTAGAAGAAGGGGGAGAACTTACCATCGAAGTTCTGCGTACCGACCACGAGCGTCTTAGTGGTCGGCTCCTGACCCTGATCGCCGCCGTCGGGATTCTTCTGCTCGCCGCAGGCGGTGAACAGGCCCACGCACATGACCAGAGACAGGATCAATGCAAGTGCTCTTTTCATTGGATCTAACTCCTTTTCGTTTTTATTTGCTTCAACGGGTGTTTACCCGTGGCGCACAGTAGGGTTTCTGCGCACGATGTGTGCAGAAAAAAGGGAGTACTCCCTTTTTGGCCGTCCCCTGCCGTCTCCGGCAGGGACAGCCATTTTGTGCATTATACCATATTGGCGCGGCACTTGTACAGTCTTTTTTCTTATTCTGTCGCCATTTCGCCGTTTTTTCCTGCGGGCTCCCAGACGCTTTGCCGCACCAGATACCGCGCAAACAGCGCTGCCGCAAGGGATACGGCCTTCAGCAGCAGGTACACCGCCGCCATGGCGCCGCGTCCACCGCTGCCGGACAAAATCAGGTACACCGTCTCGGCGATGATGCCCGCCCCGGCCAGAACGGCCTCCGCCAGACACCGTCCCGGCAGCGCCCGCACCGTGGCCTTGTAGACGTACTCCCGCATGGGGTACTCCCGTGCCTGCCAGCGGGTCATGGCCCAGACGACGCTGCCGGTAAGGCCCATCTCCGCCGCGTAGGGCAGCAGCACATAGAAGCACCGGCTCATCCCCGGCGCGGAGATGCACCCGCCGGCCACTACCGCCGCCGCCATCACCGCCGTCAGCAGCCACAGCCGCCGCAGCAGCGCGGCGCGCTCCCCATCGGCGGCACGGCAGACGTAGCAGGTGCCGGTGTAGACGTAGTTTCCCGCCACGTCCCGGTAGAAATCGTTGAGATGGGCGCGGCGGCCCTGCCGCTTCTTCTCCCCCGCCATTACCGGATGCCGGTCATGTCAAAGCTGTCCAGCCACTGCTCGGCGGCGGCGCAGACGCCCCGCAGGCAGCTCTCGTCGAAGGGGGACTTCAGGCCGGCGTTCTTCAGCAGGTCGGTAAACGTGCGGCTGCCGCCCTGCAGGGTGTAGGCCATGTAGTGCTTCCACGCATCGCCCAGATCCTTCTGGATCATGGCCCAGAACTCCAGCGCCACGGTCTGCGCCAGACAATAGTCGATATAATAGAACGGGCTGGAGTAGATGTGGTGCTGCCGCTGCCAACGGCGGCCCTCGGTGTAGAACGGCAGGTCGCTGTCGCTCATATTGATCCACGGCATGTAGATGCCGGTCAGCTCCTTCCATGCGGCGTTGCGCTCCGCCGGTGTCATGCCGGGCTTCTCATACACGATGTGCTGGAAGTGATCCACCATGGTACCGTAGGGGATGAACGTCAGCGCGCCGGCCAGATGGCTGTACAGGAACTTGCGGGTGTCGGGGCCGAAGAAGCCCTCGGCCCACGGCCATGCAAAGAACTCCATACTCATGGAGTGTACCTCGCAGCCCTCCAGCGTCGGCCAGATGTAGCTGCTGGGGATGCGCTTGCGGTTGGTCCAGTCGGCAAAGGCGTGACCGGCCTCGTGGGTCACCACCTCCACGTCGTGCTGGGTGCCGTTGAAGTTGGCAAAGATGAAGGGCACCTCGTAGTCTCCCAGACTGGTGCAGTAGCCGCCGGCCTGCTTGCCCTCGGTGCTCAGCACGTCCAGCAGCTCGTTGTCCAGCATGGTGCGGAAGAACTCCTTCGTCTCCGGGGACAGCTCGCCGTAGAACTTCATGCCCTGGGCCAGAATGTCGTCGGGTGTGCCCATGGGGCAGGGATTGCCGGAGCGGAACTCCAGCGCCGCGTCCGCGAAGCTCAGGGGGTAGCTCTTGCCCAGACGCTCCGCCTGACGGCGGTAGATCTTGTCGGCCACCGGCACCAGATACTTCTGCACGGCGGCGCGGAACTTCTCCACATCCGCCTTGGTGTAGCAGTTGCGGCTCATACGGTAGTAGCCGAGAGTGGTGTAGCCCTCGTAGCCCATCTTCTTACCCATGGAATCGCGCAGGTGTACCAGCTTGTCGTACAGCTCATCCAGCTCCGCCGCGTGCTCCATGGCCCACTTGTCGTCGGCCTTCCACGCCGCCAGACGGCGGGCGTCGTCGGGGTCGCTCTTGAGGGGCGTCAGCTGGGACAGGGTGTAGGTCTTGCCCTCAAAGGGGATCTGGGCGGAGGCCAGCAGCTTCTCGTACTCCTGGGTCAGGTCGTTCTCCTGCTGCATCTCCGGAATGATCTCCGGCTTAAAGCACTTCCGGGCGATCTCGGCGTTCAGGAACATCAGGTCGCCGTACTCCTCGGAAAAGTCCTTGCGGAACTTGGAATCCAGCATGGCCGCCTTCCACGCCTGCTCATACTCCTCCAGCTCCGGGCCAAAGGTGTTCCAGAACTTCTCCTCCCCGTCATAGAAGGCGTCGCGGGTGTCGATGGAGTGGCGGATGGAGGCCAATGTGGCCTGCGTCTCCGCGGTGCGGGACGCCGCCTCCTTCTCCAGAAAGACCTTCCGCGCCTCCTCATAGGAAACCGCGTTCTTCAGTCGTTCCGTCAGCTGGCTCAGCTGCTTCTTCAACGCCTCCGCGTCCGGACGGGTATAGGGCATCTCGGAAAACTTCATGTCTTGCTCCTCCTTGTACAGTTATGGTAAGTCTATGGCACGGCGGCGGCGGTCAGCACCGCCCCTCCGCGGATATACATATTATTGCTGGCGGTTGTAGATGGCGCTGACCGCCCTCCGGTTCCCGCCGATGAAGATCACAGCCGCCACGGCCGTCACGGTCATGAACGCCGTCAGCACCAGCCGCGTGGGCAGGATCACCGTCAGCGCGCCGGCCACCAGCTGGCCCGTCAGGCTCCCCACGGTGTTCAGCATATTAAACGCGCCGTTGAACCGCCCCTTCTTCTCGTCCGGTACATAGCTCTGGGTGGCGGAAATGCGGATGGTATAGCTGGTGACGCCCAGCAGGCCGTTGCACAGGCACATGGCCATCATCACCGGCACGGGCATGTACAGATAGGTGCCCTCCAGCACGGAGATGACGATGTACACCGTCAGGGCGATGGCGTACTTCCGGTGGGTGGGCAGCTGCACCTTGTAGTGTACCAGTCCGCCCACGGTACGGCCCACCACCATCATGCCCCACACCAGCATGTACACATATTCGCCGTTGTCGAAGGTGCTCTTGAAGTACGGCAGGGTGATGACCTGCGACGCGCCCCCGGCCAGCGAGCTGAACGCGAAGTAGCACGCCACGGCCAGCAGGCCCTTTTCGCTCCACAGGAAGCCGAAGCCCTCCCGGATGTCCCGCAGCAGCCGCCGGGCGGAGGACTCCCCCTCCGCCGCCGTGGCCCGCTGCGTCTCGATGTACTTCTCCTCCGCCCGGATCTGCGTCTCCGCGATGGCGGCGGTGAGGAAGCACACAGCGTTGATGCCCAGCAGCGGCGCGATGCCCACCTTGTTGTAGAGATAGGTGGAAATAGGGATCATCACCGCTGCCAGCGTCTCCAGCACGCTGGCGATGGAGTAGGCCTTGGAGTAGTTTCCCTCCGTAATGAGCATGGGGTAAAAGCTCTCGTAGGCCACCATGTACACGCTGTTGATGGTACCGATGATGAAGCACCCCACCGCCAGCACCGGGAAGCTGAACCACCCCTGACTGAGGATCAGCGCCGCCGCGGCGTAGATGCCCGCGGAGATAAAGTCCAGCGTGTAGATGGTGCGCTTCCGGGAAAAGCGGTCAAGGATGGCGCCGGAAAAGATAGGCGCGACGATCTGGGGCGCCGTGAACGTGGCGATGTAGATGGCGTACAGCAGCGGCGAGTCGGTATAGTCCAGCACCAGCAGGCTCAGGGCGAAGCCGGACATGGCGTTGCCCAGCATGGAGACGACGCTGCCCAGCGTGATGATGGTAAAGTCCCGCGTCCACAGCGGAGCGACAGCGGGCTTCAGTTCGTTTTGTTCTGCCATAGATATGCGCAGCCCTGCTGCGGCAGGCGCGCCTCCCTCCTTTCCCATCATGAAATAGTGTCGTGTGAGTAGACATTATAACGGATAACGGGCCGGTTGGCAAGCATCTTTCGCCGCTGGGGGCACAATGCTTCGCCGCCGGGGACACAATGCTTGCCATGTCCGCGTCCCGTGTGCTATAATGCCGTACAGCAAAACTGTCCATCTTTCGCGGACAAAGGAGGTTTTCCCTATGACACAGCACTCTGTCCGGCCCCTGCTGGACTTCATTGCCGGCAGCCCCAGCTGCTACCATGTCATCGCCAACACCGCAGCAGAGCTGACGGCGGCGGGCTATGTCCCTCTGCCCGAGGGAGAGCGCTGGACGCTGGCCCCCGGCGGCAGGTATTTCGTTACCCGCAACAGCTCCAGCCTCATCGCCTTCCGTGTACCGGAGCGCCTTACCGGCGGCTTCATGATGGCCGCCGCCCACAGCGACTCCCCCGCCTTCAAGCTCAAGGAGCACGCGGAGCTGCGCGACAACGGCTATGTGCGCCTGAATACCGAGAAGTACGGCGGCATGCTGATGGCCACATGGTTCGACCGTCCCCTGTCCGCAGCGGGCCGTCTCTTCGTCCGGGAGAACGGCGTCATCGCGGAGAAGCTGGTGAATATCGACCGCGACCTGCTGGTGATCCCCAGCGTGGCCATCCACATGAACCGCAGCGCCAACGACGGCATGAAATATCAGGCCAACGTGGACACCGTCCCCCTGTTCAGCGGCGAGGATCCCGACGCCGCCATCCTGACCATGGCCGCTGAGGCCGCCGGCGTCCGTCCGGAGGACGTGCTGGGGCAGGATCTGTTCCTGTACTGCCGGGGCCGGGGTACGGTAGTGGGCGCCCACGGCGAGTACATCCTCTCCCCCAAGCTGGACGATCTGGCCTGTGTCTGGGGATGCCTGCAGGGCTTCCTATCCGCCGGTGAGAGCGGCAGCCTTCCGGTGCTGTGCATCTTCGACAACGAGGAGGTGGGCTCCGCCACCAAACAGGGCGCGGCCTCCACGTTCCTGCGGGATATCCTGCGCCGCATCAGTCTGGCGCTGGGGCTGGACGAGGAGACGTTCCAGACCATGCTGTCCCGCAGCTTCCTTGTCTCCGCCGACAACGCCCACGCCGTCCATCCCGACCACCCGGAGTACGCCGACCGGGGCAACTGCCCCCGCATGAACGGCGGCGTGGTCATCAAGTTCAACGCCAACCAGCGCTACGCCACGGATGGCCGCTCCTGCGCCGTGTTCCGCGCCGTCTGCGCCGATGCCGGTGTACCGGTGCAGGTCATGGCCAACCGCTCCGACCTGCCCGGCGGCTCCACGCTGGGCAGCATCGCCGGCACGCTGGTGCCGGTGAGCACCGTGGACATCGGCCTTGCCCAGCTGGCCATGCACGCCGCATGGGAGACGATGGGCGCCGAGGACTGCGGCCATCTGGCCGCCGCCATGGCCCGCTGCTTTGAAACCGTGCTGTGACCCGCAAGCGCCCTCCGGCTTTGCCGGAGGGCGCTTTTCCCGTGTACAGAAGGAGTCCCTTTCCTCGCGGAAAGGGACTCCCTTCATCTCAATTGTCTTATTGTCCGCTCTCCGCTCAGGAGGGCCAGTCAATGGGCACCAGCTCGCCCATGACCACATACCGTGCGTTGTCGTAGTCGTAGGCGCAGGTGGACAGCGTCAGGATGTTCCCGGTGGGCGTGCCCACGCTGGACTTGAACGTGGAGCTGGCGATGCACTGCTTGATGTAGTCTGCAGACAGGCTGTAGCTGTACACCGTGGAATCGTGGGGCGTCACCATACCGGCGAACAGATTCACCTTGTACAGCTGATTGGGGGTATACAGATACATGTAGGGATGCGCGTCATAGAAAGACTGATCCCGGTACTTGACGATGGGCGCGAACATACGGCCGGTCTTCATGTTGTGGCCGTAGATCAGGTTGTTCTGGCTGGTGAAATCGGAGTTGCAGCGCCAGTCCAGAAATACGGTGCCGTTCTTGTTGCTGGAGCCATCGATGTCGCGGTACAGGTAATACTCGCCGCCCTCCTCCGCCGTCTGCACGATGGGGTAGTTCAGGCCGGTGTTGGCGCAGTAGAGCCAGCCCACCACATCGGGGTACTTGGCCTGCAGCGTGGAGAAATCCACCGAGATGTAGTCCGGCTCGTTGCCCGTGGTGGTATTGCCGGTGTTGTCCTTGGTACCGCTGTTGTCGGTGCCGTCCGTCTCGGAGGGCGTCACCGGCGTCACCACCTGATCGATCAGCTCCCGCTGGTTGCGCTCGCTGGCCTTCTTCTCCATCATATAGCTGATGATCTTCACCGATGAGAATACCAGCACGCCCAGCAACAGCACCAGCACGCCGTAGTACAGGGCCTTGCCGTTTTTGCGCTTGCCGCCGCTGCGTCTGGGTCTGTCGGTATAGTCAGCGGGGCGGTTCTGCGCCAGTTCCTCGCGGGAATGTGCGCCGCGCTCCCGGCGGCGCCCGTTGGGTCTATCATTCATATAACAAGCCTCCTTGTCCTGCGCCATTGTAGCAGGTTTCCCCTGCCAATGCAAGTTGTATTTGCAACGTGTAACCAATTGTTAATAGTTTGCCTTTACTTTACGCGGTATTTACGGTACAATACCCCTTACACAATATAGGACGGAACACCCGCGCAAAGCGTTCCGTTTCCGGAGAAAAGGAGTTTGACTGCGATGATCTATTTCAACAGCGATTATCTGGAGGGCGCCCACCCTGCCCTGATGGCAAAGCTGAATGAGACGAATATGGTGCAGACCGTGGGCTACGGAGAGGACGAGTACTGCGCCGCCGCGCGGGAGAAGATCAAGGCCGCCTGCGGTGCGCCGGAGGCCGACGTACACTTCCTGGTGGGCGGCACCCAGACCAACACCACTGTCATTGCCGCCATCCTCCGTCCGTGGCAGGGCGTGCTGTCCGCCGTCAGCGGCCACATCAACTGCCACGAGGCCGGCGCCATCGAGTCCACCGGCCACAAGGTCATCACCCTGCCCACCACCAACGGCAAGATCACGGCCCGGCAGGTGGCGGACTATGTGGATTGGCACCGCAATGACGAGTCCACCGAGCACATCGTCCAGCCCGGCATGGTCTACATCTCCCACCCCACCGAGGGCGGTACGCTGTACACCAAGGCGGAGCTGACGGCGCTGTACGACACCTGCCGCCGCTGCGGCCTGCCCCTGTTCATCGACGGCGCCCGCCTGGGCTACGGCCTGATGGCCGACGGCACCGACCTGACCCTGCCGGAGCTTGCCCGCCTGTGCGACGTGTTCTACATCGGCGGCACCAAGGTGGGCGCGCTGTTCGGCGAAGCCGTGGTCATCATGAACGAGTCCCTGAAAAAGGACTTCCGCTTCATCATGAAGCAGCGGGGCGGCCGTCTGGCCAAGGGCCGCCTGCTGGGCGTCCAGTTCGACGCCCTGTTCACCGACGATCTGTACTTCAGGATCTCCCGCCACGCCATTGAGATGGCCCACCAGATCCGGGATATCTTCGTCTCCGCCGGCTACCCCCTGCTGTTCGACTCCCCCACCAACCAGCAGTACCCCATCATGCCCGACGATGAACTGGCCGAGATCGGCAAGAGCTTCGGCTACGAGTATTGGGAGCGAGTGGACGAGACTCACTCCGGTGTGCGGTTCTGCGCCAGCTGGGCCACCACGCAGGAGAACGTGGACGCCCTCCGCGCCGCCGTGCAGGCCCTGAAAAAGTAAGCGTATATAAAGAAGCGCCCCCGCTCTGGGGGGCGCTTCTTTATATCTTTTTCGCCGCGATGTCGCACAGCTGGAGCCTGACGCCGTTTTTCGCCGCCAGCTCCCTGCCCTTCTGCAGCAGCTTATCCCGGTTCCTGGTGAGCAGCTGCACCACCATCTCGTCCTTCTTCTCCTGCGGCATGGTGTTCAGCAGCGTCCGGGCCATGCCCACGGCCATGTCCTGGTTCCCGGCCAGTATGCCGCCCAGAATACCGCCCCTGCCGTCCTTTTCCAGCTTCTCCGCCAGCAGCGGCACCAGCAGCTCCGTCAGGCTGTTGTAGTCCACATCGTCAATGAGTATCTTCAGCTCCAGCATAGTCTCACACCTTGGGGCCTGCCGCCGCCACCTCCGGGCTCATGTGGGTATATTTCTTGAAGTTCTCCGCAAAGCTCCGGGCCAGCTTCTTGCAGCTGGCCTCGTAAGCCGCCTTGTCCTCCCATGTGTTGGCGGGGATCAGCAGTTCAGAGGGTACGCCCTGAATGCTGGTGGGGACCTCCACGCCGAAGGTGGGGTCGGTGACAAACTCACTCTTCTCTATATCGCCGGTGAGAGCCGCCGTCACCATGGCGCGGGTGTAGCCCAGCTTCATGCGCTTGCCGGTACCGTTCCAGCCGGTGTTCACCAGATACACCTTGGCCCCGGCCTTCTCCACCTTGTCCGCCAGCATGGCGGCATACACGGAGGGATCCAGCGGCAGGAACGGCTCGCCGAAGCAGGTGGAAAACGTAGGCACCGGCTCGGTGACGCCGATCTCCGTACCGGCCACCTTGGAGGTGAAGCCGGACACGAAGTAGTACATGGCCTGATCCCGGCTCAGCCTGCTGATGGGGGGCAGCACGCCGTAGGCGTCCGCCGTCAGGAAGATGACGGTCTTGGGCACGCTGGGACTCATGCCGGACAGCTCTGCGTTGGGAATATACTCCACGGGATAGCCCACGCGGGAGTTGACTGCCAGCGAGTCGTCGTCAAAATCGAACTCCCGGGTGTCGGGATCCATGACCACATTCTCCACCAGTGCACCGAAGCGGATGGCGTTGTAGATCTCCGGCTCTCCCTCCGGGCTGAGGTTGATGCACTTGGCATAGCAGCCGCCCTCGAAGTTGAACACGGAATCGTCGGCCCAGCCGTGCTCGTCATCGCCGATGAGCATGCGGGCGGGGTCGGCGGACAGCGTGGTCTTGCCGGTACCGCTGAGACCGAAGAACACGGCGCTGTCTCCGTTCTTGCCGATGTTGGCCGAGCAGTGCATGGGGAACACGCCCTGCTTGGGCAGCACATAGTTCATCACGGAGAACACGGACTTTTTGATCTCGCCGGCATACCGGGTGCCGCAGATCACCACCTCGCGGGCCTCGTAGTCCACCAGAATGGCGGCCTCGGAGCGGGTGCCGTCGATGTCCGGCACACACTTGAAGCCGGGAGCGGCGATGATGGTGTAATCCTCGCGGAAATCCCGGAGCTGCTCCGCCGTGGGACGGCGCAGCAGCTGGTGGATAAACAGGTTCTGGCTGGCCAGCTCGTTGACGATGCGGAACGCCTTGGTGTACTTGGGGTCGGCGCCGGCAAAGCCGTCGAAGACGAACACGTCCCGGCCCTGCAGATAAGCCAGCACCTTGGCCCGGATGGCGTCGAACCTCGCCTTCTCGATGGGGCGGTTCACCTTGCCCCACGCGATGTCGTCATGGACGGCGGGGGTGTCCACGATGAACTTGTCGTTGGCGCTGCGGCCGGTGTATTTGCCGGTCTTTACCACCAGCGCGCCGGTGTTGGACAGCGTGCCCTCGCCCCGGCGCAGGGCATGCTCCACCAGCTGCGCCGGCGTCAGGTTGCGGTACACCGCCCCGGCGTTCACCAGTCCCAGCTTCTCCGGCCCGTAAGTTTCCATAGTCCGTTTCCTCCTGTATGATGTCAAGTTTCTATGCTTTACAGTTGTTGCAGCACACCGCTGAGCCGCAGCAGCGCCTCCAGCGCGCCGCCGCCCACCGCCAGTGCCTTGTCCGACGCGGTGGTGCAGTACTCCGGGCGGCAGCGGGGGTCTACATCGCCGGATTTCATGCCCTTGTGTACCGGCGTGCCCTCCGGCAGGATGCCCCGCACCACGCCGTCGATGGTGCAGCGCATGGGCAGGCCCGCCACCTCACCGGCGATGTCGCCGGCCTTCACCTCCGCGCCGATGTCCAGCAGCTGGTGAAAGATGCCGTCCGCCGGAGCGCGCAGCACCCGCTCCCCGGCGTAGCCGCCGATCAGGCCGGGTATGTTGGTGTTGGGCAGGGCGCTGCCGTGATAGATGACCCGGCCCAGCGTATGGCCCCGCATCGTCTCCACCACCGCGTGGCAGTCCGTCCCGGCGGTGAACCCAGGGCCTATGCCGATAACCACCGGCGCATCGGTAATGGCCGTGCCCAGATTCCGCTTGGCCAGAATGGCGTCCACCTCCGCGTCGGGCCGCAGGGCCTGACGGCACCGGCATTCCGGATCGGCCAGCACCGGGACGATCCCCTGCGCCAGCAGCGCTTCCGCCTCCGCCGCGTTGGCCGCGTGAGCCGCCGTCACGTCCTCCACCACCGTCCGGCCCAGTACGATGGCCTGCGAAAAGCACACCGTCCGCCGTATGGCGGTGGGCGCGGGCAGATCGGTCATGATGACCTCCATATGGCTGCGGTACAGCCGCAGGGCGACGCCGGTGGCGATATCCCCTGCGCCGCGTATCAATACTCGCATACAAAGACCTCGTTCTTCTGTACGGTTATATGCCTTATATCAACGGTAGAATAACACTTTGCCGCAAAAAGGTCAATCCCCGTTGACGTATCCCGCTCCTCCTGCTACAATAGCGGTATGGATACAAAAATGACGTACAACCTGTCCTGCCGCCTGTTCACCGATGCCAAGTGCTTCGGCCCCGGCGTGGCCCGGCTGCTGCACGCGGTGCAGCGGCTTCATTCGCTGCGCGCCGCGGCGCTGAGCATGGACATGGCCTACTCCAAGGCGTGGACGGTCATCAAGAACTCGGAGAAGGCGCTGGGCTTCCCGCTGCTGTCCTCCACCACCGGTGGAAAGGGCGGCGGCGGCGCGTCCCTGACCCCGGAGGCCCTGCGGCTCCTGACGGCCTACGATACATTCTGCGCAGAACTGCACGACGCAGCAGACGAACTGTTCCGGCAGAAATTTTCCGAATTCATGTAATTGGCTGTATTCCTGTAATTATTTGAAATTGTTTGAAATTTTATAAGGAAATATCCCCCGGCAAAAGCCGGGGGATATTTCCCTTTATTTCACCCTATTTTGCCACGGAAACGGTCATGCTGCCGCTGACCGTCTCCAGCTCCCAGAGGTTGGCTGCGTCAGGCGTACTGCCCACCTCGCTGCGGAGCTGGCCGCTGACCGTCCGGGTGACGATGCACACCGGTACGTCGGGCTGCGCGGGCAGCGTCAGCGTCACATCGCCGCTGGTCGTCTCCGCCTCCAGCTTTGCCGGCAGGACATCCAGCATCAGCTCCACACAGCCGCTGACGCTGTCGATCTCCAGCTGTCCGGTGCGGACGCTGCCGCCGATGGCTCCGCTGGTGGTGGACAGCGAGATCTCCTCGGCGTTGGCGGCATGCACCGTGACCGTGCCGCTGACGCTGGACACATCCAGCTCCTGAAGCGTCAGCGTGTCCTCCTCCGTCAGATCCACGGACACATCGGCGCTGACCGCGTTGATATCCAGCTCGTGCAGCACCATGCTGCGGGGCAGCTTCACCGTCAGGTGCTTTTTCTCCGAGGCGCTGACCGTCAGCGGCTGGGAGAGGATGTCCAGCGTGCTGTCATCCTCGTCCACCCGCCATTCCATCTTCAGCGACACATCGCCGCCGTCCATCATCGTCTCCGAAAGCTCGATGCCCTGTCCGTCGTACAGCTCCACCGTCACACGGCCGGACGTCCAGTCAATATGAATGGAGCGAAACCCATTGAGCTGCACGATATCCGCATCTCCTGCGCTGTACCCCGCGTCCGGCTCCGCCGCGCCCTCCACATCGCCGCGGTTCGGCGGGGGCGTCTGTGTGCAGGCCGTCAGCGCCAGCGCCATGACCAGCGCCATCAGCAGCGCAATACCTTTTTTCATGTGTGTATACCTCATTTCCGCAGCTTTTCCCAAATAGTGATCTCCCCTGCTTCGCGGGTGCGATCCATGTCGATGACCCGCTGGTTCCGGCTGCCCCGGAACTGGAGGGAGATGTCCTTCAGCTCTTTGACAAACCGCCCGTCCACCAGCACGTTGATGCAGGCCAGCAACTCGTCCGTCACCTCGCACCGGGGATAGCTGCCGCTGCGCAGCAGCTCGTCCTCCAGCCGGAAGCCGGTGAAGCACCAGATGGTCTTGTCCGGGTACTTCTCCCGCACCTCCCGCAGCAGAGGCAGCAGCTCCCGCTGGTTCCGGGGCTCAAAGGGCTCGCCGCCCAGCACCGTCAGTCCGTTGACAAAGGGCTTGTCCAGCTCGGCGAAGATCTCCGCCTTCGTCTCGTCGGTGAACACCCGGCCATAGTCGAAGTCCCATGTCTGGGGCTGGAAGCAGTCCGGGCAGTGGTTGGTGCAGCCGGAGACAAACAGCGTCACCCGCACGCCGATGCCGTTGGCGATATCACATTTTTTCAGTTCTCCGTAATGCATAGCGGCCTCCTGTGGATGGGATGATACCCGATAAATATGAAGGGATTATGAACAGGCAGAAAAAGGCGGGCGTCTGCCCGCCTTTTTCCGCGTCTTGCTTACAGGTGCAGCACGCGATCCTTGATCTCCTGCGTGCGGCCCTGATTCCAGAACTGGGTGCCGATGTAGCCGCAGGTGCGCCGGGCCACGTTCATCTTGTCCTGATCGGTGTTGCCGCACTGGGGGCAGCGCCAGATCAGCTTGCCGTCCCGCTCCACGATCTCGATCTCGCCGTCCCAGCCGCACACCTGACAATAGTCGCTCTTGGTGTTCAGCTCGGCGTAGATGATGTGGTCGTAGATGAACTTCATGACCTCCAGCACCGCGTCCAGATTGTTCTGCATGTCCGGCACCTCCACATAGCTGATGGCGCCGCCGGGGGACAGGTGCTGGAACTGGGCCTCGAACTCCAGCTTCTTGAAGGCGTCGATAGGCTCCGTCACATGGACGTGGTAGCTGTTGGTGATATAGCCCTTGTCGGTGATGCCCTCCACCACGCCGAATCGCTTTTGCAGGCACTTGGCAAATTTATAGGTGGTGGACTCCAGCGGCGTGCCGTACAGGGAGAAGTCGATGTTGTGCTGGGTCTTCCACTTCTTGCAGGCGGCGTTCAGCGCGTTCATGATCTCCAGCGCAAAGGGGGTGGCGCTGGGGTCGGTGTGGGATTTGCCGGTCATGTACTTCACGCACTCGTACAGGCCCGCGTAGCCCAGGGAGATGGTGGAGTAGCCGCCGTACAGCAGCTTGTCGATGGGCTCGCCCTTCTTCAGGCGGGCGCAGGCGCCGTACTGCCACAGGATGGGCGCGGCATCGGACAGCGTACCCTTCAGCCGTTCATGGCGGCACAGCAGCGCCCGGTGGCACAGCTCCATGCGCTCGTCGAAGATGCGCCAGAACTTTTCGATGTTGCCGCCGGAGCTGAGGGCGATATCCGGCAGGTTCACCGTCACCACGCCCTGATTGAACCGGCCGTAGTACTTGGGCTGGCCGTTTTCATCCACATAGGGGGTCAGGAAGCTGCGGCAGCCCATGCAGGGGTAGCAGTGGCCCTGCCCGTTCTTATCCACCTTCAGCTCCAGCATCTTCTTCTCGCTGATATAGTCGGGCACCATGCGCTTGGCGGTACACTTGGCCGCCAGCTTCGTCAGGTACCAGTACTTGCTGTCCTCGCGGATGTTGTCCTCCTCCAGCACATAGATGAGCTTGGGGAACGCCGGGGTGACCCACACGCCCTTTTCGTTCTTCACGCCCTGATACCGCTGGAGCAGCATCTCCTCAATGATGACGGCCAGATCGGCCTTCTCCCGCTCGTTCCGGGCCTCGCCCAGATACATGAACACGGTGATGAACGGGGCCTGTCCGTTGGTGGTCAGCAGCGTCACCACCTGATACTGGATGGTCTGCACGCCGCGGCGGATCTCCTCCCGCAGGCGCTTTTCCGCCACGGAGTTGATCTGATCCTCCGTCACCGACACGCCCACGGCGTCAAACTCGTCCCGGACGTTGGCGCGGATCTTCTCCCGGCTCACCTGCACGAAGGGGGCCAGATGGGTCAGGGAGATGGACTGCCCGCCGTACTGGTTGCTGGCCACCTGCGCCACGATCTGGGTGGCGATGTTGCAGGCGGTGGCGAAGCTGTGGGGCTTTTCGATGAGCGTACCGGTGATGACGGTGCCGTTCTGCAGCATGTCCTCCAGATTCACCAGATCGCAGTTATGCATATGCTGGGCGTAGTAATCCGTGTCGTGGAAGTGGATGATGCCCTCGTTGTGGGCGTCCACGATGTCCTTGGGCAGCAGAATGCGGTTGGTGATGTCGCGGCTGACCTCGCCGGCCATGTAGTCACGCTGGGTGGAGTTCACCACCGGGTTCTTGTTGGAGTTCTCCTGCTTGGCCTCCTCGTTGTTGCACTCGATCAGGCTGAGGATCTTGTCATCGGTGGTGTTGGACTTACGCACCAGAGAACGGGTGTAGCGGTACGTGATGTAGTGCTTGGCCACCTCGAAGGCGCCGTGGGCCATGATGTAGTGCTCCACCATGTCCTGGATCTCCTCCACGGTGGGGGCGCGGTTCATCTTCTGGCACTGCAGCTCCACGGACTCGGCGATCCGCTGGATCTGCACCGGCGTCATCCGGTCCGCCTCCTCCACAGCCTCGTTGGCCTTTGTGACGGCAATGATGATCTTGGTGATATCGAAGCCCACCTCGGCGCCGTTTCTCTTAATAATCCTCATGGGGCATCCTCCTTCATCGTTTTTCTATCTCTTGTCCCATATATAGGGGATAGGTACGAATGTCTTGGTTCCATCATACACTACATCTTGTGCCATTGCAAGAGGATAAAACCAAAATATAGAAAAACTCCTACCAAAAAGCAGAGATGATTTTTGTGTATCCTGCCCAAAAGCGTCTCCGCCGCCCACAAGATATAGTGTCGGCCGCCGCCCACAAGATATAGTGTCGGCCGCCGCCCCTCCCGGCACAAAATATGGGTGCGGCGGCGTACCGCGCCCCGCCCCTGCTCCGCCGGAAAAATCCGGCATTGCGTCGAAAGGCCAGATATGGTATACTGAGTTGATTTTTGAAGTCTGACGGGGCATTTCCGGCCCCGGAGAAAGGAGGGAAAACGCCTTGCGTCCGGACATCCGCTCACTGCTGCACGGCATCTTCAATCTGATCCTGCCGTTCTTTGCCTACGATCTGGCGGGCCTGCTGGTCTTTTCCCTGACCGTGGGCGACTATACGCCGTGGACGGCGGTGTGGCCCATGACCATCCTCACGGCGCTGCCGTTCCTGTCCGATCTCATCGGCGTGGTGCTGGGTGCGGTGCGCTATGCCAGAACAGGGCGTACCTGCGCGCTGCTGGGCATCATCTTCTCCGTGGGCGGCGCGGCGCTGTACTACATGCTCCGTTTCCAGCTGGGCTTTACCCTGTTCGGGATGCTGGCCTGATATTCTCTGCTAAGGAGGGCGCGGTATGCGGCCTGAGTTCATTACGGTGGGCACCGTTGTCAACGCCCACGGCATCCGGGGCGAGGTGAAGGTGAACCCCGCCGGCTTTGATCCGGCATTCATCTCCTCGTTCCGCACTCTGTATATCAACGGGAAGGAGACGAAGGTCGCCGCCGCCCGCGTCCACAAATCCACGGTGCTGCTGACACTGCCCGGTGTGGATACCATGGACGATGCGCTGGCGCTGAAGGGCCGTACCGTGGCCATCCGCCGCACCGACGCCCATCTGCCCAAGGGGCAGTTCTTCGACGAGGAGCTGGAGGGCTGCGCCGTGGTGGACGATGCCACCGGCGAGGAGCTCGGACGGCTGGACAAGGTGCTGTCCTACCCGGCCCACAAGGTCTATCAGGTGCGGGGCGGCACCCATGAGTACCTGATCCCCGCCGTGCCTGACGTGTTCATCGTCTCCGCCGACCCGGATGCGGAGGTCATCCGCGTTCGCATGATGAAAGGACTGGCCACCGATGAGGATTGACATTATGACCCTGTTCCCCGACGCGGTGGACGCCATGATGAAGGCGTCCATCATCGGACGGGCGCAGGAGCGGGGCTTCGTCACCATCCGCACACACCAGATCCGGGAGTTCACCACCAACAAGCAGATGCAGGTGGATGATTACCCCTACGGCGGCGGGCGGGGCGCGGTGATGCAGGCCGATCCGCTGTACCGCTGCTGGCAGCATATCTGCGACGAGGCCGGCGGGCGGGTACACACCATCTATATGTCCCCCTGCGGCCGGGTACTGACCCAGCAGGTGGCACGGGAGCTGAAGGCACAGTATGACCATCTGATCTTAGTCTGCGGCCACTATGAAGGTGTGGACCAGCGGTTTCTTGACGAGTGTGTGGACGAGGAGATCTCCATGGGCGATTTCGTCGTCACCGGCGGCGAGATCCCGGCCATGGCGCTGGCAGACTGCCTGTGCCGCATGGTGCCCGGCGTCCTGCCGGAGGAGAGCTGCTACACCGACGAGAGCCACTGGAACGGTCTGCTGGAGTACCCCCAGTACTCCCGGCCCGAGGAGTGGCACGGCCGCAAGGTGCCGGAGGTGCTGCTCAGCGGTCATCACGGCAACGTGGCGGATTGGCGCACCCGGGAGAGCTACAAGCGCACCATGGCACGGCGCCCCGACCTGTGGGAGAAGTTCGATCTGACGCAGGTACACAGCCGCCACGACAAAAAGGTGCTGGCGCAGGCGCTGGCGGAGTACGAGGCGGCGCAGCGGCCCGCTGAAGCGGACACAGAAGCAGAATAAATCAGGAGACGGGTCGTGCCCGTCTCCTTTTTTCATGCCCCGCGGTAAGATAAAGAGCCTGAGGGCGTACCCTCAGGCTCTTATGGGATCAATAATAACGCTTATTGCGGTTCTTGCGCGCGGCCTCGGACTTCTTGCGGCGCTTGACACTGGGGCTTTCATAGCACTCTCTCTTGCGCACCTCGGCCAGAACGCCTGCCTTGGCGCAGCTTCTCTTGAAACGCTTCAGAGCGCTGTCCAGGGACTCGCCTTCCTTGACGTGGACTTCAGACATCTATATTTCCCTCCCTCCGATGCACCCGGCTCGATCCTGGGTGCTCTTTAAGAGCCATTCGCATGACTAACGGGTGTATTATACCGATGAAATGGCGCCTTGTCAAGCTATTTCCCGCAAAAAACTACGATTTTACCTGGCAGGCTTGACGATGAGGTTCACCAGCTTGTTCTTCACCAGAATGGTCTTGACCACGGACATGCCCTCCACGGCCTTTTTCACCTTGTCGGTGTCCATGGCGGCGGCCACCACAGCGGCCTCGCCGCTGTCCATGGGGACGGTGACGGTGCCCTTCAGCTTGCCGTTGACCTGCACGGCCATCTCCACATGGGAGTCCACGGTCTTGGCCTCGTCATGGGCGGGCCACGCCATCTGCATGGCCATCTTGCCGTACTTGGCGGCAAAGCCCATGTTCTCCCACATCTCCTCCACCATATGGGGGGCGAAGGGGCTCAGCAGCAGGCACAGCATCTCCACATCACCCTTGGAGCAGCCGTTGGCGTAGAATTCGTTGACCATGGTCATCATGGCGGCGATAGCGGTGTTCATCTTCAGCTCGTCGATGTCCTGCGTCACCTTCTTGATGGTCTTGTGGACGATGGACTCGTTTTTGGCGGAGACGCCCTCCTCGGCGGCGGCGATATCCTGCAGGTTGAAGCAGCGGTCGAGGAAGCGCTTGCTGCCCTTGACGGCCTCGTTGCTCCAGCTGACGGCCTTCTCGAAATCGCCGATGAACATGATGTGCAGACGCATGGTGTCCGCGCCGTACTGCGCCACGATGTCGTTGGGGTTTACCACGTTGCCACGGGACTTGGACATCTTCTCGCCGCCCTCGCCCAGGATCATGCCGTGGCTGGTGCGCTTGGCGTAGGGCTCCTTGGTGGGCACCACGCCGATATCGTACAGGAACTTATGCCAGAACCGGGAGTACAGCAGATGCAGGGTGGTATGCTCCATACCGCCGTTGTACCAGTCCACGGGAGACCAGTAGTCCAGCGCCTCCCTGCTGGCCAGCGCCTTGTCATTGTGGGGATCCATATACCGCAGGAAGTACCAGCTGGAGCCGGCCCACTGGGGCATGGTGTCCGTTTCGCGCTTGGCGGGGCCGCCGCAGCAGGGGCAGGTGGTGTTGACCCAGTCGGTCATCTTGCTCAGGGGGCTCTCGCCGTCGTCGGTGGGCTCGTAGCTCTCCACCTGCGGCAGCACCAGCGGCAGCTGCTCCTCCGGCAGAGCCACCCAGCCGCACTTCTCGCAGTTCACCAGCGGGATGGGCTCGCCCCAGTAGCGCTGGCGGGAGAACACCCAGTCGCGCAGCTTGTAGTTGACCTTCTCCTTGCCGAAGCCCTGCTCCACCACATACTTCTTCATGGCGGGGATGGCCTCCTTCACGGTCATGCCGTTGAGGAAGCCGGAGTTGACCATGACGGCGCTGTCGTCCTTGGCCACGAAAGCCTCCTTGGTGATGTCGCCGCCCTTGACCACCTCGATGATGGGCAGGCCGAACTTCCTGGCGAACTCCCAGTCGCGCTGGTCGTGGCCGGGCACACCCATGACGATGCCGGTACCGTAGCCCATGAGGACATAGTCGGACACGAACATGGGCAGGGCCTGATGGGTCACGGGGTTCATGACCTCGATGCCCTCCAGCCGCACGCCGGTCTTTTCCTTGTTCAGCTCGCCGCGCTCAAAGTCGGACTTGTGAGCCGCCTCGTCCTGATACGCCGCCACGGCGTCCCAGTTTTTGATGAGGGGCTGCCACTTCTTCAGCAGCGGATGCTCCGGGGAGATGACCATGTAGGTGGTGCCGAACAGGGTGTCGGCACGGGTGGTGTACACCGTGACCTCATCGTCCACGTTGGTCTTGAACGTCACCTCGGCGCCGGTGGAGCGGCCGATCCAGTTGCGCTGCTGGATCTTCACGCGCTCGATGAAGTCCACGTCGTCCAGATCGTCGATGAGCCGCTGGGCATAGGCGGTGATCTTCAGCATCCACTGGCTCTTTTCCTTGCGGATGACTTCGCTGCCGCAGCGCTCGCACACGCCGTTGACCACTTCCTCGTTGGCCAGCACGCACTTGCAACTGGTACACCAGTTCACGGGCATGGTGGTCTTGTAGGCCAGACCGTGCTTGAACATCTGCAGGAAGATCCACTGCGTCCACTTGTAATAGTTGGGGTCGGTGGTGTCCACGCAGCGATCCCAGTCGAAGCCGTAGCCCAGCATCTTCAGCTGGCTGGTGAAGTTCTCGATGTTGTTCTTCGTCACCACAGCCGGATGGATGTGGTTCTTGATGGCGTAGTTCTCCGTGGGCAGGCCGAAGGCGTCAAAGCCGATGGGGAACAGGACGTTGTAGCCCTCCATCCGCTTTTTGCGGGTGACGATGTCCATGGCGGTAAAGGGCCGGGGATGACCCACATGCAGGCCCTGTCCGGAGGGATAGGGGAACTCGATAAGTCCGTAGAACTTGGGGCGCTTGTCGCCGGTGACGGCGGCGTAGGGCTTGGTCTTTTCCCAGTTGGCCTGCCACTTCTTTTCAATGGCCGCAAAATCGTAATTCATGCTGCTTCTCCTTACAATATCTGAATTTTTCTGTCTGCAAAAAAACATCCCTGACCGTTTTCAACGGTCAGGGACGTGTCATGACGTGTTACCACCCTGCTGCCGCCGCCGGTCGCCCGGACGGCGCTCAGTCCCCCTCTTGTAAGGGGCCGCGCCTGTAACGGTGCGCTTCCGTCCCGCCCTGTTCAGGCGGGATGCTCCGGGGCCAGTACAGCGAAGCGCCCCCACCGGCTCACACCAGCCGCCGGCTCTCTTTCGGCGGGCCTGCTTCGTCTTTTTCCCATCCTTGCATCTTGTGATATCAAGGCTTATTTTATCTCTTTTTTGCCGATTGTCAAGCCCTCTTTTTCGTCATAATGACAATTTTTACGCAGAAGCTCCTCCTCACGGGCGCAGGAGGTCACATACAGTTCCTCGCACCTGCGCTGGGCCTCGATGAGAAGTGTCACCGCCTGCTCCATGGCGTCCATCGCCGCCAGATACATGGCTTTGTAGTCTGCCATTTTTCCACCCCCCCGCCCCCAGTATATCACATTGTGCATATATCCACAATATTGATTTTGGTATTTTCCAATATAATAAACGTATCTGCGGCACGGGGGGTGAACGCCATTTTTGATTACAGTCCTTTGTGGGAGACGATGCGCAGAAATGGCGTATCCCAGTACTATCTGCTGCAAAACGGCATCGACAACAAGACGCTGGATTCATTGAAGAAGAACCGGAACATCACCATGGTCACGCTGGAAAAGCTGTGCCGTCTGGTGGGCTGCACGCCCAACGACGTAGTGCGCATCGTACCGTGATGGGCCATATCCTGTCCGGCTTATCATGTGGGCAGAATGACCGGCAGACAGGGGTGTTGACATGCAAAACCGCATCAGGGATCTACGTGATGACCACGACATGAGCAGCAGCAGGTGGCGGACGCCATCGGCATCACGCAGCGCAAATACAGCTATGTGGAAACGGGGACGCAGCCGCTGACGGATGAGCTGCTGTGCGCGCTGGCCGACCTTTACGGCGTCAGCGCGGACTATCTGCTGTGCCGCACCGACACGCCGCAGCCGTATCCGAGGAAGAAGTAATGCCCCCTGCGGGGCGCAAGAAAGCATCAGGCCGCTTTCAGCGGCCTGATGCTTTTTATTTTCCGCTTATTCGTGGTCGTCGGTGACGCCGGTGAGATCCAGCGGCTTACCGTCCCGCCACAGGCGCTCCAGCCCGTAGAACTCCCGTGCCTCGTGGTTGAACACATGGACGGCGATGCAGCCGTAGTCCAGCAGCACCCATGTGCCGCCGCGGTAGCCCTCCCGGTGCAGCGGCTCCTCGCCGGCCTCCTCGTGGAGCACCTTCTCCACGTTGTCCACCAGCGCGTTGATCTGGGTGTTGCTGGAGCCGGTGGCCAGCACGAAATAATCCGCCAGCGTGGTCAGATCGGCGATCTCCAGCGCCTGGATCTCCTTACCCTTCTTGTCGGACAGTGCGCGGGCCGCCAGCAGGGCCAGTTCCTTCGGTGTTTTCATCGTATCCCTCTTTTCAATAAGTAGTCCCGCGCATCGCGGGTCAGATGGTGGACGGGGTTCCCCATCTCCTCCATCTCCTGTATGGTCATGGTCAGGCCCAGCAGCAGGCCGTGGTCCAGATCCTCGTACACGGCCTTACGCAGCTCCTCCACGCCGGGGAAGTCCCGGCTGGGCTCGATGTAGTCCGCCAGATAGATGATCTTCTCCAGCCGGGTCATGTCCGGCTTGCCGGTGGTATGATACCAGATGGCGTCGTACACCGCGTCCTCCACGCCGAACACGCGGCGGGCGACGGCGGCGCCGGTCTTGCTGTGCAGCAGCTTCAGCGCCCGCTGCTCCAGCTCGTCCAGCGGGATATCATACGCCGCGCACAGCGCCAGCTGCTCCGCCATGTCCAGCTTCTTCGTGCAGTCGTGGAGCAGCGCCGCGATGCGGGCCTGCGTCTCGTCGCCGCCGTAGCGGCGGACAAGGCGCACCGCCTCCTGCTCCGTGCCCAGCACATGGGGCATCCGCTTGGGCTTGAGGCAGCTCAGGGCGATGGGCCGCAGCTCGTCCGGCGTCAGCCCCGTCAGGGTCTTGTGCGTCCCGTACAGCTTTTCCCGCAGCACATAGCCGTATACGGCAGGGGGCAGCAGCGCTTCGCCGCCGCCCTGCGCCAGCGCCTGCCGCACCTCCGTGGAGGACAGCTCCACCGCCTGCGGGTTGGGGATGACGGTGACGTCCGCGCCGTATTCCCGCTCCAGAAACGCCTTCTGCCGGGCAAAGGCGTCCGCCTCGCCGCTTTCCATGCGGCTGAACGCGCCGATGCGGGCCAGCGCCATTACCTGCCGCGGCTCCCGCCAATCCTGCAGGGTCAGGAACATATCCGACCCCATCAGCAGCCACAGCTCGTCCTCCGGATACCGGCTCCGCAGCAGGCGCAGCGTCTCCCATGTATAGCTGGGGCCGCCGCGTTCCAGCTCCATATCCAGCACCTCGGCCTTTTTGCCCAGCGCCGCCGTGGCCAGCACGGCCATGTCGTACCGCTGCCGCGGTGATGCCGCCCCCGCCGGCAGCGCCTTGTGGGGCGGGATAAACGTGGGGATCAGCAGCAGCTTATCCAGCGAGAGACGCTCCATGGCGGCCTTCGCCGCCGCGATGTGTCCGTTGTGGGGCGGGTCGAACGTCCCGCCGTAAATGCCGATCCGCATCTCAGTCAGCGGCGCGTCTGGCCTTCACCAGCTCGATCTTCCGCTTACCTTTATCGTGCTGCATCCGGTAGAGCACGAACTTGCTGCCGATGACCTGCACCACCTCGCAGCGGGCGGCAACGGACAGCTGCTCCGCCGCCTCCCGTGCGGTGAGCATGGAGTTCTCCAGCACGCGGCCCTTGATGAGCTCCCGCGCCTCCAGCGCGTCGTTGACCTGCTTGACGAGGTTGTCGCCGATGCCGTCCTTGCCCACCTGCACGATGGTGTCGATATCGTTGGCAAGGCCCCGCAGCTGGGCTCTCTGTTTGCTTGTCAGTTCCATAGCTTATTTCTCCAAATTTCCGTTTTTTCCAAGGTATTTCTCCAGCTCCGCCGCGAATTTCCGCAGGGCGCTGCCCCGGTGGGAGATGGCGTTCTTCTCCTCCGGCGTCAGCTGGGCGAAGGTCTTGCGCAGGGACGGCACCAGAAACACCGGGTCGTAGCCGAAGCCGCCGTCACCCATGGGGGCGAAGGCGATGGCGCCGTGACAGTCGCCCTCCGCCGTCAGCACATCCCCGTTGGGGAACGCGCAGACGATGGCGGTGTGGAAATAGGCGCTGCGATCCGTGGCGCCCCGCAGATTTTGCAGCAGCAGCCGGTACCGTGCCGCGTCGTCGTCCAGTCCGCCGTAGCGGGCGGAGTAGACGCCGGGCGCGCCGTTGAGCCAGCTGACGCACAGGCCGGAGTCGTCGGCGATGGCCGGCAGGCCGCTGGCGGTCATGATGGCCTTGGCCTTCAGGGCCGCGTTCTCGGCGAACGTCTCCCCCGTCTCCTCCACGTCCACGGTGATGCCCAGCTCGGCGGGCATCACCACCTCCACGCCCAGACCGGCCAGAACGGCCTGCATCTCGGCCAGCTTTCCCTTATTATGGGAGGCGAGTACAAATTTCATCTCAGTATATCCCCCAGCAGTTCTTTCTGTTTGCGGATGAGCTCCCGGTTGCCCCTGGCGCACAGCTCCACCAGCTCCTGCTGCTCCTTCAGGGAGAAGGCGCGGCCCTCGCCGGTGCCCTGTATCTCGATGATCTCACCCAGCTCGTTCATGATGCAGTTCAGATCCACCTGCGCGCGGCTGTCCTCCGAGTATTGCAGATCCAGCATGGGCGTTTCCGCCACGATGCCGGCGGAGACGCCGGCCACATAGTGCCGGATGGGCATGCGGCCGATATCGCCGCGCTCCACCAGACGGCGGCAGGCCAGCGCCAGCGCCGCAAAGCCGCCGGTGACGGAGGCGGTACGGGTACCGCCGTCGCCCTGCAGCACGTCGCAGTCGATGGTGACGGTGCGCTCGCCCAGCAGGGACATATCCACCGCCGCCCGGAGGCTGCGGCCGATGAGCCGCTGGATCTCCGCGCTGCGGCCGGACAGCTTCAGCTTATCCACGTCCCGGCGGCTGCGCTCCCGGTTGGCCCGGGGCAGCATGGAGTACTCCGCCGTGACCCAGCCGTGGCCGGGCCGCACATGGGGCGGCACCCGCTCCTCCACCGAGGCGTTGCACAGCACCATCGTGTCGCCGCAGCGGATGAGCACGCTGCCCTCCGCGAATTTTGTAAAGTCCGCCGTCATCTCCACGGGCCGCAGCTCGTTGTATTTCCGGCCGTCTGCTCGTTCCATGGTCGCGCCTCCTTAAAACAGTTCTTTTGTAAATTCTTTGGCGTCGAAGGGCCGCAGGTCGTCGATGCCCTCGCCCACGCCCACGAACTTCACCGGCACCTGCAGCTCCTGGGCGATGGCGATGACAATGCCGCCCTTGGCGGTGCCGTCCAGCTTCGTCAGGATGATGCCGGTAAGCCCCGCCGTTTCCTTGAACTGGCGGGCCTGAATAAGGCCGTTCTGGCCGGTGGTGGCGTCCAGCACCAGCAGCGTCTCCTTGGCGGCGTCCGGCGTCTCCCGGTCAATGATCTTGCGGAGCTTGGCCAGCTCGTTCATCAGGTTCTGCTTGTTGTGGAGACGGCCCGCCGTGTCGCACAGCACCACGTCGGCATGGCGGGCCTTGGCGGCCTGCAGCGCGTCGAACAGCACGGCGCCGGGGTCGGCGCCCTCGTGCTGGCGGACGATGTCCACCCCGGCGCGGTTCGCCCAGATCTCCAGCTGGTCGGCGGCGGCGGCGCGGAACGTATCGCCGGCGCACAGCAGCACCTTCTTGCCCTCGCTCTTGAGCCGGGCGGCCAGCTTGCCGATGGACGTGGTCTTGCCCACGCCGTTGACGCCGATGATCAGCACCACGCTGGGGCGGGTGCTGAGATCCATCGCCGGATCGCCCACGTCCAGCTTCTCCGCCAGAATGTCCCGGAGGGCGTCCTTCACCTCGTCGGCGCGGGTCATCAGCTTCTGGCTCACCCGCTTGCGCAGCTGCGCCACCGTGTCGGCGGCGGTGGCTGCGCCGATATCCGCCAGGATCAGCGCCTCCTCCAGCTCCTCGTAAAAGTCGTCGTCCAGCCTGTCGAAGGTCATGGACGCCAGCCACGCCTCCTTGAATTTCTTGAAAAAGCCCATGTGAGAACCTCCTTATTTGATCTTCAGTTCCTTGGCCATGTCGTTGAGGTTGATGGTGAGGATGCGGCTGACGCCCTTCTCCTGCATGGTCACGCCGTACAGCACGTCGGCCTCCTCCATGGTGCCCCGCCGGTGGGTGATGACGATAAACTGTGTCTTGCCGGCGATACGCCGCATGTAGCGGGCGTACCGCACCACATTGGCCTCGTCCAGCGCCGCCTCGATCTCGTCCATGACGCAGAACGGCGTGGGATGCACCTTCAGGATGGCGAAGTACAGTGCGATGGCGACAAACGCCTTCTCGCCGCCGGACAGCAGCGTGATGGTCTTGAGCTGCTTGCCGGGGGGCTGCACCTTGATCTCAATACCGCAGTTGAGGATGTCGCCCTCGTCCTCCAGCTCCAGCTGGGCCTTGCCGCCGCCGAACAGCTCCAGAAACGTCTCCTGAAAGCTCTCGTTCAGCAGCTTGAACTGCCGGCCGAAGATATCCGTCATCTGACTGGTCAGCTGGTCGATGACGCCGGTCAGCTCCTCCTTGGCCTTTTCCACGTCGGCGCGCTGGTCGGAGAGATAGGTATAGCGCTCGTTGACCCGCTGGAACTCCTCGATGGCGCCCAGATTGGGGGTGCCCAGCGCCTTGATCTCCCGGTTCAGCTCCGCGATGCGGCGGGTGGCCTTGCTGACGCTCTCCAGCTCGATGCGCTGCTCCTGCGCGGCGCTGTGGCTCAGCTCGTACCGCTCCCACAGCTTGTCCAGCAGCTGGCTCTCCTCCATGGCGCTGCCCTCCAACTTCTGCCGCAGGCGGCTCTCCGCCTGCGTGGCGTTGAGCAGCGCTTCGTTGAGCTGGCGGCCCTCCCGGCTGTACTGCTCCCGCCGGGCCTCCAGCGCCAGCTTGCCCTGCGCCAGCTGCTCCAGCTGCCGGCGCAGCGTCTCCGCCTGACCGGTCAGGTCGTCGATATGGGTCTGGCGGGCGGCAATATCCGCCGCCGCCTGTTCATTGTCCGCACGGAAGCGGGCGGCCAGCTGGTCGCGGCCGGCACGGTCGGCGGCCATATCCGCCTGCACCCGGCGCAGATCCTCCGCGCCCCGCAGGGCGGCGTCCCGCTCGGCCAGCAGCGCCGCCTGCTCCGCCTTTCTCCGGCTGACCGTCTCGGCCAGCCGGTCGGTGGCGTCATTGAGGTCGGTCTGCCCCGCCAGCTTCTCCTGCGCCTGACGGCGCAGGGCGGCGGCGTCGGACTCCGCCTTGCCGATGGCGGCCTGCACCTCTCCGATGCGGGCCTGATCCTCGCTGTCGCGGCGGTCGAAGCCCGCCAGCTCCTGCTCCATCGTTTCGCAGCTGAGACGCAGGCTGTCCAGCAGGATATCGTAGTGATCCTGCCGGGTCTGGAGTGTCAGCACCTCGGCCTCCGCCTTGTGCTGCTGCTCCTTTGCCACCTGTAATTCGTACTCCGCCTTTTGCAGCTCACGCTGGCTGTCCTCCGCCTGCTGGGCGGCGGCGCGCAGCTTTTCATGCATAGCGCTCTGCTTCTCCGTCAGGCGGCTGAGCTCGTTGGCACGGGACAGCACGCCGGCGCCGCGGCTGACGGAGCCGCCGGTCATGGAGCCGCCCCGGTTGATGAGCTGGCCGTCCAGCGTCACGATGCGGAAGGCATTGCGGTATTTGCGGGCCATGGCAATGCCGCTGTCCAGATCCTCCGCCACCACCGTGCGGCCCAGCAGATCCCGGAAAATGTTGTCGTATTTGGGGTCATGCGTTACCAGACGGCTGGCGACGCCTACAAAGCCGTACTCCCCGGACACGTCCTCCCGCAGCTCCGTACCGCGAATGGCCGTCAGGGGCAGGAACGTGGCGCGGCCGCCGTCCCGCTGCTTCAGGAAGCCGATGGCGGACTTAGCGTCCTCCTCTCTGTCCACCACGATGTTCTGCAGCGCGCCGCCCAGCGCGATCTCCAGCGCCAGCGCGTACTCCTGCTTCGTGGTCATCAGACCGGCCACCGGGCCGTGGATGCCCCGCAGCGTGTTCTTCTCCGCCGCCTGCATCACGGTCTTTACCGCCTTGGAGAAGCCCTCGTATTCCTTTTCCATCTCCGTCAGCAGGCGGATGCGGTCATCCAGCGCGGCGGCGTCCATGGTCAGCTTCAGCTTGGCCGCGGCGGTGTCCTCCGCCCTTTTACGGCGGCTGTCCATCTTCAGGCTGTGTCCCTGGATGATATTCGCTACCGCCTGCGCCTCCTCCTGCGCATCCCGCAGGGCGCGGCGGTTTTCTTTACTCTCTTTTTCGCTGTTTTCCAGCTTCTCCCGGGCGGCGGACAGCTCCTGCGTCACCGCCTCGCGGCGCTGGGCGATCTCCGCCGCTCCGGCGGTGATGGCGGACAGCTGCGCCCGTCCGTCGGCGGCGGCGGCCACGGCCATGGCCTCCTGCGCACGGAGGGTCTCCGCGTCCTCCGCCGCGCCCTTGGCGCTGTCGGCCAGCTCCTGCGCCTGACGCAGCAGCTCGTCCAGCTCCGCCTCCACCCCGGTCATCTGGCTGTTGATGGCGTCCACCCGGGCCAGCTGGCCGTCGATCTGGCTCTGCAGGTTGTCCCGGCGGCTGTCGCTGTCGGCCAGCTCCTGCTCCAGACGGCGCAGGGACTCCTCGTTGTGGGTCACGCCGGTGCGCAGCACGGCCACGGCGGACTCCTCGTCGCCGATGGCGCTCTCCAGTCCGTTGAGACGGGCGCGCAGGGCCTCGGCGTCCATGTCATTCTGCCGCACCTGCTGGCCGCAGCGCTCGCTCTCCTCGTAGGAGGCGTCCAGCGCCGCCTGTGCCCGGCGGCACTCCTCCGCCGCCAGCTCCGCGTCGGACTCCAGCTTCAGCTTGGCGGTGCGGATGTTCTGGAGCTGCTCCAGCCACACGGAGATCTCCAGCACACGCAGCTCGTCCCGCAGCACCAGAAACTTCCTGGCTGTCTCCGCCTGCAGGCGCAGCGGCTCCACCTGCAGCTCCAGCTCGGCGATCTTGTCGTTGATGCGCACCAGATTCTCCTCGGTACGCTCCAGCTTGCGCTCGGCCTCCTCCTTGCGGTGGCGGTACTTGCTGATGCCCGCCGCCTCCTCGAAGATCTCGCGGCGCTCGCCGCTTTTGACGGACAGGATCTCGTCGATCTTGCCCTGTCCGATGATGGAATAGCCCTCCCGGCCCATGCCGGTGTCCATGAACAGCTCGTTCACGTCCTTGAGACGCACGGACTGCTTATTGATGTAATACTCCGACTCGCCGCTGCGGTAGTACCGGCGGGTCACGGCCACCTCCGCTTCATCGCGGGAGGGGAAGATGTGCTCCGTGTTGTCGATGACCAGCGTCACCTGCGCAAAGCCCATCTGGTTCCGCTTCTCCGTACCGCCGAAGATGACGTCCTCCATCTTGTCGCCCCGGAGCTGGCGGCTGTTCTGCTCGCCCATGACCCAGCGGATGGCGTCGGAGATATTGGATTTGCCGGATCCGTTGGGTCCCACGATGGCGGTGATGTCCTCGCCGAAGTCCAGCACCGTCTTGTCGGGGAACGACTTGAATCCTTGGATTTCCAGAGCCTTTAGGTAGATATGGCTCACCCCTTTCGCATTTGCATACTATAACTAAGTTAGTATACACCGCAAGGCCCCTGTTTTCAAGAAAAACCGTGCCGCGGCCGGGAAAAGTTTCTTTCCTCCGCCGTTGACAATCCCCCTTCCGTGGGGTACAATAGCATCCGTATCCGCCTCCGCAGCTCAGTTGGATAGAGCGACCGCCCCCTAAGAGAACCGAGCTGATTTCAACTAGCAAAAACCGATCTTCATACTTGCCTCCGTACCTCACCGGGATAGAGGGCCCGCCTCCTAAGCGGGATGTAGCGTGTTCGAGTCACGCCGGGGGTGCCACAATCCCTTACGCCACAAGCGTTTGCGGGTTTTGTGCTTGCTAATAAAGGTTGACCGGTTAGCAAGCATTTTGATTGGTCAAGCCCCTTTTCATTAGCAGGATTTTTGCTGATATTAGCAGAAATTTTTGCTTTTGGAGAGGGGCTTTTGCTAATACGATATTTCGACAGGCTGAAATCTTTGCCAATCGGCTCTTCTACGGATGAGCAGTTTTGGATGGACCGGGCGACAGGTCTAGCTTTGCCGCCGCGCTCGTATGTCGGAGACTATGAAACACGAAGTCTTTCGGGGCAATATCCGGATCGCTTAAATCTTCAAGGATATCCTTGAACTTCTTGTTCAAGTGTTCCGTCATGATAGGTCGGCCGTTGGCTTGGCAAATTACAAGGCCATAATCAGCATACCCTTCGGGGCCAAGCTCTTTTTTCAAATTCTCCTGTAACTCCTTCAGACCGGCCAGTGCCTGTATGGTGCTGGCCGGTACATCAATTTCCCGGATACTGCCTTCTGTTTTAGGCTGCTTCAGCATAATGCTTGTTTTTGTTCCGGGGTAAAGATTCGGAAAGGTGAAGAGAATTTGCATTTTCGGGAGCTTTGCGTTTTCCTTGCCAATACGGTCAATAACGCGATCAACACTGACACGCTGTTTAACCATATCAACACGATCCCATTGCAAAGCACCAATCTCTCCACCGCGCATCGTGCAAGCAATCGCAAGATGAATCGCACAGTGCATAAGGTAGTAGTTGTAGTACTCCTTGCGGCAGGTGAAGTCGAGAACCTTCAAAACCTGCTCGGGCTCCAGCACTTTTCGCTCCTTTTCCTTGTGTTCCGGAAGCGTTGCCTTGATAAACGGGTTTGTGCTGATGTAGTCCCATTTGACTGCCAGATTAAAGGCACAGCGCACGATCTTGTGAATATCATGAACAGTCGATGCGGTTACATGTTCACGTTTCTGCCGTCCCATATTTGCAGCAGGCTCCGCCTCTTCCAACAGGAAGTCATAGTAGTCATCAACAGTCTTTGTCCGAATTGATTTCAGCTTTTTGTCGCCCAAATAAGGATGAACATAGTTTTCCAGCAGGCCAACATTTCCGTCATAGGTGGAAGCAACCCAGCGCTTTGCTCCGTATTTCTCTACGAACTCATATAGAAATTCGCTTACGGTCATGTCGTCGCCCTTCGCTTTGACCTTAACCACGCCTTCATGCTCCAGTTTTGCTTTTAGGGCTTTGGCGGCTGTATAGCTCAAGCCGGAATCCCAGACCTGATGACGGTCTTTGCCTGTTCCCTCATAGTGGACAACAGAAAAGGTTTTTCCCCTTCTTACGATTGAAGCCATTCTAAATCTCCCTTCTTATTCTATGCTAGGCACACCCGGTACAACGCCGTTTTTGCACAGCTTGCCGATACTCTGAACCCGTTGACCATGCAGGAGATCGGCGTTCTCTCCGTACATCCCTGTGACTTTTTGGAGATGTCCAGCAAATCCAACACATGGGTGTCCTGCCATCGCCTTAGCGACGGAGGATACCAGGCGGGTTGTCTTTCCTATATGAACGATAGAGTCAGCATGGTATTTTATGCCGTAGATGCCGACGTTTCTGGGGAATACCGCAAAGCCATACGCCGATACCGGCAGATGTTTTTCTATGAAAACGGCACCCTGTTCCAGTCCCGGCTCTATCCTGCCGATACAGGAAACGCGCTGGAAGTGTCCAAGCTGTTCCGCCATCTGGTGCAGAAGGCTATTTCCCGATGCCTGACGGAACCAAACCTCTGGTATCTGAAAACAAAACGTCCTGACTTGAACGCCCATCTCTCGACCTACCGAGGCAGCTTACATTATCCGGACTATAATTATCACGGCAATCTCTCGGTCCTGCAGGGACATAGAAAAGACACGGAGTTGACCATCGGAGTTGCGGCTCGGTGTGTCTGCTGCGGCAATGAGCTGCGGAGCAATGGTGCCATCAAGTGTTCTTGCAAAGAGGTGGCCGTCTGCCGTAAATGCGGGCAGCCGGTAGCGCGTGGTCAAGGAATCTATCTTGAAGATGGTTTTTACTGCAAGACGTGCCTGCATATTTGCGCCGCCTGCGGCCGCCCCACTTTAGGCACTATGTATCCAGCTTATAACCGGCGCGGCACCTTGGTGGAGGTCTGTCAGGACTGCTACCAGCAGTTGACCTCCGGTTGCGCATCGTGCAGCATGGCCTCCGCCTGTCGTGCTATGGGTCATACGCTTTGTGAAAAAGCTACCGTGGCGGTGGCGTGAGGAGGAGCATAATGAATGTTTGCGAAGCTATGGGAATGAGTATATCCCATTTTGAAAGCATCTTGAAGATGACCCAGCGCGAGCTGAAAGAGCATCTTGTGCAGCAACTGCGCGCGCACGACTATGAACCCGTCTGTAAAAGCGGATTTCTTTATGCAGAAGGCACTGTCCCCGTGTTGCTGGTTGCCCATCTGGACACGGTTCATACCCATCGGCCGGATATCGTCTGCTGCTCCGAGGATGGACGCTACCTGATGTCGCCCTACGGGATCGGCGGTGATGACCGTGCCGGTGTGTATATGATCCTGATGCTGATGCGCGAGTGCCATTGTCATATCTTGTTTTGCGAAGACGAAGAGCTCGGCGGTGTGGGTGCAAGGAAATTTACCAACAGCAAGTTGCGTCCGGAGGTCAACTATATCGTTGAATTGGATCGGCGTGGCAGAAATGACGCCGTATTCTATCACTGCGATAACCCTGACTTCATGGAGTTCGTTTGCAGCTTCGGTTTCAAGGAGAACTCCGGCTCGTTCAGCGACATCTCTGTGGTCGCACCGCACTTGAAAACTGCGGCTGTCAATATCAGCGCAGGTTATTTCAATGAACACCGTCCCCATGAGATGATCGACACCTATGCCATGTGCGAGAATGTCCGCAGGCTAACCGCTATGTTTTGGCAAAACACCTGTCACTTCCCGTATAAGGAGCGCGTACACGCACGCGGCTCCATGTTTGGAGAGCAAAGCAGCCTCTTTGCTCCGATGGTGGAAAGACCATCGCGGGCAGCTACGTGTAAGCTGTTGATGCCCCTGCCGGAAGAAACGCGGCTTTATATGGGGCAGCATCAGATTGGCTCTGCACCGGAATATAGGATGGATCGTTCCGGGAACCTCTATATGTACTTGGAGCGACTGAATGCCGCCGTAGAGGCAGAAAGGGTGTTCGCCTGCGATGCAGGAGGTCATCCACCCGTGTTCTCGGCGGTCTGCGAAGGGACGAGGTTTCTGCCGGTATACACCTATGAAGAAGCCGTTGAGAGACTTGAACAAGCAGAGGCTGCCGGCTAATGTGACATTCAATTCTTTTTTTGCTGGACGTTTCGGCAAAAAGCGTGTATACTGATCGTCGGCAATTTGAATATTCATTCTGTATTAGGTATAGGTGCCGCAAAGGCAGCATGAGAAAAACAACCGAGGAGAGTTATCATGAATAAAACCGAATTGATCAATGCCGTAGCTGAAACCAGCGGACTTACCAAGAAAGACAGCGAAATCGCGCTCAACGCCATTCTGGATACGATTCAGAGTGCTATGAAGAACGGAGATAAAGTGCAGTTGGTTGGCTTTGGCTCCTTTGAGGTCAAAGAGCGCGCTGCCCGCACCGGCAAGAATCCAGCCACCGGTGCTACAATTGAGATCCCCGCATCCAAGACCCCGGCATTCAAGGCCGGTAAGGCTCTGAAGGATGCCATTCAGTGATCCATAATCGCCCAGGAGCCCCGACCAATTTGGTCGGGGCTCTTCTTATGCCCTTGTAGGAGCGGAAAGCACTGTTTGAATTGGCAAGCATGAGCGCGACCAGAAAAGGGTGAGATACGCAATCACTGCGCTGCAGCATATATTTCAATTATATCGGCAAGTTTGAGAATGAAGTGACACAGCTTGCAGAGCCGACCGAGCAGGAAATCCGGCAAACGCGGGAGGAAATCGAAGAAGCCAAAAAGGAAAAGAGCCGCCTATGGCAGAACAGACCCCCGACAGTATCATCACGACCCGGAGGAACGGGGAGATCATTGTTGCGGAGTTGTTTTTCAATCACAGTAGCACAGAAACATGCCGCGACAAGCTGCTCAAACTGGCACTTGCCGACAGCTCGCGTTTATTCGCGTCTGACGGTTAAGAGCCGGGAAAACACCCGAAAAATGCCCCTATTGCGTAACAGGGGCGCAAAAAGGGGCGTTTATGAGAATAGGGCTTACGAAGCAGGAAAAGACCACGATATTTGGTTTGATGAGAAAAACCCGATTATCCATATCCGTACCCACAACACCGACTTAAGGAAGCGGCTTGCCGCCTACGCCGGACAGCACCCCGACCAGTGCCGCCAGACCGACGCAGACCTCGAAACGGGCTGCATGGAGTTTGAAATCCGCAAGGGGCGGTTCTCTTTCCGTCTGACCGCCCCATACAGAGAGGAACGCCGGAGGGTAGCAAGTGAAGCGGCGAAGAAAAACAGCGTAAACGGCATGGGTAGAAGCGTTCACAAAAATCTGCTATAATTTTTGAAAAAACACGCGCAACCTGTAGTTTTTCGCTCTAAAACCGTACTTATATAGTGAAGCCGGAAAGGAGGAAGTGCGGATGATGGAAGATACAAGAATCATTGAGTTGTTTTTTGAGCGTGACCAGCAGGCAATCCGAGAGCTGGATACGAAATATGGCAAGATATGTCACAAGCTCTCATACAACATCGTAAATAACAGATATGATGCGGAGGAATGCGTCAACGACGCTTATTTAGGCGCATGGAACACAATACCACCGACAAAGCCGCAATCCTTGCAGGCGTATATCTGCAAAATCGTTCGGAACATTTCATTGAAGCTCCTTTACCGAAACGAGGCTGCAAAGCGGAAAAGCGTCTGTGAAGTTGCCATGCAGGAGATGGAAGCCTATCTGCCCGCCCAAAACACGGTGGAATCGGAAATTGAAGCAAAGGAGTTAGCCGCCATCATCGACGCTTTTCTTGATACGCTAAGTGTGGAGAATCGCATCATTTTCATGCGCCGCTATGCTTATTTTGATACCTATGCAGAGATAGCAAACCGTGTAGGTTTATCCGAAAAAAACGTATCTGTCCGACTTGCCCGTATCCGCCGGAAGATGAAGAAACACTTGATGGAAAGGAAGGTATTCGTATGAACACAAGACGATTTTTTGAAGCGATGAACGAGGTCTCTGACAAATATTATGAGGAAGCCGCAAACTATGCGAGCAAGCGAAAATCACACAGTTGGTTGAAAGGCGGCTATATGGCTGCCTGCCTTGTTGTCATGCTTGCCGTTGCAATCTATGTTTTGCCAAACTTTCTGGGTCAGCATGGCATCACAAGCCCCAACAATCCGAACGGCACCGTTGTTGATGACCCGACCAATCCGGGCAGTTCCGTTGTTGACAAGACTGCGAACGTTATCAATGTGAATGAGGTTGCAGAGCTGCCTCAGATGCTGCTTCCCAATTTGAGCGAAGATACGCTCATCAGAAAAAGCAGCGAGGAAATGTTTGAATACTACGGAATCGACCTTGCTGACCGTTTGACCGCCATCGGAACATTTACGGAGCAGGGAGAGTTGCACCCGCACGGTTTTTACTTTGACGGTACATTCGATTTGAACTGGTTTGCCTATGCGTCGGAGGACGGAACGCAGGAGGTTCTTATTTGCATCGGCAAGAATACCCGCGCCGGAGAATACCTGAACAGTTGGTATCAGAGCGGCGCATCAAAATCCAAAATTGATGGAACGGAGATGTACCTCTGCCGCTACAAGGACACGTCCGAAACCTGCTACTACGCTGTTTTTGAACTGAACGGCTGTGAGCTGTATGTTGAATCCTTTACCGCCGATGAATCGGGCTTTGTCTCTATGCTGAAAGCTATTGCGGCAGATTAGGAATTGAAAAGTTCGTGCTTTGCATGGTATAATTATATTGGATAGTTATAAGTGGTTTGAACAATCCTTCTGCCCGCCGACAAAGCAAAAGAAACCGACCTGATTTTTGGAGGTGAACAGTATGAAGAAAAAGAAGTTATGGATTGCGATCCTCGTGGCTTTTGCAGTGCTTGTATCATCCGTTATTTATTTGAACCGGGCTGTAATTTTCCAGCGTGGCAATCCCATTTCTTATCTTACAGCGGCTGCCCGGATTTCTGAAAAGAACCCCTATGTAGCGGTGGATGAAGCAAAGGGCATCTATATCTCTAAGCGTGGAGAATGCCCGGAATTGCTTGAGTATTATCAGGAAAAAGCAGGGATGGAATTTGTCGAACAGGCTGGGAGCAGCTACCTGTTTACTGATGGGAGCCGAAATGAAGTAGCCTCGTCTGAGGTTTATTGGGGGCGTTATACGGTCTGGGTGTTGCCCACTATGGAAGCTGCCGAGAACTTCGATGCTGAGCAATACGACGCGAAGCCTGTCATTTATCTCTACCCGGAGAAGAAAGCTGAGGTCACTGTGAAATTGAACTATGCCGGAGAACTGACCTGCACATATCCTGCCTACAATGACGGCTGGAAGGTTTGCGCCAGTCCCGACGGCACATTGACAGACGCCGACGGGCAAACGTACAACTATCTTTATTGGGAGGGCGTAAACAGCGTTGCTTATGATTTTTCCGAGGGCTTCTGCATAGCCGGAAGCGACACCGCCGTTTTTCTGGAGAACGCCTTGAACCAGTTGGGACTTACCCGGAAGGAAGCAAACGAGTTTATCGTTTACTGGCTGCCGCTAATGAAAGAGAATCCTTACAATCTCATTGCATTTCAGTCCGACAGCTATACGCAAGCGGCGCAGCTATCCATCGAGCCAGCACCCGATACGCTGCTGCGGGTATTTATGGCGTGGAAGCCGCTTGAGAGCGCCGTGGATATTTCTACGCAGAACCTCACCGCACCGGTGCGCACCGGCTTCACGGCAGTGGAGTGGGGCGGCTGTCAAGTTAGGTGATCGTTTGAGTCAAAGAACGTCAAACTTCATTCTCAGGAGGACTGCTATGAACACAAAAACAAAGCAAGGCGGGCTTGGCATCGTATCCATCCTGACGATTGTATTCATTGTTCTGAAGCTGTCAGGCGTGATTAAGTGGCACTGGATATGGGTGCTTTCGCCAATCTGGATTTCCGCATTGACTGCTGTTGTCCTCTTTGCCGGTATTCTGATTGGCGGAAGGCTGAAAAAGAGCAAGTGGTAATATGCTGTCAGGAATTTCAAACTCCCTTTAGGAACTAAAGGACGCACGTCCATACTCTCCTATCGGGAGTATCGCACGTCCTGCGGAGCTTCATTCCCGGTAAGCAGAAGAAAACTGCCAGACCGAGAATGCTTCGTCACTTCGTTCCGTTAAGTGAGGAGAATGACAATGAAAATTAAATGGATTGGAAAGTATGACGGGAAAAATCTTCCTACTGTTGATGTTGAAGTTGGTGCAAAAAACTACCGGAAGTAACAAGCAAGTCTGCAATCATGCTTGCATTTTGTCAATCATATCAACAAACGAGAAAAATATGCAGAAGAAAACAACGAACATGGAGGCAAAATGATTTATCAGCAAGACTGGCTCATGCGTCAAATTGAAGCTATGATCCAAGCAATTTTGGCTGTTGCACTTGGGATATCAGCCAACGAACAGACTGCAACTCAAATTGAAGATTCTAGTTATGGAAAAATGCTTGAAAAAATGATTGACGATGGGGACATTTGTGCAGCAGAAGATTTGCTGTTCAATGGCTTGGATCAGTCGGATTTATCATGGCTTCAGATAGCCCTTGATTTCTATTCAAAGCTAAATAACTGCTCTGATGATTATTTAGCAATGCATGATTTTTCTCGTGAAGAAATTGATCAAGGACTTCGATACATCTGCACGTTGTTTGGTTATGATTTTTTGGTAAGCAATTAGTCCATGTAAGTTAAGATACTGACATTCTAAAATTGTAAACCACCTATTGAGGGCAGCTATTTTCGCACAGAAAACGGCTGCTCTTTTCGTTTGCCGATGATCAGAAAGGAGCGACCAACTATGACAAAGCCAAGAGAGAAAACCCGCGAAGAACTGCAAGCCGAGATTGAGGACGGAAAGAAGAAACTCCGGCAGTTTGAGAACCGGGAAAAGATGTTGCGTCAAAAGCTATCCAAAGAGGAACGCCGGACACGCAGCCACCGCCTTATCGTCCGGGGTGCGGTCTTTGAGATCATTGTGCCAGAAGCAAAGACCATGACCGACGAGGAAGCTGCCGCACTTCTTAACTGGACGCCCCAGATGCTGGATTCTTTATTCGTTGCTACTATGTGTTGACCGCTGATCCCTATATCAATGTTGCACGAGTAGAATCTCGTGTAATGGGAGGCGGTCATGGTGTTCCAAAAGAAAAAATCGTAGCTCGTTACGAAAAGGCGTTAGGGTTAGTTAAAGACCTGATTCCCGTATGTGATGTGTGCCATATTTATGACAACTCGGAAGGTGGTCCATATCGCATCTTCAAAAAGCGAAAAGACCTATGCTGGTATTGTACGGAGCCCCATCTATGGTTAAAGGCTGACATTACTGCTTTGACAGGTATCCGTGGTGCGGAAAAAGCTGCCCTCAATAGTCACAAATAGCAAGAAGCGCAGGACACGGAGATTAAGTCTCCGCGCCCTGCGCTTTTCCTATCTTCTGGATCTGCAGATTTAGTGCAGATGCTAAACCATAATTTCCTTAGAATGCGACCGAGAGAGTTCTCTCTATCGAATATTGAACTTTGCCACGCACTTCAAGAACAGCAGGCACAGTTCCTGAAGCAGATCCTCATCAAAGATCCCGTTGACCACGGATTCCTTGTATAAGAGCGGGTAGTACATATGCAGAAGTTCCTCCATTGCAGACGAATCCCCGTTCTTCGCACTCATGAACAGCTCCATGAAATCATTCACCTTTACCACCTCCCACAGCGTTTCTCAGGCGCAAGACCGTGCGATGATAGGACATGGCCGCAGCTCCATAGGTGATACCGAGCGACAGCGCGATCTCGGAAAGGCTCATCTCTCCAAGGACTTTAGACAGAAATATGTAACGCTCTCGCTCGCTTAACCCTTGCATAGCAGCGAACAGACGCTCATTCTCCAATCGCTGCATCAGCGGCAGCCCACAGAAGAAGTCCGTTTCCTCACATAATTCCATCACCTCGCAGTGCCCCTCCATGGGCAGTTCTGTCCGAAGAGCTGTGGAAATTCTCCTTAAATACGTTCTTTTGTAATTGCGTATCGCGGCAATCAGATAGGCTGTAAACTGGTTCTGTACCGCGCACGACTTGTACTGACTATCCCGCATGGCAGCAGGCCTCCTTTATCATAATGGTTTCGTTGGGGGAGCGGCCATTATGGGCGGGCCTCTGCACCGCACGGCGTTTTTCGTTGCTTTTCGACACAAGAAAAACGCCCGCATTCTGCTCAGGGCAGAATGCGGGCGTTTTGATATTCGGCGTTGTCTCAGCTCAAAACGTATTCGCGTAAAGGGCTGTCTTTAGCGTCACTTTGTATCTTGTCCATAGTTCAGGCAAGGTCTTTTTGGTGTGTGTCGGTAAAAAAATGAAGCCCAACCTTTGCAGAATATGCAAAAGTGGGCTTATCCTCTTTATTTATCTTCGCTTCGGTTACGGTGCAGGCTTGCCTTCAGTGCCGTGACAGTATCCGTGATGATTTTTATTTCATCCTCGTTACAATCTGCGACCAGATCAGAAAGCCAACTGTTCAGGACAGGCCGCACACTGCGCATTTCCATGCACAGCACCTCGGCGGGATCACAGTCCAGAATTTTCATCATTTGCACAAGCAGCTTTGTGCTGGGAATCGTCATGCCGGTTTCAATATGGCTGATATGTGTAGACCCCACATCAGTCATCGCAGCCAGCTGCTCCTGCGTCATGTTTTTCCGTATGCGCGCTTCCTTGAGCCGTGCGCCTATAAATGCGTAGTCTATCATACAAACAAGTCTCCTGCAGATGAAGTGTTCTTAACTTGTATTGTATGTGCATTTTGCTCATGTTTTAATATCCTAAATGTGCAACCCACTTATAGCGCACACGCTGGCAAAAGCGAACCATCCTACCACGCTGCACGCTTCCCTGTTTTATTCACCGCTGCCCCAGTTGTTCCGTCACGGCAAAGTGGTTTTTCTCATACCGGATCAGCCCGTCCCGCTGCATGAGGGACAGCTCGTTGCTCAGCGCGCTGCGCTCCACATTCAGGTAGTCCGCCAGCTGCTGGCGGTTGTAGGGTATGTCGAATTCATAGCTGCCGGTGCGCTTGATGCACTCGGAGAAATAGGACAACAGCCGCTTGCGGATAGACTTGGGCGAGGTGTGCAGCACCCGGCGGGAGAGCTGCAAATTCTTCCCGGCGGAGAGGGTCAGCAGGTTCCGCAGCAGCCGGAGATGGCGGGGACACACCTTAGCGCAGGGCTCCAGCACCTGCCCGATGTGCAGTAGCAGCACCTCCGTGTCCTCGGCGGCGGTGACGTTGACCATCAGCGGCTCACCCGGCACGCAGGCATACGCCTCCGCAAAGATGCCGCCCGCGCCCACGCTGCTGAGGACGCTGTTGTTGCCCCACACGTCCCCCATCTCGATGATGACCCGGCCGGACAGCACCACGCCCAGCTGCTCCGTAGGCGTCCCTTCCGGCAGGATCACCGCGCCCTTTTTATAGGTGCGCTCTACGGCGCGCAGGCAGCGCAGCATTTTCTCGATGTCCGGCACCGTCATGCCGCGAAATAGCGGGGTGTTTCCCAAATTGATCCGCATATTTTTCTCCTTTTCGTTGGCGTGCCAACAGACTTTCATAAATTATGATAGTAAAATGAAGCCACAAAGTCAAGAAGAACCGCAAGGAGGACAAAAATATGGTACGGAGAATCATTGAGATCGACAGGGACAAGTGCAACGGCTGCGGCGCCTGCGCCGAGGCGTGTCACGAGGGTGCCATCGCCATGGTGGACGGCAAGGCGCAGCTGATGCGGGACGACTACTGCGACGGGTTGGGGGACTGCCTGCCCACCTGTCCCACCGGAGCCATCACCTTTGTCGAGCGGGAGGCCGCCGCCTACGACGAAAAAGCCGTCATGGAGAACAAGCAGCGGAAGATGCGGGAGCAGGGCATGACGCTGCCCTGCGGCTGCCCCGGCAGCCAGTCCCGGAACATTCAGCGCGAGGCCGCGCCCGCCGTGGAAGCACCCCGCGCTGAGCAGGCAAGCCGCCTGTCCCAGTGGCCGGTGCAGATCAAGCTGGTGCCGGTGAATGCGCCCTATTTTGATGGGGCGCGGCTGCTTATCGCCGCCGACTGCACCGCCTACGCCTACGCCGCCTTCCACGAGCGGTTCATCAAGGGACACATCACGCTGGTGGGCTGTCCCAAGCTGGACAGCGTGGACTATGCCGAGAAGCTGACGGAGATCATCCGCAGCAACGACATCAGGAGCGTCACCGTCGTCCGCATGGAGGTGCCCTGCTGCGGCGGGCTGGAGCTGGCGGCGAAAAAGGCACTCCAGCAGAGCGGAAAGTTCATCCCGTGGCAGGTGGTCACCGTCACGGTGGACGGCCAGCTGGTGGAGGAGTAAAACACAGGAGAACACGAAAGGAGAAGTATTATGAAATACGTTTGCACCGTTTGCGGTTGGGAGTACGACGAGAGCGCAGGGTATCCCGAGGGCGGTATCGCGCCGGGAACGCCATGGAGCGAGGTACCGGAGGATTTTGAATGCCCCCTGTGCGGCGTGGGCAAGGACAGCTTTGAGGAGGCGTGAGCTTTCTGCAAAAGGAGTAAAGACGATGAGCTATGAAAACTGGAAGGACAAAATCGGCACATTCGAAGTGATGGACGTGCGGGGCAAAAAGATGGATTTCTTCCCCGCATTGAAGGCAAAGGCTGTCGCGCTGAAAAATGGCGAAGGACTGCATATCATCCAGACCTTCGAGCCTGTCCCTCTGTACCCGGTGTTGGCTCTTATGGGCTTTGAGCGTCACACGGAGAAGGTGAGCGGCAGCGAATACCACGTCTGGTTTTATCGAGTGAGGAAAGGAGAATAACCGCATGAGCTACGAAAACTGGAAGAATAAGGCGCAGGGGTTTCAGACCGTGGATGTGCGCCATATACAGGGCAGCTTTTTTGAAGGGCTGAGGAAACGAGCCGAAGCGTTGGAGGTGGGCGAAGGGTTACACATCATCCAGACCTTTGAGCCGCATCCACTGTACGCTGTCATGGAGGGCTTGGGCTACGAGCACCACACCGAGCAGCGGGGTGAGGCGGAGTTCCATGTCTGGTTCTGCCGTGTGGAGAAGAAGGAAGGCGACAGCTCCGCTCCCTTCAAGCCGCTGGCTCTTTTGAACTATCCCATGATCGACGAAAAGCTGGGGCAGATCGCCGTGGATTTTTGGGAGACCACATGGCAAAGCGAGAAGCGCGTACTGCCCTACGAAACGCGGCTGCTGCTGTCCCTGACCAACGCTGTCGGTGCGGGCCGGATGCGGCAGGCGGCGCGGGAGCTGGTAAAGGCATATATCCACGGCGTAGAGAGCGCCGCGCTGGACGACGTGTTCGAGCTGCTGGCATGGAATCAAGGTATCGGCTTTTTCAGCAGCGAGATCGGCCCCTCGGCACTGTTTCAGGCGTACAAGCTCATTAAAAACGGCGAGAAGCAGGGCAAGTCCCGGGAGGATATCTGCAGCGCGCTGCGGGAGAAATTCGGGGAGAAGAACCCGGAGATGCAGGTCTTGCATTAAAAGCAGAGAACTTTACAAACGGCTGCGCGGCTGCGGAGGAACGCTCTCCGCAGCCGCGCGGCTTTTGGGCTTGGTTCTTTTTCGCAGGGGCTTTCTTCTTGCTGCCCCTGCCTTTTTGCCCCAATCGCTTTATTTTCAGCAAATTTAAGATATATTTCCATTAAATCCCCGTTCTTAACAAGGATTTTAACCCATTCACTTTATTATGGTAATAGAATGCAGCGTGTCTGTCCCACCAGCGCCGCCCTCTTCCGCTGCGGCCGTGGAGACAGTAAAAATAAACAGTCCTTGCGGCAGAAACGCCGCAGAAGAACGACGACAAAGATCAAGGAGGAACGAACATGAACACGAAGAAACTAATGACATTGCTGTTGGCAGTCGTGATGGTGCTCTCTCTGGCCGCCTGCGGCGCAAAGGGCGGCGAGCACATGGACGGCATGGACAACGAGCCGAAGAACACCGAGGAGGCGACCGCCATGCACAAGGAGCTGACAGCGCAGGAGGCTGCCATTCTGGCGGAGAACACAGCACTTTGGGAAAAGGTCTTTATGGCAGCGGACAAGGGTAAGATCATGATGGAGGACGGCAAAAACTATGGCGACTTCCTGTTGGAAACCATCAACGCCGCCAAGGATCAGTTTTCGGCAGACGAGCTGAAGTTGCTTCAGGGCGAGGCGGAGAAGATCCGCGACATCGGAAACAAGCTGGCCGCACTGGAGGAAAAGTATCCCGAGATCGTGCAAAAATCTCTGGACAGCGATATGAATATGCCGGCGGACAAGGATATGGACACGATGCCCGACGGCGGCAGTAAGGACAATAAAACCGACGGCGGCAACACGGGCAACAAGACCGATAGCGGCAGCACGGGCGACACCCCCGACAATGGCAGCACGGGCGACACCCCCGACAATGGCAGTACGGGCAACAAGACCGATAGTGGCAGCACGGGCAGCAAGACGGATGACAGCAGCCTGCCGAAGTTCCCTGCCTTTGAGGGCAAGGATCTGGACGGGAATACGGTAAAGAGCAGCGATCTGTTCTCCGGCAATGCCGTCACCGTGGTGAATTTCTGGTTCACCACCTGCGGTCCCTGTGTGGGCGAGTTGGGCGATCTGGACGCGCTGAACAAGGAGCTTTCCGGCAAGGGCGGTGCGCTGATCGGCATCAATGCCTTTACGCTGGACGGCAACGAGGCGGCTATCTCTGACGCCAAGGATGTGCTGACTCAGAGCGGTGCCACCTATCAGAACGTGTACTTCGATTCCGGCAGCGAGGCGGGCAAGTTCGTGGAGAGCATCTACGCCTATCCCACCACCTATGTGGTCAACCGCAGCGGCCGCATCGTGGGTGATCCCATTGTGGGGGCTATCACCAGTAAGGCGCAGGCCGATGCACTGCAAGCCCAGATCGACAAGGCACTGGCTGCCGATATGGGCTGATCCAATATCTTCAAAGGGAGGCTATTATGAAGAAAAAGAACTGTAAGCTGACGAGCATTCTGCGCGTCATTGCCCTGCCCCTGGTGGGCAGTGCCGGAGGGTTTCTGTACTACCGCTATGTGGGCTGCGCCACCGGCACCTGCGCCGTTACGTCCAGCCCGTGGCTCTCCACCGGCTTCGGCTGCGTCCTTGGGGCGCTGCTGTATACCGTCCTGCGGCCCGGCCGCGGCAAGAGACAGGACGGCAACGGGGCGGAGTGACCCTTGCTCCCCCTGAAAGGAGGAAGCGCCATGTATCGAAGCGTATTGGCCCTTCTTTTCGCCTCGGTACTGCTGCTCAGCGGCTGTGCCGCAGAACGGCAGCATATACCGAGGGAAAAGGACACGCAGGGAACGGACATGGCCGGACAGCCCTCGGATATGTCCGGCGAGGAGGGTATGTATATGGACACTACGGAAAATGTCATCTATCTGGCAGGCGGCTGCTTCTGGGGTATGGAGCAGCTCATGCAATCCATCCCCGGCGTCATCGACGCTCAGAGCAGCTACGCCAACGGTACCTGCGAGGCGGATGCCACCTACCAGACCGTCTGCAAGGGCGACACCGGCTTCCGGGAGACCGTCCGGGTGGAGTATGACCCTGAGCAGGTGAGCCTGGACGCCCTGCTGCTGGCTTACTTCTATGTGATCGACCCCACGGTGCAGAACCGGCAGGGCAACGACCGCGGCAGCCAGTATCAGACCGGCGTGTACTACACCAACGACAAGGCCAGGGAAACGGTGGAGCGCATCGCGGACATCGAGCGGGGCCGCAGCGAGAAATTCTTTGTGGAGATCGGCCCGCTGAGGAATTACTATCCCGCCGAGGAATATCACCAAAACTACCTGGAAAAAAACCCCAACGGCTACTGCCACATCCCCCGGGCGGAGATGGAGCTGTTCTCCAGGCTTCGCATCGATCCGGGCGACTACCGGAAGCCCGCGGCAGAGACCATCCGGGACACGCTGACGGCGGAGCAGTACCGCGTCACGCAGGAGAGCGGCACGGAGCGCGCCTTCACGGGCGAGCTCTGGGACAAGTTCGAAAAGGGCATCTATGTGGACATCGTCACCGGCGAGCCGCTGTTCTCCTCTACGGATAAGTTTGAAAGCGGCTGCGGCTGGCCTGCCTTCACAAAGCCCATCGAAGGCCCTGCTGTGGTGGAACGGGAGGACTTGAGCCACGGCATGCGCCGCACAGAGGTGCGCAGCCGCGCCGGCGACTCCCATCTGGGCCATGTGTTCACTGGCGATCCGGAGTCGCCCAACGGTGTGCGCTACTGCATCAACAGCGCCGCCCTCCGCTTCGTGCCTTACGAGAAAATGGAGGCCGAGGGCTACGGATACCTCCTGAGTTTGTTTGAGGGATAGGCCGGGCACGGATATGTTGACGCAGCAGAAAAGAAAGCCCCTGCTCGACTGAGCAGACCACACAAGCCAACTGACCCTCCGTATGCACTGAAGCATACGGAGGGTCAGCTGCTGTTCGTAATGAAAGTCTTTTGCTCTGAAGGTGCTTTTGGGGTTTGATACGCAGGAAGCGGCTCAATTACTTTCCTGCTTTCGTTCCGCGGATATATTCCTGCTGTGCTGTCATTTTCGCAGCTGCAAGCGCCATTAGCTGCCGCTCACCCTCGATCTCGCTGGGATAGGGATAGGATTTTGCGCATTGGCGAAACTGCGCCATGAGCTTCTCAGCCTTCTTCGGGTTTTGCTCAGCCAGCAGTGCATACACATATTCCGTGCGCAGCACCGACGGGTATTTTTTCATGGCCTTCATGCCCCTCATCTGATCCTTTGTCCGCATTTCGTCCAGGATCTCCTTTCGGTTTTCCGAGATCATTTCCACATACATCTGGTCGCATACCATCAGATTGCGATATAAGCCAATGATCCCATTTTTCTGAGAGAGAAGCCGTTTCATCAGCGTGTCTGCTTCATCAAACCGCTGCTGATCCATCAACCGGTTGCACGCCAGCACGCCGGTCGTGGCTACGATCCCGTTTTTCATCGACTCGTCAGAGGGGACTTTGAACCACTCATCGGGCATATCCTTTAAGCGAAGCCCCTTTGCGATTTGTTCATTTACCTTCATCTGGATCCAGAACGCCCGGGTTGCCTCTTCACTGCGGGAAAGCTCCAGTGCGTTCCTTCCATCATTGTTTACCGGCCCCATTTTAATGGGCAGACCGTTTATCAGGGCGAAGGCCAGCCCGATAACCGCAAAGATCATCAGGATCGTCCAGCCCAGCGAACGGGCGGAGCAGAGGAAAGACAGGCCCACACAAAGCGCGGCTGTGGCCAGGTTTATGATCACACCGCCGAAGTTATACAGCATTACCGGCATTTTCCCGTCCTTCAAGTCGGGTGGTATCATCAAGCATTGGCCGCCGGTTCCGGCGATATGCAGCTTCCTGCATTGTATGCGGCCGTCGAGCTTTACCCACATCAGATTTGCAATTCGAAAGGAGCTGAAGCGGTAGCCGGTCATCAGGCCAAAGATCAAATGCCCTGCCTCATGGATAATGAGCTGAATCAGTATGGCGGCGTATGTGCCGATAAGCATCAGTGCAAGGGGTATAATCTCCGAAAAAAGCCCTTTTTCAGACTGACCCGCCGTATCCATATACATCAGATCGAATATGCCGCAGGCAGCACCAAGCAGCATGTAAAACACGATACCGATCCATTGTCCCTTGTTCTGTGCCGTTTTCTCTTTCTTCTTTTTTGTCATGAGACCTCCATTATTGGTTCTTCTGCATCTCCAATCATACCGGAATTATGAAAACAAATTGACAGCTGCTGCCCATAAGACAAATCCAAGCTTGTCCTTTGACTAACTATTTTTAAGTTTAGCATATCTTTTTAAGTTTTTCTACCTCTTTTTCACCTGGCATTTGCCGCTGCCTTTTCGCCGCCGAAAACGGAGGGCGGATCATTCAGCTCTGCCGCAGCCCATTTCAGCGGAGCAGACACTATCCGCGCTGACGGTTAATTTGCGACGAATTTGCATATTGACATCGGGGCGGCGTCATGTTATGCTGAATTGCAAATGAATTGCAAATTGGAGGCGTGGTGACTTGTCCAGTTACAGCACGCGGCAGAGGAAGTCTCTGCTTGCCTATTTGAGTCGGCACCCGGATGAGCTGCTGTCCGCACGGCAAATTGCGGACGCGCTGGCGGATGAAAAAATCAGCCTCAGCGCCGTGTATCGAAACCTTGCACAGTTAGAGGCGGAAGAAAAAGTGCGGCGCAGCAGCAAGAGCGGCACGCGGGAGGTCTACTATCAGTACCTTGACGCCGAGAGCTGCAAGGGTGCGCTGCACATGAGCTGTGTGAAGTGCGGCAGAACCTTTCACATGGCAAGCGGCAACGCCGCCCTGTTTGCAAAGCACTTGGCGCAGAGTGAGCAATTCACGCTGGACGCCGCCGACACGGTTCTCTATGGCACCTGCGCGGATTGCCGGGAAGAATAATATTTGGAAGGAGGACAGGCTATGACAAAGAAATTTCGTTTGATCACAGGCTTGCTGGCAGCCGTGCTGGCGGCTGTCATGCTGTCCTCCGCTATCTATATTGCGGTCGAAGCCAACCACAACTGCTCCGGCGAGGACTGCGCCATCTGCCACCAGCTGCAGGTCTGTGAAAATCTGCTCAAGAGCATTGGGCTTGCCGGTGCTGCCGCGGTTTTCGCCGCAGCGGTCAGATATACCCCGTGCAGGGTCATTCCCTCCTGCGCGGAGGTTGTCCGCACGTTTACTCTGGTTTCACTCAAGGTCAAACTTTCAGATTAAATAAGAACTATTTACAAGGGTGTAGTCTATCCGTTTTCGGATAGGCTTTCGCGGCGTTGCCGTTACCCTTGTATTTTTGCGCCCATTTTTACGTTCTTATCATAATCTGGAGGTACATATAGCCTATGAAAAAGATAACTGCGCTGCTGCTTGCGCTAATGATGCTGGCCGGCGTCCTTGCCGGCTGCGGAAAGCCGCAGGATACCGGAAAAGCCGGCAAATTGAAGGTCGTCACGACCATTTTCCCCGAATACGATTGGGTCAGGGCGATCCTAGGCGACAAGGCGGAGAACGCCGAGGTCACCATGCTGCTGGATAACGGCGTTGACCTGCACAGCTATCAGCCCACGGCAGATGATATTGTCAAGATCTCCGACTGCGACCTGTTCGTCTATGTGGGCGGCGAGTCCGATGGCTGGGTGGAAAACGCTCTGAAAAACGCCGCCAACAGGAATATGGAAGTCATCAATCTGCTGGAGGTGCTGGGTGATTCCGTGAAAACGGAGGAGACCGTTGAGGGTATGCAGGAGGACGGTCACGACCACGGTCACAGCCACGATGAACAGCTCACGGAGGATGACATCAAGGATCGCACCCTTTCGGATTTCGCCGGTGCGTGGAAGTCCCTGCACCCCTATCTGCTGAACGGCGACCTGGACAAATTCTGCCAACACAGGGCGGAGGAGGACGAGGACACCTCGACCACAAAGGACACCTATTTGGAGAAGTACAAGACCTCGTGGCAGTGTGACGCCGAGAAGATCTCTATCAACGGGAACACGATCACCTTCACTTATGGAGACGGAAAAACCGTTTCCGCTGAATACACCTATGCCGGTTATCAGCCGAAGCGGAATGATGAGGGCACGATCCGCAGCGTCCGCTATCAGTTCGAAACCACCAGTGCCGATGCGCCCAAATATGTGCAGTTCAACGACCACGGCCACGAGCCGGGCGAGGCGGAGCATTTCCATATCTACTTCGGCAACGACGGCTTCGATGCGCTGATGAGCGCCAAGACCAATCCGTTTTTTGTGAAGGACGCGCTTTCCGCAGAGGGCATCCTTGACGAGCTGATGGGGCATGACCATGGGGAGGAAAAGGACGAGCACGTCTGGCTGTCCCTGAAGAACGCCCAGACACTCTGCGTGACGCTTGCGGATGCGCTGTGTGCCATCGACCCGGACAACAAGAACACCTATATCGCCAACGCTGCGGCGTATAGGGACAAGCTGGCTGCTCTTGACGCAGACTATAAGGCGACCGTGGACGGTGCGGCTCATAAGACCGTTTTGTTTGGCGACCGTTTCCCGTTCCGCTATCTGGTGGACGACTACGGTCTGCGCTACTACGCCGCCTTTGCGGGCTGCTCCGCCGAAACTGAGGCCAGCTTTGAAACCGTTTCGTTCCTTGCAAAGAAGGTGGATGAGCTGGGACTTCCCTGCGTGCTGACCATCGAGGGCGCACAGCACAGGATCGCGGAAACCATCGTTCAGAACACCGCCGGGAAGAATCAGAAGGTGCTGACCATGGATTCCATGCAGTCCACCACCTCCAAGGGCGTGGCAAACGGCACTACATACCTTTCCGTTATGGAGAAGAATCTCTCCGTGCTGAAGGAAGCGTTGGGGTAAGGAGGTAGGTTTATGGCTCAGCTCACTTGTCAAAATCTCTGTGCCGGCTACGATGGACGACCCGTTCTCCAAGACCTCAGCTTTGAGCTCCTGGCAGGCGACTATCTCTGCATCGTAGGGGAAAACGGCTCCGGCAAGAGTACCCTTATGAAAACGATCCTCGGCTTGCAGACACCCATCAGCGGCAGAATTTTGACGGGCGATGGGCTGAGGAAAAACGAGATTGGCTATCTGCCGCAGCAGACAGTGGTACAAAAGGACTTCCCGGCAGCCGTGAGAGAGATCGTTCTCTCCGGGTGCCTGGGACGCTGCGGCAGCCGTCCTTTTTATAACAAAGAAGAAAAGAAACTTGCGGTGGACGCCATGGAGAAAATGCAGATCACGCAGCTGGCGCGGCGCTGCTATCGGGAGCTGTCCGGCGGACAGCAGCAGAGGGTTCTGCTTGCCCGTGCGCTGTGCGCCACGCAAAAAATGCTGCTTCTTGATGAGCCTGTTTCCGGACTTGACCCCAAGGTGACGGCGGAAATGTACACGCTCATCGAAAAGCTCAACCGTGAGGACGGCATCACTGTGATCATGATCTCTCACGATGTGGCTGCCGCCGTCCGATACGCCAGCCATATTCTGCATATTGGCGACACCGTTTTCTTTGGGACAAGGGCGGACTATCTCCAAAGCCCGCAAGGGCGGCTGTTTGACGCGCAGAAGGGTGGTGACAGCCAATGACTGCTATCTTGGAAAAGCTGGCTCTCTATTGGGCATATCCCTTTGTCCGCTATGCGCTCATTGTCGGTGTGCTGATCGCGCTTTGCTCCTCCCTGCTGGGCGTGACGCTGGTGCTGAAGCGGTTTTCCTTCATCGGTGACGGTCTGTCCCATGTGGCGTTCGGCGCAATGGCGATTGCCGCCGTGCTGCAGATCACCAACAAAATGCCCCTTGTCATGGTCATTACCATCCTCAGTGCCGTGCTGCTCCTGCGCACCGGACAGAATACGAAAATCAAGGGCGACGCCGCCATTGCCATGATCTCGGTGGGAGCACTGGCTATCGGGTATCTTCTGATGAACATTTTCTCCACCTCGTCCAATCTTTCGGGCGATGTGTGCAGCACGCTGTTCGGCTCCACCTCCATTCTGACGCTGTCCCCCGTAGAGGTATGGCTGTGCGTGGGAATGTCGGTGCTGGTCGTGGCGGTGTTCATCCTGTTTTACAATAAGATCTTCGCCGTGACCTTTGACGAGAGCTTTGCAAGGGCGACCGGCACGAAGGCGGGGCTTTACAACCTGCTGATCGCCATCGTCGTTGCGGTCATCATCGTGCTGGCGATGAACCTTGTGGGTTCCCTGCTGATCTCCGCACTGGTGATCTTCCCGGCACTGTCCGCCATGCGGATGTTCAAGAGCTTTCGCAGCGTGACCATCTGCGCGGCAGTCCTTTCGGTTTTCTGTGCGCTGCTCGGCATTCTGGCGTCCATTCTCGCCGGTACGCCGGTAGGCTCCACCATCGTCGCCGTTCAGATCGGCGCTTTCGGTCTGTCGTGGCTGGCAGGCACGGTATTGGGAGGTGTTCGCAGATGAAAAAACTATTTTGCCTGCTGTTGGTGGCTCTGCTGCTCTGCACACTCGCCGCCTGCGGCCATAAGGACACCGCACAAAAGCCCGCTGCGGAAGATGCAGAAGGCACCACCGCGGTCGACATTGACCTGACCGCACTCAGCGGCATCATGGTCTATTCCGAGGTCAACAGCATGATCTCCTTCCCGGATAACTACATCGGAAAAACCGTCAAAATGCAGGGACAGTTCACCATATACCAGGCCACCGACGAAAACGGCTCTTTTATCCCGGACAAAATGTTCTTCGCCTGCATGATCGCCGATGCCACCGCCTGCTGCGCGCAGGGGCTGGAGTTTGCCCTCGCCGGAAAGCCCGTCTATCCCGATGATTATCCGGAGCTGGGGGCGGAGATCACCGTGGTGGGTACGTTTGAATGGTACGAGGAGGATGGCTGCCGGTACTACCGGCTGGGAAACGCATCGTTTGTAAACTGAGGCAGCGTGGGCTGCATCAACCGGAAATTCCGTGCCGCGTTTCGAGTACGATATAAGCAGCAGTCCCCCGGACAATGAAACGTCCGGGGGACTGCTGCTTATCGTTAGGTGTCCATTGTCAAGAGGTATGCGGCACCCGTTGCCCCATCGTATACGCACAGGGAAACATTTGTGTACGCGCTCGTTCCCGGGTTTCGATCCACCATTTTCCAGTAGCCGTCCGCGATCAAGGGCAGCTCCACATAGGCGGAAAGGCTCTCCAAAAAGCACTCAGCCTCTTCGGAGAAGGGGATGCGTTCCCATTGCAGGAACGCCTGACGCACGTCCTCCCCAATGGTCAGCTTATATAGTGCTATTCCCTCATAAGGAAACCCTTCGTAGTTATTGAAGAGTTCCTCAAGCACACAGTCTTTCTTATCAATATACAAGGCAAAATCCCGCATAAGCTGCGCCTTGGGATCACCAAGGCGATTTGACCCGCACGACACCAGAAGCATTCCGATACACACGAGAGCCATAACGCATATTAGCTTTTTCATGATTTACTCCTTATGTAAGTGTGTCATTTGGACAGCGGCATTGGCGCATAATTCAACGCCATGATGGCAAAAACCAAAGCCGCAAACGCGAGCAAAGCAACAGCGATGATTTTCAGCACGCGCCGCGTCCGATGGTTTCTGATGGCAAGCTGTGTATTGATGCAGGACAGCTCCTTCGCCAACTGGTTCGGTTCCTCTTTGCCTTCCGCCTGGGTGCCCAAAAGCTCGCTTACAGTCGTTTCAAGAATGACAGCCAGCTTTATCAGCTGCTCAGCATCGGGAACCGACTGACCTTTCTCCCATTTTGAAATGGTCTGCCGGACGACATGGAGACGTGATGCCAATTCCTCCTGCGAAAGACCTCGCTCCCTGCGTTTCAGTCGAAGGTTTTCTTGAAACATGGAGATCCCTCCTTCCCTAAAAGATTGCACACAAAGTATAGCAGCAACAACACCGTCGTGGCAAGCAACGCAAAGTAACATTCGTGCATTTGCCCCGCGTTGGCTCAATGGCAAAAGGTGTTCACTGTACCTCGCTGGGCTTTGTACCGACCTCCACAACGTTATCGCAGCAGCTCTCGATCAACTCCCTGTCGTGGGTAATCACGAGAATGGTTCTGCCGCGCCGCGCTTCGCTTCTCAGCCTTTCCGCGATCAGGCGCATGTTCTGCCCGTCAAGGCCGCTGGTGGGCTCATCGAGAATCAGTATCCTGCGGCCGGAAAAGATGGCGCAGGCAATGGCAAGCCGCTGCTTCTGTCCACCGGACAGGGCGGACGGGTGCGCGTCCCTGTACTCGTAAAGGCCAAGTTCGTTGAGCAGATTCCTTGCATGGCTTTTGTTTTCTTCTGTCAATTCGGTATTCAGCAGCAGCTCCTCCGCCACGCTTGCCGTAAAAAACTGCGTTGACGTGTCATTACCACAGTAATAGATCTCCCTGCGCCGGACTGCCGCTCTTGCTTTTTTTCCATCTATCAGGATATGTCCCCTTGTCTGCCTTGCCAGCCCGCAGAGGATCTGCGCAAGGGTGGTTTTCCCCGCGCCGTTTTGCCCCGTTATGGCGGTCACACCGCCCTCTGGAACGGACAGCGAAATATCCTCAAAAATAGCTTCTTTGCGTATTCTTTTCGAGAGCCCTGCTGTCTTCAAGACGGCAGGGCTTTCGTCCAATACGGAGGGAGCGGGAAGGCTCTTTCCCTCGCGCGGAGAGCGGAGACCCATGCCTAAGATGTCTGCTTCCGGCAGAAGGAGCAAATCCTCCGGTGTATACTCGGCCGCTATTCTGCCGTCCCGCAGATATAAAAACCGGTCGGCGATCCCCATCAGCCAGTCGATCCGATGCTCCGCGAGGAGCAGGGTAAAGCCCTGCTCCTTGAGCTGCCGGAGGGTCTGCGCAAGCTGCCGCGTCCCGGCGGCATCGAGGTTGGCCGTCGGCTCGTCGCACACAAAAACCTTTGGCTTCATGGCATATACGGACGCAATGGCCGCCCGCTGCTTTTCTCCGCTTGAGAGGACGTCAACTGCCCTGTCTTTCAAATGAGACAGATGCAATGCCTCTATGGCGGCGTCCGTCCTCTCCCGTATCTCCTGAGTGGATAAGCCGTAATTCTCGCAGGGAAAGGCGACCTCTCCGGCAAGCTCGGAGGAAAAGAACTGGCTTTTGGGGTCCTGAAAAACGCTTCCCACCAAACGCCCGATCTCCCATGTGGAAAGCCTTGATATGTCCTTGCCGTCTATCCTCACGCTCCCGCTGAAAACTCCGGGATAGTAGGACGGCGCAAGCCCGTTGACAAGCCTTGTCACGGTTGTCTTGCCGCAGCCGGAAAGCCCCGTCAGCACGACGCATTCGCCGCTTTTTACCGAAAGGGAAATGTCCTGCACGCCTCTGTCTGAGTTTTCGTATTGAAAGGAAGCGTGTGTAAGTTCGATCATGCCATGCTCCTTTCCAAAACCAAATAGGAAGCCGTGACTATCGCACATGCGGCTGCCGCGATGTGATCCCGCGCTCCGGCCTTTTGCTCATAATAGCTGCCGCGCACGCCCGGACGCTCCGCGCCTCTTGCAACAGCGGAAACGGAAAGCTGATCGGCAAGCTGCAATACCCGTAGAAGAGACGGAACCAGCACATACTCCATGCTCTGCACGGGATGCGCGAGCAGCTGCCCCGCCGCAGTAAGACCTCGGTTTTTCATCGACCTGCCTACTCCCTTTAGCTCCGTCCGCATGGTGGGGAAGAAGCGAAAGACCACAAGAAGCCCGAGAATGAACGGGGTGGGCATACGGAGGCGGGATAAGAACGCGGAGAGCATTCCCGGCGGCGTGGTGATCAGATCCCATGACACCAGAAAGATCGGTGACAGATTCCAGAACATCAGAACATAAAACTCCGAAAAGACCGGCATGTGCAGCCCGTGGAAGCGGATGCCGTACAGCAGCAGCGCCAGCAGCAGATAAAAGCAGCCATAGGACGCGGCAAGGCGGAAGTTCCGCTGTAAGACGAGATAAAGGAGCGCCCCGCCGGTCAGGATGCAGGTGAGCAGCACATTCCCGCCGATGGTTACTCCGGCAAAGACGCACAGCAGCGCCCACAGCTTGACCGGCACCGCAAAGGATGCGTCCGCCCTCATAGAACGCCGGCCTTCTGAAAATGCCTGCGGATCAGCCGACTGCCCACCATGCAGCCTAAAAAGCCCATCAGCGTCGTGAACAGCAGAATAAAGGCCAGCCAGCCGGGAGAGGTGTAGTAACGCACATAAGAATCAATGTAGCTCTGCTCCATACCGCTTGCCAGCGCAAAATCGTAGTAGGTGTCCCAGAAGAACCAGATGGGCAGCAGATTGACCCCGTTGTACAGCAGGCTCGCCGCCGTCCAGGTGGCAGTCAGCCGTTTCGGTTTTTGGCAGGAGCCTTCCTTCCAGAGAATCGCCTCGCAGAGGATTCCCACGAGAACGTAATAAGGAAGCAAGAACCAGTTGCCCATCAGCAGGAAAATCACGCCGAGGATCGTCATATAGATCAGCGTCACAAAACGCTTTCCGATCCGGCTGACCATGAGCATATAGACCGGCGCGCAGAGGAACATGGTGATTCCCACCGACAGCACCATGCTGACAAAGTCGTTGGCCATGCAGACCATATTGACGACGAGCTGGATGACGATCAGTACCGCCGAAAGCAGCACCGTGGTGATCACATCCCTGACAGACCATTTATTTGTTTCTTTCATAAACTCCTCCTTGTTTTCGACACTTCGTTTTCCGATATTGCACTTGGAATTCTGTTTATCTCGCAACTTTCTACGCCGTCCACTCCATGCTCTCGCTCTGGAGCTGCGCCATGTGGCGGAACAGGCCGTTCTTTTTCAGCAGCTCTGCCGGAGAACCCATCTCAACCACGCGGCCGCCGGAGAGCAGGACGATCTGATCGGCGTTCATGACGGTACGCATGCGGTGCGCGATGATGAGCACCGTCTTATCCTTGATCAATCCGGACAGCGCCGCCTGCACCGCCGTTTCATTTTCCACGTCCAGCGAAGCCGTGGCCTCATCCAGCAAAATCACCGGCGCGTCCTTTAAGATGGCGCGGGCAATGGAGATGCGCTGCCGCTCACCGCCGGAGAGCCGGGAGCCGTTTTCCCCGATCAGGGTATGGTAGCCCTCCGGCAGCTTGGATACAAAGGCGTCGCACTGCGCCGCCTTCGCCGCCGCCAGCACCTCCTCGTCGGTGGCGTCCCGCTTGCCGAGGCGGATGTTTTCCATCACGGTATCCGCAAACAGCACCACATTCTGAAATACGATGGCGTAGTTTTTCAGCAGTGCCTCGCCGTCCACCGTGGACACGTCCACGCCGCCCAGCCGCACCGTTCCCTCCGCCGGGTCCCAGAAGCGGGCCGCCAGCTTGGCTGCCGTGGACTTGCCGCCGCCGGAGGGGCCCACCAGTGCCGTCACCTGCCCCTGCTTCGCCGTAAAGGAGACGTCCCTTAGCACGTCCTCTTTTTCCCGGTAGGCAAAGGTCACATGCTCAAAGCGGATGTCGTAGCCGTCAGGATCATATTCGGTCAGGCCGGTCATGCGCTTTTCGTTCTCAATCTCCTGCATACGCTCGATGCGCACCTCGCAGGCGAAAACCGCGGCCATGTTGGCAAACATGGAGCCGATGGGGTCATATACCCGGGTGGCGGCGATAAGGAACATCAGAAACGGGATCAGCGCCAGGTCGCCGCGGCTCATCAGCGTTACCCCCGTGAGGACGGTGGTGGCGATCCCCAGCTTTAGGAAGGACTGTGCCGCCGTGACTACGGAGCCTGTGAACAGCTCGCCCCGGATGGTGTCCTGCTCCGCCTCGTCCAGCCTGCGGTTCAGGTCGGCGATATACCGCGCCTTCTGGTTGCACGCCTTGATCTCCGGCGCGCACTCCAGCACCTCCTGCATGGCGTCGGTGGCCGCGCGGCGGGTGACGAGCCCCTTCGTTATATGCCGCTTTTCCATGCGCCGGGAGAGATAGACCATCAGCAGCGACGCAGGCACCACCCACAAAAGAGCCAGTGCCATCCGCCAGTCGTAAAGCAACATACCTGCGGAAATCAGCGCCGTGGAGATGAGCGCGCCGTGCATGGCGGGGTAAAAGTGGGAGAATGCCTTTTCCAGCGTCTCCGTATCCCCCATGATGGTGGTGGTCAGGTCAGTCAGGTCACGGTTTCCGAAGAAGGACAGCGGGAGCTGGCGCAGCACCTCCGCCAGCCGGATGCGGCGGTTGGCGCTCTCCCGGTAGGTGGCTTCGTATAGGGCTTTGTATTGGATCAGGAAGGTCGCAAAGAGCGCGGCGAGGGCAAGGACGCCCGCGGCCAGAAAGCGCGTAAGCCCCGCCCTTGGGTCGGTGCCGTTTGTCAGCGCCTCTACGATGCCGGAGAGCGCCGTGGCCAGCACGCCCACCGGCAGCATTTTGCTGATGTTGACCAGTACGGACCAGAACACGGCGGCCACATAGTCCCTTGCGCCCTTCTCCGTCATGGCGTATTTTTTGCGGATGCGTTCGATCATGCGGCACCTCCTACCTTCCACTGCGCGGCCTTTTGGTACTCCTCCCACATAGCGGCGTATACGCCGCCCCTTTCAAGAAGCTCGTCGTGCTTTCCTTCCTCGGCGATCTCACCGTCCCGGATGACGAGGATGCGATCCATGTTCCGCACCGTGGACAGGCGGTGGGCGATCATCAACACGGTCTTGCCCTTCATCAGCGCCTCGAAGGCCTTTTGTATCTTCGCCTCGTTCTCGGGGTCTGCAAAGGAGCTAGCCTCATCCAGCACCACGATGGGCGCGTCCTTTAAGATCGCCCTCGCCAGCGCGATGCGCTGCATCTCGCCGCCGGAGAGGTACACGCCCTTGGCGCCGATCACGGCGTCCAGCCCGCCCGGCGTCTTTTCCAGAATATCGCTGCACTGGGCAAGCTGCGCCGCGTGTAATATCTCCGCCTCGGTGGCGTCCGGCCGGGCGGCGCGGATGTTGTCTCGGATGCTCTTCTTAAACAGGCGCACCTCCTGAAAGACGAAGGAGATCTGCTCCATCAGCTCCGCGGTGGGGATGCTGCGCACATCCCGTCCGCCCAGGAGCACCGCCCCTGCCTGCACATCGAAAAAGCGCGGGATCAGCCGGGCGATGGTGGTCTTGCCGCCGCCGGAGGGGCCCACCAGTGCCCACGCCTCCCCCTGCGGCAGATGGAAGCTCACATTCGTCAGCGCGGGCCTGTCTGAGCCGTCATAGGAAAAGGTAACATTCTCAAAGGAAATACCGCTGTCTGCGGGCTTGCTTTCGCTGTCCGCCGCAGGCTCGGGAAGGGGCGACTCCTTCAATATGGCCTCCAGCTTGTTCACTGCCTCGGCGGCCTCCATCTGTGCGTTGACCGCGTACATCAGCCGCTCCATCATAAAGGCCAGCTGGGGCGCGAAGAAGATGTAAAACACCAGATCGGCCAGCACCGCCCAGCCGTCTGCCGCGCCGCCGATGAGAACCATCCCCAAAGGCATGAGAAGCAGGAACATGGCATTCAGCACCACCGTAAACATCGTGTAGGGCATACGGCACATCATGGCGTAGCCGCTGGCAAGGTCGCGGTAGCTGAGGATGGCGGCATGAAAGCTCTTGAAGGAGTAAACCGTCTGCTGGAACACCTTCACCACCGGGATGCCCCGGACATACTCCGTGGCCTCGGCGGAAATGCGCTCTCCTGCCCGCTGGTATTCCTCAAAGAACTTCATGCTGGTGCCCGTCATCATGGTCATCAAGCAGATAAGCCCGATAATCATGGGGATCAGGCAGGCAAGCCCCATGCGCCAGTCAAAGACGAAGAGCAGTCCCACCGCCAGTAACGGCGTTACGATCCCACCCACCGCGTCGGGGACGGTGTGGGCAAGGAGCGTTTCTGTCAGCGCCGCGTTGTCGTCGATCTGCTTGCGCAGCCGCCCCGTGAGGTTGGCGTTAAAGTACCCCAGCGGCAGGTCAATGAGATGGGCGGCCGCCGCCTTTCGCATATTCGTCGCCACCCGGAAGGCCGCAAGGTGCGTACACATAAGCCCGGCGAAATAGATCGCCGCGCTCAGAAGTGCCGCCGCCAGCGCGTACCAGCCGTAGCGGGCAAGCCCTGCCGAAACGCCGCCTCCCGGCGTTAAAATGCCTCTGGCCGCGTACCAGACAAAGACGAACGGGAAAATGCCGACCGCCGCCGAAACGCCGGACAGCCCGCAGCCCAATACGGACAGCCACTTATGCCCTCCGGCGTATTCCAGCAGCCTGCCCAGCACCGGCGGCTGGTTTTCTTTTCTCTGTTTGTTCATATTCCGTGTTCCTTTCTTAAAATATATGGATTTGTTGGAGGATGCGCCGCATCGGTTAGAGTCAACTAACCGACAGCTATTTTTTTAAGGCTCATTCGAGCCTTAAAAGTCCGCTCCAGCCGGAGTGGAAAAAGATAGCCAGTTCATCGACGTATTTCATGGCTTCCTCTCTCGGCATATCGTGGACGATGGTTTCACACACCGCCGTAAAGTAAGCTCTTGTGATCATGTGATGAAGCTGACGGGTCATGCTCCCGGAGAGCATACCGTTTTTCCTGAGGAGGGCGTAGTATTCTTCGGATCGATCGACCTCCAGCTCCACCAGCACCTCGATGAAATCCGCATAGCCCGTTCCCTCCGCCCGGCAGAGAATCAGCTTGAATTCGTCAAAATGGTCGTACATGAACGCGACAAGCTCGTGCAGGTGTTGGGTGGAAAGCTCCAGGCTGTCTTTTGCTCTCCCCTCCGGGACAAGGTCAAAATAATCATCCTGTGCCGCCTTGAAGCGGGTAAGCAACTCACTTGCGGTCTCGCCCACAAGGTCTTCAAACAGAGCGGTCTTATCCGGGTAGTAGCCGTAGAAGGCACCCTTCGTGAAGCCCGCCTCCGCGACGATTTTATTTAGAGATGCGTCCTTAAAACCTTTTTCCAGAAATTCTTTTTTTCCAATCTCAAGGATCTTCTTTTGGGTTTCCGCTCGTTCCATCTCCTACGCCTCCTGATATACCGATGGTATATACCGCTGGTATATTATAACCGCGTAGATTTGGTTTGTCAATGGGAGTGACACATTTTATACTAAACACATATACCCTTGCCTGGAGGATTCGCGATATTCTTTTGCGCATGGAAGGGAGTTCATACAGCCATATATGGAATCTCCAGCGAAACGCCTGCGGCGCTTCGCTGGAAAAGCACTTAAAACAGCACCTATGGCTGATTATTTGACTTGCCCTTCATCCCACCCATTCTATCACCACAGAACATCCTTTGCGACGCAAATGGTTCATCGGTGCGCCGCCTGCGCAAGGCAATCTCTGACCGCTTCACGAATGGCATCGCTGGTAAATGTTGCGGATGAAACGGCATCCACATCCCAGGTCTGCGCCTCCACGATCCGGGAAGGGAGCTCATCTATTGCGCGGTCTGAGATATTTACTGTTTCGCTGTGAGATAGGACATGTACAGACAATATGCTGCGCCCGTCAAGCTCTACCTCTACGGTAACCGGGCCGGAATAACCTTCAGCGGAAGCCGTATAAACGCCCGCCGTGTAGATGTCTCCCGATTTGCCGCATCCTGCGCACAGCAGCAGCGCACCCACCAGCACGGAGAACAGCACTGATTGCACCCCTTTTTTCATGTGTTCGAACCTCCTATTTTTTTGTTCTGCTCCGTTATCCTGAAGGGAAGGCATACCGGAACATTTAATACCGGATGTGTAATGACCTCCGCTTCTACATCAAAGATTTCCCGCAACGCCTGCTGGGTAATAACCTCTTGCGGCGTACCTGCGCTGTGCAGTGTCCCGTCTTTGATCGCCACCAAATAGTCGGAAAACATGATGGCATGATTCAAATCATGAAGAACCATTACGATGGTAACACCATTTTCCCGGTTGAGGCGGCGCAGAAGGTACAATATATCCAGTTGGTGCGAGATGTCCAAATAGGTCGTGGGTTCATCCAGAAACAGCAATCCGGTTTTCTGCGCCAACGCCATGGCGATCCATGCCCGCTGTTGTTGGCCTCCCGAAAGCCTCTCCATTTCTCTATGTTCAAGGGAACTCATGCCTGTACTGGCAAGAGCCCACTGAATGATCTCCCGATCCTTTTCGCCGAGACCGCTTAGCACCGACCTGTAAGGAAAACGCCCGTATTCCACAAGGTCGCCGACTGTGATGCCGGCAGGGGCTTGCGCTCCCTGCGGCAGCAGCGCAAGTCTCTGGGCAACACGCTTTGTCGGCATTTCGTGGATCGCTTCGCCATCAAGGTATACTGCGCCGGAATCCGGGGAAATGATCCGGCACAGTGTCTTCAGTATGGTGGATTTTCCAGAGCCGTTGGAGCCTATCAAGGTGGTTATGCTGCCTTCAGGGATTTTTAAGTCAAGCCCCCTGAAGACGGCCTCCCCATTATATCCGGCAGACAAACCCTTTGCCTGCATATGTGAAAGCATAGACATCCTCCCTTAAAAATACCTGCGGAGCAGGAACAGAAAATATGGAGCCGAAAGCACGGAGATCACGATACCAACCGGGGTCTCCCTCGGCTGAAAGGCAGACCGTCCCAACGTGTCTGCCAAAAGCAACAGCAGTGCCCCCAGCAGCATGGAGGCAGGCATGAGGGCGTGGTGTCTGCCTCCAATCAACCTTCGTGCCATATGCGGCGCTACCAGTCCCACAAAACCGATCCCTCCGCTGACGGCAACGCAGGCAGAGGTAAGAGCCACCGATGCAATCAGGAGCAGTCTTATCTCCCTCTCTACGGCTATCCCCAGAGAAATGGCCGTATTCTCTCCTAAAATGAGAATATCCAGTATGTTCGACTTTGTAAGAAGAATAGGAACCAATATGAGCATATATGGCAACAGGGCAAGAACCTGATGCCAGCTCGTTCCCCAAATATTTCCTGCCAGCCATCTTGCCACGAGCTGATAGCTGCTGTTGTCCATGTTCGCGGCCATGATCAGCATAAAAGAAGAAAATAGGGACGCAAGACCGATGCCGCCCAACAGAAAATATATTGGGAGGAGTTTTCCGTTCCTCTTTGCAAAAAGATACAGCAGTCCCGTTGTGCAAAGCCCGCCCGCTATGGCAAATATCGGCTGGTATGCCATGGTACGTATATGCAGTGCAGGGAAAAATGTCAGGAACAGCATAACGGCAAATCCCGCCCCTGCGTTTATGCCCAATATCCCCGGATCGGCCAGCGGATTACCCGTGACAGTCTGCATAACGCATCCGGCAAGTGCCAGACCCATCCCACATAGAACGGCGAGGACGATTCTCGGAATGCGAAACTGCGCTACGACTACGGAGGTTCCCTCCATATGCGGTTGGAATATGCTGTGAACCGCAGTCGAGAAGGGAATTCTTGCGTAACCACTGTTAACGGATAAGATAGCCGCAGCCACAATCAGGATAAGAAGACCGTTGAGGATAAGGAGCTGTCTGGTTTTCTTTTTCATAAGACCATGCCCTCCTTCCTGAAAGTAAGCGCAAAAAAGACGGGCACGCCGAGGATGGATATCAGTGCGCCGACAGGCGTATCAAAAGGGGCGTTTATCATGCGCGCCGCAATATCCGACAGCACCAGCACAACGCCGCCCATGAGCGCAGACACGGGAACCAGCCTGCGATAATCACCGCCCACAAGAAGTCGGGATATATGCGGTACGATAAGACCGATAAATGCGATGCCTCCCACGAGCGATACACTGGCTCCCGCAAGCAGCAACACCACAAGCATACCGAAAAGCCTGACCGTGCGGACATTTACGCCCAAGCTGGCGGCGCTATCTTCTCCCAGTGCCAGAGCTGATAGCTGACTCGATAAAAGCAAACCAAGCGCACTGGCTGAGAGAATCACCGGGGATAGCATTTTCAAGCTTTGCCATGTCACACCGGACAAACTGCCCGCGCTCCAGAAAGAAAGGGATTTCACGATTCCAAACGCCAGAGAAACCGCCTGACTCAACGCGGTAAGCAGGGCTGATACAGCAGCGCCTGCCAGAATGAACCGGAAAGATTCGGATCTATGTTTGCCGACGCCGAAACCATAGACCATGAATACCGCAAGAGCGGCTCCGGCAAAGGCGGCGCATGTTTTCACGATGTCTGGTGCGGCGGGAAGCAGAATTGCGGACAGTGCAACAAAGAAACCGGCTCCCGCATTGATCCCCAGAAGGCCGGCGTCCGACAGGGGGTTTCTGGTAATTCCCTGCATCACAGCGCCGGAGAGAGCGAAGGCCATTCCTGTCAGCCCGGCAGCCAGCGCCCTGGGCATACGCATTTCCAACATAATCATTCCAACGCCGGAAGCCCTGGCGGGGCAAATAACCGTTTCCGCAAAGACCTTGAAGCTACCGCCAGCAATGCCGGTGCAGACGGAGAGAACCATTGAGAACCCAAGCAGCAGCACCAATGCGGCAAGAATAATCAGAAAAGCCGGCGCGGAGCGTTTGTATCGCCCTTGTCTCTGCGATATTCCCGCAACCGCACCTGTTTCCTTACTCAACGTCCCCATGGTTCAGAATCGCGTTCGCGAGTTTTTCCAAATAGAGTTCCTTTCCCATCGCCGTAAAAGCCATATTATACTGATCTTCGTTGATACCAAAGTAAACGTTGCCGGCTTTGACAGCTTTCATGTTCTTCCACACGGCAAGGTTCCCCGTGTCTCCAGCGCTGCCGTCATCGCTAAAAAAGAAGATGTGATCTGCATCGATCAGGGAAAAGTATTCCGCATCGACCACTTCACCCCAGACATTCTCCGGTACGCCGGCTGATGGTGTGAGTTTCAGCTCATCGTAGACAAGCTCACCCGGCCCGCCGCTGCGATAGATGTAATAGGAACCAAAATGAACGGAATTGGCCTCCAATACAGCAAAGGTTTCGTCCCCAATCATATCCCTGATTCTCGCCGCAAGCTCCGCAGCTTTAGCGTCGTAGTCGGCAAGCCATTTTTCTACGGCTGCTTCTTTATCAAACCACTGCCCCAGTTGCTTAAATCTTCCGCGCCAGTTAACATAGCTTATGTCATCATCGATCATGACCGTGGGAGCAATAGCCGCGAGTTGTTCATAAACCTTCTCGTGGCGAATATTCATAATGATCAGATCGGGCTTTAACTCCGCAATCTTTTCGAGGTTCAGGTCTCCGGTAGAAGAAGACCCGGAGTAATTGCCGACAACCTCAATACCTTTTTCGGCAAAAAGTGTTGCCAGATGTTTGGGGACAGACACCCCATCGAACATGCTGGTATTAGCCGAGGCAATTACCTTCATATCCAGAATAAGAAGTTCCTCTGTCAAGCCAGCTACATCAACGATGCGCTGTGGATTTGCCGGGATGGCAACCTCGCCCTTCATATCCGTTACCGTGGCGGTATCCGAGACCGATCCCTGCGGCGTGGTATCCGTTCCAGCACAGGCTGCAAGAGCAAACACAAGCACAAGGCACAACATGAGCATTGCGAATTTTTTCATTCTGATGACCTCCTGAGTAATAAATCTTTAGTTAGAGCAAGCTAACCAACGGGCGCGCATAGAGAAACAACAGAACAGCTGGGTCTTTTAACCGTGTGGGGTTAACCTTTTCTAACCGCCTACCATTATACAGTCGGCGAAAGGAAAAATCCCCCCGAAAACGCCATGTCTTTCCCCTAAAGCGCCATGATGCTCAGTGCAGTAATAGAATAATTCATAAAGCTATGCTACAATCAGAATCATTGCTCAATAGACAAACCTGAATTTATGGAGGTGTTTTTTTGCGAGTATACAAAAGTAAAGAAGAACTCAAAGCTGAAATCAATAAAACATTTGATAAATATATTTCGGAGTTTGATTGCATACCAGAAGCCTTAAAAGATAAAAGGGTTGATGAGGTTGACCGGACCCCGGCAGAAAACCTTGCCTATCAGGTGGGTTGGACAACATTGGTTCTTAAATGGGAGGAAGATGAAAGGAAGGGGCTTCAAGTAAAGACGCCGTCGGACGAATTCAAATGGAACCAACTTGGCGAGCTGTATCAGTGGTTCACGGATACCTACGCTCATTTGTCTCTTCAAGAGTTGAAAGCCGAACTGAACGAAAATGTCAAGTCTATCTGCGCAATGATTGATTCGCTCAGTGCGGATGAATTATTTAAGCCGCATATGAGAAAATGGGCTGATGATGCTACAAAAGCAGCTGTATGGGAAGTATACAGGTTCATTCACGTTAATACTGTTGCTCCTTTCGGAACTTTTAGAACTAAGATCAGAAAATGGAAAAAGGCGGCGCTGTAACTTCCGGTTCATCAAGCCAATATGCCCTTAAAACACGAGCGGCGGGACAGACTCTATCTGTCCCGTCGCAGCTCGTCGAAAAAGTCCAGCAAATGCTGGGCTTTTTCTCATGTATATACAGTGGCAGAATCCCTCGAAGAGCGGATCTGCAATTTGATCCTTAAACTCCTGACACATACATTTGGTTGCCTCTGTGCGCTCCCTGCGGCAGGGACAGTATCCTCCGGTGCGCTTGAGTCCTTCCCGGATGGTATTGACAATCTCCTGATCGGGATTGAGCTTGATTTTCATGTTCGCCACCTCTTTCTTGATTGTGGCTTTATCATACCGCAGGACAAATCTTTTTTATGTGACGAGGTTACATTGATAAAAAAATCCGGTGCTTTTTGAGCACCGGATTTTAAGAAGGTGAATTACGCTTTCCACAGACTGTGGAGGTTGCAGTAGGCGTAGACCGTTTCGACTTCATCGCCCTCGCAGAGAGCGAAGCAGACCTCCGGCTTTTCGCCGGGATGCAGTTCCTTGCGCTGGTTGCCCTGCTTGGTGTGGAGAGAGACCCACTCGATGTAGTGCTCCGGCAGCATGGGATGCTCTACGGAGCCGACCTTGACATGGACGATGCCGTTTTCCACCGTCCAGACAGGGACGTGCTTCTCCACGGCGGCGTCGGTGGTGCCGGGAACGATCTCGCTCATCGGCTCACCGCAGCAGATGACGGGAACACCCGTGTCCTTGACCTTGGCAATGATGTTACCGCAATGCTTGCAAATGTAAAACTTCTGCTCCATGATGATTCTCCTTTTCTTTCTTTAATAGTTTTCTGCGTGAATTTCAAAATAGCTCTGGGGATGGTTGCAGGCGGGGCAAACCTCCGGGGCCTTCTCGCCCACGACGATGTGACCGCAGTTGCGGCACTCCCACACCTTGACCTCGCTCTTGGCGAAGACCTCCGCCATCTCCACATTGTGCAGCAGGGCACGGTAGCGCTCCTCGTGTTGCTTTTCAATGGCGGCGACCAGACGGAAGCGCTGCGCCAGCTCATGAAAGCCTTCCTCATCGGCGGTTTTGGCAAAGCCGTCGTACATATCCGTCCACTCGTAGTTCTCGCCCTCAGCGGCGGAGAGAAGATTTTCGGCGGTGTCGCCGATGCCGTTCAGCTCCTTGAACCACAGCTTAGCATGTTCCTTCTCGTTGTCAGCAGTTTTGAGGAACAACGCCGCGATTTGCTCGTAGCCTTCCTTCTTGGCCTTGGATGCAAAATAGGTGTACTTGTTGCGTGCCTCGGACTCACCGGCAAAGGCAGCCATCAGGTTTTTTTCGGTTTGGGTACCTGCGTATTTCGATTCTTTCATGGTCGATGCTCCTTTCAGTTTTTCTGCTTTTATTGTAGCAAATCTATGACGCAAATTGCAAGTGCAAGTTGGACACCTGCACGGTAGAACTCAGTGAATCAGAGCGTCGGTCAGGATGGAAGCCGCTGGCTTCCGTCCTGGGCGATGCTGCCGCAGCCTTCGGCTGCGTGAACAGAGTCGGGGAACTCGTCAAACAGTTCCTCCGGGGTGCGGTAGCCAAGCTTCTTGCGGGGCCGTCCGTTCAATTCATCAGCTGCAGCCAAAATATACTCAGCAGAGAAAGACTCAATGGACACGCCCTTCGGAACGAAAGCTCGAAACAGCCCGTTGTGACGTTCGTTTTGGGGACGTCCCCACGAGGTGTAGAGATGCGCAAAGTAGACTGCACAGCCCCAGTTCTCGACCTGACTAAACGCAGAGAACTCCGAGCCGCTGTCCACGGTAATGGTCTTGAAGACCTGTGAGAACTTTTCTCCGAATTCTTCCCTGAGTGACTGCATGGCGAACGGAGTCTGCGTTCTTGCCGGGAATCCGGATGGCAATATAGTCCTTACAACTGGAACGGCAGTACCGTTGCTGCAATTCTGGAACGGATGGAGTATTGCGGGCATACCGTGAACTTCAAAACGCACCGGCAGTCCTACAAAATCAAGAAGACTATCGAGAATCCACCGGAGCAATGGAAGATATTCCGCAACACCCACGAAGCCATTGTGGATGAGGATACCTTTCGGCGGGTACAGGAGCTGCGCCGCAACAAACGCAGACCGGCAAGAACGGGCAAGAGCAACCTCTTTTCCGGCGTTGCCTACTGTGCCGATTGCGGAGAAAAAATGTACTACTGCACCTCGCGGAACTTTGAAGAACGACAGGATCATTTCGTCTGCTCTACCTCTCGCAAGAAGGGAAAAGACGTGTGCGGGACGCACTTCATCCGCGCGGTTGTCCTGGAAAAGGGCGTGCTGAAATTTCTGCAAATCCTGCTTTGGTATATCTCCGATTGTGAGAATCTGTTCCGGGATAAGTTGGGTGCAAAGCGCAAGGAGGACTTCAAGAAAGAACTCGCCGCAAAGCGCAGACAACTCACGCAGGCACAGCGCAGGATGGAAGAGCTTGACCGTCTGTTCAAACGGCTCTATGAGGACAATATCTCCGGCAAAATCAATGATAGCCGATTTGAAAAGCTGTCCGCCGACTATGAAAATGAGCAAGCAGAGCTGACGGAGAAAATGCAGCTTTTGGAACAGGAGATTGCCCAGCAGGAGGAAGAAGCCGACAGCATTGAACAGTTCATCCTCCGGGCGAAGAAATATCCCAACTTGCAGGAACTGACGCCCGCCGTGCTGCATGATCTTGTGAACAGGGTCTATGTTTCCGCGCCGGATAAGAGCAGCGGGCAGCGAGTGCAGGATGTGCATATCAGCCTTGCCTGCATTGGTTTCCTGCCGGAGAGCATCATTGCCGAAATGCTCACTCACGCATCAAAAAGCAGAACAGCGTGACTTCCGCCACGCTGTTCTCTCTAAACCTTATAAACCTGTCTTATGCGCTTCTACTCTGCGTCTTTGCTCTTATGTTTCAGAATGGTAAGCTCCTCTTATATTCGCTCGGAGTGCATCCAAACTTTTTTCGGAAGGCGTCGCTGAAATGGCTGATGTTGCTGTACCCCACCAACCCTGCTATGTCTTTCACCTGAGCATCGGGCGCGGACAACAGTTCGCAGGCATGCTCCATGCGGCGATTTAACATATATTGATATATGGTGATTCCATAGTGCTTTCGAAACATCTCACGGAGTTTGGATTCACACATAAAGTGCTGTTTGGAGAGCTCCGCGATGGTCACGGGTTCCAGAAATCCCTCATCTATCTGTCGCCTGACCCGAAGTAACGTCTCGCTATCCGCCCGGCTCAATTCACCCTTCACAGCAACAGAATTCTGATCCATCATCTCGTTCGCAAAGGCTGCAACAAGTTCCAGTATCTTTCCTTCCTGATACAATGACTTTGCACAATCATTGTAGTTACACTGCAATATCTGGCGTATTGTGGCTTCTATGGTAGCGGTGATTCTATGTTTTGGCGGGTTTTTTCCCCCGCTAAAGGCGGTGCAAGCCTTTTTCTTCTGCAAACCATCCATCACAGACCGAAACCGACAGGGATGCAGGTTCAGCCCGACGCCTATATATCTCTGTCCTGCCTCATAGATATTTTCCGCATCAAACAGACCGCTGCCGTATACGCAGCAATCTCCCTTTTCCAACAACGTTTTTTGGTTTCTGCCCGAAGACTTCCACTCCAATGCGTCGGAAAGAGAGAAAATGACAGAAAAAGAATCCTTATACACTTGCTCCCGCAATACTGTGTCCCTGTAAAACATTACATCGCAGATATACATCTCGATATTGGGGCACGGTGAAATATAGCGGAAATATCCTTCTCCAATATCGCTTGGCAAAGCAACCTGATTGTCTTTCATAATACCACAAAGCTGCTGCATTGCGGGGGAGAAAAAGTCGCTGCGATCCGTTTGCCCATGAAGAAAATCATATTGTGCCTCTTGCATACCAGGCCACCTCCTCCGACACATGATTAGACACTTTTATGCAAATTGGTCCATTCCACCTTTCCAGTTCCAGTTCTGCACGCTGGTTAGCCTGCTCTAACCAGCGGATGAAAGAAAAGGCAGGCTGCCTGTACGCAGTTTGCCTCAAATCCGACGGCACAGCGCCTGTGAAAAATATTGTACCATAAGCGCGCAGGGATTTCAATGTAGAACACCAGGCATCCCTGCTTTTCCTGCGAATTTTCCGTTTGCCCAATGTCATCCGTGTGCCGAGAGGGAATGCCTCAGTGCTTTCAGCAAAAGGACCAGCCGATTCAAACATGTTTTCTTATTCCGCTTTACGGCTACTCAACACAGTGCCTCTCTGTTCACCTGTCTTGGATGCTTGCGCATATTCTTTTTCAATACTCGCCATACAGCGCAAGGCAGGAACACCGCAAGAGGTGTCCCTGCCTTTTCGGATAGGCTGTTTGGCAAATGCAAACCGCGCAAGCTGCCGCTGAAGCAATCGTCAGCGGCGTGCATCATTTCTCACTCCACCAACGCCTTGCCCAAGGCGCGGCAGGCTTCAAGCGCCGCGTCGTCGGGCGTCTCCGTGCAGATCACGCTCTCGCAAACGAGGTTCACCCCTGCGCTGTCGCAGTCGCTCTCCCAGGTGCGCATCCACTCGCCGTCGCCCCAGCCGTAGGAGCCAAACAGCGCCACGCGTTTGCCGCCAAGGCTGCGCTTGCAGGCATCGAACATGGGCTGGAACTCCATTTCCTCCAGCACCTCGCTGCCCATAGCAGGGCAGCCGAAGGCGATGGCACCATAGGTGTTCAGATCGCCGGGCTGTACCTGATCGGGTGTGAGCAGCACAGCCTCCGCGCCCGCGGCGGTCATGCCCTCGGCAACAGCCTGCGCCATCGCCTCCGTATTGCCCGTACCGCTCCAATAAACAACAGCAGATTTCATGTTTGTCAGTTCCTTTCTTTTGATGATTTTATATGATCAAACTGCAACGGCAAGCTGCTCCAGCTTCAAGCCACTTTGCCAAAGTGTGCAGTAGATCTCCGTGCATTTTCTGTATTTTTCGAATAGTGAGCGCGCTTTTTCCTCGTCGCCGTAGACCTTCCAGAGTCCGACGCATTTGAAGCCGCTGGCGCGGTGGTCGATGAAGCCCTTTACGTCCTCCGGCGGATAGCTGAGAACCAGCCCTACCTCATGGGGGAACTCTTTGTCTTCGCGGAAGCGGCAGGCAAGCCGCGCCACACAGCGCTCACAGCTCTCATCGCCATAGCCCGCCTGCCGCAGCAGCTCGGACGCCTGCACATCCCGCAGATCCCGCCGCAGTCCGGCGGGGCGATAGAGGTAAAGGAGCGCCTGCCCCGGCAGAAAGCGGAGCGGCAGCAGGCACAGCCCCTTGGGCGAAAGCCGTCGGTTCAGCTTCCGGACGTCGGACAGCAACGCCTCGCGAACCTCGCAGGGGCAGGGAAACAAGCTCCCCGTCTTGATGCCCGCCAGTGTCGGCGCACCTTGACGGATCAGTATTTCTTCAGACATTCGCTCTCGCCTCCTTTGAACGTTTATTGGTTAGCATACTCTAACCATATAGCCCTTGAGAAGCCGCCCGAAGGCGGCTCTTCAAAGATCACCGACTGCCGCCGTGAACGGGCGTCATGGTTCTCTGCCAAGTAAGCCTCGGATGCAGACCGGCATTACTGATGTCATCGATGCTTTACTTTATTCCCAGCAGCAATGTTGAGCCGCGAAGCATCAGGCGTTTGGCTTCCTTCGGTGTCATAAAGCTGCCGTCGGTCGTGTCGATCAGCTCCACGCGCTCATAGTCCATATCCCTAAGCTTTTGGACAAATGCCTGCATATCGCCGTATCTACCGGGCGACATCAGGTCATGGATGGCATATGTTCCACCCTTTTTCAGAACCCGCAGCGTTTCCAGCAGAAGTGCCTGCTTGTCTGCTCCTGTGATATTATGATAGACATAGTTGCTGGTCACCGCGTCGAAGCTCTCGTCGGGGAAATCCAGCTTTAAGGCGTTCCCGCGCCGGAACGAAGCGTTCCTCACGCCCTCCGCAGCGGCGTTTTTTTCGCACAGCGGCAGACTGAAGGAGGCGTATTCCTTGCCCCAGCGGTCGATACCGATCATTTTTCCCTGGGGATTGCGCTTTGCGCAGGCAATGGTCAGCGCGCCGCTGCCGCAGCCGATATCCAGTCCTACGCCGCCCTCCGGCAGCGTGATATGCTCCGCCGTGCCGTCAATGATCTGCTTTGAGAGCTTACGCTCGCCGTCATAGGAAAAGCTCCGATAGGCATACACGCACCACTGGGTGCACTTTGCACAAACGACAAAGGCAATGCCGAACACCACGCCCAGTACGATGCGCAGCTTTCCGCTCACACAGACGCCGAATACGCCGAAAACCAGCAGCAGCGCAAGGGACAGCACCGTTCCCGCGATGAGCGAAAACATCATTCCCTTGGGGATCCAGTTTTTGTAGTCAGGCTTCATTCTTGGGACTCCTTTCTTTTCTAACGGTCTTCATGCAAAAATTGCAGCGGTCGTCGCCGCGTCCCGGCGTTTTCGTCCGATGCCAGACGAGCTTCGGGTGCAGACCGGCGTAGCTGATGTCGTCGCTGTCGCAAAAGCAGCGGCACCTCCACGCCTATCCCAGCGCCACATCCAGCACCATCATCACGCTGAAGCCTACCGCAAAGAACACCGTTCCAAGATTCGAGTGCCGCCCCTGCGACATTTCCGGGATCAGCTCCTCCACCACCACATAGAGCATGGCGCCCGCTGCAAAGCTCAGCAGATACGGCAGCGCCGGGATCACGAGCTGCGCCGCAAGAAGCGTCAGCACCGCGCCGACAGGCTCCACCACGCCGGAAAGCACGCCGCCGAGAAATGCCCTGCCCTTGCTCTCGCCCTCCGCCCGCAGCGGCATGGAAATGATCGCCCCCTCGGGGAAATTCTGAATGGCGATGCCAAGGGACAGGACAAGCGCGCTGGCCGCCGTGATCTGCGCGTTCCCCGCGAGGAAGCCCGCGTACATGACGCCCACCGCCATTCCCTCCGGAATGTTATGCAGGGTCACTGCCAGCACCATCATGGTGGTGCGGCCCAGCCTGCTTTTCGGGCCCTCCGCCTGATTGCTTCCCACGTGAAGGTGGGGAATCAGGTGGTCGAGCAGGAGCAAAAACAGCACGCCGACCCAGAAGCCGATAAAGGCGGGGAGAAAGGACAGCTTCCCCATATCCTCCGACTGCTCAATGGCGGGGATCAGCAAGCTCCAGATGGACGCTGCCACCATCACGCCGGCGGCGAAGCCTGCGAGCGAGCGCTGCACCAAATCGCCAAGGGATCTCTTCATGAAGAACACGCAGGCCGCGCCCAGTGCTGTTCCCAAGAAAGGGATCATGATTCCAAGAAAGGTTTCCATTTGTCTCACCGCCTTTGCATTGCTGTATCATTTGTTTCTTCGATAGCCCGCCTCATCCCGGTATTCGGGATGTTCCTTTAAGTAGGGGTCTTTGTCGCCGCAGATGGTATAATCGCATCGGCAGCCGTTCACGCAGGTGGTCGTCCGCACCAGCCTTGCGTGGAGCAACTCCATAGATGCGTAGTCCACATTGCACAGGGCGGGCATGATATCCGTAAGGCCGTGCCGGATAGCAAACTCCGCCGCCGGACACGACGTAAATTCATAATAAATGGGCTTGCCGTTTTCATAAGGTGCAACCGTCATCTCGTAATCGTGCCATTTGTCGCAGCCGCGTTTCGCCCGTACAAACGCCTTGTACATCAGCTTCCTCCAGAGCGGCTTGTTGCAGTCCACAAACCGCAGCCTGCGGAAGATCGGCAGGATCAGGTTTTCCTCCATCTCCTCGATCTCGCGGAAGGATGTGACGGCTTTGCAGACTGTGTAGTAGCTCATGATGGCGATGCAATCGTAGGTGCCGCCGACGCCGTTGTGGAAGTTCCGTTTGCCGCCCAAATCGGTGCGCCAGTCGGAGAGAAAGTCCGCATACTGCCGCTGTACCTGTTCCCATATCGTCTCCCGCTCTGCTTCCAGATAGTGCAGGGCGATTTTCGCCAGGATTTCTTTCTTGCAAGGCTTTGAATACAGCACATGGCAGCTGCGGTCAAATAGGAGCTTCTTGTCCTTCATCTGCCTGCTTCTCCCTCATTTCCACGCCGTAATGCAGAGCCAGCTTTTCTTTTTGTGTATCTGCACATCGTGAAAGCCCGCCTGCTCCAGATACGTCTTCAGCTCGGCGTCCTTGTAGATGGTCATGCCACCGATGAGCTTCGTCCACCTCTCGTCCTTGTCCGTGTCGCCGCTGCTCTCGTTGCAAATGAGAAATGTCCCGCCGACCTTCAGCACCCGGTAAACCTCCCGGAAGCACCGGGGCAGGTCAGGCCAGAAATAGACGGTTTCAAAGGCTGTGACCGCATCGAACCAGTTGTCAGCAAACATCATATCCGTCACGCTGCCTTGCAGGACGACGCAGCGGCTCTCCACGATGGCGGCCTCATTGACCTTTTTGGATTTCTCCACGCTGACGGGCGAATAGTCGATGCCCTTGACAATGCCCTGTGGGTATTTTTTCAGCAGCCTTTTCATGTTCGCCCCGCCGCCGCAGCCGCAGTCCAGCACCCTGGCGTCCGGCGCAGCATTCAGAAATTGAAGCCCCCACCGAGCCACGGCGCTGTGCCCGACATTCATCATGGCGACCATGATTTTCCCGCCAAAGCCCACGGGCTTGCGGGTATTTTCAAAGAATGACATATCACACCTCCAATTTCACACACTCGGCATAGGTCAATGGGAACGAGGCTTTCAGCACAGCGCTTTTCCGCACCGTCCAGCCGTTCTGCCGCAGGAAGCGCAGGTATTCCTCGCTCGTCCACCTGCTGTGGAGAGGGAAGCCTGCCAGCTTCATGAAAAATGCCCTGATCTTGCCGGAAAACGAGTTCCCCGCGTGGGTAAAGGTGGGCGCGATGAGCACGCCGTTGTCTTTCAGTACCCGTCTGATCTCGGCAAGGGCTTTCTCCGGCTGCGGCACGATATGCAGTGCGTTGGACACGATCACCACATCAAAGGACTTATCCGCATAGGGCAGGCGGAACATATCCTGCACGGAAAAGTGCAGCTTGGCAGAGCGGCTATCCCGCTTCGCCTCGGCGATCATCTCCGGGGAGGCATCCGTCGCCTCGATGTGCGCCGCCGCGTTTACGATGTTTTTTGCGATCAATCCTGTGCCGGTCGCCAGCTCCAACACCGTCTTGGCTTTTACAACCGGCCGGATCAGCACATACATCTCGTCATACGCCGCCCCATCCTTTCGCATAAAGCGGTCGTACCGACCGGCATTTCTGTCCCAAAAGTTCTTTTGTTCTTTCATAGCCGTTGCCCTTATCTCTTCCTTGTTTCTTTGCCGCCTTGTGTCTCTCGGCAAGACCTCACAACACCGCTGAATCTCCCCACGCGGCCTCGATCAGCTCCGGGCCGCCGGTTTTTTCGATGCGCCCCTCCTTGAGCCATGCGGCCCGGTCACACAGGGCGCCTGTACACCGGCGGTCATGGGTGACGGTGACGATGGTGCTGCCCGTGCGCATATGCAGATGGTTCAGCGCCTGGAGCAGCGTCCGAAGCCCCTCTCTGTCCTGCCCCACGGTGGGCTCGTCTAACAGCAGCAGCTCCGGCCGAGAGGCTGCCACGGCTGCAATGGATACCCGGCGCTTTTGTCCCTCGGAAAGTGAGTGGGGATGTCTCTCTGATAGATGCGCAATACCGAACAGCTCCATGATCTCCCGCGCAAAGTCCTCGCTTTTGGCGGCAAAGGCCACTTCCTGCGCAACCGTCGGCATAAAGAGCTGGCAGTTGGGGTTCTGATACACCACGCCAACCCGCCGAAACCATGCCCGACTGCCGCGCCGCTGCCCCAGGGCGGGGTCGATGAGCTGCCGTATCTCTCCCGCCGTGGGACGCGCCAAGCGGGCCATCAGCCGCAGCAGTGAGGTCTTTCCGCAGCCGTTGTCGCCAAGGAGCAAAAGCCGCTCGCCACGGAATATGGTCAGATCGACGCCCTGTAAAATGCTGCGGCCGCCCGCGCGCCAGCCCACGCCGCGCAGGGTCATGACCGGCTCCTCCCGCCTTGCCTCTGTGGGGATAGGCTCTGCCGCCTCCGGCTGTGTGGTACAGAGCGCCTCCCGGCCGGTCTGCCTCTCAAAGCTTCCGTTTCGGAGCCGCCACACCTCATGGGCAAAGGGCAGGACCTGCTCCAACCGGTGCTCCACGATCAGCACCGCATAGCCGGACTCGGTCAGTGTCCGCAGCGACGACATGAGAAACGCCGCGCCCTTGCGATCAAGATTTGCCAGTGGCTCGTCTAAAAGGAGAATCCTTTGCTCGGTTGCCAGGGCGGAGGCGGTGATCAGCCGCTGCTTCTGCCCGCCGGAGAGGGTGCGGGTGCCCCATTGGGGGCACAGCGCCATCCGGCCGCAGACTTTTTCGATGCAGCCGCTGATCTTCTCCGGCGAAAAGGCGAAGTTCTCACAGCCAAAGGCCAGCTCGTCCTCCACCCGCTGGTGGATAATCTGCGCGTCGGCGTTTTGCAGCACCACGCCCGCCCTGCGGCAAATGTCGCTTATCCTCTGCCCGGATACGTCCTCGCCGCCGACGCGCACCTCGCCGGAAAGCGTCCCCTTGGTCACGTTGGGGATAACGCCCGACAGAATGGACAGAACCGTGCTTTTTCCCTGCCCCGAGTCGCCGTACAGCAGGGCAAGTTGTCCGTATTCCAGCGAAAAGGAGGCGCTTTTCAGCACCGGCTCCGGCATATCCTCATAGCGGAAGGACACATTTTTGAACTCGATGGCCCTCACAGCAGCACCGCCCCCATGGCGCACAGCGCGCTCAGGGCCGCGAACGCCCCGTCCTTGGCCTGTAAGTACACGGGTCGATACACGGTGTACGGCGTGGGATAGGTGGTAAAGCCCCGGGTCTCCACGCTCAGCGCCAGCGTGTCCGACAGGTTGACCAGCCGCACCATCAGCGGCATCAGAAAGGCCCGGTAGAGGATGGCGGGGTTCAGCAGCCCTCCCGCGCCCCGTGTGCGCATGGCCTCCCGAGTCTGCCGCACCTCCGCCCGCAGCAGCGGAAAAAAAGTGAAGGTGATGAGCATGGCAAGCGTCAGCACACGGGGCAGGCGCATACAGGAAAAGCCCCGAACAAGGCAGACGGGCGCAAGTCCCAGCCCCGGTATGGCCGCGACGCACAGCGATAGCATTCGCGCGGCGGCGGCATAGGTCTGGGAAACGTCCCGGGAGATGGCATAGGTCAGGGCGCAGAAAATGCCGCACAGAAGCGCCGCGGCGGGCAGCACCGCAAGGCAGGGGCGGAGATACCCGAACAGCGCCAGCAGCAGCCACATCCCGCCAAGAAAGAAAAACACGCTCGGGCTTTTTGCCATGGCAAGGCCAAAGGCAAAGGTGAATACGGACACGGCAATGCCCGCCATGGGGAAAAGGGGGTGCTTTACATACAGTCTTTCGCTCATTTCTTCAGCACTCCCGACTTTTTCAGCTCCCTTGCGATCTTGATGCCGATCAGCGCTCCCAGCGCGGACACGGCGACGACGGCCAGCGTCATTCCCACGGCAGCAAGCGGTGCCCTGTCCGCCACCGCCGCAAGCGGGCTGTCCGAACCCTTTACAAGCCGGTTATAGAGATAGTTGAAGGGCAGCGACAGGGGCGTGTGCAGCATGGCGGCCACAAATACGGCGCCATCCTTTTCATATCCCCTGAACAGCAGCAGCACGATAAGCTCGATCAAAACGCCGTTCAAAACGCTGGAGAGGAACATGGGCGGCGACATCATCAGCTGAATCAGCCCCATCATCAGCGCCATGAGCAAAAGCGAGCCGGGCTTTCGTACCTTATACAGGCCGATGGCGAAGAACACGCCGATCTGAAGCGCTGTGACCAACTGGGAAATGCCGAAGATCAGCGGCTGCAGGCTGATCACCAACGGCATCACCGCGCAGGTGGCCAGCGCCACCGCCGACATGATGGCGAGGAATACCACGTCCTTGATCTGAAATTTCTGCAGGTATCTGCGATTCATATTGCCTGCTCCTCCACTTGTCCGTTTTCCATTTTGTATACCCGGTCCGCCACCGCCATGGTAGACGCGCGGTGGGATACAAGGATGATCGTCCTGCCCTGCTTGTGCTTCAAAAGCGCCCGCAGGATCACCCCCTCGTTGATGCTGTCCACGTTGCTGGTGGGCTCGTCCAGCAGGATAAGCGGGCAGCCGGAGAGAAACGCCCGCGCCAGCCCGATGCGCTGCCGCTCACCCATGGACAGCCGTCCGCCCAGCAGTCCGGCTGGGGTATTAAGCCCCTCGGGCAGCGCCTGCACCAGCTCCTCGGCGGAGGCCATCCGTAGCGCCGCCATCAGCTCGTCGTCCGTGGCGTCGGGCTTTGCGATGCACAGGTTTTCGGCAATGGTAGCGTCGAACAGATAGGTGTTCTGGCTGACCATGGTGACATTTTGATACAGGCTCTCGGTGTTGATTTCGTCAATGTCCGTGCCGTTATAGCGTATCTGGCCGCCGGAGCGCTCCCAGAACCGCAGCAGCAGCTTCAGCAGCGTGGACTTCCCGCAGCCGCTTTCCCCCACGATGCCGACGATCTCGTTTTTGCGGGCGGTCATGGAAACGCCCTTGAGCACCGCCTCCCCGCCATAGGCGAAGGAGAGATCGTGTACCTCCAAGCCCTCGTAGGAGAGTTCCGTGCCGTTCTCCACAGCCTCCACCTCCGGCTGCTCCTCCAGCAGACGGAGGATGCGCTCCCCGCTTGCAAAGGTCTGGTTGAGGTTTGCGGGCAGGGCAGACACGGCGATGACCGGGCCGAAGCTGCCGAACACGGCGGTCACGCCCAGCACCATGCGCCCCACGCTAATGCTGCCGCTGTGAACGAGGAAGATCCCCACAGCCAGCACTGCCAGCACCGATAGCGACACGGCGGCCTCCGTGGCGGCGGCGGAAAGGGCCGTCTCCCGCTTGAGAGCCTTCGTCCTGTCCAGCATGGCGTCGGAGCGGCGGTCGACCTCGGCGGCCCGGGCCTCTCCGGCGTTATAGAGGACCATCTCCCGTATGCCCTTGATGCTGTCGAGAAAATACGCGCCGAAGTCTCCAAGCTCCCGCCTGTACCGCATGCCGGTCTCGGCCATGCGGCGGGAGAAAAACCGGGGCAGCAGAACGCCGATGCACAGATAGGCCGCCGCCGCGATCAGGGACAGATACCAGCTTGCAGCAAGGCCGGTGACTACCATTACCGCCAATAATACAAGCACGGCGATGCAGACGGGGGAAACGGTGTGGGCGTAGAACACCTCCAGCGTTTCGATGTCCGCTGTGATCATGGTGAGAAGGCTGCCCTTCTGGCGGCTTTCCAGCTTGGCAGGGCAAAGCACCCGGAGCTTGGTAAAGATTTTATCCCGAAGCACCGCCAGCAGCCGGAAGGCAATATAGTGGTTGCCGTACTGCTCCAGATACCGCAATCCTCCGCGCAGGACGCCGCAGCCTACGCAGAGGCCCGCGATGGCGCCGTAGGACAGGGGGATGCTCTCGCCCAGCGCTTTTGCGATACCAACCGCACCGAAAAAGGGTACGCCCATGGCGCACAGGAAGCCAAGGCTTCCGTTCAATACCGCCAGCAGCATAACGGTGGAAAGCCTGCCGCCCAAGAGCTTCATCAGCTCCGCCGCAATTCGCGCGCCGCTTCTGCGGGAAAGCTCTTTCTTCATGCCTGCGCCTCCTTTATCAGCTCCAGATAGCCCTGCTCAAGCTCCCGCTGCGCGCAGAACAATGCGGCGTAGTGTCCACCCCGGGCCATCAGTGAGGCGTGGTCGCCCCGCTCGCAGATGCGGCCATCCTCCATGTACAAAATGCTGTCCGCCGCCGCTACGTTTGCAAGGCGGTGGGTGATGACCGTCACGCCCGCAAAGGTGCTGAGGGAGCGGATGACCTCCATGATGATGCCCTCGCTCTCGGCGTCGATGTTGCCGGTGGCCTCATCGAAAATATAGATCCGCTTGGGGGCGGTGAGGTTGACGGCCAGCGCCAGCCGCTGCTTCTGCCCGCCGGAGATGTCCGCCGCGTCCTCGTTCAGCACAAAATCAAGGCCGCCACGCTCCCGCACAAGACCGTCCAGCCGCACAAGGGCAAGTGCCCGCCACATTTCCTCCTCCGCCGCGTGCGGGTTTGCCAGCAGGAAGTTGGCGCGTATGGTGTCGTGAAAGAGAAAGGTTTCGCAGCCCACGTGGGCGAGGGAAGCATAGTACGCTTGCCTGTCGAGGCTTTCGACGGGCTTGCCGTCTAAAAGCACCCTGCCGGAGCCGGGGCGCAGCGCCCCGGTCAAAAGCTTTGCAGCGGTGGTCTTGCCGCAGCCGCTTTCCCCCACGATGGCGGTCATGCCCAGCTCAGGGAATGCGGCGGATACGCCGTGCAGCGTCTCCCGCCCTGGCGCATAGGAAAAATGCACGTCCTCCAGCTCCAGCCCTCCGCCGCAGGGCTGTACCGTACCCCATGCGGGCTCTGGCTCCTCCAGCAGCGTCAGCATCATCCGCCCCGCGCTGACGCCGTTCATGGCCACATGGAAGGCGCTTCCAAAGGCCCGGAGCGGCAGGAAGAACTCCGCCGCCACCAGCACCAGAAACAGCGCGGCGGCAATGCCTCCGCCGTTCTGCGTTCCCGATACCGCCAGCGCCGCACCGATTCCTGCGCCGCCAAAGGCCACAAGGTCCATGATGGTCACGCTGGCAAGCTGCATGACCAGCACTTTCATGGTGATTTTCCGAAATTCCTCGGCGTTCTCGTTCATATACGCCTGCCGCCTTGCGTCCGCGCGAAAGAGCTTCAGCTCCTTCAGCCCCTGCACGCTGTCCAAAAACACGTCGCCCATGGCGGTGTATTTGCCCCAGTATCTGGCGAATATGCGCTTTGCAAAGCGGGACACCGCCACGATGGACACCGGGATCAGCGGCACGCAGGCCAGCAGCACCGCCGCCACGCGCCAGTTGAGGAAGACGCAGATGCCGAACAGCAGCAGCGGCGAGAGCATGGCGTAGAAAAACTGCGGCAGGTAGGAGGAATAGTACAGATCCAGCTGCTCGATGCCCTCCGCGGCCAGTTGGGTCAGCCCCGCCATCTTCACGGTTTTCGTCTCCCGCACGCCGAGACGCAGGAGCTTTGCGTACAGCTGTGCCCGCAGGTTTTTCTTGACGCTGCGCCCCAGCCTGTCCCGCACCGCCGCGGCGCGAATCGTGGCAAGAAAGCGCACCGCCCCACATACCGCTCCCAAAACGAAAGGAAGCAGGTAGAGGGACGCCTTCGCATCAATAAGGAGCAGCTGAAGTCCATAGCACAGGCAGGCCGTAAAGCCGATGCTGCACAAAGAACCTATGAGCATCCACGCCACGGCGCGGTAGATATATCGTTTGTCCTCGCCCAACAGGCGCAAAAGCTGTTTATCCGGCATGGGCGTTTCTCCTTTTCCTAAGCATGGTTTCCGCCATATGGCGCAGCACCAGTATGGGGTGGCTCAGCAGCATCCTCGGCCCCGCATAGCGCATCACGGCGCGCATCTGTTGGCGCATTTCCGGCTTATAGCAATGGATGGGGCAGTTTGAGCAGAAGGGCTTGTTGTCCCCGTGCGGGCATCTGTCCCGCCGCTGCCGGGCGTATTCCAGCAGGGCGGCACATGCCGGGCAAAGTGCACCGCCCCTTGTCCCATGCACGCCCCGGCAATACCGGCGCACCATGAGGGTAACGGTTTCGATCTCCTTTTCCTTGTTCAAGCTCCGATTTCCTTTCTGTTTTATATGCAGTTAGTCGCCTCTAACCGCCTGTCAGAAGAAAAGGCAGGCCACCTGTATGCAGTCTGCCTTTTGTCTGATGCGAAGGCCCGCAGCCGTGCTCGGCTTACAGCACCAGGGAGGGCGCGGTGTAGACCCGTGCCTTCAGCTCGCTGTTGAGCATATACAGCCCCTTGCTGTCTCCGCCGAACAGCTCCATCTTGGTGATAAGGTCGGCGGCGTTCTTCTCCTCCTCGCCCTGCTCCTTAATGAACCAGTCCAGCATCTGCATGGCGCGGAAGTCCCTGGCCTCGTATGCGGCGGCGTAGATGGCGTCGATGCTGGCGGTGACCAGCTTCTCGTGCTCCAGTGCCTTTTTCAGCGGGGTCATGTGGCCGCCCCGTTCCCACTCCGGCTTTGCGATGGCCGCAAAGGTGACGCCCTCGCCGTTATTCTGCAAATACTGATAGAACAGCATGGCGTGATCCCGCTCCTCCTGCGCCTGTACCCGGTACCAGTTCTCAAAGCCGTCCAGTCCGACGGAGGCGTAGTAGTTGGCAAAGTCCAGATACAGATAGGCGGAGTAGAACTCCTTGTTGATCTGCTCGTTGAGCAGCTTAGATACGTTAGCGTTCATGATGCTTCTCCTCCATAATGTTGTCTTTTTCCTGCTCCCGGCAAGTGGGGCAGATATACCGGATCCTGAGGTCGTAGGAGAGGATCTCCTGCCCCAGTGCCTCCCGGATCCGCTCCTGCATATCCGGCAGCCGAACGTCCGTGATTTTCCCGCACCGGCTGCAAATCAGGTGATCGTGCCGTTCCGTCCGGTCGTACCGGTCCGGCGAACCCGGCTCGGTGATGCGGAGCAAAAGCCCCTCCTCCGCCAAACCGTTCAGGTGCTTATATACCGTACCCAGAGCAATGCTGGGATGCTCCCTTTTCATCTCCAGGAACACCTGCTCCGCCGTGGGATGCCGCTGCAGCTCCGTGACGGCGGCCAATATCTCCTCTGCGTATTTCGGCATACTGTGCCCCTCCAAAAAACAAGAACGATTCTCATTCTTTTTTCCATTATACGCATATTCACTCTGTTGTCAACCGCGCCGGAAGGGTCTAACTGAAAAAAGCTTGACAGCCCAAACTGTCTCTGTTATAGTTACAGTATAAACTGTACTTGTCGCGAATACAGATTATCACAGGAGGGATAATTGTGGACAGTTCTTTTAATCTAGCCGTCCATGCGCTGGTCTGCCTGAGCCACAGCGGACGCTCTCTCAGCAGCGAGGTGCTGGCGGAGAACATCTGCACCAACCCTGCCCGCGTTCGCCGGGTCATGGCGGGGCTGAAAAAGGCGGGAATGGTGGAGACCCGGGAGGGCCTGGACGGCGGCTACCGCCTGACGGCAGACCCGGCGACGCTGACACTACGGCAGGTGGCGGAGGCGGTAAACACCCGCTTTGTGGACTGTGCGTGGCACAGCGGCGACATCGACCGGGACTGCGCCATCTGCTCCGGCATGGCGGGCGTGATGGACGCGCTGTATCGGAGCATGAATGAGGAATGTGCCGCCTACCTCTCGCACATTACAATCACAGATATTGAAACACAGCTTTTTACACAGAAATAGGAGGATTTTACGATGCTTACCATTACGACCAACAGCTTTGAAAACGACGTTCTCCGCGCGGACAAGCCCGTGCTGGTGGACTTCTGGACGCAGTGGTGCCCCTACTGCCGCCGCATCGCCCCGGCCTTTGACAAGGTGGGTGAGCAGTACGCCGACACCCTCATTGCCGGCAAGATCAACTACGATGAGGAGCCGCAGCTCATCCAGCGCTTCGGCATCGACACCATCCCCACGCTGATGCTCTTTAAGAACGGCGAGGTGCTCGGCTCCATTGTCGCGCCAGCCTCCAAGGCGGCCATTGAAGCATTTATCAAGGAAACGCTGGCACAGTGAGGGCGTGGCTATGGTACAGATTTATGATATGATCGTCATCGGCGGCGGCCCCGCCGGATACACCGCCGCTCTGTACGCCGCCCGTGCCGGGCTTTCTGTGCTGGTGCTGGAAAAGCTCTCCGCCGGCGGGCAGATGGCGCTGACGGAGCAGATCGACAACTACCCCGGCTTTGAAAGCGGCATCGACGGCTTTACGCTGGGCGAAAAAATGCAGCAGAGCGCCGAGCGCTTCGGTGCGGTGACGGAGCTGGCGGAGGTGTATAAGACCAGCCTTTCCGGGAGGATCAAGACGCTGGACACCAGCGAGGGTGTTTTTCAGGGCCGCACGGTGGTCATCGCCACCGGCGCGTCGCCCCGCCCCTTGGGCGTTCCCGGCGAGGAGGCGCTCGTTGGCAAGGGCGTTCACTACTGCGCCGCCTGTGACGGCGCGCCCTATCGCGGCAAGACCGTGGCGGTGGTGGGCGGCGGTAACTCCGCCGCGGCGGACGCCCTGACCCTGTCCCGTATTGCAAAAAAGGTCTATCTCATCCACCGCCGGGACAGCCTGCGGGCAACGAAGGTCTATCATGAGCCGCTGATGAACGCGCCCAACGTGGAATTCTTCTGGAACAGCACCGTTTCCGCGCTGCTGCACGAAAGCCGCCTGACGGGGCTTCGTTTGAAGAATGTCCACACCGGCGCAGAGCGTGAGCTTGCCTGTGACGGCGTGTTCATCAGCGTGGGACGCGCCCCGGCCACGGAGCTGTTCCGGGATGAACTGGCGCTGGACAAATCCGGCTACATCGTGGCGGACGAATCCACCCGCACCAGCCTCCCCGGCGTGTTCGCCGCCGGAGATGTCCGCACCAAGGCGCTGCGGCAGGTGGTCACCGCTGTATCGGACGGCGCGGTGGCTGTCCACTACGCGGAGGAATATCTGGCGGAGAACCGGTAAAGGAGACTGTCTTGAGAACATACCGGGATAAGAAAATAAACAGCAAACCAAGTCGAGCCTGTCAACGGTCAAGATGAACGGCGCAAAAGCGCCTCCGTTGACAACCCCGCCCGTCTTTGCTGTTGGTTAATCAAGAGGGCGGCAGCACAATGCTGCCGCCCTCTGCTATTATTCAGCATGACGGGACTTTACGTCCATGAGCTTGTCGTTCTCCATGATAAAGGGACTCGCGTATCCTGTCCCCATGATGACGCTTCGCTTTCAAGCTTACCCTGCGCGCCGATCATTTCTTACCTCCCTAAGCACACGGTAATTGTGAAAGGCTCACGCTGCATCGCCGCTCTTGATGTAGGCGGCAAGGATGGCAATAAACTCCGAAGGAAGAGGCGCTCGCTTCAAGGGATACTTCGTGATGGATCTCAGCGCTTCTCTTTCTGTTTCCCACACCCGATTCACCGCAATGCAGACGCTGCGCTTTACGTTGAAAATGCAGGTGTGATATTGTCCGGCAACTGCCGGGTACAGCCACCATTCAGCAAATGGCGTCCGGGCCGGCTGCCGGGTCATCAGGTAGACAGCATACGAAACGTGAAAAAAGCGCGTGTTTTCCGCAGATAGGCCAAGCCGGCGCAAAAGCCCGTATATATCCCCCATCTCCATGGATCACTACGCCACCTCTCTGCTCTCGACTTTTTCAATTTCCTCCCGCAAGGGAGATAAAAGCTCCTTTATCTCCCCTTCCTCCAGCATGAGCAGCAGGAACACCAGCGCAACAGCGGAAAAGCAGTATATCCCCCGCTCCAAATCGCTATATGCCCGCCCGGTGATGCGAAGCTTCTCCGCCATCTCCTCCTGCGTCAGCCCCCTGCGTTTACGTAGAGTGCTAACATATTTCGAGAAGAATTCTCGGAGTATTTCTTTATATGGATTCATGTGCTGAGACCTCCGTTTCGACAGATTTCTGCATCTTCCTCAAAAATCTTATTCCATCATGAAGCGCGCTTCCATGTAGTGCGCTTCATGTCATCTCGGAAATCGGGAATTACTGTCGAAGCCCATCTGTCCGCACCGTGATTGGAAGGCAACCATGACCACCAGTAAACTGGTGGTTTGACCTGCCCATAAAAGGGGCTATTACCGGCATTGCCTTTATAATGGGCACTGAATTATATTATCGCATCACACGCACTGCCACCCGTAAACGGGTACAGGCAAAGCTTATTCCTTCAACTTCTCTTTCTCATTCAAATGTTTACTCTTAAGCATTTGCTTTCCTTCAGAAAGCCTCATGCTAAAGCTGTTTTTCTTCCCCCGGTAAAACCGGGGGTTATTTCTACGCCTGAAGGCACCAAGCAGAGCGGCGGGACAGTAAACTGTCCCGCCGCCCATGGTTCAAGCTTCTGTTAGACTGATAGATTGAAATGGATCGAGCTGCTTCGGCAATTCGTTTTCTTCAGCTGGAGCCGCCTGCTCTTGCACGGCGTCCGCTGTTGGCTTTGCGTGGCTCCGCGCCCCATACCCCGGCCTCAAAACACTTATTCATTTTGCAGGGCTTGGGAAAACGCTTCCCAAAATGTAAGACGACTACTGACAGAAATGCTTATATCGGGCATATTGTCTACAGTAATCGCATAGCGGTTCCGGCTGGATAGGTGCGTAAAGGTGCAGATTTTCTGCTCTTTGTCAAGGCGGCTCTGCAGAATGTTCTCACTCATGTTTTCTGTATTCCAAAGACGAACCGTCACAGTCTCATCTAAGGGGGAGTCGGTTCTAATAATGATTCTCGTTGTATTGGTAAAAAAGCTGTAAGCACCTATATCTTGGGCGGAACAGGAGAAATCGCCCTCAGAGAGATTTACCGCGCTTTCCAGGCTGCCAAGAGATACCTGTGAACCCTGTCCTCTCATTATCATGATTGCCTTGCCTACGAAGAAGATAGAGATCATTGCAAACACAAAGAATATTACCGCAAACACCGCAGCCGCCGCTTTGCGTTTCTTGATTCTTTTTGAAAGTGAACGCGCAATTTCCTCGGAGCGCATATCGGTCGTTTCATTTGCGATAGTGGGCAAATCACTCTGCAAATGGCGATACGTTTCCCTGCATTTTTCGCAGGTTTTCATATGTTCGGCAACCGCCTGCTGGCTATCCTTAGAGCAGCAGCCGTCCATATAAAGAGGAAGCAGATCCTCTACAATACTGCAAGTGACATTATTCATATAGATTCCTCCCTCTTTTCTACTACTTTGATCTTTGCTCTGAAAAAAGTGACCTTCGCCCATGATTCAGACTTCCCAAAAATATGTGATATTTCCTTGAAGCTGAGTTCCCCTAAGACTCGAAGCAGAAAAACCTCTTTGTACGGCTCAGCCATGCTGTGAACTGTTTTATATATGTCAATCGGCTGATCCCTATCCAGTAGGCGGTCAACCAAGTCTGTCTGGTCTGCGGCTCGCTCCATTTCTTCCGTAGCAGTTGCCTTTTCTCTTCTTTTACAATCCTTACGATACTCATTTTTTGCGATTGCACAGAGCCAAGTTTCAATTTTGCTCTCTCCCTTATATTTGTCGAAATTGATATACGCTCGATAAAAGGTTTCTGCTGTTAGTTCTTCAGCACTCAGAAAATCCACGCCAAGGGAAAGCAAATATCGAAAAACCAGAGGGCTGTATTTAGAATAGATGACCTCAAATCCGTCCACACATATCCCTCCCATCTCTTCAAATCTATATATTAGACTCCCAGCAAGCCAAAAAGTTACAAAGATTGAAGAATACTTTTTTTAACTATTTTTCCGTCTGAGGTTCGACGGCTCCCTTTTTGAAAAACCGTAGTCAGCGAAGCACCTTTTGCGTATACAACTGCAATTGTTCGACCTTAATCGTATTCTCGCCACCGCTGCCGCTTCGGAAGCTCTCCATTTCCGAGCTTCTGATACTCACAGTAACCTTATCATTGACCTGTAAGTCCTCAAAAGAAATCCTTGTAACCTTCTGCGTGGCAAAGTCGCAATAGAACATAGGAATGGATGAACAGTCTACCAGACACCCCTCACCTAAAGGGTTTTCATCGGCATCGCCTTTTATCGTTATGGTTTGCTTTCCTGTATCAACTTCCGTGATCACTGCATTGACGGTCAGAAGCGTGTCATCCTTCAATGAGCCGCACCCGGACAGGAAGAGAAAGAGAGTCAACAAGCACAGGGCGATTCCGATTCCTCTTACATTTCTATGTAGCAATGTCTTATCCTCCTGTTTTTTGCATTGTGGGACTTATCCAACCTATGAAAAAGACACCTCTTCCTCTCCTTGCGTCAGGCGGGACAACGCGCAGACCGCGTACATATAGGCTGCAAGGATCAGCGGTGCCGGCAGCCCGTAGAGCAGCGGCACCGGGATGATACGCCAAAACAGCTTGAGCACACCAATCTCCGCGCCATAAGTGAAGAAGTAGTTCGCCTCTGGGCAGAGCGTGAGGCGCAACAGAAGATTGATAAGGTGCGCGCCTACGGCAAGCAGGCCAAAGGTCTTGAGGATCTGCGGAATATCCCTTGGGGCAGGACGGTAAAAGCCCAGCGTTGCCAGACTCAGACCGCAGACAACAAGGAGCGCGTGGGTCACATAGTAGCCAAAGATCCGCGGCAGGAACAACGGAAAGCCGGCGAACAGCGGCTCCGGGAAGAGCAGCGCCATCAGTGCGCCAAGGGGCGCTACAAAGAAGGAAAAGCCCATGATTGAGCGATTTCTCTTCCATAGTCCGATGGGGATCAGGAACAGATTGATGTTGCACAGGTGCAGCGGCAGCTCATTGAAAGGATTGAAGCCGTTGGGATAGTAGGCACGGACATACGCTGCGTCCATGGACAGCGAGAGCTTGTAGCCGGCAAACAGCGCGAGATTAAAAAAGCACACACCGAGCAGAAACCGGGAGCGCCGTGCTTCCGGTTTTCTGCGCAGCAGCAAGAATATGAGCAGCACCGCCGCTGCCGTAAGCAAAAGCAGAAGCAAATGCAGCCCTCGAAAGGGCGTTATAGTAAATTCATTCATTTCACACGCCGGAACGTCTTTCCGGTCTTCTCCTCAAGAAATCGTTTGAATTCCTCCACCGTCCCGCCGGTAAGAGTACGCTTGTCCAGAGGCTGCGCATAGCGTTTTTTCATCAGAAGGATGATGTAGTCCTGCGACTCAGCCAGTGCGTCGATCAGCTCATAGCGGAACGTGGAGGTGGTGGCCGCCGTAACGACGGTATAGGAATCCTCGCCGAACGCGACATGATATTCCTTTGTGCCTGCCAGCGTGTTTTTGCGGGCGATCATGCCGTTGAATCGATCCTGAAACAGCAGAACGGGCAGCAGCATCACCTCTACCAGCAGGGAAGTCACCGTTCTGACATCAAGTGAAAAAGGCTCTCCATCAAATGGGATCAGCAGCAATGCGTTGAATAAAAAGACGCTCCAGCCGAAGATGGCCCACATAATGCTTCTCTTTCGCCGCAGCACCCTGCGCATCGCGCGGGCAGCTACGGTCATAGATCGATTTGTGATGTCGCTGTGAATTTCAAATGTCATACATCTTCTCCTTGTAAATAACTCTGCATCCGCAGGTTTGGCGGTGCATTGCAGCCGCCCTCGGACGGCAGAAGCTTCCGCTTGTTCATTTTACCATGTCGAAAATAAAGTCCATGTTAAGTTCCTAAATCTCTAACGGGTCATCTCGAATGTAGAGGCATCAAGACACATATTGAAAAGCCGCTCCTCTAATGCGCCGCCCTATCCTTCTGTGATAAATCCAATATCATCTGACTCAGCAATGATAAGGATTCAGTTCAAGCACATTCATAATGCCGCTGCCAGACGGATTTTGGTATAGTAGAGCCTTGTAGGGGCGGAAGTGTTCCTCTTTTCCGGAAGACAAGCAAAAGCGTTCTGAAGCTGTTGCCGCACGCTTCAGCGTAACGGGAAGCGGCAAATAGCACTTTTTGCAGCTTTTCACCCACTTTTAACGATTTTAATTGCAAACTATTCCCTGTATAATGACCTCGTAAGATAGTTTTGACACCACAACATCTATTTTGAATGGAGGATCAACTTGAGAAGATTTGTTTTTGTTTCGCTTATCTGCGCAAGCATTCTCGCGATGACAGCCTGTGGCTCTACAAGAGCGACCACACCCACTCCGGGAAGTAACGGTACGGCCGTTGAGCAAGGAGTGCTGCGTGTTGCAGCACTCTATGACATCAGCACCATGGATGTTTCGCAGACCACAGACGACTACATGGTGCCTATGAACGTATTTGACCGCCTGTTTGAGTCTGAGGTTCAATCTGACGGCAGTACGGCCATCGTTTCCAGCCTCTGCGAGAGTCATATGGTTTCTGACGATGGTCTGACCTACACCTTCACGCTGAAAGACGGGATCGTCTTCTCCAACGGCAATGCATTGACTGCCGACGATGTCCAGTACACGTTTGAGCGGCTTCTGACTGCCGGCGGTGTGAACGACGATATTCCTCTTGAGGTCGTCGGTGCTGAGGCTCTGCAAAACGGCGAGGCCGACACACTTGAGGGCTTTGCCGTAATCGACGATACACATTTTTCCATCACGCTCAACACCGCGAACGCAGGTTTCCTTGCAGAGCTCACCTCTCCTGCTATGTCTGTTGTGGATAAGGAAACCGTAGAGAGCGTCGCCAATTTTGGTTTAAGCTGCGAGGATACCGTCGGTACCGGCCCCTATAAGGTAACGGAATGGGTCGTAAACGACCATTTCACCCTTGAATACAACGACAAATACTGGGGAGAAGTGCCTTCCGTAAAGAAAGCGATTGTTTCCATCATTCCCGACCCTTCCACCCAGAACCTCATGTATCAGAATGGCGAATTGGACATCATTGACCTTGAGGCTCTTGATTCCAGCATTGTCGAGGCCACCTATAAAGCGCAGTACGCCGACAAGCTTGTTGTCAGCTCTCGGGTGGGACTTACGTACTTTGCACTCAACGGGAACAATCAGTACCTCTCCGACGTCAACGTGCGCAAGGCACTGCAGATGGCAGTTGATGCCGACACTATCGTTTCCTCCATCTACGCTGGGAACGCCATGGTCGAAAACGGCATTATTCCTAAGGGCGTCTGGGGCTTTAACAAAGATCTCACACGTTCCGCTTACGATCCCGAAGGTGCGAAGGCACTTCTTGCCGATGCAGGCTACGCCGACGGCGAGATAAGTTTCGAGCTTTCCATGGACTCCTCCGCCTCCAGCAACCTTCAGCTCGTCTATCAGGTCGTGCAGCAAAACCTGCAGGCAATCGGTATCAATGCTGGGATAAAAAGCTATGACGAGTCGTCCTGGCTCGACCTGCGTAAGTCCGGCGAGATGGACTCCTTCATCGCCACATGGACGATGGACTATAATGATCCCGCCAACATTATGTACACCTTCTTCGGCAGTGCCGCCAAGACGCGCATCCGCAGCTTGAACTACTCTGACACCGAGGTCATGGCGCGTGTTGCCGCAGCCTCCGGCATCACGGATGACGCCAAGCGCATGGCAGAGTATCAGGCACTTGAAAAGAAGATCGTCGTCGATGATGCCGCCTGGGTTCCGCTTCTAGGCAGCACCCACCTATTTGCGATTGGCGATCGCGTTGAGAGCTTTATCCCTTACTGGGCAGGGTTCAGCAACTTCTACGTTAATGACGTAACGCTCAAGTAATTAAAAATACATATCAATGTGCGGCAGGACACCCGATATTTTGGGTGTCCGCGCTGTGTATTCAGGAGGCTGAGTTTTTGGCAAGAAACATACTCAACCGCGTCATTCAAGCCGCGATAGTAATGCTTGGCGTGGCGCTGCTTATCTTCATAATGCTTCGCATCGTACCGGGCAACGCTATTGTCACGATGATGGGTGAGCACGCAAAGTTAGAGACGATCGAGCGCATGACACGCGAGCTCGGGCTGGATCAGCCGATATACGTACAGTTTTGGCGTTACATATCCGATGCTGTGCGCGGTGACTTCGGCACGAGCTACTCCCTCAACCGCAGTGTGACGGAGCTTATCGGTGTGGCGTTTCCCAACACCGTTCACCTCGCGCTTGCTGCAGCACTCATCGCGTGGGTGACTGGTATAGCCTGCGGTATAATCGCCGCTGTGAAAAAAAATGGGATACTCGACCGGCTCTTCATGGGCATGTCTCTGCTTGGTGTATCTGTACCAGTTTTCATGGTGGCAATGGTGCTGCAATACTTTCTGGCGTATAGGCTTAACTGGCTCCCCATCTCCGGCGTGGATAGCTGGACCGGATACATTCTCCCCGCCATCGCCCTCGGTTGGAATAGTGCAGGCAGTATTGCACGCCTCACACGCTCTACTCTGCTGGAGGTCGTGCAGGAGGATTATATCGACACCGCACGGGCCAAGGGTCACCGTCAGATCGGTGTTATCATCGTGCATGCGCTGAGAAACGCACTGCTGCCGGTGATAACAATGATGGCAGTACAGCTTTCCTCTCTTCTCTCAGGTGCTGTGATTTGCGAAACGGTGTTCTCTGTCAACGGCATAGGCCGTCTGCTTGTGCAGGCAATTGAAGGGCGCGATATTCCGCTCCTGCAGGGTACAATACTCTTCTCAACGCTTCTTGTCATCCTCGGCAACCTTGTGGCCGACTGCCTGTATGCCGCACTTGACCCACGCATAAGCAAGGAGGTGTAAGCATGAAAAAATCTTCCGAACTTCCAAACGAACTGTGCGCACAGCTTGGCGAGGCGGAGACCTTTGCCTCTGCCGTAAAACGCCTGTGGCGGGAAAACAAGCTTGCCGCAGCTTCCGCCATTGTGATACTGCTGTTTATCCTCGCTGCAATTCTTGCGCCGGTACTCACACCCTACACCTTTGACAGCATGGACCTGCACAACCGCCTTGCCCCACCGTCGCGTGCGCATCTGCTCGGTACGGACGAGGCCGGGCGGGATGTTCTGACGCGGATGCTGTACGGTTCACGGGTGTCGCTGCTGGTCGGCATAGTACCGACCGTGATTTCCATGCTTGCCGGAGCGATACTTGGCATAATCGCCGGGTACAACGGTGGGCGGACGGACGCCGTGATCATGCGCATTGCGGACGTCATGCTGGCGTTCCCGTCGATGTTCCTCGCAATGGCGATAATGTATACTCTCGGTGATGGGATGATCAATATTTTCCTTGCCTTAGCACTCGTCAACTGGGCAAGCGTTGCGCGTATCGTACGGGCGGAAACGCTCAAGCTCAAGGAGACGGAATTTGTAGAGGCGGCACGCTCCATCGGCGTGGGGAAGCTGGTGATCATGCTCCGGCATATTTTTCCAAATTGCGTGCCCTCACTTATCGTACTCTTTACGCTCAACATTCCCTCCGCTATTCTTTCAGAGAGCTCGCTAAGCTTTCTGAGTATCGGTATAAAACCTCCGCAGGCCTCATGGGGACTGATGGTAAACGCCGGGCGGCAGTTTCTTTATAGCCAACCCTGGCTTAGTCTATCGCCGAGCGTCGCCATTATGGTTGTCGTACTGGCGTTCAATTTTCTTGGTGACGGCCTGCGCGACGTACTCGACCCGCATCTTAAAAACCAGTAAGGAGGAAGAATAATGGGCAACGCGACCGTGCTGTGTGTTGAGCATCTATGTACCAGTTTCTTCACACAAAATGGCGAGATCAAAGCTGTTAATGATGTGTCCATATCCGTCCCGCGCGGAAGAATAATCGGCATTGTTGGCGAGTCTGGCTGCGGGAAGAGCATGACGGCGCGCTCCATCATGCGGCTTCTGCACTACCCGGGCAGAATCGTCAGCGGCAGTATAAAGCTCGCAGGCACGGAGCTGCTGGAGCTCTCTGAGCATGAGATGTCCGCTGTACGCGGCGAGGAGATAGGTATAATTTTTCAGGAGCCTATGACGAGCCTTAACCCTGTGATACGTGTTGGACTTCAAGTGCGTGAGACGTTGCTGCTGCATCGTAAGATATCGCCGCAGGAGGCAAAGGCAGAGGTTCTGCGCATATTCCGCAAGGTCGGCATATCCGAACCGGAACGGCGTTATAACTGTTATCCGCATGAGCTGTCCGGCGGACTGCGCCAGAGGGTGATGATCGCGATGGCAATGATATGCCGTCCCAAGCTCGTCATCGCCGATGAGCCAACCACGGCATTGGACGTGACCGTCGAGGCACAGATACTCCAGCTCATGCGTGCGCTGCGCAATGAAACCGGCTCCGGCATTGTCATCATCTCACACAATCTCGGTGTCATAGCACAGCTGTGCGACTACGTTTATGTGATGTACGCCGGCCGCGTTGTGGAGCAGGCGGATACGTTTGATCTTTTCGCCCACCCCATGCACCCCTATACCGCAGGTCTCATGGCTGCCGTCTCCTCGCTTGCACGCGGCAATGGTGCGCTGGAGATCATCCCCGGTGCTGTTCCGAATCTATTGCATCTGCCAGCGGGGTGCAGCTTTTCTCCGCGCTGCTCCAAGTGCGGTACGCACTGCGGCGATGTCGTGCCGGAGCTAAGGGAGGTGTCTTCCGGTCATCTTGTGCGCTGTATCAACATACCGGAGGTGCGCCTATGAACAAAATTCTGCTTGAGGCCAAGGGGCTGACAAAGGAGTTCACTCTGAAAAGCAGGAAAAAAGTACACGCCGTTTCCGACGTGTCACTTGAGATATTCAAGGGTGAAACGCTTGCCCTTGTGGGTGAGTCCGGCTGTGGCAAATCAACACTTGGACGAGCGCTTATCCGGCTCATAAAGGCAACTTCCGGCGAGATAACATTCGGAGGAGTGGATATCACCTCACTCCGCGAGAAGGACTTCGGCCCATACCGTCGCCGTATGCAGCTCATATTTCAGGATCCCTACGCCTCCCTTGATCCGCGCATGACCGTGCGTGACATTGTGGCGGAACCGCTGAAAACGCACAAACTCTGCCGCACAAGGGAGGAAATGACCGAACGCGTGCTCTCGCTTCTGCGCGATGTCGGCATCCCGGAGGAGTTCCTCTTCCGCTACCCCCACCAGTTCTCCGGCGGGCAACGCCAGAGGATAGGTATTGCACGCGCCATCGCCCTCGACCCGGCACTCATTGTCTGCGATGAGCCGGTCTCCGCACTCGATGTTTCGGTGCAGAATCAGATACTCAACCTTCTTCGTCAGCTCCAGCATGAGCGCGGGCTGAGCTATCTGTTCATCAGCCATGATCTGTCCGTTGTGCGCTTCATCTCCGACAGAATATGCGTAATGTTTCTCGGGAGGTTATGTGAAATCGGGCGTACAGCAGAGGTTTATTCCGCACCACTACACCCATACACACGTTTTCTCATCAACGCCATTCCCAAGGCTGACCCAGCCGCACGCTTTGAGGAAAAGCCGCTTCTGACAGGGGAGCTGCCAAGTCCCACTGACCCACCGCCCGGCTGCCGTTTTCACACGCGCTGCCCCTACGCCACAGAGTGCTGCCGCCGCGAAGTGCCGCAGCTGCGCCCTGTCGCTGGCCGCCTTGTTGCCTGCCACCGTGCAGAGGAACTGCACCGATAGCGAATCGTCGCAGAGCGATGAGCTTCGCGAAAGAAGCGGCGGCGTTTAAGGTCTTGTACTTGGCGGACGACATCTGCATTTATCTAACCATCGGGAGCATGATCTCAAACACGGCGCCGCTATCCCCGTTGTAGGCACGGATCGTACCTTTATGCAGGTGAATGATCTCCTTCGTCAAGGCAAGGCCGATGCCGGATTTGCCGCTTTTCCCCATGTAGAAGCGCTCAAAGATGTGGGGCAGGTCTCCCTCGGCAATGCCATCCCCATCGTCCTGTATCCGGATTATCACATTCCGTTTGTCGGGCCGACAGGTCAGACACAGCTTACTGCGGGCATACCGCAATCCGTTGGTCAGGATATTCGTGACCGCCCTGCGCATCTGCGTGTCATCGCATTTGACCATGACGGGTTCTTCAGGGAAGTCCGGCGCGATGGTAATGCCGCTGGCAGCGGCTGCCGGCTCCACGGCGCGTATGCTGTCGTAGAGCAGTTCTCGAATATCCGTTTCGGAAAGGGTAAGCGACTGCCGCCCCATATCGATTTTCGAGATGTCCAGAAGCTCGTCCACCAGCTCCGTCATGCGGTCGCTCTCCGCCAGGATCACCTCCGCCGCGCTGCCTGTGTCCATCACGCCCGCCTGTATGCCCTCCGCATAGCCCTGTATCGCCATAAGCGGCGTTTTCAGCTCGTGGGAGGCATTCTGGAAGAAGGTCTGCTGCCGCTCCGCCTCCTTTTCGATGTCACGGCCGAAGCGGAAGCCCAGCAGGCACATGACGGAGGAAATTGCCAACAGCACCCCAAAGAACGCCCAGTTCAGCGTCACGATATAGCGGGTGATGGGTCCGATATCTATGTACATGATATAGGAATACGGTTTTTCCGAATTGCCGTAGTCCTCCTGCACGGGCATGAAGATCAGGTGGTGCTTGTCTGCCTTGAAGTCGTGGCATCGATTGGGCACAACAGACCGTTCACTGCAATACGCCAGCAGCTTTCTCTCCAGCCGATAGGTGTCCTGGCTCCATGTGTTGGGCTGGTAGCCGTTCTCCAGCTCAAGAAACACAATGCTGGGCGTGAAGAAATGCTCCTCCGCCCCGTCGTCCCAATCGTCATCATACACCTCGCCCTCATAGGTGTAAGGAATGGTGCGATTCTCATACTGCGCCTCGTTGCGCAGCGCCTTTTCCGCCTCGCTTACAAAGTGGGCGGGGATCACAACGTTCACCGCCAGCATGAAAAGGGCAAAGAGCAGCAGTGCCGCACCGAGGATCAGATACACGATCCGCAGCTTGATGTTTTTCATGTGCGCTCCGCCTCCTTCAGCTTATACCCAAAGCCCCATATGGTGCTTACGCTGACAGTGCTGCCTGCTTGCAGCAGCTTTTTCCGAATGCGGCGCAGTGTTTCATCGGTCACGCGGGTCTCCACCTCCGAGTCGAAGCCCCATACTGCGTTAAGCAGCTCCTCACGGGAATAGGCTTTCTCCGGCTGCTTCAGCATATAGCTGAGCAGCCGCAGCTCAGTCTGGGTCAGCGCCACGATCGTGCTTCCGCAAAAGACGGCGTTTTCCGTGGCGGAATAGCGGAGATCTCCATAGCGCAATTCATCTACTGCCGCCGCTGGTTTCCCCCTGTCCATCTCCACCCGGCGCAGCAGGGCTCTCACCTTCATGAGCAGTATGGTGGGGCGAAAGGGCTTGGTGAGGTAATCGTCACTGCCCTGACTGATGCCCATGACGTAGTCCAGCTCGCTGTCCTTGGCCGTAAGCAGGATGATGGGAATATCGGAAACGGAGCGAAGCTCCCGGCACACGGTAAGGCCGTCCGTGCCGGGCATCATAATGTCCAGTATGACCAGCTCCGCAGGCTCCTGACGGAATGCCTCCAGCAGCGCGTCGCCGTTTTCAAAGGAGCGCACGGTATATCCGTCGCTTGTGAGGAAGCTATGGAGCAGTTCCCGGATGCTCTTTTCATCGTCCGCCAAATAGATGGAATGTCCCATGGTGACCTCCTAGAAAGCAGCGCCAAATGCTGCGCACAGGCGCAGCATCGGCGTCGTATTTAGTTAATCATATCAGAAAAACTCTTTGCCGTCAAAAGGGGCAGCTGCCGCTTTCGCAGCCGGTATCGCCCCAAATGGTGTCGTACAGCTTGCACAGCTGGTTATCAAGCTCTACCAGACGGTTGTAGTCGGCGATCAGCGCGTCCTTTTCCGCGTTGGTCAGGAAGCCCAGGCTGCGGATGAAGGCGGCCTCATCGTAGTTGTCGAAGTCGTAGTCGTCCGGCAGGTTGAAGTAAGCCTCGTCCACCTTGTCCCACAGGTCGGCGTTCTTCTCGCAGAGGCGGTCATACTCCTGCTCCAGCGTGTCGATCTCGTCCAGCACCTTGGGATCGGCCTTTTCCAGTGCCTTCTCATAAAGCGGCATATTGTCGCAGACGGGCAACTGCCCATACAGCTTCTCCATCTGGGCATCCAGCTCGTTCAGCTCCTTGATGTCATTCAGAAGGGTTTCCTTCTCCGCCTCCGTCAGCGTAGTCATGTTGCGGATGAACGCCGCCTCGTCAAAGTTCTCGAAATCGTAGTCATCAGGCAGGGCATTGCAGGCCTCGTCTACCTTGTCCCACAGTGCTTCATTTCTCTGGAATACGGCATCGCTTTTTTCCTCCAGTGCCTCGATCTGCTCCCAGATGGCATCCTCGTTTTCGGTAGCGATGAGGGTCTGCGGCTCTGCCTGATTGGGCGCAGCGGCAAATGCCGCAGTCGATGCTCCGATGACCGTTACCGTCATTGCCAGTGCCAGTAAAAGGCTCCAAACTGTTTTCTTTTTCATGGTATGTTACGCTCCTTTTTTGAAATATTCAGGTCGTGTATCAACCTTGTCTGTATCATATCAGAAGAAGGCTCTGACTTCCCCCGCAAAAGTGCGGGGAAAGTGTCACAAAACTGTCACAAAGTCGGTACGCCGGCACTTTTCAAGGCGGCCTTGATATAGAACCGCCTTGACATCCATCGCTGTGATTGATAAGATAGACGCACCTTTCTGACGGGAGAGCCGTCGGAAAGAGCCGCAAATGACCCACACATCGCGGCGGCGCACAGGCCGTCCAACATGCGAAGGAGCCTTATGAACGGAACGCACAAGCAGATTTTTATCGTCATCACACAGACGGGTACGATGCTGTCCCGTATTCTGAAGCGGATCACCGGCGCGGAGTACAACCACGCCTCCCTCAGCCTGTCCCAGGATCTGACGAGGATGTATTCCTTCGGGCGCAGGCACCCCTACAACCCCTTTTGGGGCGGCTTCG
>CDZD01018666.1_pt1 | contig 196244 bp, 180 predicted proteins | sample 554771 | NCBI WGS metagenome assembly CDZD01 (sample SAMEA3182069, study PRJEB8094) | gut metagenome | biome: human; feature: gut; material: Stool; isolation source: human stools | place: Canada | collected 2011-11-08
TCGCACTGGGCTTTGTGTTTTAACAGCTCAGTCTTGCCAGAATAACACATACAGTTCTTCCGTTGTGGTCCAGCCGCGTCCGCATCCGGTTCGTCCAGGCCCAGCAGTTCCAGGTCATAACTGGAAATGCAGCCGCACTTGATGGGGACCTGCAACCCAGGCTCAGCACAGCTTTCGATTTGGGCCTGCGGAGCCCGGTACCAGATCTCCTCCAGCATCTTGTCCACGGCCCTCAGCTGTTCCACACTGGGCGAGAAGCCATTAGGGCCGTATGGGAGGGGCAGCCCAGCCTTTAGGAACCGCTCCCGGACATGTGGGTACATATCGATGACGCTCACCCGGAACCGGCGGAACCCTGCCTTTAGGGCCTTGTCGAAGATCTTTTTGGCTTGGGCCAGGCCACGGTCAGAGGGGATGATCGGGTCGATGCGAACGACCACCCGCCCCTTAGGAAATCCATCGTCCACCAGCTTCACCAGAGCAGCCATCTCCTTGCTGGGATCCGGCACCTGCGGCTCCATCTGCGTATTGCCGTAGCCGGTAATGGTAGCGTGCAGAATTGCTTTTTCCTTGTTGCGTAGAGCCGCATCATGGAAGCTGGGCGTGATGTTCTTTGTCACCAGGACCACACCATCCAGGTTGTCCACATACGGCTCCCAGGATAGGTCCAGCCCAGCATCGCCAGCCTCCGTGATACCGATTTTATATTTAGCCATAACGGTATTACCTCCTTGAGATTTTCTGTTCCCCACATTGAAGCCTGTCTTAATGATATGCAGACAGCCTGAGTATCATTCTGCACCAATTGAATGAGTCTCTGACCAAGGTTGCCGCGCCACATGACTTTCTCCGAAAGTCACAAGCCCCTTGCTTTAGTCTGTTTCTGCTGCACCGGCCGCGAACAGCCCAGGTGAAGCAAAACCGGCCTAGCCAAATGGCTAAGCCGGATCAAAAAAAACCACATGACTTTCTTTCAGAAAGCCACAAATATTCCTGCCAGGGCAAAAAAACGGGTGTTGTCAACCACCCAGCCTTGCTGTACCGCAGGTGCCGCGTGCAAGGGCCCTTATCAAGTCTCGTGCCCTTTATGGGTCGGGACAGTTGATTCGCCGCAGCTCAGCCTGGCGCACCTTTGTCCAATATGGAGAAAAGAACTCAGCCGAGCAAAATGCCGAAGGCGGCGCAAACAGCGCCTGCTGGTTGCCACAGAAAATCGGTCCGTCCGGTGAGGCGTAGCAGGGCATTCCCATGATGGCCAGCTGGATGAATGGCGCCAGATAGCTGTATTCATTGCTATCGCCGCCGCTGACAAAAATTGCCTTTTCCTGGTAGTTGCCCCGGAACCGGTTCCGGACGACATTTGCCATGGCGATCATGGAGGAGCCATATTCCTTGTTGCAGTTAGCCAGATGGATGGTGATGCCGTCGGCAGCGGCAAGGGCTGCATCCGGGTCAGTTTTGCCGGTGAGATCCATGATGCGCTGTACAAATATCTGATTGATCGTCTCGCCGGCATATTGGGCTGGAGACGGGCTGGCGACGCCAAACTCCACGGCTAGGTGCAATAGGACATTTTGGGTTGAGTCTTCGGCCACGCCAGCTATGATGGCCCGGTGGGCGCCCATAAACAAGGTTCGGATATCGCCGCCGTAGCGGGCAATGATCTGATCCTGCAGGTCGCGGTTCATCGGCTCACTGAGCTGGCTGGCCGACCACAGCAGAAAATCACGCCATAACTGCAGTTTTGGTTCAGTTCGCGGCAGATGCGAAAAATATTCCAATGCACGATCCAGCCAGATATACATGATGATTCCTCCAAAATCCCTAATATCTCCAGTTTAGCGTCCTCTCAGGTAAACAAAAACTTTATTTTGTTTACCTAAAAATCCAGATTGAACAAAAATATCATTTTGTTTAGTTTTGCCTTTCCCCTTCCTTCGAACTCAACAAAACTTTTATTTTGTTGAGTCAAAAAGGGTCTTCCCTGTGATTTTTGTTTGTCCATTATACACCTGCCAATCGTCCTGCCGCAATAATGGATTTTGGCGTTCGTGCATAGAATTGCTCAGTAGCCAATTTTGGAGATTACATATCAAGGAGGTATCGAAAATATGGGTTACACATCAACGCCAAACTCCTACCAGAAAATGCAAGAGTTGAGCATGATCCCGTATCCGCAGCAGCTGGCCATCGCAGTCCCAGAGATCCGCTTCTACAAAGATGTCCATGGGCTGTTGGCCCTGTGTCCTTTCCACAACGACAAGTCAGTTGGCAGCTTTGTCTTCAACCCCAAGACTGGCGTATGGAAGTGCTTTGCCTGTGGAGTAAGCGGCCAGGGCGTCATCAGCCTGCTGATGAAATCCCATGACTGGAACTTTCTGGAGGCTGTTGACTACATGTATGACCACCGCAACGATGTGGTGGTGGAACCCTCTTCCCCGGTGCCAGGATCCCTGCGAACCCGGCGAAAAGTCAAAGTTTCTAAGCAGTCGTCAATCAAAGAAAAAGAGACATCTGACAAGGTTCTATTTACCTATTATGGGACCGTTACGCCTGAGGAACAGCACCTGATCTACAAGGCATTTGCCGAGACCTGTCCGCTCAAGACGGAGGAACGGCGGCAGCTGATGAAGAAACGGGGTCTGTCCTATGGGGACACGGCCCACTTCTTCCGAATGCCGGCGGCCGGTGATGAGCTGTTTTGGGTCGAGTTTGTCGAACACCTCAGGGCCTATGACACCTACAAGGGTGAAAACCGGCTCTACTACCGGCTGCTGGGCACGCCTGGTTTCTACTGGGATGAGGAGGAAAATGCTGTGAGCTTCATCACTCGGCAGAATGCCCTTGGCATCCTGCTCCATTCCCCTGATGGCCTCATCAACGGAATCGAGATGCGGGTGAAGGATGAGTTTGTGGAGCAAGATCAAAATGTGAAGAAAGTTGCCCGGTATATTGGGTTTTCTTCCGGCTCCATCTGTGATCGGGAGCCTGAGCGATGCTCCATGGGCACCAAGTTGAGCGTACTCGTAGATGTCGTTCAGTGCTTCTACTCGAAGAGATCTAAGAAATTCAAGGGGTATGCCGTGACCGAAGGTAAATTCAAGGCTCTTCATCTAGCCCGGCGCGGCTATACGGTGCTGAGCGTTCGTGGTGTGGGTAACTGGAAAGATGTTCTGCCTACGCTGGAAAGCATGAGGGCGAAGGGACCGGTGACAATCGTCTTTGATGCGGATGCGGCTGTCAATTCGGCTGTAGCCAGAGCTTCGGCTTCTTTGGGCAAGGCCCTGATGAACTACGGCTACGAAGTCCTGTATATGACCTGGGACATCAATGATGGTAAGGGCATCGACGACTTGTGCAATGCAGGGTTATATGGGAAAGCGAAAGTTCTCCCGGCTGTCCAATACATGGACGAAGTCCTGGGGCTGCCGCCTGTCATTCCTACAGCTCTGTGCGTATGAAGGAACGAGGGTTCCCTATATGGGAACCCTCGCATTTTTTCTACGCGCAGGTCTTTCTTAACGAAGAAAACTTGCAAGGACTTTTGTTTCGCTCTTCTTGCCGTGGTTCTTCGCACATAGTCCGTGGGACCTGCTTGTTTGCTACAACAAAGAACCCTCACGGCCCATGCATAGGTTCCTGGAGGGGAGCGGATAGAAAAGACTCTCCTCCCCCTCCCCTATCCAGCGCAAAAACTCCCCCGTCTGACGGACGGGGGAGTTTTTTGTGGTTAGTACCCAAGCATGAGTACAGGCTCGCCAGATGAGATGGATGACTGAACATTCAGCACCCGCTGGTTAGTGGAGCCGCGGAATCGAAGGGTGATATCCTTCTGCTCCATGATGAAGGGCCCATCCACCAGGACATCCAGCTGAGTCAACAGCTCTCGACTGTGCTCGCCGATCTTGCCGGCGGCCAGTTCCTCATAGAGGTACCCGGTCCAGCACCAGATGTCCTTCAGGGGGAACTTCTCCCGCACCTGACGGACAAAGGCCAGGACAGCCGCCTGGTTCTCCGGGGCAAAGGGCTCGCCGCCCAGCAGGGACAGGCCGCGCACATGGCTGGGCTCCAGGAGAGCCATCATCTTGCCGGCTGCCTCCTCATCGAAGGGCTTTCCGTAGTTGAAATCCCAGGATTCAGGATTGAAGCAATCCTTGCAGTGATGGGTGCAGCCGGAGACGAACAGAGATACACGGATCCCAGGGCCGTTGGCCACATCCACATTCTTGATATCAGCATAATACATGTATAACTTCCTCCTTATAGAAGGGGCCCCCTCACGGGGCCCCATTGTTCGGTTTGTTGATCTCCTTACAGGTGGGTGACGCGGGCCTTGATCTCCTTGGTCTTGCCCACATTCCAGAACTTCTCGCCCAGGTAGCCGCAGGTCCGGCGGACGACATTCATCTTCCGCTGGTCCTTATTGTGGCAAACCGGGCATTCCCACTCTCCGTCATCATTGATGATGATCTCGCCATCGAAGCCGCAGATGTGGCAGTAGTCGCTCTTGGTGTTGAACTCGGCGTACTGGATGTTGTCGTAAATGAACTTCACGACCTCCTCCAGGGCCTCCAGGTTCTTACCCATATTGGGGATCTCCGCATAGGAGATGCAGCCGCCGCTGGAGATGGGCTGAAACTGGTTTTCGAAGGTCAGCTTGGAGAACGCATCGATGTGCTCCCGAACATCCACATGGTAGCTGTTCGTGTAGTATCCCTTATCGGTAACATCAGGGATGTCGCCGAACCGCTCGCGGTCGATGCGGGCGAACCGGTAGCAGAGAGACTCGGCCGGGGTGCCGTAGAGGGCAAACCCGATGTTGGTCTCGGCCTTCCAGTTGTCGCAGGCCTTCCGCAGCCGTTTCATCACCCGCATGGCAAACTCTGTGCCCACAGGATCTGTGTGGCTGACGCCCTTCATGAGCTTGGTGGTCTCATAGAGGCCAATGTAGCCCAGAGAGATGGAGGAATAACCGCCATAGAGTAGTGGCTCAATGGACTCCCCTTTGCCCAACCGGGCGATGGCGCCGTACTGCCAGTGCAGCGGACTGCAGTCGGAAGTTACCTTCTTCAGAGCGTTGTGCCGGCACATCAAAGCCTCGAAGCAAAGCTCCAGGCGCTCGTCCAGCAGAGACCAGAACTTCTCCTCATCGCCCGCGGCAAGAATGCCAATCTGGGGCAGATTGAGGGAAACAACACCCTGGTTGAACCGTCCTTCAAATTTGTAGTTGCCATTCTCATCCTTCCATGGAGCCAGGAAGGACCTACAGCCCATAGGGCTGAAGACATTGCCTTGGTAGTTCTCCCGCATCTTCTTGGCGGAAATATAGTCCGGATACATCCGCTTGGCAGAGCACTTGACAGCCAGCTTGGTCAGGTAGTCGTACTTCCCGCCCTTCAGGCAGTTATGCTCATCCAGGACATAGACCAGCTTGGGGAAGGCGGGGGTGATATACACACCAGCCTCATTCTTGATGCCCTCCAGCCGCTGCCGGAGAACCTCTTCGATGATCATCGCATTTTCCTCGATGTAAGGGTCATCGGCCCTCAGATAGAGGAGCAGAGTCACGAAAGGCGATTGCACTTTGGCGCATATGTTTCCATACGCAGGGGACCATCTCTTCTATTTCAGTTGCGCGCTTGGGCACGGCATCCATCTCCGCACCTACGGGGCTACACTCATCACCCCTGGCCTCTACACTTTCTATCTGCTTTTAATTGAAGCCATAACAAATCCGCATGCCGGCAAGCTGCGCGAATTTGTTTTTGTGGAATGGCTTATATGGGATGCCCATAGCTCCATCCTCCATGAGCTTATGGAAGGTTCTGCGATCAGGCGTATAACCATACTCGCTGGTCAAAAACTCCCGAAGCTCCTTCACTGAATCAAAATGCTTCACCATCCCGTTAAGCGAAAAGGAGCAAGGTTTATGGAGGTAGGACTGATCTTTCTTGTGCGATGAATAATAGGTCTTCAGTCGCTCACTCTGCTGCTCCCTAAGTTCGGCATCTGACCATGCCTCCTGAACTACTTTAGATTGAAGCTCCCGAGCCGCAGCATCCTGATAACGAATCTGCATATTCTTGGCCTGATTAGCCTTGAACGCAGGAGAGGAGCAACGCTGACGGTTAATTTCAGTCATCGTCTTGATGAACCTTTCCATCATTTCGGGTGGAGCATATGCATAGACATTTCCGCCATCACCGCCCACCGCGAAATTGACGCATTTGTCAGGGAAGGCACTGTGGATTTTTGCAATCCATTCCTTCTCTAATTCATTTAACTCATCTTTGGAGTTTGCGATAGCAAGCATCTCGTTGCAAAAAGCTGATGGACCATATTGTTCCAGCTCCTTACAAATACAGGCTCCGCTCCCCAAATAACGAGGATCGTATTTTGGCGCCTTATGTTTGCCGACATAAAGCGAACCTGTGATCTTGTTTGTGGTCATGTAAATGTACCCGTACATTCCGCGATCTCCTTTGCTGATGAAATATGTTTATTGATATGCAAAAGGAGATAAATGTATTGGCTTTCATAACTTGCATGTCCACATATAGCAGATAGCTCAGCACGGTATCTTGCAGCTATCCAGGGAATTCCCTGGACCTTAGCGTCTCTTACGAAGCGTATTCGCGCCGTTTGGAGTAGTGCGCTGACTGGACGCACCCGGCCTTATTTAACTTCTACCGTTAGCCCCGGCGGTGGATTACACCAGGACACCCCTCGGAATCAAGGGTTCACGCAATTTTACAACGGCCAATTTGTTTTCAAAAACCGTTAGTCGTCATCAGAGTGTTGATCTGATATTGGACAGTCTGAATACCGGCCTTCAGCTCCTCACGAAGCTGCATTTTGACAATCTTCTCCTGCTCTTCGGCACTCAGCTCCGGGCACTCGCTCGCAATCCGGCGGGCAAACTTGTCCCGACTCTTGCGTAGGTACTTGCCCAAATGAACCAGGTCAACGCTTTGCCCACCATACTGGTTGGAAGCGATACAGGCAATGATCTGGGTCGTAACCGTGCAGGCTACCTGGAAGCTCTTGGGGCTCTCGATGAGCTTGTCATTCATCACAGTGCCATTGTCCAGCATGTCACCAATATTGATGAGACAGCAGTTGAATATGGGCTGGATAAAATAGTCGGCATCATGGAAGTGCAGGATGCCTTCATCATGGGCCTTGGAGATCTTCTCGGGCAGCAGAATACGCCGGGTCAGGTCCCGGCTTACCTCGCCGGCGATGTAGTCACGCTGAGTAGAGGCGATACGGGTGCTCTTATTGGAATTCTCCTCTGCCAGTTCCTTGTTCTCATTCCGGAGCAGGGACAGGATGGACTCATCGGTGGTGTTGGACTTCCGGGCCAGTTCTCGCTTGTAGCGGTACACCGTGTAGGCGGTTGCCACATCGTAGTAGCCAGCCTCCTGGATGGTCCGGACCACCAGATCCTGCACACCCTCCACCGTCGCACCGCGGGACGGGACCTTCTTCACCACCTGCTCAGTCAGGTAATTCACCGTGATCGGGTCGGCGGCGCCAACCTCAGCCTTAAATGCCTTGGCAATGGCGGATGCAATCTTGTCCTTGTTGAACTCCACAACAGAACCGTTTCTCTTCTTGATTTTCATGGATTTACCTCCTCGTAATTTAATGCAGCCAGCCGTGTGCATGGCCGTCTGCCCTATATCTTGTATTTCATAATTTTTATCATACAAGATATATAACTTGATAGTATGCACACAGCAAAATTTTAATTCCTCCAAATTGAAGGTCTGTGTTATCCTATGCAGAACCAGAGAGAACCATTCCTCACAGCTGGCAACCATTGCGGCCCACAGAATTGTCGCTATTTTGCCGAAAAAGTCGCCGGGAAAGTCTGCTCAGAGACCTGGATTCCTCCGTAAAATTTACCGCCAATTCTCCGTTTTGCACAACTGGATATCCACCATATGTAGGAAGAAACAGCTGATTCTCTCGCCGAACTAAAGTTCGGGAGGTTCTATGTCCGGCGAAGTGCCGAACTTAGCCCCATCCCTAATTCAGCTGCGGCAAGGGTCCAACACTGTTTTTGCGCTGTCCAATGCCAGATTACCTCACCCGGCTTCCCCGAAGAGGAGCCGGGTAAACTATTCGGGACCTCAGACAGTACACGGGCGCTTCAAATGTTGCATATGCCTGAGGAGGGGGAACCCTCCAGAGGTTTGACCTTGCGGCAGTGGGACAGAGGCAACAGACTATAGCGCAAGTACCGTTGGACTTTTGAGCCCCGGGGCGAACCCCACGCCCCTCCCGAAGGAGGGCGGATCCCCGAAGGGAGACCTTGCTCTAAGAGCTCTCAGGCGGGAATCTACCACCCTCTATAAGGTACTTCGAAAGATTTTTGACACTTCCCATGCCTAAAGGCAGGGGATTCTGGGTTCATCGAGGACTGCCATGGCATCCCACAGACTTCTGTGAGATACCAGGGTCTTACACCCTCTCCCCGAGCGTATGGGTTCCGGTGTGCCCCACCGTACCATGATGTTTTTATTCTTTAGGTACTGGCCTTCAGCAGGCGTAGCCCCTCCATCAGCAGATTTTGGGCCGCGTTTTGATCCCGGTCGTGGTGAGCCCTGCACTGCGGGCAAGTCCACTCCCGAACCGAGAGGTCTTTGACCTCCTTGTTTTAGTACCCGCAACAGCTGCACAGCTGGCTGCTGGGGAAGAAAGTCCCAACCTCTACCAGCATTTTGTGCTGCCAGGCAGCCTTGTATTTGAGCTGGCGGGCTAGCTCACCCCACGATGCGTCAGTAATGGCCTTGGCCAACTTGTGGTTTTTGAGCATGCCCCCTACATTGAGACTCTCCACGCAGATGATGTCGTAGTCTCTGACCAGCTGTGTGGTGAGCTTATGCAGGTAGTCCTGCCGGCAGTTGGCGATGTACTCATGCTGCCTGGCCAGACGGAGGCGGGCCTTCTCCCGGTTACGGCTGCCCTTTGGCTTTCGGGACAGCCGCCGCTGGAGAGCGGCGAGCTTCTTCTCTGCTTTCTGCAGGTACTTGGGGTTATCATACCTTTGGCCATCCGAGGTGATGACCAGATCCTTGATGCCCACATCAAGGCCGACAGCGGCGCCAGTGCTGAGCAGCTGTGGGATGTCTACATCTGTGCAGCAGAGGCTCACGAAAAACTTACCGCTGCGGCTCATGCTGACGGTGGCATTGAGGATCCGTCCCTGCACCGTGGTGGAGACCTTAGCCTTTACCCACCCCAGTTTAGGCAGCTTAACAGCCTTGTCGGTTGCCTGAATGTTTTTCCCCACGACCTTGCTGGTGTAGCTGGCCCGGCTGTGATGCTTGGCCTTGAACTTCGGGAACCCGACCTTCCTTCGGCCCTTGCAGCCAGCAAAGAAGTTCTTGTAGGCCTGGTCCATGTGAAGGACAGATGCCTGGAGGGCTGTGGAATCTACTTCCCGCAGCCAAGGATATGTGTCCTTCAGCCCGGGCAGCAGTTTGACGCAGTCGTAGCCGCTGATCGGGTTGCCGTCATCGTAGGCGCCCTTTCGAGCAGCCAAAGTCTGGTTGTAGACGAACCGGCTGCAGCCGATGGTCTTGCGAATGAGTTCTTCCTGTTTTGCTGTGGGGTACAGTCGGAACTTGTAGGCTTTTTCCATGGTGGACACCTCCTTCCCTGCGCGGATAGGTGGATATTTGGATAGGACACTTCCCTTGCTGAACTTCTACTCATATTATATGCAGTTGCGTAGAAAATATTTTCATTCTCCCCGCAGGGGGTAGGCCAATGTTTGCTCGGGTATTCGCACACAGGCACGGATGCCGCCTTATATCCCTACAACTAAAGCAGAGGGTTTTACGGCGGCATAGATAACTGCCTGCGGGACCGGCGTCCGGCTTGCCGCAGAGAGCTGACTGAATATCAGATGCCCATGCATTTGTGGAACTTCTTGCCGCCTGCTTTCTGCAGGCACAGTTTTGCAATGATATCGTCGTGCATATATTATTTGCACATTGGCGTTTTAATATTTTAGAGCCCCCCCCCCGTAGCGGGGGGAGGCTATCGTTTTCTTTGGTTAGCCTAAAGAACCGAGACGCCATTCCTCTCACCGAACTAAAGTTCGGGAGCTCCCTGGCGACGGTCTAGGTGGAACAAAACAGCAGCCCTCATGGACCCTACATAGGCTCCGTTAGGAGCCAGCTCCGGCAAAAGGCCCGGCAGCCAAAACAAATCCGGGATGATTTTCTTCGTTAAAAAAGACTCTCCCCTATTCCTCTCCAGAATTGTTTGAGCACTGTCCGCATACTATTCAGCAGTACCCAATCTTTGGAGAAATACAAGAAATACAAGGAGGCAAAACAAAATGTTGATAATCACGAATTGGAAGGCCCTCAACATCAACATTGACAACGATTTGACGCATGAGGTCAAGAATGGGCGGTTGGAGGATCTGTTCAATGTGGAGGATCTTGGACTCGACAAGGAGGACCTGAAGCAGCTGAAGGACGGCATCGTTCCACAGTCTGTGTACCGCCAGATCCTGGACGCGCTCAGTTCTGGGTTTAACGACTGCGCCTCTGATCCGGAAAGCTATCTCTACACCAGCGACTTCGATGTCGATCAGTTCACCCTGGGCTTCAAAGACTCGGACAAGCTGATCGCCGAGGTAGACCGGATTCTGCCGGGCATCAAGCGCGGACTTGTGAACAGCCTGTCCAAGGTCTATATCCCTGGCATGGATCCCGCCGGGATCAAGGAAGACACACCGGACACCTACGACCTGCAGAAGGCTGCCCGCGCCCTGGACAATAGCTGGCATAGCTATTCCGAGTGGGGTACCTATCTGGAGAATGGCTGCGGGTATGCCTACTTCTCTGTATTCCCGGATCCCGGCCAGATGCGGGATATCCATGAGCACCCGGAGGATTACATCCTCGTGGAAGTTTATGTGAAGTGAGAAAGGAGAAGTCAACATGAAGGCTACCAATATCATTTGGGATGCGGACGATCCTGAAGACCTGGAGGGTCTGCCTACCGAAATCGACATCCCGGAAGGGATGACCGATGAGGACACCATTTCCGACTATCTGTCGGATCTGACCGGTTTCTGCCACAAGGGCTTCGCCCTGGACCCTGAGCTTGGCGAGCGAACCTACATCGTTACTGAGCTCTGCCCTCACTGCGAAGCCGAGGTTGAGATCCACGGCTGGGATACGGACTGCAATGGATTCAAGGCTTTCTGCCCATACTGCGGGAAACGGCTGATGCTCTGCGACGAGTGCCGGCATAGCGGCTGCGGCCCCTGCGACTATGACAGTGAGGCCGACACCTGCCGCCATAACCCTGGGACCAAGAAGAACTAAGCCATGAAGAAGGATATTCTTGAATTGGCTCGGGATGAGCTGCTGAAGCTGAATCAGACAGTTCGAGATTGCAGCGACCGTCTTATGGAGCTGACGCCGCTTGACCTGGAGACTGCCCGTCTGCGGGCGGCCATTATGGAGGCCACCGCCAAGATTCGGGCAGTGCTCGACGCCAAGTAACACATCAAAAGAAGGAGCTCGGGAAAATCCCCGTGCTCCTTCTCTGTTTGTAAAAACTACTTGAATGATAAAGGACCAGCACAAGGCCGGTCCTTTTTGTGTCAGGAGATAAACTCCTGGATCACCGCAAGTGTGTGCGGGTTCAGTGCCGTCCCAGCGTCCTCGCCATGGGAGACCTTCTGCGCAACCACCATACCACGCAGCCGCTCCATCAGCTCTGTCACCGTTTTGCAGGAAGCCACAGCTGAGGCCACGGCATCAGCCTGGGCGCCCTGCAGATAGTAGCGAGGCGACATGTTGAAACGCAGTGACTCCATGATAGACCTGGAACTCACCACTGCACAACACGGGCTGCCGTTGAGCGGCGTCACCCCGTCCAGCGGAGGTGTCTCATTGATTCCCCCGGAAATGAGGGCCTTCAGGTCAGACAGCAGATTGGCAAGCGCCTGCTCCGTTTCCATGGCAGTTAATAATCTGGCATTCATGTCTTATCTCTCCTTTTTATTGGACTATCCAACGATGTTAATTCCCCTAATCGTTGTCTAAAACTATCCTATGCAAAAGCAATGAGAGCCATTTTGGACAATGCCCAGCTTTCAATCCACGCTCCCCTCGCGGGGAGCGATTTACGCCCGAGTGTCCAGTGAGAAAGATGAGCAATTATTTCAATCCACGCTCCCCTCACGGGGAGCGATTGTATTATGGAGGGCGACACAATGAAGCAGACCACATTTCAATCCACGCTCCCCTCACGGGGAGCGATCATGGCCGGCACCAAAGTGATCGACATTACAGATATTTCAATCCACGCTCCCCTCACGGGGAGCGATATAAGCCAACATAGCAACCACCAGCCAGGGGAGATTTCAATCCACGCTCCCCTCACGGGGAGCGATAGCAAACTAAAACAAAATTTGCAATATTTTCGGCAAAAGAATGTAGTAAAATGCCAAACCCTGCTGTGTATATCCAGCCAAAATACTAAGAGTAGAACAAAATGTATGGGATTGGTCCGGGAAATTATTAGATGCAAGGTGCGAACTAAGCAGCATGTCTTTGTCCGCTGCATGTTTGCACCTCATAAGGCCTGCTATATCTTACATCCCCTCCAGTTCCTCCAGGGCCAGCCCAACAAGCGGTTCCACAGAGATCTCATAATCCTCAACCTTCGTGGGGACCTCGACACTGGGCCGCAGAGTAGCCGTCACAGACCGGTGGACCTTGGCGGAAGAATACTGCCCATTCTTGCAATCATGCTCGAACCAGAACAGCTTGATAACTTCCATGGAGCCTTCCGGTCGGGAGGAAGATGCGTCGTTGACAAAGAGCGTGCGCAGGCACTCCTTGATCACCTGGGCATCCTCCTCGGAGAAGCCGGTCTTCTCCGCCAGCTGGACATTGATGGATCCCATGACCTTATACAGGCCGAACCGGACAAGGTGTTTCATTCCCATGCGATCCGATGCAATAGCCTCATCCTTGCCCTTGTCCTCAGCATTGACACTCTTAGTGATCTGCACGGAGTTGATATCTACAGGGGAAAGGCTGACTGCCTGATGGATAGATACTGGGCCTCGAACCCCAATCGACGCACTCTCCCCCTTGAAGGCAAAAACCTGTCCGAAAGCACGCACATCCATCCATTTTTCACTGGCAATTCTGGCGTACTCATCGCGGTCTTTGATCCCGCTCATCACAGCGGCCGCCCGTTTGCTCAAGCTGTCAAAGCCGTCGTCGCTGCGGTCTTCAGACTGAACAAAAATCGGGAATCCCTGATCCTGCATCCGGTTGCGGATCTTTCGCTTGATACACACATCCGAAATCTCACCATGTCCGTTGTAATCGGTGCGGGGCCGGTTCCCGTTGAGAGGGTCGCCGTTGGGGTTTGCGTTGGTCACGCTGATCAGGGCCACAAAGTCGATCTTATGCTGCAGAATGCTCATTTTTCATTTCCTCCTCATTTTTATTGGCATTTTCCTTTTTGGTATATAGATCCTTGCGCTGAAGGCTGTATCCAACCAGATACATCCCACCAAGCTGGGCGTTCCACTGACTTTCCGGAACACCATTCTCCTCATTCCACTGCTGAATCTTGGACATGACATCCTCAATCTTACGGCGATAAAACTGACGCAGGCCGGGGGTCAGTTTGGGAAGATAAGCCACATTCAACTTCTCAAAAATCTGAGCGGAAACTGTCAGCGGCCGGCGGCAGAATGCGGACATATACCGGATTGCATTGGGTTCACGAGTTTCCTTTTCCTTGTATGTATCTCGCTCTGCCTTTTCCAGAAGAGCCAGAAGGCAGCCATACAAGGCGTCTCGATCCATTTTCTCATAGTTCAAATCCATCAGGCACTTCTCCTTGTAAATATCATGGCGGTACTTTTGAATAACAGCACATGCTGTTGCGAGAATATCTTCCCACAACCGATTCTGGGTTTTAGGATCGCTGAAACACTGGGGCGAAGATGCCTTCTGAACCAGCGCCCGGACAATATCCAAAGGCATATGTCCCTGATCAACCCTGCAAGCCACAAGGCGCTGCATTTGCTGCCCCAGCACTCTGTCTTCCACATCCATCCGAATGGTACCTTTCTCACGCCGCGGATTCCCATATGCATAGGTCACGATTTGCTCCAGCTTGGGAGAGCGGATGCCAGCGTTGGAAAGGTATTTGTCCCAGCCAAAGTACCAGCAGCAGTATTGATCCCAATCGTGAAGCCGCTGAAGGAAGTCGCTCCCCATCAGCTCATTGTAGTAAGTAACAGACAGTCTCCCTGTGTTGGCAGAAGTGAGATCAAGAGCCGCAACAACGACCTGCCCGTCCCGCTCCGGGAGGAGGCTGCGCCAACCTTCCAGAGTGCGCTGCAGCTCCCATCGATAATCACTTGGTCGGAGAACAACCTCTCCATAAATACCAGTAAGCGGATCTGTTACTCGCAGGACTCCAATTCCACCAGGGTTCCAGCAGAGAAAGATTCGGGTACCATAGGCGGCCCGAACGCCCTGCTCAGCAATCAACCAACGCAGTGCATTGTGGGCTTTTTGAGAAGCCACATAACTGACCGTAACAGCCTGGTCGGGTTCAGTAAACCGGCCTCGATAGGTAAATCCAGCATCATCGTTGGACGAGATCAGCTTGGCATTTCCGTTTCCAGGATGAAGGGATTTGGGCTGCTGGCCTGGAGGAACTGGGATGTCATAGGCACCGGTAATCATACACAGCGCAGGAAGGCGACCAGATTGTTTTTCTGCATACCACTCCTGGAAGGCTTGAACCAAAGAGGATTGCTGCCAACATCCATCATCAGGCGTTCCAAATCCTTTCACCCTCCAGCAAACCATCAACTTCTCGTTTTTTGGAATGCCGCTCCCATCCAATTCAATGAGCCCACTGTCCAATAGATCAGCGAGGATCGTTTCGCTCCTTACATATGTCAAAATTGGTTGCAACATCGGATGACTGTGGGCAGAGGCAGTCCACTCTGCGAGCTGTGTGACATAGTTCTCATGTCGGGCTTTATCGTAAGCAGCAAGGTAACTAAGCTGATCGCACAGCGGATGTGCTGGCGGGTGTTTCCCAGATCGAGCCGTCGATTGCTCTGTAACTGGGATGGGAATTTTAGATTCGTTCTTACCCACCTTTCTGGCAGAAATAAACTTTCCTGCAGCATCCAGGGTGACCTCTAAATCAGCTCGTGCCACGATATGAGAAATCGGCGCCAACATCAAATGGCCTTCAACAACTTTGCCAACCAGTGACGCATGAGCGTCATAGGTTTCAATCGCCTTTTCAAACAACCGCACCTAAATCACCTCCTGGTGTTTCTCCGGCACACTGAAGGTTTTCATTGTCATTTTGCGCACCGGTTTATGGAACGGGCAATCTTCCGGGCGCGGGAAAGTGATAATACCGTTCCGCATGACTGGGTACCAAAAATTTGAGGTCAGCATACCTTGGCTTCCCTTAGAGTAGGCCTCATCTGGGTATGTCATACCATGAAGCATCAGCCCAAAGCTCAACTCCGGGATGTTGTCATACGCACCGACCCCATCCCCGAAAACACAGGGCTCCACATATCCCTGGCACTCACGGGTTCCCAGAAAAATATCCCGCCGGCCGCCTTTTTCGATCATGCGCTGGAAAAACTCTCTATATTTCCTTGCATTTCGATCGTTGGCCATCTCAGGACGGTTATAATTCCACTCAAAATGGCCTCGCACCTGGTAGCGGACGCGTTTAAGGTAGGTGTAGTAGGAAAGATCACTGATTACACCTTTCTTTTTGGGCTGATAGACCAACGGCCGCATACCCTTAGCTTCTGTCTGGATCGGTTCCATAATGCGAACGGCATCCGGATATAGGATCAGTGTTGGCTTCCATAGAATAGATGCCATAATACCTTTGATAGCCTCATATGTAGGCACCTGATAAGAGCATTTTTCTCCACCCATTCGGGTAACGGGGTCGCTGAACATCGCGTAATCGCCAGTCACCTGAAATTCTATCTGATTAGGATGTTTTAATTCCTGCATTTTTAATCCCTCCTTGGCCTTCTAAAAACAAGGAGGCCATCTTTTGTCGTTGTATAGGTGAGCTACCCCACGGCTAAAGCCGGTATGGTCGGGTATGACCTCCATTGTAAAAGCCAAGTAGGAGTGCGCCTAACTCACGACTGAAGTCACGAGAATGCGGCGCGCTCAGCTTTCAAATACCCTGTTGTTGTATTGTTATTATATGCAATTTCTCAGATTTATATTTTGCCACATCATTTTGTGTGTGAAGTCCTGCGCCTTATATCCCTCACGGATAAATCCGGGGGATTTGCGGCACAATTGTTAACATCAGAAGATGCGGAATGATTTATTTGGATACCTGGCCCGCAGCAACTTCCATTTGAGCTGGAACGCTTCAGTCGTCCGGATTTTGCCCGTGTACCGGTCGATCCCCTTCACATCCTCCACCACTTCTCTGTCATCCTGGATGTAGGTAAAGTCGGCATTGTAGTAGATAGGCCTGACCTTTTTGCCGTCCCCATCCGTAAACCCTTCCTGGAGCAGCAGCCGCACCTGCCACTTTAGATCAGAAATAGCGCCGCCCCGCTCCAACAGCTCAAGCTCCTTGTGCCGGGCATATTCCTTCTTGCTGTCGTATTTGCGTACGATGGCGCCGTGGCCGGTCAGGTCCTTCTGTTCGGACGCCAGCCCATCCTCATAGACATAGATATACCGACTGCGGTACTTGGAGATTTTTTTCTTCTTTGAATTCATGTTTCTATATTCTTCAGCAGACATGTGAGTCATAAAACATCCCTCCTCGCATATATTATATGCAGGTTGGATGGATCATATTTTCTTGGTAGCATGAGAAAAGAGCCCGCGCTTTCGCACGAGCTCTTTTCTTTTCTCCATATATCCCCAACAGCGTTTACGCCTGCTGCATTGTATGGCGGCGCGGTGAGCTTCCGCGACTTTTCTTCATAATGTATCTCACAGCTCTGCCAGGGAAGCAGAAAAACTGGAGTCGCATTGTCGATAAAAGATATCCCCTTCGCCAGGTTCGTAGCCTGACTTATATTTTAACCTATCGATTCAGTGCCCTCCCAAATCGGTGGATGTCCTATCCTATGCAAACCCTCTGAAAACTATTCCAAAGAAAAAAGAACTTCCGCCCCAAACGGAGCGGAAGTTTTTGGCGCCGGTCAATCCTCCGTTTGCCAGAGGTCGGCGAACTGCTGGTCAACGGTGATCTTTCCGACCTCGCCCATTTCATCCTCCAGCATTGCCTTAATGGCATCGGTAGTCTGGTTCTGGACGACATCCTTCAGCTTTTCAAACGGCAGCAGGCCGGGCATATCTTCCTTGACCTCATAATCGATAGTGACTTGCGCGACATAGCGACCTTTGATCATCTTGGGTTTGGATTGGAGGTGTCAGCCACGCCTCCGCATCCGTCCTCCTTCCCTGGTTTCTTCCTCCCGCTTGGGCGGGGCGAACTTTTCCATGAACGAGCAGACAAAATCGGAATAGTCCTCATAGTCCTTGAACCTGACCGTTTTGCCGGTCCGCACATTCACAGCCTCGGCGTCCTTCACCAGCTCGTAGGAGTTGCAGGCACAGATGATGTAGGCGGTGTCTCCTGCATCCTTGGCCACCAAGTCGAAGAGGCTACGAATCTCCCTCATCCGGTCGATGGACGAGCCAGAGTCCAGGGCATCCAGCAGGATGAAGAGTTCCTTCCCCTGTTGCTTGGCCTCCCTCACGGCGGCGCCCAGGCGGGATACAGCTTGGCCAAAGTTCATGGCGATCCGCTCGCCTTCAGAGCTAGTGGTCGAGATGGCCAGCAGCTCCATATTGCCGCTCCACAGATACTTGTCCATGGCATTGCCGCCGCCGTGTACAAGGTTCGAGTAGTCGAACACCATGATATCATGGCCATTGGCGTACTCGCGCAGCTGCCGAAGCAGCGTCGTCTTGCCGGCGCCATTGGGACCAACCAGAGGTGTGTAGCCGGGCTTGAGGTTCAGGAAAAAGCCGGAGTGGATGCCAAAATCGTCATTGATCTTAATCCGCATCCATCTCCACCTCCGCCCTGATCAGCTCGTACACGCCGTTGACGATCTCGCTGGGGACCTCCCGGGCCCAGTTCCGGAAATATTCCCGGATGGCCTGGAGTTTCTCCTGACGGCGCTTCTCCTCCAGGTAGGACTCCTCGTTGGGATAGAGTACCCAAGAGGAGTTGCAGTCGTCATTGACATTCTGGAAGGTCTCAATCTCGAATTTCGCCTCTCCCCAGACCGACTGAATGTCCACATAAAAGTACTTGCGGGCAATCTTGGTGATTACACCCAGCCTTGGCTTCATGCCCATGCGGGTGTAGTTTCCGGTGGGGCACAGGAATACCTCCTGCCCAACCTCAATGGGAAATTTCTTCGTATCCATCTTTTCATGTCTCCTTTTGTTAATGGTTCTTATACCGGCGGCTGTAGCCGCACTTCCGGCACCGGTAGACCTTGCAGCTGTAAGAGCTGCCGTCATCAACCGAGACTTGGGTGTTGAAGATCAGCTCCCAGTCGTGCCGGCAGAAACAGGAGCGGATGTATTGGATCAACCAGCGCATCAGCACCGCCTCCCCTTCCGGTTGTTATGGGTGACCATGACTGGCCGTTTTGCATCCAGGGAGGACTTGCAGCCACAGCGGTCCTTGGGCTTGCCACAGGCCGGGCACAGGCCGGCACGGAGCCGGCGGTCAACATTGGGCGGGCGAAGGAATGGGTCGCAGAAGGGCGAATAGCAGCCGGTGCAGAAGTTAAAGGACTTCTCCCCGTTGAGCTTCGTTCCCCGCGGTTTCCTGGGTTTCACGAATCTCATATCTCTCACCCGATCCTTTCCAGCTGCAGCCGTTTGGCCATTTCCAGACCAACCTTGGACCACTTGCCGTCCGATTCACAGACAAAGACGACACTGTCGCTTTTCTCGAACCAGCGCCCGCCACTCGGAGTACGGACTTCATCGCCCTTCTTGGGCAGAGCTTCCACAACGAAGATGTCGCCGTTTACCAGACCTCGGAACCGGTCGCCGATGTTGAAGGTTTCGTTTTTGATCTCACTCATCCTTTTGTTACCTCCTGTATGTATTTTCTGTTCCAGAATTGGGGTACTGTATGGATATTATGCAGGACAGCGAGTTCTCATTCTGGAGACTGTGATTTGGGGATCTTTTTTAACGAAGAAAACTGGCGGGTGAGTTCTTTTTGCTGGGAGCCGTGGCCGAGGGCCGGCTCCGCTCCGGAGCCTATGTTGGGTCCGTGAGAGTTCCGCTGGGCATGAACGGCAGAGCAAATCGTTGTGGACAACGAGGGAGGTCCTTGCAGGACAAGCCCAAGACGGCAAAGGCCAGAATCCTCTGTTTAGGACAAAAAAACCGCCACCCATATATTATGAGCGGCGGGTATGGCGCATTAGGACTTGGTCTTGGGAGATTTCTTCTTGGGGGCATCGCCCCTCTCCCCGTCCCCGGTGGGTGCGCCCTCACCCTCAGACTCGGGGCCAGCGGCAGGTGCAGGCTCGGGAGCAGGAGTCTCCTGAGCATCGGCCGCAGGCCTCTCCTTCAGGTTTTCGCCGTCGGCAGCAGAGGGCTCAGCGCCCTCTTCCTCTGCGACAGGCTCAGCGGCCGGCGCATCAGGAGTGGGTTTTTTCTCAGCGGTTGCCGCAGGCCGCTTCGCAGGGCCAGCCGGACTGGGCACATATGGAGGGGCCGCGCACATGTCGTAGTACATCTCGTCCAGCTTTTTCTTGGCGAAATAGCAGGCAGCGCCTACACCAGCGCCAATACCCAGCGCCAACAGAATCTTCTTCATGTTCATGGGAAAAACAATCCTTTCTGATTTGGAATGTATTGCAAGCAGCCATCATAGCCAGTCGCTTCGTTAAAGATGATAGCCCATGCGGCCCAGCGCAAACATGAGTAGGAGGCCAACGGCTTCCTGAGATGATACCTTTTCGATGCATTCAGCAAGATTAAGGCAAGCCTGCTGATATTCGTCTATCTCGACGATGAACTTAGGCTCGGCGAGAGGGATCCAGTGCAGCTCCCTCTCCGGATCAGCATGCCGCCATCGAATGTAGGCATCCTGTGCCCACCTGTTTTCGATGATGTCTGTGGCAGTATCAGAATTAACGCCATATTGGACGGCTTCTTGGGGTGTCTGGAATCCTTTGTCGCGCATAATGCGGCAAATCATATCCTGGGCAATGGGGTCTTTGCTGAAATCGAGGTCTAACCGTAGTTTGTCCATGTCCACTCTTTCCTTTCTGGCCCACACGCTTAGCCTACCAAGGAGATTTTGGCGCCGGCCTCATCTGTCCCGGTTCCGGTGATCCAGTCCACGGTGTACCAGGCCGCGGTGCTGTTGTGGTCGCCCAAATTCTCATATATCTGGATGAGAGTACTCCAGAGCCATAACAGTCAGCTCTCCGTTGCTGAAGAACTGGAAGCTGTCAGAACCTTGCTCAGAAACATAGGAAAGGTGCTCCACCCTCCCAGACTCCCACTCCAGTACAATGGCGTCGCCATCGGCGCTCACGGAGCAACGGAAGGAATTGTCCGCACTGCCCATGGAAAAATCCGCCTGGCCACCGTCCATTGTATAGAAGAACCCAACGCCGGTACCGTCGCCGAGTTTAGCCGTGCGTCCGGAAGCTCCATCCTCATCGAAGAAATAGTACTGACCTCTGCCGGACAGCCAGGTGCCCGGCGTAAAGACAACCGGAGTTTCGGAGACGCTGCCGGAGGGAGGCGGTGTAGCCTCCACAGGCGCGGCCGGGCTGCAGCCGGCAGCCATCATGTTTGGAGCTGGTGACAGGGATCGAACCTGCGACCCTCGGAGTACAAAACCGATGCTCTACCAACTGAGCTACACCAGCACGATTAGATTCTCCGCAGCTTCACCCGCGCCGGCCGCTTCACCCGCCGCACTTGACAGACAACTGCCGGCTGGACCGGCTGCCGCACAGGGCTGTACTTTTGCAGCCCCGCCAAAAACTCGTCCACGAACAATATCTCGTCCGAAACGCCGGCCATCATCGCCTGCAGCATGCATCCATCGATCAGGAGTACATGATTGGAGTGAGCCAGGGCGACCGCCTGGCGGGTGAACGGCTGATTGCTGATAACAATACCGGCATCAGCCCCGTAGTGCTTAATTGCCCCGGTCACCTCCTGCACAGCATGGATACCAACCGGAGACGAATGGCATTTGCATTGGATCACGGCGATCTTGCCGTTGCGGTACAGTACCAGATCGGCACCGTAGTCGTTGGATCCAGGCGTCTCGAATACCGAAACGCCTCGTTCTTCGAAAAAAGCCTGGACGAGATACTCGAATTCCAGGCCGTTGTTTTGAACCATGAGAAGCCCCTCCTTCACATGGGAATGGAAATTGAAAAGATGGAGCTGGCGGCCGGGATCGAACCGACGACAACGGCGTTACGAATGCCGGGCTCTGCCAACTGAGCTACGCCAGCATGGAGACGGGAGCTGGGTGGAGAGCCCAGCCCCCTGATTAAATATGTTTTGAAGAAACAGGCCCCTCCTCTGCCTGTCTGCACCCGCTGCTGTCTTCCAGCATTCCTTGCCGGACCCGGGCTCCAAACTTTGTTTTTCCAGATGCCGATGGGTGAAAGGCCCGCCCCGAGGGCGGAGGCAAACCGGCAAGCTCAGCATCGGCTCATCGGCCACCACATTACAAACGACACTCATCGTGGAATGCTAATTAGTGTGAGCCGCCCCTCCTCTGCGGCCCGGTCCTCGCTGCTGTCTTCCGGCGTTTCCGCCAGACCCGAGGTCCAGAAGTTGGTCTACCAGATGCCGATGTTTACGGAGATCCCCGGCGACCGGGGCCCCAGAGAACAGACTCAGCATCGATCCATAATCCGGGGATACATAAATGCACAAACGGAAGTGTTGAAATCAAGTTTGATGGAAAGGGCCTCTAGCTATCCCTTTCACTATTATTATATGCACTAGCCCAATTTTTTATTTTGGACTTTCCGGCCTTCCGGGCTGGGTGGGAAATCTGCGTTGAACAGAGTGATGTTGCAAAAGTACAGCCTAATCCGTTTTTCAATGGATCTTAACAATCCTAGAAATATCTTTCAAAGATATTGAACGGACTTGCGGTCCTTAGGGCACATAGTTCGCATTGCGTGGCGAAACGAATGTCGTAAACCTGTGCAACATATCGAGATGACTCGCGGACTAACACATTTGTGCTATCGCGCACTGGCGGCTGATGTTTGTCACAACGGCTGGTGATTGGTGACCTTCATCTTTTTTGCTTTTAGAAGCAAAAACTCAAGTATTTGATTATATAGTCATCGCATTCCCGTGCAGGCCGGACAATTGCCGGTCTTGCCGGGGCTGCGTACACCACATAAGACAAAGATTGGCCAACTCAGCTACATTCACTTGTTCTCGGCTTATTCCCGCCCAGCCCGGGAGGCCGGAGCCTCCCAGTAATGCTGGACGCTGTGCTTTAGCCTTCCTTCACCTGGAGGGCGGAAAGGATATCCTCGAAGGATGCGTTCACATCCCAGGGAGCCTTGTAGTCGACCTTGGTGTTGACTACGGCCTCGTCGATCTGGGCGGAGACTTTATCGGCCTCAGACAGCAGATCCTGCATGGTGGCTTTCAGCTTGGCGCGGTCAAACCGCTCGGTTGTGGTGACCTCCACATCATAGATGTAGGGGACCTGGTTACCCTCGCCGTTGAAGGTATAACCGGTGCCCCGCTCCACCTTCTTGCCGCTCTTAATGCGGAGCATGCTGCGGATCTTCTCGGCCACCGACTGGCGGCACTTATTAGCCTCGATGGCCGCGTCCATGTCACCGATGCCGCCGGCCAGGTTGCCCTTGGCCACGCCGATGGCCTTGGTCAGGGCGTCCTTCTCCTTCACAATGGAAAGGGCCAGGGAGATGGCGGTGTCAGGAACGACCAACTCGGTGACCTCAGCCACCTCAGTCTCGTCCTCAGCGCTGGAAATAGCCTTGCTCCGGCGGTGGACCTTGCTGACCTCCAGCAGGTTGTCTTGAATGGACATGGTTGCCATAGTCTGGTTCAGCAGCCGGTCCAGGAAATTCTGATAACGGAAAGCCTCTTTGAGATTCATGAAACAATCCTCCTTCGAAATTCTTTGATGGCATTCTGATACTATTATATGCACTTCTTCCGAAATTTATTCCCGCTGTATTTGGCAGCCAGGATCCCGGAGAAAAGCCGTTCACATATATTATATGCACTTCCCAAAAATTTTATATTAGGGACCGTGGCGGGAAGGGCTGTCTTTCTGATTGTATTATATGCACTAGCTCGTTTTTGTATTTCGGCCAGACCGCCGGCTTTAGAAATCGTTTTGTTTTATTATATGCTATACGCCAAATTTATATTTTGAAATTAGAGATTGGAAGTACAAATCTTTTTTAACGAAGGAATGTGGCGGAGACTGTCCTGCTCTCCGGAAACTATGGCTGCGGGCCGGTTCCCTCACGGGAACCTATGAGGGGTCCGTGAGGTTCCGTTGTTTTGTACTACAACCAACCATCTCTGCCGTAGCGAAAAACAAGCAGGCCCCACGGACCTCACATAGGCTCCGGAACGGAGGCGGCCCGCGGACACAGCCTCCGGCAAACAAAACAAACCCTGGCAGCTTTTCTTCGTTAAGAAAGACTCGCCACACGACCCGTTTCGCTAGGGCCGTATCCCCAAACAAACCTTCCAATGTCCAGCCAACCACCTCCTCCCTGCCGCTTCCAAAATAAAAAATGGTGCAACCGCATAAAATATAACAGTACCCCAATACAGGCGAAAACGAAAATCCCAAAGGGAGGAGGCAAGAACAAATTTATGGCGACAAAAATTGGAGCGCCCAAGAATGAGTTCCCCATCAAATCGGCCGAGAGCATGCTGCCGGTCATTGCCGGCAACACAGTCTTCGTTGTAGCAGATACTGAGACAACTGGCTTTGGCGCCTATGACGACATCCTGGAGATTGGTGCAGTCAAAATAGATGTGGAGACACACAAGGTCATCCAGTCCTTCAGTACTTACTGCCGTATGAAAAACCATCAGAAGGTTCCACAGAAGATTGTTGACCTCACAGGCATCCATACCGAGGATGTGGCTGAGGCCCCCAAGATCGAGACGGTCCTACCGGCATTCCGCCAATTTGTAGATGGCTGCCCAATCGTCTTTCATAATGCGGCCTTCGACTGGCGCATGCTGGGCAACAAGTACAAGCTGCTGGGTACCAGGCTGAACAACGATGTCATCTGCACGATGAAGCTGTTCAAGTACCTGCATCCGGAGGCTGAAGCCAGTAACCTGGACTTTATCACCAAGTTCTACGGAACTCCCATCGTCGGCCACCACCGGGCCGTTGTCGACTGCAAGTGGACGGCCGCGGCCTTCTGCAAGATGCGGGATGAAGTCCTGGCGACCGGTGTCATGCCGGTCATGAACCTGGACATGCTGGCTGGCCAGCAGTCTATGCCGGCAATGACCATGGCAGAACTGAATGCCCAGTGCCGAATCCTGCGGGTCAACGGCTGGAAGAAAGGCAAGGTCCAGCGTATTTATTGCACGACCAACCTGGCCGATGTCTGTTATGACCTGGGCGAACATGTCTGGAATGTAGTCCGCAAGCGGACAGACCGGGATCTGGATATCAATGTTGTATCAAAATTCATCCTGGGCTATCTGGGCTGCAGTCTAATCGAATTCCAGGAGAAATACGCACCGTCCGCCTGACACAAAAAACAGCTTCCCAAGATTTGTTTCTTGGAAAGCTGTTTTTCTATGTTCAATTAGTATTTTTCAACACAAACTGCCATCCATCGGCGTCCACATCGCCTTCCAGGGTATAGCCAATTTTCTGCTCATCCAACAATGACAGGAATTTCTGTGCTGTCTCCTGTGACACTACAATGCTGTCAGCGGCATCTTCCTCGAATGGGACTTCATCCCATCCCTCCGGCATCTGCTCAAACCGGACTACTGTCACGGAAGCAGAGTCCATGGCCATCTTCGGGATTATCCGCTTGGCATCTTCCATGCCGTCACTGTACATGACAGCCTGTGGCGACGCGTCGCTGCCGGCCGGACCATTCATGTTGACCTGTGTGGCTGCTCCATACAGGCAGATGCAGAAAGCGGCACAGGCGGCCATGCCAGCTGCCGCCCTTGTCCATGGCTTCTGGAATAGATGGGTGACCTTGGATTTATGTGCTGCCCGCACCTGGACCATCGTCTTCTTAGCCAGATCCTTCGGCGCCGGGATCGTATCCATTACCCGAATCGAAGCACACATGCGCTCCAGCTCGACCTTCAGGGTTCGGCACCGGCGACAGGAATTCAGATGGAGCTGCATCTCCCTCTCTTCTTCCGGAGACAATTCTCCGTCTATATCTGCGGAGATCATTCGTTCATACTTTCGACAGAAAGACATTCCAGATCACTCCTTTCCTTTCCCATAATTGGACAGAATTTGGTCCGAAAAGTTGCTGTCCGCCAGCAATATCTTCCGGAGCGCCAGCCGGGCTCGGGACAGGCGCGACTTCACAGTGCCCAGATCAATGTCCAAGGCTGCCGCCAATTCTTGATAGTCCAGTCCGGCAATTTCCCGCAGCGTGATAATCTGCCGGTAGTGCTCCGGCAGAGCAGATAAGCCCCGCTCGATGGCTCGGCTGATCTCTGTTTTCTCCAGCTTATGGTGTGGATCCAGGCTCCAGTCGCCCGGTTCTGGGATGGTCGACTCCTCATCATCCAGGGACGGCCCTCTCAGCCCCTGCCGGGTGCGGCAGTAGCGAAGATGGTCGATGCACAGGTTTGTAGCCATTCGGTACAGCCAAGTGGACAGGCTGCTGTTACCCCGAAAATTGGGCAACGACCGCCATGCCTTCAGGAATACCTCCTGAGCCAGATCGGCTGCGTCATCCCGATTGTTTACTAGCCGAAGGCAGAGCGAATATACTTTATTTTGGTTTGCTAAAACGATCTGTTCAAAAGCATCCTGGTCTCCCTGAGCGGCCTTTACCGCTAGGTTGCGGTCTGATGTTGATGTGTAGGTCGATACAAGAACAGCCATCTTGATATATCACCCCTGATTTTTTGTTTGTTTTAATATTATATGCAGTTTTAACGGAACATATTTTGTGGCTAATATTCTCCACAATCCAGCCACATCCCAAAGAAGAACCGGACAGCATTGCTGCTGCCCGGTCTTTGGTTTGAGCTCATACCTCAACCACAGTAATAGGCACCCTATTCATGCGCTCGGCAGCTCGCAGGAAAGCCTCCCGCTTGTCGGCGTTGGTACTCATGGCCTGATCCAGCTCCATGATAGTCATAATGCTGTAGTTAGCCAAGTCGATAAGCGTGTCCCGGATCGATTCATCCGAAACCCGCTGCTTCTCGCCGCTAGTGAGAGTTTTGAAACGCAGATACTTGTCGCCAAGCCGGATGCGGGGCATTGCCAGCCCTTCCTCAAGAAAGGACAGATGGAAGCTGTCCCCATAATCCAGATTCTTTCGATGATACAGCTCCTGCAACTCCCTGCAGAGTTCCCAATGATTATCCTCTTCGGTGGGCTTGCCATCCAACTCAATGATGACCATCATCGCCTGGTTGGCCAATGCGACCAACGCACTGCGGGCCGCTTCGAAGTCCCGAATTCTGCTCATCTTCTTGAACATATCCAGATTCAGGCCCAGCAGGCTCCTGGACATCTTTATGGCGTCATTCCTATCCCGGAAGCCGTGGAAAGTCTCATGAAACTCCTTCCCAGCCCCCTGTTTGTAGGCACGGTTGATCTCTTTGCATATCGCCGCATGGCGGATTTCATTTTCCAGCATGTTGCATCTCCCCCATCTTTAATTCTGTCAGAATCTCATCTATCAGTTCCGCAGCCTCCTGGCGTTCCGCCTCGGTAAACTCAGGTTCCTGATGTCGCGGCATCCAGATTTTCTGGATATACCAGCTATGGATGCGGGCTTTGAGGCCCCTCCCCCGCCAGTAAAGGCGGGAGAGGAGCGTTTGAAAGCCCTCTCGCAGGTATGCAGACAGCTTCTTCATGGCAGCCACCCCGATTAGATGAACTTCGCGGACTCAGCCCGGGCCATCTCATCACAGATGTTGTTGTAGGCAGTGTCCGCATGGCCCTTGACCCAGATACAGTTGATCTTGTGCTGCTGAAGCAGCTGGTCGACCTCCTGCCACAGCTCCAGGTTGGCGATGCCGCCTCTCTTCTTCCAGTTCTTCTGCTTCCAGCCTTCCAGCCATCCTTTCGCAATCGTGTTGATGACATAGCTGGAGTCAGAGTACAAGGTGATCCGGCAGGGCGTCTTCAGCAAAGACAGGGCCTCCTTTACAGCCGTCAGCTCCATCTCCTGGTTGGTGGATTCCTCCTTACCGCCAGAGACGCGCTTCTCGGCCGGACCTTTCTTGGTCTGAGCAAGCAGGACCGCAGCCCAGCCCCCCGGGCCTGGGTTGAACCGGCAGGAACCATCCGTGTAGATGGTGACTTCAGACAGCTTGGCCTCCAAGTCGTCCACTAAGTAATCAGGCGCGAATTCCTCCTTGTGTTTCCGCGGCGCCCGGGGCTTCTTTGCCGGTTTCGGCTCAACTGCAGGGACCGGTTCGCCAGTCTCGGTACCCGGCTCATCAGCCTTTGGCTCAGGCTCAGCAGCCGGCACATCCACCTTCGGCTTCTCAGCCGGAGCGGGAATGGTCTCATTTGGTGTATATTCTACGATGGTACAGCCAGCCGACTTGAAGTCGAAGTACTGGGCGATCAGTTTGCTGACATCATCCCAGTTGCCACCAGCCAGACCACAGCCCATCAGCTTCGGGAAGGCCGGCTTGGCATCAATCCGAAAGCAGAAATTGGCTACCTGGGACAGGCAATCGTCCAAGGCCCCCATGACCGTTTGCACAGCATCAGTGCCATATCCATCCTGCGCAAACAGGTTGGCAATGACGGTCCCATCATGGCAAATCACAAACTGGGTATGGCCCAACAGAGAACTGCCAAACTGATCACACAGGGCCTTGTATTGCTCATAGGCCTCCGGGTACTTCTCCTTCACCTGTTTGGCCAGACCTGCGCCCATCACGCCTCTGCAGTTGACCTGATGACAGCGGACCTTGGCGTCGTAGGCTAACAAATCGCCTCTTACTTCCTTAATAAATTCCGACATGTGTCGTTTTCCTCCTTTTAGTTAATTTCCACCTTAAATTGGGTACTAATTCAATGATATGCAAATATCGGCAATCCCATTTCGCACATTTTCCAGCTACTTTTGTGGCAAACTATCACATTCCCCTTTAGGAGTTTTTGCAGCGAAGTGATATATTTTCCTTTCCTGGCGCCTTTTGCAGAACATTTTGACAATTTTCGCTGTTTCGCATATTGCGGAAACGCACGGCTCCGTGTTATAATCGGGTATAAGAACATATGTACTTCCCACAAACATGATGGGTTAATAAGGGGGCAACAATATGCTGAACTTGGAATCTATTGCGAGTGCCGTTGCGCTGGCCCGTGAATATCTGGAGGATATGGCCCGGAACGACAAGGGACCAATTCGATTCCATGTGCGCGGATGTCAGGAAGGAGGCAAATTGTTCGACCGGCAGCTCTCAACCGACTGCCTTTATACGCCGCCCTGGGGCTGGCCGGTATTGGACTCGCATGCCAGCACCGCTGCACTCTCTGAGGTGCTGGAGTCTTTCTACAGTCCAGGCATGAAGACAGCGATCCTGACAGCGGAGAGCCCGAGGCGCCAGATGGATGTTGTCTGTGATTTCATGGATCCGCATCTGGAGGCGCCCAGCCGGTCGGTAGACGATGTGGATGTCCAGGTGCAGGGCCTGACTGAAGCAGTTGCCGAGATTTGCGCCGAAGAACTGGCTCCCGGCGAGTGTGTCGCAGTTGTCTGCCCTGATATGGCTGCTTTCTCAAAGAAGTACGATCTGAGCGGGCACATGATGTTTGCCCAGGATGGCAGTGAGACTATCCTCTGGACTGGCTCCTGCGCCAGGAACGGGCGGGACCCGCAAGATGTGCTGGCGGCAGCCCAGAGAGAATATGCCTATACGCACCGCCGGGGCATGGCGCTGGTTGTCTCCGGAAAAATCGTTGACTTCGGCGATGGACGGGTCCGTCTCCGGAACCCGCACCGGCTTGCCGTCCTTGATATTGGTTGAGAAATGGTATCAGCCTCCCCATTTGAGGAGGCTGATTTTGCATTGCGGCAGATTTGTTTCCATAGACTAGGCACCACACGACTTTTCCTCGAAAAGTCGCAGCCATGCATGGTCCGTAGCTAAGAATGTACCACGGAGTGCGGCCTGTGTCGCACCTCTGCTCATAGATTTTGAGTGTCCACCGAGGGCCGAAACCCCAGGCTTTAGCCGTTGGGAGATTCACTCGAACAGAGCCTCGAAGTCATCTTCCATGAGCGTCTCCTTCTCCAGAAGCGCCTTAGCGATCCGGTCCAGGAGGTGCCGGTTCTCGGTCAGGACCTTTACGGCCTCATCGTAGAACTGGACAGAAAGCTCCTTGGCTTCCTTGGTGTCAGGGATCATGTTCTGTCCGGCAAAGGAACTCTCATTGAGTAGGGACTTGCCCGCGCCGCACTCAATGTAAGCACGAATATAGCGGGATGCATCCTTCAGATCTTGGCTTGCACCAGTGCTGATATTCTCCTTGCCAAAGATAATCTCCTCAGCAGCCCGTCCCCCATAGCACATGATGGCCCGGCCACGCAGCGTCTCAAGGGGCAGCAGATTCTGCTCGTTGCCACCGTGGATGGTGATACCCAAAGCGCCGGCCGTGTTTCCGATGATGGTCACCTTCTGCACGGGGTCGTGGGCAACCAGCCGGGACAGCAGAGCGTGGCCAGCCTCATGATAAGCGACCATCTCCAACTCATCCTTATCGACCGTCTTGCTGATTTCACCATTGGTGATCATCTGGGTCATGGCCATGTCGATGTCCTCGCATGTAATCACAGACCGGTTTCCCATGACCGCACGGATGGACGCCTCGTTGAACAGGGTATTGATGGAAGAACCGGACATTCCCACCGTCTGACGGGCGATAGCCTCTAGGGAGACATCTGCGGTCATGGCGCGCTTCTTCGCATACAGGCGGATAATGGCCAGCCGGTCATCATAGTTGGGCAGCGGGATGGCGATCTTCCTATCAAAACGGCCGGGGCGGATCAGAGCCTGATCCAGCTCCTCCAGGACATTGGTCGCAGCGATGGTGAGCACGCCACTGTCCTTGTCCATACCGTCTATCTCAGACAGTAAGGCATTGAGAGTCTGCCGGTACTCCTGGTGCTGGCCAGGACTACGGGCGCCGCCAAGGGCGTCGATCTCATCGATGAAGACGATGCTGGGCGCGTTCTTCTTAGCTTCCGCGTAGAGAGCGCGGACATTGGTCGCACCCTGGCCCACCCAGATATTGACGAACTCGCTGGCGTTGGCGGCGTAGAACTTCACGCCAGCTGTGCCAGCCAGAGCTCGGGCCATCAGGGTCTTGCCTGTGCCTGGAGGGCCGTACAGCAGGATGCCATTGGGAATCTTGCCGCCAACAGCCTTCAGCTGCTCTGGATGCCGCAGGCAGCGAACAATAAACTCCATGTTTTTCTTGGTCTCCGCGTAGCCGGCAATGTCATCAAAAGTCGTGGTGACCTCGCCCATCGCCTCTGTGTTGACGGTGGTCATCTGGTCGCGCAGCTCAGCCAGACGAGATTTCTTATCGGCCGGCTTCTCAGTCTGCGGTTTGGGAGCAGGAGTGCCCTCAGAAGAACTCTCCGCAACCTGTGGGTTGGCGGGGTCAGCAGGTTCCGAATCGGCAGGCCCGCTCATTTTCTCCACACGGGCACAGCTGGCCACACTAGGGATGACCAGGCAGGATACCACACCGGATACCATAGCCAACTTGATCAAATGTCCGACCAGCTCACTCTGGGGCACCATGTTTCCAGTGACCCACCAGAGGCAGAGGAACATAAGCGGGAATGTGACCAGTCCCGCAATGAACGATACAATCCAAATGCCAGCCTTGGGGTCATTGCGCACCGTATTCTTCAGCATCTGACCAAGGGTCAGCTTGTCTTTCGTCGAACTTTTCTTACACATTATCGTACGGGCAGCCAGCGTTCCTGCAGTAGCTGCAGAAGAGGCAGCCCTTCCTCCTTTCGAAATTTAAGTTTCCAATAGGTTTGTTTCCCCTATATCGGTTTTATAGGTTTGTATTATGCAAACAGGCTCCGGTCTATTCTAGGATTCTGATTATATTATATGCGCTAGTCTGATTTTATATTTCAATAGTCCACTTTTTGGGGTGGGGTTAGAATCTTCTTTAACGAAGAAATGTGGCAGAGGATTTTTGCCTTTCCTTGGGAGCTTTGGCACGGGCCGGTTCTTTCAGAAACCTATGTGGGGTTCGTGAGACTTGCCTGCATATAAAAGAATATACTCCAATTTGGAAAAACGATCTTCAGGAGGCGACAAAAGGGCCGGAATCCTATTGCAGGACGGCCGGATATTGAAGTATGCTAAACCAAACAGAACGAGGCCCTGGCAAAGTGCCAGGGCCTCCCTGTTTTTTGGGAGCTAACGATTGGGAAGAATGGAACTCTGGCATCTTGCCGGGGTTCCTTCTTTTCTTTGCCTGTTGCCCCAAACAGCGGAGCCCTCATGGACCCGACATGGCTCCGGAACGGAGCCCGCCTGCGGCAACACCACCTGGCAAACGAAGACGGCCTCTCCCATTTTTTCGTTAAAAAAACCTACCTTCCCCTGCCATCCGTCGAAAATATGAACCAGACAATTTGCATATAATATATGCAGCAGTACAAATTGCAAAGAAGGGAGGATTCAATATGCCTCATCTGTACGGACGAGTTAAAGTCACTGTCACCGGCCTTGCCGAAGACTGGGAAGCGTCCCTGGCGGATCTCAAGACCATCCATCTGGACAAGGTCTGCGAGCCCTATGTGGAGAAGTTCGGGGTTCGGGGTATTCGACAAGTCGTGTTGAGGCGGCAAAACATCCCTTAGCAAAAAGGGTGCTCTGAAAATATTTTAGAAGCAACCGCATATAATAAATATATAACATGGTATGGAGGGAGGTGTCACTCATGCCACATAACTTTCCAGCCGGAGCATCGCAAGGACACCGATTTTGCCACCCTGGTATTCTCCAACGCAAACTATCGGTACAGCTACAAGGAGTTCGAGAAAGCATTGCTTCAAATCTAACTTTAGGAGGTTGCAAAAACATGAAAAACAAACTGATTGGAGGGGTCCTCCTCTCCGCCATGGCCCTTTCGCTGCTGGCTGGCTGCGGGCCCAAACCGACAATCGGTGACCCGGAGCCGGCTCCCAAACCCGACCACGGCTATGTGGAGATTCCCAAGATGGATGAGAACAACATCTCCCCCGATGAAGAAAGTGAACTCACCGTTCACTATCTGCCGGAGGGCTATGCCATCGCCGTCTCCTCCGGGCAGGCGGCTTTGTTGGGCGGCTGCAGCGAGGCTGATGTGGGCACCGTCGCCGAGGCCCTGGGTAAGTTTGATGTGGAAAAGCTGAACTTCATTGTTGTCCCCAACAGCGAAGAATCCCGCTGGACCGGCGTATCGGCGCTCCGGGAGCAGTTCGGCGAGAACCTGGTGGTCACCTCCAGAGCTGAGGGCAGCGACGCCTATGAGGAGTTTAAGACCAGTATCGGCAACATGCTGCTGACTGTGGGCACCGGAAGCTCCTTCAATGTGGGCACCGCCCTGTTCCAGGTGCTTGGCCCGGTGGTGGAGGACACTGAAACACCCATGGACGCCTCCCTGGTCCTCTGGACTGAGTGCGGCGAGGAGAGCTTCCTGTTTGCCGATGATGCCACAGAATGGGAGGTTAAGTCGATCCTGGCAGATGGGGCCGATATGAAGGCTCGGTACATCTTTCTTAACAGCCGCGGCGAGACGACACTCCCCTACTCAGCCGTTCAGCAGCTCTCCCCCTGGGAGTTTATCCTTGCCGATGACGCTGCCGAGCCCAACCTTGGAAAGGAAAGCCAGGCGAGCATCCTGGAGATGAATGGTAAGACCTATTCGGTCGCCGCGGCAGGCTCCTGTGATGAGCCGTCTGAGATCGAACCCAGCGAAACTTGACATATAAGAAACAGCCCGGAGAGTCGTCTCCGGGCTGTTTCTTAATTTTCTTGGTACCGATCTGTCAGGCCCAGCTTATCGGCGCGGACCCAAACAGCATGAGGGGAGCGGCCAGGCAGCCGCATGATGACCATATTGCCCTCCTTGAGATAATACTCCCGCAGGATGGCATCTTCTTCTTTGGTCCACGATTTGGAACTGGCCCTGAGCTTTTTACCTAGCCCAAGGGCGCTAATTCGCTTTGCGATACTGCTGATAGAACGGTGGGGCAGCTGCCGCTTGCACTCTCCGACATTTTTATAGTTCCGCCTGATTATGGCATCTTCCTTTGGGGTCCATGGGGCCATCGATTTCTGAACAAGTCCCATTTTGGCAGCCTGATCATAGACTGAGCTCTCCGATTTATCGGGGAGCCGCTTGGAGCAGTTCCTGCCTTCATCTGGATAATATTTACGGAGGATCTCGCGCTCCGGCTCTGTCCATCCAACCTTGGTCTGAAGACCCAGCTTTCTGGCCCGGTGTGCGATCGCATTCTTGGTGCGGCCAGGCAGGAACTCCATACAGGCTGTGGTGCCGCCGTTCACATAATGCTTCAGGAGGATGGATTCCTCATCTTCCGTCCATTGGCTCCTGGGCTTCGGGCGTTTCTTGGACAGGCCCAGAAGACCGGCATGGACGATGATTGCTGCCTGAGAGTGGTTGGGGATCCTCTGCACACAATAGACAAGGCCCTTAGAACGGTAATAGTGCTTCAAAATAACATCCTCTTCAGGCGTCCAACGGGGCGAGGCTTTGTTTTTCGGCATTTGAGATCGACTCCTTTCTATTGTCTATTATATGCAAAACCGAAAATTTCTATTTTGTTGATTCAAACCACAGCCAATTTTGCCCGTCGTGCAAAACGATATTGGTTTGCCAAAGTCTTTTTTAACGAAGAAAGTGGCCGGGGATATCTTCCTTTTGCGTTTTGGCTGCGCCGTGTCGCATATGGTCCGTGAGACCTGCCTCCCGCAGAGGGATCTGGCGGAAGCTATTGCTCTTCCCTGCCCCAAATAGTATAATATAAAATATTAAATTCGGCAACTGCATATAATATAGTATAAGGCAACTTAGAGGAGGAAATTTATATGAGCAAACGAAGAATTATCATCTCCCGCATATTGGCTGTAGTCTGCGCACTATCCATCTTTGCCGGCGTATTTGCATCTGCCCCCAGCAAGCCGGCAACCTTTTCTGATGTGAACCCCGGCGACTGGTTCTATCCTTATGTCACCGAAATGGAAGAAATAGGCGCTGTATCTGGATTCACTGACGGCAACTTCCGCCCAAACGCCACCGTCTCCCGCCTGGAAGCGTACACGATGGCCCTTGGAATGTTCCCCCGGGAAAGCTACTCCGCGGATGAGCTGGCGAAGGTCGAGGCTGTGAATGGCCCTGATTTCTGGGGCAACCGAACCATTGCCCAGTCCATCTATGATGAGCTGAATATGTTCGGTCTCAGCGCCGAGGAGTGGAGTAAGCCTGCAACCCGGGATGAGCTCGCCTGTCTGCTGGGGATGTCCTATGCCGGTTATATGATCGAGGTGAAGGGCGAAGAACCGCATGGCGGCTACATGGAAGCATCCATGCTGATCGGTGACTATGCCACAGCGGTCGCCGGCACGCCCTATGAAGACTGGATCATCTGGATGTACAGCAACGGCATCATCAGCGGCGTGAATGCCAACGGCGACTTCAATCCGTCCGGCACGGCGTCCAGAGCTGTCTGCTGCACTATGCTGTCTTCCCTGTACCATCCGGAGCGATGGAAGAAGATCGATTTCGAGGCGCTGATGGAGCAGGCGAACAAGCCGGCGCAGGGCGTCGACTTCACCGGCACGGCCCGCGTCCGTTATGCTAATGATGTTGCCTACGATTACTGCCGGGCCCTGGAGAATGAGATTGGCATCCAGATCTTCTATCTGCCTGAGTGGACGCCTAAGGCCAATGGGCTTATCCAGCATGAGGATGTGGCTGATTTTGCCGGCTACACCGAGTATTTCGAGGATGTGCTGGCCGAGCTGAAGATCATGAAAGCCGCCTACGACCTGTACCCGGATGGGTTCCTAAAGGAAATGGCTGCCCGAAAGGGTAATCGCAAAGCGGAGATCATTCTCTGTCCCTACACATTCGAGGGCATCAGCTGCTATGGCGTCCATGTCTATGATAGTTCCGGCGACGCCCAGAAAGTGGACCAGATCTATTATACCGGCTCCGGAAACGCCCAGTATTATAGCCATGAGATGGGCCATATGGTAATGAGCAGCGCCGCCGTCCTGAATGGCTGGAATAAAACCTGCGAGAGATGGCTGAGCTTGAGCTCCGGCTCGTCCAGCTATATCTCCGGCTATGCCATGACCAGCCGGGCCGAGGACTGGGCCGAGACCTGGGCTCACCTGTGGCATCAGACGGATATTGTCCGTCGGGCCTGCTCAGACAGTGGCATGAAGGCAAAGGTCCAATATCTCACAGAGCTGCTGGATCAGTATGAGTCTGTGGATGTCTCCAAGCTGCCCTGGGCCGATATTGCAAATCGTTAAATACAACAATCTGCTGCCCGTCCTCCTGGATCAGGAGGGCGGGTGGTTTTTTTGCATGGGATTGGTGGGGGAGCCTGTATGCCAGACATAGGTTCCGTAGGAACCTGTGCGGCGAGGGTTTCCGGCAAAGGGAACTCCTTCTGCCACATTTCTCTGTTAAAAAAGACCTATTCATTCACAAAACAGCAAAAGAAAGCCGCCGCCCGAAGGCAGCGGCTTTTTGCAAGCATCAGGGAATCAACTGTTTCAGATAGTCCTTCACAGCGTCCTTACGAATCTGCTCCACCAGGAAATCAGGGATCTGGCAGTGGAAGACATTCCAATTGAAATCGCCAGAATTCTCGTCTTCTCGGATATCGAGAGCCTCCTCTAGCCGGTCCACAGCCTTGTCCAGTCTGCCTGGCTCGTTGTCTGCGAGCACAACAGCGGTGGATGTACCATCGGCGCCAGATTCCACGCCTACATAGACATTCACGATGTACTTGCTCTCCATAGTTTTTCCTCCCTACTTCTGATTTTTCTGTTTCACATCCATTTGGTTGGCTGTATTCTGCAGTATACTGATAGCATCGTCGATACTGCAGCGGTAGCGATAGAAGAGATCTCCCTTGGGAGACTCATGAGTTGCTGCCTTAATGAAGGTCTTGATCTCGCCCATCATGCGATCTTGCAGCTTATTATGGTTCTCCACCTTCTGGCAGTACTTCCGATGCTTCTTCCGTTCTGCTTTCATGTTCTCCACATTGGCCAGCTCAGACTTATAGCTATACTTCTTCGTGGGTTCCCATTCGCAATAGTTGCAGCCTGCAACCACGCGTCCACCGCTGGAGTAGGCCCCGATCGGGCTTCCACAGGCCGGACAGATCAGGTGGTCGGCCCGCCAATCATCGGAGCCATAGCACCAACGCTCGAACAGGTCATGGCCGGCCTCATTATGCAGCTTCAGGGCTGCAACCATGGCGTCCGTCATGTCGTCAGCCAGTCCACTCTCGAACTCGGCGCCCTCCACGAAGGCAATCGTCTTGCCACAGAGGTCGACCTCCTTGGTCAGCAGCTTAAAGACGGCAATGTCCACATTCTGCTCGCCGATGCGGGCAATCCAACGGACATGGAACCAATCCTCATCGGGCGTCATCAGGACCGAGTCGACCAGGTAATAGGAGATGTCCTCCGGCTTCCGGGTCAGCTCACAGGCGTCCAGGAGTTTCTCCTTGCTGTCCGGGTCATTAAAGAGGTCATTCACCGCGTTCCGGAGCGCAATGTCGATCTTTCGGGCTACATTGCCGACCCGAGGCAGCTCTGAATTATTGCCTCTTGCCACATTGGCAATATCATCACCAAAGCCCAGCTTCTGAGCAAAATCCTTAAACAACATGTTTCATTCCTCCTATACATTGTAGCTCTCCAGATGAGCGTCAATCTCATCAATAGCCTTGTTATATAGCACATCCAGGTTGTCTTGCCCCATCTCATGAGCCAGGTCGGTCCTGAGCTGAACGGCATCTAAATCCTCCAGGATCCGGAAGTGCTTGGGCGATGGGAAATCCATGCAGAATGCCTGAAAATCACCGGTCGCCCCACGAACATCCACATACACCCGGTCAGGAGCGATGCAGAAGAAATGCTCCAGCCCAGCCCACAGATCGCCGGGATCCTCATCTCTCCAATGGAAGGCTGAAATCGGATACCCAAGGCGGTCGTGCAACGCCAAGGCGAACACCCCGCAAACTCCATGAAGGAATATGCGGGGGTATCCGTTCGCCCGGAGCATGGTCAGATCATACAATCCCGCTTCACAGCCTGCAGCAGTTCCTTATACCGCTTCAAGTTGGCGAGATTCTGGGAGTGAGGATTAGGAGCCTCATCTCCTTCATAGGCCAGTTCCCAGATATGCTCGTTGGACATGGCCGCCTCAGTTTCCTGAATGGCCTCGTCCAGCATCTGCTCAAACCAGCCATTGACGATTTCGATGTCAGGACACATGTTTCTTCTCTCTCCTTTCGATTACTTCCCGTGCAAACTCTTCCTTGGTGATTCTCCCAGAGGTCCACGGCCCCGTATAGGTGCCGATGTCGGGCAGATACTTCAGCAGAGACTTGCGGATGGCGAACATGTACTTGTCGAACCACCCACGCTGCAGGCCCTCCAGTTCGCCGTCGCCCTTCTGGAGCAACTTCACAGCCAACGACCACTCGTTGTCCTCAACTGCGATGCAGTAGAGCTGGTTTTCCATGATGATGCGGGCCCCATGTTCCAAGCGGGAAGGCTCGCACCTTTTGAATGATGGATACCATGCATGGATGTCGTACATGAAATCGCCCAGGAGCCGGGCCAGGTTTGCCTGGCTCTCGTCCGGATCATACTTCCACTCGGAGCCACACAGATCCTCAGAAGTCATGCCTCCCAAGAACCGAAAGTCGCGGGTGCCCGTCTTAGGGTCATCCTTCACATAGACCTCGATGTGATCGCGGTCGATGAAGTACAACCCCTCATACTTCCCGTGAACACAGGTATTTCCTCGTCCCATATGTTTATCCCTTCCCTTCATCTTCCACCTTGGTCATATACCGGGGGTTGAAGTCTTCTTCGGCGATCTCAACGACCATCTGGTCATCGTCATCGTCACCATCGGCAGGATAGGCCAGCGGGCAGGTATCTGCCCGGCAGCAGCCAATCCCTTCGTCCTCATCGCCGCAGTCAGGATGGCTGCAGTTGTAGCCATTGTTGACATTCGGCTTATTTTCGTAGCCCTCAGTGAGGTATGCGTTGAAGAAATAGCCGCAGCGGCGGGCTAGCATATTGAGACTCATTTTTACTTCAATCATCATAATCTCCTTCTTGGTCAGGATGCCTTATAAGCCCCGCATCTGGAATAGATGCCAAGCAGACAGGTGCCTTCGTATTCGTGCGCACACTCGTAGTTCACGCACTCGTTGGCGGTGTGATCCGGATACAGCGCACATTCAAAACAGTCGCCGGTACGCGGACAGGTATCACACGGATGTTTCTTTTCCATGTCCGACACCTCACTTCCCACTCAGGTTGATGACGCCCTCAGTGCAGCCATCATCCTCGGTGATGACAGGCATACGCTCGTACACCAGTGGGAAACGGCACTCGCCGTTGTTGTTGAGGGCGCAGTCGGTGCTTTCACAGTCGAAGCACATGCCTAGCAGCTCGTTAATGTTCTTCTCCATATGTATTGCCTCCTGAATTTTTTATTTGTCTCAGAATTGGAAATCTGACTAATTCTATGCAACCATTACAATACTTATTCTAATGATTTTGTCTGTGTTCTTTGTTGCTTCCCTGTTAGCTGGGGAGTTCAGTCTTTTTTAACAAGGAAATGGGGGTGGGAAGTTTTTGCTTTGCGTTCAGTCCGGAGCTGTGCCTTATATGGTCCGTGAGGGCTCCTCAACTTGTGGTCTTTGAGCGTGCAGAATGGAATAGCGGAAATTTGCATACGATTAGTCGTTCCTCCAATTTGGGATGAGAGACCGATGAGGGACATCTTAGGGGGAACAAGTAGGCTAAGGAGAAAAACAAAAAATGCAGGCATCCACTGGAAGCCTGTATAGGATATAGTACTGCGACAGGGATGTGGGCGATCCCTTCTTCAGAGCGAATGGTCTATTGGCACTGCTATCCTCCGATCAAAAGGAGGATTCCAACAATGTTGTTCCAAAATTTAGTGCTGATAGCCGCAATCCTGATGCTGGCAGTCTTGCTGGCATACCGGCCAGTCCTTCTTCCAAAGAAACCGGCCAATCCGAATCTAAAGCGCTTGCTGGCGCTCTGCGAATATCTGGCAGCGGTCATCCGGCTGTTCATCGATCTTGGCGACTATGCCGCCCAAAAGAAGATCGATAGGCGGCTTAGAGAGCGCGCCGCTATCTCGCAGATTGCCACAAATGAGACGAAAACGCAGTCCGATGCCATGTGCGAAATGGCAAGGAACGGCGTTTCCGTCAAGCACGATTCGGCGGATCACCATCGCTCTGTTGAAGGTTCACAGCCCAACCAGAGGAGGAATCTGCCGAAATCTATTCTGGAGCTTCTCTATGCTGCGCTGAAAGCGCTGTTTAAGAAAGACTCCTGACCACCCAACCAAAAACTTGGGAGGGTAGCAGCCTGAACCCAATCAGGCTATTTGCATGGTATGCAAATACGGAGAAAACTATTGGCGCATACCAATATCGAATATGCCTAACAGCATCACTACTAAGACAGCTTCCGATTTTCGGAGGCTGTTTCCTTTTGTACGGGGAACTTGCGGCTGTAGTTTTCCAAAGGAAACCTATGTTGGGTCTTTATTAACAAAGAAAAGTGGCACATCAATTTCTTTTTGCCAGGGCTGTGCCGCAGGCCGGCTCCTCTTGGAGCCTATGTAGGGTCCGTGAGCCCTGCTTGTTAGCAACAACATCTGAGAGAACTAATTGTTGGAGGAAACAATGGAACCTCACGGACCCACGCAGGATCCCGCGAGGGAACCGGCTGCGGCGGGCTCCCACACAGCAGGGTAAAACCTCCCTGCCCGCGGAACAACCATCCTCCCTCTCCCCCGCCATCGCACATCAGCAACCTCTTCTACAAACAAAAAACAGCCCCCAGACTGACTATCACAGCCAGCCTGGGGGCTAATGTTCTTCAATTAAGCGGGCTCCTCGGTATCCTGCACAGGCTCATCCGCAGCAACCTCCGCCACCTTAAAATAGGCGTCCGTCACCAGCTTATACAATGCCTCATAGGGCTCTGCCTGGAACCGGAAATACCTGGCCGGCCGCCGGCCGCCCTGCAGGGTATAGGTAGGCAGCTGGACGACATAGGCGGGCGGATCAATGGCCTTGATGACAGCGATCCGGTTGAGCCGGAGCTCGCCATCAACGGTCACGGAGACCATGGCCTTCACCGGAATATGGTTGTCAGGGAACTTATGCAGTTTCAGCCGGCTGAACACAGGCAGCCGGAACTCCTCCACCGTCTCAAAGGTCTTGGTGTAGTCGTTGACCTGGGCTTCCACAGCCTCGGCCAGCGTCTCCTCCACGGCCTTGTGCATGACGGCCCGGAACTCTGGGCTGCTGGGGTTGAAGGGATTGAGGGTAGTCCCACTTTTGGTATGCACGACCGGCATCCGCAGCTGGTTGCCCTCATCACCATCCCGGGGCTTCAGCAGGTGCATATTGACGACCCGGATACCATTGTCGAACAGCAGCTCGGCGGTAGCCAGGACCACAGAACTCCGGTCCTTGGGGCGGATGACACGACACTCGACGATTTTCATAAGACATTATCTCCTTTTTATCTCCGGCCCTATGCCGGGGCCCCCTTTTCAGAAGGCCCCGAGCAGGCCGGTTGTTTGATGGCCGGGCTTAGTACCCGGTCTTGGGCAGAGTGCTGGGCAGCTTTCCGCCGCCGTTGCTGTTCACCACATTGGTTGTGCAGAGGGCCGACTCAGTCTTCCAATAGCCGTTATACTGGCCGCCGCACTCAGAGCGCATCATAATGATGTACCCATTGGGCACAGTTGGCATCACATACCCGTAGAAGACAGGGGCGCTGGTCACTTTGAAGCCGGCAGGCACGGTGCCAAACTCAAACCGCACATCGGTGACATATTCTCCACTCTGGACATCCAGAGCCAGGGAGGACAGGTCGTACTGGTAAGAGCTGGCCGAGCTGAGGCCGGTGGCCATGGGCCGGTAGTCGTTCATGTTGGTCTTATAGCTGATGTTGTAGGCAACATCAGAGGACCACTTGCCGGTAAACAGGGTCCCGCCGCGGACGGCGTCCGTGGGGATCGTGATGTTGAGGAAGAAGTTGTCCAGGCGGTCGCCGGAGTCATTGTTGGCCGCCTTGAACAGGTACTTGGAGAAGGCCCCGGCGCTGGCGTTGGCGTTGCCGGCCACCGTATGGGTGACCTTCAGGTTCATGGGCGCGGCCTGATATTCGACTCGGACCACATCATTGTTGATTTTGATGTACACCTCAGTCTCCTTGCCGGACAGGCCAAAGTAAGGAGCGGGCGACTTCTCGCGGATGATGTAGCGTCCGATGGGCAGGCCGGGCGAAGCGGCGACACCATAGGAGTCAGTCTCAATGGTAGCCAGCACCGCATAACTGAACGGGTCGTAGATCTCGAACACGGCGCCCGGCAGGTTGCTGCCGGCAGCCAGGTCCAGAGTCGCGTTGTAGGCGGTGGAGGTCAGATGCACCTGGATCTGGCCCGCCTGGTTGTAGAGCTTCCACACGACCTCGGCGGTCTGCCCGTTGAGCACCTCAATGGTCTTGGGGATAGTATCCGCCGTATAGCCATTGGGTACCGAGATCATATTCAGCGTGTAGGTCCCATCCACCAGGGCGCCCCGCAGGGTGACATAGCCCTCATTGTTGGTGGTGTACTCGTCGACGATCTTGCCGGAGCTATCCTTGAGGGTCAGCTTGACCCCATAGATGGGAGCGCCGGATGTCCCATCGACCACCTTTACACGCATGCTGGAGAGCTGGGTCAGGACAAAGTCCACGATGGTGGGCTGGTCGGCCTTGACCTCCACATTGCGCTTGGCGCACAGGGAGTAGTTCTCATAGCCCTTGGGCAGGCGGGTCTGCTCGATGACATACCAGTCGGGCTCAAGGTCCACATAGACCAATCCAGCCTTGTCGGAGGTGTAGGTGCCGACGACGGAGCCATCCAGCTTGGTGACCTTATACTCCACGCCGGGCACCATGGCGCCCGTCTGGCTTACAGAGGTCCGGATCTGGACGCCGTAGGTCTTTCCAAACTGGAACCGGACCTGGGCGGTGCCGTCGCTGGTGATCTCCACATTCTGGCTCTGGTTGACCTCAGAGAGCGTGTAGCCATCTGGGGCCTTGGTGACTGTCACCACATACCAACCTGCGTCCAGGCCAGGTACACGGATGATGCCCGCAGTGTCGGTAGCGTAGGTCCCGACCCTGGTGCCATCGATCGTGGTCACTTCCACTCGCATACCGGCAAGGCCCTTCTCCGCGGCGTCCACGCCGTAGATGTTCAGGGTGCCGCCGGCGTTGAATACCAGCCGGACATTGACCGCTACGCCATTCTGGATCTGCACGGTCGTCTCGGTCACATTGGGGGTGTAGCCATCCGGGTTCTTGATGACCTTGATCACATAGTACCCGGAGGTCAGCTTATCAGTCTGGACGACGCCCGTGTTGTCGGTGGTCCAGGTATTGATGAGCTCGCCGTTCTGCCGCCAGATCTCGATGACCACGCCAGCCAGGGGCTGGTTGGACTGGTCCACCGCGTTGACGGTGATGCCGGCATAGGGGGTATCGGTAAAGGTCGCGTGGGCAAACTCGCTGTCTTTCACATGGACCAGCTGGGAGGGAGCATCCATCTCATAGCCTGTGGGGGCTGCCAGCTCCTCCACTGTGTACATACCAGGAGTCAGGCCGCCCACCAGGGCAAGGCCATCCTCATCGGTGACATATTCGCCGATCACGATATTGTCCGAGTTCCGGGTGACCTGGAACCGGGCGTTGGGCAGCGGCGCGGAGGTGACCCGGTCCAGTTTTTCGATGACGATGCCGGAGGTCACATTCTGGAAGACCACCGTGCGGGTCTCGTTGGAGACCACAGTTGCGCGGATCTCGGTCTCCGTCATCGTGTAGCCATCCGGGGCGTAGGTCTGCTTGATGATATAGTCGCCGGCAGGCAGGTTGCCCCAGATGATGGTGCCATCGTTGCCGGTGACGCCCTCCATGATCATCTCACCAGTCTTGGCTACGATCAGCTGGAACCGGCCGTTTGGCAGCTGGTGCCCGTCCGCCTTATCCTCCAGCCGGACGATCAGGGACCCGTAAGCCAGGTCCTCGAAGGTGACCCGGTTGATTTGACCTGCTTTGACTGTGATCGTCTTTTCCGTCACATTGGGCAGTTCATAGCCATCCGGAGCCGCGACCTCGCGCACGATATAGTGGCCAGGCTCGATGGGCCGGATCAGGGCCTCGCCCTGGGCGTCGGTGGTGTAGCGTCCGATGAATGCTCCATCTGCATGGTAGACTTCAAACACAGCGCCAGCAACGCCGCGGCCAGTGTCTGCGTCACCCTTGAAGATGACCAGAGAAGCCATAGGCGCGTTCTCCACCACCAGGGTGGCCAGCTGGCCCTCCACCACTTCGACACGGTGGACAGTCTCGTCCAGCAGATAGCCGTCCGGCTGCTCCACTTCCTTGACATAGTACACGCCAGGAGTTGCGATCGGATAGGTGGCGGTACCGGTGGTATCGGTGGTGACCTCGCCCAGTACACGGCCCTCGGCAGTCCGGATCTCAAACTTGGCGCCCATCAGGGGCTCGTCGTCGACCGTAGACACCTTGGTTACCATGATGCCGGTGAGCGCTGTATTGGTGACGCGCAGGATGCTGGGCGTATCAGGCTTGACCTCCACATGGTGGTGGGTCTCATCCAGGATATAGCCGCAGGGAGCCTTGATCTCGGTGACAATGTAGTTGCCAGCGGGCAGAGGCTCCGTAAAGGCAATACCAGCCCGATCTGTGGTGTAGGTGCCGACCACCCGGTTAGTGTTCAGCTCCTTGACTTCAAACTCAGCGCCCTCCAGGTACTTGCCGCTGACCGAGTCAGTCTTCAAGATTTGGATGGAGCTGTCCTTGTGGTTTTCGATGATGACGACAGGCTTCTCGCCCTCCGCCACTTTGACCTCAGTGCGCTCATTGACGATTGTGTAGCCGTCCGGGGCCTTGGTCTCGATGAGATAGTAGGTGCCGGGGCCCACATTTACGGTGACAAACGAACCGGTGGGGTCAGTCTGATAGTTACCGAGCAGCTTATTGTCCTGGTCCCGCAGCTCAAACTGTGCGCCGGCCAGCGGGTTCTTGGTGGTCGCGTCCACCTTGCGGACTGTAATGCCGCTCTTGGGGGTGTTGGGTACGGTGATGGTGGTGGGCTGGCCCTCCTTGATCTCGACCCTGAACTCATCCTCGTTGAGCACATAGCCAATGGGGGCCTTGAGCTCCCTCAGGATGTACCAGCCAGGCTCGATGCCAGTGAGGTTGGCCTTTCCGTTGGTGCCAGTAATGAAGGGATCGCCGATCTGCTTGCCGTCCATGGCAAACAGTCCAAACTCAGCGCCGGCCAGCGGCACCTTGCTCTGGGCGTCCACCTTCTCCACCACCAGGGTGGTCTTCTCGTAGTTCTTCAGCTGCAGCAGCGTGACCTCGAAGTTCTCCACCCGCACCTGATGCCGGGTGCTATCCAGCAGGTAGCCCTCCGGGGCTTCGATCTCCTGGACATAGTAGTAGCCGGCTTCCAGGCCCGGCACCCGGATGTAACCATCCTTGCCGGTCACATAGTAAGGCTCCTTGCCGACAGGAGAACCGTCCAGGCGTGTGACCGTGAACTTGGCACCCTCCAGGGGCAGTCCGGACATGGCATCCTGCTTGAGGATGGCGACGCCGCCCGGCTTATTGTTCCGGAACAGGACTGTCGCAACCTCGCCGGCCTTCAGGGAGACATTCTGCTTGGGGTTTTCGCTGAGCAGGTATCCCTTCGGGGCCTCGATCTCCTCGACCACATAGTCGCCGGGGAGCAGGTCGCCGATGCTGGCCAGGCCGTCCAGGCCCGTCTCCAGTCGCTCTTTGATGACCTCGCCGTTCACACGGCTCAGCTTGAACACGGCCCCGGCCACAGGCAGGCGGGTCTGCTCATCCTCCTTGCGGATGTACAGGGTCGTCTTGCCGTCGTTGCCGAAGACCAGGAATACAGGCTCTGTCTGTCCGACGCGGAGCTCAAAGGTCTGGGGCGTAGAGTCAATGATGTGCCCGTCCGGGGCCTCCACCTCTTTGACCACATAGGAGCCAGGCTCCAGGCCATTGAGGGTGGCGTAGCCGGTGGACCCGGTGACCAGGTCGGCGATGAAGTTGCCGCCGGCAGTGGTCACCATGAAGCGGGCGCCTGCCAGGGGCAAGCCAGTCTGGTTATCCTTTTTCAGGATGATGAGCTGGGTGTCCTGATAGTTGTGGTAGTTCACGACGACCGTATCATGGGCGTTCACCAGCTGGACCAGCCGGGGTTCGCTGTCAATGATATAGCCGTCCGGGACCCGCGTCTCAATGATCTGGTACCAGCCGGGGACTGCGTCAGGCAGATGGATGATACCGTTGGAATCAGTGGTAAAGGTGCGGGGCTCGTTGCTGGTATCGGTGGAATCGTTGCCATCGCCCAGGTACCGGATGGAGAATTCCACTCCAGCCAGCGGCTTGCCGGTGATGGCGTCGTGCTTGGTGATGGTGAGGCCCTCCCGGGGCTCATTCTCCACCGCGATCTGGATGACCCGGTCGCTCATGGAGGTGACGGTGATCGTCCACTCATGGGGGTCCGGCATATCGTATCCGGTGGGCGGGGTGAGCTCTGTCAGCTTGTAGGTGCCGTTGGGGAGATCCTTGAACAGCAGCTCGCCGTTGTCGTCGGTGGTACCCTCACGGCTGACGGTGCCGCCGGCGGCCGGATCGTCCAGGTTGATGGACTCCAGCTTGAACTTGGCGTCTGCCAGCCTCCAGGAGTTGGAGGCGTCCGACTTGACGACCAGCAGGTCGCGGTAGTGGGTATCCGTGAAGTCGAACTCCAGCAGTGACTGGCCGGGCAGGAGCTGCTTGGTTACGGTAAACCCGGCTCCGCCATCAGACTCTGGCTGCGGGTCGCGGTTGTACTTGTCAGGCATCACTGTCTCAGTGACAGTGACGGTCCAGCCGCGGTCCCAGACGATATCGCCGATAAACTCGGCATAGTCGTCATAGGTGATCCAGATCTCGCCATTCTCGTCCGTCTGCTTGGTGAGGTTGAAGCTGGCGCCGGCGTCGATCTGGATATCGAAGGTGGTGCCAGGGAGCATTTCCTCAGTCTCGCGGTCCGATTTGCGGATGACGATCTCAGGGTACTTGGTGTCGGTAAAGACGAAGGGGGCCAGCTTGGTACCACGGCTGATCTCCGCGGTCTGCCAGTTGGTATCATCGATCAGATAGCCCTCCGGGGCCTCTACCTCACGCACCTGGACAGTCCAGGAGTCCTGTTTGTCGTTCTTGAGGAACTCGCCGTAGACATCGTGGTTGATGATGATGGTGCCGTCGGGGCCAGTGGGGCCAAAGCGGCCAAGATTGGTGCCGTCCACCATGACCTCGAACACAGCACCGGCCAGAGGCTGGTCGTTGCCGGCAGCAACCTTCTGGATCACGATTTCCGGGTAGGTGTAGTTTACGAAGGTCAGCTGATGCACCCGAACATCATCATTCTCAGTGTTGATGGTGATGCTCTGGCAAGCCCAATAGGGAATCAGGTAGCCATCAGGGGCCTTAGTCTCGACAAAATCGTAGGTCCCAGACTCCAGACCATTGCCGTCAGTACCGGCGTAGGTAAAGGTGCCATCGCCGCCGGTGGTGATACTGTCGATCTTGGCTCCATCGAGGTAGACATCAAACACGGCGCCAGGAAGGCCGTTGCCATCCTCGTCCACCTTCTGGATGATGATGGAGTGCTTGGGCTGATTCTGGAAAACGATAGGGCCGCTGTGCTTAGGAGTAGGCACTCCATCCACATCTTCAATCCAGAGCCGAAGATTCTGGACCTCATCAGACAGCTCATACCCAGGAGGGGCAATTTTTTCTGTGACCGTGTATTCACCGGGTTCCAGATAGTTCTCCCCATCAGGATCATCCCACTGGAGCTCCAGGGTACCAGTCTCATCACAGACCCTGTCGGTCTCAATGCCATTGGTCAAACTTTTGAAGTGGAAAGTAGCAGGGCCGACGCCATTGCCATCCTGGTCCACCTTGTTTACGATACCAGTGGGAGTCTGAGGCTCTCCATTCTTGATGGGAGCGCCGCCATTGACTGCCGCCGCTGTTTCCTTAGTTTTGTTGTTAGTAGAACTAACAGTAACCTGATAAGGCTTGGTACTGCCAACATAACCAGGAGGGGCGGAGGTTTCTTTAACATAGAATGTCTGAGTATCATCAGTCATGAATTCACTGACATCAACATAAGTCCATTCATCCGCCGTTGTTGTGAAGGAATGCACCTCATTTTGACACCCAGCATCAGTATAAACTCCAAATGTTGCTCCGCTCAGGTTGTTACCGCTGAGATCGGTTTTCTTGAGTTTAATCCATCCCTCTTTTGGAATCTGTGTTTCATCAGGCATTGATACCACCATGGGCTGGATATTACTTCCGCCCCTGGGGGTATAGTAGTAGACATCCCACTCCCCAAAGTCTCCGCGTTCATATTTGGTAAGGGCTTCTTTCACCCAGCCAACGACCTGCTCGTCAGTCTCCGCGCACTTACCGTACATTTTTTCAACGGTACGATTTCGCTCAGAGGCGATCATCAGCTGCGTCGACTCATCGTACAGGCTGGAGATTTTGTCTGCGCCGGTCAGCCAGAGAGCCGCCTGGAGCATTGCAGACCCAGAAATGCGATCCTTCTCAGACCAATAGTAGAAAATACTGCCGCGCTCCTGCTCAGCAATCTTCTGCTTAAACTCAACAGATTTTCCTGGATAACGCCGGTCTACATCAGTCGAGTAAAACCAGTACCAGTTATACTGGGCAATAAGCGGCAAACAGAAGTTATACTTGGTCTCACTAAGCGGAACAGGGTTTTCCCATGTGGCGCTCTTAGAGAAGTCCTTGGAGTGATCAGCGCAAAATCCAGGCGCAACACCTGTTTCCATATTGAATGTAAAAATTCGTGGAATAACAGTGCCCAGAATTGGAGACTGATACGAAGTCCATACATTGGCTTTATTTATAGTCGTGGTAGCAGGTGGGCCCTCTTTTGCTTCCGCTGCAATTGCGGGGGCCACGAACTCAGAGATCGGTAAGATCCCCAGCACCATGACAAATACCAGGAACAGTGTCATGATACGCTTAAACATAGTTGTTTTCTGCATTTTATTGGTTCCTCCTTAGGTTTGCGGCTCTGCAGCTGCCGCAATGCGATGTTGGTGGGTTCGAGGAAGAAGCGCTATTTCCTTCTGCAATCATGTGTATCACCACCTCCTTCCGATTGGCTCAAGATGGCCGTTAGCCATCCTTGCGTGATTCACAGCTATTATATGCAGTTTCTTCGAAACTTATTTTATAAACAACCGGCCTCTCAGGAGGTCACTGCTATGCAACAATTATATGCAAACTATATTGGGGCCATTGGCGCAAAAAAAACTCCACCGAAAACAATTTTCGGTGGAGAATATCAGCCCTTTTGCGAGAAGAATGGCCATTGGCGTTTTGTTTTGCGTTGCATTCCTCTTTTGATGGTACCTGCAATACGATTTACTAAGTGCAATTACCGACATCACTATGCATGCTCTCGCTTTTAGGAACGGTGTCTACTGCCCCATACTCATTATGTGTCATGATAGTTGACTGCCATCAACTACCACAACTTATTAGTCTGAAAACAATCCTGTGAACTATAAGATGAGAATCCGAGCCATTCCAAGCTAGAATGCCTCGGATTCTCCTGCTGGATCTGTTTAGCCAATGTAGGCTGAATAGTCGTAGTTGTTAGAAGACCACTTTTCGGCCAATTTGAGTCCGCTATCAGACCAAAGACAAATGATCCAGTAATTCCCTGAACTTGCGGCCGTCATGTAGCTGTAGGTATCACTCATCAAAGAATGTTTATGCCCAGAAGAGTTCATCCATCCATTAAAAGCTGCGTGTACTGTTGAATATCCCTTAGCACAAACCTCGCCAGAAAAACTACCCTTCGGCCGGTCATGGCTGAAGTTACTGACTATCTCATTGCATCTAATCAGAGTGTATTCTTCCATACTGTCCGTGGTACCCCAAGTCAGAGGCTCATGCCCCTCGGATACACGGGCCTCATTGACCAGCTCAAGAAACCCATACTGCAACTTGGCATTTCCGATATCCACATTGGTAGCGCCAGTGAAGTACCCATTGGGAGAAACAGCATCAGAATTGCCATAGGTAGGGTATGCATCATCCTTACCGATACTGGACAGGACACCAGCCGCTGCGGTGGCGCCACTGGGCAGCTTCTGTCCCAACTCGCCGGTAGAAGTACCAGGGGTGGTAGGATCGGTGGGAGTAGTTTCGCCATTCCCAGAGAACACATCATACATCCGGCACAGGACAACTGCTGCCTGTCCGCGGGTCATCAGTCCATTCCCATTAAAGGTACCGTTGCTGTCCACACCTGTAATAATACTGGCACTCACAACAGCCATCAGGGCATCCTGATAGTTACTGGGAACACTGGACCAATCACCGATACTGGCCTGCACAGCTGCAGCATTGTAGCTGGGGACCTTGCCGCCGTCCTTCAGGAAATTGTAGAGGATCTGCGCCATATTATACCGGTTGATTGGCTGGAGGGCGACCTCCTCAAACCCATTATCAAGAGGGGTTCCGTTATCCAGGCCCATGCCCGCCATTACCGCAAGACAGGGGACATACCACGCAACCTCTGCCGGATCGCCGCCATACCAATCAATCAGCTCAGGATAAACTGACCGCCCAAGCATAAGTGCGAGCTCACCGTAGGTTACCTGCCTGTCTACGCCGTACAGACCATTGCCTACACCGGATACCCAGCCATTTTCGGCAGCTCGCTCCACATAGGAATAAGACCAGTGGCTGCTGGGCACATCGGAAAAAGTGGACTTACCATTGCTGGCAAAGATGCCGGCAACGATACTGATGAGCATCGCTGCGATGAGCAGCATAGAAATGCGCTTCTTGTTGTTCAGTGTTTTCATGTTGGGGTTGCCTCCTTTTTCGAATTTGCGTTGCGGCTCTTCTGTATTAGAGAACGCCCGCTGGTTGTCCTTTCATTTATATTATATGCACCTGCAGAAAATAATATTTTGGCCGCATGATAAGGCTGGCCTGCATGTCATATATAGGTTTCCGAAGGAAACCTATGCAGCGAAGATGTCAGGCAAAAAGAATATCCACCGGCTGTTTTCTCCTTTAGAAAAGATTGACAGGCGTCTCCGTTTGTAGCAATGATATCCATGCTCAGGAGTCTTTTCTAACGAAGAAATCAGGAAAGGGTGTCTGTCGTTGCCCTTGACCCCGTTGCGTGTCGGCTCCCGCCGGGAGCCGATGTATGGTCCGTGAGCCAGCCCGCCTCATATCCCTATAAAAAGGAAAGCAGTCCAGCCGTTCAGAGACGCACCTCTGGGCAGCTGGACTTTGGAATATCTTAGATTTTGGTCAGCCGCTCAATCTCGCTTTGTGGGATACCCATGATTTGAGAAACTTCCAGGATAGAGAATTTCTGCAAGAGCCGGCGTAGCATATCAGCCTGCGCCTCCACACGGCCCGCCTCCCGGTTCTCCCGGGCGTTGGCCGCCAACTCCATCTCCCAGACTTTCTCCTGTCTAAACAATCTTGTCATGATATTTAATTCCTGGTTAACCGCTCAATCTCGCTTTGTGGGATACCCATGATTTGAGAGACCTCCAGGATAGAAAACTTCTGCAGGAGTCGTCTCAGCATGTCAGCCTGCGCCTCCATACGGCCTTCCACACGGCCTTCCACACGGCCCGCCTCCCGGTTTTCCCGAGCGTTGGCCGCCAACTCCATCTCCCAGGCTTTCTCCTGACTGAATAACCTTGTCATGATGTCAACAACCTCCTTTTTCCGACTGTCCAGGAATGGTACCAAGATACCTTGTTCCAGGCAGAGTTGGATGGTACTCATAAGAGCCTCGTCTGTGCGTCCATACAGGGATACCTGCTCGTTTGCCACCTGGCAGAAATCCACATACTGAGAGAGAATATCTCCAGGCTGGCCATCCCTCAGTACCCGCACTGTCAGGTCAGCAGATCCCGAACCCTCGTACATATCGCTTAGACGCAGGATATCGGGGGCTTCTTTTTCCCCGGTGTATATGACATAGAGTTCTGGCCGGGGGATGGATACCTTCTTTTCCCGGTACAGGGAAAGCTGGTGCTCTTCGATATACTCGTTGTAGGTTTTTGCCAGATACATCAGCATACGCAGAGGGATGTTCGGGGAGAAAGTGCTTTGAGCCTCCACCAGCAAAATGAGTTTGTCCCGAACCTGAAAGCCCAGGTCATTGTACTGGCCGATGGCCAGGATATTCTCCAGTGTCACCAGCCTGAAGTCCTCATCCCGGATATCGGTATCCTCCGGGTGCAGAGACAGGTATAGCTGTTTTGTATATTCGATATCGCTGAACAAAAAAGTAAATACGCTATCCTTGATGTCGCGCTTTGGCTCCGGCATTTTGATCATCCCCCTTTGTTTGTTATATTATACCACAGGCGTTCGCAGGAGTGCAATAGGAGTACTTGTTGTATCCTGTGCCCATTGGTTGAGGGGCCATATGCGAAGCGGCAGACCAGAAGAAAAAAGCCCTCTTGGCAGTTCATTTGTAGAAAAGATAGCTTGCTTGTACCCCTCCTCTCCCCTCTTCTATCCATGTTCCTCTGAATAAATTCCGGCAGTTTCGCATACAACAGTATTATACAACAATTTAGGAGCAAGCACAGGAAGGGGATGACACATGTATGGCAAATATAATAAAACTGGGTAGTCTTTTCCTAGATGGCCGTCCAGTAGAAACAGGGATGCAATATGTTCCAAGTCAGACTATTGAGGTTGGAGAAATGACTCCCAGCAAGGAGATCGGATGGGTAGCTGTTAATGGGTTGCTCATTGCGGACCAGTGCCTGCTGACCAATGTCAGCTGGGATGACTTGGATGTCCAAGGCTTGGTATTTGGCAAAGAGGTCACAGTACAAGGTCTTAGATTTAAGATCCGCCTACTCAAAGTCGGCAGTAAGGAGGATGTTCCCAACGAGTGGGATGCTGCCTTAGACGCTGTTGGCGAGGATGATACTCTCTGGCACTGGGATCATAAATTTTTCTGGGGCCAGGAACCTGTGAGTGGGTCTGTGTCGCACCGCGCGATTCGTGGGTACACCTCGGCCCGCCACTGGGGTTGGAGTGACTCGTCCTCTCGGCACGCGCTCCTCGGTTTCCGCCCCGCCTTGGAGCCTCTGCCCACTGACCCCTCTGCCATCAGGCATAGCCAGGAAGCCTTGGTTATTGGCAGGGCCGGCGCAGTTGCTGGAAGCCTCATAGATGCGACTGCCTACGACCTTGTTATTCAGCCAAACGCTGATGGACTGATTGGAGAAGTCAGCTTCGCAGCAAAGATGCAGGATGGTACATTGGCTGTTGATCGGAGCGGGATAATCAGCATCGCCACCTAGACCGTCGCCCACATAGGTTCCCTGCTGGGAACCTACCACATAGGCTCCCTACAGGGAGCTTCCGAACTTTAGTTCGATGAGAGAATCAGTGCATGGTGTATCGAAATCGCGGTGCAGAACCGATTTGCTCCGCGTGTATGGCCGCTGACGATGGACAAGGCTGTGCCTATTCCTTACATTGAAAGTACAGAGCCCCGCAGCACAAGCTGCGGGGCTTCTTTGTTTGTGCCAACTGCCAACCACCATACAAAGTCCTGTATAGTTCGGCGAGAGAATCAGCTACTCACAGAGCGTCAGAAAGTCCTCTGCAACCATAGCCTGTACAATCTCGTGGAAATGTTTATCTCCCCATTCGCTGGAGACAACCGGCCGTCCGAGCTTTTCCTGGACATATGTCTCTATCAAATCCATGTCACACATCCGAAAGCCGGTATATGCAGAAACAACTAACAGAGTATATAGCCGGGCAATTGGACGAAGGCTTTCCTGATTTATTACATCAATACTTTCAAAAAGAGCATTTGATGGAAAAGTGGCTCGATGATACCTTCTCTTGAAAAACATACACTGGCTTGGTTAGGGAGGAAAAGGCTGAAATGCTGGTGCGGGATGAGGATGCTCGCCAACTTCAGACTGCAGCAGAGAAGACAGGCATTGCCAAGAAGCTCAAAAAAAAGCCGGCCTCAGCTGGTATGCGCTGAAGCCCGCTTGGAGAGACTTTTTTGAAGACCCCGTATATCAGTCAGAATATAAGGTCATCTTTTTCCTAAACCCGGAGGGGCAAAACAAATATAATTCCGGGTGGTTCACGGTGGAAGAACTGCTCCAATGGATCAAGGGAAAGGGCCCCGTAATTCGAAACTGCTAATCAAAAGAGAAAGAGCCGTAGATGTCAAATCTGCGGCTCTTTTTTTCGGAGAAAAGCGTCCTATCTCGTACAAAGCAAATCGTTTCCGGCCTATTGCACGGTGACAGTTTGCATATCATGCAGCAAATTCCAAACACGGGAGGTTTGCCGCATGAAATTTAATTGCCATTTGATTATCCATCGTCTCTCAGCGATTCTGTTGGCTACAACGATCTTTGCTAATCTATCCATTACTTCCGCGCTGGCCACAACCAGTAAAAATCCATTCCAAGATGTTTCCGAAAATGCCCCCTCTGCTGAGGCCGTCCAGTATGTCTATGACCGAGGTATTTCCCACGGTACCGGTGCAACTACTTTTTCACCCAACAACCATATTACTTATGGTGAGCTTTCATTGATGCTGTGCCGCATGCACTACCCTGATGAATCATGGACTATTGAATCTGCGACAAATTATGTTCGTGATCGTATGGGCTATGTTGTAGATCCTATGGAAGTACAACATTCCAGAGTTATGAATACAACCGCGTATCAGGCAATTTTATCCTGTAGCAGCTGTCCTGTTTACAGCCAGGTCTTGTATGAGCCGGAGATTGACGAAGCTGACCAGCTTGATGATGGCATATATACTGCAATCAGACTGGGGCTTTGTGATGAAGCTGATACTGAGCAGAGATTGATTACTCGGGGTGAGGCTGTCCAAATTCTATACAAAACCAGCCAGACAAACTTGGCATTGCCGGCGCCGCCTATTGTGGACAAACTCAATGTAAAAATTGATGAAGACTTTAATGGAAAATGCGCTCCGTATTTGGAGGCTGCGTCCAAGCTTCCCGAGGTCATCCTGAATCGTTTCGACGACGAAGGCTGGTCATTAGTCATCGGCAACGATTTCATAGACCAATGGAGTACTGAAAATAAAACCTCGGCGGCGGGCCTTACCCATTATGCGAATAAATCCATTTATGTACGCAGTTCAACCAGTGTTACCCACGAATTTGGCCATTTTCTGCATTCTGAACTTGGGCGGCCTCTAATTGTTGGAGACCTGTTTGAAAAAGAGGTAGACCAGGCAAAACCTGTCATTGGTAACTATGCCGCAACCAACAAAAATGAATATTTTGCCGAATTCTTCGAAAAATGGTTCGATGACACCGATGTCTGGCTCCAGAGGCTGCAGGAGGCGGCGCCAGAGACCTATGCCTACTTTGCCAAGCTGGAGAAGCAAGGCTGGCTGCCTGAGAGAACCTAAGCTGGCGAAGGCTTTGAGGGAACCCCATCTTTTCTAATAGAAAAATCCTCTGGAGGAATATCTCCTTCCCTGAGATTTTTCAACTCATAGCATATGGTCCGTGAGACAGCTCTTTCAGACTACCATCCCTGAACTAAAGTTGGGGAACTACCTTGAGGCACTTTAGCTGCGCCAATGATTCGCACCCCCCTCTCCCCTACCAGTCTGAAGACGGCTGCAGTATGTTCCTAATGGGCACATCTCCTTCCATTTCAGCTTTCGAATGAGCTCCGGAAGTTTTGCATACAATAGTATCAAATTTCAATTTAGGAGGGAGTACAGAAAGGGGATAATACACATATGGCAAATATCATAAAACTTGGCAGTCTCTACTTAGATGGCCAACCAGTAGAAATAGGAGCTGATTACGCTCCTGGACAATCAATCGAGGTTGGGAAAACGATTCCTGGCAAAGAGATCAGCTGGGTGGTAGTCAATGAAATGTTGATTGCCGACCGGTGTATTTTAACGAATGTCAGCTGGAATGACCTCAATGCATGCAATTTGATTTTTGGTAAATGTATCATCATTGAAGGGTACCACTATCAAATCAGGCTGCTCCAGATCGGGACAGACAAAGCTAAACCCAATGAATGGGATGCGGCCTTAGATATCGTAGGTGAGGATAACCGACTTTGGAATTGGAAATGGACATATTTTTGGGGGCAAGAAACACCTGCTTGTGGACCTATAGCTAACGAATATACCCGCGCATACCGTGGGTACTCTTTCGCCCGCACCTGGTCTTGGGCTGGATCAGGGCTTCGCCGCTCAGATGTCGGTTTCCGCCCCGTTTTGGTTCCACTCAACACTAAACAGTTTACCCCAGCTCTGCTTGGACAAAGGGTGATGATCTGGGGTGGGCAAAATATCGTGAACGGTTACTTGGAACAGGTAACTGACTATGATGTGCTCCTTTCTAACTGGCATGGTTCAGTGTTGGAGAGCCAAAGTTGTGGCTGGATCATCACAGGGGGAAAACTTCTTGTAGACAGAAATTCAATTGTAGGAGCGCAAAACCAAAAGGAAGCATGAAACAATCAGCCGTGAGCTTCAGGCGTATCCTGGCATATGTCAGGGTACGCCTTCTCTTTTCTCGTTCGACGGTCATGTTAGGCGCGGCTCCCGTCTGTGCGGCCTAGAGTAGCGGGCATAGGCCAGTGCTCCTACCGGCAAAAGATAATATTTTGGACTATGGTTCTGCCACATCGTTCTATATCCCTCACAGATAAATCCGGGGGGGATTTACTGCGCAATTGTTAACGAAGAAAGCTGGAAGGGGCGTTCTTAGTTGCCATTGGCGCCACCGCATGCCGGCTCCCGATGGGAGCCTATGTATGGCCCGTGAGCTTACAAAATGGACCGCAGGAAAGTCCCCACCTTTGTAGCCATCCGCGAGGGGAAAATCAGTACAAAAAAAACCAGCCTGGCGAACCGCCAGGCTGGTGAGAAAGCAAATATTCTGTCATTGCTGATCCAGGCGGCTCCGAAAAACTGCCTGTCCATTATGATGTGAGCGAGATAAAACTCTCTCCTGCCGCGCTATCCTCCGAGGAGGCAATCATAGGGCCCTTTGGCCAGCCGGTCAGGCTTGTCGTGTCGCACCCTCTCTCCCCGCCGCCCACTGCGGCAGGATAGGAGGTTACGGCGGCATACCGAAAACGAAGAGGCCTACGCATCCGGCGTCCGTGACCTGACCCGCTTTTGGGCGGGTGGCCGCAGACCAGGCGAACCTTGAAGCGGATTACTCCGCCCCCGAGCGGGGTCTGCCAGCGCGTGAACCCTGCCTTCACCAATCTGTTCAGGAGCGAACTCCTTAGCCGGTTTCCCGGCCCAAGACGATGCACCGGTCGAGCGGCCCGAAGGCCGGGACTTCCAGTGGGACAAGGTCTTTTGCTTTCCTGGACTTAGTTTATGTCAGCCATGCGGATTTGTCAAGTATTTTTCGAGAAAAATTGAATATTTTTTGATATTTTTCATGCTAATTTGCGAGAATAGGCCGGATTTTACACATAATTTGTTCGGATTTATGCTGTGTTGTTTTTGCGTGGCTCATGGCCGGATTTCGATTTTGCGCACAGGCAGGAACTCCTTGTTTTAGACAACAAAAAAGCACCCGCCTGGAACAAACATCCGGGCGGGTGAGAAAGCCATATTCGCAAGCCTGAAAGAAAGGGACGGTTCACGGCCGCGGGAACTGGACGCAGGACCCAGCCCTCATGACGAGGGATGGTTCGAGGCCTACTTCACCGGGGTTGGGAGGTCCGCCCCCAAGGCTGGGCGCGTGTGCGCCGATGCGAGGGGAGACTTTGCTGATATTATTTTATGCGCGGCCGCGGCCAAAGTCAAGGGGTTTTCCCCAAATAGGGGATTTTGTTTTGCCGGAGTCCGGCATATTCGGGGAAGCGAATGCGGAGGGCCTCGAAAAATGCCTCCATCAGTTCGCAGCAAAACAGGTTGTCCGGGAGATATTCCTCCGTGGCGCCACTCCCGCCATCTGAGCCGCAGCTGTTCCAAAGGTTGAAGGCAAGCCGGGTGACCCGGAGCGATGTGCCGGTCTGCCAGCCCGCCTCGGCGGCCTCCGGGCGGATGGACCAATCGCTGAGATCGAAGATGTCGGAGAAATGGTTCCGGGTCTCAGCCGTGAGCCCGCAAAGGTACGCCAGCGACTTAAAATAGCTGTCTTGGCGTTTCTTCCGCCTTTTGGCTTCGGCCAACTGGTCCAGAAAGAAGTCCTTGTGCTCGACAGAAGAAAAGAAAAACTCAGCCTCCATGCATATCCGCTCCCCTGCTCTAATTTTTGCAGTTCCCAGTATAACACAACACCAGAGACTTGCGCAAGCGGCACTGTTTTGGCAGCCCTCACGGACCCGACATAGGTTCCCCACGAGGGAACCGGCCCGCGGCAAGAGTCTCCGGCAAAAGAGAAAATCCCCGCCCATTTTCTTCGTTAAAAAAGACGGATACCTTCCAAAGAAGAAAGACCAGCCCCGCAAAGGACCGGCCTCTTCCCTACTACTTCCATTGAACGCCACAAAGGGACTCGGTTATTTATGGCCGAGAAGGTGACTCTTTTGCCGCCGCAGCTCACCCAACCAGGCGTCCCGCGCCATGCTCACCATCTTTGGTCCTTCGAATCCATACAGGCCGCAGGCAATGAATGGATGGCATTCGATAGCCACCGTCCGGCCGCCCTCCAGCAGGACCGCCACATCCAGGGCCAGGGCCGGGTGTTCCCGGAGAGTGTCCGCCATGTCATGTACAACTGCTGCGTCTGGGGCCAGCCAGTGCTCCATGAAGTAGGGCCGGATGTCCATAACGCGCCCCCTGGAGACGAAGACGCGCCATTCGGATGCGAACTGAGACTGGATCATCTGTGAGACGAACAGCAGTTCATTGTCAGGGATCTCACCCAGCAGCCGCTCCTCATGGGGTATCGCCTCGAACCGTTTAGGATGGCGACCTGGCTTCAGCAGTAGCGGCCCAAACTCAGCTCTCAGCCTGGACAGTTCAGTCTTGGACACATCCCGGAATATCCGGCGCCCCAGGAACTGTTCCTGTTCCAGCTCAGGCGGAATATTCATGGCTTCCATCGGTCCCAGCCCCATCTGGGACAAATACTGGTTCACGAACTCGATGCTGCCCACCGGCACGATTGTTTTGGCCGTCTGCCCGGGCAGAGCCAGGGTGCAGCCAAACTTCTCCTCATTTGCCAGCCAGTTTGCCTCATCGCAAGATTCCGGGAAGGGGGCAGCCAGCGAAACTGGCCACCCGTTTCGATCCTTCTGCAGCAAAAACAAAATATCAGGCACTTTCTTTCGCCTCCTCCTTGGGCGGGTGGATGCTGAACAGGGCGCAGATGGTCTCCATCTTGATGGCATCCACCGTCGCTTCAAACATCTCGTAGCCTTCCTTCTTGTAGGCAACCACTGGATCCGTCTGGGCATAAGCTCGGAGCGTGATTCCCTTCTTCAGCTCCTCCATGGCATCCAGGTGGTCCATCCAGTTCTTGTCGATGGACCGGAGCAGGAACAGCCGCTCCAGTTGGCGGAACTGCTCCGTACCAAATTCATTTTCCTTGCGCTGGTATCCGGCCACGGCCGACTCATAGAGGGCCTCCGTCAGCTTGTCCAGCCCCATCGCCTTGAGCTCCTCGGTGGTCAGGTGGAACTCATCCGGCAGCATCCACATGGCTCGGTATGGCTTCAGCATCCCCTGGAACCGCAGCGCATCCAGCTCCATATTCTCATTCAGATTGGCAAGAATATTGTTGCTGATGACCTTGTGCAGCATCTTGAGGATCTGCTCGTGGACATCCAGGCCATCCAGGACTTGCTGGCGCTGATCATAGATGACCTTGCGCTGGGTATTCATCACATCATCGTACTCCAGCACCCGCTTGCGGGCCTGGAAGTGCTGGGACTCGACCTGCCGCTGCGCGCTCTCGATGGCCCCTGAGAGGATCTTGGCGTCAATGGGCGTATCATCATCCACACCCAGTTTATCCAGAATGCCCTCCACCCGGCTGGCTCCAAACAGGCGCATGATGTCGTCCTCCAGGGACAGGTAAAAGCGGCTCTCGCCAGGGTCACCCTGGCGGCCGGCGCGGCCGCGCAGCTGATTGTCGATACGCCTGGCCTCATGCCGCTCGGTGCCCAGAATGAACAGACCGCCCAGCAGATGAACGGCCTTGGCCGCCGTGCAGGTCTGGATCCGGTATTTAGCCTCTGTCTCCACATATTCTCGCCGCAGCTTCAGAATCTCCTCATCGTCCGTATCGGCATAGCTGGTAGCTTCAGCCAACAGCTCCTCAGAGACGCCATTCTTGAGCATTTCCTCCCTAGCCAGGAACTCAGGGTTGCCGCCCAGCATAATATCGGTACCGCGGCCAGCCATATTGGTAGCAACGGTCACGGCGCCCAGCTTGCCGGCCTGGGCCACGATGCGGGCCTCATGCTCGTGGTTCTTAGCATTGAGGACATTATGGGGGATACCCTTCTGCCGCAGCAGCTTGGACAGCTCCTCCGATTTCTCAATAGAAACAGTACCCACCAGCACTGGTTGCCCCCGGTCGTGGCAGTCCTCAATCTTTTCCACGATGGCACGGAGCTTGCCGGCGGCTGTGCGGTAGACGGCATCCGGGTGATCCTTGCGGATGACAGGCTTGTTGGTGGGGATCTCCACCACATCCAAACAGTAGGTGTTCCCAAATTCTTCCCTCTCGGTCATGGCTGTACCAGTCATGCCGGACAGCTTATCGTACAGCCGGAAGAAATTCTGGAAAGTGATGGTGGCGTAGGTCTTGGACTCATTAGCGATCTGGACGCCCTCCTTGGCTTCGATGGCCTGGTGTAGCCCTTCATTGTAGCGCCGACCCGGCATCACGCGCCCAGTGAACTCATCCACAATGACCACTTCGCCGTTGCGCACAACATAGTCAATATCTCGGCGCATCACGCCTCTGGCCCGGAGCGCCTGGTTGATGTGGTGGACCAGGGTCGTATTCTCGATGTCACCCAGGTTTTTGACCTGGAACGCAGCCTCAGCCTTGCGGATGCCGCGGGCCGTGAGAGTCGCTGTACGGGACTTCTCATCTACAATGTAGTCCACATCAATGTCGGGAGACTCTTCCTCCTTGGCGTCCACGCTGGCGATACGGCAGCACTTGAGGGACTGCACAAACTGGTCGGCCATCATGTACAGGGGACTAGCCGCCTCAGCCTGCCCGGAGATGATGAGGGGTGTCCGGGCCTCGTCGATGAGGATAGAGTCGACCTCATCCACAATGGCGAACCGGTGGCTGCGCTGGACCTGCCCCTCCCTGGAAACAGACATATTGTCCCGCAGGTAATCGAACCCAAACTCATTATTGGTCCCATAGGTGATATCGGCCTTGTAGGCAGCCATCTTCTCAAAGGGCGGCTGGTTCTGATAGACGAGGCCGACCGTCAGCCCCAGGAACCGGTAGATCTTGCCCATCTGCTCAGAGTCGCGCTTGGCCAGGTAGTCGTTGACGGTGACCACATGGACGCCCTCCCCGGATAGGCCGTTCAGAAAGGCGGGCAGGGCCGCCACCAGCGTCTTGCCCTCGCCTGTCCGCATCTCGGCAATCCGCCCCTGATTGAGAATTATTCCGCCAATCAGCTGCACCCGGTATGGATACATGCCCAGCACCCGCCGGGCCGCCTCGCGGCAGACAGCAAAGGCGTCAGGAAGGATATCGTCCAGGGTCTCCCCTGCCGACAGCCGGGCCCGGAGGGCATCTGTCTGCCCCTGGAGCTCGCCGTCCTCCATATCCTCATACTTACTGGACAGCGATTCGATTTTATCCACGATCGGCATGATCGCCTTGACTTCACGCTGGGAAGAAGTCCCAAATAGTTTCTCAAAGATATTCATATTTTTGCGGACCTGGATGAGCCCGCCCTCCTTCTCGTTAAAAAATCTGTTCTGCCAACGACCGACAGATACTGCTGGGACCGTTGAAGTTAACCAACAGCATGGGGATGCCGGTGCCCTTAACGACCGACTTGGCCTGTTCGTAACTCTTGTGGGAGACATACTTAGACAGGATGACCACCGCGTCGGCGGAGGATAGAGTGTCGGGCAACCACTCGTTGACGGCAAAGAACCGCCATTCGGGGAACAGCTCCCGGAGCACCCGCTGGGTATTGCTGTGGCCGCCGACGATGACCAGCTTCTTGTCGGAGAGCTTCTGGTAGGCATCTTCACCAATGCGGTCCCGCACGCCCGTGGGGGCCGGCGGGGCGTCCTGCTCCAACAAGTCCTCATCATCCAGGAACAGGTCTTGCTCCTCGATCATGCTGATGAGCTGGGAGTTGATCTCATTGAAGGCAGCCCGGCCCTCGCTGACGGTTGCGGACAACCGCTTGTTCTCCTCCTGGACCTTGGAGAGAGCAGCCTTTGTCCGTTCCAGGTCTATGGCGGCCGAGTCGGCTTTCTTTCTGGCCTTGGCGACCTCCTCTTTCATGGCGGAAACTTCTTCATTATATGCAGAAGCCCGCTTGGTCTCGCGCCGCTCTTCCCCGATGGCCTGTTCCATACTGGCCATGTCCTTGGCATGCGCATCCTTCTCGGCCATCAGCGCCTTGCTCAACCGGGCAGTGGCGTTGGTCAGCTTGGCGTTTTCGGCCCTGGCCTCGTTGAAGGCCCTGACGGCAGGCAGGACTGTCTCCCTGGCTGCCTCAAAATATCGCTCCTTGCGCCGATCCACCCGCCTGGTCATCGGCTCGATCTCCAGGCCGCTACTGCGGACATAGAATATGGTGGACATTAGCTCCTGGAACCGAGGCTGGCAGGAGGCCACGGCCATGAACGAGGGGTTCAGGCAACTGGCCTGCCGGGCCGGCGAGGACGAGGGGTCGGCAGTGACCGTTGAATCATTGGAGAGGATAGTCGTCCACACAGTTGCCATCTCCCCCGCAAAGGAGAAGTTGGGGGTGCCAACCATCAGCATGAAGACATAGTTCATCATTTCCTTGTACAGGTCCATGAGTTCTTTGCCGGAGCGGGTTTCAGAAGGATGAGTGGGCACATTCTCTTGGTCTCTGACATCGAACTTCCTGCCCAGCTTCGGCTGCGGGATCACGGCTTTCAATTCCTTGTCGACCATATCAAAGAATTTGGCGTGGTTCTTCTTGGCATTGGGAAATACCCGCCGTACATATTGCTGGAAGACATTCTTGCAATACCGCATTTCTTTTGCGGTGGCGGCCATGATCAGCCCCAGATGCGCTGAGTCCATGATATTCTGCCAGGGGTGGAATGCAGGACCGTCTCCGCGGAGGCAGGAAGCATACTCCTCCCGCTTCCCGAACTTCTTGAAGTACTGGTCCAGCTGTTCCTCCAGATCGACAAAGGCGTCGTTGATTCTCTTATTGGAGAACCAGCAGGGCCGGAAATGGACCAGTATCGCATTCATGAGGTAGAGCGTGCAGCAGCTTTCGCTCTCATTTTCGATTGATTCGATTTCTTTTTGGACGATGACATCCATGAGAAATTGTTTATCCATGATGAATCCCCCTTAAAGCATTTTCGCAAGGGCCTGGCAGATGCTGGTAGGCCCGTTGTAGCTGACAGTGAGCATGGGAACATCGGCGCTTTTGACGGCGGCCCTGGCCTGTTCGACATTCTTGTGGGAGGTGTACCGAGCCAGGACAGCAACTGCGTCCACGGCGGACATAGAGTCGGTGAGCTTTTCGTCGACGGCAAAGAACCGCCATTCAGGGAACAACTCTCGTAGCACCCGTTGGGTATTGGCATGGCCGCCTACGACCACCAGCCGTTTGCCGGCCAGCTTTTCATAGACCTCCTCGCCAATGCGCTCCCGCACGCCGGAGGGTGCCGGCGGCGCATCCTGCTCCTGCAGGTCGTCTTCATCCAGGAACATGCCGTCCTCCCACAGCAGGTTGATGTACTGCTCGTTGATCTCATTGTAGGATGCCTGGCTCGCTTTGAGGTTTTCAGTCAGCCGCTTATTCTCCCCCTGCAACCGGGACAGGTTAGCATTGACCCGCTCCAGGTCTGTCTCAGACTTCCTCCTAACGGCTGTCAGCTCTTCTTTGAGTTTGGATAGTTCTTGCTCCAGTTCGGGAGCAGCCGTCCGCTTGGACATCTCGTCCAGCTGTGCCCGCAGGTCTTTGACTTCCTGCTCAGCCTCATCCAGCTGGATCTTCATTTTCTCCTGCCCCATGAGCGCGTCGCCGGCCATATCGACCTGGTACCGGATCGCCTCATCCATTCCTTCCATAATGGGGGCAAGGACGGAATCATGCAATGCAAAATACCGAGCCCGCTCCTCACTGCCCTTACTGTACAGAGGCGCGACCGGCAACTGGCTGCTGCGCACATAGAAGATAGCAGATAACAGTCGCCGAAACTCAGGCCGGCAGAGATAGCAGACCAGTGGTTCAGGGTTCAGACAGGCCGCTTCCCGGGCAAACCGGCTATTGATGTCTACCTCCTTGGTTTTTTCCCCATCCACATAGGACCAGCGCATATTCTTCGGCAAGATCGCATCCGAGTAAGGAGTCTCAGGCATAAGCATGGTGATATACCGCCACATCTCATGCATGAAATCCCGCTTTTCCCCGGTATTGAGCTGCTGGAAAGGCAGTTCGCTCATGGGCAGGATACCTGTTGTGGGAAGCTCCGGGTATTGGACGGCAGGACTCAAAACAGAGTTGATGCGATCTGTGAGCAGCACCATGGCAGGTTTTGGTTTGGGTGTTGACAGCACCATGAGCGCCTCTTTGGGCTTAGGAAATGCACGGCGCAGGAACTTGGCCATAGTACGCATGGCAAACTTCCGGTCCTTGGGCTCCTTGGATATGAGGAGACCAATATCCTGAGAGGGAACGACTCCGCTGTTGAGCTCAACGCAGTACCGGACCTTCCCCACATCAAAGGACTTGCAAGTCTCACTTTCTGTTACAATTTTAGAGTGCTTCGCAATAGAGGAAAAGAAGACATCTCGGCCGGCTTTCTCCTGGTAGTCAGAAAGCTGTCGGCATAGGTCAGAAAAGGCGGGATCGAACTTCTTGCTCTGAAACCAATCAGGACGCAGATACGCCAGCACACTGCTATACAGGTAGGCGTCGATCAGAGGCCCCTCCACGGGGAGCTTCTCAGGGCCCTTGCCTTCCAGCACTGTTGCCAAAAAGTCGGCATAATCGATCATAATTTCCTGTTTTGTCATACCAGGTCACTCCTTTGTTTGAAAATAGTTGCGGATGGCCGCCGCCAACTTCGGGTAGCGGAGGATCATATCCACGACCTTGGAGTCTCCCGTCTGCTCGCTGCCCAGAATATCGCCGGGACCCCGCAACTGCAGGTCCACCTCGGCAATCTTAAAGCCGCTAGGGAACATGGTCATGGCCGCCAGCTTCTCATTGGAGGTATCGCTGACCAGGCAGCAGTAGCCTTGGTCGCCCTTGCGGCCCACACGGCCACGGAGCTGGTGTAGAGCCGCCAATCCAAACCGGTCGGCGTTCATCACAGCGATGGCGGTGGCATTGGGAACATTGACGCCAACCTCCACAATGGTGGTGGAGACCAGGATTTGGATCTCATTGCGGGCAAACTGATCAATGACGGCCAGTACATCCTTCTGCTTCATATCGCCGCTGATGCTGTCAGCCTTATACATGGGGGCATTATCATGAAGGAACTGCTGGACCTCATCCACGACTGTTTTAACAGACAGGACATCCTTGAACCGCTCACTCTCGGAGTCCTCAATGAAGGGACAGACGATATACGCCTGATGTCCCAGCTTCACCTGCTCCAGCAGTTTCTGATAGACATCCGGCCGCTTATGGTCCACGGTAGTAATGACTGTCTTGCGGCCTTTTGGCATCGTCTGGATGGTGATAATATCCAGGCAGTCGCCATAGACGGAGGAGGCGTAGCTACGGGGGATGGGGGTAGCGGTCATGGAGAGATGGTGTGCGCCCGTCTTGTCGAACTCGGACAGCAGTGCCTTCTGGGCGGCGCCAAACCGGTGTTCCTCGTCCACGATGGACAGGGCCAGGTTCCGGAACTGGAGCTCCGGAGAGAGGACAGCGTGAGTACCAATGAGAATGCTGATACTGCCGTCCGCCAGCCCTGCTAGGATCTTCTTCCGGGCTTTGCCCTTAGCCTCGCTGGTCAGCAAGGCGATACCATCAGACCCAGCCAGTTTGGACATCTCATCGTAGTGCTGCTTGGCCAGCACCAGGGTGGGAGCCATGATAATCGTCTGACCGCCATTCTCCCGGGCGCAGAGGGCCGCAATGAGGGCGACGGCCGTCTTGCCGCAGCCGACATCGCCGGAAACCAGGGCATTCAGGGGCATCTCCTGGTTCATGCCGTTGTAGATGGACTCCACGGCCTTACTCTGGTCCACGGTCAGATCGAAGGGAAGGCTCTTGATGAAAGCGTCCATGACCTCCCGCTTAAACATTGGCTTGGCCCGGACAAACGCCTTATTCTGGCGACGCTTGAACAGGGCCTCGTAGAAGTCGTATATCTGCTCGAAGTTCATTCGGCGGCTGGCCTTTTTCCAGGAGTCCTCGCTGGATGGCTGGTGCATCTCCTGGTAGGCGGCGACCCGCTCCATCAGCCCCATGGCCTTGGCCACGGCGTCCTTCTCGGTCCAACTTGCGGTTGCAGCCATCACAGAGAGACTGGCTCTGATCTTCTCAGACAGGTACTTATCGGACATGCCGGTGATCTTGGAGTAGCAGGGATGGATGTGAGCCAGCTTATTCTCGCCTTGGCAGACCATGACCGGCTGCACCATCTGCGGCTGACCATTGTAGAAGCTGATTTTACCACAGAAGGTCCATAGTGCGCCTCGCTCGAAGGAGTCCTTGAAGAAACAGCCGCCAAACCAGGTAATGTAGATATAGCCACTGCCGTCGTCCAGCTGGAGGGAGAACTTAGCATTGTCATAGATATGGGTAACGACGCCGTCGATTCGACAGACATCTCCGTCCATCAGATCCTTGATCTTCTTCTTGGTGCGGAAGTCCTGGTACTTACGGGGAAAGAAGGTTGCCAACTCTTCCACACAGGTAATGTGCTTCTTTTCAAATTGTTTCTCTTTTACGGGAGAAACCTGTATCTTGCTCAGTGGGATCATATTTGAAATACACTCCTTTCTGGGGTGGCAGGTTGTTTGTTGATGGGAAATTTGCGTGCTGAGTCTTTTTTACCGAAGAAATCGACGGGGATTTTGCCTGTTGCCATCTGGAGGAGCCGCCTCGTATATGGTCCGTGAGGCTCCGCTGTTGCTGGCAACAGCTCACCCCTCGTCTCCGGCGACGGCCCCAAACTCCAAGCGGATATGCTCAGCCATCAGGGCGGCCTTTTCATCCAGGCTGATATTTTTCTCCCGAAGGCCGGCACTGCCGATGCCCAGCTCCTTGCCCAGCTCATAGAGAAAATCATTGATACCCTGGCGGTAGCTCTCATCATCCAGCTTTTTCTCGTAGTTGGAACAGCGCAGGCCCTCCAGAGCCACGCTGATGCCTTCCTCATAACCGGCCTTATGAGCCTCGGCCCTGGCGATGGCAATGGCGTACCTTTCCCGTTCGCTGGCAATGCAGGACTTCAAATAGCCTTCGTAGGCAGGAATATCGATGTTTTTGGGACAATACATCACACATCCTCCTCGCTGATATGGATGCCCGGGTCCTGCATGACATCCTGGACCTTATCGGGATGCTCATTGGCCCATTTGATCCAGCGGCAAATTCGTGTTCGCACAATAGGAAGCGAAAGAAACGGCCGTGATGTCAATATCAGGTTCTGGTTCTGAATCATCAGCGCCGTGTTTTCTGCTACCTCATTTACCTCATAGGGCGTCGGCAGCAGCGTGCGGATAAGTCCGCCATTCAAACCAGGATCGATGCCGCAGATTTTCATTTCTAAAAGTTCGTATCGCTGCTGTCGGTGCATTACCATGCTGAGACAGTCCCCCTCTTTTACATAAATTCGTTCGTTCATACTTCTGGGCCACGATGGCCCAACCCTCCTTCTCTCTTTTTGCACCTAACCTCCATGCTGGAGGCTCATTTGGCTCTTGTTTTATGCTTTAGATTGATCTTCTTTTGGGCGTTCAGGCAAGGCCACCCCCAGAAAAATGGGTTTAATCTGGAGTTGGATACGATACAGCCACGGATCTCGGCCAGGCCGGCCCTGGGTGCGAGATGGGACCAACATCAGATTGCAGCCCCGGTGGCAGTACTTGCTTACAGCAAACAGGAACTGTGGCCCAATCCCAAGCCAGTCCGAGTACCGCATCGGCTGCACATCCGAGACTTTGACAGCCATGCGTCCGACTCTCCTGGGCATCCGGGACGCGCTTAGCCATTGGACTTGGACCTCTTCCATGCCAGCATCGGCCCGGTAGAGAAATCCGGAACTGCCGTCCTCTGCCCACTGCTCAGCGACCAGGAGTGTCGTACATGGCCAGCAGGGAGCTGCCTGAGGCAGGTCGCCATCCTGAGACCGGAGGTGTGGGAGAACGCCTATAGCAAGGCTGCCGGTGCGCTGCAGTACATGGATGTGCTCGGCGTAAAGAATGATCCTCACAGAGTCTCCTCCACATGGTACGACAGGCTGTCCGGCAAATTCAGAATGTCAGTCTCATAGCACATTTAGACCACTCCCCTGTCAGGCTTGATGGAATCTTTTCGGGTTTCGGGTATTCGACAAATTGTGTGGTTAAATCTATGTAGGCTCTCTGACTTCCTGCTTAGATATGCCCACCAATCTGCAGTTTGCCACCTCAATACGACTTGTCGAATACCCATCTTTTCTTCACTTATATTATATGCACTTCGCGCTTTTTATATTTTTATAGCACAATTCTGCGTTGTGCTCAGCAATTATGCGCCATATAGGGCTTCCGGAGGAAGCCGATGCGGCGAGTGCCGTCGGTAAGAAGAAATCCCTCAAGCCATTTTCTTTGTTAAAAAGACAAAACAGCGGAGGTCCGAATCTCCCTCCGCTGTTCTTTCATGTTTGTGTTAAATCAGGATCTCGTCCAAATAGACGAAACCGCGAATTCTGGAATCGTTGAAACTGATGCCGTTCTGTCCAAGGCTGCCCCACCAGGTGCCGCTACCGGCCTCACTGATGTAGAATCGCTTATTGACATAGTCAACCGCCTCTACATAGGCGACATGTCCATAGCTACTGCTACTGTCCATGCTGACTAGGGAGTTAGGCTTGGGCGTTGTCCCAGTACCAAAGATGCCTGCTACTCTGGCATTGTAATAAATCTCGCCGCCGTTGCCCCGGTTGGACTGTTTGAACTGAGCAACCGTTACCCGCCCGGGGTAGAAGGTCATCACATACTGTAATCCGCGGCCACGCGCCCACCAGGTACACTGGAGTGGGGTCAGTGTGTTCATCGGCTGACACAGGTACGGCATCTTGCCTGCTGGGTTGAAATCGCTGGGTGAATAGGGGTTGTGCTTTTGGCTGTTCGGCTGAAGCCCAACCACCAGGTTTAGCTCCTCGCGCAGCTGTTTCAGGGCCTCCTTGTTGATGGTACCATCTGCATTATTCAGGTTCTGTCCAAGGCTTCCAGCGCCATAGACCCAACTGGGCTGATAGAATATAGTTGAGGGATCCACATTCGCACCGTCGATAGTCACCGATAAGTACAGGCTAGCAGTGCCATCATGGTTCTTTCCGGTCTTGCCGATCAGGTCGCCGGACGAGACAGTGGATCCGGTAGAAACACTGACTTCTTTCAGGTTACCATAGGTGACCTGCATAACCTTCCCATCAGGCAAGTTGACCTCCTGGACTACATACTTACCCTTGGAGGACGAGCCGGTAGCGCCAACATCATCCACCTCGATGATCTTGCCATCGCCAACGGCCAAGACCGAGGTCCCCTCTCCCACCTGATATTCGATGTAGGTGCCGTTGTAAGCGTTCAGCGGTGGATAGTAGGAGCCTGTTGGTGAAATGATCCCATCAATGGTTGTCCCCGTACCGGGCACCAGCTGGATCGTGTTGCCATAACCCATCGTGCCAAGGCCCTTGATCGCATTCTTCCCCACAAACAAGAATACACGGTGCTCATCCTTGGTCTCTTCCCTATAGGCATCCTCCACAGAGCCAAAGGGCAGCTGAGTGCTGAATGTGATCGACGAATAGACGAGGGCTTCCACATCCATGGAATTATATTGAGTCGCCACACGGAAGCAGTGGTCTAGGGTCGTATCAGGCGGGGCAAACAGCAGTTCATCCATGGCTTTGAAGAAATTGGCAATCAAGTTTGCCGCGCTCTCGCCAAGACTAATGAACCAGGCCCCAGTACTCTCCAGCCAGTTTCTGGCTGTCTCATCCTCGGTGCCCAGATGAGCCTGCATATTAACGGCATCCAGCAAGTCAAAATCCTCGATTTCATAGAGCCTCCAGTCAGACTCGATGTCGCCATTTCCGGGTTTAATTCCGTTGATGTTGACTTCACCGGTTCCAATGGTCGAGGTTGTAATACCGCCACGGATGTAGTTATACCAGACCTTATAGCCGACTTCATTCAGATGCAGACCGTCGCCGCTGTCATACTCAGGGTTTAGCTTGCCGTCCTGCTGGAGTACACTCCAAATATCTATGATCTGGATGCCCTTCGAGTCGGCGACCTTTTGGATGCTCTGGTTGTTCTTCTTGATCCACTCGTTGCTGACGCTAGAGTCGTATTTCTCCTGCACAGGAGGCATTGTCAGTACATAGATCTTGATGTTGTTGCCAGCCTTTTCGTAGATGGCGTCTATGAGCTTATTATACTTCTTGATGAAGTTGTCCTCATAGTCCAGATGGTTATTGGTGCCGGCGCATATATAAGCAACTTCTTTACCGGCCCACCTGGATGCGTTGGAATCCTCTACCAATTCTCGGATCTGGTCTGTGCTGGCTGATTTTTGAGCGAGAACCATGGCACCACTTGAAGACAGCTTGTTCGTGTTATTGAGGCCAACTGTCAGCGAGTCACCGATAAACACAGTCTTAGACAGATCAAAGCTAATACCCTGCCCGCTGATTGTACTCGGGTCAGCGCCATCCAACTTAGCCGCCAGCGCACGGATCTCATCTGGGTCCAAAGCGGGGCGGTCCCAGATATCTTTTGGGCTTGGCGTATTGGTATATGCCAGATTATAGTAGTGGACGCCGTTGGTCATGAATATCTTTGTTCCCTGATTTGGGTTCTGCGACTGGAACAAGACATTCGACGGCAAGGCAAACTGCCCGGTCATACACTGGATAGCACTGGCGATCTCACTTTCAGTTGGATTTGCCTTAGCCCAAGACCCATTTGAATAACATGCATACTGGCCTGGGGCTGTCAGCACTTCCCAATAGGTATCAGGAAAAGTATTATCGCCCTTGACACGGTTTACAAATACTGCGCCGACCAGAAGCTCATCTAGCTTGCCAAGTGTACTTCCATTGTGTGCCTCTGCTGCGATACATTTGGCCAGGATATACAGGTCAGAATTTGAGTCCTGCATATCTCCCATATCGACCATTCCCATGGCTGTCAGGTTGCTGCCAGAGTAGGGCTTCAAGAAACCAAGCTGGAGCAGGAATTCTAGGTTGTCGGCATACTGCTGAGCTTCCTTATTCTCAGCCTCATTGGCAGTGCCATCAAGCTGACTCTGCACGGCCTTCAATCCAGACCGCAGGAAGAAATCGCGGTCATTCATGTAGTTGTTGGGCGCGTAGGTGACATAGTTGTCTGCATACTGCTGTAAATAGGCAAATCCCCAAGGAGAATCAGTCTCCTCCACCTTGGGCGTCTGCACGATCATTTCACCCTCGCGTGTAGCGGTCAGCTGCACATTATCGCTGCAGGCGCCAGAGACCTTGATGGTTTTCACAGCCTCACGGTGGTCACTGACAGCTGTCGTATTGGACTGCAGAGGAGTCCGGGTCTCCACACACCCATCTTCACCGGCCGGGGTGATCGTATAATGGATATTGCCAGAGAAGGTGGCCGCATGGTTGATTACGGCAATGTTCAGAGGATATAGGGCGGTTCCGTGGTTTGCAAAAACATCCAGGTCACTGCTAAACTCCAGACGAGAGATTTCAATATCCTTTGCGCCTTCTACCTTCATGTCAATGTGCTCATTTGCGAACTCCCGGTTGATGGTGGCCTCATTGTCCTTGTTGGGCTCTTTGGCATTGTCCCAATTCGTGGTATCAGAGAGAATCGCCTTGATATTGGTAGGCAGGGCATATGTGTACTTATACTCCACTGTACCATCTTTGTTGCCGGTCGGGAGAGTGTCAATGTGATCCTGGACAGATTCTTCCAGCGTATTCTGGGATTTGTCAGCCGGCACCGGGAAGGACTTGACCTCATAATGGCTCCAATCCGACCAGTCCGACCACTCGCCTCCATCTTCAGTCTCGATCCAATGCCGGGAAGCCCGGTCAATATCGGCATCGACATCCGTGTAGGTACAGGTGATATACTGGATTTTTTGATGGGGCTCATACTGAAGAACCGAGCCAAAACCATAGTCCCACAGACCAGGTTCTGTACTGCCAGAGCCGCCAGAACCGTCGATAACATTCCGTTCTGTCAACGAATAATAAGGAGCAGTGCCGTCGCCGGGATCATGCTCGGTGGGAGTCTGTGACTTGGCAATCAAGGAAGGTGTCTCGTCATTGATACCGTCAATATCAGCGACATCCAGCTGCGACCGATCTGTGACAATCTTGTCAAAATCCTTCACAAGACTGTCCTCGGGCTTGTCGAAATTATCTTCATACATGGGAGACTTATCACCGGAGGCATAGCCGGTCGGAAGCAGCGAGGTATAGGCAATCATTTCATTGCCTTCTTTATTCTCAACCGTCAGATTCTTACCGAAGACAGGCTTGATGACTTGTTCCGGATAATAAAGCACATTTCCATGCAGAGTTTCGTCCACCATGCGGATAAAATCGTCTGACAGATAGAAATAGTTCTCTCCATCATAGTAGTCACGGAGAGCAGAGAAGTCAGCCGTTTCATCCTCATCCGCAAATTCATACAGCTTGTCGTTGTACTCCTTTGTGAACGACTGGGTGGACAGGTATTTGTAATAGGCGTCTACCACAGCCTGCGGTTCTGTTTGAGCCAGAGCCGTCACAGCCTTCGTGTTTTCGTCGATGAGGGTAGGGTTCATCACTGCTGGGTTAAAGTCGTTCACCTGCCCAGATCCACGCTCACCATAGATAACATCTGCGATAACTACAAGCACAATGACAATGACCAGCAGGATCAAAACAAATGGCCAGGCAACCACGAGGAGTTTGACGATCAAGCTAATCAGAGTCTTAATTACGGTAACAGCCGTTTTGACAGCAGCCTTTACAGCTGCCTTTACGACCTTTGCCGTAGCCTTAGCTACCTTCTTTGCGCCCTTTTTGACTGCCTTGCCAACTTTTTTCCCTACTTTATTGGCAACCTTCTTTGCACCCTTTTCGGCTTTTTCTTTAATTTTACCAGTCACCTGGTCAGACGCCTGTTGGGAAACATCCCCCATATTATTGAGGCCGTTGTCAGCCATAATGGCATTACCTCCTTCTTGAAAAATCTGAGAAAGGACAGCTCTTCCAGTAAGTCTTTTGACTTCGCAATGTGTCCTGCGTGAACGGCCCAGCCCAGTAAAGGACCTGAGCTTGCTAAGGGTTCTACCCCACAATAGAGCTTGCAAAACAACTATGTGGCGAGCAATACAAACTTAGACTCGGGGCACCCACTGCGTACAGCTGCCCAAGAGAGTGGATGTTCATGGTTGATACGATAGCCCCAGGTACTGCAAACATATTCGTAGGTCTCGCGGTGGCAGTTTGATTTGAGAACAGGACAGGGGCTCTGTCACCACGCGCCTTTATAGAGATGATATTATGCAAATCTACCGAAGCCTATTACCCATGAGCATTTCCAACCGCCATACGACTTGATATGCAACCTGGCCGGGAATCTTTTTTTACAAAGAAATATGGCGGAGAAATCTTCTCTTGCCAATAAGCCACCCTGCTCTGCATACGGTCCGTGAGACCTGCTAATCCCAACCGTTGTGCAAAACAAAGAGCCGCGCAAATTGTTTGGCACGATCAGGGATACTTCACGGACCATAGGCGACGCATCCACGACAACCAGAGGGGAGACAAAGTCCACGCCGGCCTTTCTTCGATAGAAAAGATTCATATCCTTCTCAGCAAGACAACGAAAAAGAAATCCCCGCCGCCAGGCCAAAGCCCGGAGACGGGGCGTAAAAGATATGTCTTAGGACCCGGATAGCAGAGACGCACGAACGGCGACCAGTGATCCAGTATGAGTGGCCTCATCCAGCTCAGCCATATGCCGGGCCGTTTCCTCATCGTACCCCTGCCCGACAGGCGCCGCCTGATAGGGCACATACTTCAGAAACCGGGCATTCTCCAGGCCCGCCCGAACTTGATCGTCGGTGATGAGCCGGAAATTGGTCTTTTCGGTACGCCGGTAGAACAGCTCAGCTGCCTCCAAGGCATCCTTGTCGTTTTCGACCAGGAGCAGGACCACCGGCTCATCCAGGAAGTATTTGCCCCAGCTCTTGGGTTTGGAGACAAAATGGACGACCTTCTTATCCAACTTATCCCGCCAAATCACCGGAAGGTCAAAATTGCGGATCGTCTCCAGCAGGAACGAATGGTTCTGGCCGTTGGTATCCTCGATTTCAAAGGCTCCGGAAAAGCGAATCTCCCGGTGCCCGAAAGCCACATCGAAGGCCGGTTTGAAGTAGCGCAGGGACGGACCTTGCACCTTGGCCAGGGACAGAAAAAACTCGACGGTAGTCAGGTACTTCAGCACCAGCTCGGAGCTGCGGTTTGCGTCCGTGGTGAACCAGGAGAGCGAGTCGCTGCTACTGAAATGATTCAGCAGGCACAGGGCGCCAAAGTCCATACAATAGACCAGGAAGGCATCCTCAGCCGGCTCAAACTCAGGTGAGGCCGTCTCCGCCAGATAGAAGCAGTTGACCTGCCGGTTCTCCAGCATCAGGGACAGGTCGTCGTCCAGGGTCGAGGGGTCGATCCCCTTGATCTCCAGCAGTCGGACCAGCTGCTCCCGGGTGGCAAAGACAAACTGAGAAAGCATCTTTAGGACCTCCAGAGTCACCTGTCGGTTCTGCTCCGGCAGCTGCACGAAGCCCTTGATCAGGGTGTATTCGGGCATCGTCTTTGGCTGACTGGACTCATGATGGAACACCTGCTGGTAGAAGGGCGCAATGCGTAGATTCTTGCCGTCAGCGCGTGTCACATAGGGCATTTCACTCATTTTAAGTCACACTCCTTACAAAATGTATATCCAAAATTGGCAACCACCAGAGAAAATCCGGTGCTATGACCTCTATACTATGCAAATCGCCAGTACTCTATTCGCACAAAAAGGGCCTCCCTTTAGGGAGGCCCTGCCGTACTGATGTTAGGACACGCGGATGATCCGGCCGCGGATGCGGGGAGGATCAGTGGGCCGCTTGCCGGGGGTGACACTCTCGATCTTGATGGAGACGCGGGAGTTCTCTTCGATCTCCAGGTCGCGGGGCATAGGGCACAGGGCATCGATACCCAGCTGCAGGTTAACGAATACACCAGTGCTCTGGCCAAAATTGGCGATCCGGACGACATTGCCCAGCACGATCGTGTCAGGCTCAAAATCGAAGGCCAAAGGCTCGGTGCGGTGCTGCTTGTTCACGGCCTCCCAGAAGATATAGCCGTCAGAGGCGGAAATCTCCTTGCAACGGACCTCCAGGCGGTCGCCCATCTTCATGTACTCGCGGATGTCGCTGTGGTCAGTGGTGAAATCACTGTTGCGGATATGGCCGGTCACACCGCCCACCTCCACATAGCCGCCATAACGACTGAAACCAACAATCTCGCCCTCGTAGATGCGGCCAGACTGCAGACCCTGAAGCATGCTGGTCTTCAGCAGCTCCTGCGCCCGCTTCCTGGAGCAGGTCAGCCAGCCCTTGTCCTCGTCGATACCGCAGATCACGAAGGGGATCCGCCGGCCCATCAGGTTCATCAGCCGCAGGTTGGGGTTGTCGCAGTCGGCCTCAGGGGCATAGATCACGCATCTCTCGCCGCCAGCCTTGATGCCCATATCCAGGTTCTTGACCAGCATCAGGATCATGTAGCCCATCCCTTCCTCGGTCCGGGCCAGCCGCTCTACAGTGCCCCAGCAGATCGCCTCATCTGCCATCAGCTTCTCTAAGGCAATGCGGTCAGTATCAAAAATCTTATCCATTCCAAATCACTATTCCTTTCTTCGTTTAATTGTTAGCCTATATGTTTTGTTTGTCGGCCCTGAGGCGCCGCAAGGCAAACACATGCGCCTCATTCATCTGGATGTTATGCACTCCCGTTTATGCTAATTGACAAGGCAGAAAAAATACAGCTTCCGTACAAAATATGTGAATATCCGGCTGTGTTTTTTTGTATAATAGGAACTGACAAATTTGCATAGGAGGAGATCATGGCAATGGAAGCGCAAGGCTACCAGGTGGAATATGAGGGGCGAATGTATTCCTCTCTGCGGGAATTTGCGGAGGAGCTCAATCTCAACTACCCGAAGGTGACAGCCTATTTCAGGAAGGGAAAATCGCTGGAGGAGATCATCGAAAAATGCCAGTTTTCAACGGCCAGCAAAACACCTGGGCCACCCAGAGAGGGGCCGAAACGAAAATTTGTGGAATTCAACGGAGTGCAGTATTCTTCCATCTATGCAGCGGCGGAAGCTCTGGGCATCTCCCCTGCCCGCGTGTATTCGGTGCGGGAGTCTCAACAGTGCAGCGCAGAGGCAGCCATCGAGTATGTGCTGGAAAACTCGACGCCAGCCGGCGGCAGCGACACCCCATCTGCGGCCAAACCATGCGTCATCGAGGGGATCAGCTATCCAAGCCGGGAGGCGGCCCTGGCGGCATTCCGGCTCAAGCGAATAACCGTGTACTCCCGGATGAAGCGGGAGAATATCCCCTTTGAGGAAGCGGTGCTAAGAGGCCGGGATTCGGCCCTATACCGTAAACCGGCTGCCAGCAAACTCCCTCGGCTGGTCCTGATCCCCATGGAAGAAGAGCTCAAAAAGCCGGAGGTGCTGGCCGACCTGTACCGGTCTCTCTCCTACTATAACCGGCGGGTGGAGATCCTGATGGACGAACTGTCGGGTACGCCGGTGCTGTTTGTGGATGGCCTGTCGTACATCTGCTACAACGAGGATGCCAGGGGCATCGAAATGTCCACGGCCTTCGATGAAAAAGCAAAAATGAGTCCTGCGGCTATTAACCTATTTAACGAGAACAATATTGCGGTAAAGCTGTTCTTCAGCCGGACCCGCGGCCGGCTGATGCTCACGGCGTTTCAGTCGGCAAAATCGGATAACCAGAGAATTGAGCCGCTGCTCAATGCATGGTTTTGCTATTCAACTATCCGGGACGAGCGGATGCGGAAATTCAACCCAGAGCAGGTGCTGTCCGTACCAGAGAAGAAACTGCCTGGCCTCCCTGTACAAGGCGACAGCGCCGGCAGTAAAATCCAGGTTCTGCCAGCCGCTTCTATAACAGAGAAGACGGAGGGTGTTTAGCCGACAGGGTCAGATGGGTCTTTATTACCAAAGAAATGTGATGGAAAAATCCTGTTTTGCTGTTTTGACATCCGCTGCATCCGGTTCCCTTGCGGGAACCTGTGTAGGATCCGTGAGATCTGCTTGTGGTAGTCCAAAAAAAATCCCCGCCAGGGAAGAATCTCTGGCGGGGATCGTTCTGTGTCAGGCTGCAGGAGTCGCCGTTCCCTCGGAAGGCGTTGCTTCGTCCTCTGCCGTGGCCTCTACCTCTGTTGGAGTTTCCCATTCTCCCTCTGGCTGCTCAATGATAGGTGGCCGAAACTCAGAGCCCGGACCGATGTAAACGCCTTCCTCGTTATACCAACCAGGGTTTTCTTCCCTGCTTGGCACACCATCGGGCGGGCTGAGATAGCAGACCTCATCCAAATCAGAATGGTAGGGGACATTCGGCTCCAGCTCATTCTTCAGGAATGCCTTGGTCCAGTTGTTGGAGGTCAGGGTCCCACCGATATCCTGCACGGAGTATGGTAGCCAATAGCCGGTAGGTCCCATGACGACCGTAACCCGGACCTGGTGACCAGTCACAACTGCATTGTAGGAACGAACATCGTAGTACTGAGTGTCAGTGGAATCAGAGATTTCAGCCAGCTTTTCCTGCGGCTTGTCGTAGACATATTCACTGAGCTGGATGCTCGACCCGACGGCCGGCGCCGGAAGGATCAGCGAAGACCAATCCAGGAATGCATCGATTTTCATAGTAATGGGGGACCAAAGGATGGCTGCAGCCAGCGTTTCAGGATCGCTGAATACCTGAAATTGTGGGGCGGGGACATCAATGGCCTTATTGACCAAGTTGATGGCAATCTGAGTATCGCTTCTAAGCAGCGGGAATCTGCCGCTCCAGTCGTCTATCGCCTCATCTTCCTCACTCGGAGTCTGATATGTGGACATCTGCTCTCTCAGGTAATTGTCCAGCCCGGAGAAGTCGCCCTCATTCAGATACCTGGTAATATTCTTCTCAAAGGTTGGGATATCATTCTCAGTGACCGGAGGCCTGGCTTCGAATTCTTCCCGAAGCTCTTCTTTTGTGGTAGGATCAATATCCTTGAGTGACCCAGGGTTTTTCAGTCCCAGGAATCCAGAACCTTCATCCTGGCTGGAGTCAGGGAGAATGCTCAGGTCGCCCCTCATCGCAGCCGTCACCGCCCCAGCGATGATACCAACGATCAACAGCACGGCGACAGCAACAATAACGGCGATTTGCTTCTTGAACTTAGCATCGGCAAGGCTGGCCTTGGGCTTGTCTTCTAAGGGCTCCTGCCGGCGGTCGTTTTGAGCGTCAAACATTTCTTAACACCTCTTTGGTGGTCGGCTCAATATCCTTGAGCGAGTTAGGGCTTTTCAGCCCAAGGAACCCAGAATCTTCTTTCTGGCTGGAGCCAGGCAGAATACTCAGGTTGCCTCGCATCACTGCCGTCACTGCCACAACAATAATGCCAATGATCAGCAGCACAGCGACCACGACAACAATGGTAATTTGTTTCTTGAACTTGGCGTCGGCAAGGCTGGCCTTGGGCTTGTCTTCAAAGGGCTCCTGCCGACGGTCATTCTGAGTGTGAACCTCGCCTTCTAAACAGCCTTGCAGCTGCTTAGAAGGAGCTTCTGCCAATCCCGGTAGGGAAAGTAATTCGTCCCAGATACAGCTCTGCAGACAGCAGCGGGGCCCGAAGGCGCCCACCCCTAATAGCAGGCCAAGTGGGCTCGAATGAAGCTATTGACAAACAGGTTGCCCTGTCTGCCATGGCAGGATACGCCTGCCAGGTTCTAACCCCAAGATGGAGGAACTTTTGCCAACGCCAGCCGAAGCCGGTCGTGACGACCCTGGGCCGTCCCACTGGGGACCTGCCAGCAGACTGGCTGACAGGCTTTTATGACCAAGCTCTCACGCGGCGGCTTTCCTGTAGGAATGCTGCGGCTTGAGGGCTTTTAAGTTAGCATAGGTGCGCTGGGTCGTCTTGGGTAGAGTTTCCTCCAGTCCAGGGGTGACCTTGCACCACTCACGCAGGAAGTACCGGGCGCCAATATTATAGCTGGCGCTCAAGTCACAGTTGTACTCCTTCCCATTAAGGAAGGTGCAGCGCTCCTGCCCACAATGGGTCTCAGGGCGGCCCTTGGCCTTCTTACGGTCCTTCGTCTCCATGGCAATCAGCGCAGCCAGCTCGTCATTCGTGAGATTGACACGGCCGCGGAGGATCTCCCCGCTGCCATCGAAGGCCAGCCTGCTGGTGCCCCAGGCACAGACCCGGGAGATCCGAATCAGGTTGCGGTGGGCCTTATGCTCCACCATGTCCTGGATGGCCCGCTTGCGCCACAAATGGAGGCGCTGTGCCTTGCGGCCGCGGATCCTTCCGTGGAAATCGAGGGCCTCGAACACGATGACATTGACGCCGTGCTCCACGGCCATATCCACGATAGCCCGGGCAATGTTGGCCGACAGCTGGTCATTGAGGTTATTGATCTGGTCCCAGGTGCGGCGACCGCCATAGCGGCCATGGTCCCGCTGTTCGCCGCGCTGCTTGTTCAGCAGATGGTTCATCCGGTCTTTCTCTCTGGGGAAGTTTATAAACCTCCGCCCCAGGATAGCGCCATCAGCAGCCATAACAGAACAAACAGCGTCATTGTTGATGCCCAGATCCACAGCAAGGGCAAGCCGCCTGTCCAGCGGCTCGTCGCGCAGGGATAGATCGCGGTACTCCTCATAGGCAAAGCGCAGCCGGAAACTGCAGTCGCGGCGGCCCTTGCGCTTCTTCACCTCCAGGGTAGGCGCAGAGGCCTTGGCGCCGCTCCACCACTTGACCAGATACTTGACATCCCGGGGCCTGCAGTGGATATCCACCCACACCCAGTCGTTTTTAACGAACAGCTTGAGCTGCACGACGGTCGTCTCACCCTGGAGCATGGACTCGCACTCGCTCATGTTGCCGCGGAAGAACACGGGCATAACATTCCGGTCGTAGGCGAGTTTGGGCGGGCGGCCCTGCTTTCCGCCAGCTTCCCAATTGGCAAGATTCTTGCGATAGGAGGACACAGCTCCGAGAGCCATTGTAATGGCCGCCCGGCGAAAGTAGCTAGGGAACTTATAAAACTTCTCATCGAAATTATACTTGGGCTTAGGGAAGCCCTTCGTCTTATGGATCATGTGCTCCAGGGCGTGCTGCCCAAGTTTTCCGCCAGCTGCACAGATAGGAGGCAGAGTGTCCCACTCCTTGTCAACAACATCGATCATAAAAGCTACTGCGGCACGGTAAAGGCTGACAGTCGCCTTGAGCGACTGCCGGTGATCCTGGACATGTACGGCATAGCTGGATGTTACCTTCACGGGGGCACCTCCTTTGCAAATGAATCTGTACATCATTATTATATGCAGGTCGCTCGGATTATATTTTTCATCTTGCCAACCGGGGAATGAGGTGTTTTTCTTACTCCGTCTAAGCCTGATGGCTTAGATGAAGGTTGCGAAAAACGGATCAAAACTCAAATCAAATCATCATCGTCGATCAGCGGGTCGCCAGACAGATCATCGAACCTAAAATCATCCTGAGGAAGCCCCTTGTCCGTCATGGGGCTCCCAAAGAAGCTCTCATCCATGGGGTCTGGATCGTTGTGGCCGTTGTCAAAGATCATATCTTCTGGGAGGTCACTGCCAGGTGGCGGCTTCAAAGCATCTTCTGCAAGCTCCTCCTCACCAAGGCCGAGGTTCGTCCCCGAGGCCGGCCGAGGTACGGGCCGAGACGCGGGCGTCTGAGTGGGAGCGGTGGCAGGATCGAGAAGCGGGTCGCTCTGGGGGCTGCTACCAAACTCAAAATCCTCAAATTTATCCTCCGGCTGCGGCCGGATGCCATGTTCCTTCTGAAATCGGTATTCATGGGGGACGATCTCAGTATCGATCAAATCTTTGAGCATTCGGTCATATTCCTTGGGCAGCCACTGCACCACGCCGACTTTGGCCGGCTGGACCGAGTTGTACTTGATGAGACTGTAGGTCAGCTCGCCAAAGGGCCGCTTCATGATGGCAGTGGGGCTGAAGAGAGCCTCCATCTTCTTCTGCTCACGGATGGACTCGGTGGGATGCCCCAGCCGATCCAGACCGCCCGTGATCAAGTCGAACTTCTTGCGGGATTCGCTCTTGACAACATCGACGGTCTCGTGCTCACCAAACTGATCCGAGTAGTATTTGGCATCCACGAACGATACACCAGGGAAGATGATCAGGTTACGGGCGTTGGTAGAGACCAGTTCCACGAAGTTCTTGCCATCCCGGCCGCCGCCCATAGCGATTTGGGCACGAGCCTGAGTCGCCAGGTGCGAGGCCACGCGGTAAGAACGGCCCTGAGTCAGCATGTCGGAGAAACCAGGCGTCGAATAAGTCTGGAACTCGTCGATGTAGAGGAAGTGCGCCCGGCGGTTATCTTCGTTGCCAGGCCGGCGGAAAACAGCCGACTGAAGCTGCAGGATGATGAAGTAGCCCAGGAACTTACCTAGGTCGCGCATCATACCTTGGGCTGTACAAATACAGATGACGCCGCCCTTCTCCAGGTGCTCGTCAAAGTCGATCTGGTTGCGCTGTCCCTTATCGAAATCAGGATTCAGAATGCCGCGCAGGTACCGGTTGGCGATAACCTTGGACACCTGAGCCCGGATGCCGGAGGAATTCTCATACACCTTGGACCGCTCAGCATAGTACTCGTTGATGAACCAGCTGGCAATATCGGCATTTTCCTTCTGCTCAGCATCTGTCTCCCCCTTCAGTTGTCCAAACCTGGTGACCAGCTTGCGACCATCCTGGTTAGGGTTCTGGAGGACAGTGTTCATATTGATGAAGGTTGCGTATTTACCATCGACGCCTTCGGATTTGTCCAGGCGCTTCAGGACCTTGAGCGTATAACGGACCAGCTGTTCGGACAGATCCTTGAAGTACTGAGGAGAGTCAGGGTTCAGCATCAGGAAGGTGGTAACGGCATTCTCGATGACATCGTCCTCATCGCCCACCAGCGGGTTAAAGAAGGGACAATTATCCACGCTGGGGTCAAAGTAGATGTAGGGGCGCCCAGCCACCTTGGCCATCATCGCTACCTCACGGGCCAGATCTCCCTTAGGCTCGATGACCGTTACGCCGGCCTCAAAATTCTTGATGTCCTGGTCTACCATAGGCAGAATGACCTGAGAGGTTTTACCGCCGCCGGTAGGGCCAAGAATGAGCATGTGCAGGAACCGGTCTTTATATGGGAGTATCTCCCGCGGATCCTTGGCGCCGGCCTCGACCAAATCTTTGTCCTTACACAGGATGATGTCGCCCGGCTTGTAGGCGGGATCTTCACCCTTGCCCATTTTGGTACCCACCTCAGCCAACTTGATCCACATACCCTTGCCCATATCGCTCATCTGGAAGACGGTGAGGCCGGCTGCGCCGACAACCATGAAGGCCATGCCCACAAGGGCTGCGCCGCCACCGCCGCCAGCGACCTTTGCGATCCAGCTGTAAGGAACCAGGACCAGCAAGCAAATGTTAAGGTATAAATTGATCTTGGACCACAGACCAGCCTTGCCGGCCATCTCCGGAGCGCTTTGTCCAGTAAACATATACCAGACCAGGGAGACAAACTCCAAAACCATGGCAGGAAAGAACATGTTCTTGAAGAACAGCAACGACAGCAGGACGCAGAGCAGGGAGAGACCAGCAAGAAACTGTTGGCCAGTGACTGAAAGCTGTGGGCCGGCTTCGGCGAAAAAAGCATTGGCTTTTTCGGCCATGCTTTTGACTTTTTCAATCATGTTATATCTAATCTCCTTTCGTTGGGGATTCTTGTCTTTATAATCATATGCAGGTTGCCCAATATTCATTTGCGGGAATGGGTTTGGGGGGATCCGAGGTCTTTCTTAGCGAAGAAATGTGGCTGGTGGGGCTCTTTTTTTCCTGATGGCATTGCTGTTTCGGCTCCTTACAGAGCCGATGCCGGGTCCGTGAGGCTTCTCTGTTGTGCGAAACAAACAGATGCGGTCATCGTTGCGCAAAACAAAGAGCCCCGCCGCTGGTGCGGCAGAGCTCTTTTGGACTGCCCGTCAGGGCAGGTCAATATCGACTTTTACAGTCCCCTGAGGGAGCCAAAGGATATTTTTCTCCACATGGAGGCCCTGGACCTTGTTGTGGTCGGCATCGAAGTAGACGGTTCCCTCATCCACGAACTTCTTGGAGACCGTTTCCTTCAGACCGGTGAACAGGCGCTCGTCCTCGGCGGCCTCAAACCGTTTCTGTAGGTATTCCTGCAGGGTGGCACAGACGGCGACTTCCTTTTTGGCCTTTTGGGTCATCCGCAGGTACAACGGATCGGTGAGGTTCAGCACCATATCAAAATGGCGGGGATTGCCATTCCAGTCGACACTGTCCTCGACACAGTGCTCCCGCAGCCGGCCCAGGTACATGTACTCGGTCCCTTTGGGATCCAGGTAGCTGGTGCCCGGAACAAGATCCTCTTGCTTGAGGTACTTGTTTTTCTTGGGCGGCTCGGCTGGCGCCGTGATGTTCCCCTTCTCATCAATGAGATTGGGCGGCGTCTTCCGTCCCACGAAGGAGGCGTCAGGGTTGATCCGCAGGATGCCGATCTCCGGACAGACCTCCCAGTTGAAGGTGTCGTCGTCCAGCCATCTATATGCGGCAATCTGGAGCGATACTTCAGACTGGCTGAAGTAGTCCTCGTTGACCGTATACTTGATGCCGGGGATGTACAGATTTGTGGCGGCAGTCTTATGGAACTTTCCGGCCTTGGTGAGCGGCAGAAGCGGGAACAGTTCGTCCAGTTTCCCGGGTTTCAGCAGCTCCTGCAGGGCCAGCTCCATGCGTAGGATCCGAACCTGGGCCTCCTGGTTGCTGATGTTGGAACCCTCCTCTTTCTCCTGGGGCGGGCCATCGAACATTTCCTTCAGCCATTCGATGAAAGTCTCGGAGATCCCACATCCCGTATGAAGCAGCCTTCTCTCGCTATACGCGATGTACAGCTCCCGGTCCGGGTGCTGTATAACCTGGAATCCTTTCGCCTTCAGTTCGGCGAGTATTTCTTTCGTTGTTGTCATTTTATTTTCCCCCTTAATCGTTGCCTTCTACGACCAGATCATGTCTGACTTGGTATCCACGCAGTCCTGCAGAATAGACTTGAAGTCGGCGAATTTGGCGCAGTCCGGGCGACCGCAGTAGCCGTACAGGATATTATCGTCATAGTCGCCGATGACCTTCAGGATATTCTTGCAGGCGCCGTAACGAATGCGGCCTCCTACATCGGTCTGAAGCAGGAAGTCGACTATCTTGATATCAGGCCGCTTGGTCTTGTCCTCATCAGCGAGCAGTTCCTCGATGCGGGCGTTGATGCGGGCATCGAACTCATCAGCCGTTTCAGCGGTGCGGCCAGGATACCAGCTGCAGACCTCCTCATAGACATCGTGGAACGGGCCGCCCTGCAACTCAGAGACCTTCCGGCGCAGGCGCAGGAATCCGCCGGCCCCCATGTCGATGGTGCGGCCAGTTTTCCGACAGGTAATGCTAACCCCCATGATGTTATTCCTCCTATTTTCTAAGTAATTTTCCTGAATTGGGTGATGTATTGTTTTATGCAGATGGCGTTGATGCTATTCGCTGGTACAATCTCATCATTTCCTTCACGGCGACATCTCAAAGCTGTACTTTTGCACACTAAAGTGGCATTGAGGGGACTTACTTCAACAAGCTAAAACAAGCTCAAAACAACTAACTTTAACCAAGAAAAGCGAGATGTAAAACAAATACTTTAGCAAGTTAAATTAAAAAGAGAGGGTTCCCTAGGGTCGCCCTCGGGCCACCCCCCAGACCCTACCGGGTCAGGGGGATGAACCCTCGGGCTCCCACGCTGTTTGTTTCGCTTTGCTCCACTCTCAGCGTCGCCTGGGAACATCGGTGATTGGAGTGCGGTCTTCTGCAGTGGGCGGGGGCTTCTCCTGATAACCTGTACGCCCCAGTGGATCGAAGGGCTCTCGTGTTCATTGAGGGTGGCTGTCTCACGGACCAAATGCGACGCATCGATGCTTTGGGGAAGAAAGAACACCCCCTGGGCCTTTTCTTCATTAAAAAAGACTGGGTGTCCTGTAGTGACGCGATAGCGCAGGAAATAGCAGTGGTCGTGCGGCACAGACGCAACACCCCCTTGCCACGAAAAAGAAGCAAAATACTGCTGCTCTTTCGCTGCAAGGGGGAGTCCGAGACCTCATTTGATCTCGTCAGCGACAAACGACCAACCTGCTCTCCGCATCATTTCTGCTCCATGCGACCATTCCCAAGCAGGCTCCCCCGGCTCATCACCGGCAGAAAACCCTCCTAGCTAATATTTCCTCTGGACAGCTACACCCAGTTCCGGGGGGTTTTCGGTTTGTCTTTCCCATGTATTCCTCCCAGCGAGATTTTCTGCAGCGGCTCCGCCAGACCAGTACTCCATGTACTCCGTCGCCACCTATGTCGGCATGGCACAGAGTTTCCGTATCGCAGCACGAGTACGCCCTTAGCTGCGCCGCCAGCAATGCCGGCGGATTTCGATATACAGCAGATCCGCTTTTGGTAGGGTTGGACCAGGAAATGATGGGTCTGTTTAACCTGGCAAGGGCCTTCGTATTCCCTGCGCTAACTGCGTTGTCGTTAATTGAGACTTTCCAAAAACCTGCTGACCAGACTACAGATCTCCCATCTGCCCACTTCGGCAAATCTGGCGCAGGGCCTAATTCGGCTATCACTAATATTATATGCGGATGTCCGTTTCGATATATTGAAGTTACCGGTTGTCTACAACAGCCAGATATTCTGCACCCAAAATTATTTGCCAAAAACGCCAATATCCCAAAAATGTTGGGCAAAACTGCTCGACATATTTTTTTGTGCAGGCAAATTTGAACTTTTTTGGAAGGGTGTCTATATCGAAGTTTGCATAGCAAATATATGCATGATTTTCTGAAACTATTGTCGCAAAGAAAAGGGCCTTTTTCCGGACAAAAAAGAGCCTCTCTTTGCAGATATTTCAACTTAGCTATTTGTCTTAATATATTGCTACCCTCCACTTTTGCGTATGAAATTGCATTTTTCTGGTGCAATACAGCATACTCTACCAACAAAATTCCCATTGCCCAAAAACCGTCTTTTTTAACGAAGAAATACGACGGATAGGGGCTCTCCTACCAGAATCTCCGCTATCTCGCCTATGGTCCGTGAGACCTGCCTGGAATGGTCCTGAGCAAGTGAGCATATTATTCACCCAGGACCACAATTTGGAGCAAAAACATGAAAGGGGGAATTATTCATATATGGGCATCAAAAAATTAGGAGTCATGTTCCTGGATGGCAAGATTGCCCTGCCCAGTATGCTGGAGCCGATGAAGTTCACCATGAATGAATCGTTGCTTGGGGCGCAGATCGCGGTCTACTATGAGACGCCCTATGGAATCGCCGCTATCGGCGGTCGGCTGCGGGCGTACACGGACTATGAACTGGTACTGGAGAGAGATGATCTGGATTATGACGAATCTATTTATGCAGAGATCGCCAGTATCGACGGCCGCATTGCCTATGTGGATCGGGCCTGCGTGGACAGCGTCCAGCTTGAACCGGAGGTGCCGGCCACATGAAGAAGTTTGAAGTAAGGCGGTTCGGTTCTTTCTGGGCTGGCGACCTCACCAGAACGGATGACCGGCCGGCTCTCTACACGAAGAATAATATTCTCCGCTTCGGAGACAGCACCGTGGACGAGTCAGTCAACATCCCCTGGGTATGGGTGGGCGATAAGTGGATCTCCAAGGCCACCGTCCTCACCAATATCACCTGGAATGAGCTCGATGCCTTTGGATTTACCAGAGGCCGGCCAGTCCGTATCGATGGGGACCTGTACTACTGCCGGTGCCCGCACCTGGATGTCAACCCTGACAGTTGTGAATTCAGGCAAGCAGTCAACGAATCTGGACAGGGCAACGAATTCTGGACTTGGCAGGGCCATTACTTCATGGGCGACCGGACGATCGGCATGGAAGACAACAAAGGCACTGTGCATCCCTGTTACTGGATGGAAGGTATGCACCCATATCTGTCCAGAGCGGAGTACATGGCCTGTTCGGAGCGGAACTGCTTCGTCGGCTTCCGGCCTGTCCTGGAACGGCTGTGTCCAAAGAACCGGGACCTGGTCGGCCGCGATGTCACCGTCTGGACTGACACCTGGAAGTTTGCGGGGCACCTGAGAGAGACCAATCTCTATGATCTGGTTCTGGATGGCTGTCCCGACACTGAGAGGAGCGACAGTTGGAAGGAGTTCGCTGTTGTAGACAACGGCCGGACGATCGTAGATTTGGAGAAAGTCATTTATATGGGCTAAAAAATATGAAAAGGAGAGATTTTTTTCATGAGTAAAGGTTATAAAGATGGCGTCGGGCGCCACCAGAGGGTATTCAACATGATGAGGAAGAAGGTGCCTGATATCGGGTACACGGGCGTCTGCTGGGTGGATGCGTTTACCTGCATGTACCGGCTGTACCTGGACTTCATCGAACATGACCAGGCTGGCATCGGCGACGGCTGGGAACGCGAGATCCGTGAGTATATCCGCCCCGTCTTCCCTGCCTTTGACCTGAACGCTTACATTTATGGTGAGGCTAATTCTGTTGAACGCCAGATGGATGTCCTGCTCAATATCATCGGCGCCGTGTCGGAGGACTATCTCCAAGTACGACTGTCGGTTGTCTGGCAGAATGCCAGCGAGAAGCAGCTCACCATGAAGGCTATGTTCGACGAGGGCTGGAAGGCCGTGACTTTCGGCTCCGACCAGATTATGATGGACTGGTGCCGGAAGAGGTTTGAGGAAGGGTATTGGATGGGCAACCCGGTTCGCGGCATTGGCCCTGACAGCGTGAAGTTCCTGATGGGCGACCTGAAGGCTGAGCTCCGCAGGACGCCGGAGGGCATGGACCTGTACCTCTCCAAAGAGGGTACGCGGGTCCAGTCTCTGCGGCTGATGTCCCGGGAACGAAAGGTGGGCGACTGCCGGTGGACGGAAGTCCGGGCAGTCATCCCACAGTCTTTGCTGGAGGACGGACACGCAATGGTCCATGGGCTGCTTAGCCCGGATGATCTGCCGACTGTGTATATGCGGGAGGATGGCAAGCTGTACTGCCGAGAGTGCCGGTGTACAGTGCCCAATACGGCGAATCATGAGATGCGCCGGGAAGGAGCTTATGCCCACAGCCATGTCTGTGGCATCCGTGCCGAAGGAGAAGTTTACGACGACTGACAAGCAAGAGGACCCTGGGCTGCGATACGCTGCCTGGGGTCCTTCCTTCTTTTTTAACGAAGAAATGTGGCGAGGGTTGGTCCTGTTTGCCAGGGGCTTCTCTGCGGGCTGGCTCCGTTCCAGAGCCCATGCCGGGTTCGTGAGGTTCCATTGTTGGATGCAACGATGGACGGGAGCAACCTCATGGACCCAGCATAGGTTCCCGAGAGGGAACCGGCCCGAATCACTGTCTCTGGCAAAAAAATCTCTCGCCATGTTTCTTCGTTAACAATTGCGCCGTAAATCCCCCGGATTCATCCGTGTGGGACATAAGGCGCTATATGACTTTCTCTGAAAGCCATGAACCTCAGGCAAAGAATGGTGTGCCAAAATATAAATTCGAGGAACTGCATATAATAATATAGCAATAGGGTTACGATACAAATTTTTCGTTCTGAAAGGAGTCGGCGACCCATGAAACAGCAGCGGGCGGTGAAAGTGGAACTCTACCCCACTGATGAACAGCGCATTCTGATCCATAAAACATTTGGCTGTGTTCGTGCTGTATGGAACGACATGCTTGGCGACGAGCAGGAGTTCTACGCCGCCGCCGATAAACATTTCATCCCTACTCCAGCCAAGTACAAGAAGAAACGCCCATACCTCAGTGAGGTAGACAGTCTGGCCCTCTGTAATGCACAGCTGGCACTGAAGAAGGCGTTCAAGCGGTTCTTCAAGAACCCTGGACATTTTGGACATCCCAAGTTCAAAACCAAAAAGAAGGCTAAGAAATCGTACACGACAAACTGCCAGTATCATGTTTCCGGCCCCACAGTCTACACGGCAAAGGACGCCATACGGCTGCCCAAGCTGGGACTGGTGAAGGCTAAGCTGTATCGCAATACCCATGACAATTGGGTGCTCAAGTCGGCTACCATCAGCGAGACCAAGTCGGGCCGCATCTTTTGCGCTTTGCTCTATGAGTTTGATGTTCCCGTGCCGAAGGAGGTTCTGCCGACCCTGGAGAATTCCATCGGGCTGGACTACTCATCACCGCTGTTTTATGTGGATCACGAGAACCGGTCCCCGGACAAGCCCCGGTGGTTCCGGGAGTCCGAAGCCAAGCTCGCCCATGAGCAGCGGATGCTGTCCCACATGAAATATGGGTCAAAGAATTACATCCGGCAGCTCCGCAAGATCGAGGTTCTTCAGGAGCGCATCGCCAACCAGAGAAAGGACTTCGCCCACAAGGAAAGCAGGCGGATAGCCAACGCCTACGGAGCCGTGTGCGTGGAGGACCTGGATCTGCAGGCAATGGCCCAAAGCCTGAATCTGGGCAAGTCGACCAACGACAATGGGTTTGGTATGTTCAGGGAGTTCCTCAAATACAAGCTGGAGGAGCAGGGCAAGCACCTCATCAAGGTGGATAAATGGTACCCATCCAGCAAGACCTGCCACTACTGCGGCGGCTACTACAAGGATTTGCAGCTTGGCGAGGAGGAGTGGGTCTGCCCCCATTGTGGCAAACACATCCTCCGAAATCAGAATGCCGGCATCAATATCCGGCGGGAGGGCATCCGTCAGTTCTATGCAGAGCGGGCGGTGGAACCTGTGACTTTCTTCGAAAGTCATGTGGCAGCATCATAATCGCAGTCCAAAATATTATCTTTTGCCGGTAGGAGCACCGGCCTATGCCCGCCATTCTAGGCAGCACGGACGGGAACCGTGCCTAACATGACCGTCGAACGGGAAAAGAGAATGCATACCCTGGCCTATGCCAGGATACGCCTGAAGCCCCCAGCTTTAGCCGTGTAGGGTTAGCGTAACGCCCTATGTAGGGGTAGCTCACGAAAGACGCCTCTCTACGGAAATTCGCAAAGCGGCATCCGCATATAATAGATATAGACAGGGACATCTCTGTTCCCAAGAGAGGAGGAACTGGCACATGAACAGGCTGTTCGTCACTGGAGATATGCACTGCAACGCCTGCGGGGAATTCTCCAAGCTGAATACGAAAAACTTCCCCGTCCAGAAAGAACTGTCCAAGGACGACTACATTCTGATCGCTGGAGACTTCGGCTGCATCTGGAATGGCAGCACAGAGGAGGAGTACTGGCTGGACTGGCTGGAGAATAAACCGTTCACGACTTTGTTTGTAGACGGAAACCATGAGAACCACGCCCGGCTGGCCCAGTTCCCAGTGGAGGAGTGGCATGGCGGTAAAGTCCACCGCATTCAATCGTCCATTCTGCACCTGATGCGCGGTCAAATCTTCGATATTGCCGATCTGAAAGTCTTTGCCATGGGCGGTGCCTCATCCCACGATATCCGGGATGGCATCCTGGATCCGGACGACCCATTCTTCCGGGACGACTACCGCAAGCTGCGCTCCCAGAACGCTCTTTTTCGGATCAAGGGCTGGTCCTGGTGGCCGGAGGAGATTCCATCCCAGGAAGAGTACGACGAGGCAGAGAAGAACCTGGATGCCAATGGCAGAGCTGTGGACCTGATTATCTCCCATTGTGCGCCATCCAGCATTTCTGATATCATCAGTGGCGGTATGTACCAGCTGGACGAGCTTACCAACTATTTCGAGAAGCTGCGAGGCAATGTAGCGTACAAGGGCTGGGTATTCGGACACTACCACGACAACCAGGTCGTGCAGCGGAAACATGTCTTGTTATACGACCAGGTCTGTGAGGTCTTTGCTAAGACTGAGTCTGGCGACTTTGGCATCCTGCCTGTCTAATATTCTGGCAGCAGGGGAGGGGAACGAATCTTTTTTAACGAAGAAAAGGGCGGGAGAATTTCTCTTTGCCTGAGACCCTCATGGCAGCCGGTCCCTCCGGGACCTGATGTATGGCGTGCGGGCCAGCCAAATTGAAGAAATCGAGCGTGCATATCATCCCTGCCACACGGCAGGCTTCGATAGAGCCGCCACACAGACCGCCTCGCTAGGTCTGCAGAAAGCAACAACCGACCCAACCAAGGAGGTTTTCAAAAACATGAACGCCAAAGAACTCATCTTTTCTGTCCCCACCCGCGAGCTGGCGGCCCGTCATATCGCCCAGCTTCGGGAGATGCCCGACACGCAGATCAGCGACAGCAACCTGGAGACGGCCATCGCCAACATGTCTGCCTTCATCGAGAAACTGGCCGGCATCGAACCCATCGAGACCAACCATATTCTCCTGGGCATCCGGTACATGATGGATGGAGAAGAGTCGCTCTCTGCGTCCCTCTTCCGGAAGGACGAGCTGCTCTCCGATTTCGACCTCGATTCCGAGATCGGTGGCCTCTCCGGCACGGACGGACTCTCCGATGATGAGCTGGACCGGCTGTCCCACCTCCAGTCCAACCCGCAAAGCTATGCCTACGACCTGTCCCCCTGGGCGGAGATCCTTGGCTATGAGGTGGACAAACGGAACATCGCTGCCATCGGTGCCCTGGACCTGGCTGAAGTCATCCTCTGGGAGATGACCTTCTGCGGGTACAGCGAGGAGAAGGTTGCCGAGGAGCGGGCTGAACTCGACCGCCGGGCCAAAAAGCTGGAGGAAGTGCTGAAGAAGCCCAAGGAGGAACAAGAGAAGTACTTTATCCCCGCCGAGAAACTCCGGTGCGATTTTGGCATCCCTAAGCCGACACCCGAGGAGGAGACCGTGGCCCACCGCCGCATCTGCCACGAGGTTTTGTACAACAATTTGCAGACCTGGCGGGCCATCCGTGACTACCTGGGCGGCTGAACGCAAAAGAACACCCCTGGAGGAAGCCCTCCAGGGGATTTTTTGTCAGGTGGCGAGTAAGTTCGGATAGGGGAGAAGGAGCCCATCGCCGAATTGATCTAGGAAAACATTGCTGGCCGGTACGCCGATGCGGTTCAACCTCAGCCCGCATATGCGAACCCTCCTTAGCTTTTCTGCAAAATATACGCGATTTTGTACGGCACACCCCGGCGCACCATTGTCTCCACCGCCACCGGCACCTTGGCGCCGACCCGGAAGCTGCCCCGTTTGCATGGCATCGAAACGCAGGTCGTTATTGGCCGGCCGTGGCGCATAATGGACATTTGGTACTGTTCCCGCCCCGGCACCCTGCTGGTCATTACGACGCTGACGACCCCGATCTCCCGGGGCAACTCCTTCTTTCGTTTGGCTGCGGCAAAATGGGTAGCAGCCAGGATGCCGATACAGACGACAGCGATGATGGCAAGGATGATGAGAATGATATTTGCGGTAGGCATGGGAATGCGACTCCTTTCTTGCGAAGAGTGGCCATTAGACCCAGACGAGGATGCCAAGGCCGGCAGTCTACACGATGCCAATGAGGATGAGAACTACATCTTCGATCTGCATGGGCAGCACTCTCTTTTCTTCTGCAACTATTATATGCAGCTTGCCATTTCCGCATTTCCGTCTGTGCAGAGTTTTCAGTCTGCAGCGAGGTGCGTACCTTCGCCTATTTCTGAGAACCCCGGGAATCCCGAAAGATCTTAACTGCGAGCCAGCCAAACAGCTTCCGAAGAAGCGAAATGACCCCTGTCACCACCCAGCAGGTGAACCGGCAGACAGCCCTGGACAGCTCCGCAACAACGGCAAAAAAGATGAAATCATGCATGGGAAACAACAGCTCCTTAGCTCCTTTCTTCTCCTTGCCTGTTATCTATAGCCGCCGTAAAACCCTCTGCTTTAGCTGTAGGGATATAAGGCGGCATCCGTGCCTGCGTGCAAATGCCCAAGCAAATATTGGACTACACCCCCCGGTGTCGGGGGGGGGGATGTTTTTTTGCGCATATACGATTTGTGCAGTTTGCATATTATATAAGCAAAATAGCAAAACTATCCTCGAAAGGAGGCCATGGATATGATCACCCTGCAGAGCCGGCTCATAAAGAAAAGCTCCCTCCAAAAACCTGCGCTCATAGATGTCACCCGCGATATGGGCGCCTTCGAGCATCATGTCCGGGCTATGGTTGGCGACATACTGCACCGGCAGGAGACGCCGGAGGACGCGGACAGCCTCCATGTGCAGTACAAAAAGCTGGGCCTCAGCGACTACATAGTTGGCAGCATGGAGCAGGTTGCCAAAGGCGCTATCTCAGCTGCCAAGGAGGCTCTGGCTCTCGATATAAAGACAAAGGTCCAGCGGATCCCTAAAATCGAAGCCCAGATCAAAAAGAAGACCGACCAGCTGAACCGGGCCATGAATGCCAAAGCCCAGCTGGCTGCCCGCAGCCGGGCCCGCAAGGACAAAGAGCTGCCGCCGCCTTTCCAGAACCCCTTTGGGAACTGGGTCCAGCCAAAGCACTACCAGGACGGCAGCCTGTGGTTCCTGGTCGGCGGCATCCATAAGAAGCGGCCGCCCCAGAAATACAGCTCCGAGTACCTGTTCGAGGTGCAGTATCTGGACCTGCGGATCAGGCGTCTGAAGCAGGAGATCGCAAACATGCATGCTCGCCTGCACGACCTCAAAGGCCGGCTGGAGCGGCTGCGGCGGGAGCAGAAGGCAGGTATCGTCCATATCTGCTTTGGCGGCAAGGCTCACCTCCGCCGGCGCAACGAGGCCAAGACGCCCAAGGAGGTCGAAGCCTGGCGCAAGGAGTGGCATGACCTGCGCCGGCGGGAACTCACCCTGGTGGGCCGCAAGGACTCCAAGTGCGGCAACTGGATGGCTCGCTATGATATAGCAACCCACCAGCTTTCGTATAAATCGATACGGGGTCGGCAGGTGGTCATCGATGGGGTGCATTTCCCGCATGGTCAGCAGCTGGTGGAAGCAGCAGTCGCCGCCCACGACATCGCCATTCGGAACAAAAAGCTGCCGCTCGACCAACAAGTTGAGGGCTGGAAGCCGGGCCCTGTCACCTGGTCGATCAGAGACTGCGGCAATGCCTTTCTGGTAAAGTGCATGATCTCGGTGCCGGCGGACCCGCACCTGAACAGCTGCTTCGATGAAGGCTGCGTAGCCTTCGATATGAACTACGACCACCTGGCTGTGGCAGAACTGGATGGTAAGGGCTGCCTGCTGAACCACCGGGTCGTCCGGTTCCGGATGGCGGGCCGCACAAGCGACCAGGTAAACAATGCCATCTCTGAAGCATTGGAGCAGGTCTTCCGCCAGGCTGCGGTGGCCAACAAGCCCATTGCGATGGAGGACCTGGACAACCCGGACAAGTGCCTGCTGTATGGCAACAAAAAGGCGAATCGCAAAATCAGCGAGTTCGCGCATGGGCGGATGACCTACCTGGCCGGGCGCAAGAGCCAGAAGTACCATCTGGTCGTACGGGCCGTGAATCCAGCCTATACCTCCCAGATCGGGAAACTCAAGTATATGCGCCAGATGGGACTGTCTGTCCACGAGGCTGCGGCCTATGTCATTGGCCGCCGGGCTATGGGCTTCCAGGAGGATGTGCCGGCAGAGCTGATGCACCTGATCCGCAAGCCTGCCATCCCCGTCTTCCATCTGAGCAACTGGGCGGCCCTGTATAAGGCCACCAAGAAGATCCCTACTCATTGCTTCTACCGCAAGCTCAACTACCAGGAATATAAGACGGCCGCTGCACTGCGGAAGGCCCTTGTTAAATGAGATAGAACCACAAACAATGTTTCTGCGAAGCTATCCACTGCACCGGGCTTTGGGAGCGTCACTAGACGATGGCGTTTCTGGGGACCCGGACGAAATGCAGTTGTCCTAGCAGATCCCTGGGGAGGCTGCCTGCCATCGGGCAGGAGGTCTTTCTGGGCCAATTGGCAAAAATGAACCTGCCGCCAAGTTTCCGGTAAGTCGTCCCGTAGACGATACTGCCACCACACGAGCTTCCTCCGGAAGCTCGTGGAAACCCCGGGCTTTAGCCCTGGGGAGGTTCATATGCAACAGCCAACATTTATATTGGCAGCACAGAAAAAGGAGCAGCCCGCACATAGCAGACTACTCCTCTCGCCAAAGGGGCATCAGCCCTTCATAACCTCCTTCAGAGGCTTGCCGGGCTTGAAGCTGGGGGTGCGGGACGCAGGGATGAGGATCTCCTCCTTGGTCTGCGGGTTCCGACCCGTCCGCTCGGCTCTTTCCTTCACCTCGAATACACCAAAGCCGGCAAGAATGACCTTCTCACCGGAGGCCAGAGCAACAGTTACCTGGTGCATGAAGGCATCCAGAGCCTTGCCGGCGTCAGTCTTGGAGAGGCTGCACTCGGCAGCCATCGCGGAAATCAGTTCGGTTTTTGTCATAGTTGGGGACAACTCCTTTCTTTCTCTGCTTAACATGATACACAAAGCAAATTGTTTCCATCTCGCACTCCGGAGCCCTTCCGGCATGGAAGCGGCGATGGACAAGGAAAATTGTACTACATGAGAGCCAACTGCGCAAGAGGCAGGCCTCACGGACCATATGCAGGCTCCGCAAGGAGCCGGCTCGCGGCAACAGATCTGGCAAAAGAGATAATCTCTCGGCCAGTTTCTTCGTTAAAAAAGACGCCCTACAGGTCAAAAGTACAAAATGTCTATATACAGGAAGACACGCTCACAGGCGGATATCGGTACAGCAGGGGAGTGGAGCATCTGCATATAGCAGAACAACCCTATTCGCCCAAGCAATGCCTCTGGTTTGCGTGGCCTGCTATACGGGCACCATGGAACATAGAAGATGGGGAGCTCCTATATGCGCATATCAGAATAACAATACGAGAGATAGCCACGCCCACATAGGGGCCCATCTCATATATAGGCTGCCATCCTGCCATATATGGACAGCCAGTTCTTCCCATACCACTTCTAAGCAAATGCGTCGGTTGCCCACACGCCCTCTCAAAAAAAGCAATACCCATATAATATGCAGATAATACCTAATCTCATCCAACTTAATATTCAAATAATAATCACATAATACGCAAATAATGTCCAATTCATATGCGCAATATGTAAATAATACCTACTTAATATGCGAAAAGAAACTCCCCGCCGCTAAGCCGGATGAGGCCGAGAAAAGCGGGGCCAGAGTGCCCCCTTCTGATCCTGCTTTGCTGCGACCGCTAGTCCTTTCAGTAAGCCCTACTGCACATGGATTCCTGACAGTCCTCTTCCCCAGCGACTATTATATCCCAGCATGCTGGAGATCCGTGTCTCGGCGAGAAGCGTCTTTTTTAACGAAGAAATCTGCCGGAGGATATTTCTTTTCCCCAGTTTCTCGCCCGGGCAGGTCCCCTCACGGGGACCTATGTAAGGTCCGTGAGGATGCTCCCTTCCTCTGCAGCTCAACCCGGTGCGGTCGAAAATAATATGCGGATAATAGCTTTCTAATATGCAAATAACATGTAAAAAATGGAATGGAGGGGAGAGTGGCGGAAAGGATGTCTGGGTCGGAGACGGGGCAGCAGTAGACGGCTGGGCGGAAAAGTTTGATGGATTGGTTGGATGCTATGCGGAATGGTTAGTCGGCTGGGTCGGTAGGAGGGTGCAGATGGTGGGCGTATGGGGCGGAGATAGGGCGGAAAAGTTAGACGAATGGGTCGGCAACTTTGCGGCATCCACCAGGAGCGGATCCCAGGGAGCTCCTCCGTAGCATTGTCCCCGGCTTTATCATCCGCCTCGGTGCTCCCAAAGCAGGCTTCACCGTCGCCGGCGCTCCCAAGGATCAAAATAGCCGTACTGGCACAGAAACATAGCCGGTTTTATACCCAATTTTCGTTGCCTCTCATGGTGCCTCCAGGGATGGCAAATGATTTTTCTGCTCAAGAATACAAAGGTTGTTTACCGTCGCCGGCATCATAGCAAAAAAAACAGGAAAGAAGCCGCCCACAAATGAAATGGGGCGGCATTATCTTTTGTAGCGGAAATATGGATAGTGGCTGTGATTTGGGATGCAGATGGAGGCTGTGTGGATATTTATAGGGGGTGTGATGAAATGGGAAGTGTGGACGGTGGCTATGCTGAGATTGCACGGTTTTTGACGATTGTACTGCGGTAACTGCATGGGTCCATAATGGAACTTGGCGGTGTTCAATGTGGTTTATGACCGGATGGGACAAGGTAGGTGATTATGGGAAGAAGGAGTCGGGGCGTTCGGCAAAAGAAAGCCGTCAACTGCCCCGACCCATAAAGGGTACGGGGCTTGTTAAGGGCCCTAACCCTCCATAGTTTCCAGGGCTTGTAGCTCATCGCATTTGGTCCTTGCGTCGCTCCCGAAGGAGTGCTCCCAAGCGCCGCTTTTACATGCGGTACCTGCGGTACAGCAGGCCTATGGCTACATCGCCGGGTGGTTGACAACACCCGTTTTTTGGTCCCGCCAGGATGTACCCGGCAGGAATATGTGTTTCTCGAACCGGCCTAGCCTTTTGGCTAGGCCAGTTTGGCTTCTCCGGGGCCACTCGCATCTGCGGCAGCAGGAGCAGGCTTCGGCAGTACAAACTTAGGCTCTGGGTCGCCTGCTGCGTACATCCGTCCCAGATAATGGATGTTCATGGCGCCCGCCCGGTCGTCGTTGGTGCGGTAGCCGCAGGCGTCGCAGACATATTCATGGGTCTCGCGGTGGCGGTTTGATTTAAGGATGCGGCCACACCTGGGGCAGCGCTGGGAGGTGTACTTGGGCAAGACCTTCAGCACCTCGGCTCCGGCCAGCTGCGCCTTGTAGCTGAGGAATTGCTCGTACTGATAGAACGCCCAGGAGTGCAGTTCCCGGTTGCCCTTCGCGTCACGCTGGTTGCCCTCCGCGAAGCTGATGCCCGCCAGGTCCTCTACTACAAAGAGGGTGCCGGCGCCATATTCGGAGACGAGTGCCTTCGTGAGGCAATGATTAACATCCCTCATCCAGCGGTTCTCTCGTCCCGAAATGCGCTTCAGCGCCCGCTTTGCAGATTTGGTGCCCCTGGACTGCAGTTCGGCCCGTACATCTGCAAAGGATTGCCGATTTTCCATGATCTCCCTGCCGGAGACAAAGGAGGTTTTGCCCTTTTCATCATAGCTGACAGAGAGGAACCTGATGCCGCGGTCGATGCCAACAATATGGGCATAGCTGTCCAGCTCAGCCAGGGTGGCGTCATCCACTTCCCGGGTCGCCGGGATATGGAGGTACCACTCACCCAGGAGGCTCACCAGTTTGCCGGTACCGAAGGTCCAGCTGCCGTCGAAGAAGCCGGCAAAGCACTCAGGCGCGTCATAGGACATGATGGCCCGCTTGCCCAGCGTATTCACGGAGATTTTGTTTCCCTTCTGGGCAAAGCTGTAGTCCCGGTTGCGCACCAGGTCGGCCTGCGGCCGGTGGAACTGCACCGGATGCTGGAGCCAGTTCAGGTCGCGGGTGATAGACTGCCGTTCGCCGTTTTCATCTTTGTAGCGGAACGGGCGCTGCCAAAGCTGCTCCCGCACAGCCTTGTAGCGGGCAACGACGGTCCGAAATACGGATGCAGCCAGCTGAGCCTTCAGCCCAAATTGGCTGCGGACAGTTTGGTACAGCGCCTTATGCAGCTTGAGCACGCTCAGGAAGCAGCCGTTGTCGAACGCATATTGGGCGACAAAGTTGCAGGCCTCCATATATGCTTTGGACATGACCCCAAAGGCCAATACATCTTCTTCGCTGGGGCGAAGGTGCAGTTTCATGGTAATTGCGATGGTAGGCATAGGTTTCCCTCCTTTCTGTATGGGGATGGGTTATACTATGCACGCATCGCAGACCCTATTGGCGAAAATACCATCCCCGATTCCTCGGAGGAGGTGATGTTAAACCGCCCCTAAAGGGGCGTCGTTTCAGACCGAATTGTACCTTATGAAGTGCCGGCGCGTGAGGATGGGAGCTGGTACACCGGGTTGGCGGGTCTCGCTGTTTTGTACAACCGGGAAATATCCTGGCTGTTGTTGCAAACAGGCAGTTCTCACGGATCCTGCGTAGGCTCCGAAGGAGCCCGACCTGGGGGAACTAGCCTGGGATGTAGGCAAAAAAAGGAGCGGGACCGGGAGATATCCTCCTGGGCCCGCTTTTGGCGCGGTATTAGATTCTCTGTGCTCCTGCGATGGCGCCCTGATCAATGACGATGCGTCCATCGCTGATACGGCTGCCGAAGTCACCGAACAATGTGCCGTCCCAGTCTGAGAGAACCATCTCATAGTCGCTGATTTCCTCCAGCCGGCCGGATACGATGCTCTGGCCACCCCAGAGCCTCAGTTGCTCACCAATACGGATCTCGTCCTGATGCTTGGTGTTCAGGGGGACTAGGGCGGGGCGGAACCCGAGGCTCGCGTTTCGATAGCCGGACGAGCGGCTGCCCCAGTAGCGGGCCGAATTGTAGCCACGATACGCACGGTATGACCCTATTTTCCCTGGTTCTTGTACCCAAAAATAGGCGTCTTTCCAATGCCAGATGGAGTCATCCTCTCCGACGGCATCAAGAGCCGCATCCCACTCGTTAGGCTCGTCTTTTTCTGCTCCAACCTGAAGCAATCTCACTGTGAAGCGGAAGCCGCCGATGGATACTTCCTTGCCGAACACTAAGTCGTTGGCCTTCAGGTTGTCCCAGCTAATCTTGGTTAGGATACAGCGGTCGGCGATGAGCATGTTGTTCACCACCACCCAGCTGATCTCTTTGCCAGGAACAGCTTCGCCGATCCTGATGGCTTGGCCGGAGTTGTACACTATTTCTGTGTCTGCCGGGCAGTCGTCCAGATAGAGGCTGCCTAACTTAATGATATTTGCCATATATGTATTATCCCCTTCCTATGCTTGCTCCTAAATTGTTCCGTAATACAGTTGTATGCAAAACTGCCGGAGTTCATTTGAAAGCTGAAATGAAAGGAGAAGTGCCCATTAGGAACATACTGCAGCCGCCTTCAGACTGGTAGGGGAGAGGGGTGTGCGAATCATTGGCACAGACTAGAAAGAGCAGTCCCACGGACCCAACATAAGGCTCCGAAACGGAGCCTGCCCGTGCCACAGCTCCTGGCAGAGGCAATCTTCCTGCCGCATTTCTTTGTTAAAAAAGACTCTAACAACAACCCTCTTCCTAAACAACAAAGCGACGCTTCTGCCCCCTCAGTTGGAGGGGGCGATCTTTTTTGTGCTTTTGAGGGAGGTGGCCTTTTCTGAAGAAGAAAAGCTGCAAGGCGTTTTTGTTTTGCCTTTAGCCCATAGCAAAGCCTCATATGGGCCGTAAACTCTCCTGTTTTGCGCAGCAAATATTGCAAACTCACACAACATGTTGTATCATGAATGGTAAACAGCTGTTCGTCCTAGCGGTCTTAGACTGCCAAGGCTAGTGCTAAGCGGCCTCATGGACCGCAAATAGGCTCCCAACGCAGCTTTCATCCAGAAAGTCACCACATGACCTTCTTCGAAAGTCACCACATGACCTTCTTCGAAGGTCACAGAGGGAGCTGGTTTCGGTGAAAGTCCTGGCAAACGGCGCTATCCCCCCAGTATCAATTCGCTATGGAGGCGTTTCCTGAATGAATAACAAATTGATTGTCCACGGAGCAGAAATTGCAGTTACAACCATAGATGACAAGGATTATATTTCCCTGACGGATATGCTCAAGGCGAAAGATGGGGACTTTTTCATTTCTGACTGGCTGCGAAACAGAAACACCGTCGAATTCCTTGGGATATGGGAACAAATCCACAACCCAGATTTTAATTATGGCGAATTCGCCGTAGTTAAAAGCCATGCCGGCCTGAATAGCTATAAGCTCAGCGTCAAAGAGTGGGTCGAAAAGACTCATGCGATTGGACTGCGGGCAAAGGCTGGAAGATATGGCGGCACATACGCCTACAAGGACATCGCCTTTGAGTTTGGCATGTGGATCAGCCCAGAGTTCAAAATCTATCTGATCAAAGAGTTTGAACGACTCAAGGCTGAGGAAATGAAACAGCTTGGTTGGGACATCAAGCGAAACCTAGCCAAGATCAACTACCGCATCCATACAGACGCCATCAAGGAGAACCTGATTCCGCCGGAGCTTTCCGCAAAGCAAGTCTCCATGGTGTATGCCAGTGAAGCCGATGTGTTGAACATGGCTCTGTTCGGCATGACTGCAAAGCAGTGGCGGGATAGCCATCCGGATCTGAAAGGGAATATCCGTGACTACGCCAATGTCTCTCAGCTGGTCTGCCTGTCCAATCTGGAAAATCTGAATGCGGTGTTTATCGGAGAAGGGATGTCTCAGGCCGAGCGCTTGGCAAAGCTCAACGCCATCGCCATCAGCCAGATGGAAATATTGACACAAGACCACCGTATCGAAGCTCTGGCATCCCATACTGGAGAACTGTCTCCCCAAGATTAGTCTGTATCCGACCGGCCGCGCAAAGAATAAGAAGCAGCTTTCCATTTCGTGGAAGGATGGCGATGATATGGAAAATGTCAGCATGAGTTCTGAACGGTCCCTCTGCGCCGACCTGCTGCGGGCGAAGCGGGACCGGGAGCAGGGGGTGGAGTGTGTCCCTGCTGACGAGGTGCTGGCCAGCATGGAGCGGGCTATCGAGGATGCGGCTGGAGATGCCTAAGTACAGCGTCCAGTTTAACCCCAGGTTGCAGCGGCAACTTATATCCACGCAGCCTTCATCGCCAGGGTGAGTAAGCCGGCTGCCCGGCGGCTCCTGGAGGAATTTCGGGCACTGGTGAAACAGCTCGGGGCCAACCCCTATCTCTATCCGCCCTGCGACGACCCCAACCTCCCGCCGAACTTGTACCACAAGGCAAATATTGCTAAATGGTACAAGGTGATATATTATATAGAGGAAGAGCAGGTGTTTGTCGAGGCGGTTGTGGACTGTCGGAGCCAGGGCTGAGCTACCTCACGGACCATACATAGGCCCCCGGAGGGGGCTGGATTCATTGAGTGCCTCCAGCAAAAAAATAAACCCCTCGCCGCCTCTCCTCGCTAAAAAAGACCTGGCCCAAATTCATCCACAAAATATTATTTTGGGAAAGTGCATATAATATTAGTGAAGAGGCAAGGGATCTAGTTCTCCACAAGAACGGAGAACCGAAATATTATTTAAGGAGGACCTTTCAACATGAAAGCAACGAACAACAAAAAGCGCATTTCCCTGTTGCTGGCAGCGGCCATGCTGATCAGCATCTTCGCTGGCATCTTCGCCACGACCAGCAAACCCACCTTTCCCGATGTCCCCACCTCCCACTGGGCCTACGCATCTGTAAATCGGGCCTCGGAAAATGGCTGGATCGCAGGCTACAGCAACGGGAAATTTGGTCCGGCGGACAATGTGACTTATGGTCAATTCGCTCTTATGCTGGGCCGGTCTGTTGACCCCTACCTGATCTCTGCGTACGGAGGGGATCCATCGATGGTTGAATGGTATGTACCCTGCATGGCGGTGATGAGGGGTGACAGTAGTTACTGCGTAGGAACCCCCATCATTGATTCCGATATCCATGAGATCGCCAATGAGCCGGTCAACCGGTATAATATGGCGCAGATCCTCTACAATATCCTGAACATATACGATAAGGTTCCCAGCTATGATGCCGCTGCGGTACAGGCCGGCATTGCCGACTGGAAGAGCATCCCCGACAACTATAAGGATGCTCTGATGGCCGTGGTAAGTGCTGGCATCATCAGCGGTGTGGACGACAAGGGTACTTTCAATGGCAGCGCCCTGATGAACCGTGGTCAGGCTGCTGCGGTACTGTGCCGGATGTATGATGTATTTTCTGGAACAGGAACAACCACCCCTGCGACTCCTGATGAATCTGATACTCCCACCAGCACCGAGCTGGGACAGAAGCTGTCCAGTGGAGCCACTGCGGCGGCGGGGGTAGCTTCCGGTATTGGTAAAAAGGATGATTATCCCACTTATGGAAACTCTGATATTGTATCCAACAATGGGTATTACACCGGAGCTACCAATGTGGATGTTGGAACGGCCCGATTGCAGTATAGCGCACTGGAGTATGTGAATGAGGCGAGGGTGGATGAGGGTCATGCGCCTCTGAGCTGGGTTCCCAGCGATGCAGCCGAGGAGCATACGCTTCAGCGGTGCTATGAGCTGGTGAGTGACTTTTCGCATGAGCGACAGAAAGGAAAATTTGCCGGAGAAGTAATCGCAAAGGGGCAAATTTCAATTTACAGTGCGGTGGAAGACTGGATGAATTCTTCCGGGCACAAGCAAACACTGATGGCGGATGATTACAAGTATTTGTCTGCTGCAAAAGCGGGTAATTGTTGGATTATTTGTTTGTGGAGTGGTGATTTTGAATTGGTCGAACGGTGGTCTTCTAACAACTACGATTATTCGGCCTATAACAATTGAGAAAGGAGGAACCTCCTATTGGGTTATCTGCTTGTGGAACGGTAACTTTGAGAGGGTTGAGAGATTTTCCGTCAATAATTACGATGTCGGCTACCATTAAGCAGAGAGCAAGACTACCTATGCTAACCACAATCTCACAGAGTTCCATACAACAAACGATGCCCCCGAGGATTTCCTTGGGGGCATCTTCTTTTCTGCTTGTTTCGCCATTTCCAGTGATTAGATGAGGTTGTTTGTCATGAGGATCTTGCGGAAGCCGATGGCTGACTTCTCGGACGGCGTTCTTGCCCGTTTGGAAAGGTTGCTCTCTATTTTAGATGAGCACGCTGAAAAGCGGGTTGCCCGCGAGATTAGAAAGTTGGCTGCGGCCAACGAAATCCTCAGAGGAACGACGAAAGCACTGCCCAAGGACATCACAAAGATGTCCGAGAGCGGTGCTTCCATCGAACTGGCAGATTATGTGCGCGCTGTGATGGGACTCCAGCCTAACCATGGCGCTACTCTGCCAAAATTGCTCTTGGGAGTCTTCAAGGCTTGGTTGACGGCCAAGCTGAAGAAGATCTCCAAGAGTCCCGCCAGCTCCTAATTAAGGGGATGGCAGCCTAGCTAGTAGGCTATTTGCATAGTATGCAAATGGGACAGAAATTATTGGCGCTATTGTGCGCCCTCAAAGGTTCCTGCTTGGGAACCTGCATTAGTTCAGGAAAATATCATCTCGAAACTACCGAATAGCGTTTACAAGCAGCTTCCGATTTTCGAAGGCTGTTTCGTTTTATGCAGGGAGATTTTGGCTGTAGTTTTCCAGAGAAAACCTAGGTGTGGGGCCTTTTTTAACGAGGAAACATGGCACATGGATTTCTTTCTTGCCAGAAGCTATGCTGCGGGCCGGCTCCTTTCGGAGCCTATGCGGGGCCCATGAGACCTGCCTGTTTGCCACACGGCTCACTTCGCTAGAGCCGCCACGCGGTTCGCTTCGCTAGAGCCGCAGCGATGGCGGAGATAGTTGTAGGTTTTCGAAGAAAACCTATGTGGGCCGTAGTAGAAAACAACGGAACCTCACGGGCCTTACATAGGTTCCCGAAAGGGGACCGGCTGCGACGGGGCCCCCAGCAAACAAGAAAGACCCCGCCCCCATTTTCTCCGTTAATAAAGAACTAACCCTTCCCTCTCCCTCCAAAAAAACGAAAAAAAATCTAGCCCAACAGGATAATGCTACACAAAGAGCCCCAAGGATAACATCCTCGGGGCTCTTTGTGTATGCATGCTAGTTCAGCCACCAATTATGCGGGTAATCTCTTCCTGCGAAATACCCGTGATGCGAGAGACATCCAAGATGCTGGCATTCGCAAGCATTTTCTTTAGCAGGTTTGCCATGCCCATCTGTTCTCCTTCCTCACGCCCCTCTTTGCGGCCTTCTTCCCGCTCCTCCCGGGCATGAGCGGCTAACTCCATCTCCCAGGCTTTCTCCTGACTGAATAACCTTGTCATGATGTCAACAACCTCCTTTTTCCGGCAGTCCAGGAATGGTACCAAGATACCTCGTTCCTGACAGATTTGGATGGTACTCATGAGCGCCTCATCTGTGCGTCCGTACAAAGAAACCTGTTCATTTGCCACCTGACAGAAATCCACATACTGAGATAGGATATCTCCAGGTTGGCCATCCCTAAGCACCCGCACCGCCAGGTCAGCAGATCCAGAACCCTCGTACATATCGCTTAGACGCAGGATATCGGGGGTTTCTTTTTCCCCGGTATATATCACATAAAGCTCCGGCCGAGGAATAGATACTTTCTTCTCCCGATACAGGGAAAGCTGGTGTTCCTCGATATACTCGTTGTAGGTTTTTGCCAGATACATTAGCATACGCAGAGGGATGTTCGGGGAGAAGGTGCTTTGAGCTTCCACTAGCAAAATAAGTTTGTCCCGAACCTGAAACCCTAAATCATTGTACTGGCCAATAGCAAGGATGTTCTCCAATGTCACTAGCTTGAAGTCTTCGTCACGGATCTCGGTATCCTCCGGGTGCAGAGACAGGTATAGCTGCTTCGTATATTCGAGATCGCTGAAAAGAAAAGTAAAAACGCTATCCTTGATGTCGCGCTTTGGCATCGGCATATCGATCATCCCCTTTTGTGCCCTATATTATAACATGGCCGGACCAGGGAGCGCAATAGGGGGAGTTGGCTGTTATAGGCAACTGCGGAGTTCCATTTGGGACTGTAGGGCAGGCCGGATTGGCAGCACGCAGAATGGAATAGCGGCAATTTGCATACGATGAAATCAGTCCCCAATTTTGGATGTTAAACGAACCTATAGGAGAAACGAACAACAAGGGGAAGTATCACCGGTCCCCTTTGCAGAGCAAATGGTCTATGTGGTGCGTCTGGCCGCCATCCCTTTCAACCACGAAAGGAGATGTGCTCCATGATGATTTTCGAGCTCACAACCACTACTACCATGAACCTTCTGATCCTGATTGTCGCTATCACCGCGGTCATCATTGTACTCTTGTTTGTGTTCATCCGTGCCGCCCGGACATTCCGGCGCGACAGAATGGAGTGCAGGCAAGACGAACTCGATAGAGTTCACAACCGCACGATTAGAGACATGAAGGCGCTGCACCTGACCTCAAAAGATGTGGCCAAGCGCAGCGCCAACATTGATCCGACGAAGGTGTTCTGTTCTGCCATGGGCGACCAAACCTATCAGGACGAACATATGTCGGATTTGCTCTTGGAGGGGCTGCAGAAGCTCCTCCACACCCCTAACAAGTAGGGATGCCAGCCTGACAAACCTCAGGCTATTTGCATAGTATGCAAATAGGGCAAAAACTATTGGCACATAGCCAATGGGCAAATTGGATATCTAATTCGAGCGCATTGCGCCATGTAAAAACAGCTTCCGATTTTCGGAGGCTGTTTCGTTTTATGCGGGAAATTTCAGCTGTAATTTTCCAGGGAAAACCTAGGTGTGGGGCCTTTTTTAACGAAGAAACATGGCACATGGATTTCTTTTTTTTGCCAGAAGCTGTGACCTTTGAAGAAGGTCATGTGGTGGCTGCGGGCCGGCTCCTTTCGGAGCCTACGCAGGGGTCCGTGAGACCTGCCTGTTTACGAAAACGGCGGAGGCAGTCAATTGTTGTTCGAAACGGCGGAACTGCACGGATCACACACAGGTTCCAGTGAGGGAACCGGCTGCGGTGGTATTTCCAGCAAGAAAGCCACTCCTTACACATCCTTCGCTAGAAAAGATCCTCGAACTTCAAAATTGTCTCGATGAGGCCAGTGAGCTACCCAGGATTTTCTGTGCCAATGAACCAAATCCACCTTGCATACAATATAGATATAGCAAAGAGCTGTCCTACAGCCTATTGCGAAGCTCTGGAACCGATAGCGACCCTGTTTTGAAAATGAGTTTCAGAGTAACTGCATATAATAGTTGCAAATGGTCAAGGGAGGAGGTGGTGATAAATATGATTGGTTCCATGGAAATGCAGCATTTCCTCTCAAACGAGCCAAAAATCGACTGCGGCAACTGCAGAGCCGCAATCTCTAAAAGGAGGAATCCAAAACAATGCAGAAAGTTACGATCCCAAAGCGTCTGATGACGCTGTTTCTGGTATTTGTTATGGTACTGGGGCTTCTTCCGGTATCCAATCTGGTAGTTCCCGCGAATGCTGCCGATGCCAGATCTGGCCCAGATGATGTCGTTACCATTAACCGTGGGGAAACCGAGTTCTTCGATGATTATACTTCTCCTGTTTTGGGGAAAGTGATCCCGAGAAATCTGGTTTTTGAGGCCAATGGGCAACTCACTGGTGGATTTTGTGGTGACCACAGCAAGGAATACAGCCCCCATGTGAAGTACATTAACCCGACTCCAATCAGCGAAACAAAGTATGCATTTTGCATGCCGGTCCTTGCACAGTACGCTTGGAACTGGTTCTATTCGATGGAGTTGGATGAGCGATACCCTGGAACATCCGCAGCATATAAGGCACAGATCGCCAAGGAAGAACGCGGCAGCGAGAACAACTACTGGCCGCCAGCCAGCAGGGCTTTGGGTGGATCGGTTCCGCAGGCGGCCGTATGGCTGGCTGGAGCAGGCAAGATCAGCAATTTGACTGATCCGGCAAATCAGCGCATGCTTGCCGAGGAGCGCAACCGTACAGCAACTCTCTCGATCCACAAGGGTGTCCCGACCAGCCCTGTAGAAGATGTTATGGGCTGGATCCAGGGGGCTGTAGACAACTATGCGAAAGGTGTCTATGGTGATTGGGATGTCTATGTCTATGAGCCGGACACCAACAAGAGTTATTATCAGCCCATGGTCATTATCATGCCTAATGATATTGTGCAGGATTACAATGGCTGGCTCAAGATCAAGAAAACGGACATGAGCGGCAAAAACCTGAGTGGGGCCACCTTCGGAGTATATTCCGATTCTGGTTATGTAAACAGGCTGACATCGTTTCAGACAACGGCCGATGAGTGGACATATGTAAATGTTAGTGAGTATATGACCTCATCTACCAAGACCTTCTATCTCAAGGAAACCTCCGCCCCCGACGGCTATGTCCCAAACGGCAAAGGCTACTCCGTGACCGTCAGCGCCACCAACAACGCCACCAAGGAGACCGCAGCGGCTGTCAACGGCGGCGCGGCCATCAAGAACGGCGAGGGTGGGGGACCGCCCTCCGGCGTGGTTAACAAGGTGGACCAAAACGGCAACGGCATCGGCCCTGCTACCTTCAACTTCAAGAAGCTGACCCCCAACGCCGTCGACATGGATATCGCCTGCGACGAAACCGGTTCGCTGGAACTCCAGTGGACGGACCCCACTGGTGAGAACTATATCGAACCTGGCGAGTACACGGTGACTGAGAAGATCCCGCCTCCGGGATATGAGAAGGACAACACCGCCCAGAACCTCCGCCTCTGGCTAGAGGATAAGGACGGCGACGGCGTGGAAGAGCCCTACTCCAGCGGTCCTATCACCTTCGTGAACGAACCCAAGCATTCAATCGTTATCCAGAAGGTGGATGAGAGCGGCAACGGCCTGCCCGGCGCCGTGTTCGACATCTACCTGAACGGCGCCAAGATTGACAGTGCCACCACCGGCGGCGATGGTACCTTCACCTTCGCCGGCACCGATGGCAATGGGCTGGAGCCCGGTACTTACGATTTTGTTGAAGTCCAGGCACCCAATGGCTATCTGATCCCGTATTGGGCCTGTCAGAGCATTACCATCAGACAGGGAGATAACGATGTACTCATCCATACTCTCACCTTCGTGAACTACACCTACCCCGAAATCGTGATCCAGAAGGTTGCTGCCGGCAACGACCAGCCTCTGGCCGGCGCTGTGTTCGAGGTCATGGTGGACGGAACCAATCTTGGCCGCTTTGGCCCCACTGGCCCCGACGGCACCATCATCATCAACCACGATGTCTACGGCGAGTTCCTCAAGAACGACAAACAGGACTCCTGGACTGTCCAGGTGCGTGAGGTCGAGGCCCCGGAGGGCTATCTGATCGATGATACCAACTGGCAGACCGCGGAGATCAGCCGTGGTACCAAGCTGGCCCCCTTCGTCTTTACCGACACCAAGTACCCTGAGATCGTCATCTGCAAGTCGGACCGCGAGACTGAGGAAATGCTCCCCGGCGCCACCTTCGATATCCAGATCGACGCCGGCGCCAGCTTTAACCTCACCAAGCAGACGGACGAGAATGGCGAGATCTGGATCACCTATGACGACTATGCCGAGTTCATCGGCGACATCGTCTGGGACCGCGGCTGGACGGTCACTGTTACTGAGACGGTGATGCCTGACAAGTACAACCGAGACCCGCAGCCGGAGTCTGATGGCGGCGCCGGGTTCACAGTGACTAAACAACTCCTGCCCGGCCAGTCGCTGCTGGAGTTCGACTTCACGGATACCCACTACCGCGACCTGCTGGTCGTCAAGTCGGACGCCTCCAACTCCTGGAGGCTGGCAGACGCCAAGTTCAAGCTGGAGTCCATCAACCTGGACGATCCGGCCGCCGGCGGCACCATCAGCCGTGAGGGTACCACCGACGCCAACGGCGAGCTGCTGTTCAAGGATCTGCCCAACGGCACCTACAAGCTGACAGAGCTTACCCCGCCCACCGGATACGATATGCCGGACCCCCATGAGTGGACGATCACCGTTACCTCTATGAGCGACCGGGTCATCCAAATTGCGGTGGAGAACGAGCCCCGTGAGGGCCTCACCATCACCAAGCACGATGCCATCACCGGCAAGCCGCTGGCTGGAGTAGAATTCTCCATCCGGTACCTGGGCGATGGCAACGATTCCACCAATACCAGCAACGAGCCCCGCACCTATACCACTGATTCCAACGGTATCATCCATCTGCCTGACGCAGTCCCCGGCTGGTACCAGATCATTGAGACGCGGGTCCCGGACGGCTATATCATTGACAGCGAACCCCGGCTGGTCCAGCTGGTGAACGCCCATGATACGGTCGTCGTGAACTACCACAACTATCAGGACACCCAGCTCATCATCCTGAAAAAGGATAACCAGACTGGCTTGCCCCTGGCAGGCGCCCGCTTCATGGTGACCACTGCCGGCGGCAACTTCATCGCCGACCTGGTCACCGGGTCCACCGGCTACGCCACCCTCAATGGCCTGGAGCCTGGCTCCTATGTGGTCAAAGAGGTGGAGGCCCCGGACGGGCACATCATTGACTCTACGCCCCAGACCTTTGAGCTCCGCGTCGGACAGACAGAGCCTGTATTCCTGGTCTTCGGCAACGACGGCAAGACGACCCTGTACATCCGCAAGGAGGATGAGCAGACCCGCCTGCCTGTGGCCGGAGCCGTGTTCAAGCTGAGCCGTGTGAACGGCGAGGTCATCAAAGAGCGACTGGAGACGGGCCTGGACGGCCTGGCCAGCATCGGCGACCTGCTCCCCGGCGACTATGTGGTCGAGGAGATCGAGGCCCCGAAGGGATACCTGCTCAGCGAAAACCCCAAGCAGAATGTCTCCCTGAAGGCCGGCGAGGTTGCGACAGTCCTGTTCCGGAACAATAAGCCGGGCGGCGTCGCCATCCTCAAGCAGGACGCCATGTCCGGACTGCCCCTGGAGGGCGCCAAGTTCACAGTCACACGCCTGGACGGTTCTCCTGTCGGCAAGGAGCCCTACTATGTGACCGGCAAGGATGGTTACATCCGGGTGCCGGGCCTGGAAGCCGGCTACTACTATGTCCAGGAGATCGAAGCCCCGGAGGGCTACCTGCTGGATAGCACCCGGCATCAGGTGCGGGTGGAGAACTTCGAGGTCACGCTGCTGCAGCTGAAGAACTACGAGAAGACCACCCTGGTGGTGGAGAAGGTGGACGCCCAGAGCAAGGTGCCGCTGGCCGGCGCTGAGTTTGGACTGTTTGCCATGGACGGCAAACAGATCGGCGATACCTTCATTACTGGGACCAACGGCAAGGCTAACCTTACCGGCATCGAGCCGGGCTGGTACATCTTGAAGGAGCTCAAGGCCCCCATTGGCTATGTGCTCAACGAGGATGAGTTCAGGGTCGAGATCAAGGAGGGCCAGCCTACCACTATCACCGTTCCCAACACCCCCGAGAGCGGCATTACCGTCCGCAAGGTGGACGCGACCACCAAGAACCCGCTGGCCGGCGCACAGTTCGAGCTGCGGGACCAGGACAATAAGCTGCTCGGTAACTATCAGACTGACCCCACCGGCTCGTTCGTCACCGTGAATGTGGGCCCCGGCACCTACTATCTCATCGAGACCAAGGCCCCGGCCGGCTACACGATCGTCAACGAGCGCACTGAGGTCAAGGTGGCGGAGGGCGAGAAGCCTGTCGTCATCATCGAAAACCACAAGGACAGCTCCATCCAAATCTTGAAGACTGACTCGGTCAGCGGCAAGTACCTGGAGGGCGCTGAGTTTGAGGTCAAGGAACTGAACACCAACCGGGTGGTTGGCACCTACACCACAGACCGGGCTGGTATCGCCTTTACGGAGCCTCTGCCTGCGGGCAACTACATTGTCACCGAGATCAAGGCTCCCTGCGGCTATATCCTGGATGAGACCCACCACCATGTGGAGGTCAAACCTAATACGCCCAGCATCCTGCGCGTCACCAATACAGCGCTCACCGGCATCATGGTAACCAAGGTGTCTACGGTCGACGACGAGCCCCTGATGGGCGCCAAGTTTGAGATCCGGACTGCCGAGGGCCGTGTGCTGGGCGAGGTCACTACCGATACTACCGGTACCGCCACCTATCCGATCGCAACCCCTGGCGTGTACTATGTCAAGGAAGTGGAGCAGCCGGACGGCTACCTGCTGGACGAGACTGTCCACCGTGTCGAAGTGGTGGAAGGCCAGCTGGCCACCCTGGTGGTGGAGAACGCGCCTATGGCTTCTCTGGTCATCTTCAAGGGTGACGCAGACACTGGCCGCGGCGTTGCTGGCGCTGTGTTTGAAGTCTACCATGCAGATGGAGCATTCATCGGACGCTACACCACCGACGCCCAGGGCGAAGCCCTGATCCGGCCCATCGAGCCTGGCCACTATATCGTGCGTGAGGTCGTGGCTCCGGATGACTATGAACTGCCCAATGTGACGGAAAAGACGATCACGGTCAAAGCAGGACAAATCAACCGGGTCACCTTCGAGGACCTGGCTTACGGATCCCTGATCGTCCGGCTGGAGGACAAGGCGGACGGGCACCAGCTGCCCAACGGCCGGTTCCAGCTGATCGTGGCCTCCACTGGGACCATGATCAAGGAGGGCGTGACTGCCAATGACGGCTCCATCCACTGGGGGAATCTGCCCACTGGCGACTACCTCATCAAGCAGACCTACGCTCCGGACGGCTACACCATGACCACAACTGAGAAGCGTGAAACGGTCGTTTCCAACGAGACCCGCACGGTGGTCTTCCAGAATGTGACCTCCGGCATCGTCATCGAAAAACTGGACCGGGTCACCTCCGCGCCGCTGCCCAACGCCCGGTTCCAGGTCACCCGGAACTCGGACAACATCGTGATCGGCGAATATGTCACCGATGAGGACGGCCTGGCCCTGGTGGGCGGCCTGACTCCTGGTATGTACACAGTGGAGGAGCTGGCAGCCCCCACGGGCTACGAGATGGATGCTCCCTCCCAGTTGGTCCATGTGAAGGACAGCGAATTTGCCCACGCGACCTTTACCGATACCCCTTATGCCGGCATCACCGTCAACGCGGTGGATCAGTCCAACCAGCCCCTGGCTGGCGTGGTCATCGAGATCTGGCGGCAGAACGGCGAGCTCATCAATACCTGGACCACCGACAACACGGGCGTCGTCCAGACTGATAAGCTGACCTCCGGGTACTATGTGATCAAGGTCATCAAGAACCCGGATGGCTACACCCCCAATGTGACCGAGACGACCGTGCAGATCCAGAATGGTGTTGCGGTCAATGTCCGGCTGGTATTCAACGCCGGCGGCACCCTGAACATCTACGGCGTTGACGCCGCAGAGAAGGGGCTTGCCGGTATGCGGGTGGAAGTGACCACGATCGATGGCACCAGGGTCGGGACCTACACCACCGACGCCGCGGGTATCATCCGTGTACCTGGCCTGGACATCGGCTGGTATGTGGTGACGGTCACCAAGGCCCCAGATGGCTACACGCTCTCTGAGGTCAACCAGAGCCAGAATGTGGAGATCACCAGCGACGGCACTGCCCAGGTCCGGTTCCAGTTTGGCAAGACCTACGGCGTCCAGATCCGGACCTCTGTGAGCCAGACAGGCGCCATGGTGCCCGGCGTGGAGTACAAGGTCACCAAGCTGGATGGCTCCGTCGTCGGCACTTACACCTCCGACAAGGTAGGCCTGGTCTATGTGGACCTTGCGCCCGGCTGGTATGTCATTGAGCAGACCCGCCTGCCCAAGGGCTATGAGAACTACTCCCTGTGCGCCAAGCGCAATGTGGAGGTCAAGGCCGACCAGCCCACCATCGTGGACTTTGTCCTGACCCAGCTCTCCAGCATGCGTGTGAAGGTGGTCGATGGGACATCCGGCGCTTCCATCTATGGGGTCAAACTGATCCTCAAGGACAGCTCCGGCAAGGTCGTCGATGAGTACACCACCAACAATGAGGGCTATGTCACCCTGCGGGGCGCCCTGGTGGATGGGACCTACACGCTGAACATGATCTCGGTGCCCAACGGCTATACGGTGGATACCGTCCCCAAGACCATTGAGGTGCTCAACGGGCAGACCGCTGAGGTCGTCTGGAAGCTCTACAACCAGGCGGGTCAGATCCAGGTGCATCTGACCTCCACAGCCTACAACGCGACCCTGGACCTGGCTGCCGGCAGCAACCTGCCGGGCGCCGTGTTCGAGATCTACGACCCGTTCAGTTATACGGTGCTGGCCACCATTGAGACTGACTCCTATGGCGTCGCTGCCTCGCCCGGCCTGCCCATCGGACGCTACATCATCCGCGAGAAGACGCCCGCTCCTTACTTTGGCCTGTCCGGCAAGGAAACTGAGGTGTACATCAAAATCAACAATGATGTGGTCCGGGTCGAATATCAGGCCGCGCCCATGAACCTGAAGGTCACCCATACGGTGGCCGGCAACGCCAACGCCAGCGCCGGGGCCTTCTCCAAGTACCTGTTCAAGGCAGCCAACAATGACTCCGGCGACCGCCTGGACAACTTCTTCCTCAACATCACGATCCCCACGGACGCCGTCCGCGGCGGGACCCTGTTTACCGGCAAGTGGTCCTCTGATGTTGCCTACAACATCAGCTATAAGACCAACATGAACGACTACCGGCCCATGGCCACCGGCCTCAGCTCGGACAGCTCCTACCAGTACGACCTGTCCTCCCTGGCTCTGGATGTCCAGAGTGGAGAATATGTCACCGATGTGCGGTTTGAGTTTGGCACTGTGCCTGCCGGCTTCAAGGTGACCAGCGCCCCTGTCTTCTACGGCTATGTGATGCCGACCGTGCCCAATGGGTACATCATCATGATGCGCTCTGAGTGCGGCGGCCAGTACAACGGCTATTGGAAGACTGAGTCGACCCTCTGCACCACCAATGTGGTCAATAATGGCGGCGGAAAGCTGCCCAGCACTCTGCCCAAGACTGGGTACTAAGCCCGGCCATCAAACAACCGGCCTGCTCGGGGCCTCTGGAAAGGGGCCCCGGCATAGGGCCGGACATGAAAAGGAGATAATGTCTTATGAAAATCGTCGAGTGTCGCGTCATCCGCCCCAAGGACAGGCGTTCTGTGGTCCTGGCTACCGCCGAGCTGCTGTTCGACAATGGCATCCGGATCGTCAATATGCACCTGCTGAAGCCCCGGGAGGGGCAGGAGGGCAACCAGCTGCGGATGCCGGTCGTGCATACCAAAAGTGGGACTACCCTCAATCCCTTCAACCCCAGCAGCCCGGAGTTCCGGGCCGCCATGCACAAGGCCGTGGAGGAGACGCTGGCTGAGGCTGTGGAAGCCCAGGTCAACGACTACACCAAGGTCTTTGAGAAGGTGGAGGAGTTCCGGCTGCCTGTGTTCAGCCGGCTGAAGCTGCACAAGTTCCCTGACAACCATATCCCGGTGAAGGCCATGGTCTCTGTGACCATTGATGGTGAGCTCCGGCTCAACCGGATCGCCGTCATCAAGGCCATTGATCCGCCCGCCTATGTCGTCCAGCTGCCTACCTATACCCTGCAGGGCGGCCGGCGGCCGGCCAGGTATTTCCGGTTCCAGGCAGAGCCCTATGAGGCATTGTATAAGCTGGTGACGGACGCCTATTTTAAGGTGGCGGAGGTTGCTGCGGATGAGCCTGTGCAGGATACCGAGGAGCCCGCTTAATTGAAGAACATTAGCCCCCAGGCTGGCTGTGATAGTCAGTCTGGGGGCTGTTTTTTGTTTGTAGAAGAGGTTGCTGATGTGCGATGGCGGGGGAGAGGGGGCTAGAACAGGTCATGACGGTTAGAGAGGTATGGGCTTTTCTACCGAAGAAATGTGGCGGGGAGGTTCCTCTTTGCTGTTTGGGCATCCGCCGGAGCCGGTTTCCTCACGGGAACCTATGTGTGGTCCGTGAGGTTCCGTTGTTTTGTACCACAGCAAACTATTTCGGCCGTAGCGGAAAACGAGCAGGTCCCACGGACCCCCAAATAGGCTCCGGAAAGGAGCCGGCCTGCGGCAACAGCCTCTGGTAGAGACAAAATTCCCCGCCGCTTTTCTTCGTTAGAAAAGGCTTGCCCCTGGCCCCAGCAACAAAAAGAAACAGCCTCCAGGAACCCCGGAAGCTGTTTATGACAAGCCATAAAGTTGGACGATATTGGGGCTTTCGCCAATAGAAATTCTCCAATTTGCATACTATGCAAATAGCCTGCTGACAACAGGCTGCCATCCTCCAAATTGGTGGATGGGGACTTAGAAGAGCTTTTCGAGCAGCGCCTTAGCGGCGATGTTCAGCAGTGCTTTCAACAGCGCGGTAAGCGCCATCTTGAGCAGTGCAAGGAGCATCTTCTTAATGGAATGCGACAGCTCTTTCCTCTGGTTGGATTGGGACTCCGTTGCAGAGCGAAAAAGAGCTGCCACATCAAGGTTGATGGAAACGCCGTTCTTGGCCATCTCGCAAATGGCTGGGGACAGCGTTTCTATCATATTTGCCATCATCTGGCAAGTGTTCAAAAACTCCTTCTTCCGGCACTCAGCCCTCCAACGCTTAACAGCGTGCAGAAAACCAAGAATCATCCGGCCGATGGCCACAAACACCTGAGAGAAGATCAGCAATGCCTTCGCGGCAAACGCCAGCATGATAACCAGCGCAAGAATATTGGTTATAACTGCCACAATATTGTTGTCCAACATAGAAATCGTACCTCCTTCATGGTAGAAAGAGGACGGCAGCAGTCACAAGCCATTCGCTCTGCAAAAGGGGCTTGTTTGCACCCTGTTTGTTTTGCTTATATCCTTTTGCAGGATCCCGGAGGACCCTGCGTTTTTGTTTTTCTCCTTACCTGTGCCGCCGTAAGACCCCCTGCTTTAGCTGCGGGGATATAAGGCGGCATCTATGACTTCGAAGAAAGCCATGTGGTGCCCATGCGCAAATACCCAGGCAAATATTGATCTGTCGCTCTTCCCACAAGGGAGCGAAAATATTTTCCACGCAAACTGAATATAATATAAGTAGAAGCTCAGCAAGGGAGGTGGTCTATATGCTCACACTGACAAGTACATATATTAAGAAGAAAGCCATGCTCCCAGTCTCTGCGCAGGAGCTTGTAAATGATATATTCACCTTCGAGACGCTGCTCCGCACGACCGTGTACGACCTTCCACATGACATTCGAAGAAAGTCACAACATCCGCACCCGAACGCCAGAGAAAGCCTGCACCGCCAGTATAAGCAAGCTGGGCTGACCGACTACTTTGTCACCAGCTTGGAGCGGACTGCAAAGGGTATTGTGGATGCGGCCAAAGAAGCGCTGGCTCTCGATATTAAGACTAAGGAGCAGCAGGCCATCAGGATCGCCGAAAAGATCAACCGAAAGAAGGTCCAGCTGAGCCGGGTCGCATGCGCAAAAGCGTCGCTGGCGGCCCGCAACCGGGCCCGCAAGAATGGCGGCATCGTACCGCCCTTCGAGAACCCTTTTGGCAAATTCGTTACCAAAAAGGTTACCAAGGAGGGCCTGGCCTTTACTGTGGGCAGCGTCCACGGGAAGCGGCCCCCTGATAAATATGAAAATGAGTACCTGTTCGAGCACCTGTACCTCAATCCCCGCGCGCGAAAGCTGAAGAAGGATATCCACTTCATGGAACACCGCCTGCATAACCTGAAGCGCCGCCTGGAGCGTCTCAAACGGGAGCAGGCTGAAGGTATCCTCCACATCTGCTTTGGCGGGAAGAAGCTGCTCCGCCAGCGCCAGGCGGTGAAGAACGGCACGCAGCTCCATGACTGGCAGCGTATGTGGGACCGGCGCCGCCACCGGGATATGCTGTTGGTTGTCCGGCACGATTCCATTGGCGGCAACTTCATTGCCCGCTACGATACAAACAGTCACACGCTGAGCTACCGCTCCATCCAGGGCAGGCAGATCGATATTCCCAATGTCAGGTTCCCATACGGCCAGGATTGGGTGGACGCAGCCGTTAATGCCCATGATATTGCCATGCGGAACAAAAAGCTGCCGCCGGACCAGCAAATCGAGGGTTGGAAACCTGGCCCCGTCACCTGGGCCATTAAGGACTGCGGTGACGCCATACAGGTGAAGTGTATGATCTCGCTGCCGGCAGACCCGCATATTAACAGCTGCTACAGTAACGGCTGCGTAGCCTTCGATATGAACTATGACCACTTTGCCGTGTCTGAGACCGGCCCCGAAGGTGAGCTCCTGGAGCACTATGTGGTGCCTTTCCAGATGGAGGGCCGCACCAGCGACCAAATCACCAACGCAATCTCAGAGAGCCTGGAAAAGATATTCCGCCATGCCGCATCGGTGAACAAGCCTGTCGCCATGGAGGATATTGAACATCCGGATAAATGCCTGCTGTACGGCAACAAAAGGGCGAACCGCAAGATCAGCGAGTTCGCACACAGCAAGGTGACCTACCTAGCGGAACGCAAGGGGCAAAAGTACCATCTGAATGTGAAGAAGGTCAACCCTGCCTATACTTCCCAGATCGGGAAACTCAAATACATGCGCCTGCTTGGACTGTCTGTCCATGAGTCGGCAGCCTATGTCATCGGCCGCCGGGCAATGGGCCTCAAGGACAAGGTGCCTAAGGATATGTTCCATCTGGTTCCCGAGAAGGTTGTTCGTCTCCATCATTGGGCGCACTGGGCGGCCTTGTACACAGCGCTCAAGAAGATCCCTGTCAGCAAATTCTACCGCAAGATCAACTACCACGAATACGAGACTCCCGCGGCCCTGAAGAAGGCGCTGCTCAAATAACCCCCCCCAAAAAAAGAGTTGCACCGGAACCCAGCGTTGGTCACCAGTGGGCTTGCCCCGGGCATCGGCCGAAAGGCAGTTGCCAGGAGGATGACAGCCCTGGGGACGGATGAAAGCAACACCCCAGCATCTCCTGCCGCAGCCTCCCTAAAAAGGACGCGGACCCATCCCCGGGCCCGCGCAAACCGTTGCGGTAGGTTCAATCGGAAAAAGGTGAATCCTCCTCCGAACCTTCTGTACTGGCTATATGCCCCTCCGTAAGGGGAGGTCTATAGTATTTCAGAAGCCCCCGGCTTTAGCCGTGGGGAGATTCACCCTACTTGTTCCCCCTAAGATGTCCCTCATCGGTCTCTCATCCCAAATTGGAGGAGCGACTAATCGTATGCAAATTCCCGCCATTCCATTCTGTATACCAAAAGCTCCCAAGTCGCGGAGCCTCTTTTTCTACTAATCGTCATCTAAAACGATAGCATACCAATTTGCCGGACTTCATTCGACGGAAAAGGAAGCCAAACTTTCTTTTTGAGGAGAAGGGCAGGGGGAGCCTTTTTTAACGAAGAAAATCGCCGACAAGTCGTTTGCCCTCCCAACGCTCTTGTAGCACGAGATCCCTCTGGGAGCTCGTGTATGGTTTTTAGGATCGCCTTTTTGCGAAACCGTTTCACAGAAGAAGTGCTCCATTGTTATTTCAGGCGATGAGCTGTCTTCGCTGTTTGCGCAAACGGGCAGATCTCACGAGCACTCTGATCCTCTCAAGAGACAGCGATTTGGTCTGTACGCATAGAGGAAGGCCCCTCCCAAAAATGAGAGGGGTCTTTGCGTTAAATTAGTTCATCGATGGGCATCCTGCTCAGGGAAACTGAGCGATGTGCTTGATTTTCGCCAGCGCTTCCTGAAGCCGCTCAATCTTCCCGATTGGGTCACACCAGTGGTAGTCCCGGTCGCCGAAGCTCTTGCGTTCGCCAGTCTTCAGGTCTGAGCATTCGATAAAGTCCTCGTAGAGCGGAGATCCATGGAGGCTCATATCCTCATCTCCCTGGTAACTCTTTTCATAGGCCATAATGATGCCTTTCCCATTGCCTTTGTTGGGTGTGATGTAGACCAAATCCCCTTTTTCCATAATTTCATCTCCTTCTTAAAAAATAGCCTGATTGTAGAAACGCCGAGCCATCTCAAAAAGGACAGCGTCTTCAACCGTACGCAAGTACCCATCATGATTCTGAACATGGTCGGAAAACTCGCGCTCAAACTTCCTGAGTTTAGATGGGCTAGTGAGCAGTCCAGTGCGTCGAAAATCTGAGATTTCAAGAAACATCTCTCTCAGATCTTCATCAGAAAAGGCTTCGACTCGATTCCCTAACCAGTTATTCATCTGTTTAATAACCTTTTGTTCCATAATGTTCAATCCTTCCTATCTTATACCCCTAATATTATAGTCTTACCATACTTTTCTTTGTTAGAAAGGGGACCGCGGGAAAGCTCGTTCCGTAAGGGGTGGGAGCAGTCAGATCAGGCCTTTAGCTCGACCAGATACTTAATGGTCGTTTGATCCTCCCGATATACGATGACCTCGTCATTTCGCAGCACCGATCCCGCATGGGCGTGTAAGCAGCTGCAGCCGGGGGCCCGCTTCTGGAGTTTCTCATAATTCATGTCAGAGAGCCCGGCGTTGTCCGAAACATCGTAGGGCTTGCCGTACACGACCTCATACAGGGCCATAAATCCATAGTTGGAATGGCCGCCGGCCCAATAGGAGCCGCGCAGGGAGGTGTAGCCAACCGACTTCCGGGCCCTAGGTGCAAAGTACAGGCCATAGCCGAACATCTTGCCGTTGATCACCGAGTTGGTTGGCCGCAGCACCAGGCCGGTACGCAGGATGGACCACCAATTCTCGGTTCGGCTTCCATGCCAGAACAGTTTCTTGGTGATTCGGCCTTTGCCCTTACAGAAAGCCTTGAAGTTCTTCCGGGTAGCCATGTTCTCAACACGCCAGGCCTTGTAGAACAGATTCTCACATTCCTTGCCCAGCTGTTTCTTAATGACAGTGATATCAGCATCTGTAGCAGGAGAGAACTCCAGTCCAAATGCCTCCAACACGGTCTTATTCTCATCGCCGACCTCCTTCAGCACGACTGTGTTGTCGGAGACCTGGCCGGCCATGACATCCAGCAACTGCTGCTCCCGGCTGATGATCTCGGGGAACTCCTCCGGCTTGACAGCTAGGTGATCCCGCACATTGCCCATGCGCCGGGGGATGACTGTGAACAGTTCGATGAGCTGGTCATTGAAAGACCGGAGCGTCCATGTCCCGGTGGACAGGTTATTCAGGATCGTCTGGGCCTTGTTCACCATCGCCTGGGAGACCTTCTCGGAGCCGACCGTATAGTTCTGGCGCACTGTCTCGCGGGCCTGTTGGCGCAGATAGTCGATGAGGGCCGCGATACTCTTGTCCTCGATGGGCTTGTACTTCTCCTGAGTCTTGACTTCTGTGATGACCGCCAATTCCGTCATATCCTCATAGCCCTTCCTCAGCTTGCTATTGAGGGTGGAGTCCCATTTTGACATCGGATAGTTGATGGTGGTGGCGGTAGCGCCGATGCGGCCGTAGGTGGCATCAAAGGTGCCGTCGGGCTTCTCCCTCATGTCATAGTACTTGTTGTTGTTTTGTCCTGTTACGCAGACAAGGTGCTTGTACTGCATATAGTTTCCCCCTTTTGGTTCGTATTGCATCCAGATTGTGGTGCTGTCTGGATAGTATGCGAACCTGGAGGAAATGATTTTGGGCAAAAGAAACAGCCGCCTCCTTGGTGGGGAAGCGGCTGCTTGGTAGTTGAGCATCAGCCTACAAAGTTCAGAATCTCCGAATTGGACCAATGCTGGTTTTCAAATATCTGCCTGCCGGCATCCGAAACCTCATAAATGAGCTCCGGTGCATCTCCGCTGTTGTCCACAACACGGAGCAGGTCTGCGATTTCTGCAAGGGCCGGCAGATTTGCCAGCGACCGTTGGTAGCGACTGCGGATCTTCTCCTCAGGCACATCATGTCCGCCGGCTGCGGCCCGGGCTCGAACGCGGGAGACATTGATCTCTGGGTCGCGGGTGAGCACGAACAGCGCGGCAATTTGGTACCCGGCGACCTTTGCCTGCTGCAGCAGGTTCAGATAGCGGGCAGTGGAAAGTACCGTCTCGAAGGAGAAATCGGTCCGTTTCCAGAGAGACAGGAGACGGACCTTCTCCACCATCTGAGCGGCCTCCAGGTCGCGGCATCCGAGCATGTGTTTCATGTCGTCGGCGTTGCTGTACAACCCTGGTATGGGCAGCCCTGCACTGATGGTGCTTTTGCCGGAGCCATTGGGGCCGGCCACGACCATCAGTTGAGGAGGCTCGCAGTGGGGAGGGTCGATCTCAGGAGTTTCTGTTCCGTCCATGAACCGCCGTTTCAGCATTCCGGTCTCCGAATCGAAGTACACGGCGCTGAACGGCGGGACATAGTCCCTCCGAGCTGCGACAGCATTCTCGCAGAGCCAAACGAACTGTCTTCGGGTAAGGCAAAACATACTGCACTCTCCTCAGTTATCCAGGCCCAGCTCCTGGACCCTGGCGCAGACCTCATTCAGAGGTACATCGAATCGGACACCCAACGCCGAGAGACGCAGGGCCTTGCCCAGGAATGCCAGTCTTTCGTACTCTGCCTGGAAGAGTTTCGCAGGCAGGAGCATGCGGCGGGCGGCAGTAGACAGATCATCGTCCCGGCATTCAGTCATCAGACAGCTGGCGCGATCCTTCAGCTCCAGGCAGACGGCCAGGATGGAGGCGATGGCCACCCGCTTCTGCTCCTCTGGGAGCCATTTATGCAGGATGATGTGGTAGCCGTCATCCATGTCGGCACCGGCACCGGTGATCGGATACTCCAAGTTACGCTCGGTGATGGTGATTCCACACTGGGCACAGAAACCGCGGATGTCGATAGCGACGGTGGTCTTAACATTATTCTTTTCCATGGTTTTGTCTTCTCCTTATAATATATGTATTTCTCCTGAATTGGAGGCTATAGCTGTTATATGCAGACTTGCTGGAGGCAATTCTGAAATGGAAGCTCTTTTGTTGTGGTTTTAAGGGCAGAAATCGGTCTTTTCTAACGAAGAAATGTGGCGGAGGATTTTTTTCTCGCCATTGAGCCTTGCCACAGTCGGTCCCCTCGCGGGAACCTATGTCGAGTCCGTGAGGTTCCTTGTTGTGAACAGCAGGGGAGATGGCCGCTATTTCTGGAAGCCGGTGCAAGAACTCCATTGCCAGAATTGTTTTTGCAAGTCTGGCATATCATCGTACAGCTTCTCGCTAGAGGGGACTAAACAAAACAAAAAGGAGTTGCCAACTATGGAACGAATCACTCTCAAGCCCCGCTGGGTGTACGACATTGAGTTTTCCGGTATGGAGGACTGCCGCCGCATCCTCATTACCGACCTCGACGATGAGACCATCACCGGCCTTGCTGCTGACGGCGAGTTCGTCACTTTGGCCAAGGATGCCATTGAGGACATCCGGTTGGCTAAGCTGGATCGTGCCGAAGCGCAGATTTGGCGCGCCATCACTGTTCTGGTGGAGGATCATCAGGCCGCGCAGCGCCGGCTGGATGAGGAAACCCGCTACATGGGCCGCCTCGAATCCGCCATCACCACACTGCTGGAGGGCTTGACCGACTGACCCAGCACCCCAAAGACGCCCGTTCCCGGGCGTCTTTCTTTTGCCAAAATATAAATCATAGGAAGTGCATATAATATATGTAGAAGCTCAAGGAGGACAACATGCTGGATTTTCGGGAAGGAGGAAATTGATCGATGTTCTGTGATTATTGTGGCCGAGATACGCCTTGCGCCTCCGTGCTACGGGACCGGGCCGTGACTATCCACGGCGTACGCATCCCAATTCAGTACAAAACGCACATCTGCGGCTGCTGCGGAGAAGAGATATTCGATGAAGCCGTCGAAACCAAAATCATGCAGATTGCCCAGGAGCAGTACCGAAAAAAGAAGAGTATGCTCCCGGCAGAGCGATTACGCAAGTACATGAAGGAGAATGGGCTGTCCCCGGAGGAGATGGCTCAGAAAGCCGAGTGCGCGGTCGGCGAGATTATCGCTGCCAGCACCGGCCGTCTGCTGGATACCAACACTGACGCCAAAATCAAAAAGGCCGTGGGGCAGTGATGTCCCATCAAAGGAGGATTTCTGTATCATGTTCAAAACTATTTCGTTCGGCAAGCGTATTGCCATCGTCGTCGCTATGTTCATGGCTCTCTGCCTATGTATGACCGGCTGCAACTCTCAAGGTGAAGACCCGGCCCATGGCAGTCAGAAGCCGGCTGTGTCTATCCCGCCCGCCGATATTACGGATGCGGCCGAAGATTTCACCAAGGAGCTGGAGCCTTTGAAGTATAAGGACGGTGAGCAGGTCGAGTCGCCTTTCTACCGTGTGATCAGCGAGAATAATGAGCTGTTCTATGAGGTCCAGCCCAAGGGTGAAGACAAGCCAATGCGGCTGCCTATCGATTCGGTCATCTATATCGTTGGCTCTCCTGAGGAATGCAAGGTGGAGAAGGTCAGCTTCGACTACACGCCTGACGGTGGGGAGACCGAGACCATCGAGCAGTACCGGATCTATGCTACCAGCAACACTGGCGGCGTGCTGGATGAGGATGGCAAACCTGTTGTAGGCGATGAAGATCCCGTCGGTGAGGGTGTTGAGGATGTTTCCGCCCAGGGCGAGGTTCGTCCGACAGCCGACTCTGAAGACTAAATATTAGTTCCATGGCGCCCCCGTTCTGCAGCAACGGGGGCGCTGTTTTTTTGCTGTTTGTGCAAAGGGAGTCCTTTTCTAACGAAGAGATGGCATACCCGACTTTAGCCGTGTAGGGTTAGCGTAGCGCCCTATGTGGGGGTAGCTCATGACAACAGTGAAGTCCGTATCGAGACCCCAAGCTGTCTCACGGACCATGTGCGACGAATTCCTGCCAAGGGCAAACCCCCAATTGCCCGCCCATTTTCTTTGTTAAAAAAGACCCGCTTCAAATTGCTTTCCTCTAAAAGACCTAAACAACCATAAACTTCCCGCAACCAACGATGCCATAGTGCCCACGGAACTCAGATTTGCTAAACTAAGCCGTATCCAAACCGAATATTGGAAATCCGCAAATCATTTTCAAACATTGTGCATACTATTTCAATGCGGCAGGGCTAATGACAGTGATGCCCTCAACCGAGGTTCCAAAATCAGATATCTGAACTAAAAACTCAAAAGGAGGAAAAAGCGATGAAGAAGAATGTTTCCCGCATCGGGGCTCTTGCCCTGGCCGCTGTTATGGCTATCCCCATGGCTGTTCCTGGCTTTGCGGCGAGCAACAATACCCACTGGGTCACCGCTACCCTGGACGGCTCTCAGGTCTTCCGTGAGTCATATCCAGCCGGCGGACAGATCAGTGAGATCGACCTGGTGGATGACCTGGGCGTCGGCGTTGACATCTCGGTGTCGGTGAACGGCAATGTCGTTTCTACCACCCGTCCTGTAAATGCCACCGGCACGCTGACCAACGGCACCGTCTACCGGCTGGCCGAGGACAGCGACCGCTCCTTGAAGCTGTCCACTACCAACAACAAGCTGGCGGACGACCTTGACATTGCCATTACACGGACGGCCCGCTCCTACCAGGTGACGGCCAACTCTGGTCCCCAAGGCTTCAAGGACAATATGGGCTCTGACCAGACGCCCACCTGTGACATCTCTGGTACGGGTACCGGGACTGTAAACGGCAATACGGCATGGAGCAGCATCTTTACTCCAAAGTCCGGTCAGGTGATCAAGGCATTCAATATTCGTACTGCTGCGGGCAGTCAGAACATTATCACGGCCGAGAACAAGACGGTGCAGGTGGGCAGCACCCAGGTGACCATCAGCAAGAGTGGCGATGCCTATACGGTGAAGACCAATAACATTGCTGACAACCTGTATGTGACGGCCCTGACTGCGGACCGCTCCAGCCAGTATCAGCTGTCTGTCGTAACTGTCGGCGATGTGACGACTGATGTAGTTTCCAAGCTGCTGACGGCCGGCGAGACCCAGAAGGTGGTTCTGACTCCCGGAACTGGTGTCATCGACACGATCGTCATTGAGGATGGTGGCAAGTCCGGTACCCTGACAACTGGCGGCACTTCCGTTTCTGTCAACGGTCATACCTATGCAGTCTCCTGGGCATCCAACGGCAAGGCCACAGTCTCTGTGCCTGGAATTTCTGCCAATGTGACCATCACGGCCACCAGTCGCAGCGATAAAGCTGGGTTGACCATCAACGCCTCCTCCGATGTGGAGTGCAATCTGGCCAACCAGACTTATCCAAAGATTGGCGATCCGGTCACTGTTCGCCTGGCCGGCAAGGAATTCACGGAGATCACCTCTGTGACAATCAGCTCGGCCACTGACAGGGTGACCCTCACCGGAAAAGAATACCGCTTTACCCTGGACGGCCGTGCCTACCGTGTTGACTCGCTGTCCAATGGCAGCAAGGTCCTGTACTTCGACTCTTTCCCTGGTAACATCACCATTGATGTGGACAGCAAGGAGACCCGGCATGTCATCACCCTGCAGCATGACGGCGACTCTGACTTTGAGGGTAGCCGCGATGAGATCATCGTCTATGACGGCGACTCTGAAACGATTACCTTCAAGGCCCTGGATTCCAGCGAGGACATTGAGCGTCTGGTCTTCACTGTGAACGGCAAGAAGATCACCGCAGACTATGATGATGACTATGTAGTCATCGACGGCACCCGCCAGTACCTCAACTGGATGAATGGCAAGGTGGAGGTGGAGTTGCGGGACATCCAGAGTTCCATGACTATCAAGTCTTTTACCACCGACTACGATGAGGACTACCGGATCACGGTGGACCATGATGGCGGCGCTACGACCACTAACGACTATGTGTATGTGAACCATGGACAGAGCCGCACCATTACCTTCAAGGAGCGGAGCGGCTATACCATCGAGGCGATCCGTGTGACCGTGGATGGCGAGACTTATGAGGCTGAGCGCGGCGACAGCTATCTGACTGTGGATGGCCGACGCTGCTCTCTGAGCTGGGGTTCTTCTCAGTCCAGCATTACCCTGAACAATATCCGGGATGATATGGAAGTCTACTGCGAGACTGACTATGATGGCTCCCGGAGTGACTATCGCATCGATGTGGATCATGACGGCGGCGCTACCACCAACAACAGCTATGTGTACGCCGACCGGGGCGATAACAAGACCATCACCTTCACTGAGAAGAGCGGCTATACGATCGAGGCGATCCGCGTGACCGTAGATGGTAAGACCTATGAGGCTGAGCGCGGCGACAGCTATCTGACCGTGGACGGCCGGCGCTGCTCTCTGAGCTGGGGATCCTCCAAGTCCAGCATCACTCTGAACAATATTCGGGATGATATGAAGGTCTACTGCGATACCGATTATGCTGGCACTAGCAATCCTACCTGGGGCGATTACACGGTAACGCTGGAGAATGACCGTGGTTCCTACTACCTGGGCTACGGCGAGATTGGTGTCGACAGCGGCGACGATCAGGAGGTCTCCTTCTATGCTGAGGATGGTAATCGGCTCCAGCGCCTGGAGATCGTTTACAAGGGGACGACCTATAAGGCCAATTACGGTGCCTCCAGCGTGACCATCAATGGCCAGCGTTGCTCCGTGGATTGGGACGGCCGCGACTCGGTGTCCATCGACCTGCGGAACATCAAGGGCAATATGACCGTAAGGGCTGTGTCTGACCGGACTACCGATTCCAAGACTATCACCCGGGATGCCGGGACTGGCGCCAATATTGACCTGAGCACCAGCAGCGCTTCCGTGGATGTGGGCCGGGCTGTGACCGTTACTGTGCGGCCTGACTCCGGCTATACCATCGACACGGTGACCTTCAGCTTTGACAGTCGCAGCGAGCGGGCTGTTCTGAACCGTTTCGACACTGCCTTCACGCTGGGCGGCGTGACCTACACGACCACCCGTGGGAATGATGGTTCTCTGAGCGTCCGGTTCGACAGTGTGCCTGCCAACATGACTGTAAAGGCTACGGCCGTGCAGGGGACTGTTGTGACACCTCCTGTGGTGAGCGGTACGACCCATGAGGCCTATATTGCCGGCATTGGCAACGGCCTGTTTGCTCCCAACCGCACTGTTACTCGGGGCGAGGCCCTGGTCATGCTCCTGCGGGCCACGCAGAGTCTGAATGCTGACAGCATGACTGGCATGGTCCAGCATCCGTTCATCGATGTTGGGCCGACCTCCTGGCTCTATAATTATGTGACAGTTGCCTACAATCGCGGCTACCTGTTCTATCTGAATGGAACTACGCCCACCAACTTCAACCCCAATGCCCCCATCTCCCGCGCTCAGTTCGTTGAGCTGGCCTGCCGCGTCTTCGGCATCAGCAATAACGGGCCTGTGAACACTCAATATAATGATGTGCTTCCCGGCTACTGGGGCGCCAGCTACATCACCCAGGCTACTGCCGCCGGCTGGATCAACGGCTATGGCGACGGCCGGTTCGGCCCTGATGATACCCTGACTCGCGCTCAGCTGGTTACTATCATCAACCGGGCTACTGGGCGGCGCGCCGATCCAGGCTTCCTGAACGCGAATATTGGGCGGCTCAATACCTTCAGCGATGTTGGCCCCAGCTACTGGGCCTACTATGACATCCTGGAGGCCGCCAATACCCATACCTTTAGTAGCCAGGGTGGCCGCGAGGTTTGGGGTTGATCAATAGTTTTCTCTATGACGGGGCCTGGGCATCTTGCCTGGGCCCCTTTTCTTTTGTTGTTGGGTAGGGGAGAGGGGGAGGCTTCCTTAAAAAAGAAATGTGGCGGGAGGACTTTTTTTTTGCCGAGGGCATCACTGCACCGGCTCCTGATGGAGCCGATGTATGGTCCGTGAGGTTTCATCGTGCCCACTTTTCGTTTTGCACTGCAAGGATCTGCCCTATATGGGAAAAAAGCGGGTCATGGCAAACACCATGGCTTTGGTTGGACTCTTTTCGATTTTGTTGGGTGCAGCTTGGTTGGAAATGTTGAGCTCTCAGAAGAGGGCCCCCTCATAGCCGGAACTACTTCCAAAATTGCGCCAATAGCTTTTGGAGAGCGTGCATACTATACTTCCAGCAATGAGGACCTCTGCTCTTTTGTGGCGTCATGCGGGTGCCAGTTCGGCTGGCAGGGGAGCCCTGATTGCGAATACGCCTATCCCGTGTTCCGCACGGGACATGGAAGGCGAGCCTGCTATGCGTGGTTGCCAGACCCGAGGACTGTCAGCCAGAATGTGCCTCGTCACCACATACTGGACAGATGCAGAATATTGGAGAAGGCAAACCAACCCTGGGTGCAACGACCTATGGGTAGTACATGGACGGCTCAGAAAGGAGGTCTTTAATTGAGCACGGTATCGAATCGGGCCATCAACGATTACCTGTCTGAGGTAGGTATCTACCATTCCAGCAGGGCTTATGAATTTCTGCTGATTGGTATTAGAGCCATACTGGACGGTGCGGTGGATCGTTACCGCGCGGGCGCGATCTACGACTATGTGGCCAATCAGGCTGGCGTAAAGTCTGACCAGGTCGACCGGGCTATCCGCCAGGCGATCCGCAAGACGGCCAGCCCTATCTCCAATAAGGAGTTCCTGATCCGGGCAGCCGATGAGCTGAAATTTACGGCAGATGCCAATGCCTTCCTCTTCGCTGGGCCGTCCGAATCCAGCGGGTAAGGGCCCGCGCAATAAAATTACCTATCAAAATCCAGCCGGATTTAACTCCGGCAACACACAAGGAGGTTCAAACAAAACCATGAAGAAGCTGTTTTCCAAATGGCTCTCTGGCATGCTCGCCCTCGTTATGGTCATCGGTCTCCTCCCTGCCGCGGGCTTCGCCGCCAGTGGTAATAACTCCGGATCCGGCGACCGTCCCGGAGATAATGGGACTACCTCCATCACCGTGTTTGTTCGTGATTCCTCTGATAACACCAAGGTTCTACCTGAGGCTGGCGTCAAGCTGGAGAGGGTGACTTCTGGACGGTATCATGATTTTGGAATCAAGTATACTGACAAAACTGGCTCTGTGACATGGGACAATCTTGAGTCCGGCCTTTACCGGATTACCCAGACTTCTACGGTCAACGGTTACAAGATGAACACTGTCATGCAGCAGCGTTGGTTCGGCACCGGTGAGGGCAACCATGCTGTGGACATTCTCAACTACCCCCAGGTAACTCTGACTGTACTTCGCTTTGCCAACGGCGATCCCGTTGAGGGTGCCCAGTTCGAGGTGCGGAATACAGACAATGGGGTCGTTTACCAGGGTGCTACAAACAAGAGCGGCGCCATTCTCTTCGGCGCAATTCCTCCTGGCGACTACACCGTTCACAATACCAGCAACCCCGTCAATGTTGACCCGGTCATCGCTGGTATGAACCCCCAGAAGATCCATATCTCCCAAGAGCAGCAAGGCGATGTCCAGCTAATGTTTGAGAGCTCCGCAAAGCCTTCTCTGATCATCCAGTATCTGGAGACTGAGTCTGGCAAGCCGGTGAAGGGTGGCCAGTTCACACTGACCCGTACCACCAGCCCCTCTGAGACCTGGACTGAGATTTTCACGGATGATTCTGGAATTGCCGTGGTTCCTAATCTGGAAGCTGGCAGTTATGTGCTAACTCAGACAAAAGTACCTGACGGCTACATCGGCGAGCTGAAGAGCACCTCTTTCACGGTAAACACCGAGGACGATAGTGCTGTGATGCGTACTTTCTATGCCGACAAGCCTGGTTCCGCCACCTTTACGATTTTGGACTCACAGACGGGCAAGCCTATTCCTGGTGTGGAGGTTACCCTCTATTCTCAAGGCAACCAGGTCGCCGCCGGTCCTCAGACTACCGATAACCAGGGCCGAGTGACCTTTGGTCCTCTGCCTACCGGTAACTATGCCGCCGTTATCACTGGTGTGCCTGACAACTATACCATGGATTTGACCCAGATGCCCATTTTCATCGAGGCCAACAAGACCATTGACCGGAGCTTTACGGCTACCGTCAAGGCCAGCCTGACCATTTATGCTCAGGATGAGCAGGGCAACCCATTGTCTGGCTGCCACTTTGAGATCCGGCATCAGAATGGGCAGAAGGTCGGTGAGGTTGTGACTACTGCCACTGGCAGCGGCATGATTGGCAATCTGGATCCTGGCTACTATGTAGTCGAACAGACCAGCGCTCCTGCTGGTTATGTGATCACGGATGTGGCCAAAACATTCCGGGCTGTGGCTGGCCAGATGGAGGAACTTACCTTTATCAACCGCAGCAAACCCTACATCATCGTCACCGGTACCATCACTGGCACCAGCATGCCGGTTCCTGGCGCTACCTACCAGCTGATGGACGCTACCAACACCCAAGTTCTTCAGACCAAGAATGCCGGCGCTGATGGAACTGTGATCTTCGATAACTTGGTTCCTGGTTCCTATGTGGTTCAGTGTACTGGCGTACCTGATGGCTATACACTGGCTACCGGTGCTCAATCTGTATCTGTCTCTGCCGTCAAGGCTGGTGTTGCTAACTTTGTATTTGACCGGCACAGCTCCATTATCGTAAAAGCGATTAGCTCTGAAGGGCAGCCCCTGGAGGGCGCTCAGTTCCAGGTCCGCAGCGAGAATGGACAGGTGCGCGAACAGGTCACCACTGACCTGACCGGTACTGCTGTCGTTGGTCCTCTGACCCCCGGCAAGTACATCATTGAGCAGCTGTACGCCCCTTGTGGCTATGTGGCTAACACTGCGTTCCAGACGATCACCGTTGAGAACAACAAGACTTCCATCGCTACATTCACCCAGACCAAAAAGTCGGTCCTGACCATCTATGCGACTGACAGTAAGGCCATGGGCCTGATGGGCGTCCAGTTTGCTGTCTATGATGGCAAGACCGGAAAGGAAGTCGCTCAGGTAACCACTGACACAGCCGGTGTCGCAACCGTGACTGACATGAAGCCTGGCGTCTACATGGTGAAAGAGCTGGCTGCCCCGGAGGGTTATCTGCTCACCACTTCCTACCAGGTGCCTATTGTGATGTGCCGCGATGAAGCCGCCTATGTGCGCTTTGCCCATGCTACCAAGGATTATTTGCTGATCGAGACCATTGACGCCGAGACCCGGCAGCCGATCCCTGGCGCCCAGTACAATGTCACCAAGATGGACGGCGACCTGGTGGGCGAGTATTCCGCCAATGACCATGGTGTGGTCGAGGTTGGCCCTCTGGCCCCCGGATTCTATGTGGTCAAGCAGATCATCGCTCCTGCCGGCTATTCCATCTGCACTGAGACTCAGACAATCGAGGTTATCTCTGGTCGCGTGCTCAACGCCCGGTTTGCCAACTACAAGCTGGAGGGCATCGTCATCGAGTCTGTTGACCAGACCACCCATAAGGGTCTGCCCAATACCACCTTCGAGATCTACAACGAGGACAACATCCAAGTGTTCCATGGTGTGACCGACGCATCCGGTCAGCTCTCCACCGGAGAGCTGCCTGCCGGCCGTTACATCATCCGCCAGATGTCTGCTCCTGACGGCTACACCGCCGTTGAGACCATGAAGACGATCACTCTAGGCAGCAAGCCTGTAACGGTCGTGTTCGAGCAGAAGGCCCATACCAGTCTGGTCATTGAACTGGTGGATGATGCCACAGGCGCTCCTCTGTCTGGTGCCCGCTTCCGTGTCGAGTCCATCGATGGTTCCTATACCACTACTGTGGTGACGGGCTCTGATGGCACCGTGATTATCGGCGGTTTGGCTGCCGGTAGGTACATGGTGGCTCAGGAGACTGCCCCCGATGGCTACCTGCTGGACGCCAGCTACCAGTGGGCTGAAATCAACCAGAATGCTACCACTAACCTGCGGTTTACCAACAAGGCCATCTCTGGTTTGGTCATCCGGGCCCTGGATCGCAACACCCAGGCTCCTCTGGCCGGCGCTACCTTCGAGATCTCCGAGGCTAATGGCAAGCTGCTGCAGACGGTCACCACCGATAAGACGGGCATCGTGACCATCACAAACCTGAAGCCTGGTAAGTACCTGGTCCGCGAGACCAATGGTCCTGACGGCTATCAGATGGACACTGTCTCTCAGAATGTGACTATCACCAACTATGAGAACAGCACCCTTACCTTCTACCATGTGGTCAATGCCAATCTGACCCTGCGGGCCATCGATGCCAAGGCTGGCAATCCTGTTGCTGGGGTCACCTTCCAGGTTCGGACCACTGGCGGCAAGTATGTAGGCGAGTATGTGACTGGCTCCAACGGTCTGGTCCAGATTGCCGCCGCTGCTCCCGACAAGTACACGGTGAGCATCGTGGATGTTCCTGAGGGCTACCTAATCGACCGCACTGCCCGTGAGGTGACTGTGCCTGTCAATCAGGAGGTCCTGGAGACCTTCGTGCTCGACCAGGAGTCTGGCGCCACCATTCGGGTCATTGAGTCTCAGACTGGCCTGGGCGTGGATGATGTGACTCTTCGTATTTCCACAATCGATGGTACTCTGATCGGCAACTATACCACCGACCGTCAGGGCTACATCTTCGTTGACCTGAAGCCTGGTGAGTATATGTACTACATCACCTATGGTCCTGAGGGCTATGTGATGGATCCTCAGCCACACCGCTTCACCGTGAATGCCAATGTGGAGACGGTCATCGAGCTGGACATCGAAAAGGAGTCCCATGTTCGGATCCAGGTCATCGATGCTGCATCTGGCAAGGGCATCTACAATGTCAAGATCGAGATCTCTGACCAGTACAGCAACTACATTGGCACCTACACCACCAATGACGAAGGATACATCTATCTGGATCAGGTCCTGAAGTCTGGCCGGTATAAGGCCACCATGCTGGAGGTCCCTGCCGGTTATGTGAAGGATACGGTGCCCAAGACCATCGAGATCTCCCTCAAGGAGACCACCGATGTAAAGTGGAAGATTGGCGGCCAGCAGGGTCAGGTGACCATCACCACTCTGTCTGATTCCGACAATGTCCTGATGGGCATCCGCAAGGGTTCCCGCCTGCAGGGCGCCGTGTACCAGATCACCGATATGTCTGGTCGCGTGGTTGCCACCCTCTATGGCGACAGCTACGGCGAGGCTCACTCCGGCGCTCTGGGCATCGGTACCTACTATGTGCAGCAGATCCAGGCCCCCGCAGGCTACATGGTCAACAGCCAGCGCGTGACCGTCAATGTGACGAATAAGAACGATGATGTGAAGATCACCGTCTACAACAAGTCTGGCAACTTCAAGACTACTGTGACCGCACACGGCCCCCGAACTGTGGCTCCCAACAATCAGGCCAAGTTCTACTACACCAATGTGAGCAACGCTTCCAGCGTCACGGTGCAGAACTTCTTCCTGAACATCAAGGTACCCACTGACGGCGCCCGCGCCGGCACCTTCTATACAGGTACCTGGTCTGGTACCGCTACCACCTTCCGGGTGGAGTATCGGACCAATATGTCCGACTACCGGGTGTTGGCTGCCAACCTGAACAGTAAGTCCTCCTACAGCTATGACATGAGCTCCATCGCCCTGGGCCTGGCCTCTGGCGAGTATGTGACCGACATCCGCATGGTCTTCGACCGTGCCGTCGCCGGCATGAAGGAGTCTATGGCTCCTGTGCTCTATGTTTCCGTCCTGCCCAATGTGGTGAACGGCTATCAGCTCATCAACCGGGCTGAGAGTGGCTGCCAGGGTGAGGCTTCCAGCTCTGTGAGCTCTGGCAACAGCTGGTCTGCCAACACTGGCATGAATGGCATCGCCGGCGGCTGGACCAGCGCGACTGCTCAGTCTACCACTGTGGTAACTGGCGGTTCCGTTCAGTATCCCTATTATCCGCTGCCCAACACTCTGCCTAAGACTGGTTATTGATACCAAGGTAGGGTAAACATGGAACCCCCTCCGGGAACTCTCCTGGAGGGGGTTCTTTTTCTAATTCTATTGAGGAAAAAATTAAGCGACGCTGTAGGATAGGAGATGGGTGCCCTCACGGACCATGTGCGATGAAGAACAGCCAATGGGCAGTGAGCAAAAGGGCTACTTGTATTTCTTCGTTAGAAAAGACTCTCCTCTGGGCCTAGCAGAAGCCAATGCAGCCATCAAAAATCGACCTCACCACAGGAGAATAGAATTTGAGCGTTGTGCATACTATCAGCATATCAAATAAGAAAGGAGAGGGGGCAGTAGGAAGCCCCCGAGCAACAACCATGAAAGTCAAGCAGCGTTTCTCATCGCTCCTGTTGGCAGCCATCCTTTGCATTTGCTCCCTCGCCGTGCCCGCATTTGCGGCCGGAAATACCGGCTATGGCACAGCCGTTTTTGGCGGGAACACCCAGACTGAGAACATTCAGCCTGGTTCTGACCAGACACCCAGCAGTAACTCTGGCAGCTCCTTTGAGGATGCCTTTGGCGTCAAAGACCCGAATGTTACAACCGATGATGTGAATAACTGGGTGGACCGCAAGGGCAGCGAACTCATTTCGATCATCACCCGGGGCGTTCGCATCGTCTCTGTGATTGGCTTCTTCATCAGCCTGCTCCTGATCATCATCGGTGCCGTCGGCAACAAGCGGACCATGGTGGGTGGCCTGATTGGTCTCATTATTGCCTGCGTTTGCTTCACCGCCGCTACGATGGGCCCGCAGATCATGAACGCTGTTCAGAGCTGGCTCATGCACTAATTGGAGAGGAGGGTTAAGATATGGATGCCAGGACCCTCCTCATCATATTCATCGTTGTAGTCGCAATTTGTCTGGCCGTATCAATCCTCCTTCGCCTAACTCGCATTGCTCTGGTTTTGGCCGGTCTCTTTATACTGGTCCCGATCCTCTGCACGATCATGTGGGGCGATGGAACTGACTTTGTGTCCAAGTTTGCCAGCATCTTTGCTCCTGAGATCGAGCAGGGTATCAACGATGGATATGGTCAGTATCGAGACCAGAATGCCAAGGATCCAATTGTAGACATCGACCAGTTGGATAAGTACTTCCAGGATGCCCAGCAAGCCGTCAAGGACCAATTCAGCAAGCCTGTGTTCCCGACCCCGGAGGAGACTCCAACACCGACTCCCTGACAACCAAAACAGGGCGCTTGCCACATGGTGGGCGTCCTTCTTTTTGTGCAAAAATGAGTTTCAGACAAATTGCATAAAATAGCGGTATGCAAGCCAATTGGGGATGCAAAATTAAAAATTAGGAGGATACAAACATGTTGGAGAAAACTCTGTATGACAATGCCATCGCCGCCACCAAGGCTGTCTGTAGAGCGCAGGTGGCCGCTGGGACCTGCGAGCCTGACCAATGCGAGTTCTGTCCCGCCCAGCAGTTCCTGGACATGCTGGATGAGATGGACGGTAGCAACAACTAATGTCCTTGTCTGCCAAGGCCTGGAGCATCTTCGCCCCAGGCCTGGCCCATAAAAATCAAGGAGGAACCAGAAATGGCGAAAAGCAAGAAGAAACGCAAGAGTCACAAGGGGCCGCCTAAGCCCTTCCGCCGGCGCTGGGCAGAAATTGAAGAACTGCTTGGGTCGGAGCACATGAAAGAGGTGCGGGAGATCTTCTGCGAGGCAGACTGCCCATTTTTTGGCGAATGTAAGGGATATGAACTGACCAAGTTCTGTCAGCTGAAGGCATGGGGACGCTATGACCGACTGTTCGAGCGGTCTATCCGGCACAATGTCTGCAAGGAGAAAAAGATCGAGTTCCGAACTGCTGACGATATCCTGCTTCGGAGATGGGACGACGAGGATGCAGATGGTGGCTATCAGGCAGTTGTCATCCGAAAGGAATTCCTCGACCGAGTCCGCACTTCGGACGGATTTGGGTGCAATTTTGCTCTGCATATCCTGGCCCAGGCCATGCTCAGAGCCATTAAAGCCATCTTCGGGGAAACGAGATTTATGTTCATCCTGGCGGAAGACCCCAATGGCCTCTGGCGGCTTGCACTGGTAAAGGATCCGTCCGACACATCCACGGATTCGGAGTTTCGTGCGATTAAGGATTTTGCAACCCTCACCGGCGATGAGGTAAGGGCCCTGTTGGAGGAAGCCGGCACCTGCTATGAGGACCTCACAGACCCCTTCTATGGCAACAAGAAGGCCCTCACAAACGACGACCGGAAGGATAATTTCTGCCGTAATGACTGTATGTTCTCCAGTGTATGCGAAGGCTGGCGCCATGCCAATGTCTGTATGCTGAAGGAGAGCGGCGACTATCCGGAGTTCCTGGATAATTGAACGACGCCCCGCCTTTTCCCGAACAGGGAAGGGTGGGGCGTCCTTTTGTAGGCTTGGGTGTTTGATGTCTTTTTTAACGAAGAAAAGCGGCCGGGTTCGTTCTGTTTGCCGGAGGCTGCGGCTGCGGGCCGGCTCCGTTTCGGAGCCTATTTTGGGTCCATGAGACCTGCCCGTCCGTTGATGCGGGGCGGCAAATCGTTGCTAAAAACAATTTACTGCTCCGCCGTTTTCGGCAACAGCAAACCTGTTCTCTGGAATTGTCTGCGGCAAACCTGCATAAAACAACTCAGAACCCAATGCTGGAGAAATATATTTTAATAGGAGGAAAATAACCATGGGAAAATACTTATTCGGGGCTGCAGGTCCGGCAGCTCCCTACGGAACCGCCAGTTTGCTGGAGGTCTTACCCTTCGAGCAGGGTGCTCCTGGGCGCTATGGGGTCGTCCACTTTAGGGACAAGAATCCTTGTGTCCTGGCTTGCCGGACGAACATTCGGAGCCGGGAGCTGGCGGATGAACTGGGCGAATGGTATTTGCCGGACATGAACATCTCGTACATCGAACAGGGGAACAGCGACTGGCTCGTCTGTTTCCGGGCCGGAAGCATCATTGCCGCGGCTTACATGCGGCTGACCGCGGAGGAGATGCAGAAGCTGCTGGAGAAAGCTGGGATGGCGGTATGAAACTGTACCATGTTAGCTATGACCCGATCTGGTTTTTTAACCCCCGGGTGCCGAAGAGCCGGCTACCGATGGAGGATGCCGAGACACCCCGTATCTGCTTGTCCGATCGCATTGAGCGGTGTGTAAACGCCAAGCCGTGCCAAGCTCAGGCATTGTGCCTGGCCAAGGAGTACGGGCTGCGGGTACCGCTGTATGTATATGAGTTCGATACCGACGACATCCCGCCAGATCTGTTGGTTGGGCCGGACGAGCTAGTGGGGCAGTACGGCGTCATCGACGCTAAACTGAATCACGAGTATTGGCTGCTGAGTGGTGATGTTCCCTACCAGGAGATTTACTACGAGGTGATTGGAGGCGTCTTTCTGCCGCCTGATGAGGGCGTTGGAGATGATTTTCCTTCGGCACTGAGTCTGCGATTGGTTGAGGAGGAGTCGTCTGAGGCAGCCTGGTTGGCGTGGGCCGTCTGTGAGCTGAATAAGCCGAGCAAGGATGGCAAATACATAACATCCGACTGTGTTATCGCCAACTGTGTGGAAGATATCATAGATCTTCTGAAGTCGCATACCTAAAGACCATCAGATAGCTCCCGGACTTTAGTTCGGTGAGAAAATCAGATGACCCAATCCCGCCTTTTCAATTTTGAAAGGGCGGGGTGCTGTTTTTGCAGTTTTTTTTGCTATTTCACGGACCAAAGAAAGGCTCCCGGAAGGGAGCCGGATGTGGCGCGAGGACACAGCAGGAAAGGAAGAACTCCTCGTGATATTTCGTCGTTAAAAAAGACTGGTCTCCATCCATGCAAAATCAATCACGGTCTATTTGCATACTATCAAATCAGTTATCCACTTTAGGAGATAAAAATATACACGAAGGAGAATCCATACATGGAGACAAAAATTATTACTGTGAGTCTAAAGAGTAAGGAGATTCAAGAAGCAACTGCACCGAGGTCCCGCAAGTCCCATCGCCGGGAAGTCGTCCATCTGCGCATGGTGGCCTGTTTGGTTGCTGCCGTGGCGGCTGTCAGCACGATTGCTCTTGCCGCCAGCGGAACCGCAACCGAGGTTCGCCCCGCTGCGAAGGATGAGACCACTACTGAGAAACTCGCTATTGTCGAGCCAATCAGTGAGATTCATTTCTCGCAAAAGACGCTGCGAATCATCACTGAGGCTGAGGCTGAAGTGCTTCCGCTTGAGACTGCTGAGCAGACTCCGGAGCCTGAGTGGGAGACTATTGAAGTCACTGCCTACTGCTCCTGCGCCAAATGCTGTGGCGAGTGGGCCAGCAAGCGTCCTAATGACATCGTCTATACGGCCAGCGGAGCTGAAGCTGTAGAGGGCGTGACCGTGGCTGCAGACAAGAGTAAGTACCCCTTCGGTACTGTGCTCTACATCGAAGGCCTGGGCGAGCGTATCGTTCAGGATGTCGGTGGCGCCATCAAGGGCAACCGCGTGGATGTTTACTTCAACAACCATGAGGACGCTCTTGCATTTGGCCGGCAGACGCTCAATGCGTATGTCGTTTCACCGAGCGAGTAATTAAGTCACCTTCTCGGCTATAAATAACCGAGGTTCCTTGTGGTACTGACTGAAAGGAGATACTACTGTGGAGGAGAAATTATTCTTGGTCGATGACCGGCACTACCTGCATGTACAGGAATGCGATGAAGGTGGGTATGATTACACCTTCTACGACAAGGAGTCCTATGCAGCGGTTGACGGTGGCCGTATGGACGAGCCGGAGGAGTGGGGGATCACCACCATTCTTCAGGCTGCCGAGGCGATCTGCTATGATCACGGGCTCACTCCCGAGATGATCGTGGCGGCGCCGCTGGACATGGTCGAACCTTTGCAGGATGCACAGGGTTAAGAAAGGAGAATAGATATGGAATTCAGTTTGGATATGAACATTAAGCTGGGAGAGAAGAACCACAAGCATGTGGCGATCGTCTCCATCCGCGAGCCCGAGAGTGGCGAATATGCCGAGTTTTACGGCACAGTTAGCCCTGGTGGGTCGATGGGTCCCGAGCTCACTCAGTTTGTACTGCGCGAGATTGAGTCCTGGATCAGCCTGAAGCAGGACGAGCAGGAGGAGGCCGAGGCAAAATGAGATATGCTGCGAAGCTGCTCATTCCCAGCCGGCGCCTGGCCGTCATCAACGGCTACCTGAACGCCGAGCAGGAAGATGAGTTCCAGGGAGAGGACAACACCATCATCCACACGGTTTTGTTCCCCGATGGCAAATTCATGGATATCAAGTGCTGCGGCTGTCAGGACGAGTCCTCTTGGACCGAAGCTGTGCTGTTTGCGAAAGCGAATGGTGGCGGTTTCAGCCAAGTGGCCTACACGGAACCCGACGAGTCCTATCTGGGCGAGTGGGAGCTGGAGGACGAAGGTAACAGCTATTTCGTGGAGGTCGTCGATGGCGGTGACATCGAAAACCTGGAGCTTGCAATCATCTCTCCCGAAGGAGTCATTTCCCGGGACTGGCAGGCTGAAGGCTGGAGCATAGACAAGAATTAGGGAGGACTCGACATGAAGAAAATTAAGGGAACTCTTGTCTTCGAGCTGGCGGTCGGCCAATGTGCCGCCATCGTCGAAGAAAACAACCCCAACCAGGTGCTCCGCACCTCCAAGGTCGTAACAATCTGCAGCATCTCTGCGGATTGCAAGACCCTCGTGTTCCGCACGGAACATGGGTCTGAGTATGAGCTTTTGGTCATCTGAAAGCAAAAGAGCCCCCCTCCGGGGCTCTTTCTTTGCGCTCAGACTGTTTGGTTATAATTCAAAACAATGTAGCCCGCATTATGCTCGCTTCGGGGAGAGATGTCAGCCACAGCGCTGATATGTCCCCAAGGGAAGATGTAGCGATTTTCGCCCTTCGGTTGTTCTGTCGGCCGGCCCAGTCGGACAAACAGCCAACGAGCACATACGACAAAGCGAAACTGTTGCCGCTCGCATTGATCCGCCATGGATGCAGGATATTCGATGCATGGCCGGAGGATGAGCCGCAGTAAATGGCCGGCAAGGAAACTGAATTCAGGGAGGAAATCGGTGCCATCCACAGAGACGGGACTGGTTGCACAAAAATAGTCGCAGGATGAGGCCCGCACCGGCAAACCGGAGGTGAGGAGTTCATCCATGGTCGTCTGCGGAGAAAACGGGAAATCGTCCAAGGAAAGAATGCCATGGGGAAGGTCTAATACCATATTGGGAAGCATCTCCTTTTGTTTTGTTGGATTATTTCCATCCTATGCACAGATGCTGGTTCCAATTCTGCCAGATGGAAGTTCGGCATGGGAGCGGGATTCTTTTTCAGCGGAGAAATATGGCGGAGAATTTCTCTTTTGCCAGATTGCGGCACAACCTTGTCCATTGCCCGCGAGGTTGTAGTGTAGTGCTGATGTACGAGCTAATCGTTGCTGCCAACATTTTGCTGTACAAATGCCTGTGGCAGGTAGGGGCCGTGCAGTGGCACTGGCGGAGTCCTCACGGACCATTGAAAGAAAACCAGGCCACATTTCTCCGCCCAAAAAAAGACTCTGGCTCTCCTCGGCTACACATCCACAGAATGAGTCGTGTTTGCTGGGAATAGCTTTAAGAATGCATGCATATCATGAAATCAAACAACGCTAAAGGAGGAATCGAACCATGAGGAAGGTAGTGGATCTCTGCAAGCAATCCAAGAAGGCCCAGAAGGCCTTCTACGCTGCACAACGAGGCAGCTGGAACGGGGTCAACCCTGTTTCCCGTGTTGTCCCAAACGGCAAGGCGTACTCCAGGGCAAAAGCAAAGGCCGATGCCCGGCGGGACGCCTGCCGTCCTTTTTTTTGCCCTGAATAGCTCCTACTCTGCCTGCATAGGATATACCAGACGCACAATTTGGGGAGGCAAACCAAAGGAGGTATTAAAATATATGGGGAGCTATACCATCGAGCGATTTGGCAGCGTCCATCCACGAGTCCAACCTAACTGTGGCCTGGGTAACACGATCTCTGGTCATGAGCTGGAGTGGATCTCTGTGAATGGTCTTTTGGTGGCAAGCCGGCCGATTAAGTTCAATATCTCCTGGGACAGGCTCAACAAAGAGGGGCTGGTCTATGGAAAGGAGATCGTCATCGACGGCAAGCCCTATATCTGCCGGCTGGTGAAAAACTACCCAGGGGCGAATGGTGATTGGGAATGGCACGACATCCTGTCCATGACATCCTCCGATGATGACCTGTGGCATTGGAAACGGTGCTGGTCATGGTCGCAGGATAGAGGGAAAGACCCGAGTACTGACGACCACTGCGGCGTGTTTGGATACAGCTGCGCACACGGCGAAGGTTGGATATTGCCATCTACCAGATCACAGCAGATTGGCTGGCGGCCAGTCCTGGATCGCCCTAGTATGGAGCTTTGCCGGGCCAACATTGGCAAGATGATTTCATTCGGCTGCGACGGCATGGTCTACAAGGGCGAATTAGCCGATTTTAGTGACTACGACCTGCTCGTCGATTTCATCAATCCGATGCCGGTTCTGGAGTTGGGACATGCTGTGCAGACCGATGATCTCAGCTTTGTCTTCGACCGTGCCCAGCTGGACTTCATCCACGAACTCTAAAGAGTAAAATAGGAGGTATTGCAAAACAATGGAGAAGAAACAATTTGGCTCACTGTATATCAATAAGCGGCCGGTCGTCCCGGCAGGACGGCAATTTGACCGCTATCGGGAAACCCCGGTACTTGAGCTTGGCGGCACCAAGCCTGGAAAAGAAATCGAATGGCTGACAGTCGGACATCTGCTCATCGCAACTCGCGTCCTGATACATTCGATCTCCTGGGAAGACCTGGACCAGCGGGGGCTGATCTCCGGCCAGGAGGCTGTCATTGACAGCAAACGGTACAAGGTGCGAACCCCATCCGTTAAGGAATGGGATGAGGCTGCGGCCATGTGTGTTGGGCACATTCAGGATCTCTGGTACTTCCAGGATGGATGGTCCTGGTGTATTGAGGAATCCACTCTCGACAACCGGCTGCGGTATCTCTGCAGCGGCAACAATACGCACAGTCCAATGACCTGTTCCGCGAAAACCCGGTCAAAGCCGTTTGGCTGGCGCCCGGTACTGGAGCCAATTTCGGCTGGACCCAACGATATCCAGGCAATGTTCGGTTCAATGGTCACCGTGGCGCACAACGGCTCTGTGGTGGTTGGAATGCTTACCGGCATTTCCGACTATGACCTGGTCCTCCGCCGGGCTCAGTTTGACAGGAAGGGCCCGGATAGCGATGATTTTGCTAAAAGAATCAAGGATGGGACTATCGTTGTGAACCGGGACCTTGTGGACTATATCTCGCAGACCCAGGATTCTGAGAGTTGATCCAAGGGGGTGTTACTATGAGGGAATTATTTTTGGGTACTGTTCAGGTGAATAGGCAGACCCGGCAGCCCGGAGACATGGCTGGCAACGGCCCTATCCGATTGGCAGACTCAACACACAAATTCGCAGAGCTGATCTGCTGGCTCTGGCACGATGGAAAACTGGTAGCTGACCGCAATATTCTCAAGGATGTCAGCTTCAGCCGCCTGGATGAGGCAAACCTCTGCTGGGGCGCCGATGTGACCATAGACGGAATGCTGTTCCAAGCCCGGTTACTTCGTGGCGAGCGGTTCGGCGAATTTATAAGCGATGAGTTCACCGAGTTCTGGAATACCTACGGAAGTAAGATGATTACTGAAGAGCAGCTTTCGCTAAGCTGGACTCTGACGGCCGTGAGCGATGAGCGAATGGCTCTTTTCAGGGGCGGTAATTCCTGTGGGACTGACATGCCGATGGGCTTGTCTTTGAGGGACCGCAGCAAAGGCATAGGCTATCGACCGGTTCTAATCCCGCAGGGACTCAACCCGAAACGGGCGCATACGGCCCTTGGGAAGAAGGTCATCCTGTATGGCCCTGATGGAATTGTCATCGGCAACCTGAAGACCGTCGGCGACTATGAATTGGAGCTGGTTGTTCCTGAAGATACCCGGTTCGAAGATAGTGGCTTCGATAGTTTCGCCTGTGATATCGGTGACCGCCATGTGGTCGTCGACCGGGGGCAGGTGCAATGCATCCAGCTTCTCCAGAACAGGCCGGAAATTAAGCCTTGAAAAATCGGGTCTGCGCAGTCGCGCAGGCCCGGTTCTTTTTGTCCAGAATGGAGCTGGCTTAGCCTGCATATAACAGACCAGATTCGCAATCTTGGAGATACGAAACGAAGGAGGAAAATATAATGGAGATCAAGAAATTCGGCAGTCTGATCATCCGCAGCAAGCCAGTCCTGCCGGGCCGGATGTACTACCGCTATAAGGACCATCCGACCATAACGCTGGGGGCCAGTACTCCCGGCAATGAGATTGAATGGCTGGAGCACGATGGACTGTTGATCGCAACCAGGAATATCCTAACAGGTGTTTCCTGGGATGACCTGAACCGCAATAAGCTGATTCTCGGCAAAAGGGTTGAGATTGATGGCAAGCGGTATTGGGTCCGTACTATGAAGAATGGTCCCAATCATACCCCAGACGACGAGTGGGGCCATTTTCTGGATGCCTGTCCGGATGAACACCTGCTGTGGGACATCTCCTGCAGCTACAGCTGGTGCATAAATGCAGTCGATCCACTCAAGCCTGACATGAAGGACCTGCGTGGAGGCAGCGCGGCAAGAGGCAGGTCTCAGTATTCCAACAATTCGTCCCTGGTGTCCTTTGGCTGGCGGCCGGTACTGGAACCCATAAGCCCAATTCCGCCCGACATCGATACTCTGATCGGCGTTGATGTGGTGGTGAAGAGCCAGGGCTCGACCATTCATGGAAAGCTGGAATCGGTCAGCGCCTACGACCTGACGCTCCGCAACGCCAAAATTAAGTCGTTTGGAGGCAATTTTAAGGAGTTTGCGCTGAATCTGCCGGATGGCTCGGTCATTGCCGACCTGTCCAGAATCGATTTTGTGCTGCCGCTTGAGAAAACTGCAAAGGAGGAATAATTATGACCGAAAAGCCGCTCCAGGCAAAGATCAGGTACACCAGGGCCCTGGGCACGCCCTATGTCCGCGGCAAACCCGTGGAGGTAGGAAAGAACCTCAGCCGCTATAAGGCCGATGCGCCTATTACAATCGGCGATACAGTGCCTGGGCAGGAGATATATTGGTTTGAGGTGGGCAACCTTCTGATCGCCTTCGAGCCAGTTTTGTACGCTACCCATTATGGAACCATGAAGGAGCTTGAGCTCGTTCATGGCCGGCAGATCACCATCGACGGCAAAGCCTATACCTGCCGGTTGATCCAGGCTCTGCAAAAGGACGGGCCTAACGGCGAGCTGCGCATGTCGGATGAGATGGAGGAATTCGAGAGAGTTGCCAACGGCTGGAGTGTTTTCTCCAGACAGTGTTTTTTGGCCCAGGAGGGGAACTTCAACCGGATTCTCATGTCCGCTGCACCTGCAAACCTTGCCATGGGCTATGCCTGGTACCCGGTATTGGAACCGCTGGCGCAGAAGCCCGAGGCGCTGGTTGGCAAAGAGGTTGCCCTGGATGCCGGCCAATATGGTACCATTTCCGGGGTTTTGGAAGATGTCGGCGACTACGATTTGCTCATTGGAGGCATCTCGTCTGTTCTGATAGATCCCTCCTGTATGTGCCAAGTTTCTGGAGAAAAGGTTATCGTCTCGTGCGATGCCGTTTCTTCGTTGCAGGGAGCAACTGATTTGGATTATTCGGTCCGGCTGCTCACCGCTGCAGACGAGTACATCATCCATGACCTTAGTGCCAGGATACAGAATGAGTACCTTGGTGGAATCCTTTCGATGGAGGGATTTCCCTATGGGCTGTTCGCAAAAAACGAGCTGGTAGGATATTGCATGATATGCCCCGCGCATGGATCCCTGGGACTGTCTAAGGAAGAAGCCTGGCGGGTCCGCCCAGATGATGGGCTCCTGATCGACGATTTCTTCATCCAGCCAGAGCACTCCGTCAAGGGGCGGATGGAGCAGCTTCTGAAAGCCAGCATTGCAAAGGTTACAAAGGAAAAAGGCTGGGAAGGAACTAAAGACCCTCATTGGGTATTCTTCCTGCCAGCCAATGCTGAGGAGCCTGCCCTTTTTGAAATACTGGGTTTCTCCGAGCTCTGCGGAAAAAAGGGACTCCCGGTTATGGGTTTGGAGATTATCTGATTGTTGCCAAAGACGAAATCTGGGGTCCAGGCTTTTGCAGCCTGGGCCCCGGATTTTTTGTCTTTTTTAACGAAGAAAAGCGGCTATGGATTTTTACCTTTGCCGGAAGCGATTGCTGGGGCCAGCTCCCATTCGGGAGCCTATGTCGGGTCCGTGAGACAGCGAAATTTGCGCACAAAACGAAACAGCCTCCATGATGCAAAGCAGGAGGAACTTCATTCTGCCGGAGCAGTTCGCGCGAAACCGTTTCGCAGGGCTAATTGTTTTAGACCACACAACCTTTCTTCGAAAGGCTGCAACAATGAGCACACTTGTCTGTTGTTCGCAACGCCACGCCAAAAAAAGATGCCCGGAAGGGGAGAGGCACACTCGCGGGCCCGGCATAGGTTCCTGATAGGGAACCGGCTCGTAGCCATGCCCCAAAGCAAAAGACAAATCTCCTGCCGCTTTTCTTCGTTAAAAAAGATGTTAAACCACTACAGGTGCCCAACAAAAGACAGCGCAAACCAGCATCCTAATCCCTGGCAATAGCTTCCGGTGCGTTTGCATAGTATTTAGAAGTGTAAGACCACAGCCCTATAACCGGTCTTAATCATCCCTTAAACAGCCCCCGGTCATATGGGACGAAACCTGAAGGAGGTGTCACTCACACATGGCGAGAGTATATCGTATCGCCAACGACATGGCCGAAAAAGAAAAGGCGGTAGGAGGCCTTTTGACTTTTGGTCAAGCTGGTTGGATCGCCGCCGGCCTTATCGTAGGAGCAGGTGTATTTGTCGGCATGGCTAAAATCATGCCGCCTGTCCTGGCTCTCATGATTGGGCTTATCCCTGCAGCTGCAATTGGTCTGCCCTTTGCCTTTTACAACAAGGGCGGGCTTACCTTGGTCCAGTATCTGATCTGGAGGTTCAAGTTCCAGAAGAAGAGCAAGCACCTGGTCAACACCCTGACCTACCGTATGGACCGAGCCAGCGACTATGAGCGGGAGCAGAAGGCCAAGGAGAGCGAGAACATTTTCTAAACGAGGAGGTAAGAAGTAACTATGCCTGTACTGATCATTCTGATCATGCTGGTGATCGTCGGAGCCATCGGAGCTGGCCTTTTCCTGATGGTCAAGAAATTGGATCCGATGCAGAAGGACAAATCCGAAAACAGCGACCTTGAGATTGCCCAGGATTTCCTGCCCTTTGACGACATCCGCAATAACATGATCGTAATGCCCAACCACAGCTACCGGGCCGTCATTGAGTGCTCGGCCCTGAACTATGACCTGAAGACGGAAGGCGAGCGTGATCAAATCGAGATGTCCTTCCAGCAATTCATCAACTCTTTGAGTTTCCCAATTTCGATTTTCCTGCAGACCAAGGAGATTGACAACACCCACCGGGTAGAGTCCTTGCGGACTGAGATCTCCAAGACACTGGTGGAGTTCCCGGGCATGAAGAATTACGCCGACCATTTTATGGCTGACATGGAAAACCTGAATGTCCGCATCGGCAACAACCAGCAGAAGAAGCGCTATATTGTTGTTCCCTACGACGACGCTATCGGCTTGGACGGCCTGACGGACGGCGAAAAAGCTGCCTATGCCAACAAAGAGCTGCTGAACCGGTGCAATGCTGTCCGCAGCGGCCTGGACGCTGTAGGCATCATCACCCGCACCCTGAGCACTGCCGAGCTCATTGAGCTCGTGTACAGCTGCTATAACCGTGAAGGCTTCAGCTATGCTGAGGCTATTGCCAGCAACGATGCGTTTGCTCTGTTCGTGGATGGCGTTGAGGATAAGTTCCGCGACCTGCCTCGCGTTGGTATGCTGGACCTAATCCTAGGTGAAGCCATCAACAAGCTCCGCGCCGGCAATGTGGACAGCGAGAAGAATGGCCAGGGCGCCATGCAGGAGATGCTTCTCCTCCAGAAGGAAGCCCAGCGGCGCATGGAGCAGATCCGGATGAAATATGCCGGGTACTTTACTGATGGAGGTGACCTGTAATGGCTTTTGGAAGGAACAAGAAAGAGAAAAAGTCCAAGAAGAAGGACAAGGCTGCTGGGGTTGCTCAGGAGCCTGAGCTGATCATCGGTGAGGTGCAGACGCCTAAGACGGTCGGCGCTACTATGCTGGAGAAGGGCGTGCCGACCCTGAAAGATATGATGGCTCCACCCAGCTTTGATAGGACTGAGTTCGACCATCTGGGCATCGGCGACCGTGTCATGCGCAGCTTTCTGCTATCTGGTTTCCCTAAGCACATCATGGTTGGCTGGGCCGATAAGCTCTACAACTATGATGGTGACCTGGATATGACCATCCACATCAACCCTATGGATGAGCGTGAGGCCATCGATGAGCTGACCGATAAGATCACGCAGTATGAGGCCCAGCTGGATGTGGAGTCTGAGAAAGGTCAAACCCGAAATATGACCCGTCTGGGCAACCAGATCACCGAGCTGGTCCGCGAGCGTGAGAAGATCGAGCAGAACTACATCTCCATGTTCCAGGTCCAGATGATCTGTAATCTGTATGGTAAAACGGTAGACCAGCTGGACAAGGAGACTCAGATGCTGGACAACACGCTGCGGGGCAAAAAGATCAAGCTGATGCCTCTGCACCTGCGACAGGACCAGGGCTACAAGTCTGGTATGCCGTTCGGCAAGACCTGGCTGCCCAAGAACTTCCGCAACTTCTCCTCTGAGGGTCTTACGGCCTGTTTCCCATTCTACAATGCTGAGATCTCTCATCCATCCGGCACTCTGCTTGGTGTCAATCTACAGACGCAGACGCCCATCTATGTGGACTTCTTTGACCGGCGTATCCTGGAAAACGGCAATACCACTGTGCTGGGCCGGGCTGGTTCCGGTAAGACCTTCCTGGTGTCGCTGCTGACGATGCGCTCTGCCCTCCAGGGTGTACGGACAGTCATCATCGACCCTGAAGGCGAGTACAGCACTATCACGGAGGCCCTGGGTGGTAAGGTCATCAAGATCGCCCCTGGCTCTACCACCATCCCCAATCCATTCGATTTGGAGGATGAGGAAGTTCTGGATGAAGATGGGCAGGCCACCGGTCAGCGTATCGTCAATATCAAGGAAAAAGTGGCCGACCTGCTGAACCTAATCGGCGTGATGACCGGCGAGCTTACCCAGGAGCAGCGCTCCCTGGTCTCCTTTGCCTTGGCCAGCATCTATGAGGAGTTTGGCTTCACAGAGGATTATACCTCCTTGTATGACAATGATGTGGTAATGAATGATCGCGGCGAGTTTGTCCACCATGGCCATAAGCGGCCCATGCCTACCTTCTCTGACTTCCATCGGAAGCTGGAGGAGATTGCCCAGACGCCTGGCAATGAGACGCTTGTTTCAGTTGCAAATGCCCTGCGCATGTTCAAGCGGGACGGTGTGTACGGCCTGTTCGACCAGCCAACCTCTGAGGATATGACCAACTACACGGATGCTCCGGTCATCTGCTTTGATATCAAGCAGCTGGAGGAAAATGTACTTCGGCCGATTGGCATGTACAATGCCTTGTCTTGGGCCTGGGAAAAATTCGCCAAAAAGAATCCTAAGCTCCGCAAGCGTATCGTCTGCGACGAGGCGTGGATGCTGACCAACCCCAATATGCCTGGTTTCCAGTTTACGGCACAATTCCTTGAGACCTGCTCCCGCCGGTCCCGTAAGCGGAACTGCTGCCTGCTGGTGGCTTCCCAGAACTTCAAGGAATTCGTGAGCTGTCCCCAGGGCGAGGCTGTTCTCTCCAACGCAGTGGTTAACATCTTCCTGAAGCAGAGCTCTACAGACCTGGACGCTGTCCAGGAAAAGTTCAAGCTCTCTAACGGCGAGCGGGCCTACCTGACCTCGCCGGCCCGCGGCCATTTCCTGCTCAAGATGAACTCGGAGGCAACCATTGGGTACGCATTCCCCATGGACATCGAAAAGTACCTCATTGAAAAGCGGACGATTGCAGGACGCAAGTAACATCAGACTCTGGCCAGCCACGGGGCATATGCTTCTGGGCGTGGCCCAAGAAAGGAGTTGAAAAGATTCATGTCTCAAACGATTACGAGCCTGCCGCGCCGGATCTGGGCGTTCCTGATGGCCATGGTCATTATGCTCATCGTTCTGGTCAGCGGCTTCGTATCGCCGGCCTGGGCGCCTATTCTGCCTGTCCAGCGGTCCTATATCCAGACGGCTGTTGATACCTCTGCCTGGGAAATTGTGGCTGCCGTCGTATCTCATGGTGTTAGTACCAACGGACACCCGATGGAAGCAAAGCGTATTGGAAAAGACTTGATGGAAACACTCATCAAAACAAAGACCCCTTCTGACAGCAATATCACCAGCTTTCTGACAGGCGGAGTATTCGAGAAGCAGGGTGACAATTCAGTCAATAACCTGCCCCTGAGTTTCCCTGGTGCTATCAGTTTTTCTGGCTGGCAGAACGAGTCCAGACAGGCCGATATTGACCGCGCCCAACTGATTCGGAACTCCCTGATCTACGATTTGAATGCGGCTTTCAAATTTGTTTATGGTGATCAGTATGGCATGTATGAGCCGGAGGGGGATACCCTGGATGAGCAGGTAAAACAATATGCGACCGATCTGGGCAACTTTTTCAGTGGCATCAAGGCCGGAGGACAGTGGACCAGGAATGTAAATGGGCAGACTATAAGTTGTTCAGTAGTAACTACCCAGGAACCAAAAAATCCTGTGGATAAGAACTTCCACAGCAACGCTGGTACTGATTATTACATTTCTATTGAACGAACGATTGGCAGCCAAACAGAGACTCGGACTTTCCAGTACCGGATGCTGAAAGGCTATGGCGTTGATGGGTCTGGTCTCGGGAAGGCAAACGGCGACACTCTGGTTGGAGCCAATGATTACTACATCCACTGGGGTACTCTTGCTGTAGAGGCATTTGCCAACTATGTCGCAGACGATGAACTGCGCGTGACGGCGTCCAATGTTAACGACGGCACCCCCGGCATTATTGAACAGGCATTTGCCGAAGCTGTTGCCGGCATCGTAGACTGGATTGCCAACGCACTCGGTCTTTGGAACTTCGATGAATTGATTTTCAACGGCGGCGTTCGCGGATCCTCCTCCTATGTAGGCGGCGTGTTTCCGTCCAGTTGGCAATCTGTGATTTGGACATTCTTTTTTGTGGCTGAAATCGCAGCGGTCATCATGCTGCTCTACGCCATCATCTTCAATGTGGGCAAAAAGGCCATGTCTACCATGGACCCGGTTGCCCGGGCCAGTGCCATCGAGCAGATCAAATACCTGTTCCTGGTAGCATTCCTTCTGGCTGTCATCCCCTATGTGATCCCCATTTTGATTGATACCTGCGCACAGCTGACCGGCATCTTCCATGATGTGCTGGGCGGTAAAACGGCTCAGGAGAGGTTTCAGAAACTGGCAGCCAACTCTGGCGCCGGCCTTGGCGCTATCCTTTCCTATGCTGTATATCTGGGCGCAGTGATCTACTTCAATGTTTTCTATGTATTCCGCGCTCTGTCCTTGGCTCTGATGATCGTGCTGATGCCGATCTTCATCGCCATGATGGCTATTAGCGAGAATAAGCGCCGGCAGACGCTTGACTTTTTCAGAGAGTTCTGCGCGAACCTGTTCATCCAGCCGTTACAGGCGTTGATGCTCAGCTTCATTCTGTTGGTGCCTGACTCAGGCCGTAATATCGACTCGATTGTGATGGCCTATGTGATGATCCCTTTAACGAACCTGCTGCGTCAGATGTTTTTCGGTAATTCTGGCGGCATGGCTGACCAGGTCGGTCAGAAAGGCCAGCGTGCTGGCCGTGGTCTGATGATGCTTGGTGCCGGCCTCACTGCTGGAGCTATCGGCGGTGGCATCAGAGCTCTTGCCGGCGGTAAGGGTAGCGATGGTAAGGCTGATAGCAAAGAGGGTGGAGACGGCAAGGATGGCGGAGGTGGCGGCGACGGCGCTACCGGAGTGACCACGAAACCCAGCCTCTCGCAGAAGATCAAAAACTCGGATGCAGGCAGGTGGGCTGCACAGAAGACTGAACCTGTTAGGAACCTCGCCAAATCCGCCAAGGATTTTGTGGGTGGATTGGCTCCGGTACAGGGCGTCCGTAGTGCAGCCAGCAAGCTCGCTAACTCCACCGGGGGCAAGCTCCTGGGTTCAGGTGTGAAAGCCTTGGGAGGCGGCTCCAAAGTTGCTGCAGGTCTTGGCCTTGGCGCAGTCGCTGGTGCGATTGGCGTAGTCGACCGTCACTTCACCGGCGGAGCTTTTTCCAAGCCTTTGGAGCAGCTCGCTGGTAAGACTATTGGCAGTGGGAAATCCCAGGTTAAAGGTGCCGGCTCTGATGCAGAAGATGCGATCTTCAAGGACTCCCGTACTGACGATGGCGGCGGAGAGTCTGCTCTCAGCCCCGAAACGGCTGCCTACAAGTCGTCTTTAGAGAACCGCGGCGACTACAAAGAAGGAGACAATGTTTACGCTAAGGGCCTTGCTGAGCGCTCTTATAACAGCAAGACTGGAGCCAGTACCTACACGCTCGATAGAGACAGTCAGAGAGCTGCTGGTGTCAGCGTCGGCAAGCCCAGCATTGGGAGTGCTGGACAGAAACAGTCCGCTGTTAAATACGACATGAGCAAGATGAGTCAGGGTGACCAGACCCGCCTTCGCGAGATGCGGAATACATGGGAGAATGGCTCCGAAGAAGAGCGTGCTGCCATGCGGGCTATGGGTATTACAGGGTTTGAGGCTACGACCAAGATGGTGAACGGCGAGCAGGTTATGACTGGCGCCAATATCACCTATGACAGCGATAAGGCCCGGGACAACCTCGGAATTTCTACGAGGGGCGGCTACTCCGTGACTGCACAGGGCGACCAGGCTCCTGCTCTGGTCCCTGACATGCCTTCGATGCTGAACTCGCCCAAAGCTGCTGCAGCCCTGGGTGCGTCTAAGATGGAGTCGATGGGCTTCCAGACCAGCACAGATGCCAATACTGGCGCTGTTACGATGACTGCCCCAGCTGCCAAGTTCCAGAATACGCCGATGCCCGAATCGATGGCCGCTCAAGTTGCCTCAGCCAAAGTCGGCAAAGACGGCACCATGTCTATTACGATGTCCCAAGCTGATATGGCCAGCACCTTTGGCCCTGTTGCTGCCAGCAGCAACACCATGGGGTCTCGCGCCATGGCAGCTGGCATCTCGCCTGAGACTTCTATGGGCACTCCCACGACCCAGTCGACGATGCCTACGATGGTGGCTCCCGCCGTTCATACAGGTACGGCAAGTTTGGGCAATCAGGGACTGAGTGTCACACCCAGTGCAGATGGACAGACTTACATGATCAGTGGCGCCGATGTGCAGGCGTTCCAGAAGGTGCAGGTGCCTGCCGGCATGGCCTCGCATTTCACCGCTCCGCAAGTTGCTGAGGATGGCTCGGCGTCGGTCACTGTCCCAGCTGCTGACTTCGCCAATGCCTATACGGCCACGGGAAATGGTGCTTCTCAGGGCAGTATCCCTGTTGCTACACCCGCTGCGCATAACCTAGCTGGTCAGATCAACGCACAGCCTGATGTTCAGGCTGTGGCTGTTGGTGATGTCGTCAATGTGCGGGCTGGCAGCCTCGAAACTTTCCAGGGTATGCAGGCTGCTCAGCCGGTGGTTGAGCACGCCGCTTGGAATGCGACAGTGACGCCCAATGGCGCTGTCAATGTCCAGATTCCGGCTGATATCCATGCTCAGGCAATGAACGCAGCCATGCCTACAGTTCAGGTTGGAACCGTTTTGGATCCCGCGACTATTCCCACGGCTGACCCAGTCAAGATCCAGCCTGTCAGGTTGGAGAGTACGATGCCTGTGCCTCCTCCGCCTGCCGCAGCTCCGGCTGAACAACCGACTCCGACTCTCTCTTCGCTTGGACAGGGCGGAGAGCAGCTGCTCAATGGTGGCGGTGGTGGTCATCCTCCGGCTGAGACTCCTACCCCGGAGCGTATCGATGGGGACGGGTTCCACAAGGAGCCGGAATACAATGGCCCGGCCCGTGGCAAGTCTGACCTGGAAAACAGGCTTCCAAACTAACGCATCTACCCATAGCAAAAGCCCCCGTCCGATGGACGGGGGCTTTCTTTGTCTATTCAGGATACCAGGGCGACCAGTGTCTGCTGCTTCTTATTATAAGTAATCAACAGCTTCTCCTTTGCCCGGGTCACTGCCACATAGAGAAGTCGGTGCTCTTCCTCATTGGCAGGCTTGAACTTCTTGAGGGACAGGAGGACGACAGGCCACTCAAGACCCTTGGCGGAGTGGACAGTGATCAGATTGACGGCGTCTGCGTCCTCGTGGGCGGTAGATTTGGTCTCCTTGATCTTATACTCCTTGTACTTCACACAGTACCGGAAAATTTCACCGGCCGTGTGGAAGCCCTTAGTCATGATATCCTCGGCGAATGCCTTGGCAATGTAATCCTCGCAGGCATCCTGGATCATCCCCGTAAACAGGGCAATCCGCTCTGCCTCGCTGCCAAGTTCATCATATTTCTTACCCAGCTCCTCAGCGTCCTTCTTCAGGGCGTCCGCATCGAATGGGTCGCCGCCCAAGCTCTTGCGGTACAAGGCTAGACTCAGCGTATCCTCGTGGTTGAGCAGGAAGGAAGCCAGCCCAATGATGGCCTTCACATATGGGGCGTCCCCGATGACCTCTGGAACCCGGAGAATGGTGGGAATACCGGCATCTTCCATTTCCTTCTGGACTGCGATCAGTTCAGACTTGGTACGGCAGAGAACTGCGATGTCACGCGGCTTTACGCCGTCCCGAAGCAGCTTTTTGGTCTGCTTCACATACAGCTCCCGCTCGGCATCCGCCTTCTCGATGTCCATGAGGACAGGGGCGATGCCCTCCTCCTTACGGTGGGCCTTGATGACCTTTGCGATCCGGGCCTCGCGGCTGAGGATGCGGTTGGCCATCTCGATGATGGGCGACTGACTGCGGAAGTTGTCCTCCAGCGGAATGTCTACCATGCCAGGGAAATAGTCGCTGAATTTGATCAGATTCTCAGGCGTGGCATCGCGGAAACCATAGATGGCCTGCAGCTCGTCACCGACTACCACGATACTCTCCAGCTCCTTGGCGGCCTTGGCCATCTCCAGGATGAGGGAAATCTGGTTGCCGTTACTGTCTTGGAATTCGTCCACCACAATGTGGTGGTAGGGGAGGTCCTCGAACACGCCGAACGCCTTTAGCTTGAGGATGAGCCGCAGCTGATCCTCATAGTCAATCTTATTCAGCTCTACCAACTTGGCATTATACGCTTCATAAATAGCCAGCAGTTCCTTGGCCCGCGGTTTCATGTCCATGGTCACCATCTTCTCCACCTGATCGACCGTTTCCACATGGTTGGCCTTCAGTGAATCGATGATGCGCCCAATCTGGACAACGGCGCCACAGGCGTTGGGCAGGTCCAGGAAGGGGTTGCGGTAGTCGATGGGCAGTGTGCGGTGGGAATCCAGCAAATTCACAATGATATCCTTCTTCAGGATCTCATCCACCAGCTGCGGCGCCTCCGTGAACCCCAGCTTTGCATAGTGGGTATCCAGGAGCTCCTGCCCGAAGCTGTTGAAGGTCCGGACGACGATCTTATCGGTCTCAATGTTCAGGTCCTTCAGGGTGCTGCCGCATGCGTAGCGGTGCAGGCGGGACTTCATCTCCCCACACGCCTTGTCGGTGAAGGTGATCATCAGGATCTGCTCGGGCTTGCACCCCTCCTCAATGAGGCGCAGGGTGCGCAGGGTGACGATGGTCGTCTTGCCGGAACCGGCAACCGCATTGACCCGGCATTCACCCGATTCAAACTCGACAAACCGGCGTTGGCTGGGCGTCATATGGATGCTGTCCAGCGGTTTTTCCTCCACGGTGGGCTTTTCCTCCAGGCTTCGCTTGACGAACTCCGTGTGGCAGAGGTCCTTATAGATGCAGTCATAGCACTCACGCTCATCGTCAGTGCAGAGGGCCACATCCGGCTTCTGACCGGACAGCTCCTTCGCTAACGCCGTCTCCTCACCAATGGTGAAGTGGTGGTTGATGATGTTGGAGCCCAGCCGGCTCTCGAAGGTCGACTCCAGGCTGCGGGAAGTGTCCAGGGACGACTTCAGGTAGTAGAAGCTGCCGAACACTGGCTTGCCGGTAATACCCAGCTTGGCCGCCTCAGCCTCGCCAGTCCGCTGCAGAGCCAGCAGATCAGGGTTCTTCTCCACCGGCGTCTTGCGGGAACGATAGCTCATCTCCGGCTGCTTATAGAGATACCGGATGCACTCCAGAGCTGTGCCGCGGTCAATGAGCCGATGGGCAGAAACACTGTGGTCGTCGCCCATGACCTTGACCTTGTTCACGAAGTTCTCGGCCAGGATCTTGTTCTTCTGCCGGCGCTCAAACTCCAGATATCTCCAGAGCAGGACCTCCATGCGCTCCCGCTCCGCCTCAGCCTCAAATGGCAGCAGACGGTCGGCCTTGGCGTCGAAGGCGTCACGAATACGCTTCCGGAGCGCTGCCTCTCCAGTGGAGAAAGGAGAGCTCAGAAGGACATCCTTTACAATACCGCGCAGAATGCCGGCCTTGATGATACCAGAGTCGACGGCCGTACGCAAATAGGCCTTGCGAGGGCAGCTACGAATATCCGAGATAGACATAAGTTCATTTCCTCCTTTAGTCTTATATATGTCTCCATAAATTGGGGTGCTGATCAAATAGTATGCCAAACGCATAAAAGTCATTCTGACAGGGGGCGAGTAGCAGCCTTGCAGGGGAGTGGGACCTAGTTGTTTGCATTACGGGTCGTTAGAAGGATCTTTTTTACAGGAGAAACCTCCCGGTGATTTTTTTTCGCTTACCCACCAGCCTGGCAACCTCGCACATGGTCCGTGAGGCTTGCTGGCTAAAATTGTTGTACGCAACGGCGGAGTAGTTCGCCGTTTACAACAACAGAGAGGCGTGATAGTCGGCCAGAGCGGGGCAAGCGGAGACCCCGGCGGAATCTCTCCTGCGGCTCTGCCTACGAAAACCTGTCCAACAGGTATGTAGGGCAGAAACTATGTGGTAAAAAAGACTGTTACTTCGCCTCCCTTGGGAATGAATCCTGTGCAGTCTGCATAATACATAGGCACGAGCGTCCACAAGAAAGGAAAGGAGTTATATGATGGGCAAACAATATGTAAACGAGCTAAACAAGGCTATCTACAACTCACCCGTCCTGGCCCGATCGGAGATTTTGTCATCTCGCAAGGAGACCCTGTTCGATACCATCGAGGGATGCTTCGTCCGGGCTGGATTGCTGGATACGCTGGCCCGGGAGATGGAACTGCAGATCCTCAAGGGCGACTTCTCCGCCATGCAGCTGCCGCCCTACCAGGAGCCGGCGCATCGCCCGCTGATGCCCGGAGCTCGGCGGAAGGAGGAAGAACGGCGTGCCCGCTACAAGTGGGCCCAGGATCGACTACTGGCTGCCCAGCAGATGTGCCAGCAGCGGTGGGAGGACGGCTGGTCCATGGCCGAGATCCTCATGATGGAACGGGCTATCTAAGAGCGGCAGCCTCACGGACTATGCATAGGCTCCGAAAGGAGCCGGCTCCGACAAGTGCTCAAGGCAAAAAAAAAGACCCCCTGCCTGTTTTCTTCACTAGAAAAGATCCGGCACCTTCAGTAGCAAAAATGAGGGTCCTGAAATCTGCATAGGATAGGGCAGGAATCCAATCCAAGGAGATTGCGCAATTAAAAGGAGGAGTTATTCATGTGTAGGGAGTATATCGAACAGCTCAACCACCTCATCAGCATTGCGCCTCATCTGGCATATGCGGAGATCAAAACCTGCAGGCGGGACACGCTCATTGATGAGATCGAAAGCTCCATCCGTCTGGCAGGGCTTCCGGACTACCGCGCTCGGGACATCGCCATCGGGGTCATCAAGGGCGACCTGATGGCATTACGGCTGCCGCCTTTTGTACCAAAGTCAAGGTTCCCGTTCACGCCGGCGGCCTTTCGGGCTGAGCACGACCGGCGTCTCCGGTATGACCGTGCCAGAAACCAGATGATGCGGACGCAGGACTGGTGTCAGCGCCGGTGGAACGAAGGGTGGTCGCTGGCCGAAATCATGATGCAGTCTAAGGCTATGTGATGGGAGGGAAGAACAAATGGCAAAGCTCAAAAATATCAAGCTGGTCTCACTCGGGAAGTACCTCTCCAAGTACGAACTCTCCTATGAGACCAGGGACGGAGGAGAAAAACAATATGAAATGGTTAGCAACAACCGGGAGCTGACGGTCGGCGCCATCGGACAGGGCCAGACAGGCATTGTCCTGCTGGTCTTCGATGCGGCCCGCGAGCACATGCTCCTGGGTATCGAGTTCCGGATGGGCGTAAACTGCCATGTGGTCAATAACATCTCCGGGTTCATCGATACTGGTGAGACTCCGGAGCAGGCAGCCGCCCGGGAGCTGAAGGAGGAAACGGGGCTGGAACTTACCAAGTTCATGGATGTCCTGCCCTTTGCCTTCAGTTGTGCCCCGGTAACCGATATGACCACGGCGCTCATCGTTTGCGAAGCTGCTGGGACCATCGCTCCAAGCGACAATCCTAACGAGGAGATCAGCCCAGTCTGGTTCAGCAAAGAACAGCTGCGGGCGATGCTCAAGGACCCATGCGTCCGGTTTGCCGGCCGTACTCAGGCGCTCGCGTATATGTGGTGCTTCCAGAACAGCTAATGCTGTCAAAAGACAGGCCTGCCGCATGGCAGACCTGTCTTTCTTTGCCCGAAATACGAACGAGGCCACTTGCATAGAATAGTTTTAGATTCCAATTTGGGGTCGGAATACATAGGAAAGATTTCTGGAAGGAGGTATATCTGTTGGAGGAAACACTGACCTGCCAATGGTGCGAGGCAACTGGGAGTCTGGACGATTTTGAGCTGGATGAACACAACGGTGAGGGCTTCTGGTGTCCTGACTGTGATGGGTTCACCTACTACGATAAGACCAGGAACCACCTGCGCCGTATCCTGCTCATTCTGGAGCAGAAGGATGGCGGCAAGGCTGATCCAGTCCCCAAAACACCACTGAAGAAGCGGCTGTCGCCACTGCGGTATCCGGGTGGCAAGTCTAAGCTCATCGACTATCTGGCGGCCCAGTTCCGCAAGGAGTCGCTGAAAACCTTTGTGGAGGTTTTTGCTGGCGGCGCCTCTGTGGGCCTGTCGCTGCTGGACGCAGGACTTACCGAGCATCTGGTGATCAACGACACGGACCCGGGCATATATGCCTTTTGGGTTTCGGTCGTTTATCACCCTGAAAAGCTGCTCAAGCGGCTGTCTGGGCCCGACCCTAACCGGGCTGAGTTCCGAAGCTGTCAGCAGATCCTGGATTCCCCCAAGGGCTGGTCCCAGGACGATCTGGCGTGGGCCACGCTGGTGTGCAACCGGCTTGGCTACTCCGGAATTACCAAGGCCTGTGCGATGGGTGGCAAGACTGGCACCCCAGAGCAGCTGCTCTCTCGCTGGAACGCGAATATACTTCAACGGCGGATCCGGCACATTCATGCACTGGCCAGTCAAATTGAGGTCAGCTGCGTGGACGCCGTCGACCTGCTGGAGAACAGCGCCTACTGGGATGAGCAGTCTACCTGTTTCATCGACCCGCCCTATGTGGTGAAAGGAAAAGACCTTTACCGTCGTTGGTACGAGGAAGATGACCACGAGCAGCTTGCCATGATCATCCAGATGCTGTATCAGGGGATGCCGGGAGCCGATATTGTCATCACCTACGATGACTGTCCGCTTATCCGGGACATCTATCCGTATGCAGATGTGACCGTCGTACCAAGAAATTATTCGATCCGGCAGCGCGCCGGATGAGAGGAGAATCTACTATGTCGGAGAAAAGAAAACGCTACCGCTATATCCTGGCTGGGAGCGTCCTTCCGGACGAGCCCGTATCCCACTTCCGCCTGGTGGCGGCAACCAACCTCAAGTTCACATCGGCCCACGGGATGATCCGAATCACCATTCCTGATGACATGAAACTCTCCAAGCTGTCCTGCGACGCCTACTCCACCACCGACGACCCGCGTCCCCTGCGCAGACTGGAGGCCACGCCTCTGGTAAAGGTGGACGGCGTCTGGAGGACATTCGAAAGCCTGTGGCCGAAGTATCCGCCCGGCGAGTGGTACACGGAGCTGCGGAAACAGGGTCTGTACCCGACCTTGTCTGATCGCGGTTACCTGAGGGAAAAGCAGTATCGGGAGTACATCGAAAAGAAAAGAGGAGAAATAACATGAAAAATATCGTTTGCGTTTCGGCCATCGCCAATTTGGCAGCCCACTGCATAATCGCCGTTTATGACAACGGCAGCGGCAAGAAACTGGTCTCCGGCGCCCCTGGCAAGATCCAAAGCTGCCAGTATGCCGACGCCAAGGTCGAATGTATCACCATCGGCCCGGGGAGGATCGATCTGTGGCTGCCCCACGATGAGGTACAGAAATTTCAGAAGGACTAAGGAGGAATTTGTCGTGAGAAGAAATTCCGTCGAGCACCTGCCCCTGACTTTGCGGGAGCAGGAGGCTGAGTTGGAGGCCGTAGCTAACGCCAGACCTCTAATGCGATTACCTAAGCCGGTCACCGCCCGCAAGGTTGTCCGCAATATCCGCGTCGAGAAGATGGCGCTGACGGCCCGGGAGCGGGAGGCGGAGGCTGAGATTGAGAAGCGTGAGCTAGGTGTTATCCTGCCTCTATGAAAAACTGAGAATAACATCTATCAGATTAGAAAACAAACCAGGAGGGGGAAAATATGAAAAATTTGCATCTTACTGTTTTTGTTACCAGCATTGGCGATACCAGCATTCGGGTTCCTGACCACTTGACCCTGGAGGAGGCTCTCCAGTACGCTATGGAGCATCTGGATGAGGTGCCTATGCCCAGTAATTTGGATCCGGCCCATGAGTCGATGACACTAGATGAAGAGAACTGCGATTTCGAGGACGAGCCCGGCGATGACGAGTCCCCCAAGCCTTGGCAGACCTGTAAGAAACATGGTTACTGCACAGTGCTGGGTAAGTACTCCAACCCAACAGTTTTTGATTGCGACAAATACTGTGGCGACCGACCCCGATAAGACACAAATGCCGTAGATAAAAGGCCCCGTCCATCTGGACGGGGCCTGCCTAAAAGGAGATATAAAATGTCAAAGTCCTTGATATTTTTTCACCGACTATGGTATAGTATAGCATAAAAGTCATAGCTAAAATCAAGGAGGTGCGTTGAGCATGGAGGAAATTGAGGCGTTAGTAGCGGCAGGCGGGGCAGTTTGTGAACTATGCAAGGGCCAGATGCTGAAAGCTGATGGTTGCACCTGGCCAGGAATCTATTGTAAAGGCAAGTATTATAAGCGTATCCGGTATGGTGACGAACGCCGACACTGGAGGGATGAACGCTGTCACGACTGTGGAGCAAAGCGGGGTCAGTATCATCATGCAAACTGCGATGTAGAGCAATGCCCGGTATGTGGCGGCCAACTGATTAGCTGTGGATGTGATGCTGAATATACTAACGATCCCGAACCGGCACAGGATAAATGAGAACAGTGCTTCCGTTTTATCTTCTTCTTTGCTTATGTGACTCAATTCCGATGCAGAAAAATACTTACAACAAGCTCCCCAGGAGGTAATCCTTCTGAGGAGTTTGATTATATGCCAAACTAGATGACTAAGACGCCCCTACTTTCATTCATTGAAGGCAGGGGTGTTTTGCTGAGACAAAGGCTCCTTGCAATAGTTAGCCCTAAAAAAGCCGGCGGGACATTATCCCGTCGGCTTCTTATCGTTATTCTGCGATAAATTGCACAGTAGTATTTCCCCGGAAAACATTCAGCCCCGGATACCCTACAAACTTCTTCGGGGGTGCCTTGCGGGCCTTGGCCTCGTCACCCTTATTCCATTGGATGACCTGCAGGCCCGACTCATCCTGGTAGCGGACATGCTGTTCCTCAGTGCCCATGTACCGGACTCCGGTGATATTGTCGGCAATCAGCCCAAACAGAGGCTGACGGAACCCCTCACCAAACGGTTCAAGGATACCCAAGTGCCGAACCATATCCTCTGTATAGTCCTGGGCGCCCAGTACGGCATCAATAGGAATTGCGACCTCAAAGCCTTTGTCTCCAGCGGCCTCCAGGGCCAGCTTGGTGAGCTTCTCCTTGAACTTATCCAGGTCGGCCGCCCGCACTGTCAGGCCAGCTGCCTTCGCATGACCGCCATAGGAAATCAGGTACTCAGCGCACTGATCCAGGGCCTCCTTCAGCATGAACCCCTCAGGGCTGCGTGCGGAGCCCTTCCAGTTGCCGTCCTTGTCCTTTGCGAGAACCACGGCCGGCAGGGAAAATTCCTCCTTCAGTTGCCCAGCCACGATGCCAACGATACCCTCCTGCAGGGACTCATGGTTGAACACGATAGCCCCTACAGGCGCTTTGCCGACCAGCTCCTTGGCCAGTTCAGTCTCCCTGCGCGTCTCTTCCTTTCTGGCTTCATTGATGTCGTCCAGAGCAATAATGCCGGCCCTCAAGTCATCGGCATTGGTTTCCATAAACAGATCAATGAGCTTGGATGCGTCGCCGCCCATGCGGGACACGGCGTTGATCATAGGTGCGATCCGGAAGGCTACCGTCATGGCATCAATGGACTCCTTTTCCAGGACCTCCAGGCACATCTGGAAGAAAGGCCGGGCACCCGAGTTGATGCGCTTCAGACCCTCCTGCACGATTGCCCGATTGTCCCCGATCAGGGGCACCACATCGGCAATCGTGCCCAGGGCAACGATGTCCAGCAGGTCCATGACCGGCTCTACATTGCGGCCAAGGCCAATATACAGCTCTAGCATCAGCTTCCACACAACGCCGGCGCCGCAGCAATTCTTATCCTGCCTAGCCGACTCATCCACCCGCTTGTGGTCGATGACAGCGTCCGCGTCAGGCAGCTTGGCGCCCGGCTCATGGTGGTCGGTAATGATGACCTTCAGTCCCAGCTCCTTGGCCCGGGACACGCCCTCAATGCCGGCAATACCATTGTCGACAGTGAGCAGTACCTTGGTGTCCGGGAACTTGGCCACGATTTCATCCACACCGGCCGCGTTGATGCCAAACCCGCCGGTGATGCGGTCGTTGCAGTAATGGTTGACTGGCACGCCCAGCTGGGACAGAGCCGACAGAGCAGTAACGCCCGCTGTAACGCCGTCCACATCGTAGTCGTGGTAGATGGTCACCATTTCCTTGTTGGCAACAACCGCTTTCAGGATAGACACTGCCTTATCCATGTCCAGCAGAGGCGGATGAGCCCGCAGCTGCTTGGTCAGGGAAGGGAAGAGGAACTCCTCCATTTCAACAGGCGTCTTGATCCCACGGTTGTACAGGATATCCAGGCAGATCGGGTCGATCGCAGACAGCCGGATTGGAAGCGGGACTGCCGGCCGCTCGATCTTATTATAGACATACTTCATCGATCTTCATGGGCTGCACCGATGCAACCCCACTCCTTTCTTAGATTTCTCCCACAGACTTTGAATTTCCAAATTGAGGTCTGCGGGAATAATATGCAAATTGCGTTTTAGCGATTTCGCCGGGGGATATCCGCAAATGACTCCTCGAACAAGGCACCCTCCAGAGCTGCCTCGCAGAACTCTGCGTCCAGGCATCCGGCTGCCTGAGCGATGTTCAGTCCATCCGGGAGCCCGGGCCTGGGTTCATCGCGCCAGACCGTATCGCCAACCTGGAAGGTCCCATCTTTACTATCCCGGCAGCAGCGGAAGGGCTTGCCGCAGGGGAACTCATCCAAGGTTTTGAAGTTGAGCCCACCCTCGAAGGCGACCTCATCCCGCAGGTACTTGGGGACCTTCTTCTTGCGGCCTATCTGCTCCAGTTTGATACGAATATGCTCCTTCCAAAAGTACCCACTGTCCAAAAGGAAGTGCCGGTCGGCATAGTCGTAGGCTCGCTTGCTGACAATACCATATTCAGACATCTGGCACCTGGACCCACACCGATAGCAGACACCATCGATCCACTCAGATTCTGGGACGCCGCACACATTGACTCGTTCTTTCATCGAAAAAATCACCTCTCATGGTAATGCCCAGTTCACCGGGGCGGCGCCCATCGCTTTCAGAAACCGATTAGCCTGGGAAAATGGCCGGCTGCCCAGGAAAGCTGGAGCTCCGCCGCTGGCCTTGGCTGCTCCCAGAGGGCTTGGATGACTGCTACACAGGCTGCATTTATTCTCCGAGCGGGAATATATCTGCAGACCGGCGGTGAAGGATCGGGCGTGTCCACCCCACAGCAGGAAAACGATTGGCTGTGGCAGAGCCACACAGGCCCGGCAGATATCTGAAACAAACAGCTGCCAGCCCCAGGCTGCATGGCTGGCCGGCTTGCCCTGCTCCACCGTGAGGGAAGTATTGAGCAGTAGCACGCCCCGCTCTGCCCAGGGAGTCAGATCTCCAGATTTGGGCGGAGGACATCCAAGGTCATCTTGGAGTTCCTTAAAGATATTACGCAGGGAAGGAGGGATGGCAACACCAGGAGATACCGAAAAGGCCAACCCATTGGCCTGCCCGGGCCCATGATAGGGGTCCTGCCCGATGATTACCACCTTGACCGCCTCGGGCTGTGTCAGCGTCAGGGCTCGAAAAATCTGATCCTGAGGAGGATAGATGATGTGCCCATTTGCCCCTTCTTTTTTCACCCTGGCTTGGAGCTGCTTTGCCTTCTCCAAGGCAGCGGGGGAGAGAATATCGCTCCATTTTACCACAAAACTCACTCCTTGCGCATGATCTTTCCAAATTCCTGTTCAGAGACCTCGAACATCAGGGATGTACCCGGGCAGGGGCTCCAGTCGATCATGAATACGCCAGCCCTGGCCTTGTAGATGTCGAGATCATTTGTCCCAAAAGCCAGGATAGCTCGCTCTCTGGACCCTTCCATGACATGAGTCAGCTGTTCTTTGGTGTTGAAATTTTGCGCACAGATGAGGTAAGTCTCACCCTCCTCGTTTTTCACACTAAAAGAGAGCCGAGGCAAGGTGTTCTGCCATTTTACTTCAAAAATAACGCAGTTTTGGAAAATTTTATGCATGATTACACATCCTCTTCAGGTTTTCCGCAGAGCCATTCCTGGACCAGCTCCACAGATGGGACACCTTCTTCGCACAGGCCCAAAATCATCGGCAACAGGTCATTGGCCATTTCTTCGAGTGTCATGTTTTTGATGACCTCAAACCGGTCCTGAGGCGCCGGCTGCAAGAGCAGCTCGTCGCTGTACCAGGTGTTACCACCCATTCGACCGGAAAGGATATACTGTGGTTCAGCCTTGCTGTCGTCGACTCCTTCGACCGTGTAGACTTCGTCCGGATGGGCGTTCATGTACCGCCAGTAGTTCTCACCAGACAGAGTAAATTCTACTCCATCCATATCCCCCTTGCCGATTTTGGGGATATTCATTTTCACGCGGTCTCCAATCTCAAGGATGTGACCGCTTGTTTCTTTAATTGCCATAAAAACCCATCCTTAATGGGGAAGAATGCCGTAGGTCGTAACCATGAAGATGAAGGTTAGAACCTCCGTGCAAATCCACAGGCCGGCGACACAGACGAAGCTCAGGTACAGCAGACTGCGGAAAAATTCCAGGGCAACAGCCCTCTTGGTGATCTCAGGGTGCATCATCAGGTAGCCAGGATTACCCCAGCGCTTGAGCAGACTTGCATTCTCAGTGGGGACCTCAATCGTATTGGTCTCCGCTTCTTTCTTTTTGAACAACATAGTAAACACCTCTTTCGTTTAAGCTGATCTCTCGGCCAACATTTGAAGAATATTGACGCGGCTGTAGTCGCCGAAGTCCACAGTTGGGGGAGTCGGTTCCTCCCAGGTTCGGCCGGCATTCCGGAAGAACGAGTCGGATACACAGAAATAGTAGTTCATGGGCCCGGCGTCGATGGGGTCATCCCAGGTCACATCCACACAGTACCAGTTGTCATCGTCCAGCTTGACCTTGTTCCAGTTGTGGTATTTATTGTTGGCCTCGCCCTTGACTACTACGCAGTCGATACCCAGCAGTTTCATAAACAGATCATAGGTAGTGCTGTATCCCTCGCAGATGGCCTTGCCATTGACCAGAGAACCGTAGGGGATAGAGCTGTCCGGGTCAACTTTGGCGTTTGGATCATTGCTGAGGCCGTCTGGATCATACTCAAGGTTTTGGGTCATCCAATCGTGGATGGCCAGGGCCTTTTCCCACTTTGCCATATCCGGCTCGATCGTCTGTGAGATGACGGCTCTGGCCTTATCGAAGATTGCCAGGTCCTTCTCTGAAAGGCTGGATGTATCGCCGCTCTGATAGCTGGAAAGGATGGCGTCTATGCTGTACTGGCCGTCGCCGGGGACTGGGGCAGTTGGCTCAGATGGGATGACCGATTTCTCAGGTTCTGGTTGGACAGCCGGCTCCGGATTGCCACCGGGGACAGGCGTGGAAGTAAATGTTGGGTCGGCGGCATTGCTGTTATTTTGGGGGTTCTTCAAGGGCTTCGGATGTTCGACGGATGCGAAGGTATAGTCAGTATTCTGCTGGGTCTCCGGGTCAAAACAATCCAGGAAGGCGTCGCGGGCTCCTGTAGGGTCCTCGCAGATGAGCATGACCGCATAGTTGCCGATCGACTCAACAACTCCGGCTTCGGCCATAGCTGCCTGCTTGGGAGCATAGCCGGTGAAGGAGGCTGCGCGGCCCAGGAGGTACTCAGACAGGCATGCCTGCACCTCGGCCATATGGTCCTCGTTGTCTACAGATAGAACAGCGATTTCGGAGGCCTCGACTCCATCCAGGTAACAGATGGCGCCGTCTGTGATGTAGCCGTCAGGGACGGCGTAGCTGGCACTGATGAGCAGCTCGTAAATATCCTGACCGGGCGTAGCGAAAATAAAGTCTTGCTCGTAGTCCTGGCTGTTGATGATGGCTGCGGCCATCTGGGCAGGGGAGAGGTCTGTCTCGATTGGCTCTGGGTCGCCACCGCAGGAGGTCAACAGGTATAGGCAGGCAGTGAGACAGACTAGGGGTTTGATATATCGCATGGGAGCTGTGACTCCTTTCCTGGTAGTTGAGTTGATATCGGGTCTCTCACTTATATTATATGCACTTTGCTGTTTTTATATTTTCGGAAGAGTAGGGAAGTCTTTATTAACGAAGAAATGTGGAGGAGGTCTGTTTTGTTTGCCGGGAGCTGTAGTTCGGGCCGGTTCCCTCGCGGGAACCTATGTCGGGGCCATGATGGCTCCGCAAAATAGTTTCAGCGCAATTAGCATACCATGAACCATTGGTGGTTAGCAACATGGCCACCTGAGAAAGGAGAGTGTTTTTGTTATGAAACCTAAATCCAATACCTTTTTGCTGTTGTCTGGGGTTTTCGGAAGCATCGTTTCTGTACTCGTCCTTCTGGGGCTGGTGCTTTCCATGATTGGACTCTCTGCCGTCCCATCCATCATCGATCAATTCCAGGAGTCGTTTATTAGCCCTGCGTACGGGGCTACTGCCGGTCATGGAACAACTGTATTTGGAAGTGACTCTGGTTATATTATCGAGCTTGGCGGCGTCGACAATCTGTTCAGTGATGAGTCCATATCGTTCGAGGATGCCTTTGGCGTTCAGGATCCGTCTGTCACCACAGACGATATAAATGAATATGTAGATGAACATGCCGACGACCTCATCAACATCTCGCTTCGATTCACAATGGTGATCGTTATCATCGGGCTCGTCGTCACGGTACTGCTCATTGTTGGCACGATCCTGATATTCGCTGCCTGGAGGACGAACAGCCGCAAGCAGGCCATTGCCGGCTCTGTGCTGATGACCATATACACGGTGCTCAGCTTCAATTTGCTCGCGCTGGTTGCGGTCATCTTTGCCTGGATTGGGACGGCCAAGGTACTGAAGGGAGAGGTGCCCGATGAAGCCTAAGCCGAACTGTTTTCTGCTCACTGGCGCTATTCTGAGCCTACTGTCCGTCATCGGCCTTGCCGCCATCATTGTGCTGGTCGCCGCCTTCTGCGGGCAGATGTAGGAGGATGTGGCTGTCATGCGAAGGTTCCTTTCCGCCATTCTCCTCATCCTGGCCCTCTGTGCCGCCCTCACCACAACCGCCTTAGCCATGGCCGTATATCCCAACTCGGAGTTCGGTGACCCCGGATTTCATCATGAAACTGATTTCAGCGGTGATGATGATTTTGTTGTGTATTTTGACCCGGAGCGGGACGAATTCCATGTTTATGAAAACAAGATAGCCGAGGGATTCACGGCGATTCCGCTGGATGAGGCGCTTCCCTTCATCGCCAGGCTTGTTGGACGGGCGGCATTAGGTGTCATGGTCGTGGTGCTACTGTTCCGCATCGCCGGCACAATCCTCCTGTTCGTTGCCTTTGCCCGCCGCTCCAAGGCCATTGCATGGATCGGCGTCGGGTGCATCCTTGGGACGATGGCCCTCATGCCGAGTCTTCTTGCTCTGGCGGCTGGGATATTTGGGTTGGTGGGCGCGTCCAGAATGCCGGAGCTGCAGACCGGCCTGCCAGTTCCTGATGAGGCTGCCCAAAAAGGCGAATAGCTTTTGGAGAATGTGCATAGTATGAAAATGCCATGCAGAGCTAAGCAAAAACTAGAATAACTTTCGAAGATTTTGCATAGTATTACACAAATTCTCCAAGAAATGCTCTGTGAGGCAAATTCAAATCACTTTGCGTTATCGCAGAAAGGAGTAAAAGCTATGAAACTCGCAATCAACCTTCGTACCCGGGCTGCCGCTCTGTTTGCCATGCTCTTTCTGTGCTTTGGCATGATTGGCGGCTTCACCGGGATGGCGAACCAGGAGGGCGCATGGTCTGAGCCTTTCGTTGTGGCTGCCCATGCTAGTGTCAATGACCTGTTTGCTGATGACAAAGATGTTATCGATGACTTGAACAATGAGAAGAACACCAACTTGGACACTGTAGAGGACAAGGTTCGTGATGTAGCACAGACTGTCACCACGATTCTGACCATTATCTCATTTGCATGCCTGCTGTTCTGGATTGCTCGGCTGGCCATGTCTGCCGGAAACCCCATGACCCGCAAGACTGCTCTTACTGGAATCATGTTCTCCGGTGTTGCTCTGGCACTGTTCGGCGGCGCCTGGATTGTCGTATCCTTCTTCTGGAATTTCCTGTCCTCCGGTACTCCCTAAACAAATCCATAACTCAAACCCAACGGGGCGGCGGTTTTCCGCCGCCCCATTTCTAATCCCTAACAAGGAGGAGGATTACCAATGCGGAAACTCTGCACTAAATTCTATATTTGGCTTATGTCTCTGCCGGCACTGCTTGCTTCGGTCTTCGGCGCTGTAGTCCCTGCTTATGCAGCTATCGACATTCAGGTTGATGGCAGCGGAGTTAAGATCCAGCCTGGAGATATGCCGGACATGACTCAAGTTACCGGGGTGAAGGACGCTGTCGACGATCTCGTGATGCCACAGGTACGAGCTGTCGCGCAGGTCATTACGACCATTTGCACCGTCATTTGCCTTGCCGCATTTTTGATCAGCGTCACTAAGCTGGCGACTTCGGCGGGCAATCCTCAGGCCCGGCAGCGGGCCCTCACCGGCATCCTAATTTCCGGTATCGCGCTGGCGCTGTTCGGCGGTGCGTGGGTCGTCGTGTCGTTCTTCTGGAACTTCCTAAACCAAGGCACCCCCTAATTGCACGCTCCAAAAGAGCGGCGAATATTCCGTCGTCTTTTCTCATGTCAAAAATATGATTGCCGCAATCTGCATATAACTATATTTGAAAAACAATTCAGATTGTCTCATACTCCAAGGAGGCGAAAACCATTATGGGAGCCTATCAAAATGCATCGCAGCTATTGCCAAAGCCGGTGTTGGCCATGGCCCGGGAGGTTAATTACAGCAAGGAAAACTACCTGATCTTGGCCCGCCGGAATAAACAGCTTCAGAAGGAGTTTCCCCAGATTTGGGAGAATATCCAGGGCTGTGCCTACTGCGCCGATGGACGCGCGCCTATCGAGTATGCCCGAGACCTGGTGGCTTCCTGGCTGGTTGAGGACTACTTCCTTCATCTGCTCACGGAGGCTGGCTATGAGGCCGCGGCTGCCGGAGCCGATAAGAAACGGACGATCCTCCAGTACTGCCAGACGGGTGCCGAATGTGATTTTCAGATCCGGCTGGGCGGACAGGTATTTCATGTGGAATTCCTGTGTGACTATACCGGCTACTGGTGTCGCACTGGCCATGTAGACCTGCGAGACGGCAAGTATAAGAAATTGCGTACCCAGCAGTCGCTGGCACTGGGCGTGGACGCCCAGCAACGGAAGGCCATTCTGCTGGATTTCCGCCAGGAGGTTCCTGGCGTACGGCGGGTGGAGGCTCACAAACCATATGGCGGAAAGCCCGCCTATGTGGTGCCGTGTCAGGAGGATGATTTCTTCCCACTGTCGCCGGACGATCTGGCAAAACATCTCCAGGCCGCGCTGTTGGCAAAGACGGCATAGCTGCCAAGAAAGGCTCCATTCGGGGCCTTTCTTCTTGCGAGCAGGCAGTCTCACGGACCCGGCATAGGTCCCTGAAAGGGACCGGCCCCGGCGGGAGACATCGGCAAAGGCAAAACAGCCCGCCAGATTTTCTTCGTTAGAAAAGACCCCACCTAGACCGTAGCCAGGAAGCTCCCGAACTTTAGTTCGGTGAGAGAATCAGATAGGTTTCCTCTGGAAACCAACTAGCAACGCCCCCTGCGAAAGACTCCCCCCTGACAAACCATGTCCGGCCAAAGACAACCTAGCACCACAACCCCAACAAACACCGGCCATTAGCTTTGCCAATAGAGTGGGGGAGATTTGCATAAAATATAAACTAGCAAGAAAGGAGGGCTCACACTTTGGCAACCAGAGTAGTCGAAAAAGCATTTTCCATCATCACCCCGGAAGACCACAATGCCCTCCATGGTATTTACCGCCACCGCTGCCTCAATGACCGGCAACTGGCTGAATATTTCTACAAAGATCTGGACGACGGCAAAAACGACTACACGCTCATGCGTATCAATGAGTTGGTAGAGAATTGGCTTATTGACGCTCACGAGTACAAGCCAGGTATTTGGGTCTATTTCCTTACTAAGCGCGGCGTTCAATATGTCCGGGAGACATCGGGGCGCATCATGTACTCATTCAAGGAGCGGAGCGGAAAGAAACAATATGAGGCATCCGCCGGCTCTTTGTGGATGAAAGACCAAATCCTGGACCACCAGTGCCGGCTCAATGACCTGGCTCTTGAGATACTTCGCACCTGCAGCCTGGATTCAGCCTGCTATAAAGACAATCTCTTCGCCACCAACTTTTGCTATGCACAGCCGGATGGCGTCCTGGAATTGCCAGACTTCCACATCTTTTTAGAGATGGATATGGGCAATGAGGAGTCCAAGATACTTCGGGAGAAATGGACTCACTACCGTAACTACTTTCTGTCTCGTGACTACCAACTCTACCGCAAGAAGCGAATCGTCGTCCTCTTTGCCACTGAAAATGTGAAGAAGCTGGCTGCCCGGCGGAAAATTGTCATCCGGTCTCTGGCCGAGACATCCATGGACCTGCTTGGGCCCATGTTTGAGTGCTACATTGGCAACAACGAGGAGATGATCAAGGTAGCCAGAGAATTGATCAGTGGCCAGAGCTGGCATGAGGCCACCTTTCTGGCGCAACTCAGGCAGGCAGGCGTTGCCGTGGTCAATAGGCCTCCAGAGTTTGTGCAGGCAGGGGAGAGGCTGTGTCGGCTCCCGGATAAACAGTGTATCTTGGCCATTAACGGATATAAACGGCCAGTGGCCCTGCTCAAGCGGATCGCCTACTGGGAGCAGTACACGGCTCGGCTGGACAGGACACCATATGTAAACATGCGGATGCTGGTCTTGGCGCCAAGTGAGAACGAGATATGCCGGGACCTGTTCCATTCAGGGCTGGCAAGATGCTTGAACACGAACATCCTGTTCGTGACCCTGAACCGGCTCCAGGAAAAACCGCTGCATGAGGCAGTATTCGTATTTGACCAGCTTGGTAACCAATATCACTTTACGGATCCTAATATGCGGGACTTATTTTATGAAAAGCGGCAGTACCGACCGTATGAGAATAAAACAAGGAGGGGTTGAGTCCAATGACGCAGAAGATTCTATACGCGGTCCAGTCTAAACAAATTGAAGATGTGATCAGCCGCTCCCTGACTGCTCAGACGAATGGGGCCATTGTGAGTGTCGGCTCGGCCGGCTACCGGGAGCAGGTATTACCGTCCCTAAAGCAAACGGGCGCTGATATCCTTCTGTACCGCGAGGGGCTGAAGGGTGGCACTGACATTTTTGAATTGATGAAGTCAGTCCGGGAGAATTTTCCGGAGGTACGGATCATCTTTATGGCTAATAAGCAGCCCACCACCAGCAAGCTGCTTTGTTCGCTGGTCTTTCTGGGCATCTATGATATCCTCAATGGAGACGCCATCTCGCCCGCTGAAATTGTAGACCATGTGCTGCGGCCCCGCAACTTTGGTGATGTGGCCAAGTATTTCCATGTCGAGTATATGGAAGAATACCTGCCTAACGCCCCTGTCCAGTCGGCCGAGGCTGTTGAGTCGGGCGGCAGTAAAAAGGGCGGTCTGTTTGGAGGACTGCTGAAGGGCTTTAGGCCCCTGAATACCAAGTCCGCCGACCATGCTGGCCCCATTGATATAGCTCCTGAAGTGCCCGCAGTGCCCGCCATCAAGGTCGTAGAGACGCCCCAGGTGGACAATGAGGCTATGCGCAGCGCCATGCTGGAGGCCGCCAGGCGGGAAGCCCAGACGGAGATCCCCCAGATCGTGGAACAGCAGGTCATGCTCCAGACGCTAAGTATGAAGGAAGAGATGGAGGGCCTGCGCGAGTCAGTCTCCCGGATGACGGTTGACCTGCGTGAGAAGACGGCCTCGGAGGCGTCCCTCAAGACACAGTTGGCTGAAGCCATTAAGCTGCGCCAGAATGCCGAGGAGCAGCTGCTCAAATTCAAGGATACTGCCGAGCTGACCCTCCAGCAGCAGCAGGCTCAGCTGATTCAGCTGCAGACCTCCAAGTCGGCCGACTGGTATAAGGAACAAACGGACAAATGGCTGGCCGAACGGGCTCAGTATAAGAACACAATTAGCGAGATGAGACAGCAGATCAATGAGCTCACTGCTACTGTAGAATCGGTCCAGGCCGACCGGGCAAGACTGGGTAAGGAACTGGAGGAGCGGGAGCAGAAGATTGAGAATATGGCTCTGTCCGTGCCCCGCGATGTGACCCATGCTATCGATACAGTTCTGGAGGACGACTATGTAATCGTCCCAGACGATGAGGGCGAGTGCCGGCAGTTGGCCATGGGCGATGGCCGGGTAATCGCCTTCATGGGTACCAAGCATGGTGTCGGTAACTCTACTGTTGCCCTCAACACGGCTATTTCGTTGGCGAATGCCGGGTTTAAGACTTGCTTCATTGAGATCAACCGTCAGTTTCCGATGGTGGCCGGGTTCTTTGAATTCAACAATATTGCCCTAGGTCTGGATACAGCCCTAGCAGCTCTACAGCAGAATAATACAAACATGGCTGCACGGTGTATCATCAAGCCCCATGGCGTGAAGACGGCCAATAAGAATACGGCCAAGATCTACAAACGGCTGCCTGGTCCTCTACACTTCTTGCTCTACAGCAATAAGTTTGTCAATGATTGCCGCCGGGGGACTGCAGCCTATCTATCTGAGGACGACCTGAAGAATCTGACATACTGGCTTACCGTGAAGGAGCGGTATAGTTATGTAATCGTGGATATTCAGCCTGACGACCAGAATGCCCTGGACATGTTCCTTACCAGCCCCTACCGGGTCCATCAGCTGGTTATGACCATGACCCAGGATACCCACGGCATCCGTACAGCCGGCATTATGATTACCTCCTTGGCTCGTAGCCGGGGCGCCAACCTGGTGCAAAATATGGAGTTTGTGGTCAACCAATTCTCGACTAAAAACCGGATGACCGAAAAGACGATCTGCGATATTCTGCACATTCCCTCTCGGCGAGTCAATAAGATCAGCCTTGATAATGAAGGATATATGAATGCCAACTTTGCCATGGTGCCCTATGTCCTGTCCAATGGCAAGAATAAGCAGGAGTATATGGACTTACGGATGCATCTGGGCAGATGATACAGGAGCCGTCCTTAAAGGACGGCTCTTTTTTTCTGCCGACAGGGGAGAGGTGGTTCAAGCCTTTTTTAACGAAGAAAGTGGCGGGGAGGTCCTTTCTTACTGGAAGCTGTGACTTTCAAAGAAAGCCATGTGGTGGCCGCGGGCCGGCTCCCGTCGGGAGCCTATGCCGGGTCCGTGAGGCATACTGGCTGTACTTCCAGACTTGGATGGGTTGTTTTTTCTAGCGTTGGCAGCAACGATTTTCTGACCGGCCGTTTTGGAGAACAATTTACTGGGCCGACGCCGATGGAATGGGTTGTAGCAGCTTTGCATAGTATTCCTAGCAGAACCACACTTTTGGGGACATAAATACATATTTGGAGGAAAATAACATGAAGGTTCGCAAGAAAATTTCTGAGGTTATGGTCATCAGCTGCGAAAAGATAATGCCTCTTCCTGCTATCCTGGATAAAGCATATCCCTGCTGCCCGCTGGACGAGCTGGAATTCCAGCTCTCCGACAATGAGCTGTACGATGCGTATAGAGAGCAGCAGAAGATCTTCCTGCTTCAGGACGCGGATCGTCATCTGGAGCTTGTCGTGTTCGGGACTGAGCGCGAGGCTCTGGATGAGGAGGCCGAGGCTGCTGAGCTGTCCTCTTTCCAGGAGCAGTATGGGTTCTCCTATGAGGACGCTACCAATCCGGACAGCAACTTTTACATTCTGGAGGAGGCTGTGGACCGGTTCCAGGACGAACAGGATTGCAACCTGCCCGAGAACGAGGTTTGGGAGAATATCATCAGGAATATTCTCTCTGAACTCGCGGCCTAAGCATGACCACAAGACCCGGTGTTTCCCATTGGGGGGGCGCCGGGTTGTTTTTTTGCTGTTAGGGTAGGGGAGGGGGTCTTATTGACAAAAAAAGTGGCGGGGATTTTGTTCTTTGCCGGATGGCATCGCGGCAGGCCGGGTCCGTGAGGTCTGTCTTTGCGTTACTGCTGGCTGGTTGTTTTGCAAAACGAATAGCTGCACCGTTGTTGTTTTCAACAAGCAGAAATAGAATTGTTTTCAGAAGATATGCATAGGATTAAATATTCCATTCCACTTTGGGATGTTTACATATTTTTGGCCGCTTTTGAAAGCGGCCAACAGGAGAATACATATTTTAGGAGGAATCGTTATGAAGCTCGTCATCTCTCTGTTGTCGGTTATCCTGGTGCTGATCGTTCTCGGCACCCTGTTCGGAGCTCTCTCTGACATGTTCTCCGCCTACCTCAACGACCTGTTGACGGTGGGCTTGGGCGTCTGACCTGGCAACCCAAAACCCCAGTGCTTCCCAACGGAGGTGCTGGGGTTTCGCTATGCGCAGGAAGTATGCCTGCATGCCACACATCGGCTTCGGGAAAAAGCCGATGTGGCGAGGGTTATGGGCAAAGGAGAATTTCACCGCAGCTTTCTTCGTTAAAAAAGGCTTTTTCCTCATTGGAATAGTTTTCAGGAAATATGCATAGGATTAAGTATTCCATTCCACTTTGGGATGTTCAAATATAGGTTCGCGCCGCCGTAAAAAGGCGCCTTCCAGGTTTCTCTCCTGTAAGAGGAGATTTGAATATATAGGGGAAAAGCAAACAATACATAGGTGCCATGCACCGGAAGGAGAACAAAAATGAAAAAGGTATTTTCTCTGTTTGTCGCTACTGCTATGAGTCTGACCATGATGGTCGCTACCGCCTCCGCTGCCGACATCGACGGCATCCACGATGCTTCCGCCGGGGAGTCACCTGTCACCTCCATCTCTACCCCTGTCGGCTACATTGAGAGCGTCGCCATTGACGCTCCTGCTGGCTACTATGAGAGCACTGATGCTCCCGAGGATTATGAGTCGATCGGCACCCCGCTTGTGGCGTGGGACTTCAGTTTCCTCGACTATATTGCCCTGGAGAAGGGCTATATGGTTGTGGAACCGAAGGAGCCGAAGGATATCCTTCGGACCTATACCACGACCGTAGACAACCTGCGGTATACTGTCACGGTTTACCGTGATTTCGTGACTGCATGCGTTCACGACCGCACCAGCGATTTCCCTGGCGCCGTCATGGGCTACCCCTGCTATGTTGAGGACGGAATCGTATACAGTGAGTACGATTTTGTCACCGACATTTTCGGCCGGCTCTGAGCACAAAATCCCCCGCTTCGGCGGGGGATTTCGTTTTCTCTGGAATGGCTGCGGAGCCGCTTGCATAAAACAATGCGGTACCCAATTTGGAAAATAGCAAATCGAAAGGAGATTCTAACATGAGTACAAAACGAGCAGTTCAGCTCGCCTCTAAGCTCCAGCACGAGGAGAATGCCCGGCTGCGGCTTCTGGTTTTCGCCTGGGCGGAGGAGTCCGAATCCTGGGCAAAGGACATGATGTCCAAATACGGGCCCAACAACGCCCAAAAGGATGAGGCCGGATTCCGGCTGCTGTACATTCTGAACCACTATTGCCCGGCCCTGCATCATTTCCATCGGAAGCCGGACCCGAAGCGGTTCGGTGGCGACATATCCGGCTGCAACCAGGCCATGCAGAAGTACTGGCTGGAAAACACCCAGGCCGGATTCCGTGACGAGTGGGGTAACCTCATCCAGGAGGGTGTGAAGTACAGCGCCGAGAGCCTGTCCGCATTCCTGGAGGAAGCTGAAAAAATATAAAAATTAGCAAAAGGAGACTTAAAAACGAAGGTAAAAGTTATATTTTGAGAACGACTGACAAGGAAGACCCGAGGCTTTGGCTCCGGGTCTTTTGTTTTACAGACTTCCCGGCATCCACCGAGGGCCGAAGTCCCGGCTTCAGCCGTGGGGTCCATGACCTAACTGATCAGTAACCCACACCTTGCGCACCGTCCCAGTTTTATGGCGCATGGTTCACACAGTCGGTCACAGGGAGTATTGCTGCTGACAATGTGTGTCCCGCAGTGGGAACAAGTCCCTTCCGAAAAGGCTGGCATCACGATACGGTGCTCACAGCGTTTGCAGGTGGTCCGCTGCCGGCGCACCAACGGGCATCCGTTGTCCTTGGTCCTGCGGGAGTACCAATTCTCGAAGCCACGCTTGCAAGTTCCATACCCTGAGCAGTTCTCTTTGCAAGCCTCATACATTTTGCGGATGGGCATTCTGGTTGTTCCCATATTGGCGCCTCCTCTCAGAAAATCAGGCTGGCCGGGTCGTCCCATTGGGAGTACAGCTTGCAATCCGGCTGCAAAATCAGGTACTTGTAGGCATCCTTCTCCGCATCCGGTAACTTGCCCTTGGCCATGCAGTCATCATCCACAACGACTGACATGCCATCCAAGGCGTACTTGGAAGCCCCGTAGGGAAGGATGCCCAGCGGTTTACCAAAGAACCTCACATGATTGGAGATGTTCTGTACAGTCGCCTTGGAGGCCGCGTTCTCCTTTATCCACTTGGCCTGAGGCGTGTCGCCACCGTCCGAATACAGCACTCGGCAGGTCACTTGGTTTGCGCCCAGCTGCTTGGCCCAACCGAAGAAGTCGGCCTCCCGCCTTTGGAACTGGTCAAAGGACTTGGTGAGGTTCACGCTAAGCCGCAGGGAGAAATCATATTTTTTGATTTCCTGGCAGAGCTCAGGCAGTTTCAGGGGCACCCAGCCAGGGACGCCAATGATCTCCCGGTTGTTCTCTTCTTCCACAGCCGACACCGACAGACTGATAAGATTTACTCCCACATGGTTGCGCAGGAACCTCAGATAGTTGTCGTCCAGCAGCACACCGGTGGTCTGCATCTCGATCCACTGGAACGGATCCCGCATCATCTGCATAAACAACCCAAAATAGGTGAGGAACTTCCGGTTCTGCTGCGGCTCCGAATTGCCAGTGAGCATGACTGTATTGCAGCCATTATGCCGGGCAAATTCCAGGCGCTTGAGATAGTCCTTCAGGTAAAGATCAAAAAAGGGGAGGTTGTCATCCATCTGGTTCTTGTAGCTATCACAGTGCATCTTGGACACACAGAACGCGCAGTTGTTAATGCAGCTCTTGTTGGGCACAACGACACTGAGAGACTGAATATTCATAGCCTTACCCCCGTCCCAGGTCTTTCACGGATTTCTTGAAGTCGGCAAAGCTAAGGTCATCCCCATACTCGTTCTCGATGACGCACTCAGGGTGCTCCTTTTGGAACTGCTCCACATCGTCCAAGCTGCTGAACCCATTGTTGGCGCCCCAGTAGAACTTGGTGCTGGTGGCGATTCCAATCTCCATATCGTCGTCCCAGCTCTGCACATTGGAACTGGTCATAGCCGGGCGAAGAGCAAAGACGATGTCTTCAATGTTGCCCATGGCCAGCGGGTTCTCCTCGCCGAACTTCCCAAGGCGTTGGAACAGCCCCTCGCGCTCTGTCTCAAGCAGCTTCTTCAGCTGTTCCACCTGGGCCTTTTTCTCACGGTTGACAAAATGATAGTTCATACTCATAGTTCTTTCTCCTTTCCCATCTTCAGGTTGCCAAAAATTCTTCCTGGATCCGGAGTGCCAGATGCGAATTCCGGTCCATGGATCCTGCTTGAGCCAGGCTGACATCCAGGGCCTCCCTGTCGCCCACAAGGACTACCCGTTTCTTGGCTCTGGTGATGGCAGTATACATGACATTTTTATCCACATTATACAACAGGGTCCTGCAAATTGGAATAACAACAGCATCAAATTCGCTGCCCTGGGAGCGATGAGCGGTGATTGAGTAGGCCAGATCCAGTTCCTCAACCTGCTGGGCCGAATACCAGACCTCCCGGGGGCCAGGGAACTCGACCAATACGGCCTTAACGGGGGAGTAGTCAACCTTCTTTACGACCCCTGTCTCCCCATTGAAAACCTCCAGATCATAATCATTGCGCATCTGGATGACCTTATCGCGGGGCCTCAGCTCCCCGCATCGGTCCGATTGATAGGCTATGCAGCCGATGCCGAGCACCCGCGGGTTCAGTTCTTCCTGGAGGATGGCATTCATAGCGTCAGTTCCTACCGGCGAACCATGGATAGGGGAGATAACGGTGATCTGGTCCAGGGAGAAGCCCTCGTCCAGCATCCGCTTCACGGCCTTGACCATCATCCGCTGAATCTTGTAATGGTCGTTCGCCTGGATGAAATAGAAGGACCCGCCTTTGCCAGCCGACCAGTTCAGTTCCCTCGGAGCCGCCCCTGGCCTGCTTTTGATAATAGCATGAGCATTGTGGACAATCAGGCTACCGCCGCCCTGCCTGAACACCTGAGTCAGCCGGTTGACGGGCACCATCTCCGACTGGATCATGTCTCGGAGCACCAGCCCCGGCCCCACGCTTGGCAGCTGCTCGTGATCTCCAACAATGAGCAGCCGGGCGCTGGAGTTGAGGGCCCTGAGCAGCCAGGAGCAGAGGTCTGCGTCACACATCGAATACTCATCGGCAATCAGGAAGTCGCAGACCAGCTCATCCTGCCGGAGATTATTGTGCGGATAGCCAAGGGCCCGGTGGATGGTCGAAGCCTTGGCCCCGGTTAGCTCCTGCGCCCGCATAGCTGCTTTGCCGGTGGGGGCGCAGATTCGGATATCTACGCCTGGCCATAGTTTCTTAGCTGCCTGCACCAGCACCTGCAGCGTCTGGGTCTTGCCGGTGCCCGGGCCGCCCGTTAGGATCGACACAGGGGAGACGAACGCCGAGTGTATGGCCCCTTTCTGCTCTGCTGTCAGCCGAAGCGAACCCTGCGCCCATGTTATGGCCGACAGGATATCGGACTTGGGTGCCCAGAGTTTCTTGGGGCTGTCCATCAGCTCAAAAAGCCGCTCGCCAATGGCCCGCTCGGACTGGAAGTTTCGGTATAGGTAAACAGGCTGACCCTCGCCCAATATATGGTCTGTGATGACAGCCCCTCCGGACGCCAGCTCACGGAGTGCATCCTCCAGTGTGCTTGTAGTCGGTGCCGGAAAACTGGTACCAAACAGTTTGCGTCTGATATAATCCTCAGCCATCCCCAGCAGGGCGTCCTCCTCAGCATACAGGTTGCCGTTGCCTTCCGAGTCCTCCCGGAGAATCGCCAGCAGCAATGCCTGGTTGCGGTACGACTCTGGGGAAGAGTAGCTGAGACTGTCGTCCAGCCGGGCTGCCGCTGGGAAGTCGATGACCTTATCCAGATAGAGGGCGTAGGGGTTATCCTTGATCTTCTCTACGGCGTGGGACTCGTACATCCGGTAGATTTGGGTGGCGTATTTAGGAGCCAGGCCATGGCCTTGCAGGAAGATAAGCAGTTTCTCAAAGGATTTGTTCTCCACAATGGCCCGATACAGGGCGTCCTTTGCTGGCTGCGGCAGGCCAAGCGTATTTAGACAGGTGGCATCTGTCAGAATGGTGGAAATTACATCTAGTCCAAAGGCGTCGATCAGCCGGCGGCCGATGACTTGTCCGATCCCCTTGATGGATGTCAGGAATTTGAGCATTTCAGCCTCGGTGCCCGGCGTCACCCGCTCAGACAGATAAACCTGCCACTGTGGCCCATAGAGCTCGTGTTCAACCTCCTCAGCTTTTACATGGATGTGATCGTTCTCGATCAGATTGAAAAAATAGCCGGAGCAGGTAACTACCTGGCGGGTCGGCGTCCATTCCTTCTTCCGGGGTCGCCACTCCAGAACCTCGCCATCAAAAACAGTCTGGAGGGTATCGTCCCTGTGGAACTTCACCCGTTTGACCCGTATATCGAAAGTCTGCACATTCGGCAGCATATGTATCACTCCCCCGCCCATTAAAAAATATGTCCTGATGATATGCACGGGCGGTAAAACTACACGCCCCACTCTAATACTATTATATGCACTTCTAATTTTTAATATTTTGCGGCGGCCCGGACTATCTGCTCATACGCTCCGAATTTCCGCCAGAGCAATCCAGGCTATCCTGTGCGTATTCCTTTCGGCTGGGAATTGCCCTTCGGCGATTTGCATAGTATAAAATCAGCTCCCAATTTTGGTTGCAGACGAAAACAAAAAGGGGATGATAAAATATGCGCGGATTAGTGTTGGCTGAAAAGCCGTCACTGATGAGAGCAATCGAGTCCGCCTACAAGAGTGGCGGTACTTTCCCATTTACGCTGGATTTTGCAGCGTTTCATGGCCATCTGATGAGGCTGGCCATGCCGGGAGATTACTGCAACGAATGGGGTGGTCCATGGGACGAAAAATACCTGCCGATGGTGCCGGACCAATTCCGGTATTTGCCGGATGACGCGGTGTCGGTGGCCAAGATCATGTCAAAGATCAAGGTCGGGAAGTATGATTTCCTCGTGAATGCGTGTGATGCGGAGCGGGAGGGAGAACATATTTTCTGGTCCTTTTATGAGGCCAATGGTCTGAAGCTGCCGGTAAAGCGCCTCTGGTGCTCTACAACTCTGGAGACTGACCTTCAGAAGGCGCTGCATGACCTGAAGGACGCCTCTGTTTTTCAGCATCTGCGGGAAGCGGCTGCGTTCCGAGCCCAGTTTGACTGGCTGACTGGAATGAATTTTAGCCGTGCCGTGTCGCTGAAGGTCCGGGCAAAGTCGAACATTGGGCGCGTGGTCACTCCTACGCTGAAGATGGTGGTCGACCGTGAACTGGAGATTCGAAATTTCGTTCCGCAGAACTTCTATGAGGTTGGCGTGACGATGCAGAAGAGGGAAAAGTTCCCCGGAATTGTACTGGTCCCCCCGGAACTGAAGCAGACCCGGTTTCCCAATGAAAAGGCGGCAAATGACGCAAAGGCTGGGCTGGGCAAAACTGGCACAGTGGAGAGTGTTGTGGCTAAGAGAACTGCCACCAAGGCGCCGACCCTGTACTCTACCACTGAGCTGCAGAAGGATGCGAACAAATACTTCAAGTTCCGCGCCAGTAAGACAGACTCGATCGCCCAGGACCTGTATGAGGCTGGGTACATCTCGTACCCTCGCACCAGCTGCCGGTTCCTGCCGACATCCATGGTGCCAGAGATCCCGAATCTGCTCAAGCCTATGGAGGTTTTTCCTGAGCTGGCTGCGGCGCTGAAACTGGTAACGCCTGCGGCGATTACGGCCGCTACCTCCGGAAAGGACTACATCGATGACGCCAAACTGACGGACCACCATGCTCTGATTCCTACGGTGAAGAAGGTGGACCCGTCCAAGCTGACTGAGGACCAGAAGAAGATCTATCTGTTGGTGGCCAAGCGGCTGCTATCCATTTTTCTGCCGGCCTACACGGTAGATTCAACGACTGTTATGGTCGACAGCAATGGCTGGAAGATTAAGGCATCCGGAAAGGCTGTGGTGGACCCTGGCTTCTCCATCCTGTACACCAGTGAGAAGAAGGATGTAATCCTGCCGCCACTGAACAAGGGAGACCAGGTGGATATTACTGGGTCATCTATCCGGAAAGGCCAAACAACGCCGCCCGATCGGTATACGGATAAGTCTCTCCTGGACGCCATGGCAAACGCAGGCAAGTTTGTCTCCTCCGCTGAGCAGCGGGCTATCCTGCGTGAGGCTGAGGGTATCGGCACTCCTGCCACCCGGTCTGATATCCTGGAGAAGCTGGCGTCCGACAAGACGAATCTCTGCCGGATTGAGAAAGGTCACTATTACCCCACCGACTTTGGCATGGCACTTATAGACACTATCAAAGACCGTGAGATCACCTCTCCTGCCATCACGGCAAAATGGGAGAAGAAACTGCGGGACCTGCAGGACAACGGCCACCCTGAGAAGTTCAAAGCAGACATGCTGGAGTTCATAGAAGCTGAGACAGCCGATATCCTGGCGAAGGTCAGCGCTGACCTTCACGCATATCAGTTTGAGCGGCTCGGCGTCTGTCCGATCTGCGGTCACGATGTAGTCTGCGGCAAAGAGTACTACCGGTGTGTGAACTACAAAGCTGACAAGGACCCCTGCACCTTCATCGTCAAGCGTGCGGAGGTCATGGGTACCAAAATCAGCGTGCCAGAGATGAAGCTGATGCTTAGTGGCCAAAAGACCAAGGAGAAAAAACTGAAGCGGAAGGATGGCAGCGAATATGTTGCCGCTCTGGTCATTGCGGACGGCAAGATCGTTCCGGCGTTTGCTATGGAGAACAAGAAACCGAAACCTATCAATGAGGAGAACATCGACATCAAAGATGGGTTATGCACCTGCCCCTGCTGTGGAAAGGGTCAAGTGTTCCTCCAGCGGGACTACTACACCTGTACCGGCAGGAACAGCGGGTGCCGCTTCCTGATTCCTAAGGAGTTTTGCAAGGCCCCTATCTCCTCTGAGGATGTAAAGGGTCTTGTGGCTGGCAAAACGGTTGGCCCATTCAACTTCACCTGGAAAAATGGAGGCAAAGGAACCCGGAAACTGAAGGGTACTCCCGGGATGCGGGATGGCGTGAAAACCTTCAAACTGGAGTTCGTTGACCCTTGATTGCTCAAACGCTGCCCTGCACCAATTGGGTGTGGGGCAGCGTTTTTGTTTGTAGGGGACAGTTTGTGTGAACCTCACCCTCTAAACAGCCTTGCGGCTGCTAGAAGGAGCTTCTGCCAATCCCCCAGTGATGAGGTATTTTTACTCTGCCTAAGCCTGATGGCTTCGATAAAGGTTGTAAAAACGAGTCTAAACTCAATCTTTTCTAACGAAGAAATGCGGCAGAACATTTTGATTTTGCCAAGTCACACGCTGCATTAGCTTCCTCCGGAAGCCCCGTGTGGCATGCAGGCCAGCAACTTTAGTGGGGCAACCCCAGCCAGGACCTAAGTTGCAAGTCCACCGTTTTGCGCAACGACGGATATATCTCCCCAGTTGTATACAACAGCAAAAGCCGCAGAGTTCTCACGGACCCCAAATAGGCTCCGGAAGGAGCCGGCTTCGGCAAGGGTCTCTGGAAAGAAAGAAGTCCATGTGCCACATTTTTCGTTAAAAAAGATTACTCCTTCCAGCTTTTGACGCAGGAATGCGCATGAAACGCCACCCTCACAGAATTGTTTTGGCTCTGTTTGCATACGATTAAGACAGCCATCCAATTCGGAGGTTGACTAACCGTACGGGGATAACAAATACATACTTAGGAGGAAAACATATGTCGACAAATGTAAAAATGAGAACCCTCCTTGAGGGCCTCAGCGGGAAGGGGATCGAAATCCGAGTCGGTTCTTTAGCCCGCTATACCGCCGAGAACGGCGTTCTCGTCGGGATCAGCTGCGGTCGGACCCGTGGCCGTTTCACTCTCCCCCCCAAGCTGTTGGGTATTCGTCCCGAGAAGTGGGACAAGGGCGCTCAGACTTTCTTTGGGGATCATGTCTCCATGGGCCGTCTGAACATGGTGCCCAAAGAGCTAGAGGACCGGTTGAATCAGTTGGATACCAGGGCTCGCCGTGTTCTATACTCCCACACGCTCAATGGCAGCTACATGCCGCTGACTGAGTTCGAGGAATTCAAGGGCGAGTTCGAGGAGGTTCGAGAGGAGTACTTCCGCACCATCGACCTCGTGGTCGCACAATGGGATACTATCCGCGCCAACTTCCTTGCTGGCGTGGAGAAGATCATTGAGACCAAGGGAAAACGGGCCATGCTGAAGCGTGACCGGGAAAAGCTGCTCCGCGAGCTCACGGCCAGAATCCCTACGGCCCAGGAGTATCGGGCTCGCGCCAAGATGGAGGTCACTGTTCGGGCGTTCCCCTCTACCGGGGGCACCGCTACCGGCCTGGCTCCTGACCTTCAGGATTTGGTTGACCAGACCTGGAAGGACGATGTGACGGCCAATATCGTCCGATCCATCGAGAGTAATCTCGGTGAGATCTTTGCCAAGGCCTGCACCATTGCCACCGACTACGGCAAAACCGGCAAGGTCAATACCCGTAGCCTCAACACGCTGGTGCGTTCGGCCTCCCGGGTGAAGAAGATGAATGTCTTCGCCAACCCGATGCTGGAGAAACTGGCCGGTTCCCTGTCCGCCATCACCAACGATGACATGGACAGGGCCGAGTGGCAGGTCGAGGAGGCTATTGTGGACGCCTGGAACTATGCCAGATCCACCGGTATCACCCTGGACATGGCTCTCTGCCCCTTCGATGAGAAGGCCTTAGAGAGTATGCTGGCAGCCCGCAGCGTGGCACCTGCCATTGGAGCTTGAATTTGGAAAGGGGATAAATAAAGATGAAGAAGATTACGATTTTGGTTGGTTTCGAGGCCACTGAAGAGACTATTAACTCTATGTCCGCCGGCGCTATGGTGGAGCTCAAGCGTGAGCCTACCAACACTGCCGATCCCAATGCCATCCAGGTTTTCCTGGATGGCGCTCTGGTGGGCTATGTAGCTGCCGACCCCAAGAAGACGGTTCTCAAGGGGACCTCTTCCAACGCGGTCGTGGCCAAAAACATGGATAAGCCTTCCGTCGCCGGCTGTTTTGCGAAACTGCTCAACGCCCAGCCTTACGGGGATGACAATAAGCGTATGCGTTGGGAGGCTGAGCTCTACTGGGTTCCTGTCTGGGAGGATAAGCCCAAAGAGAGCGAGGACGGTCCGCTCGTCCTGAAGGTTGGAGGATCCCGCGTCCGTTACGGGAAGATCCGCTCCGTCCTGGAGGATATCAATTCCTACAAGGGCGGCAAGCTGGTCGCCCGGATGTTCGAGACGGGGGAGAAGGGCGTCTACGAGCCCCAGGTTTGGGTTGCCGGCGAGATGTCTGCCCGTGATGCCAGCCCTGCTGGCAAGATTGAAGATGCTCCGTCCGAGTTGATCGCGGCCCTGAATGCCAAGGGGACCATCCCCGTGGAGCCAACTAATGTTTTAGGTGGCGGCGCCTACGAGATCGCCGTTACTCTGGAGTCCAGCTCCATGGATGAATTTTTCTCTGACATGGAGGAGGTTATCAAGAAGGGGATCATGCAGGCGCGTGACATCAAGGCTCGTGTCGTCTACCTGATGGAGCAGGGAGTGCCCAGCACACTCATTCACGGGGTGCTTCAGTCCATGAAGTGCAACGACACTGGAGCCGTTGTCATCAAACCCAAGCAGCTATTCCTGCAGGGCGCGGAGGATAACTATCTGACGCGCTGCCTGGGCTACCACCTGGCTGGCAAGAACATCCGTCTGGTGGGCGAGAAGGGTGCCGGCAAGAATACTCTTGTCTATACGGTCTGCTGGGTCCTTAATAAGGCCCTCACCCGTATCCAGGGCAACAGTGACATGGACAAGATTGATCTGCTGGGCGGCCAGGCCCTGGACGACCACGGCACCCACTTTGAGCTGAGCTCCTTCATCGAGATGCTGATGAAGGGCGGCGATGTGGTTCTGGATGAGATTAACAGCGTAAAACCTGAGATCGCCATCATCCTCCACTCGCTGGCTGACGACGCCCGCTCTATCGAGGTGCCTGGTTACGGGTTCGTGACTGTCCACCCTGACTCCCGCATCTGGGCAACCATGAACGAGGAGTATGTGGGCACCGGCATGCTGAACAGCGCAACCGCCGACCGTTTTGTCCCCATCTACCTGGAGGATCAGATGGACCTGGTGAAGCTGCTCACCAGCATGGTTCCTGGTGCCGACAAGATTGCCATCAAGACTTGTGCGACCATCTATGAGAAGATTCGCAAGGCGATCAAGGATGGTAAGCTGAGCAATGATGCCCTCACCACCCGCGGGTTCATTGACGCGTTGGAGGCGGCCAAGTGGCTGCCTATGCGCGCCGCCCTGCTGGACAATGTGGGCTGCCGGCCTCAGGATCCCGATGAGCGCCGCACTGTGTGCGATTTCATCCGGGCCGTCTATCCGGCCTAACCACTAAAGAAGCCCCTTTGGGGGCTTCTTTCTTTTTACCTTTGAATGAGAATTTGCCCATTTGCATATGATTGAACAGTACCTCAATCTTAGGAGAAATACATATTTCATAGGAGGAAACGAGTATGAGTAAAAAGGAAATCCGGGTCTTGGAACTGGCTATGGCCCGCAAGGCCCGCCAGTCTGAGCTGCAGGACTTCATCAACAACAGCAGTTTTCAAGCTGTCATGCGGAAGACGGTTGCTTTCCTCACAGATGACCGGAGCGACCGCATCCAGCTGAAGATTTCGACTGGCGACGCGTCGTTTACGGATGGCCGGGCTATCACGGTCGGCATGGAGGACTACTTCTTCAGTCCTGAGTTCAGTCGCTATGAGTGGGTGAGCATCTTTAAGGCCCTTCTGGCCCACGAGGTGCAGCACATCAACTCCAGTAATTTTAAGGATATCAAGGACATTATGAAGAAGTACACTGCCATGATGACCGGGAAGGGTATCCCTGACCAGTTGCTGGGCAAGATTGCCAAGGACATGCTTAACATCATGGAAGATGGGCGCATTGAGAACATCATCGTTCACAAGCTGCCCGGCTACAAGATGCCCCTGATCCTGATGAACCAGGGCACCGCCGACCTGTCTACTCTGGAGGAGAAGGCCGACACCCCTGGCGAGGAGTTCCTGGACTTCGTCAACTCCAGTCTCTGCTATGTCAAGACTGGACGGCGGCCCTATGGCATCTCCGTCTATGCTGGTACCCGGTTTGAAAAGGAGTATGAAGCTGTGCTGCCTTACTTTGACCTGGCCGTGGATGCCCGCAGCTCCAAGGACTGCAAGGATCTCTGTCTCAAGGTTCTGAAGAGTACTGCCGACTACTTTGCCGAACTTCTCAAAGCTGAAATCGACCAGCAGAAGGCAGCCGGCAACAGCGGCGGTAAGGGTGATCCTGGCGAGGGCGACGGATCTGGCGACTACGAATACACCTCCAACGGTGAGTGCGAGTACAATGACTCGCCCAATGGCTCTGTTTCTGAGCGAGCAGCCAAGGAAGCCGAAGGTGGAAAGCCCGGCAAGAAGTCCGACAAAAAAGCCGGCAAGAAGGATGAGGACAAAGACGACAAGGGGAAGAAACGAGGTAAAGGTGACAAAGAAGGCAAGGATGGCAATGGCGGCAAGGACGGCAAAGAGGATGGCGATGCCGATGGTAAGGATGGCGAGAATGGAGATTCAGCCAACAAGACTGGCCGCAACGCCTTGCGTATGCCACGCGATCCCAGCAGCCGTTCCAACACCGAGAACTGGACGGACGATTTCTCTGGCGACGGCGCCGAGGACTATGATGTCCGGGAGCTGACTGCAGATGAGCTCCAGGCACTGCGTCAGGGCGTCATGGACGAACTGGATGCCGTTGAGAAGGAGAATAAGGTCGAGAAGAGCAAGGAGGAGGTCACCCGGGAGAAGATCGCTGAGCGTTACTCTGGTGAGTACACCCGCTCCTTCCTTGAGCTTTTCCCAGTCATTCCCAACACGGCGCTGCCCAGCGAGGTGGAACGCGCCGGCCGCAAGCTGGAGAATGATGTAGAGCGCGTGCTCCGAGTCAAGCGAACCGAGAAGCGCAATATGCGCGTTGGGCAGGTGTGCGCCCGCGACCTCTACAGAGTCGGGATGCGCGATCCGCATGTGTTCATGCGCAAGGGTCAGCCCATGAAGGCCGACCTGGCTACCTTCCTGCTGCTGGACAACTCCGGCTCCATGGGAAGCCAAGGTGCCCGGACCAAGGTCAATGGGCGGGATGTCTACCTGGACAAGTCAACCCTCAGCCGCACCGCGGCCGGCATCATCGAGCGTGGCCTTTCCAAGTTTACGGCCATGAAGATCTCGCTGTTCGATGTCTCCGGCAGCCAGATCCGCCATGCAACTCTCAAGAAGTTCGACGAGCGGAGTACTGGCAGCAAGTGCTACAATTCCCGGACGGGAGTTGGCATCGGCGGCGGCAACAAGGACGGCTACTCGATCCGAGTGGCTACTGCCGACCTGTTGGCCCGCCGCGAAGCCAAGAAGGTCCTGGTTGTTCTCTCTGACGGCCTGCCCTCTGATTACAATGGTGGCACCCGGGCCGGTCTGAACGATGTCCGCGAAGCGGTCCGCGAGGCCCGCCGCAAGGGCGTCATCGTCATCCCGATTATGTTCGGTCGGGCCAGCGACCGGGAGCAGATGAAGGATAATTTCTCATACATGTACGGACAGTTTATCTCCTGCGACCCGATTGACATCACAGATGAGTTTACAAAACTTTTTACGAAACTCATCCAGACCGCCTGATTGGGCAACTTACACAAAAATCCCGCCTTCTTTTTGGAGGTGGGATTTCTATTTTATGCAACATAATCGAACGGATGTACGATAGTTGTACGAAAATTCGGGGTTTTGCGAGTAGACAACCGGACTTAGAGTTATATATAATTAGTATGGAATAATTCTCCGCCTAACAAACATAATAAGGGGAATTTTCGCCTTTTCATCTTCCGGGCGCATTTTCGCAGCAAGTGCCTGAACCCGGAAGTCAACTCTACACAACAACTCAGGCATTCCCTAAGCGGGCAGTGGAAAGGCTGCACCTTATGAAGGAGGGCTCTGTTATGGCCAAGGCGAGATTTATGGACAAGGAAGACCCCCTACTGGGGCGAGGAGAAGACATGCTGGATATGCTGGAAGAAGACATGGATCCGGAGGAGATCCAGATGTTGATGCAGGCAGACGAGTACGGCAATTCGCACATTCCGCAGACGGACGAGGAAGTTGCGGAATTCATTGAGCGCAACAGCCGGCTCATCCACGCTATCCTGCGACCCTACCGTGGGTTGGATGACTATGACGACCTGTTCCAGGAGGCAGCCATTGGATTCCTAAAGGGGATCCGTACCTACAATCCGAAGACGCAGAATAAGATCACTACCTACGCTTTCGCATGTGGCCGAAATGAGGTCAAGATGTACCTGCGCAAGGGCCGTGCAAAAAGCCGGAGCGGCGGGGTCACTGTTTCAATCGAGGCTAGTATCAACCCCGAGGACGAGCGGGACAATCTGCTCAACAAAGATCTACAAAGCTATGACCCGCTGTATGAGCCGGAGGACCTGGACGAGAGTATCCACCGCAACATCCTGTACGAGCGGGCCGAACGGATCATGAAGAGGCATCTCAACAACACACAGCAGTTTGTGGTGCGGCAGATGATGAATAAGGTGCCGCAATCCAAGACGGCCAAGGTGCTCAAGACCTCCCAATCGGAGGTATCCAAAATTCTGAAGACCAGCATCTGTATCATCCGTCTCAAAATGCAGGAAGAAGAGGAATCGGGATGGCTTTCTGACGATGAGGTCTGCGTCTGACATCAATACCCCACCGCCTATAGAGGTGGGAGAGGAATTGCCCCGCTATGATGAAGGGCCTGGGCGTTTTTGAACTGCCCCATCTTGTGCAGGCAGTACAAAAAGGGGCCCTGGTAGGAAATATTGAGTTTTAGGTGGAGAGGCGCCGCGCCAGCGGTGCCTCTCCAGTCTTTAGCTGGATGCGCTCGTGGTTGCAGAAGTAGATGTATCGGTCAATCATCTCATCGGCCTGGCAGAATGAGGCCGGTTTGTGTCGGTAGATACACTCCGTTTTGAGATAACCCCCACCAAGAGTTGCACCGGAACCCAGCGCGGTCACCAGTGGGCTTGTCCTGAGGCATCGGCCGCAAGGCAGTTGCCGGAGGCTGGCGGCCTTGGGGACGGATGAAAGCAACACCCCAGCGTTTCCTGCCACGGCTTCCCTAAAAAGGACGCGGACCCGTCCCAGGGCCCGCGCAAACCGTTGTGGTAGGATCAATCGGAAACAGGTGAATCCTCCTCTGAACCTTCTGTACTGGCTATATGCCCCTCCGCAAGGGGAGGCATATAGTATTCCAGAAGTCCCCGGCTTTAGCCGTGGGGAGATTGACTGATGTACCGCGTCAGGATACCTCGATGTTGGCCCTGATGCCATTCCCAGAGAGAGACACCTTTGCCTTAAAGGGGTTCTTCAAAATCCATGACATCCGATCCTTGAGGGACGGCAGATTGAACCTCCCATCAGTGAGCATTTCATCTACACAATGCTGTGCAGCCTTCAGCTCTTCCTCGGTGGCATTATCCCAGAAGAAACCAGGCTTGGTCTTATCGGGGTTATCATTTTCCCACGCATCGACGGCGCAGGGACGACAGATACGAACAACTACATTGACAGTCATAGTAATCTCCTTTTCGGCAGGCTTGTCGGAGTTCTCTGTGATAGGCATGGTCTGCTCAGTGACAACAGGGTCGACTTTGGACTCCTCAACCAGTGCAGGCTCCTTGACTACCGGCTTTTGCTTGCCAGACTTCAGAAGCGGCTGCGTCTGAGGTGAATGGGTCTTCCTCTTTACAAGTGCAATCAGCGCCGGGTTGCTGTCGCTCCAGGGCTCTCCGAACCGGTTGCTATTGAAAAAAGCCGGTGAGCGGGCGGCGATACTCTCAAAAAGGTTGAGGTCAGTGATAGGCTGTGGGTTATCCAAACTCCGGTTCACAACCTTTTCAATTTCACTCAGTTTGTGCTCAACAGCAGTGAATTCCTTCCGGGGTGGGAACCAGCCGGGGGCGATTTGATAATAGAACAGCGCATAGAGGGGAACCCTGTAGGATACGCTGATCCGGGCCAGGTAGTTGAACACATCCAGGTTGGAGCAGCCAGAGGAAAGGAAGAGGGCGTCGAACATCTCGGCGTTCTCAGCACCAGGCGTCCCCTCCCGCAGGGCCCTGATATTCTCTACCAGGTAGCAGGGAGCCTTCTTGGTCATCGGCAGGATGGCCTTATTTAGCAGCTCCGCAAAGGCGCTCTCAACATTCTCAGCCGCCAGCGGAAGTTCGGCAGCGACCGGCTCTTTGGGTGTTTTGACTTCTGCAGACTTGTCCTTTCCCTTAGCGACCGGCTTGCCCTCGGGCTTCGGTTCATTGTCCGGTTCATCTGGGATGTTCTGCTCGGCCTGAACCGGGTGCCTCATATTGGGTGTCTCCACAACCGGCTGGGAAACAGGGGAGGGGGCCGAATCATCCAGGTATTCCAGTTCAAAGGAATTGAGCATAGGCCCGGAGGCGCCCAGCTTCTCCAGTCCGTTTACCTTCCGGTGGGCGAAAATACAGAGGGCCTCATAGGGGTCGTAGCCAGCTGACCGGAATACATGGAGGAAATCAGCGTAGGTAGGATATTCCATGCCTTTCAGGATGCGGGGAGGGAAGATGCTGGAAGTTGCCGGGTCAATATGCTCCCTGATCAGCCGGCTCAAGGCTTTTTTATTGTAGAAGCTGGTCAAATCGCCAAAGTCCAGCGGCCGGGAGTTTTTCTCTTCCATGGAGAAGGTACAGCACCAGCGAGAGATGGTTCTCAACTCCTCTGCAGTCAGCCCGTAGAGGATAACGGTCTCAGCCACCGTCCGGTAGGTGACCATCTTCACGGCTCCGCCCTTAAAGAAATTTCGCATGACACCGGGAGAATTATAGATGGAACAGTATTTTTGCTTCTGGTCGATGATGCCCAATGTAGGCAGTTTGAGGAGCTGGCGCATATTGTAGTAGATGATGTGGTTGCATAGCTCAGAACTTTGGACAGCCATCCGCTCAGGATCTGTATCTGGCAGGAACGATAGGATCTCTGGGTTGCCCCTTTCGGTCACCTCGGCCAGTAGTATGTCTTTATCGCAGCCTGGCAGGTCTTTTGTCCGGTGAAATTCTTTATAGTCAGTAATAGGTGTGATTTTCATGTCAGGCATCCTCCTTCAAAGTGTAGGTTCTCGATCTCTCCGGGAATTTGATATTCCGCATATGCGGTTCAATCCAGCGCTGGAGGCCGCTACGGTAGATGCGATTGTGGCCGCGAACCCAATAGGCGTAGTCGCAGGGGTGCTCCTGTTTTTTGTGTTCCCGGCTCCCCTCTTCCGGAGCATATTGCCTGAGTTCGAGCTCCGAGAGAGGCGCAAGGCTGATGATACGGTCTTTTTGCGGTTTCTTTTCTTTCTTCTCTTCATCCTTTCTTTCGATGGCCATGCCCAGATCCTTTGCTTTTACTTCTTTTTCAGAGACCTGCCGCTTAGGCTTCGGCTGAGCCAGATAGATGCTCAATCGCTGATAGAAACGGATGAACTCGTAGATACTCTCGGGCGGCGCTCCGCGACCGGATACAAAACTCAGGTCTATCTGCCTTGGCCATCTGCCGTTGTTTAATGCTGCGTTTACCGAAGCGAACACAACCGGTTTGCCGTCGGATATCATGGCAAAACACATCGACAAACAGGTGCGACTTTTGCACACGGCAGTGCTGACCTGCAGGCCCATGTCGGCAAAGTAGAAGATACACTCCGCAAAGGGGAGAGGGACGCCCACCCAGGGCATATCCCGGACTGTATCCAAAATCTTATACTGGGAATTGTGGAAAATAAAGCGGTCCATGTGGCCCTCCCTTCTGGCACAGATAGGCCGGTTTTGTGCGGATTTGTGCTGACAAGACCCTGATTTTCATTTTGCATATAATAGAAATAGAAATTCAAACGAAAGGGGCGTTTTGTGATGGGTCGCAATGTCATTCCTTTTCACGAAGCCCAGGCGTCTTCCAGATGCCGGCATCAATATGTGGACGAGCAGGCTCTTTCAGATCAGTACTATGAATCACTGGTACAGCTCAGGGACTCCTTGAAGTTACTGGCGCAGGAATGCGGCATTTCTCTCAAGGAGGCCATGATCGACCTTACCTATATCGCAGTGGGCGATGAAATCGTAAGCCAGTTGACGGACGCCAGCGAGGAATGAATTACCCCACGGCTAAGGGCGTGGGCTTCAGGCTCATCCTGGCATAGGCCATAGTACGCCTTCTCTTTCCCCGTTCGACGGTCATGTTAGGCACGGTTCTCGTCCGTGCAGCCTAGAATGGCAAACTTAAATACCCTCGTCCAGGACTGGGACAAATCCCAAATTCTCCCGCCGCGCTGCCGGATGTGCGCTGTCCCAGCTGTTGGCATTGATCCCGGCGATAGGGGAGCGCTGTTCCGGTTTCTTTCCCTCAAAACAGATGAAGGTCTCCTCCCCCCAGAAGGAGATGCCCTCCGGTACAGACCGGTTGATGGGTGGCTTGACGCCGAGGCGGGGGAGGTGGACCATGAACATCCGTCCGTCCATCTGGAATGGCTTGCCACTCACAAAACCAAGGTCACGCAGCTGTCTCCAGCTGATACAGAGCAGGGCAGGGGCTGCAAGGATATAGCTGTGCTTATCGATGGGCTTCCAATATAGCTCCAGTCCGGGGGCTGTGTCCCCAAGGCCGATGATGTCCCCGGGCTGATACATGGCACCAGTCTTCGCTGGTGCCCCATTTATGTATAGGCTGCCAATTTTCTCAAACATATAAATTCTTCCCCCCTTCTTTTATAGTTATTATATGCAGTTCTCCTTTTTTATATTTTGAGCAGGGGGGGGAGGCAGTCTCACGGACCATAGATAGGCTCCGCGAGAAGCCGGCCTGCGGCAAAAATACCGGCAGAAGAAGAAAACCTCTGCCACTTTTCTTGGCTAAAAAAAGACGCCAACCTCTGGGAGCCGACAAAAAAGAAGTCCCGCCCAGATTTCTCTGAGCGGGGACTTGTGCTGGCATCAATCCCAGGTGGTATTGATGGTGAGAACATCACCATCAGGCCCAGTGATCTCAAACACGCCCTTCTCGGCGACAAACTTGGCCGTACCAGGCATCCTGATGTACTTGCCGTAGCCTTTGCCGGGCTCCCGGTCAGCCAGCTCCAGGGGGATGATGCCGATGGTGCCGGAATCCACAGGGAAGTTGGAGTCGTCGCTGCCGCGATAGCAACCGTCGCCCTCGGCAGTGCCAGCCACAGCAAAGGTCAGTCTGGACACAGGATCTATAAAGACTCCATCTTTGTAGCCATGCTGCTTTCCCCACAGGTTCTCATACATAGAGCGAGTGAGGGCGTAGCAGGGGTCTCCCACGAAGAAACCCTTCTGGGACTTGATTTCAGCAGTAATGATAGGCGATTCGTACATATTCTGTTTTCTCCTTTTATTTTTTTTAGTGCCAATAGCAGTACAAGCATCTATGCTCGCACTGGGCTTTGTGTTTTAACAGCTCAGTCTTGCCAGAATAACACATACAGTTCTTCCGTTGTGGTCCAGCCGCGTCCGCATCCGGTTCGTCCAGGCCCAGCAGTTCCAGGTCATAACTGGAAATGCAGCCGCACTTGATGGGGACCTGCAACCCAGGCTCAGCACAGCTTTCGATTTGGGCCTGCGGAGCCCGGTACCAGATCTCCTCCAGCATCTTGTCCACGGCCCTCAGCTGTTCCACACTGGGCGAGAAGCCATTAGGGCCGTATGGGAGGGGCAGCCCAGCCTTTAGGAACCGCTCCCGGACATGTGGGTACATATCGATGACGCTCACCCGGAACCGGCGGAACCCTGCCTTTAGGGCCTTGTCGAAGATCTTTTTGGCTTGGGCCAGGCCACGGTCAGAGGGGATGATCGGGTCGATGCGAACGACCACCCGCCCCTTAGGAAATCCATCGTCCACCAGCTTCACCAGAGCAGCCATCTCCTTGCTGGGATCCGGCACCTGCGGCTCCATCTGCGTATTGCCGTAGCCGGTAATGGTAGCGTGCAGAATTGCTTTTTCCTTGTTGCGTAGAGCCGCATCATGGAAGCTGGGCGTGATGTTCTTTGTCACCAGGACCACACCATCCAGGTTGTCCACATACGGCTCCCAGGATAGGTCCAGCCCAGCATCGCCAGCCTCCGTGATACCGATTTTATATTTAGCCATAACGGTATTACCTCCTTGAGATTTTCTGTTCCCCACATTGAAGCCTGTCTTAATGATATGCAGACAGCCTGAGTATCATTCTGCACCAATTGAATGAGTCTCTGACCAAGGTTGCCGCGCCACATGACTTTCTCCGAAAGTCACAAGCCCCTTGCTT